>Ga0209256_1000073_pt1 | contig 237553 bp, 235 predicted proteins | sample AraplaCol_mCL_r2_2_FD_184270 | JGI IMG/M metagenome (GOLD analysis project Ga0209256, IMG submission 184270) | Arabidopsis root microbial communities from North Carolina, USA - plate scrape MF_Col_mCL_r2 (SPAdes) (version 3) | ecosystem: Host-associated > Plants > Roots > Endosphere | place... | reverse complement strand
CACCGTGCTCGACCAGGGCATCCGCACCGGCGACATCATGGCCGAAGGGGCGAAGAAGGTCGGCACCACCGAGATGGGCGACGCCATCCTTGCCGAGTTCAAGGCGCTGTCGGCGTAAGCGACAACCCATCCTGAACGGCGTCACGCTGACGCCAACAGGCCTACGAAAACCAACACCTCCGGAGCGCATCCGGAGGTGTTTTGCATTTCACGGCCCTGCGAGAATGCGGCGTCTCAGATCGTGATGCCGCCGTCTATGTTGATTGCCTGGCCGGTAATGAAGGCCGCCTCGTCGGAGGCGAGGAAGGCGCAGATGGCGGCGACTTCTTCGACCGTGCCGAACCGGCCGGCCGGCTGGCGGCTGATGAAGGATCGGTAGGCCTCATCCCGGCTTCCAAGCTTTTCGCCAAGTTCGCCGATGCGCTCTTCCAGGGAGGGCGATGCGACAGTGCCGGGGCAGACCGAATTGCAGCGAATGCCCTGAGAAACGTAGTCAGCTGCCACCGCCTTGGTCAGGCCTATGACGCCACCCTTGGCGGCGCCATAGGCGGCACGCCGCGGGAAACCCTTGATCGAGGAGGCAACCGATCCGATGGTGATGATGCTGCCGCCATTGGCCTTCATCTTCGGGATTGCGCCGGCAATGACGTTGTAGGCGCTGTCGAGCGTAATGTTCACCGAGCGCCGCCAATCGGCGGGCGAGCATTCCTCGATCGTGCCCTGATGCACGTAGCCGAGCGCGTGCACGAGGATATCGACCCGGGCGAAGGCGTCGAAATAGGCACCGACCGCCACATGATCCGTCGCATCAAGCCGCGTCGTTGTAGCCCCTTCGAGCGTGGCGAGCAGCTCGACATTGATGTCGCTGGCGTGGACCTCGGCGCCTTCAGCCATCAGTCGTTCGGCGACCGCGCGGCCGATGCCTTGGCCGGCAGCCGTGACCACGGCAATGCGCCCGGCCAAACGTCCCGTCTTTTCCTTCATGGTGAGACCCTTCTGCATGTCTAGAGGGATTGAACGACCTGACGCTGGCGGCCGAGTCCATCGATACCGAGTTCGACCACGTCACCGGGCCCAAGATAGCGCGGCGGCTTCTTGCCCATGCCGACGCCGGGGGGCGTGCCGGTGCAGATGAGATCGCCGGGCTCCAGCACGCAGAAGTCGCTCATGTAGGAGACGATGGTCGCGACGTCGAAGATCATGCGCGCGGTCGTACCCGCCTGCATGCGCTCGGCGTTGACGTCGAGCCACATCGACAGGGCCTGCGGGTCCGGAACCTCGTCTTTCGTCACAAGCCAGGGGCCCGTCGGGCAGAAATTGGGGAAGCTCTTGCCCTTCACCCACTGCCCGCCGCGCTCCATCTGCCAGGCACGTTCGGAGACATCGTTGACGATCGTGTAGCCGAGGACATGGTCCATAGCCTCGGCGCGCGATACGTTGAGCGCCCGCTTGCCGATGACGATGCCGAGCTCGACCTCCCAGTCCAGCTTCGACATTTTCTCGGAGTAGAGAAGCGGTGCGTTCGGGCCGCAATAGGTGCCGGCCGCCTTGTTGAAGAGGATCGGTTCGGACGGCACTGGCAGTCCCGCCTCTTCCGCATGGTCGGAGTAGTTGAGGCCGACGCACCAGATCGTACCGGGCCTTGCGACAGGCGGCAGGATGTCCGCATCGACCACCGGCATCACAGGGAGCGCCGCGAAATCGGCGCCGGAGAGCACTGCCAGGACACCAGGCAAAGTCTCCGCCGTGAAGTCCTGGACGAGCGAAGACACCTCCCGCGCCTTGCCCTCGCCGTCGAGGATGCAGGGCACGGCAGAGCCGTCGACGGTGAGACGCAACAATTTCATTCTCTTGGCCTTTCAGTTGGATATGTCTCAGCGAGCGACCGTTCAGCCGATCGGAGCGGCTTCGACGGAAAGCCGATAGCGGGTGGTGAAGGTCTGATCGGGTTCGAAGGCAATCGCCGTTGCAACGCCGGATCCCGCGATGGGGCTGTCGCCCGTGGAGACCGCCGGTCCGAGATCGAAGGCGGATGCGATCGGCTCGACGCCGAGCGCCACGTGCCGCCCATTCCAGGGGTAGGCCTTGCGACCGCGGTTGCTGTACCAAAGCAGCAAGCTTGGGAAATGCTCGTTCTGCCAAGTGAGCCGCGCGCGAAAACCCTCGTCGCGATAGTGAAGCGCCAGGCTGCCGTCGATGCCCGAGAGCTGCAGCAGGTCCTCGGTCTCCTCGACAAGCGGCACCTGCGACGCATCGAGCATGACACCTTTGCGCGTCTCGACCTTGCCGAGCGATAACCATTGCCGATCGGGCGAGAACAGAGCCGCGCCCGGCTCGACATCGGCGGGAAAACTCCAGACGCGATCATGGGCGCCGGGTTCGATCGTGACCGAACCGGGGCGGCTCGGCAGCCGGAACGTCGGATGCAGGCCGATCGGCAGGCGGCACGGACGCCGGGCCTCGATTTCCAGGGTGATGTCGATGGAGGGCGCATTTGGATCCGGCACGATCTGCCGCCGCAACAGTCGAATCGGATGGTTCTCCGGATAATGGCATTCCATCGCTATCTGGTGGTCGTCGCAGGCACCCCACGCCCAATGGACATTGGAGCTATGGCCATGCGGCACGCCGGCGCCGTCGAAACTCTCACCGTCTACGGACCAGCCTGCAGGAAGCGTGCGGCTGGCGTCGCTGCCGAAAGGCACGCACGGCCACTCGCCACGCAATTCCTTCAGGATTTCCGGCAGCGTCTCGCGCTCGGGATCGTTGCCCCAAGGCGCAACTTGCAAGGGGCTGACTTGCCGCCCGTCCGGAAGCAGGAACAGCACCGGGCCGAGCATGCCGCCGAGCGACTGCACCGAGAGGCAGCCATGCGCCCAGGCGAGCGCGCGCCGTGTGGTCTCCGCGCTCACTTTGTAGCCGCCCCGAACCGGTTTTCCGGCATGCCAGCGACCGCGACGCGCATGGCATAGAGGCTGCCGGCGAGACGCTCGGCTGGCCCCGCCCCGGCCGTGGTGATGTAAAGCGTCTTCAGGTCGGCGCCACCGAAAGTGCAGGTGGTGATGTTGGTGACCGGCATATCGATCGTCTCGGCAAGGCTGCCATCCGGCGCAACACGGGCGATGCAGCCACCGCCATAACGGCAGTTCCAGAGAAACCCCTCGCTGTCGATCGCCGAGCCGTCGGGCGCGCCGCGATCGAAACCGGTGAAGAAGGGTCGTTCGCCGGAAATCGAGCCGTCCACGGCATGATAGTCGAAGGCGTAAATCTCGTTTGCCAGCGTATCGCCGAAGTAGAAGGTGCTTCGATCCGGGCTCCAGCAGAGCGTGTTGGAAATGCCGAGGCCATGCCGCCATTCGGTGACGTTGCCATCGGGCGCGATCCGGCAGAGGATGCCCTCCCCGGGCGCGACATCGCCGAGCTGGCCATCCGGAAGGACGTTGTTCTTCATCGAGCCGACCCAGAAGTTTCCGAGGGGATCGGCGCGACCGTCATTCAGCCGAACACGCGGCGAACCGGGCAGGACGAAGCCGTGATCCTGCCGCCGGTCGGTTTCGGGCCACCACCATATGAGCTTCGAGCCGAGAGCGATGAGCAGACGCCCATCTTCACGGGTCAGCGAGATCGCCACCACCGGCTCGTCGAAGAGCCACGTCCTGACCGCGCACGTCGCCTCGTCATAGCGGTGGATCAGAAAGCGGTTGATGTCGGTCCAGTAGAGCGCCGCCTCTTCCGCCGACCAGACGGCGCCCTCGCCGCAGCGGTCGCCGACGGGCGCGACACAGACGAGCTCACGGGCCATCTCCGCCTCCTATTCCGCTGCGATGCTTGTCGGGATCGAACGCGCAGGCCCGAGCGCCTCGGCGTTCTGCACAAGCGCCTTCATGTAGCCGAGCGCAAAGGCCTTGCCCGCATGCCAGGAGGCGCCGCAGGTCATGGCCGGCGTATGGTCGGGGATCATCACACCCTGGTAGTTTTCGTCGCGCAGGATGCGGATGATTTCGGCCATGTCGATATCGCCCTCGTCGACGAAGGTCTCGACATAACGCGGCATCTTTCCGCGTACGTTGCGGAAGTGGATGTAGCCGATGCGGCCGGAGCGGGCGAAACGACGAACGTGCTCGTAGATATCCCCTCCCGGCATTTCCTGCAGCGAGCCGAGGCAGAGTTCGAGCCCGTTCGAGGGCGAGTCGACGATCGCCATCAGCCGGTCGTACTTCTCCGGACGGTTGACGAGCCGCGCGGTGCCACGCAGTTCCTCGGCCGGCGGATCGTCCGGGTGAGCGCCGAGCACCACGCCCGCCTCCTCGGCGACCGGCACGACCTCCTTCAGGAAGCGGCTGAGGCGGTCCCAGAGCTCCGCCGAGCTGACGGAAACGGAGGCAGCGCCGGCGACGCCACGACGATAGCGCATGTTCCAGACCATGCCGTCTGGGATCGGCGCATCCGGGCTTGGCGCGATGCTGTTTTCGACGCCGAAGCCGACGGATTCCGCACCGCCGCGGGCATAGGGGCCGCGGGTCCAGCCATAGACGCCGGCAAGCGAGAAATTGTAGCCGATGCAGGGAATGCCGGCGCGACCGGCGTCGCGAATGAGCTGCTTCAGCCCCTCGATCTGCTGCGCCCGCTCTGGCCCGTCGAGCAACACGTCATGCCAGAAGCGCGGCGAGAAGTTCTCGATCGCCGCCACTTCCAGCCCACCGGCCCGCACGTCCTTCACCAGCGCCGACAGCTCTTCGTAAGTCCAGAGCCGGTCACCGGAGCAATCACCCCAGCCGCCCTGGTCGCCACTGTCGATCTTCGGATCCTTGCCGGCGAAATAGTTGGTGAGATGCGCGACGACGTGGGTCGCGCCCGCCTGCAAGGCAAACTGAAAGTTATCCGGGGTGAGTTGCTCCCGGTAGAGCCCAAGGCCGATTTTCATCTTGTCGTTTCCTATCCGATTATTTGACGCCGATGCCGGCGGTGAGGCCGCCGTCGATGCGGAAGTCCGAGCCGGTGACGAAGGCGGCGCGATCCGAGGCGAGATAAGCGACCAGCTCGGCCACCTCCTCCGGCTCGCCGATGCGGCCGATCGGGTGTGCAGCGCCGAAGCGGGCAAAGGCTTCCGCCTCGCTGACGCCCTCGCCGCCATAGGTGCGGGCTGCAAGCGATAGCAGCGGCGTGCGCACCGAGCCTGGGCTGACCGAATTGACCCGGACCTTCGCCGCCGCATGATCGAGCGCCATGGCGCGGGTCAGCGCATGGATCGCGCCCTTGGAAGCGACATAGGCGGCGACGTTCTGCTGGCAGGCATGACCCTGCACCGAGGAGATGTTGACGATCGCGCCGCCGCCGCGCTTCATCATTTCCGGAATGCCGAAGCGGCCGGTGAGATATATCGAGCCGACATTGACCGACAGGCAGCGCGCAAAGGTCTCGGCGCTGGTGTCGAGCACGGTGCCATAGGGGTGAACGGCGGCGGCATTGACGATGATGTCGAGGCCGCCGTGGCGCAGCACCGCCTCGCGCACGGCCGCTTCGACCTCTGCTTCCACGGCAACGTCCGTCAGTCGGGTCGACATCGGCAAGTCGCGCTCTTTGGCTATGCGGTCGAAGATCTCGTTGGTGGCGACGTCGTTGCCACAGGCAAGCACGGTGGCGCCTGACGAGGCGAGCCGGATCGCCGAGGCAAGCCCGATCCCGGACGTGCCGGTGACCAGCGCGATCTTTCCCTTGAATTCAGTCATGATTGTCTCCGCGATGGATCGCGATGATCCGGGCCGGCGTCGACCCGAGATCATAAGCGTGATCGTTGGTCATAAGGGGGAGCGGGATGCGGACACCCCGCGCCGGTCTCAGCGCACCCGTTCCAGAACCTGGTTCAGGAGCACGGCGCCGAGGATGATCCCGCCGCGCACGACGTATTGCCAATATTCGCTGACATTCATCAGCGTCATGCCGTTGGAGATGCAGCCAAGGAAGAGCACCCCGATCAGCGTGCCCCAGATGCGGCCCTTGCCGCCGAAGAGCGAGGTACCGCCGATGATGACGGCCGCGATCACGTCGAGTTCCATGCCGGTCGCCGTCGTCCCGGTGCCGGCCCCGATCTGCGAGGCGATCAGCGTGCCGGAGACGGCGGTCAGCGCGCCGGTCAGGCCCAATGTCAGCGCCTTCACCTTCCAGATGTCGATGCCGGAGAGACGTGCCGCCTCCATGTTGCCGCCGACCGCGTAAACCTCACGGCCGAAGCTTGTGTACTTCATCAGGAAGTGCATCGCCGCGAAGGTCAGCGCAAAGATATAGACCGGGAACGGAATGCCGAAGAGATAACCGCCGCCGAGGAAATCGAAACCGAGCGGGAAGGACGACATCGGGAAGCCGCCGGTGATCAAATTGGCGACACCGCGGAGTGCCGCGAAAAGCGCCAGGGTGGTGATGAAGGTCGGCACGTTGAACCACTGCCGGAAACGGCCGGTGAGATAGCCGAGCGAGAAGCCGAGCAGAAGTGCCACCGCAAAACCGACGGTGACCGCGCCCCAGTCGCCGAACGTGTCGGTGAAACGGTCGGCGAACCAGGCAACGATGCAGCCGGCGAGCGCGGCACCGGCGCCGACCGAGAGATCGATCTCCCCGCTGATGATAACCGCCGTCATGCCGAAGGCGATGATGCCGAGCATCGAGACGGTGCGCAGCACGTTCAAGACGTTGCTGGTGGAGGCGAAGCCCGGTGCGACGAAGATCAGGAAAATCACCAATGCGGCGAGAATGATCTCCATCGGGTAGGTTTTCAGAAACTTGAGCGGCGTGTTCTGTCCGCCTGTTTCCGTGGTCTGGCTCACGAGTGTCATTGCTTGGCCCCTTCCATGCACAGGCCGTAGAGTTCGGTCAGGTCGGTTTTCGTCGGATCCACTTCGGCGACGACGGCGCCGTGATGCATGACGAGGATGCGGTCGGCGACTTCCAGCACCTCCTCGAGCTCGGTCGAGACAAAGAGGCTGGCAAGGCCATCGGCGGCCTGTTGCCAGATGATGTCGAAGATCTGGCGCTTGGCCTGGACGTCGACGCCGCGGCTCGGCTCATCGAAGAACATCACCGACGGCTGCCGGTTCAACCATTTGCCGATCACCACCTTCTGCTGGTTGCCGCCCGACAGCGACGACACGGGCAGTTCCGGATCGCCGCACTTGATGTGCAGATCGGCGATCTGGCGGCGCACGTGCGGCTGTTCGCGGCGGCGCGAAATGAAGCCTCTGTTGGAGATCGGGCCGAGGCTCGCCATGCAGAGATTGTCGGCGGTCGAAAGCGACTGCACGAGGCCGACCTCCTTGCGATTTTCCGGCGTGTAGCCGAGTCCCGCCTTGCGCATGTCGCGTGGGCTGGCACCGGTCATATCGCGACTGTTGAACGTCACTGAACCGCTGTCGATCCGGTCGGCGCCGAAGATCGCCCTCATCAGTTCGGTGCGCCCGGCGCCGAGCAGGCCGGCGATTCCGAGGATTTCGCCCGGATAGAGATCGAAAGAAACATTCTGAAAATGCCCGGAGCGGCTGAGATCCCGCACCTCGAGCACCGGCCGGGTGCGATCGAGCGTGCGCCGCGGCGGCCGCGTTGCGCGGGCGGCATCGCCGAACATCATGCCGACGATCGCCGAAGGCGTCGTCGCCTTCATCTCGACCGCGCCGATGTAATGGCCGTCGCGGATCACCGTGCAGGTATCGGCAATCTCGAAAAGCTCGCTCATCCGATGGGTGATGTAGATCATCGTCACGCCGCGGGCGCGCAGCCGTTCGATCAGTGCGAAGAGCTGCTTGACCTCGCGCGACGCCAGCGCCGAGGTCGGTTCGTCCAAGAGCAGGATCGACGGGTTGAAGGACATCGCCTTGACGATTTCCACCACCTGCTGCTGGCCGACGCTCAGCGCCGAAACCGGCTGGCGGGAATCGATCGCAAGCCCCATGTCGGCAAGCAATTCGCCGGCGCGCTTGTGCAGGCCCGCCCAGTCGACGACGCTGAAACCGGCGCGACGCCGATGCGGCAGCCGGCCGAGAAAGATGTTCTCGCCGACAGAAAGCTCCGGCACCAGCGAGAGCTCCTGGTGCACGGTGACGATGCCGGCGGCAAAGGCATCATGCGGCGAGGTGAAATGGCGATCCTCGCCATTGACACTGATCGTGCCCGATGTCGGCTCGGTGACGCCGGCAAGCAGCTTGACGAGCGTTGATTTGCCCGAGCCGTTCTTGCCCATCAGGGCATGCACCTGGCCGGGGGCGAAGCTGTGGGTGAATTCGGAGAGGGCGACAGTCGGACCGTAACGCTTGGTCACGGCCCGAAAGTCCAGCCGTCCCTGCACCCCTTGCAACGCGGCTGAACTCGGTTGCGGATAGCTCATGCGGATTTCCTGCTGTGCAAGACGAGGGAGTGGCGGGCGCGATGTCCCGCCGCTCGGCTGACGTCAAAACCCAATCACTTCAGCGCCTTCAGGCCTTCCTTGTAGGCCGCGACCGCCTGCGTATCGGCGCGCGTCAGAGGCAGCACCGGCACGTTGACCTTGGTCTCGATCTTCTTGCCGTCGAGCAGGTTCTGTGCCGCTTCGATCGCCTGCTTGCCGACCTCGAGCGGCTGCTGCGCCGTCGTTGCCTGCAGTACGTTGTCGGAATTCAGCAACATGTTGGCGAGCTGCTCGGAACCGTCGGTGCCGAAGACGAAGACCTTGCCTTCGAGGCCTGCCTTTTTCACGGCCTGGACCGCACCGATCGTGCCGCCCTCGTTGGCAGCGTAGATCACCTGGATATCGGGATTGGCCGTCAGCATGTCGCTTGCGACCGCGAGCGCCTTTTCGGCAAGCCAGGCATCCTGCTGGGCGACGATATCGACCTGGTCCTTGACGACGCTTAAGAACCCGTCGACGCGGGCGTTCGACTGTTCAGGCAGCAGTGCCTTGAAGGCGAGCGTGCCGATCTTGACCTTGCCACCATTGCCGAGGGTCTTCAGGAAGTCGGTTGCGGCGTTGCCTGTGCCGATGCCGATATCGCGGTCCGAGCTCGTCACCGTCGCCTGGGCGACGTCGCCATTGGCCGAAGTGCCGTAGGTGACGACCGTGATGCCAGCATCACGCGCCTTCTTCAGCGCCGGCACCGAGGCATCGGCCGAAAGCGGCGCCACGACGATCGAGTTCACGCCGCGAGCGATGTAGGTGTCGATGAGCTGCGCTTCCTTCTCCAGCTTGCTGTCGCTGTTGCCGGCGAGAAGCTCGTCGCCGGCGGCTTCCGCAGCCTTCTCCATGCCGATCTGGATGCCGCGGAAATACTGGTCCTGCTGGAAGACGATGCCAGCGATCGCCTTGCCGCCAGCAAAGGCTGCGCCCGGCGCAAAGCTGACGGTGGCAAGAAGTGCGGCAAGCGCCAGACGTTTCATGTTGCTCATATTGGTTCTCCTCCCAAGTGCCCTGTTCGTGCCGCCGGACCAACGGGCGAAAATCCGGCAAATGGCTGCCCGCACCGCGTGAAGCGCGGTTCGGACCCAATCTCCAAATGTTTATCGTGGCTGCGAGCTGCCCGGCACGGCATCGACGAAGCGGATGCCGAACTCCAGATGACGGCTCATCAGGTAGACATAGGCGATGCGGTCGCGCGCCCTCAGCGCCCGGATGATCTCGGCATGCGCCTCGAAGGTCGCCGCGTGCACCGGACGTTCGGCCTTGCCGAGCCGCATGACCTCCTCGATCACCGAACGCAGCATGTGATAGGCGGCAAGCGTCGTGCGGTTGCCCGAGAGTTCGACGATCGCCGAATGGAACTCATAGTCGCACTGTGCGGCTGCCTCGACGCTCTCGGCCTCAAGGATCCTGGAATTGATCGCATCGAGCCGGTCGAAATCGGCGTCGCTGGCCGTCAGGATGATGTGTTCGCCGACACCGGTCTCGATGATGCGGCGGAAGCCCTGCAGGTCATGAAACGAGTCCGGTGAGATACCGTTGTGAAAGGCAAAGAGCCGGCGGATCGCCTCGCCGTGGCCACCGCTGATCACGGCGCCCACCTTCGGCCGGGTCTCGACCATGCCATAGGCGCGCAGCACCTGCAGCGCCTCGCGCACGGTGTTGCGGCCGGCCTGGAACTGTTCGCCGAGATCACGCTCGGTCGGCAACGCGTCACCGACACCAAGGCCACGCTCGGAAATCATGTCGCGGATCTGCTCGACCAGCCGATCGACGGCCGAGGTCTTGCCCGGCTCCACGGCCTCGACGCCCGACAACACCTCTTCCCTTACCGAACTGCTCACCGGCTCTCCTCCCTGCGATGCCTTATTTGTTGGTCCAGATTGCAGTTTCCGTCAAGCGAAAATTTGAAGGCCTCAGCTTAATCGGTGATTTTCACGCGAAATCTCCGCTTTCAGACTTGAATTGTTGGACCAATGGGACATTATTGCCGGGCGTGGTCCAACAATAGCCACGGAAGCGGGTAGGAGTTCTGCATGAGACTGATGGAAGAGTGCTTTCGCTGGTACGGGCCCAACGATCCGGTGCCGCTCAGCCACATCCGGCAGGCGGGCGCCACAGGGATCGTCTCGGCGCTGCATCACATTTACGACGGCTCGCCGTGGTCCGATGAGGCTATCCTTAAGCAGAAGGCGCTGATCGAGGCGGCCGGCCTGCGCTGGAGCGTCGTCGAGAGCATTCCGGTGCACAATTCGATCAAGCTCGCGACGCCAGATAGCGATCGCTATATCGGCTGGTACAAGGATACGCTTCGCGCCCTGGCACGTTCGGGCATCAGCATCGTCTGCTACAACTTCATGCCGGTGGTCGACTGGACGCGCACGGAACTGATGCAGCCTTTGGCCAATGGCGGCTTTGCGCTGCGCTTCGATGCTGTCGATTTTGCCGCTTACGACCTCTTCGTCCTGCAGCGTCCGCATGTGGAGGACAGCTACTCAACGCAGCAGATCGCCGCCGCCCGCCAGCGTTTCGACGAGATGGACCAGGCGAAAATCGACCGGATCGAACGCAATCTGATCGCCGGTCTTCCGGCCACCGAGCGCCAGTTCAACCGGGCGAGCTTCCTCGCAGCCCTCTCGGAATATAATGGCGTCACCGCCGACATCTTGCATGAGAACCTCGCGCGCTTCCTCAGGGAGATCGTGCCGGTCGCAGAAGAAGTCGGTATCCGGCTCTGCATCCATCCGGATGACCCAGCCTTCTCTCTCTATGGCCTGCCGCGGATCGTTTCGACGCCGGCCGACGTCCGGCGCATTCTCGCTGCCGTCGACAGTCCGGCCAACGGCATCACCTTCTGCACCGGCTCTTACGGCACACGCGCCGACAACGATTTGCCGGCCATGGTGCGCGAATTCGGCCCGCGCATCCATTTCGCCCATCTGCGCAACGTCCAGCGCGAAGAAGACGGATCCTTCTACGAGGCCGACCATCTTGGCGGATCGAGCGACATGCCCGCGGTGATATTGGCGTTGATGCAGGAGCAGGAGCGCCGCGTCCGCGAGGGTCGCACCGACTGGCAGATCCCGCTTCGGCCCGATCACGGCCATCTGCTCGCAGACGACATCGGCAAGGAGCGGATCAACCCCGGCTATTCGCTGATCGGGCGCTTGAAGGGTCTCGCAGAAATCAGAGGCGTCATGCAGGGCATTGCAACGGCCATGGCGCACAAGGATTGAGGGAAGACATGAAACATTTTGAAGACGATACCGAACTCTTTACCGCCATGCGCAGCCGGCTGTTCACGGCCGTGGTCGGCGACATTCTCGACACGATGGGCCTGCAGCACCAGTTCCTGCCGCCGCAGATCAAGGCGCTGCGCGACGACATGGTCGCTGTGGGCCGCGCGATGCCCGTGCTGGAGGCGGATTTTTTCGCGACCGCTGAGGCCGGCGGCCATTCGGAATTCAGCGCCAAGCCTTTCGGCCTGATGTTCCATGCACTCGATAGCCTGAACGAAAACGAGATCTACGTCTGTTCCGGCTCGTCGCCGCGCTATGCGGTCTGGGGCGAACTGATGTCGACGCGAGCAATGAAACTCAAGGCGGCCGGTGCGATCTGCGACGGCTATTGCCGCGACAGCGCCGGCATTCTCGCGCTCGATTTCCCGACCTTCTGCTACGGCTCCTACGCCCAGGACCAGGGCCCACGCGGCAAGGTCGTCGACTACGGCATCCCGATCGAGATCGGCGGCATCCGCATCCGGCCGGGCGACATCCTCTTCGGCGACCGCGACGGCGTGCTCGTCATCCCGAAGGAGGCGGAGCGCGAGGCGATCGCGCTGGCGCTGGAAAAGGCCGAGACTGAAAACAAGGTGCGGCTGGCGATCGAGGCCGGCATGAGCACCGTCGAGGCCTTCGAACGCTTCGGCGTCATGTAACGACAGAATGATGAGGTGCCGGGAGACGGCGCCTCACCTCAACCGGCTCAGATCCACGGGGCGACCGTTGATGATCGCCTCCATCGAGAAGAAGCCGGTGACCGTGGCGAGGTCGAAATTGGTGATGAGCTTCTGGTAGAAGGTGTCATAGCCGCGCATGCCGCGGGTCACCACCTTGATCAGATAATCCCAATCCCCGCCGATGCGATAGAAATCGATCACCTCCGGCAACCGCTCGACATGCTGCCGAAAACCGTCGCTCCATTCCTTGGAGTGATGGCGGGTGCGGATCATCACGAACACGGTGAGATCCAGCCCCAAAGCGTCGAGATCGATGTCTGCATGCGAGCCCCGGATCACACCGATTGCCTGCAGGCGCTGGAGGCGCCGCCAGCAGGCGTTTTGCGACAGGCCGACCTTTTCGGCCAGATCCCGCTGCGACAGCGACGAATCTTTTTGCAATGCGGTAAGAATGTTCAGATCGAAAGCATCGATTTTGAGCGACGATTCGATCATTTGACACAATTCCTCGATGAAACCGCAGAAGATAGGTGAGGTTTTCGACCCTGGACGGGATTACAATTGCTGTCAATGTCCGCTCCGAGGAGTAAGCGCGATGATCGTGCCCGCCGTCCACCAACCCTGCGAGGCGCTCTCGCCGCTCGCCCGGTTCCGCCAGTCCCTGAACCGGCCGGGTCTCGTCGCCGAGCTACGCGACGACCTGGTCGGAGCGAAGGCGCGGATCGCCGGTCCCTACGGCACGAAGGCACTGGTCTATGCCGACTACGTCGCCTCCGGCCGCGCGCTGCGCGTGATCGAAGATTTCGTGCTCGAAGAGGTCCTGCCTTACTACGCCAACAGCCACACCGAAGCCTCCTATTGCGGGGGCTTCATGACCCGGATGCGGCGGGAAGCGCGGGCGCTGATCGGGGAATTCTGCGGCGCCACGGCCGACCATGCCGTGATCTTCACCGGCTCCGGTGCGACCTCCGGCATCAACCGTCTGGTCAAGCTCGTCGGCGTTAGCGACGCGGTTGCTGCCGGCCAAACCGTCCGCGTCATCATCGGCCCCTACGAGCACCACTCCAACATCCTGCCCTGGCGCGAAAGCGGCGCTGAGATCGTTGAGATCGCCGAATGCCCGGCGGGTGGACCGGACCTCACGGAACTTCGCAAAGCGCTGAGCGTTGGCTCGTCCGACCTGACAGTCTGTACCCTCTCGGCCGGCTCGAACATCACCGGCATCACCAGCGACGTGGCCGCGATCACCCGCATGGTCAAGGCTGCCGGTGCGAAGATGATCTGGGACTATGCCGGCGCCGGCCCCTATGTTCCAATCGCCATGTCTCCCGTTTCCGGTGCCGAGATCGACGCCATCGTCGTCTCGCCGCACAAGTTCATCGGTGGCCCGGGTGCTTCCGGCATCCTGATCGTTCGCCGCGACAGTGTCACGACCGACAAGCCGACCTGGCCGGGCGGCGGCACGGTGAAGTTCGTTTCGCCGGATACACACGACTACAGCGCCAACATCGAGGCCCGCGAAGAGGCCGGAACGCCGAACGTCGTCGGTGACATCCGTGCAGCCCTTGCCTTCATCGTCAAACACGCGATCGGGCTTGAGAGCATGGAGCGGCGCAACCGCGAACTGGCGGAGCAGGCGTTTGCCGCCTGGAGGGCCATTCCGCAACTGGAACTGCTCGGCTTGCAAGAACCGGACCGGCTGCCGATCTTTTCGTTCCGCATCAGGAACGGCAAGGGCGGCTATGTCCACCAGCAGCTCGTCACCCGCATGCTGAGCGACCGCTTCGGCATCCAGGCGCGCGGCGGCTGCGCCTGCGCCGGACCTTACGTTCATCGGCTGCTGTCGATCGATGCCGAGCACTCCGAACAGATCCGCCAGGCGATCCTTGCCGGCGAGGAAATCGAGAAGCCGGGTTTCACCCGGCTGAACTTCAGCGTGCTGCTTTCGGAAGACAAGGTGAAGTACATTCTCGATTGCGTCACGCAGCTCGCCGCCGACGCGCCGAGCTTCGAAGCCGATTACGATTTTGACCCCGCCCGCGCGATCTTCTTCCCGTGCGCCGCGGCTGAAGAGGCCCTCGCCTATGCATAAGCCCGATGTGACCGGCTTCTACGATCCCCGCACCGGCAGCATCCAATATGTCGTCGCCGACCCGGCGACGGGCAAATGCGCGATCATCGATCCGGTGCTGGACTTCGATGAAAAGTCCGGCTCGACCGCGACGCGGAATGCCGATGCGATCCTCGACCATATCGCCGCCAAGGGTTTGACGGTCGAGTGGATCCTCGACACCCACCCGCACGCCGACCATTTCTCGGCGGCGCGCTACCTCAAAGCGAAGACCGGCGCGCCGACGGCGATCGGCGAACATGTGAAGGGCGTGCAGCGGATCTGGAAGGAGATCTACAACTGGCCGGACTTCGCCTGCGACGGTTCGCAATGGGACCGGCTGTTTGCCGACGGCGAGACGTTTCAGATCGGTGAGCTCAAGGCCCACGTCATGCATTCGCCGGGACATACGCTCGCCTCGATCTCTTACGTGATCGGCGACGCCGCCTTCATTCACGACACGCTGTTCATGCCCGACAGCGGCTCGGCCCGCGCCGACTTTCCGGGCGGAAGCGCTGCCGACCTCTGGCGCTCGATCCAGGCCATTCTGGCACTGCCGGACGAAACACGGCTCTTCACCGGCCACGACTATTGCCCCGGCGGCCGCGAGGCGCGCTGGGAAAGCACGGTCGCCGAACAGAAGGCCACGAACCCGCACGTTGCCGGCAAGTCCGAGGCCGATTTCGTCGGCCTGCGCGAGGCGCGCGACCGCACCCTGCCGATGCCGAAGCTCATCCTGTACGCGCTGCAGGTGAACGTGCGTGGCGGCGAGCTTCCTGTCGCCGAGGACAACGGCCGACGCTACCTGAAGATACCGCTCGACGCGCTGCCCGGTTCGGTCTGGGGGTAGCGGCATCGTGGCGGACCCCTTCCAGCAGATGCTGCTTGCGATCGGCTCCGGTTCGCTCACCGGCTTCACGCTCGGCCTGATCGGCGGTGGCGGCTCGATCCTGGCGACGCCGCTCCTGATCTATGTCGTCGGCATCCGCGACGTGCACACCGCGCTCGGCACCGGAGCGCTTGCGGTTTCCGCCAATGCCTATCTCAACCTGATAAGCCACGCGCTCCGCGGTCATCTCTGGTGGCGCTGCGCGCTGATCTTCACGGTCGCGGGTTCGCTTGGCGCCTTTTTCGGCTCCAGCCTCGGCAAGCTGATCGATGGCCAGCGATTGCTGTTCCTCTTCGGCCTCGTGATGATGTTCGTCAGCTTCGCCATGCGGAAGGTCAGGTGCGACACGGCGGCGACACCGCAGTCGCTTTCGCTCGGCACACACGGCAAGACCGGCTTGACAGCGCTTCTGACCGGCACCTGTTCCGGCTTCTTCGGCATCGGCGGCGGTTTCCTCATCGTTCCCGGACTGCTGCTTGCGACCGGCATGCCGCTCATCAACGCTGTGGGCACGTCGCTGCTTGCTGTCGGCACCTTCGGCCTGACGACCGCGATCAACTATGCCGCCTCTGGATTGGTGGATTGGCGCATCGCCGGCTACTTCATCCTGGGTGGCGTCGCGGGTGGCGTGATCGGCACGATCGTTTCGACGCAGCTTTCGACCCAGCGCGATACGCTGACCAAGATTTTCCGTGCGATCATCTTTTCCGTCAGCCTCTACGTTCTCTGGCGCAGCTACGGAGCCGTGTGACCGGCTTCGCCGTCCGCAATCCATATGACGGCGCGACTGATCGGTCCTTGGCCGGAAACATACGCAGCGAGTCCGGAATCGTACTATCTGGATCATTCAAGACAACGGCGTGGCGTGTTTTAATCCTGTCAGCACTCTTTCGGACAGGAATAATCCAATGACCGTTCAATCCATGGACCTCTCGAACAGCACGCCGTTGACCCGCAGGTCGATCTCGCAGCTTCCGATCAACCTGTTCGCCTCGGTAATGGGCATAACCGGCCTGAGCCTCGCCTGGCGCGAAGCCACCAGGACGATCGGTCTGCCGGCCCTTCCCGGCGAATATGTCGGCTGGCTCGGGACTTCGATCTTTCTAAGCCTTGCGCTCGGCTACGCTTTCAAGTGGCACCGCCATCCGGCCACGGTCGCCGCCGAATTCGCCCATCCGGTTCAAAGCAACTTCTTCGCAACGGTCGCAATCGGCTTGCTTCTGCAGTCAGCTTTTCTGAACCGCTATAGCCCGCTGCTGTCAGAAGTCGTCTGGACGGCTGCGTCGGCGCTGACCTTCGCCCTCGCTTATGTCGTCGCCAGGGGCTTCCTCGGCCGGCAACAGTCGCGCGATACGACGCTGCCGCCGCTGCTCATCCCCGGTGTCGCCACTCTGGATATCGCCGTTACCGGCCACGCCATGCCGTTCGCCTGGGCACATGAGGTCAACATGCTTGCCTTCTCGGTCGGCAGCGTCATCGCCGCAGTCTTCATTGCGCTGATCTTCTCGCGGTTGCGCCATGAAGATCCACTTCCGGCGCTGGCTCGGCCGTCTCTCATGGTTCTGGTCGCCCCCTTTGCCGTCGGCTTCCTCGCCTATACCAATGTCACGGGTTCGGTCGATCTCTTCGCCACGGTCCTGTTCTACTTCGCGCTGTTTCTGATGCTCGTCCTGTCGCCGATGGTATTCCGCTCCCATGTCCCCTTCAGCGTCGGCTGGTGGGCGATCAGCTTTCCGCTTGCTGCGCTCTCGATCGCCTTCTTCCGGTATGCTGCGTCTGCCGAGAGCACCGTCCTCACCGGGCTGGCTGGACTGTTCTTTCTGTTTCTGGCTGGCGCGATTGCGGTTGTCTTCTATCGGACGATCAGCATCATCCTCACCGGCAGATTGTTCGAGGTTCGCTAATGGCCGTTCACAAAGTGGCGATCGTCGCAATGCAGGGCGTCCAGCTCCTCGACGTTATCGGCCCTTCGGACGTGTTCGCGGAGGCCAACCGTCAGAGTGGCACCGACCATTATTCGGTGGAGGTCGTCAGCGCCTCCACCGCCCCGGTGCGTGGGTCTTCCGGGCTGACCCTCCTTCCCGACCGTGCGATGGATGACGGCATTGCCGACATCGATACCCTGCTGGTTGCCGGGGACCCGCTCATTCACGAACGACCGCTTCCGATATCGCTTCTGACTTGGGTGAAGGACGCATCCGCCCGTGCCAGTCGCTTCGGATCGGTATGCTCCGGCGCCTTCGTGCTCGGCGAAGCGGGCCTGTTGAACGGCAGGCGGGCGACGACGCATTGGTCGCAAGCGGCGGAATTCGGCAAGCGCTTTCCGGAGGTGAAGCTCGAGCCCAACCGCATCTTTACCAAGGACGGCAATGTCTGGACCTCGGCGGGCGTGACAGCCGGCATCGACCTCGCACTTGCCATCGTCGAAAAGGATCTCGGCCTGGACATCGCCTTGAAAGTCGCGCGTGAACTTGTTGTCTTCCTCAAGCGACCCGGCGGCCAGACCCAGTTCAGCACGCTCCTTGCCGGCCAGCTTGCGCAGAAGACCCCTATTCGCGCGGCGCAGGACTACATTGCCGACAACCTCTCTGCCGATCTCGGTGTCGGGGCGATCGCCAGGCGCACCGGCATGAGCGAGCGAAACTTCTCCAGGCAATTCAAGCAGGAGGTGGGCATGACGCCGGCTGACTATGTTGAGAGCATGCGGCTTGAGGCGGGGCGCAGATTGGCCGAAGACACAAGCATCCCGCTCAAAAAGATTGCGACCGATATCGGCTTCCATGACGATATCGCCTTCCGTCGTTCCTTCGTTCGTCGATTCGGCACGTCGCCGGCGGCTTATCGAAAGAGCTTCGGCTCCTAAGCCTCGTTCAAGGCCCGCGCCGTTACCGCCACCGGAGAAACCAGCATGTTCGACCTGATCATCCGCAATGCCAATCTTCCGGACGGACGGCTTGGCGTCGATGTCGGCGTCAAGGGCGGCAAGATCGCAGCGATCGAGATGGCTCTTGCCGCGACAGCGGGCGAAGAAATCGACGCCACCGGCCGCCTGCTCAGCCCGCCTTTCTGCGACCCGCATTTCCACATGGACGCGACGCTGTCGCTCGGACTGCCGCGCATGAACATCTCCGGCACGCTGCTGGAAGGCATCGCGCTCTGGGGCGAGCTGCGCCCGATGTTGACCAAGGAGGCGCTGGTCGAGCGGGCGCTGCGCTATTGCGACCTCGCCGTCAGCCAGGGCCTTCTTGCCATCCGCAGCCACGTCGACACCTCCGATCCACGGCTGGTGACGGCCGAGGCACTGCTGGAGGTAAAGGAAAAGGTCGCGCCCTATATCGACCTGCAGCTCGTCGCCTTCCCGCAGGACGGCTATTTTCGCGCGGCCGACGGCGAGGCTTCACTGAACCGCGCACTCGATATGGGCATCGGCATCGTCGGCGGCATCCCGCATTTCGAGCGCACGATGGAAGATGGCGCGCGCTCGGTGGAAGTGCTCTGCCGGATCGCCGCAGACCGCGGCCTGCCGGTCGACATGCATTGCGACGAGACCGACGATCCGATGTCGCGCCACATCGAGACGCTGGCGGCTCAAACGGTCCGTTTCGGACTTCAGGGCCGCGTCGCCGGATCGCACCTGACTTCGATGCACTCGATGGACAACTACTATGTCTCCAAGCTGATCCCCCTGATGGCGGAGGCGGAGATCAACGTGATCCCCAATCCGCTGATCAACATCATGCTGCAGGGACGCCACGACACCTATCCCAAGCGCCGCGGCATGACGCGGGTTCGCGAGTTGATGGCGGCCGGCCTCAACGTTTCCTTCGGGCACGACTGCGTCATGGATCCCTGGTACTCGATGGGTTCGGGCGACATGCTGGAAGTGGCTCACATGGCCATCCACGTGACGCAGATGGGCGGGATCGAGGACAAGCGCAAGATCTTCGACGCCATCACCGTGAATGCAGCGAAAACCATGGGCCTTGAAGGCTATGGCCTCGACGTCGGCTGTAAGGCCGACCTCGTCCTGATGCAGGCGGCCGATGTCAGCGAAGCGCTGCGGCTGAAACCGAACCGGCTCTGCGTGATCAAGGCCGGCAAGGTCATCGCCAGGACGGCGCCGCGCATCAGCGAACTGCTTCTCGACGGCCGGCCGGCCTCCATCGACATCGGGCTGGATTACATCCCGCAGACGTCGGCGCCCTGAGCTTTCGGACTTCGATTTCAATCCTCGAAGTCGCCGAAGACGTTCTGTAGCCGAGTAAGCTGGGCGACGCGCTCGCCGACGTCGTCGCCGAGGACGACGATGATGTTGCTCAGAAGCAGGTCCATGACCGCGACGGTCGTTGCTGCTCCATCCCAGAGCGGACCATGGGACCCGGGCACGACGAGGCAGATGTCGGAGACCTCCGGCGCCCAGGGGCAGAACTCGTCGGTGAAGAGGATGACCTTGACGCCGGCCCGACGCGCCTCCTCCGCCAAGGGCCGCGCCTTGGCGGCGAAGCGGCGCACGTCGTGCAGGAACAGCACGCGTCCCTCGACGGAGCCGTCGAGCAGCTCGGCATAGGTGCCGTTGAGGCCGTCGACGAACTGCACCCGCGACCGGGTATAGGATAGCTGGCTCGCGAAATACTGCGCGATGCCGCGTACGTTCTGGTAGGCGGCGACATAGACCTCGCTGGCAGCAATCAGAGCGTCGATCGCCTGCTGCCATTCCGGCGCGGTCGTCAACTCATAGATCATGCCGAGATTGTCGATCTGCTGCTGGATCAGGCCGGCAAGCAGCTTGCCTTCGCGGTTGTCGTCGCGCAGACGGCCAACCGATCCCTTCACCTGCCAGGCAGGATTGTTGGAGCCATCGCGCCGAAGCTCCAGCTTCAACTCATCTAGACCATCGAAGCCCATGCGCCGGAGATAGCGCCCGACCGTCATCGGCGAAACCTCAAGCCGGGTCGCGATCGAACGCGCCGTCTCGAAGGGAATGTCGGCCAGATTACGCTCGATGTAGTTGGCGATGAGCTTGTCAGATTTCGAGCGTCTGAGCTCGTCGCTGCGCACCAGCTTCAGGATTCGCTGCGCCACATCCCCTCCCCTTGCATGATCGGAGCGGGACGCCGGCAAGTTAGCGCCGCATATCCCGCTCCATCGCATCGCCTGTTTATTGCGCCGTCTTCACCTTCGTCCAGACCCGATCGAGCTGGCGCACGCCGGGGCCGAGATCTTCGAAGATCTGCAGCTTCTGCATGGTTTCCGGCGGCGGGTTGATTTCCTTGCTATTCTTGATCTGCTCGGGGGTCAATTGCCGCGCAGGCACGTTGGCCGTGCCGTTCGTCTGCTGCTCGATGTTGAGCGCCGCCACTTCGGGACGCGTGTAGAACTGCATGAACTTTACGGCGTTCTCCTTGTTCGGCGCGGTCTTCAGAACGCAGATATCCTCCTGATACATCGTCGCGCCTTCCTCCGGGATCACGTAGCCGAGATCCTTCGGATTGCCGAAGACGTCGACCATCGAGCCGACGAAGAAATGACCGGCCGCCACATCGCCGGCCGCGACCATCGGGCGGGTGTCATAGGTGAAGGCGGCGACATCCGGCTTCATGGCGATGATCGTATCGGCCGCCTGCTGCAATTCGGCAGGGTCGGTGGAATTGACCTTGTGGCCATTGAGGATGAGGCCGACCGACAGCACCTCGCGCATGTCGTCAAGCAGCGTGAATTTCAGGCCTTTGGCCTTCACGGTTTCGATCAGGTCGCGCCAGCCGGTCACGTCCTTGCCGAGCAGCGTGCGGTTATAAAGGATACCGACCGTACCGAAGGCATAGGGCAGGCAATATTCGCCCTTCGGGTCGCTCTTGGCGCGCAGGAACGTCGGGTCGATATTCTTGAAGCCCTCATAGGTGTTGATGTCGGTCTTTTCGAGCAGGTCGAGCTTGGCCATGATGTCCTGCATGTGCACCGACGGGAAGACGATGTCGTAGCCCGTGGCGCCACCCTGGATCTTCGCCAGCATCTCCTCGTTGGAGGAATAGGTCGAGAGGTTGACCTTGATCTGGGTCTCCTCCTCGAACTTCTTGAGGACAGCCGGATTGATGTATTCGCCCCAGTTGTAGATGTTGAGCTCGGCCGCTTGCGCCGTGCCGAAAAGGGCTGTCAGCGTCGCAAGGGACAGTGCCACTGTGCGTGCACGGGTCGCGAAGGCTCTCCTGCCCCCGCGGGTCGTCCCGTTTGTCATCGTCATCGAAATTCTCCTCTGATGGTTCTGGCCGGACGGCCTGACACGACCTTGACCGGCCGCTTCCGGATCACGGCTTCTCGTGGCCGTTGACTCCGATAGGCAAATGGTATCCATATATCGAAAACGCACAAGCGTTATTTGCATAACATTTTGGGGAACAGAAGTATGCAGAATTCCATCGTCCGGCTGGTGGAGGCGAGCAAGGCCTTTACCACTCCGGAAGGCGGCACCGTGACCGCTCTCGACCGTATAAATCTCGATGTCCGCCGCAACGAATTCCTGACCTTGCTCGGTCCCTCCGGTTGCGGCAAGACCACACTGCTGCAGGCGATCAGCGGCTTCGTCGAACTCGACGGCGGCTCGATCCTGATCGACGGCGAGGACATGACCGACCGGCCGCCCTATCGTCGCCCGGTCAACACCGTCTTCCAGAACTACGCGCTGTTTCCACATATGACCGTCGGCGAAAACGTCGCCTACTCGCTGGAGGTGGCGGGCGTTGCCAAGCCGCAGCGCCGGGAAAAGGTCGCGTCCGCCCTGAAGATGGTCGGGCTCGAAGGCATGGAAGCACGCAAGCCGCGCCAGCTCTCCGGCGGCCAGCAGCAGCGGGTGGCGCTCGCCCGCGCCATCATCGCCCGGCCGAAGCTGCTTTTGCTCGACGAACCGCTGTCGGCGCTCGACAAGAACCTGCGCCAGGCCATGCAGATCGAACTCAAGACGCTGCAGAACGAGCTTGGCATCTCCTTCATCTTCGTCACCCATGACCAGCAGGAAGCGCTGACGATGTCGGATCGCGTTGCCGTGCTATCAGGCGGGCGCATCCAGCAGCTCGATACGCCTCGCGCCATCTACGACCATCCGGTCAACACGTTCGTTGCAACGTTCATCGGCGCCAGCAATCTGTTCGAAGGCAGGCTCGACGGCGACCGACTGATGACGGCTGACGGCATGGCGATCCGCCACCGGCCCTGCGAGCGGAAGATTTCGGCAGAGGCAACGGCGCTGATCCGTCCGGAACAGTTCTTCCTCGCCGAGGACAACGCTCCCTTCCCGACGATCGACGTCGATCTCGACCAGATCGTCTTCGTCGGCTCCACCTTCGAGCTGTTCGGTCGCACCGCCGAGGGCCGCAAGGTCGTCGCCGAGATTCCGGCCAACCGCCGCAGCCTCGTTGGCACGGTCGAGCAGACCCGTAAGGCGCGACTTGCCTATGATCCAGCCGCCGTGCACCTGATTGGCGAAAGCGCAGGTGCCTAAGATGACGATCGCCAGTCGCCGCCGCTTCCAGCTTGCACTCCTGCTCGGGCCCGTCTCGGCCTTTCTCGCCGTCTTCTTCCTCGGGCCGCTCGCGATCATGATCGTGACCAGCTTTCTCGCACCCGGCCTTTATGGCGGGGTGGAATGGACCTTCTACCCGCATAATTTCGGCCGCATTCTCGGCTTCGCCGATCCGATGTTCGAGGAGTTCGATCCGATCTACATCGCGATCTTCCTGCGCTCGATCGAGATCGCGGCCCTTACGGTGCTCGCGACCCTCCTCGTCTGCTACCCCGCGGCCTTCTGCATCGCCCGGCTTTCCGACCGCTGGAAGAACTTCTGCCTGTTCCTGATCACACTGCCCTTCTTCACCAGTCTGATCGTGCGGCTGTTCGTCTGGGTGCTGATCCTGCGCCAGACCGGCCTCGTCAACGAAGTGCTTCTATCCACGGGGCTGATCGAACGGCCGCTCGACCTGATCTACACCAAGGGCGCGATCATCCTCGGCATGACCTATGTGTTCATTCCCTTCATGTTCATGCCCGTCTATGCCAGCGTCGAGAAACTCGACTGGACGCTGGTGCGCGCCTCGCTCGATCTCGGCGCCGGCCCCGTGCGCACCTTCTTGCGCATCATCCTGCCCTTGACCGCACCCGGCATCGCCGGCGGCTCCGTCATCGTCTTCATCCCGGCGCTCGGCAACTTCGTCGTGCCGGCGGTGCTTGGTGGCGCCAAGGTGATGATGTTCGGCAACCTCATCGAGCAGCAGTTCCTCGCCGCCCGCAACTGGCCCTTCGGTGCAGCACTGGCGATGATGGTGATGAGCGTCATGCTGATCATGATGATCGCCCATGTCATCCTTTCCGGACGGCGCGGCGCTGCCGCCGCACTGGCACGGTGAGGCGCCCATGAAGATCGCTCGATCCCTTTTTACCGGTGGCCTGCTTGCCTACACCGGCTTGTTCTTCGCCTTCATCTACATCCCGCTCGTGGTCATCGCCGTCTATTCGTTCAACGCCAATCCGGTGAACATGATGACCTGGACCGGGTTCACCACCGAATGGTACGCTCAGGTTCTCGGCTTCAAGACCAAGGTCTCCGAGAGCGCGCTCTACATCGAATCGACGGGGCAGCTGCTGCAGGCGGTGTGGAACAGCCTGGTCATCGCCGCCTCGACAACGGCCATTGCAACCGTCTTCGGCACGGCGATCGCGATTGCGCTCTACCGCTTCGAATTTGTCGGCCAGCGCTTCTACCGGGTGGTGATGTTCATGCCGATGCTGATGCCGGATATCGTGCTCGGCATCGCGCTCCTGATCTTCTTCGTCAATTCCGGCATCCGGCTGGGCCTGACGACGATCATCATCGGCCAGTGCACCTTCCTGATCTCCTACGTCTTCATCGTCGTCTCGGCCCGCCTTGCCGGCATGGATCGCACGTTGGAACACGCGTCGGCCGACCTCGGCGCCAACGAATGGATGACCTTTCGTCGGGTGGTGCTGCCGCAGCTTTTCCCGGCGATCGTCGGCGGCGCGCTGCTCGCCTTCATCATCTCGATGGACGATCTCGTCATCACCTATTTCATCGCCGGCGTCGATGTCACGACGCTGCCGATGTTCATCTTCTCCATGCTTCGGCGCGGCATCAAACCGGAGATCAACGCCATCGCCGTGATGATGCTGACCTTCTCCTTCGTCGTCGCCTCGCTCGGCCTTTACCTTCGCTCCCGGCAGAAATGATCATGAACGACAAAACCTCTACGCCCTCCAGCGCCCGCGCCCGCGATATCGGCCTGCCCTTTGCCGGCCGCACCGGCCGCTTCAACGCCATCACGGATGTCGAAGGCATTGCCGTCGGCTTCCGCACTATCGAGGAGCAAACGCCGCGACCCGGCCGAAAGCGCCCGGTGCGCACCGGCGTCACCGCCATCCTGCCGCATGCCGGATCGGAAACACCGGTCCCGGTTTATGCCGGGGTGCACCGCTTCAACGGCAACGGCGAAATGACCGGCACCCACTGGATCGAGGATGGCGGCTTCTTCCTCGGACCCGTGATGATCACCAACACCCATGCGGTCGGCATGACCCACCACGCCACCATCCAATGGATGCTGGAGCGCTACAGGACGACCTACGACACCGATGATTTCCTCTGGCTGATGCCGGTGGTCGCCGAAACCTATGACGGCGTTTTGAATGACATCAACGGCCAGCCGATCACGGAAGCCGATGTGCACGCCGCACTCGACGCTGCCGCGTCCGGCCCGGTCCAGGAAGGCAATTGTGGTGGCGGCACCGGCATGATCGCCTATGGCTTCAAGGGCGGCACCGGCACCGCCTCGCGCGTCGTTGAATTCGGCGGCCGCGACTACACGATCGGCACGCTGGTCCAAGCCAATCACGGGCAACGCGACTGGCTGACGATCCGCGGCGTTCCGGTCGGCGAACACATGCGCGACGGCACGCCGCAAAGCCAGATGCAGGAGCGCGGCTCGATCATCGTCGTGATCGCGACCGACCTGCCGATGGCACCGCATCAACTCAAGCGCCTGGCGCGACGGGCGGCGATCGGCATCGGCCGCAACGGCACGCCCGGCGGCAACAATTCCGGCGACATCTTCCTCGCCTTCTCCACCGCCAACACCCAGCCGATGGCCCACAAGGCGCCGCCGCGACTGTCGCTGGAAATCGTCAACGACGAGCTGCTTGACCCCGTCTATCTCGCGACCGTCGACAGCGTCGAAGAAGCAGTGGTGAACGCGATGATCGCGGCCGAAGATTCCGGCGGCACAGCCCATGATCGCTTCAAGATCCGGGCGATCCAGCATGAGCCTCTGATGGAGGTTATGCGGGCCTATGGCCGATAACCGACGGACTTGGCGATACCTCTCGGAGCCGGTGACTTAGCCGGCTCCAGGCGAGTTCAACCGCGCGCGGCGCCAGTCGCTCGGGGCTTCGCCGACCCTCAGGCGGAAAAAGCGCGAGAAATAGGCGGCGTCGGCAAAGCCGATCTCATAGGCAATGTCTTCGAGTGGCCGGACCGTAAAGAGCAGTAGGCGCTTGGCCTCGAGCAATCGCCGCTCGTTGATCAGTTCCTTCACCTGCATGCCGAAGGCATCCCTGCTCGCCTTGGCAAGCAGGTGCGGCGTCGTGGCGAGCGCGTCGGTGTAGTGCCCGACGCTCCAGTTCTCGCGGAAACGCAGATCGATGAGCCGGCGCAGTTCCGTGGCCAGCATCGCCTGTGTCGGCTGGGCGGTGGGCGGTGCTGCGGCTGCCAGGCGGGCGATCTGGGTCAGCACGGCGGCGACCAGAGATGCCAGCATCCGCTGCGTGCCCGTGGCACCGCCGGCGTACTCATCAGCGACGATATCGAGCAGTTCCGCAAGACGGCGCCAATGCCGGTCTTCACCGTCGCCACGGATCATCATGGGCGTATCGAGCGCCAGCGTCGTTTGCTCGCGGATAGAGAGCAGCGCACCATCGGCAATCGAAACGACAATCGCGTCGCTCGTCTCTGGATCGACCGAAAACCCGTGCACGATGCCGCTCGGCACGAAGCTGATGGCGGGTGCGGAAAAGTCCAAAGGCTTGTCGTCGATGAAGTAAGTTCCCCCGCCGCTCAGCCAGTAGGTGATCTGTCCCATCTGGTCGTGCTTGTGCGCCTTGACCTGGCCCTGATGCAGGTTCCGCCGCGCCATCACCGTCTCGACATGGAAGAACCCGGGCTCGACCTTCTGCTCCGGTTCGCCATAGACGAAGAAACTTGGAATGCTGCTGCTCATGTTCCACCCGAAAAAGTCCAAGTCATTTTGCCATTCTGTCCATGGCCGCTGCCGATTTCAACGCCTAGCCTTGACGAAACTCAAGGAGGAGAAAATGAGAGCAGAGGATTTCCGCGCCGACAGGGCGCGGCCCTTCACCGGCGCCGAATATCTGGAGAGCCTTCGCGACGGCCGCGAAGTCTATATCAATGGCGAGCGCGTCCACGACGTCACCAGCCATCCGGCCATGCGCAATTCCGCCCGGTCGCTCGCAAGGCTCTATGACGCGCTGCACGACCCGGCGAAGAAGGATATCCTGACGTCACCGACCGACACGGGCTCGGGCGGCTACACCCACAAATACTTCCGCGTCGCCCGCTCCTCCTCCGATCTTGCGGCACAGCAAGGCGCGATCGCCGAGTGGGCACGCATGTCCTATGGCTGGATGGGCCGCACCGCCGACTACAAGGCGGCGCTGATGAACACGCTGGGCGCCAATGCCAACTGGTACGGGCCGTTCAAGGACAATGCGCTCGCCTGGCACAGACGCGCCCAGGAAGCCGCCCTCTTCATGAACCATGCGATCGTCAATCCGCCGATCGATCGCCACAAGCCGGCGGATGCGGTGAAGGACGTGTTCGTCCACATCACCAAGGAAACGGATGCCGGCATCTACGTCTCCGGCGCCAAGGTGGTGGCGACCTCCTCGGCGCTGACGCACTACAATTTCCTCGCACAGAGCTCGGCGACGGTGACCGAGGATCCCTCGCTCTCCGTCATGTTCATCGTTCCGATGAACGCGCCGGGCATCAAGATGTTCTGCCGGGTCTCCTACGAGCAGACGGCCAACACGGTCGGCCATCCCTTCGACTATCCGCTGTCGTCGCGCTTCGACGAGAATGACGCGATCCTGGTGCTCGACAATGTCTTCGTGCCCTGGGAGGATGTTCTGGTGCTGCGCGACGCCGCCAAGATCCTCTCCTTCCACCCGGCCTCCGGCTTCATGCACGGCTACTGCTTCCAGGGCTGCACCCGCTTCGCGGTGAAACTCGACTTCCTCGCCGGCCTGCTTGCCAAGGCTTTGAGGGCGACCGGCGGCGACGCCTTCCGCGGCAACCAGGCGGCGCTCGGCGAGGTCATTGCCCTTCGACACATGTTCTGGAGCTTCTCCAACGCCATGGCGCATAACCCCATTCCCTGGGCCGACGGCGCGGTGCTGCCCAATCTCGAAGCTGCGCTTTCCTACCGCACCTTCATGTCGGAGGCCTATCCGCGCGTCGTCGAGACGATCCGCAGGGTCGTCGCCTCCGGCCTGATCTACCTGCCCTCCTCGGCGCGCGATTTCGGCAATCCCGAGATCGATCGTTACCTGGCGCAATATGTGCGCGGCTCCAACGACATGGGCCATATCGAGCGCATCAAGATCATGAAGCTGCTCTGGGACGCGACCGGCACCGAGTTTGGCGGACGGCACGCGCTTTACGAACTCAACTATGCCGGTGCACCCGAAGAGGTGCGGCTGCAGGTGTTGAAGGGCGCCGAGCGCGGTGGGCGCCTGAAGGAGATGGAGGCGCTCGTCGATCAGTGCATGGCCGACTACGACGAGAACGGCTGGACCGGCAATACCTGGCTGCCGCCGCTCGACGACAACGCCACCCTTCGCAGCGCAGCCGAGTGAGGCCTGCCATGGAACCGCTCGTTTCAAAGACCGAGTTTCGCAATGCGATGGCGCGGGTCTGCGCGCCGGTCAACGTCATTACCACCAACGGACCCGCCGGACGCGGCGGGTTCACGGCCACCGCCATGTGCTCGGTAACCGACGAGCCGCCGACGCTGCTTGTCTGCATGAACCGGAACTCCACCCAATGCGGGCTGTTCATCGACAACAGGCGCTTTTGCGTCAACGTGCTCAGCCACGACCATCGGGATCTCGCCGGCCATTTCGCCGGCGCGACGCAGGACATGGCCGCGCGCTATGCCGCCACCGACTGGGTCGAGATGCAATCGGGCAGCTTCGCCGTCAAGGATGCGATCGTTTCGCTCGACTGCGAACTGGCCGAGGCGCGGCTCTTGGGAACGCACCATATCCTCATCGGCCGGGTCGTCGGCATCCGCTCGCGCAGCGATGGCAATGCGCTGCTCTACTTCGACCGCAACTATGTACACGTGCCGACGCAGCTCGGAAGTTTCGGCGGGTAAGCACGGACGCAGCGTCGCTGGTTCGGTGCAAACACGGCATCTTTCGCCACAGAGCCGGCGCAATCCACATCCAGTTGCTGTTCAGCGCCTTTTGTTTTTTCCCTAAAACGCGTCTATTGCCGGGCGTGGAATGAGAAAGGAAAACGGAATGGTGGTTGCTGAGCCAGCCGGACGTCCGACGACGGACGCGAAAGGCAGGGAATTCGATCGCTTGGCCGCCCTTGGACATCTCGATATCCTCGACACGCCAAGGGATGAAGGCCTTGAACGGGTCGTACGGCTGATCAAACAGGTCTTCTCCATAGAGATCGGCATCGTCTCCTTGGTCGATGCACATCGCCAATGGTACAAGGCCTGCTCCGGCCTTTCGGCCGACGAGGTCCCGCGCAAAGAGACCTTCTGCCGATATGTCGTCGTCGCCGAGGAGCCTCTCGTCGTCCACGACGCCACGAAGGATGCACGCTTTTCGCAGCACCCGGCCGTGGCCGGTCCCGAACATGTTCGGTTCTACGCAGGCGTCCCGCTGAAGACGCGGGACGGGCATACAGTCGGGACCGTGTGCGCGATCGATCGCGCGCCACGACAGTTCACTGAGACGGATCTTGCGATCCTGATGGAGTTGGCTGGCGTGGCGATGGACCGGATCGATCTGCTCCGCTCGGCCGCGACGGATGGACTGACCGGGACGCTGACGCGGCGCGCCTTCCGCGAGGAAGCGGACAAGCTGATCTCGCTCGCGGTGCGGCACCAGCATGACCTGTCTTGCATCGTCCTCGATGTGGACCATTTCAAACGGGTCAACGACACACACGGGCATGCGGCAGGAGACGAGGTCTTGAAGGCCGTTGCCTCCATCTGCCAGTCCAATCTGCGAGCAAGCGACCTCTTTGGGCGGCTCGGCGGCGAGGAATTTGCCGTCATGCTGCCGCATGTCGACGCGACAGGCGCGCTGACGGCGGCGGAAAAACTGCGGGCAGCGATCGCCGCTCAGACGATCCACGGTGAATTCGGCCAGCTCGCGGTGACTGCGAGCTTCGGCACCGCCGCCCTTTCGGCCAATAGCAGGGATAACGCCACCTTGCTCGCCCAGGCGGATGCGGCGATGTATCTCGCCAAGGCCGGCGGACGAAACCGCTGCGTCGAATGGAGCAGTCTCGAAGCCGGCTATCCGCTCGGTCCGCGCCAGCGCGTGCTGAAGGCCGGAACCATTCTCTTCGACGACAGGCATTCACGGATCGACTGCACCATCCGGTCGCTGGGCGCCGATGGCGCGGCGGTTACGGTTTCGAATTCCGCCGGCATACCACCGGAACTCGTTCTGGTGGTCGCCGGCGACGGTTTCGAAACCAAGTGCCAGGTGGTGGCACGGGACCGGCAGAACCTCGAACTCGCTTTCGGATAAGCCTGTTCGCCCGTAAGCAGAGATCACGACACATGATGAAGGGGCGCCGGTTGGGCGCCCCTTCTCGCATCTTTGCGCGGGATGCTATTCCGCGGCCGCTTCCAGGCCCTTCGGCGAAGGTGTCGCCTTGCCCTGGAACTTCCTGAACAGGAAGAAGTAGAGCTTGATGTACTGCCCGACGAGAATGGCGTTCAGGATCGTGCCTTCGCGGATGAACTTGACCTCTGCGAGGAAGAGCAGACCGATACAGGCCGACAGAACCAGCAGCGTGCAGTCGAAGCCGGTCTTGATGTTGCCCCACTTCCAGCCGGTGCGCTTGAAGATGGTGTTGACGAACATGTCGATCGGCATCAGCACCAGATTGGCGCGGATCATCAGGAACAGGCCGAAGGCCAGCGCCGCATCGGCAAAGACCAGCAGCGCCACCCGCAGCGGATAGGCCTCGAGCTTGATGAACTCGGTGATCCCCAGGTTGAAGTCCAAGAAAACCGCGAGCACGAAAGCCGGGATCAGCGAGGCGAAGTTCTTGAGCTTGAAGTCCTTGGGCAGGACCAGATAGGTCAAGAACAGCATGATCAGTTCGAGCATGAAGTTGTACGTGCCCTGGCTGAAGGGCGGATAGACCAGCGTCATGGTCCGCGTCAGGCTGCTCTGGGGTGAAATGCCGATGCCGGCCCGGATCGCCAGGCTGACACCGAAGGTCAGCACATAGATGCCGACGACATACATGATCCAGCGTCGCGTCAGGCTGCCGGTATCGACGATTTCGGCTTCCGCCGCATTGTGTGCCATTGTTTCCTCCCTCGAAACGATGCGGAGCTCCTTACCCCGCCGGCCCATCGCCCCCTCAGCGATGCGCTTTTATATCATTCGGCATGTCCGCCCATTGTCGCGGAAGCACGCCACTTTCCAGGCAGACGGACGCCGAAACGCCCGTCTCCTTTTTCTGAATGGCTCTAGGCCATGAAGCGGAACCGGTGCAACGAGATGAACAGGCTGAGCAGCTTGTTGACCACCGGTTCGCCTTCGTTGCGGTTGCCAAGAGCTTCGAGCGCCGCATCGATCGCAGCGGCACTGGCCGTCAGTTGCTCGACGCTCATGTTCGCCATGACCCCGTAGATCTCCAGCGGCATGACGGCCTTTTCCACCCTGTCGTCGGTGACGATGCAGGCGCCGGCATGGGTATCGACCCGCTTGAGGCAATGGCACATCTCGGCGCTGTCCTGACCGACGACGACGAAATAGGGCTTCGGCGCCGGCCAAAAGGTCGCCACTGCGCCACGATCGACATGAACGCCCTTGAAAAGCCCGTTCACCACATGGCGTTTGCCGTCGGCATAGCGCTGGACGACCGACAGCCGGCTCATCTTCTTGCCCTCATGCTCGACAACGACCTTGCCATCCTTCAGCGGAACCCAGATTTCCTGGTAGAATTTGGCGTGGCCGCGGCCGTAGACATCGAACAAATAGACCTTGGCCTGCGTGCCGTCTTCCGACACTTCCAGGGGCACGATGTCCAGTTGCTCCGGCGAGAGATCGGCGAGGCCGGAAACGCCGTCCTTGCACATGCCGGAATAGTCGATGTCGGCATTCTTCAGCAGCTTACGGTCTTTTGCGACCAGTTCGCCATCCTTGAACACGTAGAGCGGATTGATCTTCGACAGGCTGTCGGTCAAGACGATATCGGCGAACCGGCCGGGCGTCAGCGAACCGATCTTGTCTTCCATGTGGAAAGAACGCGCGGTGTTGTAGGTCGCCATCTTGATCGCGTGGATCGGGTTGATGCCCATTTCGGCTGAGAGCGAAATGATCCAGTCCATGTGGCCCATGGTGAGCAGTCGCTCGATCGAGATGTTGTCGGTGCAGAGCATGAAATTGTCGGTCGGCCATTTGCGGTCGACGATCGCGCGCAACAGCACCTTGATCACCTCGCTGCTGCCGACCCCGAACTTGATGTGCGTCGGGAAGCCGTAGCGAATGCTCTTCTCGATATCCTTCTCGTTCCAGACGTCGTGATTGTTGGAGACGCCGATCGCCGGCAGGTAGTTGAGGATCATGTCGGAGAGCGCGGTGACGCCCCAGTGGCCGTTCATAAAGCCGCCCTTGGCGCGGACCCAGGCCGCCTTGCGGAAATCGTCGTCGTTGCCGGAACTGTAGGTGAAGTGCTCGAACTCCCCGAGGCCGATCACCGGTTCCATCTTGAGCACGGCTTCCGTCACCGATGCCGCCGTCTTCTTGCCCGGTGCGAAGGCATAGAGCCGGTAGGGCAGCTGCTCGTAATCCCGGAAAAGGCTCTCGGCCGCTTCGATGCCTTCCTTGCCCGCGGCGCTGAGCAGATCCAGGCACTCGGCATAGATCGTCGTCGTGCCGCAGGGAACCATCGCCTCGGCGAGCGCCGTCGGGTGCGCGAGCTGGGATTCGAAATGGATATGCGCGTCGATCAGGCCGGGGATCGCATAGAGGCCCTTGCCGTCGAAGACTTGCTTGACCTTCAAGACCGTCTCGTCGGGGTTGAGCGCAACGATGCGCTTGTCGTAGACGAGAATGGACCCCTGGTAGACGGTCTCTCCGTGAACATCGAGGATGTTCAGGTTCTTCAAAAGAAGATCCGCCTCCCGCTCGCCGTTCAGGATATCGAAGATGGCGCGCACCTTTTCGTAATGCGCGGCTTCAGTCTGGTTCACGAATAGTCCTCCACTTTCAGAGTCGTCGGCGCCTGCCCATAACCCGCCATATTCAGCGGGTGCAGTGCCGGCAGCGCGCCCCTCGCCAACCATAAGAAGTCATTGCACCGCTTCCGAAAAGCAGTATTTTCTGCTCGTACCGTTCGCTTTTCGAGAACGATTAAATTGGGGAAGACCATGCTGCATTCACGCGTGCTGCGCTATATCGACGAGGTGGCGCGCTCAGGCTCGATCCGCGGGGCGAGCGAACGGTTGAACGTCGCTGCCTCGGCCATCAACAAGCATGTGTTGCAGCTTGAGGAGGATATCGGCGAGCCGCTGTTCGAGCGGCTGCCGCGCGGCCTCAGGCTGACGCCGGCCGGCGAAATCCTCGTCGCGCATGTGCGCCGGACCATGAAGGAATACAGCCAGGTCGAAGCCGAAATTCGCGATATCAAGGCGCTGCAGAGCGGCGAGGTGATCATCGCCACAATGAACGGCCTTGCCGGCGGCATCGTGCCGAAGGTGGCTGCGATCTTCGGCGCACGCCATCCACGCCTCAAGATCACGATCCGGGTAATGTTCGCCCGCGAGATCGTTCAGGCGGTGGCCGGTGGCGAGGCCGACCTCGGCTTTGCCTTCAGTCTCCCGCCGACGCCGCAGGTCGAGACACTCTGGAAGATGGACACCCGCCTCGGCGCGGTCGTTGCTCCGGAACACCCGCTCGCCGGCATGGAATCATTGCCGCTGGCCTATTGCCAGCCCTACCCGCTGATCTTTGCCGACAAGTCGATGCAGATCCATGGCATCGTCGCCGACGCCTTCGCTGAGGCCGGGCTGACAGTCGAGCCGAGCTATCTCACCAATTCCATCGAGGCGATGAAGTTCCTGGCCGCCGCCGGCGACGGCATCGCTTTCCTCAGCAAGTTCGACATTACCGAGGAACAACGAAACGGCGTCCTGACATACCTGCAGATCCGTGACCGGACTTTTGCAAAGAACGTGCTTTCGCTGGTGCAGCGGGAAAGACGCGGCCACGGCCTGGCCGCCGCCATGTTTGCCGAAGAGATCATCCGGGCCTTGCGGGCGACGATGGAATAGCCGGCTTACCCGGCCCAACGCCGATACGGTTTGTCGTCCCGGGGGTCAGAGCTGAATCCAGGCGGTCTTCAGATCGATGTATTTGTCGAGCGCGTGCAGCGACTTGTCGTGACCATTGCCGGACTGCCTGACGCCACCGAGCGGCACTGTGTTGTCGGCGCCGCCATAGGTATTGACATGCACCACGCCGGCGCGGATGCCGCGCACCATGCGGTGCGCGCGCGACAGGTTCGCAGTCCAGACGGCCGACGCCAGACCGTAGTCGGTCGCGTTGGCGATCCGGAGTGCGTCGACCTCGTCATCAAACGGTATGACCGCAAGCACGGGGCCGAAGACCTCCTCCTTCGCCAGCTTCATATCCGGCTGAACGTCGAAGACAGTCGGCTGCATGTAGGAGCCACCGGTTTCTTCGAGGATGCGCTTGCCGCCGGAGCGCAGCCTTGCACCTTCAGCCTCGGCCTCTCTGACGAAATCGAGGTTCTTCTTGAGTTGAACCTCGCTCGAAATCGCACCGGCCTCGGTCGCAAGACGCAGCGGGTCGCCGACCTTCACGGATCCTGCGATCGCTGCCACCTTCTCGGCGAAGGCTTCGTGAATGGAGCGCTCGACAAGCAGCCGCGAACCGGCAACGCAGACCTGGCCGGAGTTGCGGAAGATGCCATAGGCGGAAATGCGCGCGGCCTGGTCGAGGTCGGGTGCGTCGGCAAAGACGACGTTCGGCGACTTGCCGCCGAGTTCGAGATAGACGCGCTTCAGGTTCGAGCGCGCGGAATATTCGAGCAGCCGACGACCGACGCCGCCGGATCCGGTAAAGGCGAGAACATCGATATCGCCATGAAGGCCGATCGCCTCGCCCGTGGTCGCGCCGCGACCAGTGACGACATTCAAGACACCCTCTGGCAGACCGGCCTCGGCGCAGATCTCAGCGAGCCTGAGCAGGCTGAGCGAGGCGCCCTCGGCCGGTTTCAGCACCACCGAGTTGCCGGCGGCGAGCGCCGGCGCGATCTTCCAGGCGCCGATCATCAGCGGGAAATTCCAGGGCACGATCGCGGCGACCACGCCAATCGGTTCGCGATGCACGAGACCGAGAATATTGTCGGCCGACGGAGCGATCTCGCCATAGACCTTGTCGAGCGCCTCGGCATAGTAGCGGAAGGTGCCGGCGGCGCTGCCGGGCTCGGCCTTCAGCGCCATAGAGATTTCCGTGCCATTGTCGCGTACGCCGAGAACGGCCAGCTCGAGTGCCTGCGCCTCGATGATCTCGGCAATGCGCGTCAGAACCTTTTTGCGCTGGGCCGGGGCAACCCTCGACCAGCTTCCCTTCTCGAAAGCGGCGCGGGCGGCCCGGACCGCGGCGTCGACATCACCGGCTGCCGCGTCGGCGATCGTCGTCAGGTGCCTGCCGTCGATCGGCGAGGCGACATCGAGGCTTTGACCGGAGAGGCTCTCCTGCCAACGCCCCCCGATGAACAATTTTTGGGCCGCAACGGGCAGGTTGCGCAATTGATCGATCTTGTCCTGCATCGTGTCCTGTCCCGTTTGGTTTGCAGGGATGGCGGCGGGCCGCCATCCCCAAAAGCGATATTCCCGAGAGATCAGATCTCCTGGCCGGCACCCAGGCGGGCGAACTCAATCGGATTGCCCGATTTCAGCGAGGCCGCCAGGAACAGCCCGATGACCCCAAAGATCACGACGAGCCCCGGCAAGAACACCGCGAGCATGCCGGTAGCGCCGGCGAGATCGCCGAAATTGGCCGCGATCGCGATGATGACGGCAACGAGGATCAGACCGGTGACGACGGGGATGACCTTGGTGACCAGCGGGTTCGTTTCAAGCCGAGGATTGCGGTTGAAGAAGGCGACGATCGCAAAGGCGGTAAAGGCCATCAGCGTCATGACCGCAAGCGTGCCGACGTTGGTCAGCCAGGAGAACAGCGCCAGCACCGGGTCCTGGCCCGTTGCCGCAAAGAGCGCGACGATTAGCACGGCAATAACCGTCTGGATCAGCGAGCCGACATGCGGGCTGTGGTAGACAGGATGTGTGACGCCGATCGAGGCGGGCAGCAGGCGCTCGCGGCCGGCGACGTAGAGATAGCGGGCGACACCGTTGTGGAACGCCAGCACGCCGGCAAAGAGGCTCGTGACGAAGAGCACGTTCATCAACGGCGGCAGCCAGCCGCCGGCATAGCGTTCGGCGAGGCCGAAGAGAAAAGTGGTCGGATCGGCAAGGCCCTGCAGTTCGGGCACCAGCTTGTCCGCGCCGGCGGCGTTCACCATCAGCCACGAGGTGAACATGTAGAAGATGCCGATGACCAGCACCGAGATATAGGTCGCACGCGGCACGGTCTTCTCCGGATCGCGGGCTTCCTCGCTGTAGATCGTCGTCGCTTCGAAACCGATGAAGGCGGCGAAGCAGAAGAGAATGCCGATCGACGGCGAACCGGAGAGGATCGCCGAGGGCGTGAACGAAACCGTCGTCAATCCGCCGTCGCCGCCCTTGGCGAGGATCGCGACGTCGATGACGAGCACGACCAGATATTCAAGGATGACGAGGACAGTCAGCACCTTGGCGGAGAGATCGACGCGGCGATAACCGAGAATGCCGACCGCAGCGATGCCGATAAAGGTCCAGACCCACCAGGGCAGATCGATCCCCAAGCCGGCGAAAAGCCCCGCCGTTGCCGCGCCGAAGAGGCCGAAGACGCCGATCTGCATCGCGTTATAGGCAAGGATCGCGATCATCGCTGCGGCACCGCCCATCAGCCCGCCGAGGCCCTGTGCCGTATAGGCATAGAAGGCGCCGGCATTGCGGATATGCCTCGCCATGGCGACATAGCCGACCGAGAACAGAAGCAGGATCGCGGTGACGATCAGGAAGGTGCCGGGAATGCCCGCACCGTTTCCGAGCATCATCGACAATGGAACGCCGCCGGCAACCGCGGTTAGCGGTGCAGCGGCGGAAACGACGAGAAAGGTGACGGCGCCGACGCCGAGGGCGTTCTTGCGCAATTGGTTCGCCCCGGTCACGGGCGCAGGCGAATTGGTCATGGTCTTGGCTCCCCTTGCTGGCGCGAACGCCTTTTCGCCTCCGGTCCTTCTCTCCGGCGGCTGCTCCCTGAAGCGGACTTGAGGCGCGGGGCTTGCTTTTTGTCTTTGCCGCGCAAGTCTTTCGGTTCATTATTTGAACCTTAGCTTCAAATATAGACTTGCAAATTGCATCTGGCCCTGTCAAGTTATTTCGCATGTTAAGTATCTCGACCCAGAACGACCGGGAGAGCGGGTCTACCGCTCCTTAGGAGGGAACAGGCGAGAGGACTGACGGGGCGCTCGACAACGGAGGAATGGATGAGCACCATCGGTAAGGCCCTGACTTTGCTCGACGCGATCTCGCGCCTTGAGAAAGAGGCGGGGTTGAGCGACATCGCCCGCCACTGCGGGCTCGACAAGGCGACGGCCAGGCGCTTCCTCGTCGAACTGGAAAAACACGGCTTCGTCGAGCAGGACGTGGAAACGCGCCGTTATCGGCTGGGCGGTTCACCGGTGCGGCTCGCCCGTATCCGCGAGGCGCGCTTTCCCTATCTGAGCGTGGCGACCCCTTTTGCGCGGGAACTCGCAAGCCTTGCGGGCGAGACCGTCCACCTCTCCGAATACGCCGCCGGCCGCCTCTCGACCATTCATGTGGAGGACTCGCAACGGGCGCATCGTGTCATCGTCGACGTCGGCAGCATCCTGCCCTTCCACGCGACCGCATCCGGCCTCGGCTTTCTCGCCTTCTGCCCGCAGAAGGAGATCGACGCGGCCCTGTCGGTACCGCTCCAGGCCTTCACCGACCACACTCTGACGGATCCGGCCGCACTCCGCCAGACGCTCGGCGAGACGCTCCGGCGCGGCTACTCGATCTGCCATCACGGGCTTGAGACCGGCGTCGTCAGCGTCGCCGCCCCGATCCGTGCGCCCGGCACAACGCCGGTCGGCGCCATCGCTATCGCCGCACCTGCAACGCGTGCCGACAAGGAGACGGTGGAACAGATGGGGCGCGCCGCTATGGCTGCGGCAAGACGCATTTCCGAAAGACTTTTCGGGTTGGAGCAGGTTGCTGCCGATCCGCTGGCAAGGAGGGCCGGCTGATGAATGCAATGAACCGCCTCCCCAATATCCTGGTCGTGGGTACGGGAGACACCAAATGCGACGAACTCCAGTTCATGGCGTCCGTCATCCGCGAAGCCGGCGGACTGCCTGTGATGATGGATGTCAGCATTCTCGGCGACCCGCCCTATCAGCCTGAATACTCGCGCCACGACATTGCCGAAGCAGCCGGCGTCTCGATCGCGGCCATCGCATCCAGCGGCGACGAACACAGCGCCATGGCGCTGATGGCAACAGGTGCCGCCGCCCTTACCCGTTCGCTCTACGAGGCCGGCCAGGCCGATGGCGTCATCATTCTCGGCGGCTCGATGGGCACCGATCTGGCGCTCGACGTCGCCGCGGCGCTACCACTCGGCGTGCCGAAATTCATCGTCTCGACGATTGCCTATTCGCACCTCTTGCCGCCCGAGCGCATCGCGCCTGATCTGATGATGATCCTCTGGGCTGGCGGGCTCTATGGTCTCAACGGCATCTGCCGCTCGGTGCTCTCCCAGGCCTGCGGCGCGGTCGTCGGTGCTGCGCGGTTCGGTACAAAGCCGGATGGATCGCGGCCGCTGATCGGCATGACCTCGCTGGGATCGAGCTGCCTCAAATACATGAAATACCTGAAACCCGAACTCGAGCGCCGCGGCTACGACGTCGCCGTCTTCCATTCGACCGGCATGGGCGGGCGCGCTTTCGAGGCGATCGCGGCCGAGAAGGGTTTCACGGCCGTCTTCGACTTCTGCATCCAGGAGGTCAGCAACCACCATCACGGAACGGTCGTCACCTCAGGGCCGGACCGGCTTGAAAATGCCGGGCGAGCCGGTATCCCCCAGATCGTCGCGCCCGGCGCCGTCGACATGGTCGACCTGCCGTCTTGGCAGCCCGTTCCGCAAGCCTTCGCCGACCGCCCCTATCACGCCCACAACCGGCTGCTCGGCTCGGTCACCACGTCAGCCCATGGGCGGCGCGAGATCGCTCGCGTCATCGGCGGCAAACTGGCCGGCACCGGCGCCGAAGTCGCCTTCATCCTGCCGCTCAAGGGGATTCAGGAGTGGGATCAGCCCGACGAGCCGCTCTTCGAACCGGAGGCGCTCGACGCCTTCATCGACGAGATGCGCCGGTCGATCCCGTCTGGCGTCGCGCTGCATGAGGTCGACAGCCACATCAACGCCCCGGAATTCTCGAAAGCAGCACTTGCGATCTTCGACGACTGGGTGTCGCGCGGCATCGTGCCCGAGGGCCGGCCATGACGAAAAACATGACCGACAAGGCATTGATCCTCGACTTCGGCGGCGTCGTCACCCGAACGCTATTCGAGACCCACGATGTCACCGAGCGCGCACTTGGCCTTGCGCCGGGCACGCTCACGTGGCGCGGCCCCTTCGATCCGGCGACCGACCCGCTCTGGGCCGCCATGCAGCGGCGCGAGATCACCGAACGGGACTACTGGACGACACGCACGCGCGAGGTCGGACAGTTGCTCGACGAAGACTGGAGCGACATGAAGACCTTCGTGCAGCGGGCGCGCGGGGCCGAACCGGAGCTGGTGCTCAGGCCCGAGGCACGCAACGCGATCCTTGCCGCTCACAGGGCCGGTGTCCGCCTCGCGATCCTCTCCAACGAACTCGACCTCTTCTATGGCGTCGCGTTCCGCGAGCGTTTCCCGCTGATCGAGCTCTTCGAGATTATCGTCGACGCCACCTACACCAACATCCTGAAGCCCGATCCGCGCGCTTACGAACTGGTGCTGAGCCAGCTCAGTTTGCCGCACGAAGCCTGCGTCTTCGTGGATGACCAGTTGAAGAACATCGAGGGTGCGCGGGCCGTCGGCCTGCCTCACGTCCATTTCGACGTCACCCGCCCCGCAGAAAGCTATGCCAGAGCGCTTCAGATGCTCGGCCTCGAACTGACAGGAGCATGAGCATGCGCGAAACCAACTTCCTCATCGAGAACAACGCCCGCCACCTCTGGCATCCGATGGCGCATCCGGCCGAGATGCAGGCGACGCCGCCGCGCATCATCAATGCCGGCGAGGGCGTCGAGATCGTCGACATTCACGGCAAGAAGGTGCTCGACGCGGTCGGCGGTCTCTGGAACGTCAATCTCGGCTATTCCTGTGAACCGGTGAAGGAGGCGATCCGCCGCCAGCTCGACGACCTGCCCTATTATTCGACCTTTCGCGGCACCACCAATTCGCCGCTGATCGAGCTTTCCTACGAGCTCGCTGAATGGTTCCGCGAGGACGGGCTGACGCGCTCGTTCTTCACCTCGGGGGGCTCGGATTCGGTCGAGACCTGCCTGCGTCTCGCCCGCCAATACCACAAGCTCAACGGCCAGCCGGAGCGCACCAAGTTCGTCGCCTTGAAGAAGGGCTATCACGGCACCCATTTCGGCGGCGCCTCGGTCAACGGCAATGCCAATTTCCGTCGCAACTACGAGCCGCTGCTGCCCGGCGTCTATCATCTGCCGGCGCCCTATACCTATCGCAACCCGTTCGACACGACCGACGGCGCTGTCATCGCCAAGTCGATCGCGCGACTCTTCGAGGACGAGATCGCCTTTCAGGGCGCCGACACCATCGCGGCGCTGATCATGGAGCCGGTGCTTGGCGCCGGCGGCGTGATCGTGCCGCACGAGACCTTCATGCCGCTGATGCGCGAGATCTGCGACCGCCACGGCATTCTGCTGATTGCCGACGAGGTGATCACCGCCTTCGGCCGCACCGGCGCCTGGACCGGCTCACGTCTCTGGGGCGTGAAGCCAGACTTCATGTCCACCGCGAAGGCGATCACCAATGGCTACTATCCCTTCGGCGCAGTGATGATCGCCGACAAGGTGGCCGAGACTTTCGAAAGCAACAAGACGGCTGCCGGATCGATCGGCCATGGTTACACCTACTCCGGCCATCCGGTCGGTGCTGCGGCAGCACTCGCAACGCTGAAGGAGACGCGCAAGCAGAACGTGGCGGCGAATGCGGGTGCCCGCGGCGAGGAACTCATCGCCGGTCTCGAAGCGCTGAAGGAGCGGCACGAACTGATCGGCGACGTGCGTGGCAAGGGTCTGATGTGCGCGCTCGAACTGGTCTCGGACCGCGAGAAGAAGACCGCTGCGGCGAAGGATGTGGTGCAGAAGGTCCAGGACGTGACCTATGACGCCGGCGTCATGGTGCGAACCTCGGGCGCCAATGTCATCCTCTCGCCGCCACTCGTCATCACCGCCGGCGATGTCACCCGTATTCTGACGGCGCTGGACGCCGGCCTCACCGCCGCACGGGGATAAACCATGACCGGCAACGCGGATCTGATCGCGCGCCGCGAGCGATTGCTCGGGCGCAACATGTCACTGTTCTACGAGGAGCCGGTGCATCTGGTGCGCGGCGAAGGCGTCTGGCTCTTCGACGCCGACGGCCGCCGTTACCTCGACTGCTACAACAATGTGCCGCATGTCGGCCATTGCCATCCGCGGGTGACCGAGGCGATCGCCCGGCAGGCCTCAACCCTCAACACCCACACCCGCTATCTGCACGAAGGCATTCTCGACTATGTCGAGCGGCTGACCGCGACCTTCGACAAGAGCCTCGACGCGGCGATCCTCACCTGCACCGGCAGCGAGGCGAATGACGTGGCGCTGCGCATGGCTCAAGCCGTGACCGGCAAAACCGGGGTGATTGCCACCGACCACACCTATCACGGCAACACTGCCGCCGTGTCGCAGCTTTCGACCCGAATGCCGCCGGTCGGCGGCTTCGGCGGCCACGTGCGCCACGTGCCAGCACCCGACAGCTACCGACCGCTCGGCGGCGAGCCGGGTGACGCATTCGCTGCGGCCTTCACCGCCAAGGTCGAAGAAGCGATCGCCTCGCTTGAGCAGAGCTCGCACGGCTTCTCGGCGCTGATCATCGACCCCTTCTTCGCCAATGAGGGCTTTCCGGAGTTGCCATGGGAATTTCTCGACGGGGCTGTCGCCGCGGTCAGAAAAGCCGGCGGCCTCGTCATTGCCGACGAGGTCCAGCCGGGCTTCGGCCGTACCGGCGGCCATATGTGGGGACACCAGAAGGCCGGCATCGTGCCCGATATCGTCACGCTCGGAAAACCGATGGGCAATGGCCATCCGATCGGCGGCGTGATTGCCGGCGCCGACACGCTCAACGCCTTCCGCAAGGCGTTTCGCTACTTCAACACCTTCGGCGGCAACCCCGTATCCTGCGCTGCCGCCATGGCGGTGCTCGATGTGATCGAAAGTGAGAAGCTCATCGAGAACGCCGCTGCCGTGGGCGCTTACGCCAAGGCGGGTCTCGCGCGGCTTGCGGACAAACATGACGTGATCGGCGACATCAGGGGCAGCGGCCTTTTCTTCGGTGCGGAACTCGTCACCGATCGCAGCGAGAAAACACCGGCGAGCGATCTCGCGACAAAGGTGATCAACGGCATGCGCGAGCGAGGCGTGCTGATGGGCAAGCTTGGTATCCACCAATGCACGACGAAGATCCGGCCGCCGATGCCGTTCACCCGCGACAATGCCGACCTCATGCTGTCGATGCTCGACGACGTGCTTTCGGGTCTGTGAGCGGACGATGATCGCCGATCTGCCTCCGCAATTTCGCGCCGCGCTCGACAGGCGGGCCTGCCAGGCGCTCTCGCACTGGGGCGTCGCCGACCAACGGCCGGAACTCCTGAAATACCGGGAAAACGCGGTGTTTCGCGTATGCCTCGCCGATGGTCGGTCGGCGGCGCTGCGGCTGCACCGCGCCGGCTATCACGGCGAAGCGGCCCTTCGCTCGGAACTGCAATGGATGGCAGCACTCGGCGATGCCGGTCTCGCGGTGCCGCGGCCGATCGCAACGGCGGACGGATGCCTGCTTGTTGCCCTGCCGGAAGATGAAGCGTTTGCCGCGCAGCACGCCGATATCATCGGCTGGATGGACGGACAGACGCTCGGCGAAAGCGGAAAGCCGCTGTCCCACACACCCGAAAAGCTCGGCGCGATCTTCTCGGCACTCGGCGCCACCATGGCCGAGATGCACAATCTCGCCGACCGCTGGACGTCGCCGGAGGGATTCTGGCGCCCCGCCTGGGATGCGGAAGGACTGCTCGGCGAGCGGCCGCTCTGGGGACGGTTCTGGGACTGCGACGGCTTGTCTTCGGCGCAGACAAGAGCACTTTCGGCGTTGCGCCATGATCTCCGGCGGCGCCTGGCAACGATGCCGACTCCGGCGCAGGATTTTGGGCTGATCCATGCCGATCTCGTTCGGGAGAACGTGCTCGTTGCCGAGAACGGCGTGACCGTCATCGATTTCGACGATGCCGGCTACGGCTTTCGCCTCTTCGACATCGCGACCGCACTCCTGAAAAACCGGCGCGAGCCGGCATATGAGACGATCGAGGCTGTGCTGATCTCAGGCTATCGAAGCCGCCGCGCCCTGCCGGACGAAGCGTTTTCCTGCCTGCCGCTGTTCCTCGTGCTTCGCAGCCTCACCTATATCGGCTGGTTTGCCTCGCGGCCGGAGTTGCCCGCGGCGCGCGACCGCGTCCTGCGATATGCCGACGAGACGCTGGCGCTTGCGGAAGAACTGGGGGTTCGATGATCAGGGCGCCGTCGAAGCACTCAGTCGTTGAGACTGGCGAGTTCGTCCAGCATATCGAGCAGGACTTCGACGCGCTCGTGGCCGTAGCGAGCTTCGAGCTCCTCGTAGATCGCGCGGCTTTCCGGGCTGACGTCGGCGATCACCCGCATGCCCTCGGGCGCGATCTCGAGCAGAACGCGCCGGCCGTCGTCGGCGTCCTTATGCTTGGTGATCAGGCCGCGCTCCTCGAGCGAGCGGATGATGCGCGTCAGGCTTGGCGCCAGGATGAAGGCCTTGTCGGCCATCTCGGACGCATCGACCCGGCCGGCTTCGGCGAGAATGCGGATCACCCGCCATTGTTGCTCGGTAATATCGTGACGCGCCAGCATCGGTCGAAAATGCGCCATGACGGCTTCGCGTGCGCGCAGAAGCGCGATCGGCAGCGAACGGCGCGTGTTGTGCGGCAAAAGGGCGTCGTGGCCCAGGTCGGTGGGAGGCTTTTCGCGGCTCATAGGCGTTCTATCGGACATTTTCTTTCGTTCTGCAATCGGCAGGCGCAGCTGCGGGAAACGGGCTGCTTGACACTGTCGACAATTTCGTTAACGTGTTAAATATATGAGAGCGCATCGGGAGGAAAGATGCCGCATCTGACGATCGAATATTCCGGTAACCTCGACACTCGCGTCGACTTTGCCAAGCTGTGCCGCACGGTGCACGCGACCATCCTCGGCACCGGCCTCTTCGAGCTTGGCGCCATCAGGGTGCGCACGATCCAGAGCCGCGACTATGCGATCGCCGACCTCCTGCCGGAAAACGGCTTCATCGACCTGTCCTTCCGCATCGGCCGCGGCCGCACGGAAGCGGAGAAGAAGGCGACCGGCGACGCGATTTTCAAGGCCGTCAGCGAAGAACTCTCGACGCTCTTCTCGACGCCGCATTTCGCCCTCAGCCTGGAGATCCGCGAGATCGATCCGGAGCTGAGCTGGAAGAAGAACGCCATTCACCCCAGGCTGCGCGCCTCCAACGGCTGAGCGCGGCCCTCCCACAAAAACACAGCAGTGCGCGGCGAAGTCTGCGCCAGCATCGGAGACCATCATGTCCAAGCTCGCCGAAAACCTCGCCAAGGCGGAACGCTATCTTGCCCGCTTCAGACGCGAAGGCGTGCTCAACCACATCAACGGTGAAGCCCTTCCCTCGCTTGATGGCGAGACTTTCGAGACCATCTCGCCCATCGACCTGAAACCGCTGGCAAAGATCGCGCGCGGCAGGGCTGCAGACATCGACCGCGCCGCCAAGGCCGCGAAAGCAACCTTCGCCGAATGGGCGTCCATGCCCGGCGATGCGCGCAAGAAGCTGCTGCATAAAATTGCCGATGCGATCGTCGCGCGCGCCGAGGAGATCGCCTTCGTCGAGTGCGTGGATACCGGACAATCGCTGAAGTTCATGGCCAAGGCGGCGCTGCGCGGTGCGGAAAACTTCCGCTTCTTTGCCGACCGGGCGCCGGAGGCACGCGACGGCAAGATGCTGCGCGGCGGCAACCAGATCAACATGACGACGCGCGTGCCGATCGGCCCAGTCGGCATCATCACGCCCTGGAACACGCCCTTCATGCTGTCGACCTGGAAGATCGCCCCGGCGCTCGCCGCCGGCTGCACGGTCGTCCACAAGCCGGCGGAGTTCTCGCCGCTGACCGCACGGCTGCTGGTGGAGATCGCCGAGGAGGCCGGGCTGCCGAAAGGTGTCTGGAACCTGGTCAACGGTTTCGGCGAAGACGCCGGCCGGGCGCTGACAGAGCACCCCGATATCAAGGCGATCGGCTTCGTCGGTGAAAGCCGCACCGGCTCGATGATCATGAAGCAGGGTGCCGAGACACTGAAGCGCGTCCATTTCGAACTCGGCGGCAAGAACCCGGTGATCGTCTTTGCCGATGCCGATCTCGAACGCGCGGCCGACGCCGCCGTCTTCATGATCTATTCGCTGAACGGCGAACGCTGCACCTCGTCCTCGCGCCTTTTGGTCGAAGACAGCATCTATGACCGGTTCACCGCGCTCGTCGCCGAGAAGGCGAAGCGCATCAAGGTCGGTCATCCGCTTGACCCCGAGACCGTCGTCGGCCCGCTCATTCACCCCGTGCATGAGAAGAAGGTGCTCGACTATATCCGAATCGGCCGCGAGGAGGGTGCAACCATTGCTGCCGGCGGCGAGAAATTCGACGGTCCGGGCGGTGGCTGCTATGTGACCCCGACGCTCTTTACCGGCGCAAATAACGGCATGCGCATTGCCCAGGAAGAAATCTTCGGGCCGGTGCTGACGGCGATCCCGTTCAAGGACGAGGCGGAGGCGCTGGCGCTGGCCAACGACACGCAATACGGCCTGACCGGCTATCTCTGGACCTCCGACGTCACCCGCGCGTTCCGCTTCACCGATCATCTGGAGGCCGGGATGATCTGGGTGAACTCGGAGAATGTGCGCCACCTGCCGACGCCGTTCGGCGGCGTCAAGAGCTCGGGCATTGGCCGCGACGGCGGCGATTGGTCGTTCGATTTTTACATGGAAACCAAGAACATCGCCTTTGCCAGCTCGGCGCACGCGATCGCCAAGCTCGGCGGCTGAGCGCGCTGGCAAAAAAACTGGAGGAGACATCAATGCCCTTGCCGAAACCGAACCTCTACCCGCCCTTCAACATCGTGCGGCTGAGCCATGTGGAGCTCGCCGTCACCGATCTCGCCAAATCACGCGCCTTCTACGTGGACGTACTCGGCCTGCAGGTCACCGACGAGACGGCGGACACGATCTATCTGAGGGCGATGGAGGAACGCGGCCACCACTGCATCATTCTGAAGAAGGCGGCGAGCGCTGAGGCTCGCGACCTCGGCTTCAAGGTCTTTGGCGAAGAGGATCTCGAAAAGGCCGCGCATTTCTTCAAAGCGAAAGAATTGCCTGTCGAGTGGATCGAACGCCCCTACCAGTCACGCACCTTTCGCACCCGTGACCCGCAGGGCATCCCGCTCGAATTCTATTCGAAGATGGACCGCCTGCCGCCAATCCACCAGAAATACGCGCTCTACCGCGGCGTCAAACCGCTGCGCATCGACCACTTCAACTGCTTCTCGCCCAATGTCGACGAAGCGGTCGCCTTCTACAACGAGATCGGCTTCCGGGTAACGGAATACACGGCCGACGAGGAGACAGGACGTCTCTGGGCCGCCTGGACCCATCGCAAGGGCGGCGTGCACGACATCGCCTTTACCAACGGCCGCGGCCCGCGCCTGCACCACACCGCCTTCTGGGTGCCGACGCCGCTCAACATCATCGACCTGCTCGACCTGATGTCGACCTCCGGTTGGCTCGCCAATATCGAACGCGGCCCCGGCCGCCACGGCATTTCCAACGCCTTCTTCCTCTATGTCCGCGACCCTGATGGACACCGCATCGAGATCTACTGCTCCGACTACCAGACCGTCGATCCGGATCTGGAACCGATCAAGTGGGACCTGAAGGACCCGCAGCGCCAGACGCTCTGGGGCGCGCCGGCACCGAAATCCTGGTTCGAGGAAGGCAGCGCCTTTGCCGGTGCCGAGGCGAGGGACTCGATCCTGAAAGCCCAACCGATCGTCGCGCCGTGACGTTTGGCGAGTGGATCGGCTAAGGGCCTCGCATCGAACGGGAGTAGAAAATGGACGAGAAGAGTTTCACCGAATGGTCGCTGAAGGCGGCGAAATGGGGTGCGGACTATCGCGCCTCGCTGCGTGACCGCCCCGTGCGGGCGCAGACGGCACCGGGGGCGATTGCCGCCCAGATCCCGGCGCAGCCGCCACGGGCCGGCGAGGACATGCAGGCGATCTTCGAGGATTTCGAGAAGATCATCCTGCCGGGCATGACCCATTGGCAGCATCCGCGTTTCTTTGCCTATTTCCCGGCGAACGCGGCACCCGTCTCCGTCGTCGCCGAATACCTCGTCACCGCCATGGCGGCGCAGTGCATGCTCTGGCAGACCTCGCCGGCGGCGACCGAGCTCGAGACCAAGGTCCTCGACTGGCTGCGCCAGGCGATCGGTCTGCCCGAGGGCTTCTCCGGTGTGATCCAGGATTCGGCGTCCTCGGCGACACTCTCGGCCGTGCTTGTCATGCGCGAGAAGGCGCTCGGGTGGAACGGCAACAAGAAGGGCCTCGCCAGCCAGCAGCAACTTCGCATCTATTCCTCCGATCAGGTTCACACCTCGATCGACCGGGCGATCTGGGTCTCGGGGATCGGCGAGGAGAACCTCGTGCGAATCCCGGCGAACGGGCCGCGGCGGGCGATGGACTGCCAGGCGCTCGAAGCGGCGATCCTCCGCGACAAGGCAGCAGGCCTCGTGCCGGCGGGCGTGATCGCCTGCACCGGAGGGACAAGCACGGGTGCCTGCGACGACATCGCCGAGGTTATACGGGTCGCCCATGCGCACGGTCTCTATGTCCATGTCGATGCTGCCTGGGCCGGTGCCGCGATGATCTGCGAGGAGTTTCGCGAACTCTGGGCCGGCGTCGAAAACGCTGACTCCGTCGTCTTCAATCCGCACAAGTGGCTGGGTGCGCAGTTCGACTGCTCGGCGCATTTCATCCGCAGTCCCGATGATCTGGTGAAGACGTTGGCGATCCAGCCGGAATATCTGAAGACGCACGGGCGCGACGGTATCATCAACTATTCCGAATGGACGATCCCGCTCGGCCGGCGTTTCCGGGCTCTGAAACTTTGGTTCCTGCTGCGCTTCCATGGTCTCGAAGGCCTGCAGACGATGGTCCGCAACCACGTGCGCTGGTCCCGGCAACTGGCGGAGCGGCTGGCCGAGCACCGGGATTTCGAGATCGTGACCGCACCGATGCTGTCGCTGTTTTCGTTCCGCCATCTGAGCGAAGGGGATCCGGACGCCCACACCATCGCTTTGGTCAACGCGATCAACGATGACGGCCGCATCTACCTGACCCAGACGCGCGTCGATGGTCGCGTGGCGATCCGTTTCCAGGCGGGCCAGTTCGACATGACGCAAGAGGATGCCGAGACGGCGTTCGAGGTCATTGTCGAGGTCGCCGCCGCGCTCGACGGACAACACGAAAAAACGAAGGCTTCCCGATGACACCTCCCCGTTTCGTCACCTTTTCGGCCGGAAACAGGCGGGGCTACGGCCTCGTTTCCGGCAATGGATTGATCGACCTTAGCACACGATATGGATCGACCTTTCCGACGCTGCGCGAGGTGATCGAAGCCGGTGCCCTTACCCGGCTTGCCGACGAAGCGGCCGGACTGCCGGCGGACATTTCGCTCGACGATATCCGCTACGAGATCCCTATACCGGCACCGGAAAAGATCATTTGCGTCGGCGTCAATTTTCCGGACCGCAATGAGGAATACAAGGACGGGCAGGTGGCACCCTCCAACCCGTCGCTGTTCATCCGTTTCCCGCGCTCCTTCACCGGACACGGGCAGCCGCTGATCCGCCCGCCGGAAAGCGCACAACTCGATTATGAAGGCGAGATCGTCATCGTCATCGGCAAGGGCGGTCGTCGTATCCCCGAGGCGACGGCGCTCGACCACGTCGCCTCGCTTTCGCTCTCAAACGAAGGCACGATCCGCGACTGGGTGCGCCATGCCAAGTTCAACGTCACCCAGGGCAAGAACTTCGACCGCACCGGCTCGATCGGTCCTTGGCTGGTGCCATTCACCGACGAGGCCCAGCTTGCCGACATCAAGCTGGAAACCCGCGTGAACGGCGAGGTTCGCCAGCAAGACCGCACCAGCCGGATGATCTTCTCCTTCCGCAAGATCATCAATTACGTCTCTACCTTCACGACGCTGGTGCCCGGCGACGTCATCGTCACCGGCACGCCGACTGGCGCCGGTGCCCGTTTCGATCCGCCAATCTGGCTGAAGCCTGGCGACATCGTCGAGGTCGAGGCCCAAGGCATCGGCACGCTCATCAACCCAGTTGCCGACGAAGCCTGAGCCATGCTTGATAAATCCCAGACCGAAGCCGCGGCCGCCGCGCTCGACACCGCCGAACGCGAGCGCGTCCAGACCGGTCTCCTGTCGCTGCAACACCCTGAAATGACCATGGACGACGCCTATGCGGTGCAGGCCGCCTGGGTGAAACGGAAGATCGCCGCCGGACGCCGGGTGATCGGCTGGAAGATCGGCTTGACCTCGAAGGCGATGCAATATGCGCTCAACATTGACATCCCCGATTCCGGCGTGCTCTTCGATGACATGCTGTTTGAGGACGGCGCGCGCATTCCGGGCAATCGTTTCATTCAGCCGCGCATCGAGGCCGAGATCGCCTTCGTGATGAAGGCGCCGCTTTCCGGTCCCAATGTCACCGTCTTCGACGTGTTGAACGCCACCGATTACGTGACGCCGGCGCTCGAAATCCTCGATACGCGGATCCTGCGCGTCGATCCGGAAACGAAGAAGGCGCGCACGATTGTCGATACCATCTCCGACAACGCCGCCAATGCCGGCATCGTGCTTGGCGGAAGACAGATGCGGCCCGATGCGATCGACATGCGCTGGATGGGCGCGATCGTCTCGCGCAATGCCGAGGTCGAAGAGACAGGACTGGGCGCCGGCGTGCTCAACCACCCGGCCCGCGGAATCGCCTGGCTCGCCAATCGCCTGGCGCTCTACGGCGACCGTATCGAGGCCGGCCAGATCGTGCTTGCCGGCTCCTTCATCCGCCCGGTCGAGGCGCGCCATGGCGACACCATCGTCGCCGACTTCGGCCCGTCCGGCACCGTCAGCTGCTTCTTCGAATAGGACCGACCATGCCCGCTCCGCGCAATACGTTCAAACAGGCCCTCACTGACAAGCGTCCGCAGATCGGCCTCTGGCTGGCGCTCGCCAATCCCTATACGGCCGAGATCTGCGGCGGCGCCGGGTTCGACTGGCTGCTGCTTGACGCCGAGCATGCGCCGAACGACGTGCCGCTTCTGGCGGCACAGCTCCAGGCGCTCGCCGCATCGCCAAGCCACGCCATCGTCCGGCCGCCGATCGGCGAGACCTGGATGATCAAGCAGATCCTCGACATCGGCGCGCAGACGCTGCTGGTGCCGATGGTCGAAAGCGCCGAACAGGCCTGCGCCCTGGTGCGCGCCGTGCGTTATCCGCCCCATGGCGTGCGTGGAGTCGGTGCCGCCCTTGCCCGGGCATCGGCCTTCAACCGTATTCCCGACTATCTGCAGACCGCCAATGACGAGATCTGCCTGCTCGTGCAGATCGAAAGCCGGGCCGGCCTTGCCGCGCTCGACGAGATCGCCACGACCGAAGGCGTCGACGGTGTCTTCATCGGCCCGGCGGATCTTGCCGCCGACATGGGCTTCCTCGGCAAGCCCGGTGCGCCGGAGGTACAACAAGCAGTCGAGGCGGCGCTCTTTCGCATCCAGTCGCACGGCAAGGCGGCCGGTATCCTGACCTCCGATCAGGCCCTTGCCCGCCGCTACCTAGAACTCGGCGCGACCTTTGTGGCGGTCGGCAACGATGTCGGCCTGCTGGTCGGCGCCACGTCGAAGCTGGCAGCGGAGTTCAAGGGTACCAGAGGCGAGACCGAGACGACGGCTGGAAAAATCTACTGATCGGCATCGTCTGCGCCGCGACCGGAGGAGCCAGTCGGGCCACCACCAACCGCATGCGTTGGGCGGTCACGACTTTCCCTCGTCTCTGTCTGGGGGTATAGCGGTCTGACGCCCACCAGCATTGGATTCCCGCCATGACCGATACCGTTCTCGACCGCTTCCTTCGTTATGTCGTCATCGACACCCAGTCCGACGCGAGGTCGAAGACGCAGCCGTCGACGGAAAAGCAGAAGAACCTCGGTCGCGTGCTCGTCGAGGAACTGCTGACGATTGGCCTTGCCGACGCCCATCTCGATGAAAACGGCTACGTCTATGCCACCATTCCTTCGAACGTGGACAAGCCGGTGCCGGTCATCTGCTGGTGCTCGCACATGGACACGGCGCCGGATTTCACCGGCACGAACGTCAAGCCGCAGATCGTCAGCAACTACCAGGGCGGCGATATCAGGCTCACGGGAGATCCGCAGCAGGTAATCCGCGTCGCCGACCACCCGGTTCTCAACGACCAGATCGGCAATGACATCGTCACGACCGACGGCACGACGCTGCTCGGCGCCGACGACAAGGCCGGGCTTGCCGAGATCGTCGCGGCCGCTCAAGTTCTCGTCGACAATCCCGAAATCAAGCACGGCACGATCAAGCTGCTCTTCACCACCGACGAAGAGATCGGCCGCGGCGTCGACAAGGTCGACTTGAAGAAGCTTGGGGCCCAATTCTGCTATACGGTCGATGGCGAAACCGCCGGCCATATCGAGGACGAGACCTTTTCCGCCGATGGCGTCGAGATCGTCATTCAGGGCGTCGCCATCCACCCGGGCTTTGCCAAGGACAAGATGGAGAACGCCATCAAGATCGCCGGCAACATCATTAGCCGGCTGCCGCGGGAGGTTTCGCCCGAGGGCACCGAGGGCCGCGACGGCTTCGTGCATCCGACCGGCGTGACCGGCTCGATGGACAGGGCGCAGCTCGGCCTCATCGTGCGCGACTTCGACGAGGCGGGCCTTGCCTCGAAGGAAGCCATGCTCGAAGGCATCGTCAAGGACGTGATGAAGGCCTATCCGGGCTCCACCTACAGTTTCGAGGTCAAGCAGCAGTACCGCAACATGAAGGCCATCCTCGACCGCCATCCGGAGATCGTCGAAAACGCCATCGAGGCGATCCGCCGGGCCGGCATGCAGCCGGTGCGCGGCAGCATCCGCGGCGGCACCGACGGTTCGCGGCTCTCCTTCATGGGTCTGCCTTCGGCCAACCTCTTCGCCGGCGGCCACGCCTTCCATTCGCCGCTCGAATGGGTCAGCCGCCAGGACATGGAGCGCAGCGTAAAGACGCTGGTCGAGCTCGCCAAGATCTGGGCCGAACGCGCCTGACATAGTCCGGAAAACGGGGCGGCTTGGGTGCAATAGGCAGCCGCTCCTTCTCCAAAGGAGACGACCGATCGACACGGCGCGAAGGAGGGTCAGGCGATGAGTACGGCGCGAGGCTCAAAACGCGCGCCGGCAAAGCCCGCTTCGCTCGCAACCAACCCGCCGACCTTCGAGCACATCGTCACCGGCGTCAACGAGACGTTCCTATGGCGTCTCGACAACTATCCCTGGGAACGGAACGTCTGGAACTTCCATCCGGAGATCGAAATCCATCTCATCCGCAAGGCCTCGGGCCTTGCCTTCGTCGGTGATCATATCGGCCAGTTCGGTCCGGGTTATCTCACCGTCATCGGCAGCAACCTGCCGCATGACTGGGTAACGGTTACCGAACCCGATGAGATTATCGAAGGCCGTGACATCGTCATGCAGTTCCACCCGGATCGCATGCGCGAGATCACCGACGCCTTGCCGGAATTTGCCGAGCTCGAGGCCTTCTTCGCCCGCGCCGAGCGCGGCTTGGTGTTTCATGGCGAAGCCCGCGCCAAGGGCGCCGATCTGATCGAACGCATGGGCAGCCTGAAAGGGCTCTCGCGCTTCTCGCTGTTCATCCAGCTGCTCGATCTGCTGGTCAACACCGAGGAATACGAGTTGCTCTCCTCGCCGGAATTCGCGCCAGAACTCGACCAACAATCGCTTGACGTGCTGCGCGGCGCGCTGGCCTTCATCTACGAGAACATCGCCACCGACATTCATCTTGCCGATCTTGCCCGGCAGGCCGGCATGAGCGAAACGGCCTTTTCCCGTTTCTTCAAGAAGAATACCGGCAACACCTTTACCGACCACGTCAACAAGCTGCGCATCTGGCAGGCGTGCAAGCTGCTTGCCGAAACCGACGTGCCGATCACCGACATCTGCTTCGAGGTCGGCTACCTCAACATCTCCAATTTCAATCGCACCTTCCTGCGCCAGCACAAGATGACGCCTTCGGCCTACAGGCGGCTGACGGGCCAGCGTCGTACTTCCCGTTCTTAGGCGCGTTTCACCCACCCAGGCAATGAATCCTTGCGTTTGCTGCGCTGCAAACGGCTGGCATCTGGAAATTTTCTGCAAGAAAGTACAGAATTGCCGCATCGCGCACGCTAGTTCGGCAGAGCGTAAGGCCTATCATCGAACCCAGCGAAACGGTTCGCTATGAGGAAAACGCACTGGATCTGAGGAGTATCCGGCGCGCATCGCAGACCTGGGGAGGTCTTTTCACAATGAAAAAAGCCAAAACGCTCGTTTCGAGCATCGCCTTCGCATGCCTTCTTTCCACCGGCCTGACGACTGTTGCGGTCGCTGCCGAATGCTCCGGCACGATCAAGGTGCTCGCCCAGCCGCGCGACGGCCTGACGCTGCTCGAAGACTACAAGTCCGAATTCGAGAAGCTCTCGGGCGGCGCATCCTTTGAGATCGACTATCTCAACGAAAACGACCGCCGCGCCAAGACCAAGGCGGACGCCTCGACCATCGGCAAGTACAACGTCTATTACATCGACGAGGCAAATGTGGCGCTATTTGCGTCGGCCGGCTGGGTCGCGCCGCTGATGGACTATTATCCTGCCGACTACGACTACGCCGATTTCGATCCGGGCCGCCAGAAGGTCGCGACCTATGACGGCAAGGTCTGGTTTGCGCCGGTCACTGGCGGCGGGGACCTCATGGTCTACCGCAAGGACCTGCTCGAGGCGGCCGGCATTACGCCGCCGAAGACGCTCGACGAATATGTTGCCGCAGTGAAGAAGCTCAATCAGCCCGACCAGGGTATCTACGGCACAGCCCTTCGCGGCCAGCGCGGCTCGGGCGCCAATGTCTGGCGCTGGATGCCCTTCTTCAAGGGCTTCGGCGGCAACTGGTTCGACGGCAAGACGCCGGTCTTTGACGGCGAACAGGCGGTCAAGGCGACCGAGACCTATCTCGAACTCTTCAAGTACTCGGCACCGGGCAGCCAGACCGGCGGCTGGGACGAGGCGGTTGGTGCTTTTACCTCCGGCCAGGTGGCGATGCTGATCGAATCCACCCCGCTCGTCGGCATGGCGATCGATCCGAAGTCCTCGAAGGTGGCCGGCAAGGTCGGCTACCTGCCGCCTCCGGCACCGTTGACGGGCGGCGGCTACGGCCATGGTCTGGCAATCGGCATGAAGGCCAACAAGGATGAGGCCTCCAAGGCCTGCGCCGGTCTGTTCGTAGCTTGGGCGACCTCGAAGGAAAACGAGGCCCGGCGGCTCGAAGCCGGACAGTTCAGCGAACTCAATCGCACCAGCATCATGACCAGCCCGAAATTCGCCGAGCTCTACGGCCCCGATCTCGGCCAGGCGCTTGCTGATACCGGCAAGGTCACCGCCGTCAACTTCTGGCAGAACCCGCAATGGCCTGATCTTGGCGACCGCTGGGGCATCATCCTCGAGGAGCTGATCACCGGAACGCGCACCGACATCAAGGAAGGCCTCGACGAACTCGACGGCTTCGCCAAAGACCTGGTTGCCCGCAGCCAGTAAGCCGGTTCCTCCCAAGGGCCATCGGCCGGCAAAGCCGCCGGTGGCCCGCACCATCGGGGGCGTTCAAAGCCCAGCCGTAGGACTGATCACATGAAGCAGAAAAACAGCCTGCCGGCGGTGTTCCTCACCCCGGCCATGGGCATCCTTGCCGTTCTCGCCCTCGTGCCGACGGCCTATGCGATCTACATATCGTTCCAAAACCGGGAACTCAGCCGTCCGGACGGCAGCTTCGTCGGTTTCGCCAACTATATCGACCTTTTCTCGGACCGCCGCTTCATCAATGCGATCGGCGTCTCCCTGACCTGGGAAGCCGTGACCGTCGGTATAACGCTCGCCATCGCCGTCGGCCTTGGCATCCTGCTCTTCGAATGCGTCTCGCCGCGCACGCGCAACCTGCTGGCGCTCCTGTTTCTGGTACCGGTGATCCTGCCACGCGTTTCGGCCGCCTTCGTCTGGAAGTTCGCCTTCCATCCGCTCTATGGCATCGCCACCTATCCCTACAAGGCAATCACCGGTCAGCCACTCGATCTCCTGTCCAATCCGGCGACTGCACTTGCGACAGTCGCATTGGTCGATGTCTGGCAATGGGGCCTGTTCTTCGCCGTCATCGTCTTGAAGCTCCTGGAAACGCTGCCGCCCCAGCCATTCGAAGCGGCACGGCTGGACCACGCCCGCACCTGGGAGATTTACGCCTTCATCGCACTGCCGATGCTGAAGGCGCCGCTGATCTCGCTTGCCTTCGTCAAGATGATCGAGTCGCTGCGCGCCTTCGACCTGATCTACGTAATGACCCGCGGCGGCCCCGGCATCGCGACCGAAACGCTCGACATGTACGCCTTCTCGCAAGGCTTCATCGAGTCCGGCCGGATTTCCTACGCCTCCAGCATGGCGGTTCTGATGATGATCGCCACCTCGATCGCCTTCACCTTCATCTGGAAGAGGGTTCAGTGATGACCGCCCACGCCCTTGGCCGCTTCATTGGCCGGCTCATCCTTGCCGCCGCCGCCTTCTCTGCCGTGTTTCCAATGTTCTGGACCGCGCTCAATGCCTTCAAGAACCGGGTCGACATCGTGACACCGACCCCGCTCTTCTTCTTCGAGCCGACGCTCGACAACTTCGCCTATGTGCTCGGCCGCGAAAGCGTCTTTGCCGGCCTCGTCAATTCGCTGCTGATATCGGGCGCTGCGGTGCTGATCGGTGCCACTCTCGGCCTGCCCGCCGCCTATGCGATCGCGCGCTATCCCAACCGCTGGTCCCGCGACATTCAGTTCTTCGTTCTGTCGCTGCGCTTCCTGCCGCCGGTCGCGATCGCCATTCCGCTGATGGTGATCTGGCTCGATTTCGGCCTCTATGACACCCGCCTGTCGATGATCGTCACCTATTCGCTGCTGACGCTCGCGACCATCATCTGGCTGAGCGTCCCGGCCTTTGCGCGAGTGCCGAAGGAAGTCGAGGAGGCTGCCCGCGTCGATGGCTACGGTCCTTATGCGATCTTCTTCCTTATCGCGCTGCCGATTGCCCTTCGGTCGCTGATCGGAGCGGTCGCCTTTGCCTTCGTGCTCGTCTGGAACGAATTCCTGATTGCGCTGATGCTGACGACGTCCGACGCCAAGACGTTGCCGATCGTCGCCTCGGAGCTGACGCAACTCGGTCGCGACGTGCCCTGGGGCATCCTCAACGCCTCCGTCGTGCTGCTCTCCATCCCGCCGCTGCTCTTCATCGGGGTTCTAAGTGGCATGCTCAACAGCGCCTTCAAGCGCAAGACCCAATGAATCCCAAGACTGGAAAAACAAGGAAATCCTTCATGCAAGCGTTGGTCCTCGAGCAAAAAGGCAAGCTCGCAATCCGGGAGATCGATCTCCCGCTGGAACTTGGTCCCGATGATGTCAAGATCGCCATCGACACGGTCGGCGTCTGCGGCAGCGACGTGCACTACTACACCCACGGCGCCATCGGCCCCTATGTGGTGCGCGAACCGATGGTGCTCGGTCATGAGGCGGCCGGCACCGTCGTCGCGGTCGGAAGCAATGTCGAAACGCTCGACGTCGGCGACCGGGTCTGCATGGAGCCGGGTGTTCCAGAACTGACCTCCCGGGCTTCCAAACTCGGCATCTACAATGTCGATCCCAAGGTGCGGTTCTGGGCAACGCCGCCGGTTCATGGCGTGCTCGCTCCCTTCGCAGTCCATCCCGCCGCCTTCACCTACAAGCTTCCCGACAACATCTCCTTTGCCGAAGGCGCGATGGTCGAACCGTTCGCCATCGGCATGCAGGCAGCCGCCCGCGCGCGGATTGCACCGGGCGATGTCGCCGCGGTGATCGGCTGCGGGCCGATCGGCATCATGGTGGCGCTCGCAGCCCTTGCCGGTGGCTGCAGCCGTGTCTTCATCTCCGATTTCAGCGCGGAGAAGCTGGCGATCGCCGCTCAGTATCCGGGCATCATCCCGGTCAACATCGCCGAGCGGCCTTTTGCCGATGTCATCGCCGCGGAAACCGGCGGCTGGGGCGCCGATCTCGTCTTCGAGGCGAGCGGCAGCGCCAAGGCCTTTTCCGGGATATTCGATCTGGTCCGCCCGGGCGGTGCCGTGGTTCTGGTGGGCCTGCCGGTCGAACCGGTACAATTCGACGTTCCGGGCGCAATCTCCAAGGAAGTCCGGATCGAAACGGTGTTTCGTTACGCCAACATCTTCGACCGCGCCCTGCAATTGATCGCGTCCGGCAAGGTCGATCTGAAGCCGCTGATCACTGAAACCTTCCGCTTCGAAGACAGCATCAGGGCATTCGAGCGGGCCGCATCCGCCCGACCGACTGATATCAAACTACAGATCCGCATGGACAGTGGGAAGGATTGAGCCATGGCGAACATCGTCTGCTCCAATGTCGACAAGCAATACGGCGCCGTTGATGTCATCAAGGATTTCAACCTCGATGTCGCCGATCATGAATTCATCGTGTTTCTCGGTCCATCCGGCTGCGGCAAGTCCACGCTGCTGCGCATGATTGCCGGTCTCGAAGACATATCCGGCGGCATCGTCTCGATCGGCGGGCGGGCGGTCAACGACCTGCCGCCTCGCGACCGCGGCGTCGCCATGGTCTTCCAGAACTATGCGCTCTACCCACACATGACGATCTACGACAACATCGCTTTCGGACTGAAGCGCATGAAGGTGCCGAAGGCGGAGATCGATACGCGGATTCGCGCTGTTTCGGCAACGCTCGGCCTCGAGCCCTATCTCGCCCGCAAGCCGACCGAGCTGTCCGGCGGGCAGCAACAGCGCGTCGCTATCGCCCGCGCGATGATCAAGACGCCGCGGGTCTTCCTCTTCGACGAGCCGCTCTCCAATCTCGACGCGAAGCTGCGCAATCACATGCGGGTCGAGATCGCCCGGCTGCACCAGAAGCTAAAGACCACGACGATCTATGTGACCCACGACCAGTTGGAGGCGATGACACTTGCCGACCGGATCGTCCTGATGAAGGGTGGCGCGATCGAGCAGGTCGGAACGCCCGCCGAGATATACGAACGCCCGCGCACGCTCTTCGTCGCCGGCTTTATCGGCACACCCAACATGAATTTCATCGACGTGACGGCCGAAAAGACCGAAGGCGGCTGGCTGTTGCGCAGTGCGGGCGGCAGCTTCGCGATCTCGGACGACAGGTTCACGCTTCGCCATGGCCAGACGCTAGTGCTGGGCATACGTCCCGCCGACCTGGCGCCGGCGGAAAGCGGGCTCAATCGTATCGAGGGCATCGCCGACCTGGTCGAGTTTCATGGTAACGACGCGCTCGTGACCTTTCTGTTTGCCGGCAAGGAAATTGGCGCACTGGTCAAGGCCAGCGGCTGCCCCAGGCCGGGGGAAGCCGTATCCTTCACAATCGAGCCAAACGGCTTGCACCTGTTCGACCGGGAGAGCGGTCTCTCGGTGCTGAGTACGTGAGCGGCAAGCAACAGCCCTGCCCCGACAGGACTGTTTGCCTTCAGGCCGCGTTGGCGAATGAGGCGGCCGGGAGCGGCCCGGCCGTCATCATCGTAAAATCGAAGGGCGCGCGAACGTCGGCATCGAGCACGTATTGGCGGTGCACACGCAGGAAGTCGCGCTTGATCCGGCCATAGCGCTCCGGTGACAGCATATGCTTGAGCCGGATGAAAACGATGGGCGGCTGGGGCGCATCGCCGTGTCCGGCAAGCGCCACCACCTGGCATCTGTAGAAATTGATCGCGTCGGTCAGGCACTGGACGTCGAACCAGAAGATATCCTTCACCCGGGCGATGGCGCCGACGCGCGCGCGCAACACTTCGGCTGAGCGCAGCAGCGCACATTGCAGGATCGCGCCGCCGAGCGTGACGAAGACGATGCGTTTTCCGGCAAAGAGGCCTGGCTCCCGCTCCACCAGGGCGCCGATCACTTGGGTGGCGATGCTGGAGCCCATGCTGTGAGAGCTGATGACGTACTCGTCGGCCGGTTCGTTGAGCGCGGCCCGCGCGGATGCCAGGCTGTCTTCAACCCATTGCTTTAAATATGGTTTTTCCAGACGCGCAACGGCAACCGCCAGCTCCCAGTCGGAAAAGAGATGCAGGGTATGCCACCGCTCCGACCAGGGGAGAAACACCTTGAAAAAGACCAGGTAGGCGACGATCGCGCTCAGGACGAGAAGCGATGATTCAAGCGCAAGCCAGTAGGGGGCGGTGCCGATCAACACGCTCCCCGCGACGCCAATTGCCACCAGCAGGAACGGAAAGAGAAAGAACAGGCCGAACCGCCAGGCATGCCGGAAGTAGCCGAATGCGCCGCCTTCCCAGACGACGCGCAGGGCGCTCAGGTAGCCCGCGACCATTCGATGCAGCGTGCCCCGGCCATTCAGGCGTCGGACGATCTCGTCGTGATCGAAGATGTAGACGCGGCTGGCCGTCTGCCAGTCGGCGCCCTGGCTATCCACGTCGAAATAGCGGCCGGGTCCCTCGCTCTCCACCTGCCCGACCTGAACATCGAAATCCTGAAGTCTCGCCGTCTTGACCGCCGATCGCTTGTAGCGCGCCTGATGCTTGACGGCATCCAGCGGCTCGAAGCCCGGAAAATGCAGCACGATGCGTTTCTTGACGTGCCCGGTCGATTTGTCGTGTGACAAGTGTTGATCTTTCAAAAGGCGCAAAACGCCCGTCCCCGGGCCTCCGAAGAGGTGCAGGAGCGGGCGCTCGATGAGCGCCGGGTGGTCCCAGCCTGCCGGAGACGTCAACGATCTCGATGTCGAGAATATGGCCAAATGAAACGATGCAACGGCGTGCATGACAATTTCAATCGCGCCATCGCCTGACTACCCGTCACGCCACGGTCGCTGCTCGGCAAGAGCGCAGGCCACAGCCGCCAAACGACGACGCATGGAACCCGACTTTGGTCCTAAGGGAATCCGACGATTGTCCGGCCGTCGCCGGGGAAAGGTCTGGGAAAGCGTAACCGGCGCAGACGCGCGTTGACTGGCCATGCCGGCCATGAGCAAAGTCGAACTTGCCGGTATCCGCCGGAGCGTGCCCACCCTGTGCCGCGACATCGCCAGAGGACTGAAATGCCCAATCGCCGGATTTTTCTTGCTGCATTCTTCTGGCCCGCGATCCTGTTGGTGACGACCCTTCCCTACAAGCTCGATCTGACCCGCGCAGGTCTGTCGATGACCGAGACGGTCGCCCTCGCCAAGAACGGCAATAATGGCGGCGGCAACGGCGGTGGGAATGGTGGTGGTAATGGCGGAGGGAACGGGAACGGCGGTGGCGGCAATAACGGCAATGGCGGTGGCAACGGCAATGGAAACGGGAATTCCAACGAAACCCGTTCCGGCGGAAACTCCAAGGCCTCCCGTGCCAATGAAGACGCCACCGACGATGGCGAAACCGGTATCCGTCACAAGGGCGGCATAACCGAGCAAGTCAGGAAGGGGCGCTACATCATGAAGGATGCCCGCGGACGGACGATCATCAACCGCCGCGCGACATCAGCCGACAAGCAGCGCATGGAGACCCTGGCGCATTAGCACGCGCCGCCGATCGGCGTCGGCGGTGCGACGGTATCGGTCGGTCTTAGAGACTAAAGCTCGCGCGCGTCGCGCAGAACCATTGCCGCTTCGGTGCGGTTTGCGACCCCCAGCTTCGTCATGATCTGCGTCATGTGATGCTTCACGGTCTTTTCCTGCAGGTCCAGCTCGATGGCGACATGCTTGTTGCTCATGCCGGCGGCCACCAGGTGCAGAACCTCTTTCTCGCGGGGCGTCAGGGTTGCGACCAGACCGGATTTTCCAGGCTGGGCCGGGCCCTTCGTCGACAAAAGCTTGGCCGAAAGGGTCGGCGCCACGTAACGCTCGCCCGAAGCGACAGTGCGAATGACCTCGGCGAGCGCCGAGGCGCCGACCCCCTTCAGCACATAGCCGGTGGCACCCCGGTCGAGCGCCGTGGTCACGTCATCTCCGTCTTCGGAAACCGTGAGCATGATGATCTTCTGCGACGGAGCGACCTCCAGGATCGCCGGTATCGCCTCCAGCCCGCCGCCCGGCATGGAGATATCCATGAGCATCACATCCGGTCCGAGGCTTTGCGCGATCCCGGTCGCGTCGTCCTTCGAACTGCCCTCGGCGACGATCTCAAACCCCTCGATCTCCGACAGGCTCCGGGTCACGCCTTCGCGAAACAGAGGGTGGTCGTCGACCACGGCAACGCGTATCCTTGACGTCATGATTGTCAGATCTCCTTGACGCTGGTCGTCATGCGAACGGTGGTGCCGGTCGGCTCGATGATGAGCTCAAACGTTCCGCCGAGACTTTCGATCCGTTCGCGCAGGCCGGCAAGACCAAGACTTGTGGGCGGAACTTTGTCCGGATCAAATCCGGGTCCGCCATCGGCGACCTCGATGGTGACACGGTCGCCGACTGTTCGTTGCGATACCTGCTGCCTCACGCCGCCGGCATGCCGGTAGCCGTTGTTGAGGGTTTCCTGCACGAAGCGGTAGATGCAGATCTTTGCCGCCTGCGACAGACGGTCCGGCGGATCGGCCAGGGCGAGCTCGACCGCCGCCCCTGTGCGCTGCTGATGGGCCTTCACGCAACGCTGCAGGATCTCTGCCAATCCGGCCGTCTCGATCTGCGGCAGGACCAGGCCGCCGCAGATTGTGCGGATCTCCTGCATCGCCTCGTCGAGGCTCGCCTTGATCGCGCCGATCTCGCGCGCACGGGTGGCCGCCGGCGTCGCGTCGCGCTTCAAGGTCTCGCTGCCCAGTCTTAGCGAAGCATAGGCGACGAGTTGGGCGGGGCCATCATGCAGGTCCGCGCCGATGCGCCTCAGATAGCTTTCGTTCAACGCGGTGGCGCGCTGCGATGCGCGCTGCAGCCGGCCGCGCAACGTTTCGTTCTGCGCCAGCGATGCCGAAAGCTCGTCGACGCGCTGGGCGAGCGCATGCCGCTGGCTCTCGATCGTCTTGCTGCCCCGAAGCACGATCGCCGACAGCACGACGAAGAAGGCAAGCGTGAAGGCTGCGACCGCCAACCAGGTGTGTGCGCGCGCCTGATTGAGGCTTTGTTCGAAATCATTGGCCACCTCATGAAATTCCGACACGGCCACCACCTGGCCGGACCAGGGCTGGAGCACCGGATTGTAGATGGCAAGCGCCGGCTCGGCCGTAACCCTGTCCGCCGTCCCATCCCCGGCCTGGTCGAAGCGGGCGACCATTTTGCCTGAAAATGCCGTCTGAAGTTCCTCGCTTGGCTCCACCTTGGTGCCGACGGCCGCCTGGTCACTCGAATAGAGAAGCGTGCCATCCGCACGCCAAAGGCGGAACGAGAGGAGGCGTTCGCCGAGCGCGCCCTGGCCAAGGGTCTCGTCCAGCGCACGGGCAACCGTTTCATCGAGCACTTCATTCGTCTGCATATCGGGCAGCAACGGCGCGATCACGCTGTCGACGTAAAGCGCCGTCGTTGCGGCGGAATTCCGGGTGACTGCGTCTTCGATCCTGTTCGATACGAAGGCGCCGACCAGAACCATCGCACAAGCGGCGACCGCTCCTCCGATCAGCAGGAACTGGGTGGCTAGAGATTGAGAATTCCAGCGGGTGATAAGCTGTTGGACGCGCACCAGGTCTCTCGGATCGGGCCGCCGGCTCGTGCGGCGCGACGATTGTAGCAAGGCCGCGCCAACCTAACCACTCTCATGACAGGGTCAATGGCGCAGCCATCGCGACCGAACTGTTCGGACCTTTGATGCTGCGGAATAGGACCTAGGTCCTAGGCGAAAAGGCAATGGTCGGGGGCCGATGGCGCCGTCTCGGAGGCGCAGATATCGTCTTCACATCGAACGTCGTGTCTCGATCCGTAAGCAAATGAGAACGACCAGTTGGAAATGAGGAGATATCTATGCCTGTGACGAAGCTGATCGCCCGGAGCATCATGGCGCTGACGCTGGCAGTCGCGCCAATGGCTGCCGGTTCCCTGAGCCTGATCGATTCCGCCTACGCCAAAGGCGGCAATGGCGGCGGTGGTGGCAATGGTGGCGGCGGCGGTAACGGCGGGGGCAACGGTGGTGGCAATGGCGGGAGCCACGGTGGCGGTTCTGGCCACAGCAAATCCGACACTTCCCGCGGAAGCAAGGAAACGAGCACTGGCAAGTCCAGTGGAAAATCGCAGCACAAATCCGGGACCTCCGGCAGCAAGACCAAGGCGACCAAGGCAGCCAAATCGGCAAAAGGCGAGAAACCCGCCAAATCGGTCGTGGTTGCATCGGACCCGGTGGTCGATCCGGTAGTCGATCCCGTTGTGGCGCCCGAGTCTAAGCGAGGGTTCAACTCGCTCAACCGCAACTACCACGCCTATCTCAATTCAAACGATCCGAAGATGGCGGCCGTTTCCGCTTACGCAATCGCCTATGCGCAGTTCGAGGCGGAAAATGGCGTCGACGCCATCCCAGCCGATCCTGCGCTGAGCGACGAAGCGCTGCGCGAGGCGCTAGCGGGCTTCACCAAGGATGGCGTGGTGACCGACGACATGGTCGACGAAGCCAAGGGGATTCTCGGGGTCGGCCCCGCCGTTGGCAAGATCGACGAAATCCGCGGCACGCTGCCGCCGCAGACGGTGGTTGTTGTCGAACCGGAGCCGGAGACCGCCCAATAACGAGGAACTGGCCACCGGCTCACTTGGTGAGCCGGTGGCTGCATCCGGACCCGCGTCCAAGCCAATGGAGTTTAAATGTTTGACCGTGTTGTGGAAATCTTCGACCACGCAGCAAAAGAAGGGCGCGTCGGGTTTTCACTTCAACACGTCAATGCCGTCGCCGATGTCGGCACCGTGCTCTATTCGGAGTGTCTGGGAAGGATCATCCGACCCGACGGCGAGGTCATGACCGCCAGCGAGTTCATACGCTATCTGGAGGCGGCCGGCCGCATTGCTGCGCTGGACAGGCACATGCTCACGCTCGCCTTCGACTGGTTGGCGCATCATCCAACCGGCGACCTCGGCTGCAACATCTCGGTCGAAAGCATCTGCGATGAACGTAACCGGACGCTGCTCCTGGATCTGCTGTCGACCCATCGGGGGCTGGCACCGCGCCTCGTGCTCGAACTCGCCGAAAGCCTACCGATCTCAGCGCTCCCGACGGCCGGGTGTTTCGTTCGAAGCGTACGCGAGCTTGGATATCGGGTCGCCGTCGATGACTTCGGAACGGGATTTTCGACGCCGGAGGCACTTTTGTCCCTGCCCGTCGACATCGTGAAGATCGACGGCTTCTTCCTGCGGCTCGGACGTCCCGACGCGGAGCGGTTCCTTCTGCACATGGTGGGTCTGGCGTCCTGCGTCGCTCCCGTCGTTGTGGTCGAAGGTGTTGAAACTTATGCACAATTTGAGGCCGCGCAAGGCGCCGGCGCAACGCACGTGCAAGGGTTCCTGCTCTCCGAACCGACCCTCAGCCCACTATTTGGCGGCGAGTTGCGTCCAGCTCAAACCGCGATGCTCTGCTAGCGTCGCGCGCAATCATTCAAGCGCACTGCACTCCCTCCCCTTATGCTTTCCTGATCTTTCCATCCCATCTTCCCAGGCGAAATCCTATGCCGATCTGCGCGATAGAAGGAGCGGGCGGCAATGTGCCTGTAGGTCGTTTTGCCTCAGGCATGCTGCCATGCTGGTGCCGCTTTTGGATGGCTTGAGACGTGCCGCGCCGCAACACCCGGTGCCGCAGCATTCACCTTTCCTGTGATCGGCCGGATTTGCGTTGGCGGCAACCCACCCGGCTTCGGACGCGAAAGCAACAGAACAGCGCAGACGCTTGCCAGTACCGGCATGTCCGGTTCCGAAGGCGTCACAGACGAGCAAGACTATGAAATTCACAAACGGGTTCAAACTCTCCTCCAGAGCCAGCCGCCGTCTGCCGACGGAATATTTCATGCTGGTGGATGTCGCGTTCGAGGGCGACGTTATCGGCTCTCTGGGCAGTTGTCCGATACGGGAATCCGTGCGCGACGGAGAGGGCCTTGTCTATCGTTTCGTCGGCGTGGCACCGCGCCTGGTGAGCGGCGGCTTTGATGTACTGGCACTTCGCACGGGCGAGTGGATCGTCAAGCCGGGCCTGGTTTACGCGGCTGATCGCAAGGTAGCGCAAACACGTGACACAGACCGCGCTGCCTAGGAAGTATGCAGCGCTTCTTCGGCAGTAACGACATCCGTTGCCCCCGCCACCGGCTTCGTCGGCGCAGCTTTCGCCAGCTTCGCGCCGGCCCTGCAATGCCCCTGTAATCTTGGCCCTTTAGCTCCCGGTCAGCCGTCGCATCGCTCCGGATCGCAGTCGTTCCGGACGGGCGGCACGTCAACGACAACTGCTGGCTTCGCGCGTCCCGTGGACGACTGGCGCTGCAGGAAAACCGGGATCCGTCATGCTCTCCATTAAGGGGTTTTGCACCCTCGCCTGCTTCGCCGCCACCGCCGCCCTGCTGGCCGGCTGTGCATCCGATACGATGAAGACCTATATCGGCCAGCCGGTCGAATCCGTCATCATCGACTATGGTCCGCCCACCAATGTTCTCGATCTCGGCTGGAACGAGCGCGCCTATCAATGGCGCAAGATCTCAACGAATGTCGTCTCCGGCACATCCAGCGGCGAAATCAGGGACACCCGGCGCGGAATGCGCTACGAGGAGTATTCGACGCCGGGCTATGTCGAGGAACAGGAGTGCTTCTATAGCTTCTACGCCCGGATGCAGCACGGCCGCTGGTACATCACCAACTTCCGCCAGCCAAAGCTGGAATGCGAGTGACGCCTCGGGCAGTCGACGTGACGGATCAGCGACCCGCATAGATGCGGGCACAGAAGGGAAAGTGGCATGCGCATCTTGCTGCTGGAAGACGAGCCGGAGATGGCCTCGGCCCTCAAGGCTGCCCTGGCGCGGCGCCAGGTGATCGTCGATCATGTCTCGACGCTCGCCGACGCCGAGGCCGTTGCCGAACTCTGGCCCTATGACGTGGTCGTGCTTGACCGCCGGGTGCCGGATGGCGAGGGGCTGGATCTTATCCCGAAGCTCAGAAGCCTTGGCGTCGAGGCGCCGATCCTGATGCTGACGGCATTGGGATCGATCAACGACCGGGTCAGCGGGCTCGATGCCGGTGCCGACGATTATCTTTCCAAGCCTTTTGCCGTCGAGGAACTGATGGCGCGGCTGCGCGCGCTTGCCCGCCGTCCGGTCACGCTCAAATCGGAGCAGACCAAGGTCGGGCGGCTCATCTACGACTTCCGCCACCGGGAGGCCGCCGTGGACGACAAGCCTCTCGACCTTCTGCGCCGGGAACGGCTTGCGCTCGAAGCGCTGATGCGGCGGCCCGGCCGAACCGTGCTCAGGGCGACGTTGGAAGAATCGGTCTACGCCATGGAAGACGAGATCGAATCCAACGCGCTCGACTCCCATCTTTCGCGCCTGCGCCGCAAGCTCGACGACGTCGGCGCCGGCGTCGAAATCCGGGCGATCCGCAATCTCGGCTATCTCCTGCGCGCGACGACATGATCAAGGTTCGTCCGCGCTCGCTGCAATGGGTCCTCGTCCGTCGGCTGATCCTCCTGCAGGCGGCCACGTTGTTCGTCTTCATCGGCCTGCTTTTCCTGGGCGTGTTCATCGCCCAGCCACGGTTGCTCGTCGACAACGAAGCCGCCTTGGATGTGCTCGACCGCGCCGTCGGGCGCGACGCGAACGGCGTGCTGGCCGTGCACGAGACCGAGGACCTGCGCGAGCTTCGCCAGTCCTATCCCAATCTCTGGTACATCGTCCGCGACGCCGCCGGCCAGGTCGTGCGCTACGGAAACGTCCCTGCCCCCTATGAAGAAGCCGGTGGCGACCTGCTGCAACGGGTGGAGGGGGCGAAATTGCTTTTCGAAGAAGGCGGTACGCTTCCGGACGCTGTCCTCCACAATGTCGAGACCGAAGCCGGCCGGGTCCAGATCCTCGCGGCGACAGTTTCCTCCCGCCGCGACAATGAGCCGTTGGACGTGCAGATCAGCATCAATGTCGATATGGCGCGCGACCTCGACGGCAGGACGGCGTGGATGGAGGTCATGCCGACGCTCGTGCTTGTTGTCCTTTGCTTCCTTTTGCCGATCGTCTTGGTCATGGGCGTCTCCACTCTGCTGACGACGCCGGCCGTCGTGCGCCGTTCGCTCGCGAGCCTCGTCTCGACCGCCGACCAGGCGGGGCGCATCGACATCGACAACCGCGCGGTGCAGCTCGAAACCGAGGAAGTGCCGACCGAAATCGCCCCTTTGGTGCGGGCCTTCAACCGGGCCCTGGCGCGACTGGGAGAGGGATACGACCAGCGCAACCGCTTCCTGACCGATGCGGCCCATGAATTGCGCACCCCGATCGCGATCCTGCGGACCCGCGCCGAGCTTCTGCAGGAAGACCCCGAAACCACCCGCCTGAGGCTCGATATCGAGCGCCTGTCGCATCTCGCCCAGCAGCTTCTCGACCGGCAAGTCCTCGAACATGCCGGCGGTCCGCTCGAGGTGGTCGACCTCGTTTCTCTCGGGAGGGTCATGGCAGCGGACTTCGCACCGCTTGCGTTCGAAGCCGGCTACGAGCTGGCATTCGAAGCCGAAGCGCCGGGCGCCCTGGTCAGCGCGCGGCCGCGGCAGATCGAGCAGGCTGTCGCCAACCTTCTGCGCAACGCCATCGAACATGGCGGCGGTGCCGGCACGATCACCGTTCTGGTCGATGCCGCCGGCGGGCTCGAAATCCACGACGAAGGCCCCGGCATTCCGGTAGAGGAGCGCGATCGCGTCTTCGAACCTTTCTATCGCTTGCGTCCGCGCTCCACCGGCGCCGGGCTGGGGCTCAATCTCGCGCGCGAGATCGCCCGGCTCCACGACGGCCGTATCGACATTCTCACCGGTCCATGGCGTGGCACGCGGGTGCGCCTGCACTTGCCGCTGATCGACGGAAGCCGACCTGCGGCCGCGCCGGCACGCCCGATCGTCTGACAGAAGCGGCGGCATGCCGCCCCAGATTTCTCAAAAGCTTTTCAGGTTGCCCCTTATCAAGGCGGTGCCGATGCTCCACATTTGCTGCGATACATCGTTCGGCTTAAGCGGCTTCACCCGCTTGAGCGCCATGGAGAACAGCAATGCAGACCCCATCTGAGGCCCCCTCGCCTTCACCCGAGGATGGCAGCTTTCCGGCTCGACGCCAAGGCGTGCTCGACTGGCTGATCATCGAAACGCGCAACGAGCGCTTCATCGACAATATCCTTGTCGAGTTGGGCGAACGGCTGCAGGCCGCCGGTATTCCGGTTGCGCGCGCCACGTTGCACTTCCGCATCAACCATCCGCAATGGCTCGGCGCTCGCATCCTGTGGCGCAAGGGGCTGGCCGAGGGCGAAATCGATCTCTACGACTATGGCACCCAGAACACCGCTCTCTACCTCAACAGCCCGCTCTACGTGATCAATAACGGTGGCACCGAGGTTCGAACCAACCTCGAGGACTTGACGGAAGAGCAGGAACAGAGCTCGCTCTATGTTGACCTCAGGGCCGAGGGCCTGACCGAATACATCGCCTGGCCGCTTGAGCACACGCTCGGCAAACGCCACATCGTCACCTTTGCCAGCGACCGGAAGGGCGGCTTCGAAGACGAACATCTGGCCTTTCTCGCGAAGATCGTGCCGGCGCTGGCGCTGGTCAGTGAAATCAGGCTGAAGAACCGTTTCGTCCGAACGCTGCTCGAAACCTATGTCGGCCCGCACGCGAGCGAACAGATCCTTGCCGGCGCCACCACACGGGGCAGCGGCGTCACCGTCGGTGCCGCCATCCTGATCTGCGACCTGCGCAATTTCACAAAGCTTTCCGATCTCTGGCCGCGCGACGACGTGATCGAACTGCTGAACGCCTATTTCGACGCCATGTCGGAACCGATCGAGCGCCATGGAGGCGAGATCCTCAAATTCATGGGTGACGGGCTGCTGGCGATCTTTCCGCTAAGCAACCCCGACGCCGCGGAGAATCTGCTCCAGGCGATCCGGGAGGCGGAGGCAGCCATCGCCGTCCTGAACCAGGACAACCTCTCGAAAGGTCGCGAGCCGCTCGGCTACGGCATCGGCGTGCATGTCGGCGACGTGATGTATGGCAATATCGGCTCGCGCCGCCGGCTCGACTTCACCGTCATCGGCCCCGCCGTCAACATCGCCTCAAGGCTTGAGAGCCTGACCAAGGAAACCAAACGCCCGGTGCTGTTGTCGCGCGCCTTCGTCGAGCTGGCCGGCTGCGCCTCGAGCATGGAGCATCTCGGCGCCTACCCGGTCAGGGGCATCGGTGAACCCATCGAGGTCTTCGCTTTTTCCGGCAACGAACCGGCACCGAAGCTGCGCCTCGCCGCAGGATAATCGGCGCGGAACCGCCGATCGAGGGCCTGCTTCATCGGTTGTCCGCGGACAACCGATCCTTCGACTAGCCGATGGGGCTGGGCGCGAACTGCGCAACGAGTTCGTGGCGGTCGCCGGGATAGGTGAGCCGCACATGCGTGACCGGCGCCCGTCCGCTCCAGGTCCGCCGCTCGATGACGAGGCAGGCTGTGCCGGTGGCGATACCGAGCGCCTGCGCTGCCGACTTGCTGGCCGCCACGGCACGAATGCGGTGTTCGGCCGTGCTCCACGGTACCTTGCCGAGCAGCCACGAACCGGGCGCCGCGGTCTCGAATGTTTCCTCTTCGGCCTCCGGAACCGCAGAAAGGCTGATCAACCTCTCCTCGAAGCAAAAGGGACGCGAGCCGGCAAAATGCCGGCACGTTACGTCCAGCAGCTTGCCCGAGCTCGGGAGATCCAGGCGTTCACGATCCCGGCTTTCGACCTTGCGCACTTTTCGCTCATCCACGCGGAAGCTGTAATCGAGCCCCAGCGACTGGACTTCGAGTTTAACGTCGTGGATCTCCATGACGGCGGACTGGACCTGCGGAAAGGTAACGTAGCTTCCCGACTTGCGCCGCCGCTCGATCAGCCCGCGCTTGACGAGTTCGGTCAGGGCCTTGTTCACCGTCATGCGCGAGCAGTCATATTGCTCGGTCAGTTCGTGCTCGAACGGGATGCGGTGTCCGGGTGGCCACTCCCCGGAAAGAATGCGCCCTTCGACGTCACCGAGGATGCGCTGGTGCAGCGATAGCACCTGCCCCTGACTGTCGGCCGCATCGCCAGGCGGGTCACTTGAAACGGATCGATCTTGCTTGGTGTCCATGACAGCGAACTTAATCAATTCGCAGCCGCGAAACAGCCCTTCCCTCGCCGATTTGCGCTTTTCCACGGCGGCTGAAACGGCTTTCACGTTGACAGCTGTCAACGCTTGGGCGGCGCAGTTCGGCGCCACGCCTCACTCCTCAGTAAAGGAGGTGCCACGGCGTCAGGAACGCGCGCGCCCATTCCTGATTACGATCGGACTCTTCGCACGTCGCCTTGTCGAGCGTCGTCGAGGCGACATCCACTTCCGCCTGCCGCTTTGTCTTCATCGCCTTCGGCACAGGCGGGGGCGGCTCAAGATAGCCAAGGGTCATTCCACCGAGATAGAACATCAGGAAGCTCCATGCATCCAATCGCCAACTGAACACAATCCTGACACAATCAGATCCGCTGTCAATAGTCTATTAAATCTATGCTCTAATTGGAGATGCGCGAACGTGCCCGAAGGGAAGTTGTCCGCGGACAACTCGGCCGCTTCACAAGCTCGCTTTCCACCGCAAGGGCAGCACCTCCGTCAAAACGCTATGCATTTGTAAAACCGCGCCGAATCGGAGCATAGTGCATCTGCGCATATTGTCCGGATATGACGATTTTTGCGCAGTTTTCGGGGATATCAATGTTGCAGCAAAAAATTCAAAGCCAGGACGCACAGGAGCATCTGCCGACGCTTCTGGCTGCCGATGCTTTGGAGCTTGCCCATCAGCTGCAGCAGCACCAAAAAAAAATCTTCCCCCCGCAAGCGCAAAAGCAGATGCGTCTCTTCAGCCCTGCCGAAGCGGCAGCCTTCATCGGAATCGGCGAAGGCTATCTGAGGCAGGTGGCCTCAGAGGGCCACGGCCCAGCGCCCTTGTCAAACGGTCGGCGCATGTATGCCGTTTCCGACATCGAACGCATTCGCCGCGTTCTCGACGATGGCGGCAAGTCGGGCAAATATGTCCCGCACCGGCGCGGCGATGAAAAGCTGCAGGTCCTGTCTGTGATGAACTTCAAGGGCGGGTCGGCTAAGACGACGACCTCAGCCCACCTCGCCCAATATCTGGCACTTCGCGGCTACCGCACGCTCGCGATCGATCTCGATCCGCAGGCTTCGCTTTCCGCCCTCTTCGGCCATCAACCGGAGTTGGATGTCGGAGAAGGCGAGACGCTTTACGGCGCGATCCGCTATGACGCCCCGCGGTCGATCGCCGATATCGTGCGGTCGACCTACACCGCCAATCTGCATCTCATTCCCGGCAATCTCGAACTCATGGAATTCGAGCACGAAACGCCGAAGGCGATGATGACGGGCGGGGCTGCAGAAACCCTTTTCTTCGCCCGCATCGGCGATGTGCTCGCCGATATCGAGAGCTTCTACGACATCGTCGTCATCGATTGCCCCCCGCAGCTCGGCTTCCTCACCATGTCGGCGCTCTGTGCCGCAACGTCCGTCCTGATCACCGTGCATCCGCAGATGCTCGACGTCATGTCGATGTCGCAGTTCCTGTCGATGACGAGTGAGTTGATGAGCGTCGTCGAAAAAGCCGGTGGCCGCACCAGCTATGACTGGATGCGCTATCTCGGAACACGGTTTGAGCCGAACGACGGCCCTCAAAGCCAGATGACCGGTTTCATGCGCGCCATTTTCGGCAATCGCATGCTGCAGAACGCCATGGTGAAGTCGACAGCTATCTCCGACGCCGGCGTAACAAAGCAAACGCTTTATGAAGTCGAGCGCTCGCAGTTTGTCCGCGGCACCTACGACCGCGCAATGGACTCTCTCAACCTCGTCAATGGCGAGATCGAGGACCTGGTCCGCAAGGTCTGGGGGAGGAAGTAATCCATGGCCCGTAAGAACCTGATCGGGATATCGGAGGAACGCGTCGACGATGCCAACGGCGCACCGGGCAACGACCGCCCGATCGCCGGGCTGATGGCCGGTGCCCGCCCCCCGACTGCTGTCGGTGGCATCACCCGGTCGCTGTCGAACATCACGCAGAAGGTCGAACGCGCCCAGGAGCTCGAGCGGCAACTTGCCGAAGGGCAAGCGGTCGTCGAACTCGATCCGGCGCTCATCGACGCATCCTTCATCGTCGATCGCCTCGGGATTGCGGCCGACGCGCAACTGAGCCTCGCTGAACAGATGCGAGAGCACGGACAACAGGTGCCCATCCTGGTCCGGCCGCATCCAACCATCGAGGGGCGATACCAGGTCGCCTACGGCCATCGCCGCCTGGCTGCTGCCCGCGACATCGGTAGCAGTGTTCGTGCGGTCGTTCGCAATCTCAATGACGAGCAATTGGTCGTCTCGCAGGGACAGGAAAACAACACCCGTTCCGACCTCTCCTTCATCGAGCGCTCGCTCTTTGGCGGCCGCCTTGAGGATCGCGGGTTTTCGCGTGAGATCATCATGTCGGCGCTGGGTGTCGACAAAGCCGCCCTGTCGAAGATGATTTCTGTTGTTCGCCGGCTACCGATTGCGCTGATCGAGGCCATCGGACCGGCACCATCGATCGGACGGCGCCGTTGGTTTGAACTCGCTGAGCTTCTCGCACAAGATGGCAAGCCGGAGGCCGCAGCCGCCTTCACGCAAGGCCGAGAATTCCAGAAGGCCGGCAGCGATCAGCGTTTCGACGCCTTGTGCACCTTCTTAAGCGCCTCCAGGGCGCGTGCCCGGCCTATCCCATGGCTGGCGCCAGACAACACAATCCCGGTGCGTATCCGTGAAACGGACGTCGAGACGACGCTTGCCTTCAACAGCAAGACGGCACCAGGCTTTGCAGATTTCGTGAGGCAGAGGCTCAAATCTCTGTACCTCGAATATCAAGAGGAAACAGGAGACTAACTGAGCAAAAGAAAAAGGCTTCCGAACGACTAGCGCTGCGGAAACCCTTCTCTCGTGTAGCAACTAGAGAATCCCATTTCCGCGAATCGGTGTCAAGAGTTTTCAACGTCGTTTCGGCGAACGGATTTCTTTTGCCTTGGAAAAGGTGAAGAAGAATGGATCGTGGGATTGTCACGACGCCCTTCGGGCGGCGGTCGATGACGCTTGGGATGTTGGCATACCAACTTTCCAGCGCTCCGGCCGTCGACGACGGGAGCGTCGACAAGTGGAAATTGTTTCGAACGGTGTGTGCCGCCAAGACAAGCCTTGGGGTTTCCGACCGTTCGCTTGCGGTGCTGAACGCACTGCTGTCCTTTTACCCAAAGAGCGAACTCGACCCGGCCGCCGGCCTCGTCGTGTTTCCGTCGAATGCGCAGCTTTCGCTCCGTACGCACGGCATGGCCGAGACGACGCTGAGGCGGCATCTGACGGCGCTTGTCGAGGCTGGGCTCATCCTCAGGCGCGACAGTCCCAATGGCAAGCGTTACGCCCGACGTGACCGCAAGGGCGCGATCGGCCAGGCCTTTGGCTTCGATCTCGCACCGATGCTTGCACGGGCGTCCGAGTTCGCAGCGGAAGCGGCACGGCTGGAAGCGGATCGTCGCTACCTGCAGGTGATGCGCGAACGTCTGAGCCTTTGCCGGCGCGACGTCGTCAAGCTCGTCGAGCTCCTGCGCCAGTCCGATGTCCTCCAAGCGGAAGAAGCGGAAACGCAGTGCCAGGCGGTCTACACGGCACTGTCGCGCAAGCCGCTGATCACCGAAGTGGAGCGCGCCCTCGCCGTTTTGTCGGCACTCCGCGACAATCTGACTAATTACCTGGAAAACTTGCTGAAAACGCAGAATACGGCTGCCAATGAACGCCAGTATGAGCGGCACATACAGAGTTCAGAATCCGATTATCAATCTGAATCTGAAAACGCTTGTGAAAGACCTGAAGCGGCATTTTCGGATCTGGCTGGCACCAAGACGTCATGCACTGCGGATGATGATACCGTTGCAGGCAGTGCAAAGTCGCCCGGCCTTTCTCGCCTTCACGATCATATCGGCGCGCTGCCGGTGGTGCTGAAAGCCTGCCCGCAGATCCGTGACTATGGACCAGCGGGGCGAATTGGTAACTGGCGGGACATGTTCCTAGCCGCAACCGTTGTCAGGACGATGCTCGGCGTCAGCCCGGAGGCCTACGACGAGGCGTGCACGGTGCTTGGTCCCGAAACGACGGCAACGGTACTCGCCTGCCTTCTTGAACGGTCCGAGCACATTCATTCGGCCGGGGGCTATCTGCGGGACCTGACGCGCCGCGCGAGAAACCAGACATTCACCGTGTCGGCGATGCTGTCGGCGCGCTTGCGAGCCCAAGCCGGAGTGGTCGCCGTGAGCGGATGAACAGCGACAGGGGGCATGAGCGTCTCCTCTCGCGGAAACGCTTTGGCTTGTCTGTGACGTTGAAATGCGGGACACTGTAAGTGCAGGGATTCGTTGACATCTCTACGTTATTCTTACGTCTGAGATTGTTTTCAGACTCTGGCCACCCATCAGAAAACATTGCTGTTTCTCCTTCTTTTGGAAAGGAAGGAGCGGTTCAGTTCCGTTGCGCGGACTCAGCGTACAAGACTTCGAATTTCTCGATCTCGAGCCGAATGATTGAGCGTCCTCCCTTGTTAGAGCCCGTTCTAGCGGCAGAATCCGTTCAGGTGGCGAACTCGCGGGCTGTTGCCAGCTGGCAACAGGTTGCTGGTTTAAAGCCGAGCGCCCTCCCCCCAAAAAGCTGGGTCGCGAAAGGGTAAACTAAAGCGACAAAGCACCAAGCATAGTTGGATCTCACTGCCGCGTGATTGCGAACACGGTATGGCTGGGGGAAACAGCGAGTATGGTACTCAACTCACTGACCGGGTTTGGCGTTGATAGACGAGACATCAACACGGTTGACAGCTGTCAACACATTGGCGTGCGCCGAGACACATGCAAGTCCTGTTTGAATAGAAATATTCGCCGTCGTCGTTTGCGAAATCAGGCGGCGCAGCTTGCTGGTCTTCAAGCGGTGGAGAAAGCGTCTCCTGCCTGTGGGGGAAGTGATTCTCATGTTACGTTCCACATCCGCAGGAACCGTTTATTTTCAAAATGCGATACCAGTCTCCCGATCCCTACCATCCAACGCTGATCCCGCTGATGATTTCGGCGGAAGACGCCTTGGCGCGGCTCGATGAGCGCACGAACCGTCATGTCGTCGAAGACGGGTACCGCGAGCGCGGGCATTTCTTCGATGCGACTGCAGCACTTTGGGTGGCCGGCGAACTCGTTCATGTCGAGGATCTCGTGCTGCACGATGCACACATGGACGCCCGAGCGCCGACCCACGAGTTGACCATCGCCCATTCGGTCCTGAAAGTCCGCCGCCGCATCTGGCTCGGCGAGCCTGGTTGGGCCCTTTCTGCCCAGGGGCTTGCAGCACTCAGCGGCGAACAGAGCCCGGTCCCGGAGCTCGATATCCCTTCACTTGCGCCGGCCGAAACACGTCAGGCGGCGGGTGTCGATCGTGAGCCGGAGCGGGGCGAGCCGGAGGACGACGGCGACAGCAATCCGATGGCGGCCGAATTCGCGGCCATCGACGCCGCCATCGCTCGCTCGCAGCGCCTGCTCGATGCGCATGACCAGGACACGCTGGAAGTCGCGGAACGGACGGCGTTAGCGACAGCCCGCGAGCCGATGGGACAGCTCGGCCTGCTCTTCGACGAAGAGTGGGATGAGGAAGTGCGTCTTGACGAATGGCGCCAGATGGTGGCAGCGGCTGATCAGCTGCCGCCCTGTCTTGGAGCCGCCTTGCTCTTCGATGCCTGGGAGCGGAGGGAGCCTCTGCGCCGTCAGCATTGGCTGGGGTCATTGTTGGTCGGCGCTTACCTGCGCTCCAGAGGCAAGGTCACCTCGCACCTGCTGTCGTTCAACACCGGGCTAAAGACCATCCGCTATGAGCGACGGAGGTCCCAGGACGCACTGACCCGTTGGAGCGCCTTTCTGGAGGCGATGACGGTGACGGCGGATCTCGGTCTCAAGGAACTCGACCGTCTGTCGCTTGCGAAGACCCAGATGGACATGCGCATTCGCGATCGTCGTTCCAACAGCAGTCTGCCGGCCTTGATCGACCTGGTTCTGTCGCGGCCGATCGTATCGGCGGCTTTGGTCGCCAAGCATGTCGGGGTGACGCCGCGCGGCGCGCTGAACCTCGTTCGAGAGCTTGGCATCCGCGAGATGACCGGCCGCGGGCGTTACCGCGGCTGGGGCGTGCTTTGAACCGGCGGCAGCGCGGAAAGCTTGCCGCCGGACCGTATAGGCGTCAGCCCATCGTGATCACGATCAACAGAACGAAGATCACCGGCACCAGCGTCAATGCCGGAATGATGATCGCCGGGTAGCCGAAGGCGACGATGGCGAGCAGCCAGAGCAGCGCGCAGTTGATCAGAAACAGCACCTTGGCCGTCTGTGAACCTTGCACGGCCTCCTTGAGCATCCAGCCGAACACCGGCACGTGGTAGACAAGTCTCGCAATCATGGTTTTTCCTTTGCGTGGGTGGCCGCATTGGGGGGACAGGCGGCGCGGGTTTTATTCAAGGGCGTGTCGTCTCGCCGGTCTGTTGTCGGGTGAAGCCGGCGGTCGCTTCGAGGCGTTCGGGATCGAGGACACGCATTGTCTTCGGGTGGCTGAAGTCGATCAGGCCCTCGCGCTTGAAACGGTTGAGACAGCGGCTGACCGTTTCGACGGTAAGGCCAAGCCAATCCGCAAGGTCGGCGCGGGTGAGATGGAGATGAAAGCTCAACCGGGCAGGGGCGCCGTTACGGCCGGTCCGATTGAACAGGCGCGATAGTTCCACCAGCGCACTGGCGACTTTCTCGCTGGCGGTCTTGCGACCAAGCAGCGTGGCATGGATCTGCATGCGGTGAAGCGTCGTCTTCAACTCGCTGGCGACGGCCGGATTGGTGGCGTTGAGATCCGCGTCACCCAGAGGCTCGATGCGCGCGATACTCAGCGTTTCGGCGGTGGCGATGTTGCGGCCGTCGATAGTGAAGCCGAAGAGCCGGCCCGGTCCGAGCACGTCGGTGATCTGGCGGCGACCGTCGTTGAGAAGTTGCGAAAGCACGACGCAGCCGTCAACGACACGGTAGAGCGCGCGGTTGCGTCCGCCCTCATAGAGCAGGGTCAGGTTTTCGCCGACGACACGACTACGCGAGGCCGGGCGAGGCGGCCTTATCGAGGACGCGCGAGGGGGAGCCGCTGGCGCGGCAGTGGTGATCAGGGTTTCTGGCATGAAAAACGTCCGCATGACCGACGCAAGGAGGCGTGATGCCCCGATGCCGACGGGCGTCGAAGGAGGATGTTGACAGCTGTCAACGGAGGTCAAAGCCGGATGACGACCTGTGGCGGGCCTCGCGGACGGGCATTGGGTGCGTGAACTTGTGGCACCGGTCGAACTGCCGCAACCCGGATCGCAGGTGTGCGGTTTGTCTCCAGGCGCTCGCTGAGAGAACCGTCCGGCGGCGTCAGCAGCGCCCAGAAGAACCGACAGGCGCTGCAAACATGTTTATGGCCGGGCTGGTCTTTGCCGTCTTCACCCAAACCGGTCTGGCAAAAATCGGGCAGGGACCCGTCGGGCAGGGCATAGAGCGCCAGTTCGGCCGCCGGCAGGCGAGTGGCCAGGGCAGGGCCGAGATGGGCAAAACCAAGCAGGAACAGCGCCGCGGCGCAAAGCATGCGCACGGCATTGTTCCATCTGATCTTCTCGCGACGTGTCATCGCCCCGGCTCGTTCCTGTTTCGATGGGGCAGAGATTGGCGACCGGCTTGATAAAGCTCAATGTGGCAAACCGCGCAGGGGCAGAATGCCGCAGCCAGAAGAACGCCGCGCCTCCGATTGGGGCGCGGCGATTAACCTATTGAATTATATTGTTATTGTTGCGAAATTGGCGGGCAGGGATCAATCCTCCTCGACAAAAACCTCGTGGCGCTTGGCCTTCACACTCGGCAGGAACACGACGACGAGCACCAGGGCTGCGATCAGAAGCAGGATGGCGCTGATCGGTCGAGTGACGAATGTCGTCGGGTCTCCGCGCGACAGGATCATGGCGCGGCGGAGGTTTTCTTCGAGCAGGGGTCCGAGCACGAAGCCGAGCAGCAGCGGAGCGGGTTCGCAGCGCAGCTTCAACAGCAGGTAGCCGACGAGGCCGAAGAAGGCGACGGCATAGAGGTCGTAGACATTGGAGTTGACGCTGTAGACCCCGATCGAGCAGAACGCCATGATGATCGGGAAGAGCACGTAATAGGGGATCTTCAGCAGCTTCACCCAGAGCCCGATCAACGGCAGATTCAGGACCACGAGCATCAGATTGCCGATCCACATCGAGGCGATGATGCCCCAGAAGAGGGCGGGCTGTTCGCTTGCGACGTTCGGACCGGGCACGATGCCCTGGATGATCATCGCGCCGATCATCAGCGCCATCACCGGATTGGCGGGAATGCCGAGGGTGAGCAGCGGAATGAACGAGGTCTGCGCGCCCGCATTGTTGGCGCTTTCCGGACCGGCGACGCCGGCAATCGCACCGTGGCCGAACTCTTCGGGGTGGTCCGAGACGCGCTTCTCCACGGTGTAGGAAGCGAAGGCCGCAAGGATTGCGCCGCCACCGGGCAGAATGCCGAGCGCCGAACCGATGATGGTGCCGCGCACGACCGGCGCGAACATGCGCTTGAAGTCGTCCCTGGTCGGCATCAGGTCGGTGACTTTGGCCATCAGCACCTCGCGGGTGCGTTCGTTTTCAAGGTTGCGCAGGATCTCGGCGATGCCGAAGACACCGACGGCGAGCGCTACGAAGTTCAGGCCGTCGGCATATTCCCGGATGCCGAGGGTAAAGCGCGGTGTTCCGGAATAGATATCGGTGCCGACGAGGCCGAGCAGGAGGCCGAGGGCGACCATGGCCAGCGCCTTGACGATCGACCCGTGCGCGAGTGCGATCGAGGAGACGAGGCCGACGATCATCAACGAGAAGTACTCGGCAGCGCCGAACTTCAGGGCGATTTCGGTCAGGGGCGGCGCGAAGACCGCGACGAGGAAGGTCGAGACGGTGCCGGCAAAGAATGAGCCGAGGGCAGCGATTGCCAGGGCGGCGCCGGCCCGACCTTTACGGGCCATCTGGTATCCGTCGATCGCGGTGACGGCTGACGACGATTCGCCCGGCATGTTGATCAGGATCGCCGTGGTCGAGCCGCCATACTGCGCGCCGTAATAGATGCCGGCGAGCATGATCAGCGAGGAGACCGGCTCAAGTTGGAAGGTGATCGGCAGGAGCATGGCGATGGTCGCCGTTGCGCCGATGCCCGGAAGGACCCCGATCAGGGTGCCGAGAAGCACGCCGATGAGGCAGAAGAGCAGGTTGGCGGGGGAACCGGCGGTTACAAAGCCGAGCGCGAGATTGTTGAAAAGTTCCATTGCGCGTCTCCTAGAATTGGACCCAGGGGCCGAAGCGCTGGAAGGGCAGGCCGAGACCATAGCTGAACACGGCGACGGAGAAGGCCGTCAGCGCTGCGGAGAGCGCCAAAGCCATAAGCGGCGTCATGCGGCCGGAGGCAAAGCAGGCGATGAGTGCCGTGAAAAACAGTGCCGGGACGAAGCCGAGACCGCGGACCGTGAGGCCGAAGAAAACCGGCGCCGGCAAAATGAAGAGCATGCCACGCAGCGCAATCGCGCCGATCGGCTCCCCCTGGACGCGGGTGGACTGTACGAGGATCACGATGCCGAGGAGCGTCAGGATGATCGCGAGCACGAGGGGGAAATAGCCGGGCCCCATGCGGAAGGCTGTGCCGAGCTCGAGGTTGAAGGCCTGCCAGGCGAAGAACAGGCCGACCGCGGTCAGGATCCCGCCGCAGAGCGCATTGGTGCTATCGAAGGAGAGTGATTTCATCGTGTCCCCATTTGTTTTCGCGGGGTAGCCGGGCCGAGGCGTCGACGGCCCCCCGCATTGGCATTGCCGGCTCGCGCCGGGTTCGCACATTGGGCAACGTCGCGTTGACAGCTGTCAACCGCTGTTGACGGCGCCTGTCCGGACACCGTCGGGAACATGCCCATGTCAGAACCGCCGCGCCCCGAGATGGCTCGAGAGCGCGGCGCGATGAGCGGTGGATTAGTCGGCGTACTGGCCGGCCGCTTCGATCACCGGCTTCCAGCGGGCGATCTCGCCTTCGAGCTTGGTCTTCAGCGCGGCCGGGGTGGCGTCGGCGTCCGAAGACGGCTCGGTGCCGAGTTCGCCGAAGCGGGCAACCACGTTCGGATCCTTGAGCGCCACCTGCAGCGACTTCGACAGGCGTTCGGTCACTTCAGCCGGCGTACCCTTCGGCGCGTAGACGCCGTGCCAGATGCCAACCTGCAGGTTCGGCAGACCGCCTTCGGTGGTCGTCGGCAAGTCCGGGAAGACCTTCAGGCGTTCGGGCGAGGTGACGGCGTAAGCCTTGATCGTGCCGCCCTGAATCTGCTTGGTGGTGTTGGTCGTCTGGTCGCACATGATGTCGACCTGACCGCCGAGGAGATCGGTCATCGCCGGACCGGTGCCCTTGTAGGGAACGGTGGTCAGCGGCGTTTCGATGGCGCTCATGAACATCATGCCGCAGAGGTGCGAGGCGGCGCCGATGCCGGCGTTGGCGACGGTGACCGTGTCCTTGTTCGCCTTCACATATTCGACGAGACCCTTGAGGTCGGTCGGTTCGAGGTCCTTGCGCGCGACGATGGTCATCGGCACTTCGGTGACGAGGCCGACATATTCGAAGGCGTTCAGCGTGTCATAGGCGAGTTTGCGGTAGAGCGTCGCGCTGGTTGCCATGCCGATGTGATGGAGCAGCACGGTGTAGCCGTCCGGATCGGCCTGGGCGACGCGACCAGCGCCAAGCGTACCGCCGGCGCCGCCGACGTTCTCGACGATGATCTGCTGGCCGAGGTCCTTCGACATGGATTCAGCAACCAGGCGCGCAACCGTGTCCGTCGGGCCACCGGCGGAGAAGGGCACGACCATGGTGATCGAACGTTCGGGGTAGGTCTGTGCGTTGGCGGAAACGGCAAAAATGGAAAGGGCGGCAACGGCGCCGAGCAATGCGTTGAGGGTTTTCATCTTCTTCCTCCCGGATGAAATATGGCCAGCCGGCAAGGTTTCCTCCCACGCCGGTGCTGGATGCCCCCATTTGCGGACGCAATCTTAGCACAGACAACGGGCTGTCCGCACGATCCGACGCATTTGTCAGGAGCCTGGATCGGCTTTGGGTGGATTCGGAAACATGGCGGTGCTCGCGTGGGTGGATTTCCACCCATCGCGCGATTGGCTGCGCGCCGCGGGAAGGGCCTAGAGGCCGGTGCGCCGCTTCAGATCGGCGATTTCGTCGGCGGTGAGGTTACGCGCAGCACCCTTCGGCAAATCACCGAGAGCGATCGTCCCGATCGAAACCCGCAGCAGCCGCAGCACTTCGAAGCCGAGCGCATCGAGCATGCGGCGAATCTCGCGGTTTCGACCCTCTTCGAGTTCCACCTCGATCCACATGTTGCGGCCGCCCACCCTTAGGCGTTCGGCCCTGGCGGCCCGCAACATCTCGCCGCCTTCGTCGATGCCGGCGACCATTTGCGCAAGCTGCGCGTCGTCGATCTGCCCGGTCAGTTGCACGTGATAGACCTTGCCGACATGGGTTTCCGGATCGAGCAGCCGCTGCGCAAGCACCGTGTCGTTGGTGAACAGCAGAAGGCCCTCGCTCGCCTTGTCGAGGCGTCCGACCGGCGACAGATGGGTGGAGTCGATGTTCTTCAGGCAGTCGAAGACCGTCGGCCGGCCCTCCGGGTCATGCCTGGTCGTCACCAGCCCGCGCGGCTTGTTCAGCATCAGGTAGACCTTCTTTTCGGCAAGCACGGCCTTACCGTCGACGGCGAGACGGTCCTTGTCGACATCGACCCATGCGGTGAGGTCAGTTGCCTTGCGCCCGTTGATGCTGACGCGGCCTTCAAGCACCAGTTTCTCGGCCTGCGTGCGCGAGCAGTAACCAAGCTTGGAAAGGGCGCGGGCGACCGTCACGCGTTTTCCCGTATCGGCCGCGGGGCGGCGGCCGGTATCTCGGGCGGCTGTCGGTCGCTTCTGTTTCACGTTCTGGTCTTCCGGTTATGGTCATCTTGTGCCGCATGGTCCCGCCTGCGAGCATCGCCGGCGACGCGATCTCGACATCAGCCGATCTTGCTATAGTCGATCCGCCGGGCGAGCCAGCAGCCGATCGTCAGCCCCGTCACCTTGCCTTCTGCGTCACGCGAAACGACTACGGTCCAGTCTCCCGGTGCCGGCGCGTCCATCGAGCGTTTGCAGCGCAGCAGCCAGACATCTTCGGCGAGCGGCCGCAGGGCGTGCATGGCGCCTCTGCCAAGCGATCCGTCGAAACCACCATAGAAGACGCCGTTGGTGGAGACGATGTCGAGATCGGCATCGAGTTCTGCCGCATGGTAGCGGCCGGCGATATCAGGCTTTGCGGCGCCGGAGATGCGCGCGGCGTGAACCGTCAGGTTCTCACGCGGGCGCTCCATGTGTAGCGAGGCGCCTTCCACGCGAAGGGTAACGGCCGCTGACTGCGCGCTGCCATCCGGACCGACCGCAAGCGTTTCGGCACCCGTGGCGAAGTTCAGCGCGACGCGGGATTTGCCGGCGGGCCTGGTAACGAGTGCGAGGCCCGTTTCCGGATCCAGATAGCTGCCGGTGCCGTCGGCATCCCAGGTGCCTGTCGCGGGCTCGGCATCGCTGTGGCCAAGGGCGACCTTCATCAATGCGGTCGCCGCCGCATGGGCGTCGGCTTCATGGTTGAACATCACCACGACCGAAAGGCGCTCAGCGGGCGCGTAGAGCCTGCGGCTGCGGAAGCCGCGCAGCGCGCCGCCATGGCCGGTGATGGCGACGTCGCCGATCTTTTCATGCGCAAGGCCGAACCCATAATGGGCCGGGCGGCCATCGGCATAGGTCTGCGGTACGGACAGGCGGCGATAGAGACTGTTTTCGTCATTCCGCGTCCGGTCGATGAAGCATTCCCAGGCGAGCATATCGTCGAGCGAAGCGGAAACACCGGCATCGCCCGCCCAGTAGATGTTGTTGACCGCCTCGAAATAGCCAGCCGTCTCATTGCCCTCGTAGCCGACGATACCGTCGGGGGGCAGGCTCGTATCGGCGGTGAGGGCAGCGGTCTGCATGTCGGCCGGGCCGAACACGGAACGCTGATAGAGCTCGGCCATCGAGCGCCCGGTATGCGCTTCGATGAGGTCGGCGAGAATGCGGAAATTACCGTTCGAATAGGAGTAACGCGTGCCCGGCTCGAAATGGGTCGACCGCGCGGAGGAGAGCAGGGACCGTGCGTCCTCGCGGCGGAAGACGCCGTCGTGCCTGGCGCCTTGCAGCACGGTCAGCGCCCAGTAGTCGCGCAGCCCCGACTGGTTGTGACAGAGATGGGCCACGGTCGGGCGCTTGCCTTCGAGCAGAGGCAGGTAGGTGTCGAGCGCGCGGTCGAGCTTTGCCGGTTCGCCGACGGCGTCCAGAAGCACGGCGCAGGTCATCTGCTTGGTGATCGAGCAGATCGGTACGCGGGTTGTCGCCGTCATCGGCCTGCGGGCGGTCAGGTCGGCATAGCCCCAGCTGTGGCTGAGGATCACCTGACCATCCCGGACCACACCGGCGACGCCGCCGGGACCGGGATAGTGTTGGGGCAGGGCTTTTAGGGCGCGTTCGAGAGCGGAGAGTTCGGAAGTGGTCATGGCGCTGAAGAATCGGTCCGACGAAGGGCAGGGCGGTGTCTGCCTTCGTTCGTACCGTCCCCTCCCGGCACTTGCAATGCCGCGCCGACAGCTCTCCTCAGCCGGCGCCTGCCTGGGCGTGATAGAGGCGGCTGTAGGCGCCCTTGGCGGCCAGCAGCGTTGCATGCGGTCCCTGTTCGCGAATGCCGCTACCGTCGACCACGACGATGCGGTCGGCATCGCGGATCGTTGCCAGCCGGTGCGCGATGATCAGCGTCGTGCGCCCCTTGGAAAGCTCGGTAAGAGACTGCTGGATTGCTCTCTCGGTTTCCGTGTCGAGCGCCGAGGTGGCCTCGTCGAGAATGAGGATCGCCGGGTTTTTCAGGAACATGCGGGCGATCGCCAGTCGCTGTTTCTGTCCGCCGGAAAGCTTGACGCCGCGTTCGCCGATCACCGTGTCCATGCCGTCGGGCAGGGCCGCGATCATGCCGTCGAGCCGGGCGCGCCGCGCCGCTTCCAGGATGTCGGCTTCGTTTGCTCCGAGCCGGCCATAGGCGATGTTGTCGCGAATGGTGCCGGCAAAGAGGAAGACATCCTGCTGCACGATGCCGATCTGGCCGCGCAGCGACGACAAGGTGATGTCGCGGATATCTGTGCCGTCGACAGTGATTGCGCCTTCCATCACTTCGTAGAAGCGCGGCAGAAGCGAGCAGATCGTCGTCTTGCCGGCGCCCGACGGGCCGACGAAGGCGATCGTCTCGCCGGCGCGGATCGTGAGGTCGATATTCTGGATGATCGGCTTTTCGGCGCTGTAGCCGAAGGAGACGTTGCTGTAGGTGATGTCGCCCTTGAGATCAGCGACGTCGGTCGCACCGGGACGATCCTCGATATCGGGCTCGGTTTCCATCAGTTCGAGGAAGCGCTTGAAGCCGGCGATGCCCTTCGGATAGGTCTCGATCACCGAATTAATCTTCTCGACCGGCCGGAAGAAGACGCCGACCAGAAGCAGGAAGCTGACGAAGCCGCCATTGGTCAGCTCGCCCGTCAACACGAAGTAGCACCCGGTAATCATCACGATCAGCTGCGTCAGCCGCATGCTCATGTAGCTCAGCGACGTGCTGGCCGCCATGATACGGTAGGCCTCAAGCTTGGTGCGGCGATAGTTCTGGTTGTCGGTCTCGAACAGGCTGCGCTCATGGGCCTCGTTGGCGAAGGCCTGGACCACGCGCATGCCACCGACATTCTCCTCGATACGGGCGTTGAAGTCTCCGATCCGGCCGTAGAGATTGCGAAAATTCCGGGTCATGCGCCCGCCGTAGCGGCTGGTCACCCAGGCGGTCAGCGGCACGACGGCGGCTGTAATCAGCGCCAGCTGCCAATGCACCATCAGCATCAGGATCAGCGCACCGATGAAGGTCATGACGGCAATGAACAGATCCTCCGGACCGTGATGCGCGACCTCGCCGATTTCTTCCAGATCCTTGGTGAGGCGGCCGACGAGATGGCCGGTCTTCTGGTTGTCGAAGAACGAGAAAGAGAGCTTCTGCAGATGATCGAAGGCCATGCGCCGCATGTCCGTCTCGATATTGATGCCGAGCATGTGGCCCCAATAGGTGACGGTTGCCATCAGGCCGGTGTTGAGCAGGTAGACGATCAGCAGCCCCACGGAGGACAGCAGGATCAGTGTCCATTCCTGGCTCGGCAAGAGCTGGTCGACGAACAGCTTCACCGCAATCGGGAAGCCGAGTTCAAGCAGGCCTGATAGTACGGCGCAGGAAAAGTCGAGAATGAACAGGCCGCGATAGGGGCGGTAGAACGCGAAGAAACGCTTCAGCATGCACGTGCACTCACTGGGGGCGGGGGCGCCATGGGCGCTGATAGAAAGATGATTTTTAATGTCATGTTTTTGGATCGAAACCAACCCAGAAAAGCGTGAAAGCGTGTCGGCCACGTGACGCGACCGATGTCTCGTGCACCTGCGAGACGCAATCGGTTCACTTCGGCACCGGTGGGAAGGAAACGTTAACCATAGGCTTCGTAGAAATGGAATCAGCAGAGCAAATCGCCTTCGGTTGGGGACACCGGAAGCGGAGCCATTGCTCGATATCACTACGCGTAGGGCGTCTTTGTGCGTTCGCGTCAACGCACGAAGTCCAGGGGGCAAACGAGACGATGGCAAGCAATCAATCAGTGGAAGCCACGGAAACCAACACCATTGTTCCGTTTCCGGTGGTCAGGAGATTGCATGCCATTCGCAGTGCTGCCGCCGAGCTTGAAGATCTGCACGGTGCCGAAGCGCTGCAATTCTGGCGCCGCCGCTGCCGCGCTCTAGCGGATGAGCTCTTTGCCTGCGGATGTTCGGAAGACGAAGTGCGCCATCAGGTTCTGGTTTTTCAGGACGAGGTGCAGATCGAGCTGCAGCATCGCCACCTCTCGCGTCTTTCTGCAGGCGCGATGAGCCAGTAGCCGCTGCGTCTCAGGCCACCGGCAATTCCGGATCCCAGGTAAACAGCTCCTTGGCCCTCGCGATGCCGCGCAGCGCAAAGCGGCCGAGCGAGACTGCGTGGACCCGTTCATCCGGCGGGCAGGCTTCGACGAAATCAGACGACATGATCATGTGCCGCTCGACGGAACGGCACATCGAGGAAATGCGGCTCACCTCATTGACCGCCGGGCCGACCACGGTGAAATCGAGGCGGGTCTGGCTGCCGATATTGCCATAGAAAACTTCGCCGATATGGAGCCCGAGATAGACCTCGGTGGTCGGCTTGCCTTCGGCCTGCCGGCGGGTGTCGAGTTCCGCAAGCATGCGGCGCAGCTGCCGTTCGGCGCCGATTGCATTGGCGCAGGCGGTCCCCGGATCGTCGGCATTGAAGATCGCCAGAACACCGTCGCCGATCAGCTTCAGCACGCTGCCGCCATGGTCGTGAATGGCGGTGATCACGGTTCCTGAATAATCGTTGAGAAGCGGGATGATCTCGTCGGGTGCTGCGGTGTCGGAGATGCGCGTATAGCCGCGCAGGTCGGAAAACCACATGACCGTTTCGATGCGTTCGGCCGAACCGCGGGCAATGCTGCCCTTGACGACGCGCTGGCCGGCATCGGCGCCGAGATAGACGTCCGCAAGCGTGCTGATGATCCGCACGCATGAGCCTGCCTTCACCGCTAGCGCAAGCGTTGGCAGCAGGATACGGAGTGCTGCGATGTCATCCTCGCTGAAGCCACCGTCGTTCCGCGTCGTCCAATAGGAATAGAAACAGTCCATCTCGCCGACGCGGCCCTGGTCGGTGAAGTGGTGGATCATGCTGACGCAGTCGGTGTGGCCTTCGTCTTTCAGCTTGTCCAATATGTTGTAGGTGATGCCCTCGTCGGAGGAAAGCCGGATGCGGCGCTCCGCGGTTCGGTCGCAAAGCATGTGGTAGAAGATCGAATTCTGCCAGTTCAGCAGCGCCTCGCCCGTGGTCGTCGAGCCGTATTGGATGACCTCCGGCGTGATCTCGCTTTCGTCGTTCCACTGGAACGCGCGCCCCTCGAATTCGGGATGCAACGTGTCGATCAATCCGAGCGCGCGGGCAAGGTCGAGACCGGCTGCCCGACATTGCTCGCAGAAGCCGGCAAACAGCTCCGGCTCGTCCAGTCCCTTCAGGCCCTGTTCTGAAAGCCAGAGCACGATATCGCGTAGCTGTTGGTCGTTCATGGCGCATCCCGCTCGGCCGAGGTCGACTGCCTGATGATGTGGTGCATCATCCATAGCCGAACCAGGGCTCAGAGCGAAAGATGCAGTTTGCCCGTTTCGCTCTCCGCCGGCACGGCGCAACAGATCAGCGCTTCGCCTTCGCCGACCGGGAAGGAGGGCTGCGAGGGGTAGGTCACCCTGCCCTCCAGCACCGGCGTTCGACAGGTGCCGCAACTGCCGTTGCGGCAGCCGTATTCCGGGTTCAGGCCACGCGCCTCCGCCAGATCAAGCAGCGTGCCTTCGCCCGGCTGCCAGCGCGCCTCCTTGCTCGACTTGGCAAAGACGACGTGAACCGGGGCGTTCGCCGCCGGTACCATCACCGGGGCAGAACCGCCGTCCGGCCTCCGGGTCAGCGACGACAGCCCGAAGGCCTCCGCATGGATGCGGGCATCGGCGATGTTGAGCGCCCGCAAGCCGTCATAGAGCGACTGGGTGAAGGCGGCCGGGCCGCAGAGATAGAAATCGTAGTCGTCGAAGGGCAGGGTGGCCTTGAGATGGGTGAGGTCGATGCGACCGGCAATGTCATAGTCCTGGTTTTCGATGGCCGTTGCCGGCTGGCTCAGCGCCCGCACCAGACGAATATTGCCCTCGCCTTCCGCGACCAGGTCGGCGATCTCCCGATCGAAGGCGCGCTCCTCCGGCGAGCGGGCCGCCTGAAAGACCCAGGTCGGGCGCGTGCGCCGCTTGCGGCGGCTTTCGGCGACAATGTGCTTGAGCATGGCAAGGATCGGCGTGATGCCGACGCCGGCGCCGATCAGCACGGCGGGCCGCCGCTCGGTTCCATCGATCGTGAAGCTGCCGGCAGGCGCCCGCGCCTCGATCCGGTCTCCAGGCTTCAGTCCGTGCAAGTGCCGGGAAGCCACGCCGTCCTTCTTGACGCTGATGCGGTAGAGACCATCCGTCGGTGCCGAGGACAGCGTATAGCTCCTGACGAGCGGTCTTTCGCCGTCTCCGACGTTGATGCGGATCGGCAGGTGCTGGCCGGCCTGGTGGGCCATGAGCCCGACGCCATCGTCCGGCGCGAGGTAGAGCGAGCGGATCGTCGTGCTCTCGTCCTCAACGCGGGCAATCCGGAACGGGCGCCACGCATCGGCAAGGGCCGCGGCGTCAAGCCGGACCTTCGCCTGATCCCAGTCGCCGGTGGAATTGAGGCTGGGAGACCAGCCGCCCTCCTCGAAGGCCCAACGAAGCGGCAGGCCGTCCTCGCGATAAATGACCTTCTCCGGCCGGAAGCGCCACAGGCGTTCGGCGCCCTGAAATGCCGCGACCTCTGGAGAAGACAGGATCACCTCGGCGCTGCCGGTCATCTGCAGCATGTCGCCGGTCGTAAAATCGACGAATAGCAGTCCTGCGCGCGGGTTGACCATGAAATTGCCGAGCGTGTTGAAGAACAGGTTTCCGGAGAAGTCCGGAATCGTCAGCACGCCGTCCTCGCCGATCTGTACGAAACCCGCCTTGCCGCCGCGATGCGAGACGTCGACCTGGCGCTCGCCGCTGTCGCGATCGACGTAGGACGCGACGAAGAAGGTGTCGGCCTTGGCGATGATGGCCCGGGCGCGGGCGTCGAGCACGCGACCATGCACCGGGCGCACCGAGGCCGGCTGGTGCGGGTCGCGAACGAAGGCGAACTGGCGAAGCTGGATATATTGCGGGCAGTTGCCGAAGCTCTGCCGGACGCGGAGCGTGAAGCCGTCGTCGGCATCGCGCCGGATCGCGCCGTTCAACCGGTTCCTGCGCCGGGTTTCGAGCTGGATGCCGAGCATGCCGATGGAGTGCGCGTCCTCCATGCCGGCATCGGCCGGATCATCCCTGTCACGCGGCAACCGTATATCGAGATTCCAGGCGTCCGGCGCCTGCATGAAGCCGGGGGCTGCCGCGCGCATCGTGGCCCAGACATCGCCGCTCGCGTCGACGGCCCCGAACATGGCGAAGGGCAGCATCGGGAAGAATTGCTGGTGCTGCTCCGGCATGAAGCTGCGCACGAAATTGCGCCCGGTCGCATCCATGCGCTCGGCGACGCCGAGGCTGCGCTGGATGGCGAGTTCGCCTTCGTGCCACGGCGAATCCGGCTTTTTCTGCTGTGCGTTGTCCGGCATGGTCGGGTGTCCCGGTTGGAAGGGGGCCGGGGCAGCGCTGCCGCCCCGGGGAGCTTGGATCAGGCGGCGAGGCCGACGGCGGTCTTCTCAAAGCCGACGAAGCCGGGCAGGCGCTCGATGCGCGAAAGCCAGGCACGAACATGGGCGTAGTCGGAAAGGTCGACATTGCCTTCCGGTGCTGCCGACACGTAGCTGTAGAGGGCGACGTCGGCGATGGTCGGCCTTGCGCCCACGAGGAAGTCGTGGCCGGCAAGCTCCGCATCGATCTGTGCAAGCACCCGGTGGGCCCTGGAGATAGCCCCTTCTGCATCCAGATTGGCGCCGAAGACCGTGACGAGACGCGCGGCTGCCGGACCAAAGGCGATGTCGCCAGCGGCAACCGAGAGCCATTTCTGCACCTTCGCCGCCGAGGCCGGATCTTCCGGCAGCCAGTCGATGCGGCCGAGCTTCTTGGCGAGGTAGACGAGGATGGCGTTGCTGTCGGCGATGACCGTGCCTTCGTCGTCGAGCACCGGAACCTGACCGAAGGGATTGAGCGCGAGGAATTCCGGCGCCTTGTGTGCCCGCGCCTTGAGGTCGACGTCGATCAGCTCGTGCGGCACGCCGAGCAGCGACAGGAAAAGCTGCGCCCTGTGCGAGTGGCCGGAGAGCGGATGGCGGTAGAGTTTCATGGGAGATGTCCTCGAAGAGCTTGAGAACCGTCACGGCCCTCCGGCGGTTCGGAATGAACCACCTTCGAGATCAATCTATGACTTTCCAATTTTCGGCAGTAGAATGCGATTTCGATAGTCTGATTTCCGAATTATGGAAGGATAAAAGTGGACCGTCTCGACGCCATGGGGGTTCTGATCGCCGTCATCGAAAACGGCAGCCTGTCGGCAGCCTCCCGGCACCTCAAGGTGCCGTTGGCCACGATCAGCCGGAAGGTTTCCGAGCTTGAAACGCATCTGGGCGCGCAACTCATCACCAGGACCAACCGCAGGATCCAGTTGACCGAGGCGGGCCGCGTCTATGTCGAGGCTGCCAAGGAGATCCTTGCCCGCGTCGAAGAGGCGGAACGGGTGGCAGCCGGCGAATACCGCACGATCAAGGGCGATCTGACGGTCTCTGCGCCCATCGTCTTCGGACGCCTGCATGTGCTTCCCGTCGTGGTCGATTTCCTCAAGGCCCATCCCGAGGTCGATATGCGGCTCGCCTTGGGCGACCGGTTCGCCAATCTCGTCGACGATCACATCGACGTGGCGCTGAGGATCGGCAACCTGCCCGACAGCAATCTCGTGGCGACGAAGATCGGCACGGTGCGCCGGGTGGTCTATGCAAGCCCCGATTATGTCGCGCGGCATGGCGTGCTCCGGCACCCGAGCGAACTTGCCGATCACGATTGCATCACCTTCGAAAACGTCACGGCCGCCCATGTCTGGCGTTTCCTCGACGGCGGGCGCGAGCTGGCCGCGCCGATCCGGTCGCGGCTTATCGTCAATACGGCGGAATCCGCCGTCGACGCGGCGATATCCGGTCTTGGATTGACGCGGGTGCTTTCCTATCAGGTGGCGCGCCAAGTGGCGGACGGCCTGCTCGTGCCGCTGCTGGAAGACTTTGAGCACCCGGCGCTGCCGGTCCAGCTCGTCTATCTTCCGCAGGGGCTGGTGCCGATGAAGCTCCGGGCCTTCGTCGACTTCGCCGCCCCGCGGCTGCGCGCGGTCCTGCGATAGTGGGCGGCGGCTAGTCCGGCTGGCTGCGTTCGCCGGTCGTCGGGCGGATGTGTCGGGCGTAGGTTCGGCCGACGCGGATCTCGCTGCCGTCGGAGAGAAGGGCGATGAGCGCGGCGAAGGGGGCCTGCTTCAGCCCCACGATACAGTCCCGGCGCACGATCGAGCTGCGATGCAGCCTGAGGAATTCTGCGGGATCGAGGCGACGCTCGAGCGAGGCGAGGCTTTCGTGGTGCAGATAGGACCGGCCCTCGACGTGAATGCGGACATAGTCGCGTTCCGCCTGAAAGCGCACGACCCGGTCGAGCGCGATCCGCACGAATTCTCCCCGGGCCTTGATCCAAAGGTCGCCGGTCTGGGTTTCGTGCTTGCGCAGCGCCTGGCGCAGCGCCGTCACGGTTTCGTTGAGTTCGAGCACCCGCTCGGCGCTCGTGCGCGCCGCGATTGCGATGCGGGCGCGCTCGATCGCCGTGCGCAGCCGGCTGGATTCGATCGGCTTGGTGACATAGTCGACCGCAGCAGCTTCGAAGGCGCGCAGCGCATAGTGGTCGAAGGCGGTCACGAAAACGACTGCGGGTGCGTGGTCGCCCAGCCGTTCCAGGACATCGAAGCCGGTGCCGCCCGGCATCTGGATGTCGAGCAGGATCGCATCCGGCGAAAGTTCGGCAACCATGGAGCAGGCTTGCTGCACGTTGCCGGCCGTTCCCACCACCTCAACGGCGGACATGGCGCCGAGCAGGCGCAGCAGGCGCCGCCGCGCCAGTGGCTCGTCTTCGATGACGAGGATTGAAAGCGGAACAGTCTGGATTTCATTCATGCAAGCCTCAGCGGCATTGTGATTGCAGCTCTGAAACGACCGGGCGTGACGAGACCCGAAACGCAGGCGCCGACGCCGGGAAAACGGGCCTGGACGCGATCGGCTACATTCTTGAGGCCGATCCCCGTGCCCGGCCTCCGCTCGGTTTCGGGAGTTGCCGCAATGTCGTTTTCGACGGAGATTTCCAGCGCATGGCCCACTTTGGCGGCGCTGATGACGATTTCCACCTGATCCGGCGAGCGGCTGACCCCGTGCTTGACGGCATTTTCGATCAGCGGCTGCAGGATGAGGCTTGGCACCAAGGCCTCCTCGAGACCGGTGTCGATGTCCATTCGGAGCCTCATGCGGTCGCAATAGCGCTCGCCCTCGATATGCAGGTAACGGGCCTGGAGCGCGAGTTCGTCGGCAAGCCGCACGTCGTGCAGCGGGTCAAGCTCCAGCGTCGTGCGCAGAAAGTTGGACAGCGACATCACCATGCGCGTCGCGGCAAGGGACTGCCCCTCCTCGATCAGGCCGGTGATGGAGTTCAGTGTGTTGAACAGGAAATGCGGGTTGACCTGGTAGCGCAGCGCTCGCATCTGTGCGGCGAGTGCCTCCTCGCGCGTGATCGCCAGGCGTCGCTCGCGCTCGCGCAGTTCGAAGCTGTAGAGCAATGCCACGAAGAAGAAGGACCAGCCGACGAAGGTCGCCATGCTGTAGACCAGCGTGTAGCCGATGCTGGTCCAATCGGGCGTGATCGGGTCGGGACGCACGATAAAAAGATAGAGAAGAAAGTCGACGCCGGTATTGGCGATCGCAGCCATCAGAGCGGTCGTAAAGCCGACGACGATCTTCAGCGCGATGTGTTGATGGCGGACGCCGAACATCGCAGCGGCGATGCCATAGGAAAAGACCATGCCGCAGGACATCAACAGGAGCTTGCCTGGCGCGGACATGATCGGGTCGATCCCGAGGATCGCCCAAAGAATGCTGCTGATGAGGAATTCCACGAACCAGTAGAGAAAACCGAGCCAGAGCGTCGCGCGCCGCACGCTGGCGATGTAAGCGCTCTCGTCCACCGATCTTGCGTCGTCCTCAGGTTTCATGGCCATTTTTATCCTTCAACCGGCCGCCGATGTCGATTGCCGTTCGTCGGCCAAATCGAGCGGTTTGCAGAAAGGCCCGGACTTTCGACCTTTGCCGGCCGTCGTTGGCCGGAGAGCGGCGATCAGACCAGCCGCAGCGGCATGGTGATCGCTGCCCGAAAACGGTGCGGTGCCACGAGGCCGGATATGAAGGCTCCGACCTCGGGGAACCGGGCCTTGATGCGGTCGGCGACATTCCTCAGTCCGGTGCCGGTCCCGGCAGGTTTGTTCGCCGGGCGCGGCGGCTCGTTCGCCATGTCGTTTTCTACGGAAAGCTCCAGCGTCTCGCCTTGCCTTGCCGCCCGGATCACGATCTCGACCACGCCGATCGAACCGCCCACGCCGTGCTTGATCGCATTTTCGATCAATGGCTGAAGGATGAGGCTCGGGACCAGCGCCTGCTCCAGGCCCGGTGCAATGTCGAGCTTGACCCGCATGCGGTCGGAGAAGCGTTCGCCCTCGATGTTGAGATAGCCGAGCTGCAAGGCCAGCTCGTCGGCAAGGCAAACGTCCTGCATCGGATCCAGCTCGAGTGTCGTGCGCAGGAAGGAGGAGAGCGAGAGCACCATGCGGTCGTCGATGCGCCCTCTTCGATCAGCCCGGCAATCGAGTTCAAGGTGTTGAACAGGAAGTGCGGATTGACCTGGTAGCGCAGCGCCCGCATCTGCGCCGTCAGCGCTTCCTCCCGTGTCACGGCAAGCCGGCGTTCCCGCTCGCGCAGTTCGTAATTGGCGAGAAGGGCGATGTAGAGAAACGCCCATCCGTGAAACAGCGCCATGCAATAGATGAGGGTGTAGCCGACATTGGTCCAGTTGATTGGGCCCGGATCGCCATGCTCGATCAGGCCGTGACTGAGGAGATCGACGCTGGCATTGATCGCTGCGGCGACGAGCGCCAGGGCGGAGCCGAGCAGAAGCTTGAAGAGGATGGACCTGCCCCGGAAGCGAAAGAGTGCCACTGCCATCGCATAGGACATGAGTGTCCCGTTCAGCATCAGGATCAGGGTGATCGGCGCGATCGCAATCGGGTCATATCCAAGGAAAGCCCAGAGCGTACTGCTGATGACGAACTGCATGAACTGGTAGAGGAGCCCGAGGAAGAGCGTCGCCCGCCGAACGCTTGCGGCATATCCAGCCTCGTCAGGCAAAACCGTCTCATGTCCTCGCACCATGCGAGGTTTTATCCTTCAAGTCCATATGGTTGTCGACCGCCGTTCGTCGCCGAAAACAAGCCGTTTGCAGAAAGCCACAGCCCTTCGACGCCGCAATCTGCCGTTTGCAGAAAGCCGAATTCTCGCTTTTTGCGGGCTTGCTATAGCCGCCCCATGACCCGTGCTTTCCCGGCGAATCCGTTCGCCTGGGATTTGTGCGCCCACGAATGAAAAGGAAAAGGGGCAGACATTGAATACCTGTGCGAAGGCGGACGTTTTGAGGATCAACCTTCTGAGTTCGACGGCGCTCGGTCGCGCCGGCCTGCTCTCGCTGGCTCTGGCCGCCGTGCCACTCGTGCCGTCGCCGGCAAAGGCGGCCGGCTTGCTGGTTCCAAACGACACAACGTGGTCCAGCGACCATACGATCAACGGCAATCTCGTTATCCGCGGCGGGCCGGGCGGCGCGACACTGACGATCAACAATGGTGCCAAGGTTGAGAGTACCGATGGTTACATCGCAGACAGTCGCGGCAGCGTCGGCACGGTCGTCGTCTCCGGGCCGGGCTCGACCTGGGACATCGTCGATGCCAATCCCAACGGCGACCGCATGCTCTTTGTTGGCGGCTTCGAAGGCGGTATCTATGGCGGCAAGGGCACGCTGATCGTCGAGAACGGCGGCAAGGTTTCGGCTAAGGAGACCTATGTCGGCGCCCTGCAGGAGGGCGACGGAACGCTCGTGGTGCGCGGCGCGGGTTCCATGCTAAACACCGAGTTCCTGGGGGTCGCTTACGGTGCACTGACGCTGAACACCGCTACAGTTCGGATCGAGGACGGCGGCCTCGTCAACACCAACAAGACCTACTTCGAAAACGGCACGGTGCTCGTCACCGGCGACAATACGCGCTGGGTCAACACCGGTGAATTCACGATCGGCGACAGCTTTACCGTCGAAAAGGGCGCTGTCGTTTCCACCAACACCGCGATCCTGCGTGAGGACGAGAGCACCGACACCATCCAGGCCGTTATCGACGGCGCCGGCAGCGAACTCAAGGTGGCCGACAAGCTGACGATCGGCGAGGCTGGTCGCGCCAATCTTTCGGTCGCCAACGGCGCTAAGCTTTCGGTTGGTGGCGACATCGTGCTTTCGGGCGTCGGCGGTATCAACAATGAGGGCATGGGCAATCTGACGATCGGCGGTGCCGTCGATCTGAACAATATCGCCGAACCCGTTGCACGGCAGGCGCAGGGCGCCGGCACGGTCAACTCGTCCTCGAAGATCGATTTTGGGCCGCGCCGGGGCTACGTCAACTTCAACCATACGAACACCGGCTACGAGTTCGGCAATGTCATGGTCGGCAAGGGCATGATCTCGAATTTCTCCGGCGAGACCATCCTTACCGGTGACCTGTCGAAGTTCTATGGCAAGGTGAACGTTTCCGGCGGCAAGCTGGTGGTGAAGGGCAACGTCGACACGATCGACAATGACTCGGATAATGGCCCCTTGGACTATAGTGAGACCAACTTCGAGGTCACCAATGGCTCGCTGATCGTCGACGGTGCGACGGGACGCATCGAGGGCGACCGTTTCTATACCGGTGAAGTGAACGTCTGGGGTGAATCGAGGAGCAGTTCGGCCTTCGGCCGGCTTGGCGGCTCGGGCACGGTGGGCAACACCTATATCGACAAGAAGGCGATCATTTCACCCGGCAACAATTCCACTGGCACGCTGACGATCATGGGTCGGCTGGATATGGCGACCGGTTCGATCTACGAGGCCGACATCGCCGGTGACGGCCGCTCCGACCGCATCGTTGTCAAGAGCATCGGCACCAACGACAACACCGGTATCGCGAAGATCGGCAGCGGCACCAATGTGCAGGTGACGGCGCTCGATGCCAACACCAGCTACAAGACCGGCCAGACCTATACGATCCTGACCGCCGACCGGGCAATCGAAGGAAAGTTCGCCGAGGCGATCTCCAAGTCCGCCTTCCTCGAAGTGTCGCTCGACCAGCAGGAAAAGCAGGTCGATCTCAAGATCAAGGTCAAGAACGGCGGCACGAAGCCGGGAGAAGAACCCAAGCCGGGCGAGGAGCCGAAGCCAGGCGAGCCGAAGCCGGGTGAGCCCGAACCCGGTGTCTTTGAAGGTGAGGCGAACACCGGCAACCAGCGACAGACGGCGCTTGCCCTCAACACGCTCGCCCAGAGCGGTCCCTCGCTCGGGCTCTACAACGCCCTGATCCTTCAGGATGGAGATGCAGCACGCCGCGCCTTCGACCTGTTGTCCGGCGAGGTCCACGCTTCGGCGCAGACGGCGCTGATCAACGACAGCAGTCTCTTGCGCAACGCCGCCAACAACCGCATTCGCGATGCATTTGGCGACGTGGGTGCGGCAAACGTTCCGGTTCTCGCTTACGGTCCAGAGGACAAGATCACGACGGGTGCTGTTGCCGCCGTCAACGCTGTACCCGTCGCGCCGCCGGCAATGGTCGGCTGGGGACAGGTGTTCGGGTCCTGGACCAACACGGACGGCAACGGCAACGCCGGTGCGCTCGATCAGTCGACCGGCGGTTTCGTTACCGGTTTCGACGCGGCGGTCTCCGACAATGCGCTCGTCGGTATCATGGCCGGCTACAGCCGGACCAACTTCGACGTCGACAGCCGCTCGGCGAGTGGCAACAGCGACAATTACCACCTTGGTGTCTATAGCGGCAGCCGGTGGGGCGACGTCGCACTGCGCTCGGGCCTTGCCTATACCTGGCATTCGATCAACACGTCGCGCAATGTCGCCTTCCCGGGCTTCAGCGATCAGTTGAAGGCCGATTATGACGCAGGCACCTTCCAGGCCTTCGGTGAAGTCGGCTACCGCATCGACCTGCCGAGTGTCGCGCTCGAGCCGTTCGCCAACCTCGCCTATGTCAGCCTGCACACCGACGGCTTCACCGAGCGCGGTGGTGCGGCGGCTCTGTCGACCCGGAGCAACACGACGGATACGACCTTCACGACGCTCGGTCTTCGCGCTTCAGCTCCGCTCAGCCTTGGCACAACCGAAGCGAAGCTGCGCGGCATGCTCGGCTGGCAGCATGCCTTCGGCGATACGACCCCGTTCTCGTCGATGGCGTTCGGCACGGGCAGCGCCTTCTCGGTCGCCGGTACGCCGATCGCCGAGGATGCGGCGATCATCGAAGCCGGCGTCGACTTCGCGCTGACCGGCACTGCGAGCCTCGGCATCACCTATACCGGCCAGTTCGGTTCGGGCACGACGCAGAACGCGGTCGACGCCAAGCTCGACGTGCGCTTCTGATGCGCAGGTTCGTCTGGCTCTCGACAATGCTGATGGCGACTTTCGTCGCCATCACGCCGCTTCATGGGGAAGACGCCGCCGGCAAACCCGCGGCGCCTTCCCAGCTTTCGGAGACTTACGAGGACTGGAGCGTCGCCTGCGCCGAGATCGAGGGAAAGAAACATTGCCTCCTCTCGCAGCGCCAGTTCCACAAGAGCGGTCAGCATGTGCTGACGATCGAGCTTCGCACTGCGGCCGAAGCCGGGCTTGAGGGGAGCCTCGCGCTCCCCTTCGGTCTTTATCTGGACAAGGGCGTGACGCTTGGCGTCGACGACGCGACCGGCGGTAAGCCGACCCGCTTCCGCACCTGCTTGCCGCTCGGCTGCATCGTGCCTTTGACCTTCACCGAAGCGACGGTTGCGCTACTTCGTAGCGGCACGGCATTGAAGATCGGCGCGTTCGCCAGCGACAGCCAAAAGGACGTGGCGTTCGCTGTCTCGCTCAAGGGCTTCGCTGCAGCACTCGACCGGGTGATCGCCCTGTCCGGAAAGAGCTGAGGCAACGTCACGGCCTTCGCTTCACCGCCAGGCTTTTGGCCGGTTTTTTTAAGATGCGTAGCCTCCCGGGGCGGGCCCGGTCGTGCGAAAGAGCGCGGCCGGGTCTTCTCCATGGGGGGAACCGAGTGTCGCCATCCGGACGCGCCACCGTTGGTGGGCGCTTTCGGCCTATCGGGAGGACACGTCGATCGCATCGCCGATGGCGTAGAAATGCCCGCCCGCCACATAGTGCAGGCTGCGCAAGGCCGGATCGGCCGCCTCGAACATCCAATGCCCGTCGCGAAACACGCGATCGTCGGCCCAGGCCGCGAAGACTTCGCCGATGAACAGGTCGTAGCGGCTCTCGATCGACGGCTCGCTGATCAGCCGGCAGGCGAGCCAGGCGGAGCAGCCGGTAACAAGCGGAAGATCATAGTCCGGCATGTCGAACAGTTTGACGCCGGCGTTGCGAAGTTTGTCGGGATCGTCGTGAAGGCTCGTGGTGCCCACCGCATGGGTCAGCAGCGCCTGGGCGGCGGTCGGCACCTGGATGACGAACACGCCCGCTTCCTCCGCGAGGCTGCGGGTACGGGTGGCGCTGTCGAGCACGACCGTCAGCTTGGGCGGATCGTAATCGAGCGCGCAGGCCCAGGCTGCCGCCATCACATCCTGAACGCCGCCATGGCGGGCGGAAACCAGGACTGTCGGGCCATGGTTCAGCAGCCGGTATGCCTTTTCGAGAGGAACGGCACGAATATGCGAAACCATCAGACTACCTCACCGCCATTGGCGGACATTGACCGATCATGCCTCTTCTATAGGGGCGCTGCATTTCGCCAACAAGCGCAAGCTTTCGCGGTGCCGGAGGGGCGGTACGGCAGCGGCTGCAAGGCACTTGAAAGGGATGGGGGCCGACGAAACATAAGCGTTTGACAAACGCATACCCGATTGGCTATATATCATCTCATAGCCAATCGGGTATGAGACATGACTGAGTTGCAGGACGCGGTTTTTCGGGCGCTCGCCGATCCCACACGCCGTGGGCTCTTCGAACACCTTTGCCGCCAGGGGGATACCACGGTCGTCGGCTTGTTGGCCGATGCCGGGGTTTCGCAGCCGGTCGTGTCCAAGCATCTCAAGATCCTGAAGGCTGCAGGGCTCGTGCACGACCGGCATGAGGGCCGCTACACCTATTACAGCGCCCGGCGCGAAGCGCTCGCGACGCTGGTTGACTGGACGACGGAGATGGCCGGCTTCTGGCAGGACCGCTTCGACGCTCTCGATGATCTCCTGAAGAGAATGGACCAATGATCGAAACAACGGAAACCACCCGCTCTGTCGTCGTCGAACGCGACTTTCCCCATCCGCCGGAGAAGATCTGGCGCGCGCTGACGCAGCCGCATCTGATTGCCGAATGGCTGATGCGCAACGATTTCATTCCCGAAGTCGGCCGTCGCTTTACCCTTTCCGCCGATTGGGGCCAGGTCGATTGCGAGGTTCAGACGATCGAGGCGAACCGCTCGCTCGCCTATCGCTGGGACACCAAGGACTTGACCAGTGTCGTCACCTGGACGCTCGCGCCCGCCAGGGGCGGCACGAGCCTGCGCATGGAACAGCGCGGCTTCAGAGCCGACCAAAAGGCCTATTTCCAGGGCGCGACGGTCGGATGGCCACGCTTCTTCACCCAGCTGGAAGACGTCGTCGCGAAACTCGACTGATCGCAGCCTTCACGACCGTTGCTCAAACCCAAGGTGCCAGAATGACCGCCCTGATCCGGAAAATCCATCGCTGGACGTCGCTGCTCTTCTCCCTGGCCGTTGCCGCCATCTTTGCCGGCATGCCAGTAATGACGCTCCCCGAATGGGTCTACTACCTGCCCCTGCCGCCGTTGGCGGTGCTGCTACCGACCGGCATTTACCTTTTCGTGCTGCCCTATCTGGGCAAGCCCGAGGGCAGGATGCAGGCGGCGGAGTAGGGAATAGCGCCAGCCCGGCTCAATCCGCGGACAGAGCCGGGCTGGCAAAGCGCTTGCGATATTCGGCCGGCGTGACGCCGACATGTCGCATGAAGGCGCGCCGGAGCGTATCGGCATCGGCAAAGCCGCAGCGGGCGGCGACCTCCCATTTCTCTTCCGGTTCGCTCGCGATCTTCAACATGGCCGCTTCTCCTCTTCGAAGGACCGGCAGAAGCCGGCTCAACCGCGCGACGATCGGCGCACCATCGGGCACAAGCGACCAGCGAAGCAGATAGGGCGCAAAATCGCTGCTCATTGTCATACTGCGGATCCGCTGATTGCGCGCGGTGGCACCACGGCCACGGCGCGAACTGACGAGCGCTTCCCTCAGTCCTGCTCCACGAGGCAGTCGATCAATGCTCGGGTCGCAGCCGGTAGGTTTCTGTGCGGCGGATAAATGAGGGAGAAGGGGCGCGACCGGCCACCGAATTCCGGCAGAAGCTCGACCAGGCTGCCGCGCGCCAGGCGGTCGCGCGCGATGAAATCATAGGTTTGGCAGATCCCGAGGCCTGCCTCCGTCAACGAGACGGTGCCGAGCACGTCGTCCTCCACCTGGATCGGGCCATGGGGTATCCAGTCGAGGTCGGCTCCGGCGACGCGCAACAGCCATGGGGCCGGACGCCCGCTGCTCGGCATGATGAAGGGCAGGCAGGTATGTGCTGCGAGCTCGTCGACAGAACGCGGCATGCCACGCCGCGCGACGTAACCGGGCGAGGCGACCAGCCTCAACGGCGCGTCTTCGAGCCTTCTGCCGATCATGCCGCTGTCGGGGAGCTGGCCGAGGCGTATGGCAAGGTCGTAGCCCTCGGCGACCAGATCGACATTGCGGTTGGCAATCGACAGCTCGACGGTGACGGATGGATGCCTCGTCGCGAAGCGGGTCAGCTTTTCCGGCAGCTGGAAATGGCCATAGGTCGTGGGCGCACTGAGCCGAACGCGTCCGGCAACAACGCCGTCGCCTTGAATGGCGCGTTCGGCCTGATCGATTGTCTCGAAGGCCGCCCGCACCTGATCGAGGTAGACCCGCCCGGCGTCGGTGAGGCTGATGCGCCGCGTCGTCCGCCGCACCAGCTGCGTGCCGAGCTTCGTCTCGAGCCTGGTGATGGCGCGGCTCAGCACGGAAGGCGTCGTGGCCAGCGCGACGGCTCCTGCGGTCATCGACCCCTTGTCCATGACGGTGATGAAAGCCTCGACATCGGCGAGGTGATCGAAGCGACGCATTTTTGCCTCTGAAGACCAGATCATTTCCTGGGCGGCGCATTTATCGCCGCAGATGGAAGCAATAAATAAGCAGCATCAATTGAGAGCCGCAATGTCAGGCTCGCTTCAACCAGGAGAAAATGATGCCAGAGACGACATCCGTTCCGAAAAAGCCTGTGCTCTTTGTGCTCACCAGCCATGGCATCAAGGGGGAGGGCGGCCAACCCACCGGCTTCTATCTTGGAGAGGTCACCCACCCGCTTGCCGTGCTCGAGGCGGCCGGCATTGCCGTCGAGTTTGCTTCGATCAAGGGCGGCGAGCCGCCGGTCGACGGGCTCGACCTCAATGACGGGACCAATGTCCGCTACTGGAACGACGAAGGGTTCCGTGCCGCAATCCGCACGACGGTTCGGCTCGATGATATCGATCCCGACCGCTACGCGGCCATTTTCTTCGCCGGCGGTCATGGCGCCATGTGGGACCTGCCACAAAGCCGCGCCGTCGACCGGGTGACGCGTTCGGTGTTCGAGGCCGGCGGTGCTGTCGCGGCGGTCTGCCACGGACCGGCAGCCCTCGTAAACGTCAAGCTTTCCGACGGCCGCTATCTGGTTGCTGGCCGCAACGTCAGCGCCTTCACCGATTCCGAAGAGCGCGCCGTCGGCCTCGACAAGACGGTCCCGTTCCTGCTCGCAAGCACGCTTGTCGAGCGCGGTGCGACGCACCATCCGGCCGCGGACTGGACATCGAAGGTGGTTGTCGATGGCAGGCTGATCACCGGCCAGAACCCGCAGTCGGCGACTGGGGTCGGCGAGGCGCTTCGCGATATCCTGAGTGCCTGATCCCGCGTAGCCGGGCACTTGGAAAGGTTCGGCAAGTCTGTCCCGATCGTGCTGCCGGCGATGCGTCGCCGACAGCGTGAGGCGAACCGGACAGGTGGGGCGCTCGACTGCCATTGCGTTGGCCATGGCGGGAAACCGGAAAAACCGCCATGTTCACCATCCCTGTCGCGTCCGGTTGACACTGCCCGCACACCATTGGGTAAGCCGTGTCGGGCCGGAAAGTTCCGTCGGAGCGGAGGCTTCAGCCGCGCCGCGCCGCCTCGATCGCAGCGACGTCGATCTTGCCCATGGTCATCATCGCCTCGAAGGCGCGCTTTGCTTCGGCACCGCCGGCCGCCAGGGCATCGGTCAGGACCCTTGGCGTGATCTGCCAGGAAATGCCCCACTTGTCCTTGCACCAGCCGCAGGCACTCTCCTGTCCGCCATTGCCGACAATGGCGTTCCAGTAGCGGTCGGTCTCCTCCTGGTCGTCGGTGGCGATCTGGAACGAAAAGGCCTCGTTGTGCTTGAACATCGGCCCGCCGTTGAGGCCGAGGCAGGGAATTCCGGCGACCGTAAACTCCACCGTCAGCACGTCTCCCGCCTTGCCGGACGGAAAGTCGCCGGGCGCGCGATGCACGGCGCTGACCCGGCTATCGGGAAAGATCTCGGCGTAGAAGCGAGCGGCCGTCTCGGCCTCCTTGTCGTACCAGAGGCAGATCGTGTTCTTGGCCATGACGCGTCCTTTCGTTTTGAAGCCGGAGGGGCCGTTTCCTTCGCCACCTGCTCTGCGAGATAGGTCGGCGCCCCCGTTTCTCCACCCTGAAATCTTCCCGCACTTGCCTTTGCCCGACGGAACGCGCGTCGAAGGCATGTGCGCCGGGTCGTCGCATCCGGCGCTTTCCCGTTGGAAATTCAACCGCTGATACCTAATTGTGCAGCCTCGATACGCGCGCGAGGCTTCTCTTCGCGCGCTCCTAGGGGATGCGGATGATACAACTGAATGGAACTGTTGCGGTGGTAACAGGTGCTGGTCGCGGCCTCGGAGCGGCCCTGGCCTATGCATTGGCCGAAGCGGGCTGCGCTCTCGTGTTGTGCGGGCGCAGCCAGAGCGCGCTCACGGACGTGGCCGAACCGATTGTCCGTGCTTTCGGGCGACGGGTACAAACCGTTGCGCTCGATCTTGCGGATGCGAAAAGCGTGGCTGCGGCAGTCGAGGGCATCAAGGCCGAGAACGGACGCATCGATATCCTCGTGAACAACGGCGCCATGTGGCTCGAGGACAGTGACGAGGATCATCCTGATGACGCGGTGCTCGGCGTCGTCAACGCGGCGGTTACCGGGACCTTCCTGTTCACCCAGGGGCTGCTGCCTTTGTTCGCTCACTCGCCCCGGCCGGATATCGTCACGATCGGCTCGATCAGCGGCCTGCCTAATGCCGCACTCCAGACCGTGTCCGTGCCCTTTTATGCTGCCAAGCGGGCGCAGGCCGCCCTGGCCGATGGCCTGCGCCAGAAGCTTGCAGGTACCCCCGTCCGTTCGATCGTCGTCCACCCGCCATACATTGAGGACATCTCGCCGCTTGATGGCGCATGGGAGGCGGCCGGCAGTCGACGGAAGGGCGAGGCGGCGACGAACCGGGACATCGCCGAGGCAGTGCTGTTCGCGCTGACGCGGCCGCGGCATGTAACCTTGTCGATCACCGTCGATGCCGACGAAGGCGGCCTCTATCCGTCTCCGGCTCGCTCCGCCTAGCGGCGGGGCCCTGTCAGAGACCGATCCGATACATTGCCGAACGCCCCAATGGCGTTCGGCGAAAATCAGGCATCGTTCGCCGAGATCCTTCAATCTCGATCGTCCACATATGCAGACGATAAGTCCAATTTAGGCGGACTACAGAGGCGCCGTCCACGTCGATATATCCATGACATCAACAATGGAAAACGACATCATGCACAGTGTCTCTGAACCGATCTTCACCTCAGGCTTTCCACTCGGAAGTTCCGCCGGCCTGGTCACCGCCTTCGAATGGCTCGGCCAGCCCTATCGCCTCACCCGCGTCGACATGCTCGGGGAAATGCGCACCGACGCCTATGAGCGCTTCAACGGTCGGGTCGAAACGCCCGCTCTCGTGACCGACAAGGGCGACGTGCTGACCGAGACCATGGCGATCGCCTTATGGCTGGAGGGGCGCGATCAGGAGCGTCGCATCAGCTTCGCCCCGGGCACTTTCGAGGCGGACCGCATGCACCAGTTCATCGCCTTCCTCAACACCGGCTTTACCGGCGCGTTCTTCTCGATGTGGGTGGCGCTGGAATCCGAAGACGCCACGGAGGAATACCGCGAAACCTTGCGCGCCTTCGGCCGCGAATTCGTCGCCAAGCGTCACAAGCAGCTCGAAGCGATGATGGGCGACAGCGATTACCTCATCGGCGACCGCCCGACGCTTGCCGATGCGGTCTTTGCCGGCGTGGCCCGCTGGGTCGATTTCCATGAGGCGATCGATCCGAAGGACTATGCGCGCAACTATCCGCGCATCCACGCGCTGCGCCAGCGCATCGAGGCCGATCCGGCCTTCCGCTTCGCAGTGGCGATCGAGGATGGCGAGCCTGTTACCGGCAGCGGTGCGATGAAGGGCCTCGTCCCGCTCGAGGATGTGTTGCGGATGACGGGCGCACTCCGCGCGTGATTTAAGAAAGTGAGGTGGCGCACCGGCAGGCGGTGCGCCACCTCAAACAGTTGGAGCGGCCAGCCGCCGCCGACATCACACCTCGAATACGTCGACGAACGATTCCGGGAAGCTTTGCCGGGCAACCTTCTCGTTGATGACGAGCAATGCTTCGTAGGACACGGGATCGAAATCCTTGTCGACCGGCAGCACCTCGCGTCCGAACAGGAGGTTCAGCCGGGCGGCATCGAGATTGCCGCGCTCGAATGGTTCCGCGCCGAAATGATGCCAGAGGGCGTGGAGGAAGGCCGCATCGATGCGGTGCGCCCCGGAGCCGGGCCGGGCATGGCGGGGCAACGCCTTGATCGGCGTTGCTCCCTTGGGGTTGGCCCGACGGATGACGAACTGGATGCCCGTGCCCGGCATGGCGTAGGGAAAACCCCGGTGTTTCGTCATATCAGCCAGCTTGGCCATTCTATTCTCCTTAGGCGGTCTGCTTCTCGACGATCTTGTCCTCAGTCTTCGTATCGAAGTCGGAAGCGTCGTGACGCTCATGCAATTGTTCGGACGGGTTGCCGCTCAAGCGGTTGACCATGCGGCCACGCTTGACGGCCGGCCGGGCGGCGATCTCGGCCGTCCAGCGCTGGACGTGCTCGTAGCTCTGAACCTCGAGGAAAGTACCGGCATCGCCATATACCTGCCCGAGCGCCAGATTGCCATACCAGGGCCAGGTGGCCATGTCGGCAATGGTGTATTCCGAGCCGGCGAGGAAGCGGTTCTCCGCGAGATGGCGATCGAGCACGTCGAGCTGGCGCTTCACCTCCATCGCGTAGCGGTCGATGGCGTATTTGATCTTCATCGGCGCATAGGCATAGAAATGGCCGAAGCCGCCGCCGAGGAACGGTGCCGAGCCCATCTGCCAGAACAGCCAGTTCAAGGTCTCTGTGCGGGCGCGAAGCTCGCTCGGCAGGAAGGCGCCGAATTTCTCGGCGAGATAGGTGAGGATCGAGGCCGATTCGAACACGCGCACCGGCGCGCCGCCGCCCTTGGGCGCATGGTCCATCAGCGCCGGGATCTTGGAGTTCGGGTTGACGTCGACGAAGCCAGAACCGAACTGGTCGCCGTCTCCGATCCGGATCGGCCAGGCATCGTATTCGGCGTCCTTATGGCCGGCCGCCAGCAGCTCTTCGAGCATGATCGTGACTTTCACGCCGTTCGGCGTCGCCAGCGAGTAAAGCTGCAACGGATGCTTGCCGACGGGCAGATCCTGATCGCGCGTCGCGCCGGCGGTCGGACGGTTAATGCTGGCAAACGCGCCGCCATTGCCCTTGTCCCAGGTCCAGACCTTGGGAACGTCATAGCCGGCGGGGAAATTGTCAGCGGGGGATTTTTCGGTCATCAAATCTGTCCTTGTCTTGGCGGAAACCTCGAACGTCGTGTTCGCTTATATAGGAAGTTTATCAAGCCACCACATCGACTTGGCTGCGAGGACGACCATGCTCAAAGGCCAGACGCTGGAGAATTTTTTTATCGAAGTTGGATGAGACCGGCATCCGTCGGCACGAAACCGCACCGGTCGACGTAGAATTCGCGCAGATGCGGGTCGAAGTCTACATGCAGCCATTCGCAGCCCGAGGCCTTGGCGTGCGTTACGGCCTCTTCGACGAGCAGCGTGGCGTAACCCTTACGCCTCAACGGTAGCGTCACCATCGTATCGAGCAGGAAAGCATGCACGCCACCGTCCCAGGCGACATTAACGAAGCCTGTCAGTGCGCCCGAGATCCGCATGGTGACCCAGCCGAGGCTGAAGCGGTTGACCTGGCTCCACCAGTCGTCATCGGTCAAGGCGTGCTCGAAGCATTCGGCGTGCAGGGTATTCAGTTCCTTGTTTTCAAATGCGCCGCGCCAGGCGAACGCGGGTACTTCAGTCGGATTCTCTACCGTCACGGTTCAACCTCAGAGTTTGCCGGGATCGATTTTGACCACCAGGGCTCGGCTGCCAGCAAGCGCGGCCGAGTTCTTGAAAAAAATCATAGGCCTCCCTTGATACCGGAAAACCGAGCTCCTATCTGCCGCCTAACCCGCTGGTCCGGGCCCCTCTGGCGAGAGCTTCGGCACTCTTGCGATGTCGGACCTTATTCCGACAACATGTGCCGATTGGGGACCCGTCTGTGGACTTTTCCTTCATGTCTGTAGTGTGGCTGGGAACGCCACTGTGGCTGTGGGCGAGCTTTTTCGCCCTCGTGATCGCTATCCTGTCGTTCGACCTTGGTATTCTCCATAAGGAGAACAAGGAGATCAACGTTGCCGAAAGCGTCAAGCTTTCCGCCTTCTATATCGCCCTCGGCCTGAGCTTCGGCGGCTTCGTCTGGTGGTATCTCGGTGCCGAGTCCGGCCTTGCCTATATGACCGGCTTCGTCGTCGAAAAGACCCTGGCGCTCGACAACGTCTTCGTCATCGCCCTCATCTTCTCCTTCTTCGCCGTCCCGCGCATCTACCAGCACCGCGTTCTCTTCTGGGGTATCCTTGGCGTTATCGTGCTGCGCGCGATCATGATCGGCGTCGGCGCGACGCTCGTCGCCGAATTCTCCTGGGTTCTCTATATTTTCGCTGCGTTCCTGGTCTTTACCGGCATCAAGATGCTGGTGATGAAGGAGGCCGAGCCCAACGTTTCGGACAACGCGCTCGTGCGCTTCATGCGCAGCCGTTTCAACGTCACCGAGGAACATCACGGCGAGCGCTTCTTCGTGAAGCTCGTCAACCCGAAGACCGGCAAGATGACCTGGTTCATCACGCCTCTTTTCATGGCGCTCGTCATGGTCGAGGTGGCCGACGTGATCTTCGCCGTCGACTCGGTTCCCGCGATCTTCGCGATCACCACGGACCCGTTCATCGTCTACACCTCGAACATCTTCGCTATCCTCGGCCTGCGCGCCCTCTACTTCGCGCTCGCTGCCATGATCCATCGCTTCCGCTACCTGAAGCCGGCGCTGGCCGTCGTCCTGATCTTCATCGGTTCGAAGATCTTCGTCGCCGATCTCCTGGGGCTAGAGAAGTTCCCCGCGGCCCTGTCGCTCGGTGTCACCTTCGCGATCATCGCTTCGGGTGTTGTCTGGAGCCTGGTCAAGACCAAGGAAGAGCAACTGCCGGCATAACGCCCGGGCTCATCCGACCGTGACGAGAAACGCGGCGGCCTTCGAAAGGGGGCCGCCGCGATCTTTTTGGCCTTGCCGAGCGTGGGGTTGACCCTCGCCCGGACGACCCGTCGGGTCGAGCCGTCCGGGCGAGGCATCACCCGATGATCGCCTTCGGTTCGAGGAAGGCGTCGAGGCCGAAGGGACCGAATTCGCGGCCGATGCCGGATTGCTTGAACCCGCCGAAGGGCGCTTGAGCGTCGGCCGGGGTTTCGTTGATCACCACGCGCCCCGCCTCCAATTGTCGGGCGATGCTGCGCATACGTTCGGCGTCGGTGCCAAGAACGTAGGACTGCAATCCGTATTCCGTGTCGTTGGCAATCGCGATCGCTTCCGCTTCCGTTTCGTAGGAAAGAACGCTGAGCACGGGGCCGAAGACTTCCTCGCGCGCAATCCGCATGTCGTTGGTCACACCGGAAAAGACGGTCGGGCGGACGAACCATCCCCGTTGCAGCCCTTCCGGCCGGCCTTCGCCGCCGACAAGAAGCGTCGCACCCTCTTCCTGCCCCAGGCGGATATAGGCCTGGACACGCTCCCACTGCCGGGCGCTCACCATCGGGCCGATGTCGGAGGCCGGATCGCTCGAAGGTCCGGGTCGCAGCGCGGAAACGGCGTGCGCAAGGCGCGATATCACCTCCGTATGTCTTCGCTTCGGAACAAGAAGCCGGGTTCCGGCGATGCAGGCCTGCCCGCTGTTGCGGAAGGCCGATGCCAGAACATGCGGGATCGCCCGGTCGAGGTCCGCGTCATCGAGCAGGATCTGCGGCCCTTTTCCGCCCAGTTCGAGCGTCACGCGCTTGAAGCTTTCCGCTGCATTGCGCAGGATCTCCCGACCGGTCGTGGTGGAGCCAGTGAAGGTGATCTTGGCGATGTCGGGATGCCGGCTGAGTTCCGCGCCGACCACGTGGCCGTAGCCGTTGACGACATTGAGGACGCCATCGGGCAGTCGCGCTTCGTGCAAGACTTCGAGCAGCACCTGGGTCTGGATAGCGCTCATCTCCGACGGCTTGATCACGATGGTCGTGCCGGCCGCGATCGCCGTGGCGAGTTTGGTGCAGATGAAGCCGATGTTGCTGTTCCAGGGTGTGATTGCCGCGGCCACGCCCACGGGTTCCATCACCACCTCCGCATTGCCGATACGACGGGTAAAGGCGTAGTCGGCCACGGTCCTTGCCGCGACGTCGAACACGTTCGCGGCGTGCGGCACGGAGAATGCGAGGAACGACTGCGGCGCGCCGTATTCGATGGTCATGGCCGCACGAAGCGCATCGGCGTTGGCGGCGACAGCCTTCGCCAGCGTTTGCAGCATGGCGATGCGTTCGGCCGGTGTCGTTTGCCGCATGGCCGGGAAGGCCCGTTTCGCGGCAGCAATGGCCGCGTGCGCATCCCGATTGTCGCCCAGCCGGACCTCGCCGATCTTTTCCTCCGTGGCGGGATTGAAAAGCGCGAAGCGCTCGTCGCCGTGAGGCGCAACGAAAGCGCCATCGACATATATCTGCTCAATGATCTTCATCGTCCGATTTCCTGTTGCGATGAAAAGGATATGCATCGGAACGATCGTCAGGATAAGATCATCAATCACAGACACTCTGATGAGGAAAATAGCGCAATGAAGGCGAGCCTGTCCGAACTGGAGGCGGTGGCGGCAATCGCGCGGCTCGGCGGCTTTCGGGCCGCTGCCCGGGAACTCGGGGTTTCGTCCTCGTCGTTGAGCCATGCGGTCCTGGCGCTGGAGGCGCGCCTCAATGTGCGCCTGTTCAACCGCACGACGCGATCGGTGGCGCTGACGACGGCAGGCGAGGCTTTCGTTGCCGAGATCCTGCCGGCTCTTGCCGCCATCGACGGCGCCGTCGAGCGGGCGACGGAGTCTCAGGCACGACCGAGCGGCATGCTGCGGCTCAACACCTCCCCGGGAGCGGCGAAGATGGTTTTGCGGCCGCTACTGATCGAGTATCTGAGGCGATATCCAGAGATGGCGCTGGAGGTTGCGACCGACAATGCGCTGGTGGATATCGTAGCGCTCGGTTTCGACGCCGGGTTTCGTCTCGCCGAGGCGGTTCCTCCGGATATGGTCGCCGTTCCGGTCGTGCCTCAGTCGCGCATGATCGTCGTGGGTTCGCCGGACTATTTTCGCGAAAGAGCGGTGCCGCTGCTGCCGGGCGATCTGAGGCAGCACGCCTGCATCCGGGCGCGCATGGCAAGCGGCAGGATCTATCACTGGGAGTTTTCCCGGCGCGGGGAAAGCGTCGAAATCGATGCGCCGGGACCGCTCATCCTCGACGACAGCGAACTCATGCTTCAGGCGGCTCTCGGCGGGGTGGGACTGGCCTATCTCTCCGATCATCACGTCCGCGACGACGTCGAGGCCGGGCGTCTGGTTCCGGTGCTGGAAGAGTGGACGCCGCCCTACGATGGGCTATGTCTCTATTTTCCTGGCCGCCGGCACGTACCGGCGAAATTGCGTGCCCTGATCGATCTGGTCCGGGAACTGCGTTCCGGCGGCCCCCGCGCGCCCGCTCACACCCCGCATTCGCCAGCCTTGAAATTTTAACATGAGTATTACAGACAAGTTTATTTCTGCGTGCTAAGAGACACGGCGCTCGATTGGTCCCTTGGCCATAGATCGCCTCTCGGCAGGGGTGCGCACGCCGCGCCAAATCGAAATTATATGATCGGATCAGACACAGTGGTCGACATCGATACGCGCCATCAGGTCTATTTCGCCAACCGTACTGCCCTGGTCGCCTATGCCACGCGGATCGTCGGATCGCGGGAAACGGCCGAAGATATCGTGCAGGAGGCCTTCATTCGATTTGCGCCGGCAAACACCGGCAATCCGCCTTCTGCCGGACCGTCCGGGCTTTCGCTCGCGTATCTCTACAAGATCGTCCGCAACCTGTCCCTCGACCTCTTGAAGCGCCGCAAGATCGAAGCGCGGGAAGAGCAGAGCGAGCCGCCGTTCTGGTCGATGCCGATCGAGGTGCCGACGCCCGAGGACATCATTCTCGTCAGCGACGAAATCAGACGCATCTCCGGCATTCTCGAAGACCTTCCCGAGGAAGTGCGGGTCGCGCTCGAGATGCACCGTTTCGGCGGCTACACCCTCGAAGAGATCGCCGCCCATCTCGACATCTCCGTCGCGACGGCGCACCGCCACGTGCGCGCCGCCATGATGCGGGTTGCGACAACGCTTGCGGGTGGGGCCTCCTAGAATTTCAGGGGTCCCCGTGTGAAAAAAAATCGGGTGCTGGTCGTCTTTATGACAGAGCGAAAGTATCACGGAAGCGTCCCGCTTCCCGGTGACGCCGCTTGACGGGGTTGGGGGCTACAGAAACAAAGTGCTAGGGCGTCGAACATCCAAGCGGCAGGCAGGGCTTTGACCAAGGACAACCACATATCGGAGGCGCTGCTCGAAGAGGCCATGGATTGGTTCCTCGAGTTGAAGGCGCGCCCGAACTGTCGCGACACGCAAGCCCGGTTCCGCGCCTGGCTGGGCCAGTCGGAATTGCATGGCCAAGCCTGGCAGACGGCGTTGCGGACCTGGCAGCTGCTCGGTGAGGTGCCGCCGGTGCACGAGCATCTATGGCGTGGGGCAAGGCCGTCCGTTTTCGTCGAGCCACCGGTCCGCCAACGTCGCCGGATGGGAACGGGCGGCTTGGTCGCCGGCGTGGCGCTGGCGCTTGCTGCCTGCCTCGTCCTCTTCGTCTCCCTGCCGTCGCTTCTCGTGTGGTGGCAGGCCGATCACGTGACCGATACGGCGCAAAACAGGACGATTACGCTTGCGGACGGGACGATCATCGAAATGGGCGGCGGCAGCGCCATCGCCACCGACATCAGCGCCGGCACCCGCCATGTCAGGCTGCTGAAGGGCGAAGCCTATTTCAACGTCGCCCGCGATCCCTCGCGTCCCTTTGTCGTCGAGGCGGGTGGCGTCGAGGTGTCCGTGCTGGGGACTGCGTTTGATGTGCAGCTGGCGAGCACGGAGACGACCGTCGAGCTGGCGCACGGCACGGTGGCCGTCTCCTATAGTGCAAACGCGCACAAGCAGAATTTCGAACTGGCCCCGGGAGAAATGGCGACGGTGAGCCATGCGACCGGCGCAGTCTTGCGAAGCGCGATCGCGGCGGATGATATCGGCGCCTGGCGAAGCGGCAGGATGTTCGTCAATGATGTCACGGTCGCCGCTGCCGCCGAGCGGCTGCAGCGCTACCATTCCGCCTGGATTTCCATTCCGCAGCCGGATCTGGCAGGGCGGCGTGTAACCGGCGTCTACGATCTGAAGGATCCGGATCGGGCGCTCCAGGCGCTGGTGCAGCCTTTCGGCGGCAAGGTACGCGAGGTGACCCCCTATGGCCGCATCCTGACGCGGTTTTAATTGGAGTAAAAAAATCAGGAAAAAATCGCGCGCCGGTGAAAAAAAATCCGGGGCCGGTCGTCTTTGGTTGGAAACGCGCGCCCGCAAGGCCGCGTGGAATGCCGAGACGGGGGTAAAATGCGTTCGCCGAAATGCCGCAAGGGACATCTGAAATTCGATACGGGACGTCGCCGTGAAAGACGGCGCCTGCTGACGACGACGGCGATCGCCGCGTTTTCCTCCCTCGCGCTGATGCCCGTTTCCACGGCCTCCGCCCAGCAGACCACGTCGCGCGTCAGCAACGCCCGCAGCTTCGACATCCCGTCGCAGCCGCTTTCCACCGCGCTCAACGCCTTCGGGCGGCAGTCCGGCCTGCAGGTGACCCTGGCGGCTTCCACCTCGCAGGGGCTTCGCTCGGCGACGGTCAGCGGAACGATGACGGCGGACCAGGCGCTTGCCCGGCTTTTGTCGGGCACCGGCATTTCCTACAGGATATCGGGCGGCACCGCGCTGGTCGGCTCGGCCGTGTCGGCGGGTGGCAGCGCTGCTGTCGCTGCGGACGGAGCAACGGTGCTCGATCCGATTTCGGCCTTCGGTGCCGGGCCGCTCGGCGCCGGCGAGATCGTCATCTCGTCGGAAGACCTGAAGCGCAAGAACCCCGCCAACATTGCCGACGTGTTTTCCGGCGAGCCCGGCATTTCGGTCGGCAGCTCGTTGCCGATGTCGCAGAAGGTCTACGTCCACGGCATCGAGGAAACCAGCCTCGCCGTGACGATGGACGGCGGCCGACAGAACAACAAGGTCTTCCACCACAACGGCACCAACCTCATTGACCCCGGCCTGCTGAAGGCCGTCAACGTCGATGCCGGCGTTGCGCCGGCCGATGCCGGTCCCGGGGCGCTTGCCGGCGCGATTGCTTACGAGACGATCGACGCGCGCGATCTGCTCGATGGCGACGGCTTCGGCGGCTTTGTCACGTCGAGCTACAATTTCAACAGCGACACGGTGACGACCGGGATCTCCGCATACGGCATGCGCGACGGGCTCGAGTTTCTCGGCTACTTCAATTTCGGCAACGGCAACGATTTCACCGCCGGCAACGGACAGGACGTGGAAGGCACCTCGACAGACGTGTTGAGCGGGCTTGGCAAGCTTGCCTACGAGTTCGACAGCGGCGACCGTTTCGAGATCAGCCACGACCGCATTCGCGACGACGCGCCGCGTCCGTTTCGCGCTAATATCGGCTTTATCGACGGACGCCCACCATGGGAGCCGCGCGTGCGCGACTACACGCTCGACCGGCAGAACACGGTGTTTACCTATACCGACAGCACGCCGGAGGGCTGGTGGGATCCAACGCTGATGCTCGCCTACTCCAGGACGGAGGTCGAAATTCCGATCATCCTGCCGCCGCGCCTCAACATTCCGCCCTATCCCGCCACCGGCACCACGAGCAGCTTCAACGGCAAGTTCGAGAACAAGTTCTCGTTCGACATGGGTAGCGTCATTGCCGGCGTTGACTTTTATGACGACAAGGCTGACCTCGACGACATGTTCGATGCCAGCACCGAGAAGGCGCGCAATGTCGGCATCTATGCCCAGGCCCGGCTCGAGCCCTGGGAGAGAACGCGGCTCTCCTTCGGTGCGCGCGGCGACACGCAGCAGTTTACCGGGACGACGGGAGAAGAGTGGAACAATTCGGGCCTCAGCGGCAACGTCTCGGGCGAGTACGACCTCATCGAGGACCTGCTGACCGCCAAGGCGGGCTATTCGCACGTCTGGGCAGGCATTCCGCTCGCCGAAAACTTCATCATGAATCCCAACTGGAACTATGGCAGCGGTCCGAAGCCGGTGACGGCGGACAACTATATCCTGGGCCTGGAGGCGAACTACAACGACTTCACCGTCGAGGGCAGCGTCTTCCAGACCGATATCGATGACGCGCGCACGCCGCGTTATGCGGTCACGCGCGGGATCGAAGCGCATGACGTCCGCTCGCGCGGCTTCGAGATCGGCGCCGGCTACAGCTGGGGCGATGGCTTTTTCAAGGTGAAATACGCCAATATCGACGTCGAGATCGACGGCAAGCCTGCCGATTCTGATCTCGGCACCTATCTGGCCGCGCCGGCCGGCCAGATCATCACGCTGCAAGCGGTCCACACGCTGACGGACTGGGGCGTCACTTTCGGGGCCGACGCGGAAATTGCGCTCGACTACGACGACGTTGCCGACGGCAGCAAGCCCTTCGAGGGCTACCAGGTCTTCAACGCCTTTGTCGAATACGTGCCGCCGGAGCGACCGAACCTGTTGCTGCGCGCCGAACTGAAGAACATTTTCGACGAAACCTATTCGGACCGGGCGACCTACGGTCAGGAGTTCGGAACGGTGACGCCGCTCTACGAGCCGGGCCGTTCCTTCATCCTGACCGCCAAGGCGACTTTCTAGGGCGTCCGCGACCGCAACGGCCGCCGCCTCCAGGTGGCCGTTGCCTCAACAAGCGGAGGCGGCCACCCAAGCGCCGCCCACGCAAGCGAAAGCCGAAACAGGAGTTCCAGATGCAAGAAGCCACCACCCATTTTGCGACGGAAGACGGCCAGAAATACCTGACGCAGCTCTGCAAGCATTTCGCCCACAAGGTCGACGTCGAACAGGAGGGCCCGCGCGCCGAGCTCAGGTTTTCCTGCGGCACCGGCTACCTCCATGCCACATCAGAAGGCTTGAGCATCCGCGCCCGCTCACCCGATGACGCCAACCTTGCGGACACGAAATCGGTGATCGAAAGCCATCTTCTGCGCTTCGCGTTCCGGGAAGAGCCCGATCCGCTTGCCTGGCAGCCCGCCGGCTAAGCGAACCGCTCGCAAGCTAGTTCCGACAAGAAAATTCAATGTGTTGGTCGAAAGCGCCCAACGCAATTGCGCGGCTATGCGTGTCGCGTGCCGAGGATCAGGATGCAATCGTCTAGGCAAATCGCAGAAATCGCCACCTTTCAAAGCTTCGCAAACTGCTACCTGCGCGAAGTCAATCCGGGCATCCGGGCCATGCATCGCGCCGCAGGCGGCGCCGTCGATTGCGTGGAATGGTCTCTTCCCAGGCAGCAGATGATCCTGCGCGCCGAGGTGACGTCGCCGTCGCTCTGCGGCCCACACCATTTCGGCAGGGTCTGGGGCAGGGGCGTGTCCGACGCCACCTGGCGCCAGATTGAACTGATATCGGCCCTCCATATCCTGGTGCACGAATGCTACCGCCAGGTCGACGAGGCCAAGGCCGACGTTTTGCGCGGCTTCGAGCTCGAACTCTTGATGCGCGTGCTCGAAAGCTACCAGCAGACGGCGCTCTACATCGACAGGGCCGCGCCGGAGCCGGCGGACGGCGACCATTTCATCGAAGCGGAGCAGTCACTCGTCTTTGGCCATTGGCAGCACCCGACGCCGAAGAGCCGCCAGGGCATGACCTATTGGCAGCAGGAAAGCTACGCGCCGGAACTGGGCGGCCAGTTCAAACTGCACTACTTCGCGGCAAAACGCGGCGATATCAGGCACGATTGCGCGCGCGCGGTTGCAGCGCCCGAGATCGTGCGGTCCCTCGTCGGGCCGGATGCCAACGGGATCGCGCTCGGCGACGACGATTATCTGTTGCCAATGCATCCGCTTCAGGCTGAAGCCCTGCTGCTTGATCCCGATATCCGCGGCATGCTGGGGGAGGGGCGGCTGCGGCATCTCGGCCCCGCCGGCCCGGCCTTTACCGCGACCTCGTCGGTGCGCACGGTTTACGGCGCCGATGCCGGCTGGATGCTTAAATTTTCCCTGCCCGTGCGCATCACCAACTCCGTGCGTCTCAATCGTCGTCAGGAGCTCGAAGCGGGTGTCGCAATGGCGAAGCTGATTGACCGGATCGGTTTTGCCGAACGCTCGCGAAACTTCCGCATCATTCAAGACCCCGCCTATATCACGCTCGAGCTGCCGGGACGCAGCGAGAGCGGCTTTGAAGTCATCCTGCGGGAGAACCCATTTGCGGACGGCGGCGGGCGGGGCGTCGTCACCGTCGCGGCCCTGACGGCCGATCCGCTACCGGGGCTGGTTTCGCGCCTCGAACGGCTGGTTCGGACGGTCGCCGCCCGCACGGGCGAGAGCCTGCTCGATGCGACGCACCTCTGGTTTCGCCGGTATCTCGATTGCGCCGTCGAGCCGCTGATCCGCCTCTATGACGACTACGGTATAGCGCTCGAAGCCCACCAGCAAAACAGCCTGCTGGACGTCGGCACCGGCTATCCGTCCGTCAGCTACTATCGGGACAATCAGGGCTTCTATCTCTCGGAGCGGTACCGCAGCCTGATTGCCGGCCATGTGCCCGAGACGCAAACGATCGCGTCCCTCTATTTTGCCGAGAGCGAAATTCGGGATCGCTTCGCCTATTACCTGATCGTCAATCAGGTCTTCTCGGTGATCAGCCGCATGGGCCATGACGGGCTCTGCGACGAGAGCCTGCTCCTGCGCGAACTGCGCGCGCATCTCGAGCGCTATGCCACCCGAATGAGTGGCGCCGGGCGTGACTTTGCCCGTCACGTGCTCGACATGCCGACGATCGTCTCCAAGGCCAACCTGACGACGCGTCTCTACGACGTCGACGAACTGCAATCCAGCAACGCGCCGTCCCTTTATCGCCCCGTGCCGAACCCGCTGAGGGCGCCGGCTGTTCTGACTGCGCCGAGGACCGACCATGCCATTGCCTCTTGATCTCAAGGGCCGCCCGGACGAGCGGGTGCTTCGCCAGCTCGTTGCCGCGCTGCTGTTCGAAGGTATCGTTGAGGCCAGCGAGCACACGGACGGGGATGTCACCACCTTCCACTGGTCGATCGGCGGCCGGCAGTTCCGCTGCCACGGCGCCATCGGCCCCTTTGGCCGGCTCCGGCTGGCTGCCGGATCGGTAGAGATGCGCGATGATGCGGACGGCTGGGTCGTGCCGCCGCTGGCGCAGCTGGTATCCGTCCTGCCGGGCAGCGGACCGACGCGCGGAAAGCTGCTCAACGAACTCACGCAGACGATCGCCTTCAGCGCCTGGAACGAGCGTCAGGTACCGGCGCGGCTGCGCCGCGCTTTGTCATTTGCGGAGTTGGAGGGAGCGCTTGAGGAGGGCCATCCCTATCATCCCTGCTACAAGGCGCGTACCGGCTTTTCCGTCGCCGACCATGCAGCCTATGGGCCCGAAATGGGAGGAGCGTTCCAGCTCGTCTGGCTTCTGGTGGCGCGCAAGCATCTTCGCTGCGCGATCCCCGGTGACGAGGATGCCTTCTGGGAAGCGGAACTGGGGGAGGAAACCTGGTCCGAACTCCGGGCGAAGCGGCAAGAGCGCGGTGTTTCGCCTGATGCGTTCGGTCTCGTACCGCTGCATCCCTGGCAATGGCGCGAACTCCGTGAGAGACAGCTTTCTGGCTGGATCGCCGCGGGCGAAGCCCTTTGCCTCGGCCCGGCGGGGGACCGATACACGGCGACGCAGTCGGTCCGATCCCTGTTGAACCGGGACCGACCGTTGGCCGCGAGCGTCAAGCTGCCGCTCAACATCGTCAACACCTCGTCGCGCCGTACCCTTGAGCCGCATTCGGTCTGCACGGCGCCGGTGATCTCGCGCTGGATCGCCGAGATGGTTGCCGGAGATCCGGCCTTTCGCGACCGCTATCCGCTCACCGTCCTGCAGGAATATGCCGGCATCATAGCCGACAGCGACGGCCCTTTGGCCGGACAGGTCGCAGCCATCTGGCGCGAGAACGCGGAAGCGACGCTTGGCTCCGGCGAGGCCGTCATTCCCTTCAACGCGCTGATGATGGTCGAAGCGGACGGGCGTGCCTTCGCCGACGACTGGATCCAGCGCTTCGGCTTGATGCCCTGGATCAACCGCCTGATTGAAGTCGCGGTCCTGCCTGTCTGGCACCTGCTGGTGCACCATGGGCTTGCGGTAGAAGCGCACGGGCAGAACATGCTGCTCGTCCATCGCGATGGCTGGCCGGCCCGGCTGATCCTGCGCGATTTTCACGAGAGCATCGAGTTTTCGCCGGGCTTTCTGCGCGCGCCGGAAAAGGCGCCGGATTTCCTGTCGCTCGAGCCGATCTACCGGGAGGCGGAGCCCGACCAGTTCTATTGGACGGACAACCTGGATTCGCTGCGCGAATTGGTGATGGACACGCTGTTCGTCTACAATTTGAGTGAGATCTCCCACCTTCTCGACCACTGCTACAACCTGCCGGAAACGCTCTTCTGGCAGCGCGTTCAAACCGTGCTTGCCGCCTACGAGGCGGAGCACGGCGCGACGGAGCGGCTGGCGCAGCTCGGCTGCGACCAGCCCCGCATCCTGACCGAATCCCTGATGACGAGGAAGCTGCTCGCGCTCAAGCCGGAATACCACCACGAGGTGGCAAACGCCTTGGCCGCAAGGATGCTTCAACGAAGGAGAAAGCCATGATCCGTATCGATGACAGGCTCTATGACGAGGCCTATTTCAGCGCCAGATCGGCCGAACTCGCAGCCGAGATCGGCCTTGGCGCACAGGACACCGGCCGCTACGCCGTCTGCTTCTCGGAGACGGTCGATTGGCTGGCTCTGTTCTTTGCCATCCGCAAGGCGGGCGCGAGCGTGCTGCCGATCCATCCGGGCACACCCTATCCGGCCGCGCGCAAGCTCGCGATCGGCGCCGGCTGCGACCGGCTGTTCTACAACAGCCTGACGGCCGAAGTTCTCGAACCATCCGACCTGCTTTCGGCTGAGGGCACGCTGTTGCAGATGAGCTCCGGAACGACGGGCGCGCCGAAATGCGTGGCGCGCAACTGGACGGAAATCGATGCCGAGATCGAAAGCTATGTCGCCACCTTCCGCGAACCGGAGGACATGACGCCGGTCGTCGCCTGCCCGACCACCCATTCCTACGGGCTGATCTGCGGCATCCTGGTGGCGCTGAAGCGTGGGCAGACGCCGGTCATCGTCAACACCGCGAACCCGAAATATCTCCTGAAGGTGCTGCGCGAGATCGAACGGCCGCTGCTCTATTCCTCGCCGGCGATCCTGCACACGCTGGCGCGGCTGACGCCCGCGGGCGAACAGATCCACGCGACGATGACGTCGGGCACGCTGCTTCCCGATCCGTGGTTTGCCGACATTCGCACCAAGAGCCGGTTCATGTTCCAGCAATATGGCTGCTCGGAATCCGGCTGCATCGCCATCAATCCGGATGTGACTTCCGCCGGTGACATGGGCTTCGTCCTGCCGCATCTGATCGCCGCCACCGGCAACAGCGCCGAGGACGCGGGTGAGATCGTCGTTAGCAACGGCGACGGCGCGCCGATCCACACGCGTGACCTCGGCTACCGGCGCGCCGACGGCATGCTGGTCTTCGTTTCCCGCCTGGACGACATGATCAACGTCTCCGGCCTCAACGTCTATCCGAAGGACGTGGAGGATGCCGTCATGGCGATGCCGGCGGTCACCGACGCCGTGGCCTTCCGCAAGGCCGATCGTTTTGCCGGCGAGCGCGTGGCGCTGCTCTTTAGCGCCGAGGCGCCGGTGGCGCCGCAGGCCGTGCGCGAATGGTGCAGCCGACACCTCGCATCTCACCAGTTGCCGATGGAAATCCTGCAGATCGATGCAGTTCCGCGCCAGGCGAACGGCAAAATCAGCCGCCGCGATGTCGCGGCCCGTCATCTGGCAGGCGAATTCAACAAACCGATTGCGGGAGCCGCATCATGACCGAAAGCGAAGTTCTGGCGGCGATCGAGGCCGTCCTGACCGACAAAATGGCGCATGGACATATGGACGGCTTCGGCCTCGATGCCCGTCTCAACGAAGATCTCTATCTCGACTCCGTGCTGATCCTCGAAATCTTCCTCAATCTCGAGCTCGAATACGGGTTGTCGGTGCCGGAAGAGGCGATCGCAAAACAGGAGATCGAAACGGTCGCCGATCTCGTCGCGCTCTATGTGCCGAAGCCGACCGCCGCCATCGTGCCCGCCTTTCCGCTCACCGGCGGGACGACCGACGAGGGGGTGCACGGCGAGGCCTATTACGACATCAAGGTCCATTGCTTCGTCAGTTGCGTCTCGGACGGCCTGAAGCGAAACGGGCTCGATCAGCGGCCGTTCTATTTCGGTGTCTGGGACGCGAAGTTCGCGGTCAGCGAGCGTTTCGAGCTTCTCTATCATGCGCCCGATATCACCCAGGAATTCTTCCGTGGCTGGTTCGAGCGGCTTTACGGCGTTTCCGTTGTCGAGTGGTACGATCCGCAGCGCACCAAGCTCGACAACCTCGCAGTGCTGCTCGGGCTGATGAAACAGCGCGGCGAAACCGGCTCGGTCATGGTCATGCTCGACATGTTCCACCTGCCGGAGCGGGAGAACAAGTTCAACCAGAACCCCTTCCCGCACTATCTGATGCTGCAGGAAACGGCCGATCCCGACACATGGTTCGTGCACGATCCCGACTATCGCTGGGAGGGCGAGATTGCCCGCGAGAAGGTCGTTCACGCCATCATGCAGCCGACTGTCGGCGGCGGTTATGTCTTCGACAATGCCGAGGCGCGCGCGCCGTTTGCCGAAGATCTGAGGGCCTATTTCGAGGCCTGCTTCGTCCGGGACCGCAATCCGCTGGTCGATGCCGTCAGAGCGATAGTCGCCGCGCATCTCGACGGGACGAACGGTGTCGCACTCACTGATCTCGGCGCCGCGGTGCGGGAACTGCCTGTTATCACCATCCGAAAATACGCCTATGAGCACGGCTTTGCCTTCTACTGGCGGGCGCTGAAGTTGCCGGCCGCCGAGTTCGAGGGCTGGTGCGGGGAGATCGAGGCGCTGGTTCAGTCGCTGAAGACGCTGCACTACGCCTGCATGAAGCTCGCCCAGACAGGCGATCGCTCGCTGTTGGGCGCCGTCATCGAGCGTCTCGACGAAGCCGACCGGCTGGAGACGAAGCTGAAGGTCAAGCTCGCAGAGGTCTTCGATCTCTGGTGCGATCTTGCCATCCCCCAGGAAATCCGTCCCTTGAAGAGAATTGCGCGATGAGAGTTTCGCTCTGCACCATCACTTTCCGCCACCATCTGATCTCGCTCGACGAGATCGCCGCCTGGGCCGAGGCCAACGACTTCCAGGGTATCGAACTCTGGGGCGCGCATGCGCGCAACCTCTCGCCGCGCGCGGATCGCAACGCCGAATGGCTCGACGGCTACGGCCTCTCGGTGCCGATGATCAGCGATTACCTGCCGCTCGACGGCGACGTGGAAGCGCTGCGGCACAAGGCGGTCGAGCTTTGCCGACTGGCGCGCCGGTGGCGCACCCGCAAGATCCGCACCTTCGCGGGAAGCCGTGGCAGCCTTGACGTCAGCGCTGACGAGCGGCGGGAGATTGTCGAGCGCCTGAAGGAGATCTGCACCATTACCGCAAGCTACGGCATCCAGCTGCTTGTCGAAACGCATCCGAAGACGCTCGCCGACACGGCGGCCTCGACGATGCGGCTCATCGAAGAGGTGGACCATCCCTCCTTCGCCATCAATTTCGACACGCTGCATGTTTGGGAAGGCGGCGACGACCCGGTCGCCGTGCACCGTGCGATGAAACCGCACATTCGCCACTACCACCTGAAGAACATCGTCGGCCGGGCAGAACTTTCCGTCTTCGAGCCGGCCAATGTCTATGCCGCGGCCGGCAGCCGGCGCGGGATGACGCCGCTCTTCGAAGGGGTTGTGGACTACGAACGGTTCCTGACGGAGATCGCCGATGAGCCGTCGGTCGACGCGTCGCTTGAATGGTTCGGCAACGATTGTTTCGAGACCCTGCGTCGCGATCGCAGGCAGGTCCGCGAGGCGGTTGACGGGACCGAGCCGAACCGCCGGGCCGCCGGCCAATAGGCGTTACGCATCATGATGGCCCGGAGGTCTGCGCGCCGGCTCGTGTCGGCGCGGGGCCTATTGTGTCTGAAGCCTGTAGATCTCGGTCTCTTCGCTTCGGCCGGCCAGACAATGTTTGCCGAGCTGGGCGAGATCGGAGCGATCGTCATCAGCCACCAGACCGAAGGTTTCGCCGCTCAGGAGGATCATTACCTCTTCACTTGGCGCGATCGATTTGCCGAGCTGCTCCAGCCGGTTGCAGGCGTTCACCGTGTCGCCGACGATCGTATAGGCCGACCGACCGGTCATGCCGATATTGCCGGCAACGACCGACCCGGAATGGATACCGATGCGCACCCTGAGGGGCGGCAGGCCCTTTAGGCGTCGCTCGGCGTTGTCGCTGGCGATCGATTTGGCGATCGCCCGCGCTGCCCGGATTGCCCGATCTGCATGGTCCATTTGCGCGTCGGGTGCGCCCCAGAAGGCCATGACGCAATCACCGATGAACTTGTCGATGGTGCCGCCTTCGCTTTCGATGCAGTGGCCGAGCAGATCGAAGTGGCTGTTGAGCAGTGCCGCCACGTCGCCGGCGCTGGTCTTTTCTGCCGTCGCGGTGAAATCGACCACATCGGTGAACATGATGGTGACGGTGCGCTGGGTGGATGCCAGGTCCTCACGACCGATCAGGTGGCGCACGAGCTTCTTCGGCACATAGGTCTCAAGCCAGCGCAGCCCAGTCAGCATCGTGTTGTAGGCCTTAGCCTGCTCGTCGAGTTCGGTGAAGAGGCTGCCGGGAAGCGGCCGCAGAGCGGCAAAATCGAGCATGCCGACGGCACGGACCTCACGCGCCATGCTGGTGACCGGGCGAACGATCAGGCGACCGACAACCCACGCGATGACGATCGCGACGAACAGCACCGCGAGGCCGGCAATGCCGGCCCGCAGCAGGTCCCACACCGGCTTCTCGACCGCTTCGATCGGAACCTCGACACCGATAATGAGCGGAGAGGGAGCGTAGCCGCGGATCTCGCGCGTCAGGACGACCCGTCCGTCGTCCCCGAGCTTGACCGCGCGTATCTCCATGTCCGAATCGTCGAAGGTCTCGGCCGGTTCTTTCCACAGTGCGGCGAGAAAAGGGTCGCCCAGTTCGTCGAGCTTCGGCAACCGATGCTCCGCCGAAAGGAGCGGATGTCCCGCGGCCATCAGCGGATGGGCGAGAACCTGGTCGCGGCCGTAGAGGACGAAGGGCGTCGCCCCCGGGTTCGAGACGGCAATCTGGCGCAGGAAGTCGGACATGGTGTCGACCGTTATCGTGGCACGGAAAACGCCGGCAAATTCACCGTTGTGGTTTGCCGGTTGCTGCAAATTCGTGACTGACGTGCGTATCGCCGGATCGGGTACGAAATAGACGGGCCCCCAGTGAGGCGTGCCGCTGCGCCGCGCTTCCTCGATCTCCGCGCGCTCGTTGTCGCTCGTGACCTGGTCGGTATAGGAAAAGACACCCTTTGGACCCTGCGTAACGCCGATGATATCGCCGTTGGGCTTCACGAAAGAGAGTACTCGAACTTGCGGCGTTGCCGCCAGAGCGCCCGTCATCACGCGTTCGAACTTCGGCGAATCCTTCGGGTCGAGGCGGCCGGCACCGACCTCTCGCGCCAGAAAGGCGAGCTGATCCTCCACAGGCGAGAAGCGGCTGCCGATTTGCGTCTGCACCGCCTCCAGGCCGAGATGCGCCGATTGCACGAGCAGGTCGCGGGTCGTGCCCGCTGACATGAACCAGACGACCGAGAGGATAACGGCTGCGGTCAGGGCGACCAGGGCTGCCATCACGATCGCCAGGGTGCGCGACAGGGAGATGGTTCGGTTGGGTGTTTCGGCGTTAGTCGCCTTGGTCGTCTGCACCAGCATGCCTCATGTTGCAGCAGGTGCTCGCCATTCGCGCGGCCCCGCAAGGAATGCACCCTCTTCTAGCTGTTTTGGGCTTTTTTCCAAGCGTGCGCCGGCCTTTCCCGTTCTGCGTCAATCTGTCCCTTGCAGCCGCCGGCTGATCGGCTCGAACTCCGGGGTCGCCTTGCGCGGCGTCGTGTCGCGCTCGTTGGCCTCCATCTGCTGCCAGTATTTCCAGCCGACCTTTTTCGCGCCGAGCTCGTAGTCCATGCCGTCCCAGGCATCCTCGCGGAAACTGTAGAAGGCCCAGTGCAGATCGTCCCTGTCGAGCGCGGTCAACACGTCCTCGAGATAGGTCTTGCAGCCGGACCAGAGGCGCATGCAGCCGAACTCGCCGGCAACCAGCCGATTGAGCGGCACGCCCTTGTCTTTTGCCCATCGCACCGGCTCTGCAAGATAGGCTTCGACCCGGGCCCTGTCCCACGTCTCCTCGCCGTCGCCGAAGGGCACCTTGCCGGGGTAGGCGTAGGGCTTGTCGCGCTTCATGTTCGGTGCGCTGGTCGCGGCATAGGGCTCATACATGTGGAAGCTGTAGAGCACCTTCTGGTCGGTGAGCGCTGCCGGCCAATAGGAAAAGGCGTCGGCAGCCGCATACCAGCCGGCATCCGCCATGATGGGCGTTGCCGGGTCGACCGCCCGGATGGCGGCGATTACCGTCTTGTAGAAGGCCCTGAGGTCCGAGGCGCTGCCCGCCTGGTCGCCGTACCAGGCTTGCATCGTCTTTCGGTCGGCATGTTCGGCAAGGCCGTTCCTCTTTTCAGGCGCCGGCTCGTTGACGATGTTGTAGGCGGCGACCGCGGGATGATCCTTCAGCGCGCGGGCCAGATCCTGCCAGAAGGCTGCTGCCTGGCCCCACCAGATCTTGTCCTGCCAGAGACGGCCGTCGAACCGGTTGCCGTTGTTCTGCGCCCAGCGCATGCCGGGCAGCGACAGCGGCGCGATGACGACCTTGAGGCCCGCCTTGTCGGCCCGGTCGAGGGTCTCCTTCAGCGTCTTGAGGTCTGCCGCCGGTATGCCTTCGTATTTGTCGGCGTCGCCGATCAGATAGTCGCGCTTGGCCGGCTCCCACTTGTCGTAGGACAGGCGCACCCAGGTGGCGCCGTAGCCGGCCAAGGCCCTGAAATAGGCGTCGTCCGGGGGCAGCCGGTTGAAGCTGTTGCCGCCATGCTGCGGCTTATCCCAGAAGGTGATGAGATCGGCGGCACTGGCGGAGCCCGCAAGGCTGCAAGCGAGGAGGGCGGAGGCAATCAGGCGCATTCGGTCGGTCCTTCTGGAGTTCTTGGCCTTCGCGGCTCTTGGTTTGGCGCGGCCAACCTACCGGCGGATCGTTTCGCTGAAGTTCCCTGGGGAACAGCGTCAGGGTTCAAAGCGAGTTTGCGAAACCCATTGGCGGTGACTGATGCCTAGCGGTTTCGTTCTTCGCGAGAAAAAGGCCTCGCAGCGGATCAGTGATCCGCTGCGAGGCCCGCTTGCCTGGATATCTTCGCGATCAGTCGGAAAGCGCTGTCGCCGCCTTCTCAATCAGTTCGGCGACGGCGGCCGGCTGGGACAGAAAGACCGCATGACTTGCCTTGACCTCGACCGTATCGCTGCCGGCACGCTTGGCCATCGTCCGCATCAAGTCCGGATGAATGGCCCGGTCTTCGGTCGCAATCAGCGCCCAGCTCTTCTTGCCCTTCCAGGCCGGTGCCGTGATCTTCGTCTCGAAGGCAGATTTTGCCGGGAAGACCTGGGAATGAGCCATGAAACGGGCTTCTACCTCGGGAACGTCGGCGGCGAAGTCCGCGGCGAAGACTTCCGGATCGAGATAGAGATATCCGTCGTCCGTTGCCGCGATGCCCTTGGTTGCAGCCGGCTTCCTGGCTGCCAGGTCAAGCAGAGTTTCGCCAGCATCCGGCTGAAAGGCTGCGACATAGACGAGGCCGGCGACGTTTTCGGAAGTCCCGGCTTCGGTGACGATCATGCCGCCATAGCTGTGGCCAACGAGGACCGATGGGCCGTCCTGCAGGTCGAGGATGCGTTTGGTTGCCGCGACATCGTCGCCAAGCGAGGTCATCGGCGGTTGGACGACCGTGACGGTGAAGCCTTTGGTGGTCAAAAGGTCGAAGACCTTGCGCCAGCTCGAGCCGTCGGCGAGTGCGCCGTGCACGATGACGACATTCTTGACGGGTTCGGCCAGGGCATGCCCAAGCGGGGCCGCCGCCAAAGCCAGGAGTGTGGCAGCCAGGATTCTCATCTTTCGCATTCTTAGGTTTCCTTTCCTTGAGAGCGGAGTGATTGTTCCCCGACAAGCGGCGCCTTCTTCGGGTGACGCTTCTGGATTTTGAGAGGCGCACGCATGCTCTGGCCGCGGGGTCCGCGGCGCATGATGGTGCGTCTTCGATAGTTCGGACGGCTATTGCTGAACTATGGGAAGAGGAGAGCCGCTTGTCCGGCAGCGGTTCGCCGGCCTGCCGTCAGCGCCATTGCGGATGCCGCGAGCGCGTTGCGGTCGAGCCGGAAGTGGCGGTAGAGATCGCCGATCGTGCCGGTCTGGCCGAAATGTTCCACGCCGTGCGCGATGGTGCGGTGGCCGGCGACGGCACCGAGCCACGAGAGCGCTGCCGGATGACCATCGAGCACGGTGACGATCGCGCAGTGGCCGGGCAGCGGATCGAGCAGCCGCTCGATATGGCTTTTCGCACGGGGGTTGCCACGGGCGCGTTCGCGCTGGGCGGCCGTCCAACCGGCATTGAGACGGTCAGCCGAGGTGACGGCGAGCACGCCAATGTCGCGGCGGACCTCGCCTATAAGTCCGGCAGCGGCAATCGCCTCGTCGGCCACCGCACCCTGGTAGGCAATGACGACATCGCAGTTTGGCCCTGGCTTGCGCAGCCAATAGGCGCCGTCGATTGAACCCTGGCCAAAATCATCGTCGACGCGCTTCAGCGGCTGTTCGAGCGGCTTGGTGGTGAGCCTCAGATAGACGGAGCCGCCGGTCTCGTCGCGCAGCCAGGTGCGCTCGTCCGGATCGTTGTCGCCATCGCGCTGCATGTAGTCGAAGGCCCATTCCATGATGACGGCGAGTTCGTCTGCAAAGGCTGGTTCGAACGCTGCCAGTCCGTCCTGGCTGATCCCGATCAGCGGCGTGCCGATCGACTGGTGCGCGCCGCCTTCGGGCGCCAGCGTCACGCCCGAGGGCGTGCCGACGATCATGAAGCGGGCGTCCTGGTAGCAGGCATAGTTGAGCGCATCGAGGCCGCGGCAGACGAAGGGGTCATAGACAGTGCCGATCGGGATCAGCCTTTTCCCGAAGAGCGAATGGCTGAGGCCGGCGGCGCCGAGCAATAGGAACAGATTCATCTCGGCGATGCCGAGTTCCACATGCTGGCCCTCCGGCGTGAACTCCCACTTTGCCGTCGATGGAATGCGGTGCTCGATGAAGGCGTCGGCGAGCGGCTGGCGGGCAAAGAGCTTGCGCCGGTTGACCCAGGCGCCAAGACTGGTGGTGCCGGTGACATCGGGCGACGTCGTGAGGATGCGTTCGGCCAGGTCCGACTTGCCCTTGGCGAGATCGTCGAGGATCTTGCCGAAGGCCATCTGCGTCGACACCTCGCGCTGGGTCTCAAACGCGATCGGCGGCACCTCGAGTCGGTGCTCGGCGTGGCGGCGTATGCCTTCGGCAAAGAAAGGGACCGCGGCGAGGAACGCCTGGAGCGCTTGACGATCCGCCACTCCGGCGAAAGGCTCCCATTCCTCGCCGCGCCCGACACCCATATGCGCCTGCCATTCGGCGAACTGGGTCGTCGTCATCAGGCCACCGTGATTGTCCTTGTGGCCGGCAATCGGCGTGCTCCAGCCCTTGATGGTATAGGCAAGGAAGCAGGTCGGCCGATCATGGTCGATCGCTGCGAAGGTTTCGGCCATCGTCTCGACGCAGTTGCCACCGAGGTTCTCCATCAGCGCTGAAAGCTCGGCATCGCTGCGCCGGTCGATGAGCGCCGAGACGTCACCCTGGTCGCCAAGATCGTCGGCAAGCCGTTTGCGCCAGACGGCACCGCCCATGAAAGTCAGCGCCGCATAGTCCTGATTGGAGCAACCGTCGATCCAGTCGCGCAGCTTCTCGCCGCCCGGTTCGGCAAAGGCCGCGCGCTGTAGCACGCCATATTTCACCCGCACCACGTCCCAGCCGAAGGCGTCGAAGATTTTCTCGACGCGCTCGAACAGGCCCTCGCGCACGATCCCGTCGAGCGACTGCCTGTTATAGTCGATGATCCACCAGCAGTTCCTGAGGGCGTTCTTCCAGCCCTCCTGCAGCGTCTCGTAGACGTTGCCTTCGTCAAGCTCGGCATCGCCGACGAGCGCGACCATGCGGCCGATCTTGCCCTCGCCCCATTGTTTGGCACGGACGAAATCCTGGACGATCGAGGCGAGCGCGGTGATGCCGACGCCGAGACCGACGGAGCCGGTCGAAAAATCGACATCGTCGACATCCTTGGTCCGGCTCGGATAGCTCTGCGCCCCGCCAAAGCCGCGGAAGTTCTCAAGTTTCTCGCGCGTCTGTCGGCCCATCAGATAGTGCATCGCGTGGAAGACCGGCGCCGCATGCGGCTTGACGGCAACACGATCCTCCGGCCTGAGCGCCGAGAAATAGAGCGCGGTCATGATCGAGACGACCGAGGCGCAACTGGCCTGATGCCCCCCAGTCTTGATGCCGTCGACCTTCGGCCGGATGTGGTTGGCGTGATGGATCATCCAGTGGGAGAGCCAGAGCAGGCGCTTTTCAATGGTCTTCAGATGGGTCGTGTCGGTCATCGCCAGGTTCCGATGGAGAAGGACGTAAGGTGACAGTCTAGGCCAAGGACTCAGCCGTCCTTGTAGTAGTAGCTGTAGCCGTTGAGCGCCGGTGCGCCGCCGAGGTGGGCGTAGAGAACGCGAGACCCCTCCGGGAAGAATCCCTTGCGGGTAAGGTCGATCATCCCCTGCATGGATTTGCCCTCATAGACAGGGTCGGTAATCATCGCTTCGGTGCGAGCCGCGAGCCGGATCGCCTCGTTGGTTTCCTCTGATGGTACGCCATAGGCGGGATAGGCGTAATCGGGATTGATCACGATCTCGTCTTCGCGGATCGCCCTGCCGAGGCGAACCAGTTCGGCCGTCGAGTCGACGATCTTTCGAACCTGGGAGCGGGTCTGCTCGAGCGTGCCCGATGCGTCGATGCCGATCACCCGATTGGCGCGGTCCTGTGCGGCAAAGCCGACGATCATGCCGCCCTGGGTGGAGCCGGTGACGACGCAGACGACGATGTAGTCGAAGGTGAAGCCGAGCTCCTTTTCCTGTGCCGCCACCTCTTCGGCAAAGCCGACGTAGCCGAGTGCGCCATACTTGTGCACCGAGGCGCCGGCCGGGATCGGGTAGGGCTTGCCGCCGGCATCCTTAACCGACTGGATCGCATCTTCCCAGCTCTTCCGAATACCGATGTCGAAACCGTCGTCGACGAGTCGACTGTCCGCCCCCATCAGCCGTGTCATCAGGATGTTGCCGACGCGGTCATAGACCGCATCATAGTGCGGCACCCATTTTTCCTGGATGACGACGCATTTCATGCCGATCTTGGCAGCAGTGGCGGCGACCATGCGGGTGTGGTTCGACTGCACGCCGCCGATCGAGACCAGCGTATCGGCGCCCGAAGCGATTGCGTCGGGCACGATATACTCAAGCTTCCGGAGCTTGTTGCCGCCCGTGGCGAGGCCGGAATTGCAGTCGTCGCGTTTGGCGTAAATCGCGACCTTTCCGCCGAGCGCCGCCGTCAGTCGCGGCAGATGCTCGATCGGCGTCGGGCCGAAGGTGAGGGGGTAGCGTTCGAACTTCTCAAGCAGTGACATGATCCAGGCCTCCGTGTGAAAATTGTAGGAGAAGGATAGGCGAAGTCTCGTGAAAGGTGCTCTCTAAATTGCTGTCAAAATTTCGCTGGATAGAATACAGTTCCGATCAAGTTTTGATTTTCTTCAATAAACGGGATAGATAATGAAAGATTCTTCCGATGATGATTTTGACCGGATCGATCTCAAGATCCTGCGTGCCCTGCAATCCGAAGGACGGCTGACCAACGCCGACCTTGCCGAGCGGGTAAACGTCAGTCCGGCGACCTGTCATCGGCGAACACAGAGGTTGTTCGAAGAGGGTCATATCACCGGTGTGAGGGCGGAGGTCGCGCCGGCAGCGGTCGGTCTCGGAGCGTTGGTGATGGTCGGCGTTGTGCTCGATCGTTCGACGCCCGAGAGCTTTGCGGCCTTCGAGGGCGCGGTGCTGGAGATGAAGGAAGTGCTCGACTGCAATCTCGTTGCTGGCGACTTCGACTATCTTTTGAAAATCCGGGTCCGAGACATGGCGGACTTCAACAAACTGCACGGTCAGAAGCTGATTGCGCTACCGGGGGTACGCCAGACGCGCACCTTCTTTGTGATGAAGGAAGTCAAGGAGAACGCCCGGCTGCCGTTCTGACGGTCGTCGAACGATTGGGCTTTCGCATCGAAGGGCACGCGAGACCCGGTACGTCTTCAGCGTGCCGGATGCGGCCCGATAGGTGCAACCCGGTCAGACCTGGACGAAGTGATCGTCTGCGACCTGCTGAAAGCGCCGCGTTTCCGGAACGTAGTTGGGCGCGCGCAAGGGGCTCTTCAGCTCGTCGCTCGCGACATTGCGGCGCGCATGGCGACGGGTCGGATCGGCGATTGGGACGGCGGCCATCAGCTTCTTCGTATAGGGATGCTGCGGATTCTCGAAAACCTTCGCACGCGAGCCGATTTCGACGATCTCGCCGAGATGCATCACGGCGACCCGGTGGCTGACGCGCTCGACGACGGCCATGTCGTGCGAGATGAAAAGATAGGCAAGGCCGAGGCTCGCCTGCAGGTCGAGCAAGAGGTTGATGACCTGTGCCTTGATCGAGACGTCGAGTGCCGAGACAGACTCGTCGGCGACGATCAGCTTCGGGTCGAGCGCCAAGGCGCGTGCAATGCAGACGCGCTGGCGCTGGCCGCCGGAGAACTCGTGCGGGTAGCGGGCGGCCATGTCGGCCTGCAGGCCGACGCGTTCGAGCAGGTCGGCGACCTTCTCACGCGCCTGCCGTGCCGTGCCGAGCTTGTGTTCGAGATAGGGTTCGGCGATCGCAGCGCCCACCGTCATGCGCGGATTGAGGCTCGCGAAAGGATCCTGAAAGATCATCTGCATGGTGCGGCGCATTTCGCGCAGCTGCCTGCGATCCATTTTGAGGACGTTCTGGCCGTCGAGCGTCACGGAGCCGCTTTCCGGCTCGATCAGCCGCATGATGGCCCGGCCGGTCGTCGACTTGCCGCAGCCGGATTCGCCGACGAGCGACAGCGTCTCGCCCGGCTGCAGACTGAAGGAGACGTTCTCGATGGCGTGGACGCGGCCTTTGAGCTTGCCGAGCAAGCCGGCGTGGATGTCGAAGCGCTTGACGAGGTTCTTGACCTCGAGGATCGGCTTGCGGCCGGCCTGGACCGTATCGGTGGCTTCCGCCGTCGCCGAAGGCAGCCCGGTCGCGGCGTCGATGACGGGAAAACGCATCGGCTGGCTTTCGCCCTTCATCGAGCCGAGCATCGGCACGGCCGAGAGCAGTGCGCGGGTATAGGGGTGTTTCGCCCGAAGGAAGATGTCCTCGGTGTTGCCGGTCTCGACCGCGTCACCGCGGAACATCACCACCGTGCGGTCGGCGATTTCGGCGACCACGCCCATGTCGTGGGTAATGAAGAGCACCGAGGTGCCTTCCTCCTCCTGCAACACCTTGATCAGGTCGAGGATCTGGCCCTGGATGGTGACGTCGAGCGCCGTCGTCGGCTCGTCGGCGATCAGGAGCTTCGGCCGGCTCGCGAGCGCCATGGCGATCATCACGCGCTGGCGCATGCCGCCGGAGAAGCGGTGCGGGTATTCGTCGAAGCGCGAGGCGGCGGAGGGAATGCGGACCTTTTCGAGCAATCGGATAGTTTCCGCCCGGGCGTCGGCCTTCGACATTGGCCTGTGGCAGAGAAGGGCCTCGGAGATCTGGTCACCGATGGTGAACAGCGGATTGAGGCTGGTCATCGGCTCCTGGAAGATCATCGCGACATCGTTGCCGCGCACGCGGCGCATCTCAGATTCCGGCAAGTCGAGGATGTTGCGCCCGCCCATCATCACCCGCCCTTCGACGCGGCTCGTCTCCTTCTGCAGGAGCCGCATGATCGAGAGCGAAGTGACGCTCTTGCCCGAGCCGGATTCGCCGACGATCGCCACGGTTTCGCCGGGCGCGACGGTAAACGATATGTCCCGGACGACAGGCTTCCAGGCGCCGTCGACCAGGAAAGAGGTCGTCAGGTTCTCGACGGAGAGAACGGGCGCCGTCGAACGGTCCGGCTGGGCTTTGGTCTCGGTCATCTCGTTTCCTCCGTCAGATGCTGCGCGTATCTTAGTTGGTCGTCGGGTCAGTCGGGCCAGCGCAGCAGGCCGGCGAAGCGGCGTGCGTTGCGTTCGGCGAGCGACGTGGCGATGATCTCGTTCGAGGCTCTCGCCTTGTCGAGCTCCTCGGCGAGGCGGCTGGCGACGATCTTCTCCTGGCCCGGATGCAGGTTACAGGGGTCGAGGTAGAAGTAATTGTGCTCGGCCTCGTGGTCTCGCACGATGATCGGCGGCGCGCCGCGGGCCAGCGCATCGGCGAGATCCCAGGCGGTGATATGGGCTTCCTGCGGGTCGATGTTGACGCGCAGCCGGTCGAGCGGGTTGTTGGTCGGGTCGGCCTCGATCACCGGCTTGATGCCGGGACGGCCGTCGAGCGTCTCGCGCCAGAGGTTCAGGTAACCGGTTTCGCGCTCGCGGATGCCGGCATGGTCGCGGGTTTCCCAGGCTTGAAGTGCCGCCATCACGCCGAGCATGCTTTCCTTGCCCACCTTCATGCCGCGGCCGATGCCGAGGTTCTGCAGGAAGGTGTTGCGCACCATTTCCTTTTTGCCGGCGACGATGCCGGAGGTCGGGCCGCCCAGGAACTTGTGGCCGGAATAGAGCACGATGTCGGCGCCCTCATCGAGGAAGATGCGCAGGTCGTATTCGGAAGCGGCGTCGACGATGACCGGCACACCCTTCGAATGGCAGACCTCGGCAAATTCCCTGAGGCCGACGAGACCGTATTGCACCACGTGATGCGAGACGACGTAGACGGCGCAAGCGGTGCGCTCGTTGATCGCGCCTTCGATATGGTAGCGATAGGCCGACGTCGCCTGGCCGACGATCACCGGCTTGGCGCCGGCAAGCCGGATCGCCTGGTCGACGGGCGCGCCGTAGCTGACCACATGGCCCATCTGCAGAATGACTTCATTCTTGAGGCCGGTCGTATCCGGCAGGCGCTCGATGGCGGCAAGGTCGCTTCCGGTCATGGTGCCGGCAATGGCGAGGCTGATGCCGGCGGAGCAGGACGCCGTGATGAAGCCGGCCTCGGCACCCGTCAGCCGAGCAATCACCGGGCTCACCTTGCGCTGCAGGTCGTTGATCTCGACGAACTGCGGCAGTATGCCTGTCATGGCCGCGATCGCTTCCGGGACCACGATCGATGCGCCGAGGCTGGTCATCGTGCCGGAGACGTTGATAACGGGACGAAGTCCGAGAGCTTCGCGAATGTCACGGTCAGGCATAGTGGTCTCCATATGATTTTCTGGCGGTCGAAGCGGGTAGACTATTCCGTCTTCGCGGAATATCTACCATAGTAATGAAGTATGAGTGAGGCTTTGCGCTATCTGACGCGGCCGCCATCGGCGGCGCGGCGGCAGCGGAAGCCGAGATTTTACCGGCAGCACGCCCTTCGAGCGGTGCAGGAGTGAAGCAGTGGACAAGACGATGACCGGCGTCGAGCCGACCGACGATATGGAAACGACCGGCAAGCCGCGCCGCTCGCGCGTGAGCGGCATGGATCGCGCCTTGCAGGTGCTCGATTTCCTTTATGAGACGGGTTCCCCGAGTGGCGTCTACGCGATTGCCAAGGCTGTCGGCGCGCCGCTGTCGACCGCTTATGTCATCGTCGACGACATGGTCGAAAAGAACCTGCTTAGCCGCGATGCCGATGGGCTCGTCTGGCTCGGCGACCGGCTCTATCACTATGGCCTTGCCTATGCCCGCTCGCTCGATTTCCTCGGCGTCGCCACCCGCGAGATGCACGACCTCGGCCGTGAAGTTGCCGAGACGATCCAGCTTTGCGGCCGCGACGGCGACTACATGCAGGTGCTCGCCATGGCCGATGGTCCCGGCCATTTCCAGGTGACCTCGCGCGTCGGTACCCGCGTGCCGCTCAACTGGACGGCGTCGGGCCGTCTTCTGGTGGGGCATCTGCCCGCCGACGAACGGCTGGAGCTGTTCCGCCGCTGCGCACGAACCTCGCCGACCGGCCGCGCCGATATCGATCCGGCCGCGCTCTCCGCCCAGGCTGAAAGCGCGCTTTCCGCAAGGCTGTCGATCCAGGCGGGCGAATCCGACTATGCCGTCGCCTGCGTCGCAGCCCCGATCCTCGACGATAAGGGCAATTGCGCTGCCACGATCTCGATCGTCCTGCCCGAGCAGAAAATCCTCGACGACCGGGCGTTCTACGCCGATCACGTCAGGGTTTCCGCCGAGCGGATCGAAAAAATGATGGGCTGGCGCAGCCACTGATCCGACCTCCCGTCGTCACTCGTGCAGAGCGACGATCGCCTCGATCTCGACGGTGATGTTGCCGGGTAACGACCCGAAACCCACCGCCGAGCGCGCATGGCTGCCGGCCGCTCCAAAAACGTCCATCATCAGGTCCGAGCAGCCGTTGATGACGCGCGGATGTTCGGCAAAATCCGGAACGGCATTGACCATGCCCAGGATCTTGACGATGCGCTTGACCTTTCCGAGGTCTCCGAGCGCATCATGCATGACCGCAAGCAGGTTGATGCCGGTTAACCGTGCGTGGTCATAGGCGCTGTCGATGTCGACATCGCCGCCGACCTTGCCGGCGTAGAGATGACCGTCGGGCTCGCGTGGGCCCTGGCCGGAGAGATACAGGATGTTGCCTTCGCGCACATGCGTCACGAAATTGGCGATCGGCGGTGGCGCAGGCGGCAGGTTGATGCCGAGGGCCTGAAGGCGTTCGTAGGGTGAGACAGCGACGGGGCTGTCGTTTTTCGGGTCCATACTGTTCACGCGTTGTCCTGTCATTTCTGTATTCTGTCGCCCTGGCTTAGCGGTAGCTGAAGCCGTGGCTGTGGTCCGGGCACTCGATATGCTGCGGCTGGTAACGATTGGCGGCAACCACGTGGGTGCCCATGACCGCGTAGCGCGGCTCGAAGAGGCGGTTGAGGTGCGCTTCGGCGCCGAGTGAATCGAAGACCCGAAGCTCGCTATCGACGAGGTCGAAGAGGGTGAATTCGGCGCGGGCGCCGACGGTAAGCAGATTGTCCATCGGCAGGCGGATGACCGAGGCGGGCGCTTGGGTCACGGCCTCGACCACCTTTTCGAAAGGCATGCCGACGCTCAAGAGCTTCGACATGGTGGTGCCCAGGTCCCAGACGGACTGGTTCATGCTGCGCAGGTGCACGTCGGTGGAGATCGAGAAGGGGAGCAGACCGCGGGCGATCGCCACTTCCGCCACGCGGAAGGAGAACGAGGCGCCGCCGTGGCCGATGTCGAGGCGGATGCCTTCGCCGGCGCAGCGTTCGGCAAGCTCAAACAGGTCCTCGTCCTCGATGATGCTGGAACCGGCCTTGCCGTTGAAGCAATGGGTGACGATGTCGCCGGGCCCGAGGATTTCCAGAACCTCGTCATAGAGCGCCGGCGGCTCGCCGACATGCACCATGACAGGGATCTTCAGGATTTTGGCGATCTTCTTGCCGAGCTTCACCGGCGTCACGCCCCAGGAACCGGTGATGACGTGGCTGGCGCGCACCTTCAGGCCGACGATGTGCTCGCGGTTTTCCTGGTAGCAGGCGATGATACGGTCGATGTCGATCGAGCGGATGTCGGAGAGTTCGCTGACGCGGTTGCAGGCGACAAGCCCGATCGAGCCGAGATTGAGGAACGCCTTGATGCGCTCGCGCGACGGCTCGATGATGTATTCGCGAAAGCCGTGGAAATTGGCTTCACCGGCCGAACCCGCGTCGACGATCGTGGTGACGCCGCGCTCCATGCCGCAAAGCTGCGGGCGCACAGAAATGTCGGTGCCGCCGTGCCAGACGTGGGCGTGCAGGTCGATCCAGCCGGGCGAGATCCAGGCGCCCTTGCCCTCTATGCGACGCACGTCGCCTGATGCCTCCAGGTTCGGGCCGAGGGCTGCGATGCGGCCTTCGTCGTCGACGAGGATGTCGGTGGTTTCAGCCGGCGCGGCCATGCCGAAGGCGACGGGCTTCACCTGCCGGATCAGCACCGGACCGGCGTTCGATGTTGCGGTCGTCATGACTTACAGGTCCTTTCTGAGGCGGGGATCGAGCATATCGCGCAGGCCGTCACCGACCATCTGCAGCGACAAGACCGAAAGCACGATGGCGATGCCGGGGAAGAGCGTTACCCAGTCGGCCTGGCCGATATATTGACGCCCCGAGGCGATCATCGTGCCCCAGGTCGGGATTTCCGGGCTGACGCCGACGCCGAGGAAGGAAAGCCCGGCTTCGGCAAGCATCGCATGGGCGAAGAGGAAGGTGCCCTGCACGAGGACGGGCGAAAGCAGATTGCGCAGCACGTGACGCGTCATGATGTGTGGCGTCGAGATCCCGAGCGCGCGGGCCGCCTCGACATAAGGAAGCTCGCGGATGACCAGTGTCGAGGCGCGCACCACGCGGGCGAGCCGCGGCGCATAGACGATGCTGAGCGCGATGATGACGGTCGTCAGCGAGGGGCCCAAGGCCGCGACCAGCGCGATCGCAAGCAGGATGTCCGGGAAGGCCATCATCGCGTCGATGACGCGGGCGATCGGCGTGTCGAGCTTCGGAAAGAAGCCGGCGAGCAGACCGAGCACGACGCCGATCACGGTTGCAAGCGTGACGACCGCCGCACCGACAAGCAGCGACAATCGGCCGGCATAGATGGTGCGGGAGAAGACATCGCGGCCGAACTCGTCGGTGCCGAAGAACCATTGCAGGCTCGGCGGCTGCAGCCGGTTGACGATCGACAGCTTGCCGGGCGCATAGGGTGCGATCAGCGGCGCGAAGACGGCAAGCAGCACGAAGACGGTGAGCACGATCAGGCCGAAGGCAACGGTTTTGCGCTTCAACAGCCGGCGGACGAACTTGCGGCCTTCGCTCTCGGTGGGGGCAGATACGGTGATAGACATCAGTAGCGCACCCTTGGATCAACGAGGAGATAGAGCATGTCGATCACGAAATTGATCAGCACGTAGAGCGCGGCAATGACGAGCAGCGCGCCCTGGATGACGGGATAGTCGCGGCGAAGCACGGCGGAGACGACGAGATTGCCGACGCCGGGCAGGCCAAAGACGGTTTCCGTGACAACCGCACCCGAGATCAGCACGGCGGCGGTGAGGCCAATGATCGTCAGGATCGGGATCAGCGCGTTTTTCAGTGCGTGCTTCATCACCACCTTGCGTTCGCCGAGGCCTTTGGCGCGGGCGGTGCGGATGAAATCGTCGCCGATCACTTCGAGCATCGATGCACGGGTAAAGCGCAGGATCAGCGCCGAGGAGACGACGCCGAGCGCGATCGCCGGCAAGGTCAGGTGATACATGCGCTCGGTGAAGGAGGATCCGGGGCCGCCATAGCCGGAGACCGGGAACCAGCCGAAACGCACGGCAAAGACCTGGATCAGGATCAGGCCAAGCCAGAAACTCGGTATGCTGGCGGCGAGCATGGCAAGCGTTGTTGCCGCCTGGTCGACGAAGGAGCCGCGCCTGTAGGCGGCATAGATGCCGATCGGCAGCGCGATGGCGCAGGCGATGACGATTGAGAACAGGGTCAGGAAGAAGGTCGGCTCGGCACGCTCCGCCAGTGCTGACGTGACCGGCTGGTTGAGGAAGATCGACTGGCCGAGATCGCCCTGCAGCAGTTGTCCGATATAGTAAACATATTGCAGGCCGAGCGACTGGTCGAGGCCAAGCCGGCTGCGCAGCGCCGTAATGTCTTCCTGGGTTGCTTCCGGACCGAGCATGACGGCGGCGGGATCGCCGGGCGTCACGCGGACGATGACGAAGACGATCGTGACGACAATCGCCATGACGACGATCATGCCCATCAGCCGTTGGAAGATGTAGCGTAACATGGTGGCCTCGAACCTTTCCTGTGCGCTCCGCCGCAAGGGTGGAGTGACGCGCCCCTTCGAGCGGGCGCCAGGCGCATGGCCCGGCTGCCCGCCGAAGTCCCTTGGGAGGGGGAGCTTACTTCTTGATCGAAGCGTTCCAGAAGTACGGCCACGGGGCCGGCGAGACGCCGTCGAGCGACTTCGACTTCGCCGAAAGCGCGTTGAAGTCGCCGATCTTGATGAATGGCACTTCCTCGAAGATCACCTTCTGCACGTCTGCCCAGAGCGCCACGCGCTTGGCCGAGTCGGATTCGGCGTTGAAGGCATCGACCGCCTTGGCGCGCGCCGGCGTATCCCAGTTGCCGGGCGCCTTGGTCGACATCATGCCGATGAGGGCCGGTTCCGGCAGGAAGGGGCTGTGGGTGATGTAGATGTCCCAGAGCGTCGGGTCGGCACGGCGCTGGGTCAGCGTCGCCCAGTCGACCACCTGCAGATCGACGGTAAAGCCGGCGAGCTTCAGATACTCGGCCGCGACCTGCGCCATCTTGTAGTGGAACTCATACTGGCGGCTCGTCAGGATGCGCAGCGGCTCACCCTTGTAGCCGGCGGCCTTCAGGAGTTCGCCAGCCTTTTCCGCATCGGCGATGTTGTAGGCGCCTTCGGTGCCGGCATCGGTCCGCCAGGTAAACTGCGACGGGTAGAGAGCGGCGTCGAGCGCATAGAAGTCTGTGGTGCCGAAGGCTGCCGCCATCATGTCTTCCATGCTGAGCGAAGCGCGGATCGCCTTGCGCAGGTCGAGGTTCTTGGTCATGCCGTTGCCGGAGTTCAAGACGAAGACAGGCCAGCCGAAGGGCTGCAGCATGACGGGTTCGGAAGCGCTCGAACCCTTGACGCGTTCGAAGGATTCGACCGGCAGAGAATCGACATAGTCATACTGGCCGGAAACGGCCGCTTCGACGCGGGTGTTCGGGTCCGGAACCGGCACGAAGCGGATTTCGTCGGCATATTGGTGGCGGGCGCCGCCATAGCCGTTGGCTTCGCCTTCCGGCGACTTGTAGGCATCGTACCGGGTGAGCTGGATGTACTGGTCCGCCTTGCGTTCCTTCAGCTGGTAGGGGCCGGTGCCGACGAAATCAGTCATCGGCTCGGCCTGCTTTTCGGAAGGAAGCACGATCGCCGCGGAGTTGTTGAAGGCGAGCAGCGAAACGAGCGGCGCGTAAGGGGTGGTGAGCGAGATCTTCACCGTCAGCGGGTCGATCGCTTCGATGCCGGAAATCGTCGTTGCCGTCTGCTTGCCGCGCGAGGCGACCTTGGTCCAGCGCTCGAGCGAGGCGACGACGTCCTTCGAGTCGAGATCGGTGCCGTCGTGGAACTTGACGCCCGAGCGCAGCTTGATCGTGTAGGTCTTGCCGTCGGCGCTGATCTCCGGAAGTGCTGCCGCCAGAAGCGGGGTCGGCTTCCAGTCCTTGTCGAAGGTGTAGAGCGTCTCGAAGATGTGTTGCGAGACTATGCCGACGAGGTCGGCCGTCGATGCCATCGGGTCGAGGGTCGGCGGCTCACCGACCGTCGCGACGTTGATCACGCCGCCCTTTTCCTGCGCAAAGGCGAGAGTTGCCGATGCCACCAATGCGGTTCCAATAAGCAATGCGAGTTTAGTCGATTTCATATTTGCTCCTCCTCATATTCCATAGTTATGCTATGTCGTTCTTTATTTTGGAATATAAAAAGGCACGAAGCCGGAAATGTCAACCGGCTGTCGTCGTCTTGTCACAACCGCCGGCAGCGGCGGGCCGGAACCCTTGTCCTGGAGGGTGCATAAGTGGGCGGGAGCTATCGCGAAGGCGCGGGATTTGTTAGCCCGGAGTCCGGATTGAAAAGGGAGAAGAGAATGAAGGTCATCGGCCTGATCGGCGGCATGAGCTGGGAGAGCTCGGCGGAGTATTACCGCATCATCAACGAGACGGTTCGCGCGCGCCTCGGCGGCGTGCACTCGGCGAAATCGCTGATGTGGTCGATGGACTTCGGCGAGATCGAGCGCCTGCAGCATCACGGCGACTGGCCGGCCCTGACGGGAGAGATGATCGCCGCAGCGCGACGTCTCGAGGCAGGCGGCGCCGATTTCCTGATGATCTGCACCAACACCATGCACAAGATGGCGGCGGACGTTTCGGCAGCCGTCTCCATTCCGCTGCTGCATATCGCCGACCCGACGGCGGAGAAGATCAAGGCGGCGGGCCTTCGCAAAGTCGGCCTGCTCGGAACGGCCTTCACCATGGAACAGGACTTCTACAAAGGTCGCTTGGCGGAAAAATTCGGTCTCGATGTGCTGGTGCCGGAGGTGGAAGACCGGGCGAAGGTGCACGAGATCATCTACCGCGAACTCGTTGCCGGTATCGTCAAAGACAGCTCGCGCGACGCCTATCGCGCCATCATCGCGCGGCTTGTCGATGCGGGCGCGGAAGCGATCATCATGGGCTGCACCGAGATCATGCTTTTGATTTCACAGGCTGATAGCCCGGTCCCGGTGTTCGATACGACCGAGATCCACGCGCTTGCTGCGGTCGACCTCGCGCTCGGGGACGCCTGACCACGGCCGACTGGCCGTCGGCCGTGGTTGCAAGGGCTAGTGCAAGGTGAATTCCCGGGGTTCGCCCGGAAACAGGCTGAGAAGTGCTATGCCCTGCTGCAAAAGCAGTTCGGCGGCTGGCAAGTCGCCGACCACCAGGTCGTCCGCACAGCCGATGATGATGTTGGCGAGGCTGATCGAGTTCTCGGCGAACCGGTCGTCGCCGATCTCGTAGGCCTTCTCGGCCGTTGCCTCGAGCGCTTCCGCTACCAGCGCCATCATGTTCGAGCGTTCATCCAGCGTCATGGCATCCAGTGTCTTGGCGTCGGGAGTTTTGGCAGTTGTCTGCATGATTACCTTCCCTATTGTTCAAGCCGAAATGGCCGCGCCGGCCGAAGCCGGGGGAAAAGTCTACGACTGGGGTGAGTCCAGGAGGGGAGCCGGCGTCGAACGCGGCTTCTCCAATAAGATCGTGCGTTGCGGCGCGATATGCAAGGAATGGCTACTATGCGGCCAGCGCATGGGTCCGCGGAGGGCGGCCGCCGGGGTAGCACGTCAAGGGAGCCCGTTGACCGCCGGATGCGTTAGGCCGTGATATGGGGTGGCCTTGCCGGCCATGCCAGGCTTTCGTCGATCGCCAGGCGATCGGCGGCGCATTCCTGGGCAAGAAAGTCGATGAAGGTGCGAACGGAGGGCAGTAGCCCGCGCCGCGAAGGAAAGACGGCGTGCACGACGCCGGACGCCGGGCGCCATTGCGGCAGCACGGGCACCAGCGTGCCGGCTGCCAGGTCCTTCCAGATCATCATCGTCGGCAGTTGCACGATGCCGGCGCCGTCGAGCGCCGCTTCGCGTAGCGCCGCCATATCGTCGGTCAGGAAACGTGGCTCGTGGCGGATGACGGCCCGTTCTCCATCGGCGCTTTCCAGCCGCCATTCATAGGTGTGCGTGGCCGAAGTCCAGGCAAGACTCGGCAATCCCGTCAGTTGCGCGGGCTCAGCGATCGGCGCCTTCAGAAATCCGGGCCTGGCGACGAGATATTGCGAACTGTCGTCGAGCTTGCGCATCACCAGCTCGCTTTTTTCGAGCGGCGGGAACCGGACACGGATCGAAACGTCGAAACCTTCGGCGATCACATCCACGCGCCGGTTGGTGCTTTCCAGCTGCAGGCCGATCCGCGGATGGGCGGTCATGAACCGGGCAAAGAGCCGGCCGAACTGGAACGAGATCAATGCGGTCGGGCAGCTCACCCGGATGATGCCCTGCGGCTCTCCCTGATGCTGCGCGATGAAGGCATCGGCCGCTTCCGCCTCGATTAACACCGCGACGCAGCGCTGGTAATATTCGCGGCCGACATCGGTAACGAAGAACCGGCGCGGCGAACGCTGGATCAGCCGAACCCCGATCCGGTCTTCCAGCATCGCAATGCGCCGGCTCAGCCGGGATTTCTGCGTACCGGTTGCCCGTGCCGCAGCCGCAAAGCCGCCATGATCCACGACTTGGACAAAATAATAGAGGTCGTTCAGGTCCTGCATCGTTCTATTCATAGGACGCTGCGTCGAAATTCACAATCTTTTTGCGGCGACGGTCCTGCAGTAGCTTACGTTCAATCACAGCAGATCGGCAACGAAGGCCGCTGGCGGTGATGAAAACCAAACGAAGGAAAGGACTTCCGATGACCAAGCCCTACGTACGCCTCAACAAGGATGATGTTGCCGTCCTGCTCGTCGACCATCAGACCGGCCTGTTGTCGCTGGTGCGCGACTTCGACCCGGACAAGTTCAAGAACAATGTTCTGGCGCTCGGTGATCTCGCCAAGTACTTCAAGCTGCCGACGGTTCTCACAACCAGCTTCGAGGATGGCCCGAACGGCCCGCTGGTTCCGGAGCTGAAGGAACAGTTTCCCGATGCGCCCTTCATTCCCCGTCCGGGCCAGATCAACGCCTGGGACAATGAGGATTTCGTCAAGGCGGTGAAGGCCACCGGCAAGAAGCAGCTGCTGATCGCCGGCGTCGTGACCGAGGTCTGCGTGGCGTTTCCGGCGCTTTCGGCGATCGAGGAAGGCTTCGAGGTCTTCGTGGTGACGGATGCTTCCGGCACCTTCAACGAGGTGACACGCGATTCCGCCTGGTCGCGCATGACCGCCGCCGGCGTTCAGCTGATGACCTGGTTCGGCGTTGCCTGTGAGCTGCATCGCGACTGGCGCAACGACATCGAGGGTCTCGGCACGCTGTTTTCGAACCACATCCCGGACTACCGCAACCTCATCACCAGCTACAATACTATGGCGGCGCGCAAGTAAGACACGCCAGACGATGAACGACGAAAGCCCCGGCCTCGGATGGCCGGGGCTTTTCGTGTTGTCTGTTGCCGTGGCCTTTATGCGCGGCTGGCGGCCTGCTGGGCGTCGTCTTGCACGTCCAGACGGGCCGCGGGCTTGAGCCGGCCGGTCAAGAGCAGGCTGACGGCGAGGAAGGGCACGAGCACGCCAAGACCGAAGCGCATGTCGCTGTATTCGGCGATCAGGCCGATCAGCGGCGGCCCGAGCAGGAAGCCGAGCAGCGCGATGAAGGACAGAATGGCGACACTCGCGGCCGCCGGCCGGTCCTTCTGGTCGGCAGCGGCGGTGACGGCGAAGGGAAAGCCGACGGATACGCCGAAGCCCATGGCAGAAAAGCCGAGAAGCGCTGCCCAGGCGGCGGGGCTTACCACCACGAGAATGAGCCCGCTAATGCTGGCGATACCGCAGGCACGTGCCACCGCAACCGGGCCGTAGCTCGCCTTCAGCCGGTCGCCGGCAAAGCGCCCGGCAGCCACCATGAAGGCGAAGATCGAGTAGCCGAAACCGGCGCTGGCGCTGGAAAGCCCGAAGATGTCGCGCAGGAAGACCGCCGACCAGTCGGCGACGGCGCCTTCGGTCATGGTGATGCCAAAGACGAAGAAGCAGACGCCAAGCAATGCCCAGCCCGGCAGCTTGCGTCTGGAGGGCGCCGCTTCGGCAGCCGCGGCCTCGCCGGTCTTCAGGAGCGGCAGCTTCCGGGCGAAGTAGACGCTGATCGGCAACATGCCTGCCGCCGTCAGCGGCACCGCCCATTCCGGTGCCACGTGCAGCGCCGCGAAGCCGACGCCAACCAGGCTGCCGGTCATGATGCCGAGGCTCCAGAAGCCGTGGCAGGTGCTCATGATCAGCTGCCCGGAGTGCTTCTCGATCGCGTCGGCCTCGACATTGAGGCCGAGTTCGAGCGTCGTCAACGCTGCGCCGACGATGGCGAGCGCCACGAAGAGCACCTCGATGTTCGGGGCCCATGTCGGTAGCCAGACGAGCGCCAGAAAGACGACGAAGCCGTAGAGGATGGTCGCACGGCCGCCGATCCAGGCGACAAAACGGCCGGCAAACGGCAGGGTCAGCAGAATGCCGACGGGCATGCCGAGCAGCGCGATCGCCAGTTCCGCCGGGCCGAGGCCGAGCCTTTGCTGCACGTCGGGAATACGCGGCAGCCAGGCGCCGAAGGCGATCGGTTGCAGGAAGAAGATCAGCATGATGAGCCGTTGGTTGGTCATGCGCATTGTTCCCCGGATAGCGTGTCGCGCGATGCACCCTCGGCAGCGGGCGGGAGCCGTCGAGCCGATGCGGTATGTGAAGGAATTCTGATATTCTGAAAATTGTTTTCAGAGCTTGTCGCGCGGGGCGGGTCCCGTCAAGGCGAGAAGAGGCCGTCAAGTCGGAAAGCGCGGCCTTTCCGAGCGAATGGCTGTTGGTGTTGCGAATGTGTCGCCACCAATCCTGGCATTGGTCTGGTTCCGGTGAAAAAAATGTACATACCGGAAGCGGCGGGCTCCGACCCGCCGTGCCGTTGCGCGTGCTTTTGTCCTATCGCAGCAATTTCAGCGATCCCGTCAGCGATCTGACCCACTTCACGTCGCCGGCAAGACCGATGCCGTCGATCGTCTCCTGCGCGAGATCCCGTTCCGGAAATTGCGTCTCGTAGTCGGCATAGCTGTGCAGCGAACGCGCGAAGGCTGGAAACGGCACGACGACACGATCGTCTTCTTTCGGCAGTGCCTTCAGGAGCAGTGCACGGATCGTCGCGCCATCGGCCTGGAGGATCGGCACGGGCCGGTTGGAGCTGATGTCGATGGTGTTCTGCCTGCTGTCCGTCAGCCGCTGGTTACCGAGACCGGGCATCGCCGAGCCGATGCCGATGCAGATCGCGGCGATCGTGTTGGCGAGATGACCGGGTGTCAGTTCGGGATTGACGATGATGGCGAGGCGGGTGTCCTGAAGCACGTGGTCTGTTTCCTCTCTGTTTCTCAAAGGCTGGGTCGGCCGGGAGAATAGACCGTGTGGCGAGGCAGTATCTTTCTGATGTTGCGAGAAATTGCCAAGATGGGGTAGATTCATCCCGATAGAGCAGAAAATGAGATAGAAGATGCCCGCCACCCTGACACCCGCCGATGTAAAGATCCTGACCGCGCTGCAAAGTGACGGGCGCCTGAGCAACCAGGCGCTTTCGGAGGAGGTTGGCATGTCGACCTCGCCCTGCTGGCGGCGGGTACGGCAACTGGAGGACGACGGTGTCATCCAGGGCTACATGGCGGTACTCAATCGCCGGGAAATCGGCCTTGGGGTGCTCGCCTTCATCCGGGTAAAGATCGACAGCCATACGGAGGCGGAGGCGGACGCCTTCGCCGAGGAGGTGATGAAACTCGACAGCGTCGTTGCCTGCTACAGCATTGCCGGCGATGCGGATTTTCTCCTCCAGGTCGTCTCTGCCGATCTCGATTCCTATTCGGATTTTGCCATGAAGGTCGTGCGGCGCCTGCCGTGCATCAAGGAGATGCAGACGACCTTCGTGCTGAAGGAGATCAAGGCCTATGGCGGGCTGCCCCTGCGCGCCTCGGCCGGCCAGCGCTGACCCAAACGACGGTCAGGAGGCGGAGGCCATCAGCGGGTCTTCCCGGACCACCTGGACAAGGAAATCGAGAACGGTGCGCACGCGTAGCGGCACGTTTCTGCGCGAGGGATAGACGACGCTGATCGGCAGGCGCGCCGGCGGGAATGCCGGCATCACGTTGACCAAGCGGCCAGCCTCGATGTCCGGGCAGGCCAGGATATGGGAGAGGATCGCAAGGCCGTTGCCGGCGAGCACCGCGCGATGCACGGCCACGGCACTGTTGGCGACGAGCCGCGGCGCGATGCGCACGAAAACGTCGCCGGACCCGTCGGAAAACGTCCACTGGCGGCCGTCGCCGGCGCGGCTGTAGCAGATGCATTCATGCTTCCCGACGTCGTCGGGAATCTTTGGCGCGGGGCGCCGGTTCAGATAGTCGGGTGCCGCCACCAGAAACGCGGTCGTCCAGCCGATCCGCCGGCAGATCAGGCCGGCCTCCGACACCGGACCCAAGCGAACCTCCAGATCGATGCCCTCTCCAATCAGTTCCGATGGTTCCTCGCGAAACAACATCTCTACGGAAAGCCCCGGATGACGGGCGAGCAGGGCGGCCAGGCGATCGCTCAGATAGAGGCCGAGCGGCGCGGGCACGGTGAGCCGCACGCGGCCCGCCACGAGGCCGGCCTCGCCGCAGGAAGCCTCGTTCAGAGCATCGACCGCCTCGACAACTTTGAGCGCCATCGGGATCATGTGTTCCCCCTCGGCGGTCAGCGCCAGCGCATTCGTCGTCCGGTGCAGAAGACGCATGCTCAGGTGCTCCTCGAGTGCCGAGACCTGGCGTGATACCGCCGGCTGGGTCAGGCCGAGATCGTTGGCAGCCGCGGAAAACGAGCCGGTCTCCGCCACCCGCAGGAAGGCTCTGAGCGCAGAAACGATGTCCATCCGGCTTCCCCCAAACGTTTCGACATAAGCCTTATGCGCCGAGTTTACCCCCGGCGCGCTTTACTGTCCATCGATTAAGGATATCTTGTATCCATAAGGATAACAGATGTCCTTAATTAGGAGCAAAGCCATGACCCAGCGCCTCAACTACGCCCAGCAGTCACCCGAGTTCTTCAAGAAAATCTCCGACTTCAGCCACAGCCTGAAGGACAGCGTCATCGAGCAGACAATCCGCGATCTCGTCAATCTGCGGGCTTCGCAGATCAACGGCTGCGCGTTCTGCGTCGACATGCATGTGAAGGAGGCGAAGATCCACGGCGAGAGCGAATTGCGCCTCTACCACGTGGCAATCTGGCGGGAATCGAACCTGTTTGCGCCGCGCGAACGCGCAGCACTTGCCTGGACCGAGGTGCTGACGAAATTGCCCGAGGGCGGCGTTCCGGACGAGCTCTATGAGCGCGTGCGCGGCCAGCTTTCGGAAAAGGAGATCTCCGATCTGACCTTCTCCATCATGGCCATCAACGCCTGGAACCGCGTCAGCGTCGCGTTCAAGTCCGTGCCCGGCTCGGCCGACAAGCTCTATGGGCTCGACAAGGCCGGGCTCAACTGAGCCCGCAGCAACCGTCATGCACGGCGGCGCGATGGGCGCCGCCGATGGAGGATCCCATGAAAATCGTCATCATCGGCGGCACCGGCCTCATCGGTTCGAAGACGGTCGAACGCCTGCGCAAGCGCGGACACGAGGTGATTGCCGCCTCCCCGAACACCGGCGTCAATACGATCACGGAAGAGGGGCTCACCGAAGCGCTCAGCGGCTGCGAGGTCGTCGTCGACCTCGCCAACTCCCCCTCGTTCGAGGACAGGGCGGTGCTCGAATTCTTCGAGACGTCGGGCCGCAATCTGCTTGCCGCCGAAAAGGCTGCCGGCGTCAAACACCATATCGCGCTTTCCGTGGTCGGAACCGAGCGGCTGCAGGAAAGCGGCTACTTCCGCGGCAAGCTTGCGCAGGAAAAGCTGATCGAGGCCGGTGGCATCCCCTACACGATCGTGCACTCGACCCAGTTCATGGAGTTCCTGAGCGGGATCGCGCAATCGGGAACCGTCGGCGACCTCGTGCGTCTGTCGCCGGCCTATGTGCAGCCGATCGCGTCAGACGATGTTGCCGATGCCATGACCGACGTGGCGCTCGCCGATCCCGTCAACGGCACGATCGAGATTGCGGGTCCGGAGCGCTCGCGCCTCAGCGATCTCGTCGCCCGCTATCTCAGGGCGATGGGCGACAATCGCAAGGTCGAGCCGGACCGGGAGGCGCGCTATTTCGGCGCCCTGCTCGAGGACGGCTCGCTTGTTTCCGACAACAATCCCCGCCTCGGCCGCATCACCTTCGAAGAGTGGTTCGCAACGGCACCCCGCAAGTAACCGAACCGGAGGCGCGCGCGTCGCGCATCTCCCTCATCTGAAAGGATTTTCGACATGATCAAGTCTCTCCTCACCACCCTCGCCGTTACCGCAACCCTGTTCGGGACCGCCGTTGCCGGTGACGCTGCCAAGGTGACGCTCGTCTATGAGCATGAATTGCCGAACGTTCCGGGCAAGAGCATTAAGGGCGTTCTGGTGGAATACGGGCCTGGCGGCTCGTCCGATGCGCACACCCATGCGGGCACGGCCTTCATCTATGCGACGGTGCTCGAAGGCTCGATCCTCAGCCAGGTCAATGATGGTCCAGTCAAGGAATACAAGGCCGGCGAGAGCTTCTCCGAGATGCCGGGCGACCGTCACGGCGTCAGCGCCAACGGCAGCAAGACCGCGCCCGCCAAGCTGCTGGCGGTCTTCGTCGTCGACACCGCCGAAAAGGAACTGACCTTTCCGATGACGAAGTGACGCCATGCCAAGGGCCGACTGCCGATCGCGCAGCCGGCCCTTCTTTCGGCCCAACCGTTGGGGCCAGCCAAGTTTGCCGAGCATCTGCCGGCGCAGGCCTATCTCTACGCTTCGCCTGCTGAAACCGCGGCCGGCGCCGCTCATCCGGCGCGTTCTAGCACCCAGGCAAAGTTTCGCTTCGAGAGATCGGCGGGAATTTCCTTCGAGAGGATTTCCATCAGGTCGGACAGGCGCACGCTTCGCAGCTTGTCGCGCCAGGCTTCGTCCGCCTCCCACATGATGCGCGCCACCGCACAGGGGGTCTCGTCGCAGTAACCGGGCGCCCGGCAGGGATTGTTAGCCCGGATATTGGTGCAGACGAAGGTGCGTGACCTGCCTTCGACCGCCTCGACGATATCGAGGAAAGTCAGTTCCGCCGGCGCTTTCGCCAGCCGGTAGCCTCCCGAAGGACCGAGGGTCGTGTGGACGAGGCCCGCCTGTGACAGGCTCTGCAGCGCCTTCGACAGATACTCCTTCGGAAGTCCGTGGAATTCGGCCAGCGCCTTGGTCGATAGGTAGCGGCCCTCGGGCAGGCCGGCGAGAATGGCGCAACAGTGCAACGCCCATTCGACTTGGCTCTTAAGGATCATACGCTCTAACGATCTTTTTCGTCCGGCAGATGCCGTCCGCATCTATTAAGGACAAAAAATATCCCTATTTTTTCCCTGTGTAAACAGCGCCGTCATGTGCAACAGGAGGGATCATGGTCGTTGTCGTCGGTTTTCTGCTTGTTCTCAGCATCCTGCTGCCGCTTGCCTTCATCTGGCGGCTATGGCGGCTGAATGAACCGACGCGGCTTGGCTGGCTGCTGGCGCTTGCAGAGACCGTCGTGCTGCTCACCCTGATCGGGCTTCTCAACCGCTGGGACATCGCCGGCTTCTGGACCCGGGCGGCGCTGGCCGCGCTCGCGGTCGCGGCGTCTTTGGTTTCGTTGCCCCGACATTGGCGCCGGCCCTGGCTGTCGCTGGATCGCGGAGCATTGGCGCGCAGCCTGGTGCCGACCGTAGCCTCTCTTTTCGTCTTCGGTGCAGCACTCGCCTATGTCGCCTGGGGCATCGGCGCGCAGCACGATCCGCGCGGGCTATCGTTTCCGCTGGTCGGTGGTCGCTTCGTCGTCGCGCAGGGCGGCGGCATCGGCGTGCTCAATCATCACAGCGATCACCCGGCGCAACGGCATGCCCTCGACATCACGGCGATCGGCGAGACCGGCTTCCGGGCGTTCGGACTGTTGCCTAGGAATCCCGCAGACTACGCCATCTTCGGCAAGACCGTCGTCAGCCCGTGCGAGGGAGAGATCGTCGCGGCAGTGGATGGGCTGCCCGACCTGCCCCCGCCCGAGGCGGATCGGGGCAACCCGGCTGGAAACCACGTGATCGTTGCCTGCGACGGCATGCGGGTGGAACTGGCGCATCTGCGCAAGGGGAGCGTGACCGCCTTGATCGGGGCGCGGGTTCTCGCCGGCGATCCGATCGGCGCTGTCGGCAACTCTGGCAACAGCACGGAGCCGCATCTGCACATTCATGCCGTCGATGCCGGATCCGGAAAGGCTGTTCAACTGTCCTTCGACGGGCGTGTTCCTTCACGCAACGTGCAATTCGTCAGATGAAAGCCGATGCGAGGTTGAGCGGGCGGTGCTTTACACGTTCGATCTGAACGGCCAAAGATAGGCCGCTCACGGGAGGAGCTCGTTCATGGACATCAGCACCATGGCTGCCTTTGCGGCCGTCACCTTCATCGCGGTGGTTACGCCCGGCCCGGACGTGATCCTGGCAATGGCCAATGGCTCTCGTTTCGGCATGAAAAAGGCGGTTGCCGGGATGATCGGCGTGCTTCTTTCCGACTTCTTCCTGATCGCCGCCGTGGCAGCCGGCCTCGGCGCCATCCTTGCCGCGTCGGAGTTCTGGTTCTCGGTCGTCAAATATGCGGGTGCCGGCTATCTAGCCTGGCTCGGCTACAAGATGCTTCGGCCCGGTAGAGCCGAGAAAGCGGAAACGCAAGACGCCGAAAACGGCGATCTCGTTCGCACGGAATCCGCGCTTGCGATCTGCCGCCACAGCATGATCGTGGCCATCACCAACCCCAAGGCCTACCTGTTCTTCTCCGCACTGCTGCCGCAGTTCATCAACCCGGCCGCGCCGCAACTGCCGCAGTTCCTGGCGCTTACCGCCGTGTTCACCGTCGTCGAGTTTGCCGTCATGTTCGGTTACGCCCTTGTCGGCTTCAAGACGACGCAATTTGCCGCCTCGTCGATGCGGCGCTGGATGGAACGAGGCTGCGGCGGCGCCTTGCTTGTCTCGGCTGCCTCGCTCGCGCTGGTAAAGCGCGTCAACGGATAGGCGGCGGGTCGCGATAACGGGGTGCCCGGCCGATCGTTCGTTTTCGGGATGCGGAAGGTTCAGGAGCCGGTGGGCCGCCGTGTCGCAGCACTGCTTCTGGCAGGGCTTAATGATAGAAGCGTCGCCGCCGTTCCGGCGGGTGCGATCGAGCCCGCTGCAAACTGCGGCACGCCCGACGGATCATCCGACCAAACGCTGTTTCTGCCGGCGGCCTTCGCGGCATAAAGCGCGGCGTCGGCGGCGGAAATGATCGCGTGCACATCCTTTTGCCGGTCGGCAAAGGCAATGCCGATGCTGACCGTTGCCGACAGCGCGCCCTTGGTCGTGCTCAGCCGGCGCGCTTCGAGCGCGGTGCGAATGCTGTCGGCAATGGCGATCGCGTCGGCGCGATCCGCCTGCGGGAGGCAGGCGGCGAATTCTTCCCCGCCCATGCGCGCGATCAGGGCGTCACGCGGCACGGCCTTCGAGAGGATCCCGGCAAATTCCACGAGCACCTGGTCGCCCACCGCATGGCCGTAGCGATCGTTGATCACCTTGAAGTGGTCTATGTCGAGATAGAGCAGTGCTCCCTTGGCCGGTTGCGTGGCGAGATGGGTCTCCAGCTGCGCAAGGAACGAACGGCGGTTCGGCACACCCGTCAGCGCGTCGGTCTCCGAGGCGAGCTTGTAGCGTTGCTGGGTTCGCTCCTTGACCATGGCGAAGAAGGCGAAACCACCGGCGAGGCTGTGAAAAAACAGCTCGAAGGTCAGCAACTGGTACCAGAGCGGCTGCGAAGTTCCCGCGGCCGTGTTGCCGGCGAGCGGCCAGATCAGGATCAGCGGGATGCGGGCGAGGTAGAGCAGGCCATGGGTGGCGAACACGAAGGCGACGATGTAGGAGCTCGGGAGCTTGCGGAAATTCTCCGAGCGGAAGATCTCGTGCGCGATCAGCGCCGAATAGGCGAAGATCAGGATCGAGTAGAGCACGATCCGGCTTGTGACGCTCTCGCGAACATAGTCTGAAGAATAGGTGACGACGATCCACAGGAGCGGCCCGATGAGCGCGGAGGCGATCTTGAGCGGCTGATTGTCAAAGGCGCGCAAGCCCAGCCAGATCATCGCGAGCCCCAGCACCGCGAGCGCGTTGCCGAGCGAGATGGTGATGAAGTTGTAGCCGTCGCCGCGCAGCGTCAACAGGACGAAGCCGACTGCGCCGATGGCGAAGGCCAAGGACCACAGAAGCAGTTCGAGGCTTTTGCGCTCCTGCCGCCAGGCAAAACCGAAGAAAGCGGCGAAGATCACCAGCGTTACGAACGAACTGAGCATGATCGTCGGGGTATGCAGGATGTCCACCATCGTCTCCTGATGTTCGCGCGAAACCATGCCCGACAAGCGTAAAGCTTTCGCAAATGACGGCATTTGGTGGCGTGCGCGGCTCCGGGCAATCTGTGCCAAAACGGCGGTCGCGTAGGCAGGAAACGGGTTGAATTCGGCGGCGTCCTGCACGATTTTTGAGGGAGACGTACAAGTGGAGGCGAGGCCGATGGGTCAGGCGATGCATCGTTATTTCATCTTTGAGACCGCGGCCGGTTTCTGCGGCATCGCCTGGAACGATGTCGGCATCACGCGCTTTCAACTGCCGACCGGCACGCTAGAGGCGACCGAGCGGCTGTTGCGGCGGCGGCTGCCTTCCAGCGAGGCGTCGGAGCCGACGCCGGTAATCCGGGCGGCGGTGGAAGCCGTGCGGCACTACTTCGAGGGCAGGGAGGTCGATTTCTCCGGCTTCGCGGTGGATCTGCAAGGCCAGGATGAATTTTTCCTGCGCATCTATGCGGCCGCGCGGGCGCTGCGCTGGGGCCAGACCACGACCTATGGCGCGCTTGCCAAGGAACTGGGCGTCGGGCCGGAAGCAGCACGCGATGTTGGCCAGGCCATGGCGAAGAACCCGGTATCGCTGATCATCCCCTGCCACCGGGTGCTGGCCGCCGGCGGCAAGATCGGCGGGTTTTCAGCGCCGGGCGGTTCGACCACCAAGACGCGCATGCTCGAACTGGAAGGCGTCCATTTGGAGGAGCAACAGGCCAAGCCCGCACAGCAGTCTTTCGGCTTCTGAGGTGAGGCTGCTCCAGCGCGTGGCGCCTAAAGCCTGTCGCGTCACAAAGGATTCACACGCCAGACTGTAAGCTCTTGTTTTTATGCGTCTCGTTGCCGCAAAACCGATGCACAGTTTTGCGCGACATGCATTAGCCTTTGGAGCGCTGCTCGGCCTCGCGTGCGTAAACCGCGAGGAAGGCCTTCCCCATCAGCGAATTCTCGTTCTCGATGCTCTTTCGCAGGACCGCGGCCCGAATTGCCTGAATGGCCCGGTCGTCGGGTGCGGCTGCGCTGGCGAATTCCACGAGTTGCACCGCGAGGCGAAAATTCCCAGCCTCCGATAGCTGCGTGGCCCGCTCCGCAAGCTTTTCGGCGCCGCCGGCAAGAGCGGCCAGTTCCGATGCGAGGTCGGCAGTCCTCGGCGGCTTGAGATGGGCCGCGTCACCATCGAACCAGCCGGCATAGAAGTGATAGATGCCGCGGACGAGGAATTCCGGGTCGTCGTATTTCGCTGCCAGATAGGGCTTGCCCAGATATGCCTCGGGCACCTTCACCGCATGCAGAACCGCGTCGAGGCTGGCGCCCCTGTTGAGGAGCGCGAGCGTTTCACGCACGAGATGCTCGAGCGCCTCTGCCCCGTGGCGCAGCATCTCGGCCGCGCGCTCTTCGCCAAAGACGACCGGACCGTGACCGGGAATGAGGACCGCCGGAGCGAGCGCCTCCATCCGCCGAAGTGCCGTCGCCCAATCGGCTGCATAACGCTGCACCTTGCGCGGATTGCCGGCGTTCGGAAACACCCAGATGACGAAATCGCCGCTCGCAAGGACATGTCGTTCCGGTAGCCAGACGAACGTGGCATCGTCGGTTTCGCCTCTGCCGTGAAAAAGTTCGATCCGCTCGCCACCGACGGACAGTGACAGGGTATCGTCATAGACCGCGTCCGGTCGCCGCTGACCGATTGGGTAGATGTAGCCCGGTTTGTTGAACTGCTGGCTCTGCGCGATGCTGTTGTAGCCATGCGAAGCCTCGTAGCGCTCCTTCCGCCGCTTCACGTTGCGGTGGGCGACGATCCGCGGGCGCGCTAGCCCACGCGCATCCGCTTCCTGGTCGATGACCGTGATCCCGCTGGTATGGTCGATATGGCCATGCGTGAAGATGACGGTGTGTATGGGGCTGTCGTCCCAGGAGCGTATGACGTCGAGGGTCTGCTTTGCCGTTTCCGGCTTCGCGGTGTCGATCAGGACCAGACCTTCGCTGGTACGGATGGCCGTCACGCTGCCGCAGAAGTAGGTCGTGTGGACGGTGATGATGTTGTCGGCGACATGGGTGATGGCGCCGTGCGAGACCGCGGCGGTCCATTCTTCCATCTGAGCCGTGCCGTCCCACAGACGCTCGAACAACGGGTCGTGTCTCATGGTCTTTCTGTCCTCGAAGCAATCGCCGACAGCTTTAGCATTGCCGGCCGTGGTTGGAAGCCGGCACGTGTGGTCTTGTGGACATGCCTCAGGTTTTGGGCTGCATCATCTGAGACGCTCGCTCATTGAAGAAGCTTGAACAGCTTTCCCAAAGTGCCGCTGTCCTGTGCCGGTTGCTCGGCTTCTGCAGCGGGTTGCTGCTCCGGCTGCGGCGTTTCCGGCGCCGGCTGTTCGGCAGCCGTGTCGGGCGGAGCTTGCCCATCGACGGGCGGTGCCGCCTCGGGCTCGGTGCCGCCACCGCCGATGATCTGCTCGATGGAGAGCTCGCTGCCTTCGTCCTTCGGCTGCTTGCCGATCGCACCGCTGAGGATGTCGCGAAGCTTTCCTCCCTTGCCGTCCCCGGACAGAAGCTCATCGAGCCCCAGCTTGCCGGTCGGCAATCCGAGCTTCTTCAAGGTCGAAAGCGCGGCATCGGGGTTTTTCAGAAGGCCCGAAAGGTCGGGATAGATGCGCGGAGCGGCAAACGACCCTTCGATGACGACGGGCACGCCGATGCCTTCGGTGGCGATGTCGGCACCCTGGCCCTGCAAGGATGCGACCACGCGGGGATCGAGGCGGAAGTTCAACTGGTCCTCCGGCAGGTTTGCCTCGCCTTTGCCGCTCATCCGCACGAGGGGGCCGACGAGCTTGATGTCGTCGGTGCGCGCAACGCCGTTCTCGATGGCAAAGGATGCCCCGAGTTCGGTAAAGCCGGTCGCCTTGTTGTCGTTCTGCTTGAAGCCGGAGGACATCAGGCCGACGAGATTGTTGTAGACGTCGGCAACGTCGATCCCGCGAATGGCGCCGTCGGAGAAACGGACCTCAGCCGTGCCCTTGAGCGATCGCTTGAGCGTGCTGGTCGTGCCGCCGGCGCCTGCAATGTCGAACGTCGTCTGCAGCGCGCCTTCGAGATGCTTGAAGTTTGCAAGGTCGGTGAGCAGTGGTGCGGCCGAGGCGCCCGATATCGAGGCCTTCACGGCGATAGACGGCTCCGTGCCGGATCCGTCGGCGGTCAGGCTCGCGGCCACCTGGCCGCCATAGAAGGGGCTATCCGGAATGTCGAGGTTCGCGATGCCCTCGGAGATCTTCAGGGAAGTTGCGACCGGCCCGACGACGACGCGGCCGTAGGCGAGTTTTTCGGCATCGACCTTGATGGAGGCATCGATGGAGCGAAGTGCGGACAGATCCAGCGGACCATCCGGGGCAGGGCCACCACTCGCTTTGCTTTTGGCCTTCGCCTGCGGCGCGGCCGAAGGCGCGCCGGCCAACCGCGCGAGGTCTAGTTCCTTGAAATGGAGCGCGCTCGAAATTTTGAGCGGTGTCCCGAGTTCGACCGCGCCATTGCCGCTTCCTTCGACCCCGTTGACCGAGAGCGTGGCCTTCTGGAATGCGACGCCCGCAGCGCTTGCCTTCACGTCGCCATTGAAGGCGAATTGCGTGATGCCGCCCGCGTCGGCCTGACCGATCCAGGCAAGAAGCGCTCGCAGGTCTGCGGCCGCGAAGTTCAGCTTGCCGGCGTAGCTGCCCGCAAGCGCCGCCTTGCCATCCAGCGCAAGCGTCGCTTCCTTCGTGCGCAGGTCGAGCTTCAGCGGGATGTCGCCCGCACGGGCATTGGCGTCCATGAGCAGGTCGCGGACCGGTAGGGTAAGATCGATCTCGGCCGGTTTGCCCCGCCACACGAGGCTGCCCGCAAGACGCATTGGCTTGGCCAGGCCCTCGATCTTGAGGGCGAGTTTCTTTGCCTTCACCTCGGCCATGGCCGGATCGGCGATGCCGGGAATGACGATGGTCGCGTCACGCAGGCTTGCGCCGCCGGTCACGTTGATCGTCTTGCGCACAGAGTTCGCGCTCAGTCCGCGAAACGCGAAGGCCGTGTCCATCGTCACGGTTCCCGACAGCGGTACCGATTGGCCGACCAGAGCCGCGAGTTTGGAAACGTCGAGCCCGTTGCTGACGACGCGGCCCTGGAAAATCGGCTCGGCGGCGCCGACGTCGGCGGCGAGATCGGCGGCAACACTGCCGGCGTCGATGCCGAGATGCTCGAGCCGCCCGGTCAACTGCCCGTCCTTGAGGGTCGCCGTCAGCGCGACGTCGGATGCGGAAATGTCACCAACGGCAAGGGCGCCGACATTGACGCTGATATCGGCGTCAAAACCGGCCAGCGCCTGCAGGCCTGCAGCTGCCTTGGCCTTGTCCGTCCGGCCTGCCGGTTCCTCGGGCTGCGAGGAGGATGCGGCCGTCTCGCCGTCATCGAGAAATGCGCTCAGATCCAGCCGCTCGGCGTTGAGGTCGGCGAGGAACCGCGGGCGGCTGCCCGGCACGAACAGCGCGTCGAGCCCGAGCGCTTCGTCGCCGATCGTAAGCTTGCCGCCGCGGATCTGGTAACCGCCATTGGCATTCAGCGCCACCTGGCCGCTGGCGGTCAGTTCGGTGAGCCCGGCCGCAAGCTGGGGCTCGGCCTCCAGGGAAAGGCTGAGTTCGGCAGGCTTGTGCTCGAGCAGCGGACGCAAAGGCGAAACGGCAAGCGTGACATCGTAGCGCCGGCCCTCGACGCCGGCGCCAGCCGAGAGCGACAATTCGCCATCGATATCCGGAACGGCGAGCGTAAGATCGAGATCGCTGACGACGTCGACCGAACCGCCGGCGCCCTCCTGCCGCAGCGTTCCCTCGCTGATCGAGATCTTGTCGATGGCGCTTTTCTCGAGGAAGGCGACGAGGGCGGCGAGCGGATCGCGCGTTTCGCCCGTGCTCGCCTGTCCCGCCTCAGCTCCCCCGTCTTGCGCAGCCGCTGCGGCCTCTGCCTTCGGCCGCAGCGCCACGACAGGGCGTACAAGCCTTACTTCCCTCACGTGCAGGCGGTCGGACCATAGCGAGGAGAGCGTCACGGAGCCCGCGACTTCGCCGATCTCGGCGGTCATGCCGTCGGCATCGAGCGAGACGTTTTCGGCCACCACCGCCAGATGTGGGACGACGGAAAGTCTGACCGGGCCGTTGAGCGCGATCGCGCTGCCGGTCGCGCTCGAGAGTTGCCGTCCCAATTCGGCGCGCATCCAGTCGCTCGAAACGAAGCTGGGCAGGATCATGACTGAAACGACAGCGAGAACGCCGAGCGCCAGCAGGCAAAGAAAGAAACGCCGCATGTTTCCCCTCGTTGCGAAAGCGATTGATTCGGTATCGTTTTCCAGCGCGCGCCGTTTTGCAACTCCTGGGGCGATCTGCCTTCTCGTCGTACGGTTGCGCTATCGCGCGCCAACACCCTTTCCGGCGACGGCTGCATCGCCCATCTCGACGGCTGTACTCTCGGCCACGGCTGCTGGAGCGGCGACCGCGCGCGGACGATGCACGAGCGTGACCAGCACGAACGACAGGATCATCAGCAGATACCAGGCGCCGAGCTTTTGTACGGAGACCAGCGTCCAGCCGGCATGCTGCGAGGGATAGATCCAGGCCCGCGACCAAGTGCCGATGTTTTCGGCGAACCAGATGAAGAGGGCGACCAGCAGGAAGCCCACGAGCAGCGGCATGCGGTGGCGAAAGCGGAAGACGCGATAATGCACCGTGGTGCGAAGGAAGAGGATCGCGGTCAATCCGAACAGCGCGTAGCGAAGGTCGATGATGTAGTGGTGGCTGAAGAAGTTGACATAGATGGCAAGGGCCAAAAGCAGGGTCGCGATGAGCGGCGGATAGTTGCTGTAGCGCATGTCGAGAATGCGGGTCACGCGCGCCAGATAGGAGCCGACGGCGGCATACATGAAGCCCGAAAACAAAGGCACGCCGCCGATGCGGAAGAAGCTTGGCTCCGGATAGATCCAGGAGCCGACGGAGGTCTTGAAGATTTCCATCAGCGTGCCGACGACGTGGAAGATCAGGATGACCTTGGCCTCGGCGATGGTCTCGAGCTTGAAGACGAGCAGTGAGATCTGGATGGCGATGGCGCTCAGGAACAGGAAGTCGTAGCGGGCGAGACCACTACCTTCGGGCCAGTAGAATTTCGTTGCCAGCATCAGGGCCAGCATCGCGCCGCCGAAGAGGCAGGCGAAGGCCTGCTTGATGCCGAACACCAGAAATTCGGTCAGGCCGCCAAGGAAGCCGCTTGCCGGAAGCCGGTCGAGCACGCCATGCGCCGCAGCGTCGATGCGCGCCTCAAGGCTCGTAAACCGCCTCTCCTCGGGTTGTCCAACCATCCGCATCGCCTCCTTTTGCCGTCGCTGCTGCGATGGCCTGACAATGCGGTTGAATTGTGGATGGCTGGAAACCGGGCCGTGTGGAGGTGGCTGCCGCGCATCCGCCACCAGCGGCGGCAGCAGGATTGCGGCATGCCGTCGTCTGCGCTCGTGGCGGGTGATCAGCGCGGGAAGGCGTAGCGGTCGACGATCGCCCAGATTTCCCGGTTGACCTCCTGCAGCTGCTCGATCACCTCGTTGATCCGCGCGATCTCCGCCTCGTTGATCTGCTCGATCTTGCCGTACTTGATCGTGTCCTTGCTGTCGAAGATCGCCATCAGTTGCGTGCTCGCCTGATCGCCGGTTTCGTCGAAGGAATAGATGCAGTGGCTGTATTTGTTGCGGAGTTTTGCCTGCCGGCCAAGCTGTTGGGTAATCGAAAGAATTTCTTGCCGCTGCGCGGCAGGCGTCTTTCCCATCTTGGTCAGCCGCTCGACGAGTTCGATGCGGGCCCGCGTCGTGTTCAGCGTCAGGAAGATGACGATCGCGGTTTCCTTGTCGACCCGGGCGAGGCCGGCGATGAGGTAGATGAGCAAACTCTCCGTATTCGTCCACGTGTAGTTGAGTTGTCCGATTAAGAGGAGGATTTCGTGAAATCTTGCCATGGGCCTTCCAGTGCTCGCCGGTTGCCAAATGCCACACCACTGCTCGTCAGAATACTGCATTCCTGCGTCCAGTAAATTCGTTCTGACGATGGTCGCGCAGGCCCGGAAATGCGGCGCTCGGGCCCTCTCCGGCGCGTGGCCAGCCGTCGGGTGACGGCCATATTTTGCCTAGCCCACGGGTGAAGGTTTCTGCGTCTCGTCGCTAGCCCGCGAAGGTTAGCCCGAACTGACAACTTACAATGCGTGTCGGTTTTAGACAGAGTCTCCTCTGCAACCGGCGAGCAGGACGCACTCAGGCCCCCTTTGGGCAAGCTCTGCATCGAATGGAATACCCAGTTGGGAACCTGTTCCGGTCCTCTCGACCAAGTAAGGGGAGAGGCAACAAAAGCGATCAAAGTATCGACAGATGGGCGACTAGGCGCCCGGAGGAAAACACCGTTACTGAGTTCAACAAGTCCAACACGTAGCCCGCGCATGGCCCAAATCCGCGTAAGAGAAGAATGCGGCTCGGCTGTCGCGGCCTCAACTCGAGGTAATCGTCATGAGTAAGGACAAGAATATCCTGTGGCCATGGGATGACAGCCAGTCTCAAGATCAAGACCAGGGACAAGGACAGGGCCAGGGTCAGGGACAATTGCAGGCGGAGCTGCAAGGCCAGCTTCAGGGACAGGGACAAGGCCAGGGCCAGGGGCAAGACCAGGGACAGGGCCAGGACCAAGGTCAGGGCCAGGATCAGGGACAATCGCAGTACAGCGAGTCCTACAACGGCAATCTCAACGGCAACGGCAACCTCAATGGTAACGGCAACGCCAATGCCAACGGGAACGGCAACCTGAACGGCAACGGCAATGCCAACCTGAACGGCAATGGCAACGCCAACCTGAACGGCAATGGCAACGCCAACCTCAATGCCAACCTCAACGAAAACAGCACCCATGTCGACGTCGACAGCAAGACGACCGTCGACGTGGACGTCGATCTCGACCTGAGCGGCTACAAGCCGTCCGACGACGACTTTGCCGATATCGACAACTCCTCGATCCACGGCATGGCGAACACGAGCTTCAAGGACATCCTGAACGGCTCGATGAACGGCAACAGCAACGTTGCCAACGTGTTCAGCCAGAACGCCATCATGTCGGATGACGACAGCGCCTCTGACATCAACAACAGCGGCACGCTTAACCAGAACGGCAACGCCAATGCCGGCGACGCCCGCTCGGGCGACGGCATTCAGGCCGGCGCAGACGGTGGTGAAGGCGGAAGCAAGGCCTATGCCAACGGTGGCGACGGCGGCGATGGCGGCCATAGCGTTGGTGGCTTCGCGGGCGCTGGCGACGGCGATGGCGGCGACGCAGACAACAATGCCGATGCGACCGGCGGTGCCGGCCTTGGCGGCATTGCAGCCAGTGTTGGCGTTGGCGGCGGCAGCTCCAGCGGTGACGCAAATGGCGGTACGGCGACAGCCGGTGCCGGTGGTGCCGGTGGTGCCGGCCTCGGCGTCGGCCTCGGTCTCGGTGTCGGCCTTGGTGTCGGCGCGGCAGCCGGCGGCGACGGCGGCAGCAATGGTGCCGGCAACGGTGGCACAAGTGGCGACGTCACGAGCGGCCCGGCAGGATCTTCGGATGCAGGTGACGGCGGCGATGCCGGCGGCTTCATCCTTCCAATCCTGAACCTCGGTGGCGACGGTGGCGACAGCAACGGTGGCAACAGCGTAGCGGTTGGCGATACCGGCAGTGCTGACGGTGGTGATGCCGGCGATGCCGGCGACGGCGGCGGCGCTTTGGGTGCTGGTCTTGGCGCGGGTGCTGGCTTCGGCGCCGGTGCAGGCGTCGGCGGTGCCGGCGGCGGTGGTGGCGATGCCTATGCCGGTGGCGGCTCTACGGGTGACTCGACCGGTGGTGACGGTACCGGTGGTGCAGCGACCGGTGGTCACGGCCTCGGCGGCCTCGCGCTCACGGGTTCGTGGGCAGCCGGCGGCGACGGTGGCGATGCCTACGGTGGCCATGCACTCGGTGGTGCCGGCGGTGCCGGCGGCGCGGGTGGCTTCGCGACGAACGGTGATGGCGGTGCAGGTGGCAGCGCCGGCATGTGGGGCTCGTACAATGGTGACGACAGCTTCGTCGAAGGGCTCTCCTCGGCTTCGGCAGACGCAGTTATCGACACCAACGCCTTCAACCAGCAGATCGTGCTCGGCGCGAACCTGCAGGGCAACACGATCGACATGACGGTCGTCGGTGGTGATTACACGACCACTGCCGTCGGCGACGACGACAACACCTGATCGGTGAGGGGGCGTCGATCCGCGTCTCGCGGAATCGACCCGAGAATGACTGCGCGGGAAGCTCTCGCGCAGTCAGGCACGACCCGCCAAGCCGGCGGGGACTGCCGACGACAAGAGGAGGGCCTGACCTTGTATTCCGCAAAGATCACCGAGGCCATTGCCCATTTCATCGGTCTCTTCGAACTCTCTACCGAAGAGGCGCGTCTGCGTGAAATCCATGAGAAGTTCGACCCGGATCGCGACGTCCACAAGGATCCGAAGGAGCTCGTTTCTGCGCCGGTCAAGGTGCACGCACCTTACGATCTCGACGACTTCAACCCCGACGTCCCGTACAAGCCGGTCGGACCGGACATCTTCATGCCTATACCGGACGGCTATGCTGGGGTGTCCTTCCCCGAATACCCGATTTTTGGCGGCTCCCTTGGCCGCGCCGGCTCGGAAGCCTTCCTGCAGGGCGCATCGCCGAGATCGGCCTCGCAGGTGGTCGAGCCGCACATCAACCCGCCGGGCTCGGTGGTGGTCTACAGCAACCAGACTGCCGAGCTTTCGGACAATGATTTCGTCAGTGTCGGCGGGCATGGCCTGAAGTCCGGCCTGCAGATCGACAACAGCGCGACGATGGCCGAGCTCATCGACGCGACGCAGAGTATTTCGCTGCTCGGCGAGACGGATGTCGCCGGCTCCAGTGACGCGATCGCCAGCCTCGTTGTCGGCACGGCCGAGAGGCTTGAGGCATTCTCCACCGGCGGCGAAGCGGAGGCCGGGGGGCTGAGCGTCACCCATTTTTCAGCCAGGGCCAGCACGCTCGAAGGCATCTATGTGAACGGCGTGATCGTTGAGGAAGCGCCGGTTCTCAAGGATCACCTGCCGGACCCGGACGAGGCTTCCGATGCGCCGGACGAGCCCGAACTGTCGAACGACGGGGTCGAAGTCGAGGGCGGCATCGCCTATGGCGAGGGTGCCGTCTCGGTCGACACTTCGGTTGAGCTGGAAGCGGGCAGCAACACGCTGGTCAACTCCGTCGTCATTACCAGCGACTGGCTGCAGGCCGAAGTGCTGGCGGTGGCCGGCGACCACGTCGAACTCAACGCGATCGTTCAGGTCAACACCCACTATGACAGCGACCTCGTCAGTTCCGCGCTGAGCGGCAACAATATTGAGCAGCATGCTACCCAGGCGTTCAACATCGCCATGTTCAAACATGTCGAGCCGGCGCAGACGACGCATGCCGACACCGCCGACTTCCCCAAGGTCTGGGCCATCACCGAGGTCAAGGGCGACCTGATGATGGTCAACTGGCTCCAGCAGTTCACTTTCATGTCGGACCAGGACACGGCGATCCTCGCGGCTTCGGGCTCGAAGCTTTCGATCGTCGGTGGCGACAACACGGCGGCCAACCAGATATCGCTGCTGGAGCTCGGATACCGCTTTGACCTGATCTTCGTCGGCGGCAGCGTCTTCGACGCCAACATCATCCAGCAGACGAACATCCTGCTCGACAACGATCTGATCGGTGCCGTCGGCGGCTTTCACACCAGCGGCGCCGGTTCGGTCTCGACCGGCGGAAACCTGCTTTGGAACTATGCCGGAATCGTCGAAGCTGGCAGTGCAGGCCCGGTCAATCCGATGTCGGACGGTTACCTGTCCGCGCTGCAGGATCTGTCGGAATGCAAGAAGCCGTCGGGCGACGACTTTCTGCATGATCCCGCCTTTGCCGGGCTGAATGGCCTGAGGGTGCTCTACATTTCCGGCGACCTCATCAGCCTCAACTACATCCAGCAGACCAACATTCTCGGCGACAGCGATCAGGTGACGCTGGCGATGAACGCGCTCGAGGCGCGCCCGGATGCGGACTGGACCATTTCCACGGGCTCGAATGCCCTGCTGAACTATGCCGGGATCGTCGATGTCGATACGGGCAAGACGATCTATGCCGGCGGCGGCGCCTATTCGGACGAGGTGCTCATCCAGGCGGAGCTGGTCAAGAACGATCCCTATCTCGGTAGTCAGAACCCGGATGCGCTGGTCAGCGAAGCGGTCGTCTTTCTCGGCGACGACATGCTCACTCCGGATTTCGGCCACCAGCCGCAGGATCAGATCTCGCCGAGCCATGGGCACGGCATCGATACGGCCAGTGCCGACCCCATGCACAGCATGGTCGCCTGATGGGAGTGCGGGAGGATAGTCATGACCGACCGCACGAATCCGTCTCGGCCAGTGTCTGCCGAAACCGGCGCCGATGCCGCTTCGCGTGCGGAGGAAAACGGAACACGGCCGGAAGCATCCGGCGCCGACGCCGCGCGACGGCAGTTTCTGCGCAAGCTCAATCATCAGGAACACGTTCTGGACCGTGCTGTTAGGGAGATCGACGGGGTGGCGGACCAAATAAGAAGAGTGGCGGCAAACGGCGCCGGCGAGGATGGCAACTGGACCCCTTCACCCGTTTCGCCTCTTCCCGGATCGGGCGTTGCCGCAAGGCCGGTACAGATCACCGGTCCGACACCCGGCCTCGCACCGGCGCGCGCTGCTGCACCGGCCGCACCGATCGGGGCAGCGCAGGCGTCACGCGCACAGATGGGAACGCCACGGGCGGATGCCGCTGAGACGGTCAACGTCACGTCGCGGCCGTGGCCTCCAAAGACCGAGCCCGTGGCCAGACCCGAGCCGGCTCTGCGCGGCGAGGCGACGGTCGAGCGCCGCCCGTTGCAGGAGGAACCAAAGCCGGCACCCTGCATCGAAAAGCCGGTCGGAAAACCGGTTGCCTGGCCGACCGCGGAGATGAAGGAGAGATATTCGCCTTCGGGCATGGTGGTGATCGAAGCCGACCGTGGGCCGATCAAGGCCGAGCCGCGGTCGCCCGACAAAGGTGGCGGATCGTCCGACAAGGGCGGCGGCGGAGGCGGTGGAGGGGGCGTGTTCCACAAGCGCCTTGGCCCGGTCGATTTTTCGGCGAGCCTCAGCGCTGGTCTCAAGGCGATCCGGCAGAACCTGATGATCGTCATGCTGTTTACGATCGTCACCAACATCCTCGTGCTTTCGATCCCTGTTTATCTGTTCCAGATTTCGGACCGGGTGCTGACCAGCCGCTCGGTCGACACACTGGTGATGCTGACGGCGATCATCGTCGGCGCGGTGCTGCTGCAGTCGGTTTTCGACGCCATTCGCCGCATGATCCTGATGCGCACCGCCGTGGAGGTGGCCGCGCAACTCGGCGCGCCGATCCTGAGCGCGGCAGCGAGAGCCGCCCTGCATAGCAACGGGCGCGAGTACCAGACGCTTGGCGACCTGCAGCAGCTTCGCTCCTTCCTCGTCTCCGGCACGCTGCTTTCGTTTCTCGATGCGCCGATCGCGCCGCTCTTTCTGGTGGCGGTCTTCCTCATCCATCCGCATCTCGGGATAATCGTCGTCACCTCAGCCGTTCTCCTCCTCATCGTTACGCTGTTGAACCAGAAAGCGACGGCTGCGGCGTTCGGCGAAGCGACCAACTTCCAGACCAAGGCCAACCTTCACCTCGATTCGATGTCGCGCAACTCCCAGATCATCAACGCACTGGCGATGATCCCGGAGGCCGTGCACATCTGGGGCAAGGACATGGCCGGTTCGCTCAAGGCCCAGGTGATGGCGCAGGACCGCAACATCGCCTTTGCGTCGCTGTCCAAGGCGGTCCGCCTCCTGACGCAGGTGACGATGCTCGGTTGGGGTGCCCATCTCGCCCTCAATGGCTCGCTCACCGGTGGCATGGTGATTGCGGCCTCCATCATCGCGGGCCGCGCGCTTGGACCTATCGAGGGCGCGATCGAGGGATGGAGCCAGGTCATCCAGTCGCGTGCTGCCTACGGGCGCATTTCCGCGCTGCTGAAGACGTCACCGCTCAATTTCGAACGGTTGAAGCTGCCGCGGCCCGAAGGGCGCCTCGATGTCGAGCGCCTGCTTTTCGTTCCGCAGGGCACCAAGCGCGTGGTGCTCAACGGAATTACCTTTGCGCTGGAGCCCGGCGATTCGCTTGCCGTGATCGGCAGTTCCGGTGCCGGCAAGACGACGCTCGGCAAGATGCTGGTTGGATCCATCCTGCCGACGTCGGGCAACGTCCGGCTGGATCTCATGGACCTGAGGAACTGGGACCAGCGGCAGTTCGGCGAAAGCATCGGCTACCTGCCGCAGGACGTGCAGCTGTTTCCCGGCACGATCAAGGCCAACATCGCCCGCATGCGCGAGGATGCCACCGACGCCGACATCTACGCCGCTGCCAAGCTTGCCGATGTTCACGACATGATCGCCATGCTGCCGCACGGATACGAGACCGTGGTGGCCGCCGACGGCTCGCCTCTATCGGGCGGCCAGAAGCAGCGCGTCGCCCTTGCCCGCGCCTTCTTCGGCAACCCGCGCATGGTTGTGCTCGACGAGCCCAACTCCAATCTCGATACCGCCGGCGAGGCGGCGCTGACGCGGGCGCTGACGCACGCCAAGCGCGAGAAGATCACGGTTGTCACCATCACTCAGCGACCGGCGCTTTTGAACAGCGTCGACAAGGTTCTGCTGCTCGTCAACGGCACGGTGGCGCTCTTCGGCATGCGCCAGGACGTTCTCAAGGCACTCGCTTCGCGTGGGGTGAATACCGAAGGCAACCCGCTCGAACAAAACCAGCTTCCGTAGGCGATCATGAGCGACATGGCCAAAGTGCAGGATCTGACCTGGTACGCAGAGGTTCCGCGTTCAATCTGGCAGCATACGATGATCGGCCTGGTGCTGATCGTCGTGACCTTCGGCGGCTTTGGCCTTTGGGCCTTCACCGCGCCTCTGGCGGCAGCCATCATCGCCCAGGGCAGCTTTGTCGCAACCGGGCAGAACAAGGTGGTCCAGCACTTCGAAGGCGGGATCATCAAGGATATTCTGGTGAGCGAGGGCGACCGCGTAACCGTGGATCAGCCGTTGGTGCGGCTGGACGAAACGGCCGCACAAGCGAACGAGAGGCAGTATTTTCTGCGCTGGGCGCGGCTGGAGGCGATCGTCGCCCGGCTGACCGCGCAGGCGCACGGTTTGAAGCAGATCGTGCTGCCCGCGGTTCTCACGGAGCATGTCAAGAAAGATCCTGAGATTGTCCCGATCGTGCAGAGCCAGGAGCTCAATTTCCAGACCTGGAGGAGCAAGCTCGACAGCGATATCGGACTGTTGAAGCGGAATATCGAGAGCCTGGAGTTCCGCTCGCAAGGTTTTCAGGAGCAGCTGAAATCGGTGCGCGAGCAACGAGTCCTGCTCGAGGAGGAATACATCGGCAAGAAGACGCTTTTGGCCAAGGACCTGATCCGCAAGACGGAGATCAAGACCATCCAGCGCGCGATCGCCGATGCAGAGGGCCAGATTGGCCGTCTGATGTCCGAAGTCTCGGAGACCGGCTCCCAGATCCTCAAGCAGCAGCAGCAGGTCAACCAGACCGAACAGAGCTACCAAGAGGCTGCGCTTGACGAATTGCAGAAGGCCGAGGGTGAACTGGACACAGTGCGTGAACAATTGCGCGGCGCCACCAATGTGCTCCGCCGCGCGACGATCAACGCGCCGGTGACCGGCACGGTCATCAGGATGCATTTTCATACGTCCGGCGGCGTCATCGAGAGCGGCAAGCCGATCATGGAAATCCTGCCGGCCGATGTACCGCTCATCATCGAGGCGCAGGTGCTGCGCACCGACGTCGACAATATCCGGGTCGGCGAGAAGGCGACGGTGCGGCTGACCGCGCTGAACCAGCGCACGACGCCGGTCCTCAATGGACAGGTCTTCTACGTGTCGGCGGACGCCCTGCCGGTGCAGACGCATGAGGGCACGCGCGAGGTCTACCTGGCGCGCGTCAGCCTTCCGGCAAGCGAGCTTGCAAGAGTTCACAATTTCGTCGTGACCCCCGGCATGCCGGCGGAAATTCTGATCCAGACGGCGGAGCGGACCTTCTTCGACTATCTCACCAAGCCGATCCGCGACAGCATGGCGCGCGCCTTCATGGAAAACTGACGGTTTCGCGCGGCAGCAGCGCCTACGACGTCGGAATACGGGCGGCGTGAAACCCGTTTCCGCCTGCCCGCGTGTCGCCTGAAAGCGCTCGCGTTTCGCCGGCATCACCGGCCGTTCGATCGCATTTGCGGCGGCTCTGGACCGATGCGCCGGTATTGCGCTGCGCGCATAGCGCATAGCTGGCTTGCGCAAAATCCGCCTACGATTTGGGCAGAAACCCTGTATATTCACCTCATCGAAGCAATGCATCTCCTCCCGCAGAGCTTCGATGCGGTGAACGATCTCCTCCTCCCATGGATCGTTCACGAGATCAGCGCCACTCCTCCTCCCAGGCTGCTGATCGATTTTTAGAGAGCCTGCCGCTCCTCCCGCGGCGGGCTCTTTTGTTTTTCGGCAGACGCTGCCGGCAATTGCGTCCTTCAAGTGTCGAATTCGTCGACGCCACGCCCCCATGATCAACAATGCATGCCCGCGCACGGAACCAAAGCGCCCGGTTAGCGGTTACGCATGTGGAGGTGCGTGATGTCTATCCGGCACGTGAAATCCGATCCGCAGTCGAAACCACAGCGCTGGGCGTTTCACCATGGCGCAGGGCGCCTGCGGGCAGGAGACGCGACCCGCGACGGGTCCACGACGCAGGAACGGTTGTCTCCCGTGGTCGACGCCGGCGACGGCGGCCTGGTGGCGCCGGATCTTTCGGGATCTCTCGCCCCTCATCGCAACCGGCAGCCGCCGCCGCACGACTACAGCCGTCCGGCGGTCGGTCGCGATGCGCTGGCTTCCATCCGCGACATGCGCGACGAAGACTGCAGCGGCGGGCCGATCTGGGTCGCCTTGCTCGGCGACAATACGAGCGAGGGCATGCGGCAGTTCATGGGGCTCGTGCTCGCCTTCATCTTCCTGTCGGCCGTTTTCTTCTGGTTTCTTGCCTAGGACGTATGAGGCAACTAAGCCGCCGTGGCCGTGACATTTTCCCGATTGACGGTCGATCGCTGAAGCCTAGATAACCGGCGGTATCCCGTCCTCCTTCCCCAATGCCAGCGAGAGCGCCATGCACTACAGAACCTTCGGCCGTACGGGCCTGCGCATTTCCGAAATCGGTTACGGTGCCTGGGGCATCGGCAAGAGCCATTGGCAGGGCGCGCGCGACGACGAGTCCGCCCGCGCCCTCAACCGCGCGGTCGACCTCGGCCTCAATTTCATCGACACCGCACTCGGCTACGGCCAGGGCCACAGCGAGAAGCTGATCGGCGCCTTGCTGCGCGAGCGGTCGGAGACGATCCATGTCGCCACCAAGATCCCACCGAAGAACATGCAATGGCCGGCGCACGCCGGCACCCCGGCCGAGCAGACCTTCCCGGCCGACCACGTGATCGCCTGCACCGAGACGAGCCTGCGCAATCTCGGTGTCGAGACGATCGACGTGCAGCAGTTCCATGTGTGGTCGGACGAGTGGGTAGGCCGCGGCGACTGGCTGGAGGCTGTCGAGCGGCTGAAGCGCGACGGCAAGATCCGCTTCTTCGGCGTTTCGATCAACGACTACGAGCCGGACAATGCGCTCCGGCTGATCGAGACCGGCGTCGTCGACAGCGTGCAGGTGATCTACAACATCTTCGAGCAGGCGCCGGAAGAAAAACTGCTGCCCGCGTGCCTGAAGCACAATGTCGGCGTCATCGTCCGCGTGGCGCTCGACGAAGGTGGTCTGACCGGCCAGATTCGCGCCGATACCGTCTTTCCCGAGGGTGACTTCCGGGAAACCTACTTCCGGGGCGAGCGCAAGCGCGAGGTCGAGGAACGAACGCAGAAGATCGTCGAGGATCTGGAAATCAAGCCCGACGCACTGGCCGAGACGGCGCTGCGCTTCGTTCTCAGCCACCCGGCCGTATCGACGGTCATTCCCGGCATGCGCTCGGTGCGCAACGTCGAGCGCAACTGCGCCATCGGCGACGGTGCCGGCCTGCCGGATGCGCAGCGGGCGAAACTGACCGCCCACCGCTGGCGGCGCAACTTCTATCGGGATTGAAGCCGCCGTTTCGCCGCCTGTCATCGACGCTCCCAGGGATCTGTCGGCTGCGTGGCCGCGTCTTCAGTGCCTCCGCCCGTCCGGATATGCTATCCATAGGGGTGCTGGAGCCTGGGGGCGCCGATGGAACAAAAGCTCTCCGTCATCATGGCCGCGGACGTGGTCGGCTATAGTCGGCTGATGGAGCTCGACGAGAAGGGCACGCTTGCGACCCTCATGGCTCATCGGCAGGAGCTGTGGGACGTCGCGGTCGCCGCGCATCACGGGCGCATCGTCAAGCTCATCGGTGATGGCATGCTGATGGAGTTTCGTGCCGTGGAAGACGCAGTTCGATGCGCGGTCGAGATCCAGCGGGGAATGCAGACGAGGAACGCCGGTACGCAGCGGGATCGCCGGATCGAATTTCGCATCGGGATCAATCTCGGCGATATCCTGTTTGAAGACGGTGACGTTTACGGTGACGGCGTCAACGTGGCGGCTCGCATCGAGAGCCTCGCCAGGCCGGGTGGCATATCCGTCTCCGCCTCGGTTCACGACACGCTGGGCGGTCGTCTGGACATCCGCTTCGAAGACACGGGCGCGCAGGCGTTGAAGAACATCGGCCGCCCCGTCCACATCTACAATATCGTCATCGACGACGGCGGATCGGAGGGGGCGGCGCTGATGGCGCCACCGACACAGGAGGTACGGGAAAATCCCCCCGTCAAGTCGAGCCGGACGCTTCTCCATGTGTCGCGCTTTGCGAATTTAAGCGGCAATCCCGATGAGGATTATTTCGCGGCCGGCATCACGCAGGACGTCGTCGCGGCATTGTCGCGGTTCTCCGGTTTGAACGTGATCGTTCGGTTGCCGCGTCCTGAACCGCAACCTCAGGCACGCACAACCTACTACACGCTCGAAGGCAGCGTCAGGCGCGCTGCCGAGCGGGTCAGGGTCAATGCCAGTCTGACCAATGCCACTGGCGAACACATCTGGGCGGAGAAATACGATTTCGACCTTGTCGACATGTTCGATGTCCAGGACGAGTTATCCCGTTCCATTCCGGCTGCCTTGAATGTCAAAATCGAAGAGGCCGAGCGATACCGGATTCTCGCCGAGCCACTCAAAGGCTCAAGCGCCTACGATTTCTATCTGCGTGGCCGGCACTTTGAAAAGAGCCTGAAACCGGATGAGGTCAGGCGGGCAAAGGAGATGTTCCTGGCCGCGGTCGACGCTGATCCAGCCTACGCCCGCGGATATCTCGGGCTGGCCTGGCTGGATATACGCAAACTGAAATGGAACGAGCGTGCCGACATGGAAGCGACGCTTGCCAGTGCCTTCGCATCGGCAAGCAAGGCTTTGGAGCTCAGTCCCTGTGACGCCGATGTTCACTGGGCGCTCGGCGTCGTCCATTTGTGGAGGGGAGAGGCAGAACGCGCCATCGGTTGTTACGAGCGTGGGCGCGAACTGGCGCCGAACAATTGCGATCTTCTTGCGGAATATTGCGATGCCCTGGGGTATCTCGGTCTGTTGGAGGACGCGATCAGGATCGGGGAACTGGCCTTGCGGCTGAACCCCAGTCGTCCGGACTGGTATTTCTGGAACATCGCGGCTGCCAGGTATCTCTCCGGCCAGTACACCGAAGCGTTGGCTCTGCTGGAGAAGATGGCCGATCTTGGTTCGGCCTACCGTTTGCTGGCGGCGACCTACGCGCAACTCGGGCGCCTTGAGGATGCACGTCGCGCCGCGGCGGAGCTCCTGAAACTCAATCCGGAATTCTCGATCGAGCGATACGGTTCCCGTGCACCCTACCGGGATAAGGCCTTGCTTGCGCGTTACGTTGAAGGATTGCGGCTGGCCGGACTGCCGGAGTGAGTTCGGAACGGCGTGAGGGAGCCGCATCGGCCGGCCGGGTTTACTTGGAGGAAAAGCAATGTCGGAAACAGTCAATGTCCGCTACATGGTCGACGACGTCGAGGCGGCGATCGCCTGGTACACGACCCACCTCGGCTTTTCGCTTCTGTCGAGCTATGCACCGGCTTTCGCAGATGTGCAGCGCGGTGCGCTGCGGCTGCTGCTGAGCGGACCGACGAGTTCGGCCGGCCGGCCGATGCCGGACGGCGAGAAGCCGGGGCCGGGCGGCTGGAACCGCATCCATCTCCTCGTCGATGACCTCAACGCCGAAGTGGAGCGGCTGCGCCGTGCCGGCGTCATGTTCCGCAATGACATTGTCACCGGTCCCGGAGGGGCGCAGATCCTTTTGATCGATCCCTCCGGAAATGTTGTCGAACTGTTTCAGCCCGCGCGACGATAGCGACCCGCGCGCCCGCGGGTCGTCGATGCGCTCGCACCGCTGGGGATGCGAGCGCCAGGTCGGGCTCTCAGCCGGCGCTGGTGTCGACCACTTCGAAATCGTGGGTGATCGTCGCGGTCTTGGCGAGCATGGCCGAGGCCGAGCAGTATTTCTCGATCGAGAGCGAAACGGCGCGCTCGACCTTGTTGACCGCAAGTCCGCGTCCCTTGACGATGAAGTGCATGTGGATGCGGGTGAAGACGCGCGGTTCCGTCTCGGCGCGGTCGGCGTCGAGTTCGACGACGCAGTCTTCCACCGGCTCGCGGCCCTTCTCCAGAATGTGCACGACGTCATAGGCCGAGCAGCCACCGGTGCCGATCAGCACCAGTTCCATCGGGCTCGGTCCCGGGGTGCGCCCCTCTTCGCCGAAGGCGGTTCCCAATACGACTTTGTGGCCGCTACCAGACTCTCCGACGAAGGTCCGGTCTTCCACCCATTTGACGCGTGCTTTCATGTGTCTCGTCCTGTTGTAGCCATGGCATGATCACGGACCCAGACAGAGCCGATGATCCTCCGTTCACATAGCGTCTTGGAGGGTTTTCGCAAATGGCCCGCATCCTCTAAAATGGCAGCCAGCGCCATCGGTGCGGGGACGGACGGCGCGGAAACCAGGCCAAAGGTGTTTTGATGAACGAGACGACGGGAAATGCGCCTGACCGTTCCGGCGCCGTGATCCATCCGCCGATCGCCTGGGTGATGTCGGTGGGCGGTGGCCTCGTGCTCGACCGGCTCTACCCGTTGCCGTTCGTGCCCGCGACCGTGCCGGACGCCCTCGTCGGCGGCATCATTTTTCTCGCCGGTCTCGCGCTTTTGATCTGGGCGGCGGTGAGCTTCAGGCGTGCGGGAACCGAAATCCAGATCCATCGCCCGACATCGGCGATTGTCGAAGCCGGTCCCTACCGCTTCACCCGCAACCCGATCTATACTGGCATGTTTCTCGGCCTGATCGGCTTTTCCATCATCTTCGACAGCCTGTGGCTGCTGATCCTGCTGGTGCCCTTCTACTTCGTCATCCGCTATGGCGTCGTGGCGCGCGAGGAGGCCTATCTTGAGCGCAAGTTCGGCGACGTCTATCGGGTCTACAAGGCGCGCGTCAGGCGCTGGCTCTGATTGCACAAATCGGCATGCTCCGCGGCGATGAAACGGGTCCGGACGTCGCGTCGCAGCACTCGCGATTTCGGGTGGATGAGCCGGCAGGCCCTCGATTGATCATAGCCGAGGCGGTTGCGCGTGTGCCTAGGGGGTATTGCCGGGATGGACTCGAACGAGCGTCCATCCCGCTGGAACACGAAAGGCGGTCTTTCGTGCAGAAGGTCGGGCCTTATCTCGGCGCCACGATCCCGTGATAGTAGTCGCCGTCACCAGCTTCATAATCGGCGGCGTAGCCGCCACCGCCACCGCCGCCGGTCTGGGAGCATCCGGCGAGGGCGAGAACCATTGCCAACAGGATTGTAGCGCGCATTTATTCTACCTTTCAGTTGAATGATCACGACCGAGGCTGCCGAGTTGCTGCCATACCTAACACGCCCGGTGGAGTTTGATCGAGCGCGTGTGGCGATGCGTGCCTATGGCAATGCGACGCGCCTCAAGCGCGCGATCACCTGTCGACGGCGATCGTTAGCGCCAGGCCACAAGCCCTTCTTCATACGGCCGTATCTCCTGTGCCCACCTCTTTCAGGTAGGTTGCTGTGAAGGGCCATAGACTATATGGCCCTTGACCTCACTTCCGGAACAAGGAGGACACATGACTTCGATCGAACCCGCCTACGGAACCGCGACGCTCCTGCTGATCGCGGCGGCAGCCGTTGGCCTGCTTCTTTTTCTTATCCTCCGGTTGCGCCTGCATGCCTTCGTCGCTCTGGTTTTGGTCAGCCTCTTGACGGCGCTGGTGACCGGCATCTCCTTCACGGACGTGGTCCCGACCCTGCTGCAGGGCTTTGGCTCGACGCTTGCCTCGGTGGCGCTGCTCGTCGGTTTTGGCGCGATGATCGGGCGGATGCTGGAGGTCTCTGGCGGAGCGCAGGTGCTCGCGGATCGGCTGATCGGCCAGTTCGGGCCTGAGCGCGCGCCTCTCGCGCTCGGCGTCGCCTCGCTGCTGTTCGGCTTTCCGATCTTCTTCGACGCCGGCCTCGTGGTCATGCTGCCGATCATTTTCAGCGTCGCAAGCCGCTTCGGCGGCTCGGTTCTGCTTTATGCGCTGCCTTCGGCAGGCGCCTTTGCGGTCATGCACGCATTCCTCCCGCCCCATCCAGGCCCGGTGGCCGCCAGCGAATTGCTGGGGGCGGATATCGGCCTGCTCGTGCTCGTCGGCCTCGTCGTGGCGCTGCCCACATGGTATCTCGGCGGCTATCTCTTCGGTCTATGGGCCGGCAAACGCTTCGAACTGCCGGTGCCAACCCTTCTCGGGTCGCCGAACGCGGCGGCGCACGACGAAGTGCCCCCGTCTTTCGGCACGGTGATGCTGGTGCTGCTGCTGCCGCTGGTGCTAATCTTCCTCAATACCGGCCTTGCGACGCTGGCAGCCGCCAAGATGATCGACGGCGGCGCATTATGGGTCAGCATTCTGCGCATGGGCGGGCAGACGCCCGTCGCCCTGCTGATCACTGTGCTCGTCGGCATGTGGGTCCTCAGCGGCGAGCGTACGCTCAAGGACATGGAAAAGCTGATGGACGGGGCGCTAGGCCCGATCTGCGGCATCATTCTCGTTACCGGAGCCGGCGGCATGTTCGGCGGCGTGCTGCGCGCAAGCGGCATCGGTCAGGCGCTCGCCGGCAGCCTCGAGGCGATCGGCATGCCGCTGATCGTCGCCGCCTTCCTCATCTCCACGGCCCTGCGCGTGGCGCAGGGTTCGGCGACCGTGGCACTGACGACGACGGCGGGCCTTCTCGCTCCAACGGTCGCGGCAACGACGGGGCTCAGCCCCTTCGACCTGTGCTTCCTCGTGATCGCCATCGCTTGCGGCGCGACGGTGCTGAGCCATGTGAACGATTCCGGCTTCTGGCTCGTCGGCCGCTTCCTTCAGATGGATGAGCGGACGACGCTCAAAACCTGGACGGTAATGGAAACCCTGCTCGGGGTGATTGGTTTCGCCTTCGCGCTTGTGGGATGGTGGCTGCTATGAGTGAGGACCTTCAGCATATCGTGGTGATGGGCGTATCCGGCAGCGGGAAGACCACTGTCGGCGAGGCGCTGGCCACAAGGCTCGGCTGGCGTTTTGTCGAGGGCGACAGCTTTCACCCGCCGGAGAACGTCGCCAAGATGTCCGCGGGCATTCCGCTCGACGACAATGACCGTGAACCCTGGCTGCGGGCGCTGGCCGCAGAAATTGCCAAGGACGAGGCGGCTGGCAGCCCTTCGGTGGTCGGGTGCTCGGCCCTGAAACGGTCCTATCGCGACATCCTGCGCACGGGCGCGCCGCGCGTCTGCTTCGTGCATGTGCACGGCGACCGCACCGTGCTGGCCGACCGGCTCTCGCATCGGGCGGGACACTTCTTCCCGGCTTCCCTGCTCGACACTCAGCTTGCGACCCTCGAGCCGCTCGGTCCGGACGAGGATGGCGTCGTCGTCGACGTGGCTCTTCCAACAGCTGAGCAGGTCGATCTTGCCATCCAGGGGCTGGGCAACTAGCCCAGCCGCGCTTGCGCTTCTCACTTCGGCGGACAGTCGCTGTACGGCGGGGACGGGGCGTGCAATCGCGCATTGAAGGCGAAGCGATCCCTGAACGTCCGCGCATCCCGCAGCCTGAGCTCCAATGCGTGAGCGCTGGCGGAGGGGAGTGGGGGTCGAACCCACCCGGGACAGGCTCGCTGCCCCAACCGGATTTGAAGTCCGGCCATGCCACCGGGCATGATTCCCTTCCAGTCATTGATTTTATTACAATTTCTCCGCTAGAAACTCCTGTATGCTCAGGCAATTGCTACCGCTTTGCTACCCTTTGCCATTACCGTTTTCAACCGCAGCACGACTTATCATGTCATCAATCTGGGCGGCTGCATTAGCTTGCATCCCGGGCATCACGTGTGAGTAGAGGTCGAGCGTAATTCCGATTGTCGAGTGCCCAAGACGTTCACTAGCGATTTTTGGATGAACGCCGGCGGCCAACAACTGCGTTGCGTGAGTATGACGCAAATCGTGGAAGCGAATGCGCGGCAGATCCAGCCCCTCTAGGAGCCGCATCCATCCGTCTGTCAGCATGCGAGGCTTTAGTGGGCTACCCTCGTGGTCGGAAACGATGAATGTCTCATCAGTGCTTCGAATGCCGAGTGCCAACAACATCTCGGCCTGACGCGCCCTGTGCGTCTTTAGCGCCTTTACAACAGATGAGGAGAGATCAACTACTCTACTCCTCCCTGACTTAGGTTCTTTGTAGTTGACGCCCTCGGCCGTCTGTTCGGCACTTTCGACGATGGAAGCCCGCGCGTGCAGGACATCTATATGCTTCCATCGGAGCGCCGCGATCTCGCCGCGTCTTAGCCCACACATCACCGCCAGTAAAACCGGGATGTGCAATCGCTTGCCTTCAACCGCTTGAAGCAGCGCTGCCGTCTGCGCTGCGTTGTAGGCGAGCATAGGCTTGCGCTCCAGCTTTGGCGCCTTACTAAGTGCAGCCGGATTCTTCGGCATGAGTTCCCACGTCACAGCTTGGTTAAGAGCCATCACGAGCACGCGGCGCATATGGCGCACAGTCGTCGGCGAAAGTCCACCTTTACCATCGTGACGCCCGCTAGCGAGCGCTTTGGATAGGGCGCCATCAATCCGCTCGGTCTTCACCTTCGACAGAGTCACATCGCCCAGGAGTGGCGTAAGGCCTTTCTCGCATAGCTCGGTGTACCGCTCATGTGTCTTGCGCGATACCGACGGCTTAACGTGCTCCAGCCAGCGCCTTAGGAAGGCAGTCAGAGTCGTGCGGTCAGGCTCTATGTAGATGCCGCCTTTGAGCTCCGAGATCAGCCTGGCACATTCGACCTGCGCGCCGCGCTTCGTTCCGGCGAAGCTATGCCATTTACGGCGGCGCTTACCTGTCTCGGGATCGGGGACGTCGATGACGATGGCCCATCGGCCGGGCGAGCGTTCGCGGATATGTCCCTTCATTACTTGCCCTCCCCCGCCATCCCGAACAATCCTCGAAGCCACTCAGACATGCGTGAGAATGTGGCGAAAACACCGAATTCGATTTTGTGGCTCTGGCTAAGACTTTCCTGGATATACCTACGGTTCTCATTCTCTACGGTCATCGTTCGACTAGAAGCTTCGGCGAGAACCTCGAGAAGAATACCAAACAACTTAAGCATTTGTTGTTTCGTTAGCTTCTCCATATCGATGTCGCCGTTCTGATACGGAATTATCTCATAAGTTTTCTTAGTCACTTCGTCTTCGAGCCGGGCGATCTCTTCCGCTAGTTTGTTGATGCGATCAGCGTAACTTTCCGCTCCCTCGTGCAACTTCAGGCCGGAGGCGGTTAACCGCCGGATCGCGTCGGACCGCGTCGCTATGCGGTTCTGAAAACGCCAGTCATCAACGGCGGTAAGCTCGTCCTCTGACATCATGATTGGAACGCGGTTTTCGCGTGGTTTTACCATCGGAGGTCCCCTACTTCGACAAAAAGATACAAAATCGGCACAACAAGCACAAGCAGGTATTGTAAATTCCTTAACGGTTCGTTACGCTCCAAAAATCAGCACAAGTAGCGCTGCTGACGTCGATAGCGCAAAGGAGTTTCAGAATGACATTGGAAGAAGCCCTCAGCAGGGCAACCATATCGGTTCCTGACGCGGGAAAAATATTCTTCGGCCTCGCCCGAAACGCAGCCTACGACGCTGCTCAAAGAGGAGATTTTCAGACGATCAAGGTGGGCGGGCGCATTGTCGTGCCTGTCGTCCCGCTCGCCGAAAAACTCGGTCTCAAGACGACAATCGGACGCGCAGCGTGATCAGTGCCGGATCTGCAGCGGCCAAAGCAAAAGGCTCGGCGGAAGCGGCAACTTCCCCGAGCCGTGGTTCCACCAATCCCCAGAAGGATCAGGAAATGAACACGGATACAATTATCACAGTAGCCAAGCGGCAACCAGAGCCAATCGTCGATCGCGTTCAACGGCTCGCCGAAGAGCTATCGCAGGCCTTGGCGGAATGGTCGGGCGGACAGTTTGCCGCCACCATTTACCCCGCCGATCATCCGGCCGGCTTCAACTATCCGAGCGTCGGCCAATCTCCTGAAAGCCGTCTGAAGCACGCTGCAGAAGTTTACAAGCTGTGCGCGAGTGCCATCGACCCCACTGTTACCGAATGGTGGAGTATCGAACCTGCGGACGACCAGATGGCTGTTCGTTTCGGCCTGTATGGCGTGCGTCCTCAGGAGAACGGCAAATGACGACCCCAACTCAAACCGCTCACAAGATACGAGACGTCGCCGATCTCCTCGCAACCACACGCTATCTGAATGAGGCAGTGTTTATGGCGGCCTCAGACGGCAGCCTGACAACGGATGCCACCAACGCTCTCCAGGCACTGTCCGGTGAGATCGACAACAAGCTTCTGATCGTCCGTGATCGCCTCGAAGAGATCCTGGAGGGTTTGAAATGAGCCCGGAACTCTTGCAGGCGCGCCAGTCAATCGAAGCCAAGATCGAAGAACTGATCGCCATGCTCGATCTGCTTGATGGCGATCCAGATCTTGAAGACGGCGGCGACGATGAGCCGTCGATCGGGTCCGTCCCTTTCGTTGGTCCAACTGGGGTCGAATATGATCTTGAGTTCGACAGCTCCGACGATGAACTCACCGGGGACGAGAACGAACCAGAGCAGGGGTGGTCAAACCCTTTGGAGCTTCGGGTGCACGTCCCCGAGGAGCTCAAACAAATTGCGGCACAGGGGGACGTTCAATGATGCAGGCCTCCGCCTATGGCCGTCTCGGCCAGGACCCTCGCTCCGTCCCCACCCAATCTGGAAAATCGATGGCGGTCGCTAGGATAGCCGTGAGTGTCGACGAGCAGGATGCGCCGCCTCTTTGGATTGGTATCGTTGCCTTCGGTCGTGTTGCGGATGATCTCTTGCGCCACCAGAAGGGCGACCTTCTCAGTGCTTGCGGGCGGGTTCAGCGCAACAGCTGGACTTCTGGATCCGGAGAAAAACGTGAGCAACTCCAGATCGTCGCCGACGCCATAATCTCCGGCCGATCGGTGCGCCCGTCGGGTGGCCGTAAGAAGTCAGACGAACCCCAACAATCACACAAGTCGGACCAAAGTGCAGGCCCGATCGATGATCTCCCATTCTAAGAGGCTGACATGAGGGCTACGCACAAGTCGAACCGTGACGGATCCGAGCTCATCTTGCTCGGTAAGGTCATCATGAAGGAGAAGCCCGCCCGCAAGCGGGCGCATCACGCCGATTGGCAGTTCTCGCTTGAGACGCTTCGCCTTCGTGAAATTGAAGCGGTCATCCGACATCGCCACGGAAATGGCATCCCCGATCCAGAGGGCTCGGATGATGTCGAAACATGCCACGTCTATCTCCGCGCCGTCGCCATGACACCTGGTGTACAGGACCTCATCTCATGGGCGGCCGTATGGGCGCCATGGGCCACGGAATCCGATCTTTCCGCGATGGCGGTTGGCGGCTCAAACCGCAAACGGATGCTTGGTGCGGATGCGATAGCAAAACTTCTCTTTGTCACCTTTCGCGAGAGATCGGCACTCGGCCTGAAAACCGTTGGTGCCTGCGACCTTCCTACCGGGGAACGACAGAAGATAGCGAAAGACGGAAAGCGCAGCCGTGATCGGGCTCGGCAGGAAAAGAAGCGTCGGGCCGACGGTCGCATTCCTCGCCAATCCTATGAGGCGGCATCTACCAGTCAACTCAAGCCCTGGGAGGCGGAGGGTGTGTCTCGTCGTACATGGTATCGCCGACGTGGCACAGGTCCGTCGCGAGTAGAAGTAATAGGGATTGGCGACACACCTGTGTCACTGCCGAAAGAACTGGCGCTATCGGCACCCACAATAGGCCAAAGCCGCAGCGCGGGTTTGGTCGTGGGTCTGGGGGATCATCCCCCAGCGGAGATCCAAGAGGCGGCGCCTCATGGGAGGGGTGATTTTCGGAAGGAGTGCGCGGCATGACGCTTACCGCGGAAATCATCCAGTTCCCTATCGATCGCCAACTCTACTTTGTTCGAGAGACCGCCCGTGTTCTTGAGCGCAAGCACGGTGTCGCCGCCGATCGCTTCTGGAAGCTGACTTGCCGGCGCCTCTACGCCCGGCTGCAGGTGCAAGGAATACCGAGTTCTCAGATCAATAGCGAGATCGCGGCATTTTCCGATGCTGTGCAGTTGGAGATGCAGCGCGCGGCCTGGGCGGCATGGGAAGCGACAAACCCAAGGGGTGCAGCATGATCTTCATCCGAATTTTGATCACACGCTGGAAACTTCACCGCCGGATTAGGGGGATGAGCCGATGACGAGTCTCAACGTCGCCCGCAACGACGACGGGCAGTATCAGATCATCGACCAAGGCGGGAAACTCGTCGATGGCCCGTTCGAGTCCAATGCCGCAGCATGGAAGGCGCTTGATCGCCTCGACAGCGAGACGCACGCGCCGGCCAGGCCGAAGAGCAACAAGAAGGTGCTTTGGGGCAAACCGCAGCGCCCGAAGTCGAAGAAGGAGAAGCGTAGGAACAGGGCGGCCGGCAAGCAGATGACGGCCAAGCAGGAGCACCGCATGAAGGTGGACGCGGCAAGGGCGCCCAACTGGGTACGCACTGCCGCGGCGGCGAAGTTCGACCCGGCCGGCGAGCGCGCCTATCGGGACCACAAGCTCGGAACCTTCGGGTCGGCGTCCGAGGTCAAGCGCATCGATCCTGCTGTGTATCTGGCCGAGAAGGCCGCCAGAGGAGAGCTTTAGCCCATGGCAGACGATGAACTCTCCGAAGAACAGATCCGCCAGATGGAGCGCAAGCTGCTCGGCTATGACAAGCCAAAGCCTATTGCAGTTGAGCTGAGGAAGCCACGGCGTCGGCGGCCGCCGCGCTCTGCTGCCTCCCCGAAACCGCCCACCCCAAGCCCGAAGGAGTTTGTGGAGATCATCAGAGCAGGGATCTCGTATCACTTCATGCATGTGCGTGGGCCGGAGGAGCGCAAGCACCTGAAATCGATCGAGGAATATGACAAGGCCAGTGCAGCAGCGCAGGAGTATGTCGATCAGGGGCTGAGGGTAATCTGGAAGTGAATGTGATCGTCAGATCCCCCAATGGGGCGAACTTCCACCGCTGGCTGGAAGGGTTCGGAGTCCGCGTCCGTCATTTCAGTGAGGGCCGCAGCTTCCAGACCCGGCCGGCCAATGTCGTCTATGGCGGCCGAACGCTGAAACGCCTTTGGGCCCGTGATGAACACCGGGCCGAAACCATGGTCCGCTGCATAAAGGCCGCCGACCCGAAATGCTTCGACGACTACACCTTGCTGGCCGTCTGGCACTACATCGGCGCCCATGCCGCACAGGAGCCCGCCAGCGAGGTTGTTCGGGCGTTCTCAGGTCTCAACCTAGCTCGCATCGTCAAACGCGGTCACCGCCTCGCCAAAGGTCAATACGGCCGCATGGGGAAAGTGGCCGAGAAGATCAGCAGCTTGCTGGCAGACGCATTGATCCCAGAGGAAGACGCCGCATGAAGATTTCGATCCGAAACGAATACATCGACATCGCCGGCCGCAAGGTGCTGATTGTCGCCGAGGGGAAAACGAGCACCGGCCTGAAGGTCTTTACCGGATTTCAGATCGACCGGAGGAAGAGCCGGTTGGGTGGCGAGCGTTATTACAAGTCCGATGGCCGGGACTTCCGAGGCGATCCAGACGCCCGCCTTCTTAGGGAAGCGGATCCAGGAATGTCTCTAACCGACGCGCAATCTGCAATTCTGGAGCGTCTTATAGAGGCGATCGACACGGATCTCGCCATGCCGGGGCGAGTGGGGCCGACGATGTACGGCAACTCCATGCCCGACTTCCTGATATCCGAAGCCGAGTTGCTCACCCTCGAATTCGTCGACAGCCACGAAACAGGCGGGATGCACACCCGCCATCGCAACAGCGCGATCGACGCCGACGTTGAGCGGCGGGCGAAGCGATCTAGAGACCGGATAGGCCGGATGGAGGAGGCATTGGCTTGGGTGCCTGCTTCGGTCTGGAACCATGAAATGCGGGTTGTTCTCTTCGCCTACGCAGAGGTGAAAGCACGCGGGTGGGATTGGAGCCGCTACGTCGAGACCCGAAACCGTCGCCAGCCGCAGAAAAAAGCGTGGGTTAAACGAACGCTCTACCGCTGGATAGAGAAATCCCTTCAACAGATTGAATGCGAAGTCTTCAAGAGATCAATTTTGTTGAAGGATACGGCCGGTTTACAGGTGGCACACGATGAGGCAAAAAGCACCGGCAAATCGATAACATCCGGTTTGCACGCGTGGACGGCCTGATGGAAAGCCCGACTAGTATCGGAAGATTATCTAGGCCGTCCGTGTATGGGCACTTGTCAGCTGTCCGTGACTTGATTGCCTGTTAGCCCGGGCGCGAAGGACCCATCTATTGGTGTTGCGCTGCCTTCTGTGGCGGTACTGCCAATCCGGGTCCGTTTGGGCTTGCAGACCAGGGCATCGCTCCAGGCAATATCGGCTTGTGACTGGGGCAAAGCTCCAGGGTGATAGTAATTGGCGGCGGAAAGAAGCGTCTCCGCGACCGAGGCGATGTCCTTCGCCTTCAAGAATTTGGAGGTTTCAGCTTCCGAGAAATTACATCTGTTGAAGGTGTTGCTCGCAATAAAAGACCGGTCGATCCATTTGATTTCACATCCGTTGAAGGTGCATCCTTCAAAGTAGCGCGCCTCTTTTCCGACTTTCGCGCCGACGACGGTTGTCCCTTCGAACTCTACCTCAGGCATTTCGCGGAAGCGGCTATAAACGATTGCGCTCATCGTGCCTCCGATGAACTTCAACTCGGCAACGCCTTCAATGCGTGGAAAAGCGCGAGTATTGAGCAGCGTCATGTCGATCACTACGCTCCTAGTAGATTTCGATCCTGCTATGTGTGCCGCCCTCACAGCCTTCCGGCTTGTCATATAGAGCACCCGCTTCTTGGCGTTCGCATAGTTTTCGGAGATCACGTCCACTAGGATATCCATCGCCGGCACAGCAAAATTGGAGTCTTTTGAGCACGCGACGGCCTGGAGCGCGGCAATGCCAGCGTATTTATGTGAGTCGATCTTTTCTCCGAGGAGTTTGGTGCCTTCGACCAACAGCCCCGCGAGGTTTTCTTCGACCTTCGCGTCATTCTGGCGCTTCTGCTGCTTAGTTTGCTCTGCGCCAAGCTTCCCACGCCAAATTGCGCCGCAAAATGTTACCGTTGCCATCGCGCCGACAAAGAACGGTGCGAATGCCTGTGACGCTTTATGTGCAGCGTTAACACTCGTCTGCGCGAGAACAGCGGCACCCGAGAATAAAATAAAGAGCAGCGTTAGTCCCGCAGCAATCAAGGTGATGTGAAACCAAACATGCGCCGACGAGATGTAGTCCTCATCCGTTGGTTTTCCGAAGACTTTTTCCCACATATGTCGCCCCGAAGTAATTTATCTCCAGGTAGCGGCTGCCTAGTTAAAAAACTCCTAGTAGTGGCGCAAACCCACAAAAACGGCGAAACCGGCTTGCGTGAAGGGAGGACTCCCGCCCCGGTTCGTCACCCGGTAGCGGAGGTTCTCGCCTATTGAATGGTGGCGTTTGCGGGAGCCTCATTTGCAGCGCGTTGCTTCTCGATGAAATCAAGAAGCCCCTTTGCGAAAGTTTCCGCAGCCGAGACCGGCATCGTCAGCCTGCCAATCACCACACGGTGAACGGGCCCCGGCGATGACGAGTGATCGACCCGCAAGGACTCGAACGTGATCTTGATGTTACCGTTTATATGGAAGAAACCCGTCGCCGCATCAGCGAAGACTTCGGGAGCATGGGGATTGTCGATAAAGTCTGGTCCATTGGACATTTGAAGTGCTTCTCCGTTGCTACGTGCATGAGCAATTGATCATGCAACCGACTGAGTCGGCTAGAGGGAGTTACTACTGGGTTGCAGGATAAAGCGGTTTAACACGCTATTTCACGAGATACCTCGGTCACCCGGTGCGCTTCGGGGATTGGTGCTTCATCCCTTCGGCCCGGTCGTCCCGATGTCTTAACCTGTGCCCTCAGGAGAGGGTAGAGGTTGGAACATTACTCTTCGCCGGCTGCGATCCGCTCGTCGATGTTGGCTATAAAGCTCTCGTACTGGGCCTTCATGTGTTTGCATTGCGCCAAAAGCCTTGGCGTTTCGTCAACCCAGTCACCCCCGAGACGCTTGCCTTTCATCTGGAAAACGCCGCTTTCGTAGTCAGAGATGTCAGCATCAAAGGTCGCAAGCCGTTCTACATATTCCGCACGGAGTTCGGCCAAGCTCTTTCGCATTCGTTCCTCCAGGGTAGCACGCTTCAGGGTTGGCCTTGCTGCTTCGCTTCGTGGTCGGCCTTCATTTGGGCGGCCTTTTTCCGCAGTGCGACAAGTGCCGGACTATCACTGTTGTCTAGCATTATTGGCATCGCGACAATGTCGATCAGTCTATACACCAAGTGGATTTCCGCCTTGGCGTCCCCTGGACGATAGCTGTGTGAGTAGGGGATGCCGCTATCGGTAATCATTGACAGATTGCCGGCTCGGGTTTGGGAAACGCACCGGACTTTGAATGTTTTCGGGTCGATGCCGTAATAAGACGTCGTGATTTCATTGTTGTAGTCTTTCGTCCCCTTCTTTGGCGGCATCATCTTCTCCGTCGCGCGTGTCCGTCTTAGTTTCAACTTCTCCTAGAGTACAGGGAAAGGCAAGCTCGACAATGAGGCCGCAACCGCCATCGTCGATGGCAAAGCCTGACTACCGCAGTCCAGAGGCGCAGACCTACCGACGCATGTACAAATCAGCACGGTGGCAGAAGCTCAGGACCCGGCAGCTGCAGACCGAACCTCTCTGCAGGATGTGCGAGGCACAGGGACAGGTCACTGTAGCTATGATCTGCGACCACGTTACCCCACACAAGGGCGACGAGACGCTGTTCTGGTCGGGCCCCTTCCAATCCCTGTGCAAGCTCCACCATGACAGCTCTAAGCAGTCTGAGGAGAAGACGGGTCGAAAGGCTGTGACGATCGGTGTCGATGGCTGGCCCGTCTGAGTCGGCTCAAGGCCCCTCAAACATGGCAGGGGGGGTGTTTTCGAACTGGAACAGGCTCCCCTCCTGGACCGGCGCCTAACCAAAACTTTCGAATTTGCAGATTGATGTTCTGGAAAGGCCAATTCGGCCAGAGGAAAAACAGCATGGCGACACGAGGCGCAAAGCCGAAACCGGCGCTGCTACACCTGGTCGACGGCACACGGAACGCTACGAGGCACGGTAGCGAGAAAGACCTTCGCAAGACGGTAGACGCGGCCATCGAGAGCTTCGGAAAGCTCGCCAGACCGAAGGGTCTCAAGGGCGAGGCGTTGAATGCCTGGAAGAAATACATCGAGCCGGCGTCATGGCTGGATGCGAGCCGGGAGCCGGCGGCGATAGCCTTCTGTGAGCTCTGGTCAGAATTCAGGTTCAACCCGACCGGGTTCCCTGCTTCGAAGCACGGTCAGATGCGCGCCTACATGAGCGAACTCGGCCTGACGGACGAACGGAACCGCTCCGAGAAGGAAGACGGCGGCAAGGATGAGTTCTTTGAAGACTGACCGCGCCACGGCTTACGCGGAAGCGGTTGTCGCCGGGAAGATCGTTGCCGGGCCCCACGTGCGAAACGCGTGCCACCGTCACATCGACGATCTGAGGCGAGACGATCTGCATTTTGACGAGACCGCAGCTGCGAAGGGCATCCGGTTCTTCGAGGAGAAGCTGAAGCTCTCGGAAGGACAGTTCGAGGGTCGGCCGTTCCGCTCGCACCCGGCGCAGGACTTCATCATCGGGTCGCTCTTCGGATGGAAGAGGCTCGACGGGTGGAGGCGTTTCAGGCGTGCCTACATCGAGCAAGGCAAGGGCAACGGTAAATCGCCGCTGGCCGGAGGTATCGGCCTCTACGGCATGATGGCGGACGGTGAAGCCGGTGCCGAAATCTACTCGGCGGGCGCCACCAAAGAGCAGGCCGGAATTCTGTTCCGCGATGCCGTCAAGATGGTCGACAAGTCGCCGGATCTCGACAAGCGCCTCAAGCGCAGCGGCTCGCCCGGGAAGGAATACAACCTCGCCTATCTGGCTAAGGGATCGTTCTTCCGCCCGGTTTCTAGGGAAACGAAGAAAACCGGATCCGGTCCTCGGCCGCACATGGCGCTGGTCGACGAACTCCACGAGCATGCCGACGGCGGCATCATCGAAATGCTCGAGCGTGGTTTTAAGTTTCGTCGGCAGCCTCTTCTGCTGATGATCACGAACAGCGGTTCGGATCGAAACTCGGCTTGCTGGGCAGAACACGAACACGCTGTGCGCGTTGCCGCCGGCAACCGGGATGCAAAGGACGGTGACGCGCACTACCTCGGCGAGGCGCTCGACGACACAGCCTTCTCGTATGTTTGTGCGCTGGACGTCGACGATGACCCGCTGAACGACCCTTCGTGCTGGCCGAAGGCAAATCCGTTGCTCAACACGACGATCACGGAGGAGTATCTGGCCGGCGTCGTGAAGCAGGCGAAGGACATCCCTTCGAAACTGAACAACATCCTCCGGCTTCACTTTTGCGTTTGGACGGACGCGGAGACGGCCTGGATGACGCGCGCCGCCCTTGAGCCGTGCATCGCTGATTTCGAGATCGCGGAGCACTTCAACAAGCCGGTTTGGCTCGGCTTGGACCTTTCGCAGAACAAGGACATCACAGCGCTCGCCGCGTGTGTCCGGACTGGCGAAGTCGAGGTCGAAGCGGTCCGTGACGGGAAAGTTCAGAAGGTCACGAAACCGACCTTTGACGCCTGGGTGGAAGCTTGGACGCCGCGCGACACCATGGCCGCGCGCGAGATCACCGATCGACAGCCCTATTCGGTGTGGGTGAAGGGCAAGCACCTCCATGCGCCGAAGGGATCGAGCATCCGCTTCGATCACGTCGCGCAGGCGGTGGCCGAATACGCGCACGACTTCGATGTGAAGTGCGTGGCCTACGACCGATACGCCTTCAAGCGTGGTTTCGAGCCGGAGTGCGACAAGCTCGGCATCTCCGTCGAGTTCGTTGAACACCCGCAGGGGGGCACGAAGAAGGGCAAGCCTACCGAGGCGATGACCGAGGCGGCAAAGGCCGGCAAGCGGGATCCAGAGGGCTTGTGGATGCCAGGATCGGTGCGAGACCTGGAAGACGCAATTGCGGAGGGCCGCATTCGGCTCCGGCGCAATCCGGTGCTGATTTCAGCGATGATGTCTGCCGTTACGGACGAAGACCGTTGGGGCAACTATTGGCTGGATAAGGCCAAGGCAACGAACAAGATCGACGCCGCTGTCGCTCTGGCAATGGCCGTCGGTGCCGCCCACTCCTACGAGGGCGGCCAGGTCGAAAAACGATACCAGATGCTGGTCTTCGGGTAGCGAGGAATCCAAACATGAACAGGATGTATTCGGTCCTGACCGTGAAAGCGGTCGAGGAAGAGGAGCGCGTTATCCGCGGCGTCGCCACGACGCCGAATCCGGACCGTGTCGGCGATATCGTGGAGCCCTTGGGCGTCCGTTTCAAGAACCCGATGCCGCTCCTTCACCAGCACGATCACGACAAGCCGGTCGGAACGGTCACCTTTGACAAGCCGACCAAGAACGGCATCACGTTCGAGGCAAAGCTGCCGAAGATCGACGACGCCGGGCCGTTGCGCGACCGCATCGAAACCGCCTGGGGCGAACTCAAGGCCGGACTCGTGCGCGCGGTCTCGATCGGCTTTCGCTCGCTCGAGCATTCCTGGATGGATGACGGCGGTATCCGTTTCATTTCCACTGAGGTCCTGGAGCTCTCTCTCGTCTCCGTGCCGGCCAATGCCGACGCGGTGATCTCTACCATCAAGTCGATCGACCGCCCTCTGCTCGCCGCGTCTGGCAAAGAGCCGAAGGCGGACGATCGGCCTGTCGCTCCCGGCGCTGCGGGAAAATCGAAGCACTCAGTCAATCTCAAGATCAAGGAAAACCCAGCTATGAAGACCATTGCTGAACAGATCGCGGCGCTGGAAGCCTCCCGTCAGGCGAAGGCCGCACGCATGGCCGAAGTCATGCAGAAATCCATGGAAGAAGGTCGTTCGACCGACCAGGCCGAACAGGAAGAGTTCGATACCCTCGAAGGCGAAGTTGATGCGATCGACGGCGACCTCAAGCGTCTTCGTGCTCTGGAAAAGACGCAGGCGCTCTCGGCGAAGCCAGTAATCCCGGGCGCGATCAAAACGGCCGCTGCCGGCACCGCTGCTCGTACGGGCGCCCCGGTTGTCATCAAGGGCGACAAAGACGAGGCCTTCGAGGGTCAGAACTACACCCGCATGGTGATCGCCAAGACCCTGGCACGCATCGACGACATGTCGGCCGTCGGCGTGGCTCACAAGCGCTGGGGCCGCAGCAATCCGCAGCTTGTCGAGAGCATCAAGGCTGCTGTCGCTGGTGGCGGCACGGATTCCGGAGAGTGGGGCGCAGAGCTGGTGCACATCGACCGCTACACCGGCGATTTCATCGACTACCTGTACAGCCGTACCGTGTTCGACAAGCTGCCGCTGCGCGAGGTGCCGGCAAACGTCAACATCGCCGGCCAGGACGGCGCGGCGACCGGCTACTGGGTCGGCCAGTCCAAATCGATCCCGGTCAGCAAGGCTGATTTCTTCGACGTGAACCTCACGCCCCTGAAGGTTGCGGCTCTTGCCGTGGTCTCGAAGGAACTGCTCCGAGACTCCTCGCCGGCGGCTGAGAAGCTGGTGCGCGACGCTTTGGTCAACGCCTCCGGGCAGCGCGTCGATCAGACGTTCCTCGGAACGGCAGCCGCATCTGCTGGCGTATCCCCTGCGGGTATCCTCAACGGTCTCACGGCCGGCACCAGCGCGGGCCCGGACATCGAAGGCGTCATTGCAGACGTGAAGGCGCTCTATGCGGGCTTCATCGCGGCGAATAATGCCGACGGCCTGCAGTTCGTCACCACGCAATCGCTGTCGAAGGCGCTGGGGCTCATTCAGAACGTCATGGGCAACTTCGCATTCCCGGGGCTGTCGGCGAACGGCGGCACGCTCCTCGGCGATACCCTGGTTGCCGGTGGCAACGTCGGCGCCGGCGACTTCATCCTGCTGAAGCCGTCCGACATCTACAAGATCGGCGACCGTGGCGTGGAAGTCTCCCTCTCCACCGAGGCGGCAATCCAGATGGATGATGCCCCGAACGGGGCCTCCGACACCCCGACGGCAAATGCCAGCGTCGTGTCGATGTTCCAGACGGATTCAGTCGCCATCAAGGTCGTACGTCCGTTGAACTTCGCGAAGCGTCGTGCATCTGCCGTGGCCTATATCGGCAATGCCGATTACGGCACTCCGGTGGTCACTCCGTAATTGAGACGGTTGGCGGGGTTTCAGACCCCGCCTCCTTGCCGCTGCTGGAGATGAAGATGAAACTGATTGCCAACCGCCATCTGACCTATGGAACCCGCCGTCTTCTTCCGGGAGACGCATTCGAAGCGTCAGACCGTGAAGCCCGCGTACTGATCGCCGTCAAAAAGGCTGCGCCGGCGGGCGCCGGTGCTCACAAGCGCTCGGTCCTCGTCCGCGCCCCAGTCGACGATCTGGCGGCTCTGCGCAAAAAATATCAGGAAGTCTCTGGCAAGCGGCCATTCCACGGCTGGGACGCAGATGCACTTCGATCAAAGATCGCAGAGGCAAAGGATGCGAACTGATGCGCCTGTTCGGGTTCAACATCTCCCGCGCAAAAGCGGTCGAGAAGGCACTTTCGCCTCCCGCACAGGGCGGTCGGGGATGGTGGTCAATCCTGGAAAGCTTTCCGGGCGCATGGCAACACGACGTCGAAGTCAAGTTCGATTCGGTCTTGTCCAATCACGCTGACTTCGCCTGCCGGACGCTGATCGCTTCGGACATCGCTAAGCTTCGTATCAAACTGGTGGCGAAGGACAGCGACGGGATTTGGTCCGAGACGTCGAACCCTGCCTATTCGCCGGTGCTGCGCAAGCCGAACGACTGGCAGACCCGCATTCAGTTCATGGAAAGCTGGGTGCTGTCGAAGCTGCAGCGCGGCAACGCCTATGTGCTGAAACAGCGCGACGGCCGCGGCGTCGTGGTCAAGCTCTATGTCCTGAACCCCGATCTCGTCACACCACTCGTCTCCGACAGTGGTGCGGTATTCTACCAGCTGAACACTGATGCCCTGAGCGGCGTCGAGCAGGCTGTGATCGTCCCCGCGCGCGAGATCATCCACGACCGATTCAACTGCTTCTTCCATCCCTTGGTCGGCCTGTCTCCGATCTTTGCCGGCGGCCTTGCTGCCATGCAGGGTCTGGCGATCCAGAACGACAGCACGATGTTCTTCCGGAACGGTGCGCAGCCCGGCGGTGTGCTCACCGCGCCGGGGGCGATCGAGGATGACACCGCCAAGCGGCTCAAAGAATACTGGGACACCAATTTCGCTGGAAAGAACTCTGGCAAAGTTGCCGTTCTCGGCGATGGGCTGAAGTACGAGGCGATGAAGGCTAAGGCCATCGACAGCCAGCTTATCGAGCAGCTGAAATGGTCTGGCGAGGTGATCTGCTCGACCTATCACGTCCCGCCCTACAAGATTGGCGTCGGGCAGACGCCGACGAACAACAACGTCCAGAGCCTGAACGTCGAATATTATTCGCAGTGCCTGCAGCGGCTGATCGAAGACATCGAGCTTTGCCTGGATGAAGGCCTCGGCACCGGTGAATCGCTCGGTACCGAATTCGATCTCGACGGGCTCCTCCGGATGGACAGCGTTTCCCTGATGGAAACCCTTGATAAGGCCTCCGGCATCATGACGATCGATGAGAAGCGGCGGAAACTGGACCTTAAGCCAGTCACTGGCGGCGCCAGTGTCTACCTTCAGCAGCAGAACTTCAGTCTTCAGGCGCTGGCCAAGCGCGATGCGCAAGACGATCCATTCAATACATCCTCTTCGTCTGATCGTGCTCCCGTAGCCGCGCCTGCGGACCAGAAAACCAACTCCGATGATGCGGCAGCGCTTGCACAATCGGAACAGCGCGCCTTCGTCGCCGAGGCAATGCTGGCATTTCAGAAGGGTCTCGCGGCATGATTGACGCCAAGGCATTTGGACTAGAACTTGCCGGCATCGTGAAGGCGCAGTTGGACCCGATAGCGGAGCGGCTCGAAGCGTTGGAACGTCGCCTCGACGCGTTGCCGATGCCGCACGACCTCGGCGAAGAACTCGCTGACCTTAAATCCGCGGTAGAGTCGATCGTGATTCCACCTGACTTGCCGGATTTTGACACTCTCGTGTCCGAGGCGGTGGAGCGGCAAGTATCTGCGCTGCCGACAGCGAAGAATGGCGAGCCTGGCAATGATGGTATCGGGCTCGCCGGCGCAGTGATCGATCGCGACGGGAACCTCATTTTGACGGCGACGAATGGGATCCCCTACAACCTTGGCAAGGTCGTCGGCAAAGACGGTGAGCCAGGCAAGGATGGCTTCTCGCTCTCGGATTTCGACGCCACGCTAATGGATGATGGCCGCACGGTGCTTCTGTCTTTCGAGCGCGCTGACCAGTCGTTCAAGGTTGAGCTCGGCATCCCGGCCATGATCTATCGTGGTGTCTACCGGGAGGGCACCTACAACAAGGGCGATACGGTCACCTGGGGCGGAAGCCTCTGGCACTGCGACGCCCACGAAACGACCGAGAAGCCCGACAGTAGCACCAAGCACTGGACGCTTGCTGCGAAGAAGGGCCGCGACGGTAAGGATGGCACCGCTAAAGAGGTGAAGCCGTCCGCGCCTGTTCGCGTCGGTCTGCCGGCGGAGGCACGCTGATGGCGCTTGTTTCCCTCGACGATCTCGATTTCCAGCTGCGCCTTGGGCTCGGTCGAGACGAAACCGGGGCGATCAACGATCCTCTGGCGCCGCAGTTTCAGAAACTCGCCGATCGCGCTTCTCTCATCGTTCTGCGGCATGTGAAGCGGGAGGCTGATCCTTGGACTGAAGAGAACGCTCCGGACGACGTTCGTGCAGCAACCCTGATCGTCGCAAGGAACCTTTGGGACGAGGAGGAGGAGCCTCTATCAGCCGCGGTGACAAACCTGCTTTGTGGGCGCCGGGACCCGACGCTCGCATGACAAAGGCCGGAAACCTCGATCGCCGCATTGTCATCGAAAGGGCAACCAGGACAGTCGACGAGTTCAACAGTCAGGTCGAAACGTGGACGCCGTTCATCACCGTCTGGGCCCAGCGGAAAGATAGCTCCGATCGGGCACGACGAGAAATACTCGCCGCCGACCAGGTTGGATCGTTTCTGCTCAGCTTCTTCGTGATCAGGTTCACGGCCTGGTCGAAGACAATCACGCCGACCGACCGGATCAACTACGACGGTCACATCTGGAACATCAAGGGCACCAAAGAGACCGTCGATGGGCGTGATCGCTTCATCGAGATCTCTGCCGTTCGAGAGAACAACTGATGGCCAAGGGGATCACCGTCAAGGTTGAAGGTCTCAAGGACCTTGAGAATGCGCTGAAGCAGCTGCCGCGGGCGAACGCGAAAGCTGTGCTGCGACGGACGCTGAAGGAGGCCGGAGAGCCGATTGCGAGGGCTGCGCGAGCGAAAGCGCCGAAGTTCGAGATGCATCTCTCCGAGAGCATCGACGTAGGAACGAAACTGTCTCGCCGGCAGGCGGGGCTCCACAAGAAGCAATCGCCCGTAGAAATGTTCGTCGGTCCTGGTCCCGACCCTGCCGCACATCTCGACGAGTTCGGGAGCGTCCACGGTCCCGCACAACCTTTCATGCGTCCGGCGTGGGACGAGAACAAGGACAAGGCGCTGGACACGGTCGCTAACCTGACTTGGGTCGAGATTGAGAAGACCGCCGCGCGCCTGGCGAAGAAAGCCGCGAAAGGCAAATAGCCGATGGAAGAAGCATTGACGAGCCTGCTGCTTGGAGCGGCTGGGCTGACAGCGCACGTCGGCAGCAGAGTTAACTGGACGGCCAAGCCACAGACAGATGCCGGCCTCCCCTATGTCGTCCTGCAGCGGATCGACGGGGCGTTGGATTATCATATGCGCGGAGCGTCCGGATACGTGACCAGCCGCGTGCAGGCGGACATTTACGCCGAAACCTACACAGCCTCGAAGAAGGCAGCACGCGCATTGATCAGCGTCGCGTCCGGATATCGGGGCGGCATCTTCCAAGGGATTTTCATCGATTCCGAACGTGATCTCCCGGCGGCGGACGCGGGAGAGGTGACGCAGCTTTTCCGAACGTCCGTCGACCTGATCATCCACCACACAAACTAGGAGAGTAAGATGGCTGAAACCTTGGCCTCGATCGGCTATGGCTCATTCTTCCACGTCAGCCAGGACGATGGCGCGACGTGGATTGAGCTCGCCGAAGTGTTCGACATCACGCCGCCGAGCGACACCGTTGACGTCGTCGATGCGACGCACATGCAGTCGCCGAACCGCACCCGCGAATTTATCTCCGGTCTTTCGGACCCGGGCGAAGCATCGTTCGAAATGAACTTCGTGCCGGGCTCCGCCTCGGATGCGAAGATCCGCGAAATCCGGACTGCCGGTGCGCGGGTCAAATGCCGCATCACCTTCCCGAATTCGGTCGCGTGGATATTCTCCGGCCTGGTCACCGGTTATGAACCGGCGGTTCCGACCGACGACAAGATGACGGCGACCGTCACCTTCAAGGTCACCGGCTCCTATGTCTCGACGCCGGCCGCAGCCTCCGTCAATTCCGTGCTGCCGGCAATCAGCGGGATCGCTCAAGTCGGGCAGGTTCTTACGGCCTATCCGGGCATCTGGAGCGCTGCACCTTCTTTCTCCTACCAGTGGAAGAAGGGCGGCGTGAACATCGCCGGTGCCGTCAACCCGACCTATACCCCGGTTGTCGGCGACGTTGGCGCCGCGATCACCGTGGCCATCACTGCGACGAACACGGCAGGCTCCGCCACCGCCACCAGCGCGGCCACCCCGAACGTGATTGCGGCGTAAGGAGCGAACATGGCGAACCCTCTTCGCGGCTCGGTCCCCCTTCAGGTGGGGGACCGTTCCTATACCTTGTCATTCTCGATCAATGCGCTCTGCGAGCTTGAGACGGAACTCGATCAACCGGTCGCGGCGATCGTCAAGACCATCCAGAACCCCGAAGCCTTGCGTCTCAGCACCGTGCGCTCGCTGGTTTGGGCTGGGCTTCAGGACCATCATGCCGGCATCACCCTCGCCGAGGTCGGGCTGCTAATCTCGGAAGCAGGCTTGCAGCCGACCATAAACAAGGTCGCCGAAGCGTTCCGGTTGGCATTCCCTCAGGCCGAAACCGGAAAGGGAAAGCCCGGAAACCCTCGGAAAGCGAAGGTCTAGACCCGCTCAGGCTGTTACGGTCATGGGTCGCGGCCGGACAGGATCCTTCGCATTTCTGGCGGCTCACGCCTCGTGAAATCGGCGTCGTTCTCGACGGCGCCGTCGACCGAATGAAAGGCGAGCACAACGACAGGGCCTGGCTCGCCTGGCACATCGAGGCGCTCGCCCGACAGAAGAAACTCCCCCGCCTCAAAGAGTTGACGCACGGCGCGCCGAAAGGTCCGCGTCGGGGTCAGACGATGGAAGAGCAGATCGCCATCGCCGAGGCGTGGACGGCGGCACTGACAAGGAGATGACATGGCCTCTGCCGTAATTGGTTCGCTCCGGGTCGTTCTCGGCATCGATACCGCCATGTTCGACAAGGGGCTTGGCGACGCCATGAAAACCCTCAAGGGCGTCGGCAATTCCATGCAGTCGCTCGGCAAGACGATGTCGCTGTCGCTAACGGCGCCGATCCTCGGTTTCGGAGCGATGACCGTGAAAACCGCCGGCGACTTCGAGGCGGCGATGAACCGCGTCGATGCTGCAACGGGTGCGACGGCAGACGAGTTCAAGGCCATGCGCGACATGGCGGTGCAGCTCGGCGCGGATACCAGCTTCTCCGCGTCTGAGTCTGCCGATGCCATGGAAATGCTGGCCAAGAATGGCCTGAAGGCGAGCCAGATCCTTGATGGTGCGGTGCAGGCAAGCATGCAGCTTGCGGCGGCTTCCGGCGCTGATCTCTCCTCCGCGGCTGACGTCGCGACCGATGTGATGATGAACTTTGGCAAGGAAGCTAAGGACCTCGCGCCGCTGGTTGACGGGATCTCTGGCGTGTTGCTCGAGTCTAAGTTCGGCTTTGACGATTATCGTCTGGCGATGGGGCAGGCTGGCGGCGTCGCCGGGAATCTCGGCGTAACCTTCGAGGATTTCAATGCTGCCATCGTTGCGACCAGTTCCGCCTTTGCCAGCGGTTCGGACGCTGGCACGTCGTTCAAGACCTTCCTGACGACGCTGGTGCCGAAGTCTGACCAGGCCGCGGCGGCAATGGAGGAGCTTGGGCTCAAATTCTTCAATGTCGATGGCTCGATGAAAAGCATGACGGCTATCGCCGAAGAGCTGAAGACAAAGATGGGCGGTCTCTCCGATGAGGAGATGAACAGCAAGATGAGTACCATGTTTGGCACGGATGCGATGCGTACGGCCATCATGCTGATGAAAACTGGCGGCGCCGGTATCGATGAGCTGAAGGCGAAGATCGGCTCAGCCTCGGCCGAGGAACAGGCGGCAGCTCGTCTGAAAGGGTTCAACGGCGAGCTTGAGAAACTCGGCGGTGCCTTCGAGACCTTGCAAATCGCGATCGCCGACAGCGGCCTCCTTGCGATGGTCACCAGTTTCGTTTCGATGCTTGCCGGCTGGATCGATGCGCTTGCCAGCACGAGCCCGGCCCTCTTGCAGTGGGGCACGATCCTCGCCGGCCTGGCGGCCGTCCTTGGTCCGCTGCTGATCACCCTCGGGGCGATCGCATCCGCGATTGCCGCGGTCGGCCTTCCGATCGCGGCGGTGGTGGCAGGCCTTGGGTTGCTGACTACGGCAATCATCGCCTTCTGGCCGGAGATCAAAGTGGCATGGGAGTGGGTGAAGAAGCTGGTCGATATCTTCGTCGAGCTTCACACCGAGGCCCTGGTCGCAGTCATTGCAAAGTTCGAGGAGTTGCGAGCGAAGATCATTGCCTCGCTTGCAGGCCTCGGCGAGCAGATCCTCGCGACCTTCCGGGCCCTGCCCGGCCAGATGATCCAGATCGGCGGCGACATCATCGCCGGCCTCTGGCAGGGCATCCAGAACAAATGGGAGGAGCTTAAGGGCGGGGTCGCCGAGATCGCTTCGGGGATCAAGGACACGTTCACCGGCTTCTTCGACATCAACTCGCCGTCGCGCGTCATGGCTGAGATCGGCCAGTTCATCATGCAGGGCCTCGGCAACGGCATGGAGAGCATGCGCGGCCAGGTCGTCGACGTCGCCGGCGGCGTCGCCACCGATGTCAAAGGTTCTTTCGGCGAGATCGAGAACGCGGGCCAGTCACTGGGCCAAAGCTTCTCGAGCGCGTTCCAGGGGGTGATCGACGGATCGAAGAGCGTCAAGGATGCTCTCGCCGATCTCCTCGGTTCGCTTTCCGAGACTTGGATGAACCAGGCGTTTCAAGCGTTGCTTGGCGGCGGCGTCGCCGGAAAGTCGGGCGGGTTTCTTGGAACGCTCTTCGGAGGCCTCGGTTCGCTGATGGGGTTTGCCAACGGCGGTGAGTTTCAGGTGGGCGGCGCCGGCGGCATCGACAGCCAGCTTGTCGCCTTCCGAGCGAGCCCGAACGAGACGGTATCGATTACCAAGCCCGGGCAGGAACGAGGCGCCGGCGGCAGCATGCATGTCACCTTCTCGGCCGACGTCGACCAGAGCGGAAATCTGGTTCCGTTTGTTACGAGCGTGAGCGACCAGCGCATCGAGCGCGCGGCACCTTCCATCGTCGGCGCAGCCAATCGGCAGGTTGTGCCCGTCATGGCGAGCTATCAAAACAACAAAGCAGGCGGAGACTATCGTGGTTGATTTCATCTCCTGGCCTGCCGACCTCCTGCCAGCGAAAGAAATCGCCGCCAATCCGGTCCCGTTTTCGCGCTCCGGCGGTCGCACGATCAATGGGTTGGAGCGGACCATCCGCACCGATCGCGGCTTTTGGAACATCGCTTTCAATGGCGTGCTGCTGCACAACAGCGCACAGCGCCGGACATGGAATGCGATCAGGACGGGCCTAGCTGGACGATCCGGGCTGATCGTACTTCCGATCTGGAGCTGGGATACCGCGCCGTATGCGGCCGGCGACTTCTGGAGCAACAATGAAGTGCGCGTGCCGCATTCGGACGGTACGCCGCACTCAGACGGAACGCCTTATGTCCGCAGCAATATCGTGGTTCGGGCTGCAGAAAGCGTGCAGATCGGCGCTACGCGCATCCGCCTTGAGGCGCAGTCAGCCGGCGCAAATCTAACGGGCACCCGCTTCAGCTATCAGCACGCGCTTTATGAGACCGGTCCGGCGCTCTCGATCGACGGCGCCTTCTGGGAGTTGCCGATCTTTCCGGCGGTGCGTGCGCCGATCCCGGCTGGCTCTTACGTGGAATATAATCTGCCGACGTGCCTCGCGCGCCTGGCGGATGACAGGGGAATGGACGTTTCGATGAACCCCAGCGTCATCAGCGAGCACACCGTCAACTTCGTCGAGGCCGTTGACTACTGGTCTGATCTTGCGGCGGGTTTGCTCTGATGATCGACTTCGTTCGTATTCTTTGCGTGATGACTTTTCCGAGCGCCACGGCGAGGTTCCAGGATGGGTCGAGTGCCTATCACGATGAAGAGGGGAATCTTTGGAGGGCCGCGAATTTCGTCGAAGGTGGCCTCGACGCGATCGAGCAGGTGATCAACGGTGAAGCCTTCACCCTGAAACTCGGCATCGCCGGGCTCGACCGCCTGACGACCGACCTTGCCTATGAAGATTATCAAAAAGGCGAAATCATAGGTGCCAAGGTGCAGATCTTGACGCTCGATTGCGATCGTTGGGAGCAGCCTTTAGGGCTTCCGAAGGTTCGTTTTACCGGTCGTATCGACGACATCATCTTTGAGAAAGTGTCGAACAGCTCGCAAGTCACATCATCGATCAGGGTCGATGTCATCAACCGCTTCACCTTGCGGACCCTCACCAACGGGGGCGTGCTGTCCGATATCGATCAGAGGGCGCGCGCGGCGGTGCTCAACCCTTCCGCGCCCCCCGACCGCATATGTGAGCGTATTCCGATGCTGATCGACAAGACTGTTGTCTGGCCGCGGTGGAATTGACGTGGACGCCCTCGATGCATTCTTCGCGGACCATGCACGCAAGGTTTGGTCGCCGGGCGTTACTGATTGCTGCCTGGCCGTTGCAGACTGGGCCATTGCATGCGGTCATCCCGATCCGGCCGTGCATTTGCGCGAAACCTATGACTGTGAGGCCGGGTTTCGGGCGATCATTAGCTCGGCGGGTGGCGTGACGGCGCTAGTCGAGTCTTGCGCAGCTGCCATTGGCGGCCGTCGCGTCAACGAGCCAATGAGGGGGGCGATTGGCGTGATTGGTAGCTTGTCAAATGTTCATCGCCAGTTTGGCGCCATTCATGACGGCGCCGGCTGGCGCGTGAGATTTGTCGAAGGATTCTTTCCGATGTTGGCTCGGCCGCTTGCGATGTGGGAAATCTAGCGAAACCCCATAAATCCGCGGGCTAGTCGCAGCCCGTACACCACGCCGAGACGCATCGTGGTGTCTTGTTTATTGGTGGCTTGCAGCTGTGCGTCTGGGAAGATGATACCTGAGTAGATGCCCATCAGCCACCATCGTGCTTCGTGGTAGCAAAGAACCGGACATCCAGACATGCCGGGAGCGCCACCTCCATCCAGAAGCAGCCGATTCGTTCCCATCCACGCTGCGACAGATCTCTTCAGGAAGATCGGCGTCGGCTGCGTTATCCCGCTTGCACTGAAACCGTAAGGATATCCAACCAGTGCCACGTCAGCCGCTTCATTTGAGAGGTACTGCCAAATGTCGGAGAGGGAGAAACAGAAAATCTCCTGAAACTCTGATGGAAGGGAAACAGGAATTCTAACAACGTCGTTAAATTGCGGAAGCCGCAGCCCGAGGCATTCTATATCAGCGTGATCTCGCTTCGTTTGATCCTGTTTCCAAACTGGTGTCGTGCCATCGTCACGATAAAGATCGATCACCCACTCGCGAGAATTACCGATCGCTTGGATGGTGGGACTTCGTTGTTGGAAGTCTTGCGTGAAAAACCGCAGGTACTTGCGTCTTGTGGGAGGTGCAAGCAGCTCCGGGGTGAGGAAATTTATTCCAGTCACCACGTGCCAGCAGGTGTACAGGAAAACTTCACGGTCTTCCTGCACGAGCACCCCGCTTGCTCTCGACAGAGTAGTCCGATCTTCGTCGAGCAATTCGATCCGAACCGCCCTGAAAGATGTTTCTTTCGCGTTTCCCAAAACGTGGGTCATATTTGCTACTCTTGTTGGGTTTAGCTGCCGCCCACGCCGGCGGCGGTGCCGCCTACGGTTGCCGCAGGGCACTCGTAGTTGAATTCATATTGAGGTTCGGCGATCAGGTAGCCCTTGGTGATCCTGCAATGAGGCCGCCCAGTTTGAGTCAGGTATTGTTGCGCCGCAGCCTCGTGGCGTTGTTCGGGCGTCATTACGTTCGCCATGCCGAGCGTGGCACCTCGCGCAGCTCCCATGGCTGCTGACGCGGCGATGCTCGGCGTAGTCATGATTGTTTGCTCGTCACGTTTCTCAAACACACGATAGGTGTCGTCGGCCATTTTTACAGGCGTGACCGTCGATGGGTACGACGTCATGCGAGAGATCGCTTGCGGCGAGGCGCACCCGGCCAGCATCGCGGCCAATGTAAATACAACTACTTGCTGCTTTTTCATCCCTGTCTCCCTCTAGGCGAGCGGGAGGATAAGCACAGCTTCTAACGAGGTCCAGTGTAGAGATGCCCGCTGTTATCAACCTAGCCGCGTTGATTGTATCGTCGCTGGCAACGACTGTTGTTGGTGCTAACGCACTTTATCTCGGCACCTTGGGTCTGGCCTATGCCGGTCTGGCCTACGGCGCAGCGCTGCTTCAGGGCCTGCTCGTCGACAAGCCCGCCGTTCCGGAGCCCGACGACGGTGCCTATAACCTCAAGCAGTCCGTGCCGAGCCTGCCAATCGTTCTGGGCCGCCGGAAGAAGGGCTCTGACTATCTCGCGCTCGAAGAGCGGAATGGCACTGCCTATCACATCATGTGCGCGGCGGGGCACCGGATCCATGGGTTCGTCGAGCACTACCTGCACGACGAGAAGGCGACGCTAAACGGTGACGGCTACACCGTCACACCTGCACACATGGCTGGATATGTCCGCATTCTGACACGCAACGGCCTGCCGGCAGAAACAGCCTATGCGGACCTCGTCACGACGTTTCCGGAGATCTATACCAATGCTCACCGGGGCGATGGGCTGGCGACGGTGCGGGTCTCCTGCGCCACGGCCGACTCGGGCGACTATCTCGATGTCTATCCGAACCAGATGCCGCAACATTCGAGCGTGATCGACGGTGCGCTGGTCTTCGATCCGCGGAATCCGGACCATGATGCCGCCGACGATGAGACCTTCGAATTTGCGCAGAATCTTGCGCTGCTGCGGATGCATCAGCTGACCAATCCCTGGGGTGGAAAGCAGAACCTGGCGGACATGTATATGCCCGACTGGGCGCATGCTGCAGATATCTGCGACCAAGCGGTGACGAACCGTGATGGGGACAGCGAGCCGCGCTACCATGGCGGCATCTGGTTTCGCGCGAACAATGATCAGGTGCAGGTGGGCCGGCTACTCGACCAGGCGGCAGAGCTGGTCGTTTATGAGCGTCCAGACGGCCTGATCGGCGTGCATGCAGGCGAGTTCGTCGTGCCGACGATAAGGCTCACGGAAAATGACATCCATCGCCTGACCTTTAAGGCGAACCGCAGCGAGGCGGCGACGGTGCTCGCCGTGCGTGGCCGCTTCACCAGTCCGGAGAACCGCTTCAATACGGTGGATGCGGCGATCTGGGGCAATCCCTATATCGGCGAGGACACCGAGCGAACCCGGACGCTCGACAATCAGGTGATCGAGCGGCACAACCATTGCCAGCGGATTCAGAAGATCACCGAGATCCGCGCCAATGCGCCGCGCGTTTCCGTTCTTGCGACCTATGAAGCGGCGGGTGATATCGCCTATCACCGTTTCGTGCGGGTGCATGCGCCGCCGCATCTCAATGAGGCGATCGTGGAAATCACGACGTCACCGACATTCTCTTTCCGCAACCTGACGGTCGAGTTTTCCGGCATTGTCGTGCCGGCGAATCTCTATGAGTTCGATGCAGAGAAGGAAGAGGGGGAGCCGCCGACGATCCCGGAAGCGATCGTGCCCACCGGCGTCCCTCTCCCGACCGGCTTCGCTATCGAGATCAAGACGCAAGCGCTGGCCGGCGGCGAGACTGCTTCCTACGCCGTCGCCACTTGGACCTTCGTTTCAAACGCGCTGCTTTATGAGTTCGAGTGGCAACCGACCGAGGGACCGAACCAGACCGCACAGTCAACGATGTCTAAAAAAGGCGAAAGCATCGCGCGCTCCAACTATCTCGCCGATGGAATACAACACCGGTTCCGGGTTCGCACCTGGTCGAATGGTTCGAAGTCCGCCTGGACCACTTACATCTTCGCGACGCCGGTCTCGGATCCGGTTGCTCCGGTCGCGCTGAGTTCGTTCGCGATCACAGGCGGATCGCTGCAACTCGGCCGCGCGACCTTCACATTCGCCACCGCGAACGACACGCACCTGAAGCGCATCAATCTCTATCGAGTCCCCACGGGCGTGACGCTCAACAAGGCGGTGCACACGAAGATCACAATCGGAGCGGCGCCGGGAACGACCTTCGCTTACATCGACGGCGATGCGACCAGGGTGAACGGGGTGGCAAACTCCGACTTTGCCAGTTCGACCGGGCTGACGCTCGGGACCGGATGGACTGTTGGCAGCGGTAAGTTGAACGGCGCGGCCGGTGCTACATCGTTCGCGACCCAAGCCTTCACTGCGGCGAACGGTGACAAGGTGCGTACGAAATTCGATGTCTCGGCCTATGCCGCCGGCAACGTTCGACCGCGCATCATTGGGGCGACCCTGTTTACCGACGGGACGAACCGCGCAGCGAACGGCACATTCCTCGAAACGCTGACGGCGACGCAGGCAATCACCAGCATCGGCATGCGGAAGGACACGCCTTTCGCGGGCTCGATCGATGACCTGATCGCCTACATCGAGACCGCGAGCTGTGCGCCTCAAGGCGTGTGGGACTACTACGCATTCCCGGCCAACGGCTCGGGCAAGGAAGGGCCGCAGGCTGGCCCGCTCACCATCACCATCGTCTGAATTCTTTTACTTTGCAGAGGAGCCCATCATGGGTGTGATCGCATCGCTTGGGCGTTATGCGTGGCGTTTCTTCAAGTCCGAAGGACTGCCAGACACCGGCGAGAATGAGCCGGATAAGGTCGATATCTTCGCATTCGTCGACCAGGTCGACGAGGAAATCGAGCGGCTGAAGCAATCGGTCCCGGTTTCTGAGATCTTCTTTGCCACCAAGGCGGAGATGGATGTGGATCTCGGTTATGCGGCCGGGGTGAAGGGTATCGTCACCAACGATCCGACCCTTGCGAACAACGGCACGTATGAGAAGCTCGGCGACGTAGGCACCGGCTCCTGGGCGTTTCGCATTCCATCGATTGAGGTGCTGGTTAATGCCGCCGTTTCGCCGGCAACTGGCATCACAGAAGCATTCTCTGCCGATTTCACGATGGAGTTCCGCAACGCGGACGGTTCGATCTTCATGGGATTGACGCCAGAAGGTGACTGGATCTCCAACACGGAAGCTGACGCAAACCTTGATCCTGTGATCTGGAATGGTGAGGTCTATATCCGCTCCGGCTCCTCCGACGAGGATGAGACGATCGCCCCCCGTCGCGTGACCTATGGCTCGATCATCGGCGACAGCTACGAGATCGTGAAAACTAATGGAGGGGCCGTCGAATATGCGATGCTCGAAGCGAACGGCAACTTTGCCCCGCTCCGTGAAAAGGCGTCGCTTGCGCCGCTCAATCCGTTCCTCTCCTCGGTCAGCAAACTTGCGATCCTATTTGTCTGCGGGCAATCCACCGGCGCCGGCCTCTCCCCGGGCTCGCCTTCTGCGCTGACGACGACGGCGATCGGTCCGGGCAAGGTTGCCATGGGGAAGCGCGGCGTCCGTATTCTTGGCAACACACAGGCCGCCAACTGGCTGACGTACCCGGCGCGATCGGAAAGCTATGACGGCTTCGTCAGCGCCTACGAGATCCGCAACTCCGATGCTGGCGAGACCGGATGGGCGCAGGCTGCGAAGCAGTGGGCCGATAGTCTGCCGTCGGACACGGGCGTGATCGTCTTTACCGCCGCGATCGGCTCGGCGACGAGCGCCCAGATTGCCAAAGGCAGCAACCCCTATCTGAACGTTCTACGGACGATCGCGGCGATCAAGACCTTCGCCGATGCCTATGGCCTGACGATCACCGAATGCCGCGGCGTGCTCGAAGACGGTCAGTCCGAAGCGACAAGCAACACGAGCGCCGCGACCTGGTCGGCCTTCATTCAGCAGCTGCGCGCTGATCTGCAGGCGGACATCAATGCGATCACCGGGCTTTCGGCGGCGCTGAAGCTCTATGTGAACCAGACGCACTCGCACCCGGAAAACACCGGCGGCTTTGGCCGCACGCGTGTGAAGACGCCGCAGGGCGTGCTCGATGCGGCCGCTGCAAACGCCAACGTCATCCCTGCCGGAGCGCACCACTATTGGGATCTCGGTGACGGCGTGCACTACACGTCGGCTGCCTATCGCGACAAGGGTTTCACCCTCGGCAAGGTGCTGGCCGCCGGCGCCTACACGGCGATGCGGATGAGTTCTGCCAGCCGAACAGGAACGGCGGTGACACTGACCTTCACCGGCGTCTCGGGCTCGCTCACACAGGACACGACCCGCTTTGTGGATCCGGGGCAGTTCGGCATCAAATTCTACGACTCGAGCGATGTCGAGATCCTGATGTCGGGGGCACCGACGATCGTCGGCAACACGGTGCAGTTCACGCTCGCCTCGGCACCGCCTGACACGAACAACACGATCGAGCTTGGCCTTTACGGCGCGCTTTACACCGGCGCCGGCAAGACGACCGCAGGGCATTGCCTGCGCAGCTCGACGAACATGGGCAACGACCCCTCGGGCAACCCTACCTACAAATGGGCGCATTGCGGCGCCATCGCCTGCAACTGAGGTTTCGACATGGCATCCATCATCAAGCTCGCCGGCTCGCCTTCGAAGATATCGACGCCAATCCTCAACATCTCGCTGCTTAATGCGATCGCCGGCGTTCCCGGCAAGCGGCACTGCCTGCTTGCCGACGCGCTGCGCGTGAAGAACTCGGGCGTGGCGCCGGAGATCAACGCTTACGATCTGTGGAGCCAGCATCGTGTCGTCGGACCGCTGACGCGGTGCCCTGATGTGGTGACACCTGGTTCCGGATGGAACGGCCGCAAGGTGATCGAGGGCGCCGGCGTCACCAACAATCTTTTGACGATCCAGAACGTGCAATTCACCGGGGATATCAGCTTCGCCTTCGTCGCGAATATCAACAGCGCCAAGGGGGGGACGCTGCTTTCGAGCCCGGATGAAAACTTCAAGATCTTCCAGAACGCCTCGAACTACATCTTCATCCAGACGAACAAGAGCGGCGGCAACCGGTCGTTTGCGCTGACCGCTGGCGTGCGGGCGGTGATCGCCACCTTCAACGGCACCACCGGGCACACCAGCTTCTATGTCGACAACGATCCGGATGGCGGCACGTTCGACCCGGCGGATGGCGCCTTGCCGCTGCCGACCGTCACCAGTCCAGCCGACTGCTACATCATGAACGCTGGCGCCAAGGAACCCTTCAGCGACAAGCTCGGCTTCGCGCTGATCCTCGGCGTCGATCTGGCCAAGACGGAATACAACGATCACCGCAACGCCCTGATGGGGGCGATGATCTCCTACTATGGGCTCTGAGAGCCCGGGACGTCCGAGTCTCTTCCAAATGGTGAAACTAACGAGTGTCTGCTAGCTTTCAGAAGGGGCAGGAGGTAAGGCGCGATCGCATCGCGTCGTGTTTGAGGGAGCGGCTATGAGCAACCGTTTTCACATGCCGTTGAGGTTTTTGGACCTCATTCGGGATGAGCTAGAAAAAGCAGACGCAGAGCTTGATCAGATGGAATCCGAAAAGGACGCCGAGATCAGAAGAGCCCTGCGGTACATCGTGAAGCTGAACAGGAAGGAAGATCCAGACAAGGCAATCTGGAAGGCCCAGATGAAGGATAGGCTGTCGTTGTTCGTTTCGAGGGGCTGTGGCCGAATGCCGCGTTAGCTAGGAGCGGTGGCCCTTCCGTCTGCGCGCGATCAAAAGCAGTGCCGCAAAAACTACGATGGCGACGGGCCAAAAGTCCGTGGTCTGATCCCAGTTCCAGAGCCAGAATTTGTAGGCTTCGAGATGCGGTGGCGGCATGTGCACGCTTATTTCATAGTCGCGCTTCTCGCGGCCATGAAAGTGGCCGGCGCCGAAGGCAAGCCCGATGATGATCGCGTCGCGGCGCGAGTAGAAGAGCATGCCAGAAACGGCAACGACAACGGCTATGCACAGCGCCTCAACGATGTGGCCTAGCCAGTCAAAATTCTCATGGATGTAATGCCAAGGGATTTCCATGCGACGCTGCTCCTACAAGGCTTTCGTTACAACCTGAGTAGCAACTGACACCAAGACGGCCGCCAGTGCTACGGCCGTTCCTAGTCGCACGATCTTCATTCGGCGCCCGCGAGCGCCACTCCAGTCATAGCCCATCATGTTCCCCCAGCCGGCATCATGCCGTGTCTGGATGGTGGCCTGTTTTCCTAACGAAGAGGTAAATCATGACGTACCGCCTACCGCTGGCATGGCTCCAGCCGGTGAAGATGTCCCGTATCATCGCGCATTGGAGTGCCGGCGCCCATCGAGCATCCGATCTCGACAAGGAGCACTACCACTTCATCGTCGAGGGCTCCGGCAACGTGGTCCGCGGCGACCACACGATTGCCGAGAATGTGAACACGGCCGACGACGACTATGCCGCCCATACGCGGGGCTGCAACACCGGCTCGATCGGCGTCTCGCTCGCCTGCATGGCTGGCGCGAACGAGAGCCCGTTCCATGCCGGCAAATTCCCGATGACGGAAACTCAATGGCACCGGGCCATGGACGTGATCGCGCACCTGGCCGAGTTCTATAAGATCCCGGTCACTTCGAAGACGATCCTTTCCCATGCCGAGGTTCAACCGAACCTGGGCATCAAGCAGGCCGGGAAGTGGGATTTCACCCGCCTCCCGTTCGCGCCGAACGTCATCGGCGCCAAAGCATGCGGCGACAAGATGCGCGCCGACGTCAAAGCACGCCTCTAAATCCAACCTCCCAACATCGAAGGAACCACCATATGCGTTCGCTGATCATCGTATCGGCGGCGGCCTTTGTGCTGTCCGCTTGCACCACCACAGGCTCGATCGACACCACGATCAAGAACAACCTGCCGAAGACCTGCGCGCTGCTCGAGACGGCGCACGCCGCGTTCATCGCGGCCTCGGCCTCCGGCAATATCAAGGCATCCACTATCGCCAAGGAGAAGGCAGCCTACGACGGCGTGCGCGTCATCTGCGCCGATCCTGGCAGCGTCACCGCGGCCAACGCTCTTGTCGTCGTGGCGACCGCCTACACGACGGTTTCTCTCGCTCTAAGGGAGGCACAGTAAATGGGCGGCATCTCGAAAGCATTGGCCGCAGCAGCAGGTGGCGCTGGCGTCGGCACTGTCGGTATTCCCTTCATGCCGGAAGGCACGCCCTGGTATGGCTATCTGGCGCTCTATGCGCTGACGATCGGCTTGCCGGCGGTCCTGACCTATCTAGCGCCGAAGAACCAGCGGTAAGCATCCGGCCGGCTCTCAACCTCGGGAGCCGGCTTTCCCATCAAGTGCGGCATAGCAGACAAAACGAGGGGCATAATGGGGCAGGAGCATGGTCACATGGAACTCCCGAAGCGAGCGCAGAAGCTAGAGTGGAACCTCAACACGATCATCCAGTTGGTGACGCTGATCGGCATGTGCGCCGGCGGCGTGGCGATCTGGGTGAACAAGGGAAGGGACATCGAGGAGCTTCAGAATTGGAAGGCCGGGCACGAGCTCTTGCACAAGGAGCGCCTGGTCGAGGTCAAGGCGATCGAGGCGCGCAACGAGGAACGATTCCGCTCGCTCGAAAGCGAGGTCCGAAAGATCGACAACCTTTCCTACAGGCTGACGGTCACCGAGCAGACTTCTTCGTCTACGGCAGGCGCCATCAAAGACCTTCAGGGCTTGTTGAGCCAGCAGGCCGGGGATCTGAAGGTAATCAAGGAGATTCTTCAGCGCGTAGAGGGCGGACAGTTGCGGCGCTAGTTTCCCTACCAATCAGCCCCATGGTATTCGTAATGCTCCTGCACAGGAGGGGGCTATGTGGATTGCAAGACTTGCAAGAATTGCCGCGGTGCTTGTCCTAGTAACGGGGGCTTCCCAAGTTGCGATTGGTCTCCTAATCGCCACAGAAACCATCGGCCCACATGACGAGGCCATGGCTCGCTTCTTGCCGGGGAAAGCATCTACCGGGCAAGCTATAGATAGAGGGGCTCTCATTCTCCTGATCGGGCTCGCGTTGGGAACGCTCGCTGAAATCGCGCTGAAAAAGTGATGCAGACGAGATGAAAGCGACCACGCCGGCCACCATCGTGCTCAGAACCGCGCCGCTCACATGATGAAGGGCGGTTTTCACATTCCTTAGCCGATTGACAAGATTGCAGCTTTCAGTTGATTTCTCCTCGCAATTGAGGCGGAACCGTTATGCTGACCAGATACAGATTGATGATCATCCTTGCTGTTTCAGCGTTCGTGCCGTGGTCTTATTCGTACCTCGTAAGCAATGATCCCTGCACAACCGCACACTGTATGTGGATCTTGGGTTTCGGGTATTTGGCATTTGCTGCGGCGATTGGTCTTTTCGCTCTTTATCACGTCATGATTATTCTTGAGGGACTGTGGATGTCCTTTCTGCACCGCTTCGACAAATAGGCTTCCTCGCCCGTTCTTGCGTCCTACTGCCGCGCGCTTTCGGACCCAAGCTCTATGTATCGGCCCATCGACCACAGATAGGCGATGATCTCAAGCTTCAGCGGAGCGCGATCGCCGTATCGCTCCTCGATCCGTTTAAGCTCCTCGATTGCGGCATCCTGCTCGTCCAAATCTCCAATCACGTAGCTTTCGGGTCCGACAGCGCAGATGTCGCACCCGGCTTCGATCATGTCGACGACGAATGCGGGGATTTCGCTGGCCTTCATTTGACGGCGGGCGTTCTCGGTCATGTCAGGTCCTCCGTTGAGATCGGGAGAGGCTATGACGAGATCATGTGCGGCCGAAAGGCGCAAAAATGCTCCCTAGATTTCGAGGAAGCTCGAGCAATTTAGTCGTTGCGGAGGATGCTTCGACTCAACGTGAAGATCAAATTGCCCATTACGAACACCGCCAGAGCGAAGTACCACATGTACGTGGTACTCAACTCCGTCGCTCGATACTCGGGGTAAAAACCCTCTCGAAACAGCATTGTCGAGTGAACCAAGGGGTTCCAGAGAAGAATGTCGCGAAAGGGATGCGGGAGCAAATCCGGAAGATACATCACGCCGGAGAGGATCATCAACGGCCGCGTGATGATGTTGAAGATCTGTTCATAGAGGGGGAATTTAGGGGCGAGTGCCGAGTTTGCGAGGCCCATCCCCGCTGCAAGAACGGTCGTGGCCGCCACCGACTGCAGGATATACTGCCACTGAATGAACACCGGTTCTCGAAGAGTGAGGATTATGACGCTAAAAACTAGGACGCATACCAGGGTTGTCGTAAGCGTCTGGACGATGACGCGAGCAACAATCGTGTCGATGGGGGCGACGTTCGGGTAGCTCAGAAGCGTCTTGTTAGCGCGTACAGCCGATGTGAGGTATGCGACGCTGCCGGCGTAGAAGAAGAAGCTGAGATATCCTGTTGCGAAGAATTCGCTGAAACTCGTTCCAAGGGCAGGGTGGTGAGAAAGTCCGCCGACCACCAGCGTCATCATAACAATGTAAGAGGTGGGTTCGAGGATTGCCCATATGTAGCCGCCGGGCTTCCCGCCGTACCGCGTCGTCACCTCGCGGACAAGAAGGGCGCTTACAACTTGGATGTGAGTTCGCAGATACATGTGCACCTCGGTTCAACGGCGCACTTTCTACTGTCCCATGATCCGGAACTCAAGGATCAGGACGGAGCAAAGTTTTCACCACATTTCGGGATAGCACAAAATGAAGGCCTCGTCGTACGGAGACGGCGAGGCCAGAGGCGCTTATCGAAGAGACTTCACTGGGGACTTTGTGAAGCTCTGTGCCTGCCCGATCGTGCAAAGCGGGTTAGGACAAGGGGAAAACGCCGGCACACGAGAATGGTTCCTGCCTTCAAAAAAATGGCCCCAAAGAGCAACCATCGGGGCCGAAGCGTGTGCTGTGCCAAGTGAGCCCTCGCGGAGGGAAGGGATGCTCGGGCTCGTTCTAAGACTATCACATGCGGCGATTAGTTCCGAGCCTCTTGGAGAATCCTACAAATTGCGTGTCGAGCGAAAGCCTGATCTGATGCGGGCATGACCACGAAGCTTTCAGATTTAGGGCTGAGAAACCCAAAGCTGCTCGGCGAGCTCAAACGGCGGGGGTATGAGACCGCAGACGACATGAAGCTCGTGCCCACGACAGACGCGTTGCGGATGAAGGGAATGGGCGCAAAATCGTGGCAGAAAATCTGTGATGCTTTGGGCAGAGACCCGGCCCGGACGTAAGGCTCGAAAGCCATGACCGAGCCCTACCAGCCCCCGCTACCAGTGGCGCCGCACCGAACTAGACGCCAACGACCCGCCGACCGCCTTCGATTGGCTTGGTTTCGACGACGTCGGCTTGCCGTGCGCAATATTCCCGTTTTTCTTCCCGCACGCGAACACTGCGCTGGATTTAGAAGAGAAAGCCTCTAGCCGCCGCGATTTCTCTTCACGATCCGCAAAAAAGGCCAAACGCCAAGACGTTCTCGCGCATGTCACAACGACTTGGCAGCACGTAAGGTGCGTGTTTAAATCTGCACCGCGGCGCAATAGCCGCCTCGATTGAAGAGTAGCGTGGGCGACAAAATGCACGGCGAGTGGGTACGAAAATCAAGCGGAGGCGTCACCGCTATCTTCGTGCACGGATTTATGTCAAGCGGCGAAAAGTGTTGGAGAAATGAAAACGGCGTGTTCTGGCCAGATCTGCTTCGCGACGAACCGGGCATGTCTGCGATAGGCATTTATGTTTTTACATATCAAACTGGAATATTCAGCGGCAGTTACCGAGTGAGCGACATTGTCGACGCTCTATCCGAGCATATGGAGTTGGATGAAGTCTTCGATAGCACTCGCCTGATCTTTGTTTGCCACAGTATGGGCGGCATCGTTGTTAGGAAGTTCATCGTTGAGAAGGCTGTCGACCTAATTAAGTCTAATAAGAACGTCGACCTATTTTTGATAGCCTCGCCTTCGCTGGGCGCTCAATACGCTGATTGGCTTTCACCGATCGGTAAGTTTTTGGGAAACGCACAGGCAGACATATTGAGGTTTGTTCGCAATAATCAATGGCTCTCAGATTTAGATAAAGAATTTACAAATTTGAAGGAAAGTCAAAGCCTAAAAATTAGAGGCAGAGAATTAGTTGAAGATAAATTCCTTTACTTCAAAAAAATATTTGGCAAGCAACTTGTCGAGCCATTCTCGGGCACGAAGTATTTCGGTCGAGCGTTTAGGGTTGCCGGTTCGGATCATTTCTCAATAGCCAAGCCGGCTAACAAGATGGCGATGCAGCATCGAATCCTATGCCGGTGGATTTTGAATGTCGGCGTATCAGAGTCGAACCGGTCACTGCAGCCTGAGACGCCCACGCATACGAAAACTAGTTCCGAAGAGTCGGGCCTTCCTGACGCCAGTATGGCCGCCCCTAAAGCCCTCTCTCCAGCGTCCGCTGCAGAAATCTTGACGAAGATCGGCCTGGAGCAAGTCAAGGGGTTGGATGACGCTCTACTGATTTCCACGCTACACAGCATACCCGGGAATTTAAGCGAGGCCCCTTATCTCTTAATATTGCTCAAAAACACGTTGGAAAATTCTTCCTTAATCCCGGGTAGGAAGGCACGTGAGCTTTTGCAGCTTGCGAGGCGTTTAGACAAAGATTTCGCCCCTGCTGGAGCGGAAGAATGGCGCGAAGGGTATGAGCGAGTTAGGTTCATCATCGAGCCTATTCTGGAGAAACTTCCAACGCAGCGCGAGTGCTACAAAAAAATAGTAAGTACATCTCCCGGGATATATGTTCCGTTCCTCATTTCTCGATATGCGTCGAACCCCTGGAAGACTGACGATGAAGATCAGAATGCTTTTACTCGAAGACGTTTCATTCGAGAAAACATAGTAAATATCGTCTTTTATCATTCTTTGGGTAAAGAGTGCTTTTCGATTCTCGATCTAGAGGCTCGACAGTATACAGACGAGATTGAATTTGATCTTGAATCCAATATGGAGCTCATAGACGAAATTAAGAGCGCACTAGGTGCCGATTTTGTCGCTTGGTATCAGAGTTTCAGAGGCAAGCCCTACAATACCGAGATGCAGGCACTTGAAGAGCGGTGGCAACGGGAACGGGATCAGAAAAAAGAAGAATTGGAGAGGGTTCGAGGTGAATATTACGCCTACCATAGCAAGTATCGGGAGCCACCTACGCCGAAGCAATCTTTGCTCTTGATCAAGAAAATTGATGATATTTCAACTGCATTAGAAGACACAAAGGCTATGCCGTTTTTTTCGGAGTCAAATCGCCTTATAGATTTGGCAAAGCATCTGCTTAAACCGTATTTTCCAGACGCCGCTTTTCGTATGCATGAGGTGCAGCAAAACGGCCCTGGACCCTATGCTAGGAATGAGGTGCTGGACGGGCTTAAAGAAGTAAGACAAATTTTGGAAATTGAGGCAGCGAGAGGGGACGTATGAGGTCCGATACAACACTTCTGGCTAGGTTTAGGCCGGACGTGTTAGAATAGCGCCTTTCTATCCTACTGCTTCTTCAGTCCGCATCCAGATTCCATGCGGACCTTGAAGATGAATTCCGACAGCCACCACGCGCCACCCCTAGGCATTGGCCGTCTTCTATTCAGGGCGGTGCTCGAAACAGAACCAGTTTGGCGCCGCTTTCCCGCCGGCAAAGCCGACGCAATCCCCGGTGCGCTGAAGCGCGAGGGAGCCGTCTTCGCGGAGCCGCTGCTCGTCGCCGAGGTAGAATACCGAGCGTGGACACAGGACGGGAAGCTGCGGCATCCGTCGTTTAAGGGGATAGGGAAGCCGGGGGACAATTCAACGGTTTCACCCTTCTTCGAAATGACCGTCAGGGGGCGGAGGAACGATAAGCGAACGCTGAATAGATCAGGAGTGTGACCGATATCAGCATGAACAAATGGGCATTCTTCCAAACCATGTCTCTGAAGAACCGCTGGTCAGCGATGTCTGGGTACGTTGGCACGCTGTCGCTGAGATAAACACTTGTGACGGCGCAACCGATGAATGCGAGAAGGAAGACCACCGTCAATGCGGCGAGTACTGGCCGCCAGATGTGCTTTCGCAGCCAAAACAAAAGTACCCCACAGGGCGCACCGACGAAAGCCGCGATTCTCAAGTTCTGCGCCGCCCAACCATCATGGCCTAACCAGGTGCCCTCGATCGGTTGATAAAACATCGTTATGGAGATTGCGACCCCTGCTACAACGGCAAATATGTCCTCGGCTTCCTTCATGGGTTCACGTTCGAAGCCGGAACCCAAATGGGTACGTCAAATGACGCGACTTGCTTGTCGTCTGAGGACAGCACTCGGTATCGAAGGAATCTCTGAACAGCTTTCTCGGGAATGGGGAGCGTATATTCAATGACGCCACCATCGACAAATTCTCCGCCCTGAGCGTTTCCGGAGCCTGAGGCCAAGTATTCAGTAGATCCGATGTCTTCGGACGCCCGAATTTCAAAGCCCTTAGAGTAATACTCTGGCTGGTCCTTGTATGCAGAGGTAATCGTTATTTTGATTGACGTTTTATAGACCTTCTCCTCGCGGTTCACGTCAATGCTGAGAGCGTAGAATATCCTGGATAGGGTTCGCTGGAATTCTTCGTAGACAGATGATCCAAATCGCTCGGCTTCAATCCGTATGTCGCGAGGTTCCGAAGGAACGGGTTGGGTGTCCACAATGTAAAGGCTGCGACAGTCTCCGACTTCGCTCGATATTGAGCCCGCGTCGGTAGCATGGGGAATGAAGGGGGCTTTCGTCCATTTCCAGGATGCCCCGTACCTCAGGCAGCCCTTATGATTGTCCAGGACCTGCCGAGTGTCGAAGGGCCGCGGGGCGGTCACAGCGCAGCCTTTCAGTACCACCGTTTCCGGCCCTGGAATTACCCAGTTAACCTCCATGTCCTTGTCGCTCGTGTTTTGCACACAAGTGACGAACATTTCGTCCCGGCCATCCTTGTAGACGCGGCTGGTCGTTTTGAATTGGTAATTGGCGTCACCGTGGGGGTTCGGTGCTTTGCCCGGGCAAACTCTCAATGCACAATTGGGTTCCTGCGCCCCGGCAGCGGCTGACACCATACAAAGTGAAGTGATCAGAAGCGCCCTTAACGTCGACATGGTCGATGTCCCTCTGCAGAGCAGTGCAACTCGTTCAGGGTAACATTAGTGATTGCAGATGCAAGAGAGTTCGACCGTCCAGAAAAACCTTCAGCGGCCTGGTAATGTCGGCAGCGTTCAAGAGGGCGTCTCTGACTTCGATTAGGATAAGTTACGAGCGCGTGCCGCAGCAACTTGCAAAGCGATTACGACGTCCCTTGCGCGCCTGCCGCCCGCAATGCCCGTCTACCCGCGCATCTCGCGGATGGTCGCATCGGCGCGATCAAGCAGCCGTCTCTTTTCGAACTCGGTCAAATGGTCGATCTGGTTCGCAGCCCAGACGAGTTCGGAGATGAATGCGGTGGTCAGGGACATGCAGAGGCTCACTTGTCGTTCAGTGCTTCCCATGCGTCATACCCAGCCTGGGTTAGGATGTAGAAGCCTATCCGGTCTGGAAACTTGTTGCTCGGTTTCGTTTCGATGAAGCCACGGGCTTTAAGCCGCTCCTCGGTATCCGGGCCGCAGTTCTTGATTTGCCTCCAATCGACGAGGATATCCGGCCCAAAAGCCGACAATTGGCCAAGGGCAAGCTTTTCTCTTTTCCCAAGTGGCTGACCAGGTATCGAAGCCGCCCATCTTTCATGGGCGTCCTGCAAAAGCCGCGTCATGTCGTCCTGCCCCATAGTCTTGGGGTCGAAACCCAGACGATCATGCCATTCGCGCATCGGGTGGGCTGGATCGTCGATGATCGAGTATCCGCCGGGTCCCTTCCTTGGCTCTTCCGTAAACAGGTCGCGCACCTGACGCGAAGATGGCTGAACGCTGGCTTCGAGTGGACGAGCGTCAGAGTTCGGATCGAGCGACAGCAACCATTCGTCGAGGCGCTGCCTGAGGTAGCGATTTCCCCAGGCCGAGCCCGTGAACTCAATTGGCTTAACCGGACAAAGCTTCTTGAACAGATCAGTGGAAAGCCCGCAATAAGCCGCCGCCGTCTTCTGGTTCAGGGCGGCCGGCCAGTAGGGTAGGCGGTCTTCAGCGGTCAAATTATCGTCCCCACATTCGTAGTCTGTTAGGCATCTCCGACGATTCGATCCGCCAGTGTTTCGTCTGTCATAGCATGGCCATACGTGGCGAAGACGTGCTGCGCCGATTTCCAACCGCCGAGCTTCGCCACCGTGATTGGGTCTACGCCTTTGTGCAGCATTGCCGTAGCAAAGCCGTGTCGGCATGCATGATAGGTCAGCGGCTTGATGCCAGCCCGCTTGAAGACTTTCCGCCACTGCGGCTTGGCGGTGTGCAGCGTTGAATATTTGAAGACCTTTTCAGACGGTTCTCTATTGCTCTGGATATTGGCGATCGCCGCCACGAGAACCGCCGGCAGATGAGCCCTGCGCTCCGACCCTACCTTGGTCTGCCGGATAAGAGCTTTCCCCTCCGACAAGTCCACGTCTTCCCATAGCACGCTCAAGGCCTCCGATATCCGGGCACCCGTCAGGAACATGAAGCAGCACAGCGCCCCGAGGTGCGGGTTTGAGTGCGCCATGAACTTCCGCACCCATTCCCATGTTGCCGGTTCGCGGTCTCTCTTCTCGGCGCGAAAGCGAACCACCCTTAGGTGTTGACACAGTTCCAAGCCAGCTGCGTGGTTGATGATCGCCTGCATTGGAACGACGACCTGTCGGTTTCTCGTCGCTGCTGTGGCGTCTGGATAGAGATCGATCGCCGCCTGTCTAACTTTCCCGGAGGTAATGGAACGAACCAGGGTATCCTTCCAGTAGCTCACCAGTTTGAGCAGGAAGCGGTCGGACTTCTGTGCGTCCAGGTAGAGTGATACGGCTTGCGAGAATGTCAGGACTGCCTCTGGCCCGTAGAACCCGGTTTTCCACTCGGTCGCTTCCGTTTGAGCGGCGATTCGTTCGGCTGTTTCTTTGTCAGCCGTGAAAGTAGAGCCTCGTAGCCTTCTGTGGGCAACCGTGCCCCGGTAGTGCCAGATCTTGCCGCGGCGATAGATGACGAGGGACATGGGCGACTGGCCTCCAAAATTGCCTCGATATCTTCGGGAAGCAGGAACATGACGTTCCCTATAATCCGACACGCACCCAGTGCCCTCGCTTTTGAGCGCAGAGTTCGCTCCGACACGTGAATCCCGGCCGCCTGAAGCTGCGCAATTGCAGCGGCGGGTGTTATCGCACTTTTCAAATCGCTCGACATCATTCTGGGTCCGTATTGGCCCATTGAAGCAATCGAGTTTTTGGACGGTCGCTTTGCCGATATACCTCAGCGGCGCCTGCTTTGCTGGACGCCTGATACTACGCTCGATGCCAGCCTCTCGAAAGACGACTATGCCGTACAGCCCTTCTCTCAATCGTCCCAGTAGTTCTCTTTGGGCGGCGGATCACCTTCCGGGTCAAAAAGCTCATCAGACTCGGGGAATAGGTTCTGTTCTCGCAGCGTCTCTTGAATAGCTTCGACAGTTGTGCGGGCCTCTACATCAGCCAAGCGGCTTTTAGCCCAAGCAATCATTCGCTCGTAGTCTGGCGGGATTTCTTCGGTCTGCGGGATAGCTGCAATTGTTTCCTGCAGGTCGGTGACCTTCCTACGGGCCAGAGCGATCTCCTGCAAATATGCCGACCTCTTGTCCTCACGCTCGGATCGTAGGCGCGCCAAATCGCGCCGCCGCCGCATCTCTTGCCTAACCAGCTCTCGATCCGCCGTTTGGCGATCTTCTTCAACTCTGGCCGAGATGATGGTTCGCATTCCGGAAACGAAATCTACCAGGCAGCGTTCAACAGTCTGGGATTTGCCATCCGACCATGATTTCCTTAAACCGAGGCTGCGATAACCGTCGTACCCAATGGTGAGTTTGCCTGTGTAGACGATGTCGAACTCTGGCCAAGGTTCCAATCTTCGAAACGACCAGTATTCTCGATCGCGTCCCTTTTCTCGCTTCGCTTTCAGCCGTTGATACTCGGCAAGCTCAGCTTCCGTTGGGATGTGCTTCGGTCGCTTTCGCTCCTCTGTCAAAACGAAACGGAGGGATCCCTCGGGCGTTGAGATGTGGAGACCGCGTTCGTTGACGGTTAGGCGCGCGCCATTGTCCTCGGCGACTGTCGCTAGATGGTGAAGAATACGGATTGCGCGCTCTCGGGTCCTCTCATGAATGCAGACTCCCGTTGCGGAGATAACGCCCTCGCCATTTGGCTTTGCCTTTTTCAATTGCTTCGCGATTGGAGCGATTGCGCTGTGAGGGACATCTACAGGCTGGTCGGCAATAGGCGGGTCGGTGGTCGGCGTGCTATTCGCCGCCGCTGCAGCCTTTCGTTTGCGTTCCTCAGCTAAACGCTTCCGCTCCGCTTTTGCAGTCGCAAGTGCTGCCAAAACAGCTTCGCTGAGATATGCCTTAGACAGGCCGATACGGACGGTGTGGAGAGCCTTGTTCTCGACGCTTCGCAGTGGCGTCTTCTTCGCTGGGAGACCTGCCTCTATCTTCGCCCAGTACCCCCGTGGAGGTGTAGGGACGAGGTGTCTTGTGCAGATCTTGGTGAAGCCGCGATCCGAGAAGCCAAACTCCTCGGCGAGTTTCAGTATCGGCGTCGACCATACAAGGTCGTGTAGTTCTTCCCGGGTGAAGGTGCGTTTCAGTTCTTCCATGCAGGGCTAGGCTCCACATCTTCTGTGAAGCCGAAAGCTGCAAGCGCTGTGGGAAAGAGTCAACGTGTCTGTGCCATCGTCGCGGGCGAGGAATGAGCCCAAGGCGCGGGACGGATCGATGTTCCGATTTCAAGACTTAGCGCCTGGGCACAAGCGTGAACGGGAAGAGAACGAATCTGCTACCATTTTGCTACCCTACTCGGTAGCACAAGACAAAACCGTTCGGGATGTCCGAGGAGCCAACCTTACGCATCCCTTTACGTTGAGGTATTTCTGAGCATGGAAAGGGATGCTCAGCAGCGTGCGCGGTAGAATTTGAAGTCCGGCCGTCCCACCGGAGACGATTCCCTTCCTCAGCGCGCAAACAGGTCGCTGCGATGGGGATTTATGCGACGCAGATCTCCCCTGCGCAAGGTCAGGCCGAGCCGGTCATAGAAATCGAGGACCTCGATGGCGACCTTGCGGCCGTTGTGGACCCGGTCGCGAAAGCTGGGCGCGGTGAACCAGCCGTCTTCCGCCTGTGCCGCCACATCGAGCACGATGGCCGCCATCTCCTCAACGACCGCGCGGGCGAAAAAATGGTCGTGCGCGATCTCGTGGGTCTGCCCGAGCCTCTGGGCGAGCTTCAGCACGCGCCGTATGTCGCGCTCGTCGGCATTGAGAAGGGCCGCGAAATCGCGCACCCTCGGTGGCCGGAAGCGGCTATCGTCGACGAGGTGCGGATGGATCCGCTGCCACAGGTCCTCGTCCGGCGGCGACAGCCGAACCTCGTGGCCCGGCAGGCGCAGGAAGGCGCCGTCAAGCACGATTCGACCTGCCGCGGCTTCGTCTCGGAGGAACGCGAGGAAGCTTGTCGTCGGCAGGCGCGGTTTGAGCAGGAGCCGCAACCGTTCGCGACCGATGCCGGCAAGCTCCGGGTTTTCTGCGTGGAAGGCTGTGAGTGTGTCAGTCAGGTTCGCCCGCAACCCGTCCGCTGCTGCGGACGAGAGCGCGTGGTCGCCGATGGTCCTCGCCCCGGCGGCAATCAGCAGCCCGGAAAGCGTGTCCTCGCCCAGGCCACGGTCGCGCAGGAAGGCCGCAAGCTCGATCGGTGCTAGGTCGGATAGGGCGGAAAGGGTCGCTGCCGGGTCCTCGTTGCCAGAAGCGGTAAGGAAGGCCAGGCGCTCCGGCGTGCCTCGCTTTCGAGCCGGCGGGCGCAGATCGAGAAAACGGCCACCGCCGATGGTCCGGATGGCCGAGGTGTCGCGCAGGATGAAGCGGTCGCCGATGGTCGCGGCGATGGGGCGGTCGAGGACCAGTTGCACGAGGCCTTGTCTCCCGGGAACGAGCGGGCCGGCAAGGGGCACGATCCGCGCACCGACCTCTGTCGCATGGGTGTACAAGCGTGCGGGAAACCAGGTGCCGATCGGCTTGGCCTCCGAGGCAAGCACGCGGACCTCCGCGTCGATCCGGTCCGTCGGTGCATGCAGTGCCGGGGCGAGGACCACGTCGCCGCGCCGGATCGCGTCCTTCGTCACCCGTTCGCCGGCGATATTCAGCGCGCAGCGTTGGCCGGCAAGCCCCTCCGCTGCTTTCCGGTTCTGCGCATGGATCCCGCGTATACGGGCGGTCAGGCCGGACGGACTGACCGTGACGCTATCGTCGAGCTTCGCACGGCCGCCGAGCACCATGCCGGTCACGACCGTGCCGGCGCCCGCAAGTGTGAAACTGCGATCGACGGCAAAGCGCAGCAGGCCGGCATCGTTGCGTGCGGCGGTTTCCGCTTCGGCGGCGGCGAGCCCCGCGCGCAGGACCTCGATGCCTTCGCCGGTAAGGGCGGAGACGGCAAGGATGGGCGCCTTTTCCAGACCGGTGCCGGCGAGGGCGGTCTGGATCTCCGCGGTTACCTCCGCGCGCCGCTCAGGCCCGGCCAGATCGGCCTTGGTGAGCGCAACGAAACCTCTGGTGATGCCGAGCAGGTCGAGGATCGCGAGATGCTCGCGCGTCTGCGGCATGACGCCGTCGTCGGCTGCGACCACCAGCAGCGCGAAATCGATACCGCCAGCGCCGGCAAGCATCGTATGGATCAGCCGCTCGTGACCCGGCACGTCAACGAAGCCGGTGACCGTCCCGCCGCCGAGGTCGGCATAGGCAAAACCGAGGTCGATGGTGATGCCGCGGGCTTTTTCCTCGGCAAGGCGGTCGGCGTCCGTGCCGGTCAGGGCCTTCACCAACGCCGTCTTGCCGTGGTCGATATGCCCTGCCGTCCCGACGATCATAGTGCTGCCAGGGCCGCGATGAGCATCTCGTCGCTTTCCAGGCAACGCAGATCGAGGACCAGCGCGCCATCACGGATATGGCCGACGACCGGGATGGGCAGGGCGCGAAGCCGTGCGGAAAGCCGTTCCGGCGCGTCGCCGCCGCTGCCTGTCAGCCGCAGGCCGGCGCTCGGGATCGTATCGACCGGCAAGGCGCCGGAGCCGACCTGGCTCTGGCACGCGCAAGCTGCTGCCGAATAGCTGTGCGGCTTGAGCAGCGCATCGATTGCCGGAGCGAGACGGGCCGCCTGTGCGCCGATGTCGGCCTCCGGTCGGGAAAGAAAGCGCAGCGTCGGCAGCCGCTCCTTCAGCCGATCGGGATCGCGATAGAGCTTCAGTGTCGCTTCGAGCGCGGCGATGCGGATCTTGTCGAGACGAACGGCGCGTTTGAGCGGATTGCGGTTGATGGCGGCGATGAGATCGCGCCGACCGACCGCGAAGCCCGCCTGGGGACCGCCGAGCAACTTGTCGCCCGAAAACGTGACGAGATCCGCGCCTTCGGCGACGGCTTCCGCCACCGTGGGCTCGCGTCGCAATCCGAAGATGGAGAGATCGATGAGTGAGCCCGAGCCGAGGTCGTTCAAGAGCGGCACACCGGCCTTGCGGGCAATCTCGGCCAGTCTTGGCGCCGGCACCTCGGCGGTAAACCCTTCGATCCGGTAGTTGGAGGTATGGACCTTGAGGATGACGCCGGTCTCAGGCCCGATCGCGCCCTCATAGTCACGCGGATGGGTGCGGTTGGTGGTGCCGACCTCCACCAGCCTGGCGCCGGCGCGGGCCATGATGTCGGGCATGCGGAAGGCGCCGCCGATTTCGATCAGTTCGCCGCGCGAGACGATCGCCTCGCGTCCGTCGGCCAGGGTATTGAGCGCAATCAGCACGGCGGCGGCATTGTTGTTGACGATTGTGGCGTCCTCGGCGCCGGTCAGTTCGCAGAGCAGGCCACGCAGATGATCGTCGCGCTGACCACGCCCGCCGCCGTCAAGGTCGAACTCCAGCGCCAGCGGGTTGGCCATCGCGGCGGTTGCGGCGCTGACGGCTTCTTCGGCCAGGATGGCGCGGCCGAGATTGGTGTGCAGCACGGTGCCCGTGAGGTTGATGAGCGGGCGAAGGGCGGAGCGGGCGGCAGCCGCCAGCTCCTCGGCGATGCGGCGCGGCAGGTCGGCCGCAAGCGTTGCCCCATCGTCGCCCGCACGGATTTTTTCCCGCGCGATCTCAAGCCCGGCGCGGACGGCGGTGACGACGGCGAGACGGCCATGTTCTTCCGTCAGCGCCAATCCCTCTGGCGAGGTCAGCATCTGGTCGACCGAGGGAAGCACGCGAAAATCCTGCATCAATACCCCGCGAGATAGGGGTTGAAGCCACCGCGGCGAAACTCGGTCTCCTTCATCAGGATATCGAGGCCAAGGCTGCCGACGTCGTCGGCGATCGGCTCCAGGCTCGGGTTTTTCACCTGGTAGAAGATCTTGACCCAGGCATGGCATTCCCGACAGGTCTCAGCCTTTACCGTCGCCTCCGAGGTCTCGACCGAACGATAGCTGATGCCCTTGGTCGAACCGCAACAGAGGCACTTCACCCGCACCTCGTTCCATTGCGTGGCGCAGCAGGCGCAGGCGGCATAGCGCACGTTCTCGACGCCCTGCGTACCCACGACCGACGACGTCGCCGGCCGGCCGCCGCAGGCGGGACAGACGCCGAGGCTGACAGGGACGAGCGCTTCCGCATCGAGCGTCGCGGCGAGCCGCGCCATGTGCACCTGCACCGCGGCCGCGACGAAGAGATGGGGAGCGGCGCTGTCTTCCGGAACCCGATCCGATAGGATGTTGGCGAGCAACCAGTGCCGGTCGCCGTCCTCTGCTGCGCGTACCGCATCGAGCGCCAGGCGGGCGGGGTCGGGCATGGCGAGATCGGCAGCGCCTTCGAGAAGCGCGTCGAGGGTTGCGGAAAGGCCGGGGTCATCGACAAGCGCCATTCGGTCGAACGGCGGCATGGCGGCGCGTGCGGCCTCGGCGAGGCGCGCCGATGTGGGCGCCGCGACGGGCGGAAGGGTCACGACCAAGCGAGCCTGAAGTTTGGAGAGCGCCGCGAGGAAGGTGAGATACGGCGCAAGCGCGTTGCTTTCGGCGAGAAACGCGAAGCGGCGCGCGCGTGTCTGGAATAGTTTGACCGGCTCGGGCAGGAAAGCCAGCGGCGGTTTCGGCACGCCGCCAATGAGGGAGGGATCGGGTTGTACGTCTTCTGCCATCGCATCTCCGGCGATCCGACAGAGACGCCGGATCAAGCAGCATTCACGGTGCTACAGCGACCTTTGCGCGCCTGACAGGACGCGCGGCGCTGTAGGAGACCTTCATTTTGACGGGTCGGAGCCCTGGCGTCCAGCCAGTTCGCGCAGCCATTTGCGATGATGCCGAAAGGCCCAGCCGCCGGTGACGGTGCCGCGGGTCATGGCCCTTATCGTGCCGCGCGTCCAGATTGCCGCATAGACATGGACGATGAAGATCAGGATCGTGAAAAGCGCCGCCAGCGAATGCACCGCGACCGCGATGCGGCGAACGGGGATGGAAACGAGGTCCGGGAAGTACTGCTCCCAGATCATGATGCCGGTCGTCACGAGCACGACGATCAGACCGGACATGCCCCAGAAGACCATCTTCTGGCCGGCATTGTATTTTCCGAGTTCGGGCAAGCTCTCTTCGTTGCCCTGGAGTAGATCACCGAACTTGCGGCTCCATTCCACATCCTCGCGCCGCGGCAGATTGAGCTTCCACATCTGCGCAAACAGGAGGAGGAAGCTTGCGACGAGGATAAGTCCGACGATCGGATGCAGCCATCGCGTGGTCTGGCCGCCGCCGAAGAGGCCGGTCAGGAAAAACAGCGACGGGTGGAAGAAGGAAAGTCCGGAGATCAGAAGCACGATCATGCAGGCGGCGGTGACCCAATGGTTGAGACGGGTATAACCACGATAGCGATTGACGGTGACCGGATGCTTCGTCTCGATCCTGTCGCCGGGGGCCGAATAGATACGTTTGTCAGCCATCACGCCTCCCTGCCGCCTTGCGGGCGGTTGCGATCCTCGACGAGTTCCTCCGCCTCGCCTTCCTCATGGGCGGTCACCTCGTTCGGCCGGGCGAAGATGCCGTGCAGCACGGCGCCGGCGGCGGCAAGTCCGGCAACGGCGAGACCAACGGTTTTGGCCGGACCCTTCCAGCCGCGCACCACCGGCGAAATCTGCGGATCCTCCGGCAGCCCGGAATAGAGCGACGGTTGATCGGCATGGTGCAGCACATACATCACATGCGTTCCGCCGACGCCTTGCGGGTCATAGAGGCCGGCATGATCGTAGCCGCGCGACTTCAGGTCCTCGACACGCTCGTTGGCAAGCGTGACCATGTCTTCCTTCGTGCCGAAGGAAATCGCCTTGGTCGGGCAGGCCTTGGCGCAGGCCGGTCCTTGTCCAACCGCCACGCGGTCCGAGCAAAGCGTGCATTTCTTCGACACATGCGCGGTCTTCGAGATACGCGGAATGTTGAAGGGACAGCCGGCGATGCAATAGCCGCAGCCGATGCAGTTGTCGGAGATGAAATCGACGATGCCGTTGGAATATTGCACGATGGCGCCCGGTGCCGGGCAAGCCTTGAGACAGCCGGGATCGGCGCAGTGCATGCAGCCGTCCTTGCGGATCAACCACTCGAACTCGTTGGTAACCGGGTTCTCATATTCAGTGAACCGCATCAGCGTGAACATATCAGCCGTCAGGTCATGCGGGTTCTCGTAGACGCCGACATTTTCCTCCAGGTCCGGATGGGTGTCGTTCCATTCGATGCAGGCGGACTGGCAGGCCTTGCAGCCGATGCATTTCGACACGTCGATCAGCTTGGCGACCGGGGTCAGCTGTCGTTCGGGTGCCGGCACGTTGCTTGTTGCCGAAGCCTTGACGACGTCGCTCGGCAACAGGTTCGACGCCAGCGGTTGCAGCGGCGGGTTGGCGGCGGCCGTTACCGGTTCCGGTGCGCGTTCGCTCACGCCGAAGCTCCTTCTTCCGCCGCCGGTTCGATGTTGACCAGGAAGGCCTTGAACTCCGGCGTGTCGATATTGGCGTCGCCGACGAAGGGGGTGAGGCTGTTCGGGCCGAAGCCCTTGCGGGCCGCACCCATGAAGCCCCAGTGCAAGGGAATGCCGACCACATGGACCGGCTTGCCGTTGCAGATCAGCGGACGAATTCGCTTCGTCACCACTGCCTTCGCCCAGACCTCGCCACGTGCGCTCCACACGCGCACCCGCCCGCCCTTGGTGATGCCGCGTTCAGCCGCCAGCTCCTCGCTGATCTCCACGAAGAATTCCGGCTGCAGCACGGCGTTGACCCGGCTGTGCTTGGTCCAGAAGTGGAAATGCTCGGTGAGGCGGTAGGATGTGGCAACGAAGGGGAAGTCGGTGCTCGTGCCCAGCTGTTGCAGGTCGCCGGGGAAGATGCGCGCTACGGGATTGCCGCGAAGTTTGGCGTTGAACGGATTTTCGACCGGGCTTTCGAACGGCTCCATATGTGTTGGGAACGGCCCGTCCCGCATCAGCTTGCGGGCAAAGAGGCGGGCGGTGCCCTCCGGCGTCATGATGAACGGCATCACCGCCTCGGGCTTTGCCGTCACCGCTATGTCGGGCACGTCGAAGCCGGCCCAACGCTCGCCGTTCCATTCGATCAGTTTACGCGCCGGATCCCAGGGTTTGCCCTGGAGATCGCAGGACGCGCGATTGTAGAGGATGCGGCGATTGGCCGGCCAGGCGAAGGTCCATTTGAGGAAGGTGCCGACATCGCCCGGATCGCTGTTGTCGCGCCGGGCCATCATGTTGCCTTCTTCCGTCCAGGAGCCGGCATAGATCCAGCAGCCCGACATGGTGGAACCGTCGTCACGCATCACGCCGAAGTTCGGCAGGAGCTTGCCCGCCTCGACCAGCACCTTCGTCGGATCGGTCGGGTCATAGAGCGTCTGCAGCGCCCGTCCGTTCATCTCCTGGGCAAGCTCAGCCGGTTCCGGCTCGTAAGGGTCCTTGTAATCCCAGGCAAGGTTCAGGATCGGCTCGGGACAGACCCCGCCTTCCTTGCGGTAGAGTTCACGCACCCGCAGGAAGATGTTGGCCATGATCCAGGTGTCGTGCTTGGCGTCACCAGGCGGTGTCGCCCCCGGCCAGTGCCATTGCAGCCAGCGGCCCGAATTGACAGTGGCGCCCTCGTCCTCGGCAAAGCAGGTCGCCGGGAGTTGCAAGACCTCCGTCATGATCTTGGCGGAGTCCACCTGGTTGTAGATACCGTGGTTTTCCCAGAAATGCGCCGTCTCGGTCTGCAGCGGGTCGATTGTCACGAGCAGTTTCAGCTTCGACAGACCCTCGGTCAGCTTCGCCCGATTGGGGAAGGACAGAAGCGGGTTGAAGCCCTGGCAGAAGTAGAGGTTCACTTCGCCGCGGCTCATCATGTCGAACATCCTGAGGATGTCGTAGTAGGGGACATCGAGCTTCGGCAACCAGTCGAAGCCCCAGTCGTTTTCCTTCGTGGCAGCGCTGCCCCACATGGCCTTCAGGAAACTGACCATGAATTTGGGGGTGTTCTGCCAATAGCTTGTCTGGCCGGGAACGAGCGGCTTGTTGCCGCGCGTCGACATGTAGGTGGTGTAGTCCGTCTCCTTTTCCGTCGCGAGGTTCATGTAACCCGGCAGGGAGTTGGAAAGCAGGCCGATGTCGGTCAATCCCTGGATGTTGGAGTGACCGCGCAGCGCGTTGACGCCACCGCCCGGCAGGCCGACATTGCCGAGGATGAGCTGCAGCATCGCCATGCCGCGGATGTTCTGGGCGCCTTTCGAATGCTGCGTCCAGCCGAGCGCGTAGAGCGAGGTCATCACCTTGTCGCGCGCCGACGTCGCGCCGATCATCTCGCAGATCTTCAGATAGCGATCCTTGGGCGTGCCGCAGATATTTTCCACGAATTCCGGTGTGTAGACCGCGACATGCTCTTTCAGGAGGTTCCAGACACAGCGCGGGTCCGTGAGAGTCGGATCGGTTTTGACCGTTCCGTCCTCGTTGAGCTGGTAGTCCCAGGCGGTACGATCGTAGTCGCGCTTCTCCTCGTCATAGCCGGTGAAGAGACCATCGGCCCAGCCGAACTCCGGGTTCACCAGGTAGGTGGCGTTGGTATAGTTCTTGACGTAGTCCCACTGCACCTTGTCGTTCTCGATGCAGTAGCGGATCGCGCCCATCAGGAAGGCGATGTCGGAGCCGGGGCGGATCGGCGCATAGACGTCGGCGACCGAGGCCGTGCGGTTGAAGCGCGGATCGACCACGATCAGCCGGGCGCCGCGATGATGCTTGGCTTCCGTCACCCATTTGAAGCCGCAGGGATGAGCTTCGGCCGCGTTGCCACCCATGACGATGACGAGGTCGGTGTTCTTGATGTCGGTCCAGGCGTTCGTCATTGCGCCGCGGCCAAATGTTGGAGCCAAACTGGCTACCGTGGGGCCGTGTCAGACGCGTGCCTGGTTGTCGAAGCCGACGACTCCCATAGACCGCACGGTCTTGTAGGTCAGCCATCCCGTCTCGTTGGTGCCGCCCGACGCCGCAAGGAAGCCCATCGTCGTCCAGCGGTTGACGGTCACGCCGGCCGCGTTCTTCTCGATGAAGTTCTTGTCGCGGTCGTCCTTGATCGCTCGGGCGATCTTGTCGAAGGCCTCTTCCCAGGAGATGTCCTGCCAGGTGTCGGCGCCCGGAGCGCGGTGACGCGGCTTCGTGGCGCGGGTCTCGGACTTCACGAAGTCCTTGAGCGCCGCGCCCTTGGGACAGAGCGTCCCGCGGTTGGTCGGATGATCGGCATCGCCCTCGATATGGATGAGCTCCGCCTTCTCGCCGGCGGAAAGATCGCCCTTCGAATACATCAGGATGCCGCAGGCGACCGAACAGTAGGTGCAGACGTTGCGGGTCTCGGTGGTGCTTGCGAGTTTGAAGGCACGCACATGGGCGGCTGTTGCGGCCTCGGCCGCTCCGAAGCCCATGGCGCCGATCGTGGTGGCCGCGGCTCCTGCGCCAGCGAGCTTCAGGAAACTGCGGCGGGAAAGATCGATGTTCATTGGAGGTCATCCTCTTCCATGCGTATCGGTCTTACCGGGATGGTCGAACCTCAAGGCCCTGGTGTCAAGAAGGAATTGAATGGCATTTGCCCCGAAAAGTCATGGTCTTGCCCGGGATCATCGGTCATGATCGCGAGCTGCGACATGGCCGCCTTTGACGCAACCGTATGAAGGGAGTTCCAACCGTGAGCAGTATTTCCGCTTCTGCCGAACCGCGCCTGACCTCGCTTGCCCATGGCGGCGGCTGCGGCTGCAAGATCGCCCCGGGCGTGCTTCAGGACATTTTGCGCGGACGGGTACAACTGCCGGTCCCGCCGGAACTTCTGGTCGGCATTGAGACCTCGGACGATGCAGCGGTCTATCGCCTAAACGATCACCAGGCGGTGGTCGCCACCACGGACTTCTTCATGCCTGTTGTCGACGACCCCCACGATTTCGGCCGGATCGCCGCGACGAATGCCATCAGCGACATCTACGCCATGGGCGGAACGCCGATCTTCGCACTGGCGCTGGTCGGCATGCCGGTCAACGTGCTCTCGACGGAAACCATTGGCGCCATCCTCGACGGCGGGGCGGCGGCCTGTCGGGCGGCCGGCATTCCGATCGCCGGCGGCCACACGATCGATTCCGTCGAGCCGATCTACGGTCTCGTCGCGATCGGCCTCGTCGATCCGGCCCATCTCAAGCGCAACAGCGGAGCCGAGCCGGGTGACGTGCTGATCCTTGGCAAGCCGCTCGGCGTCGGCATCTTTTCCGCGGCGTTGAAAAAGGGCGCGCTCGATGAAGCCGGCTATATCAGGATGATCGAAAGCACCACGCGCCTCAACACGGCCGGACCCGATCTCGCGCGGCTTTCCGGCGTGCATGCCATGACGGACGTGACGGGTTTTGGCCTTGCCGGCCACGCGCTCGAAATGGCGCGCGGGTCGAACTGCCAGGTCCGGGTCGACTGGTCCGCCGTTCCCCTTCTGGAAGGTGCTTTCGATCTGGCTGCCGCCGGTTTTGTCACCGGCGCCTCCGGGCGGAACTGGGCAAGCTATGGGCAGGACGTGGCCTTTGCCCGCGAGATGGGTGCGATCGACAAGGCGCTGCTTTGCGATCCACAAACGAGCGGCGGCTTGCTCGTCGCCTGTGACCGGTCGACCGCGCAGGCGGCGCTCGACCTGTTCGACAAGCACGGTTTCGGCGCGGCGGTGATCGGGGAAACTGTGGCCGGGCCGGCGGGATTGGTGATCGCGTAGCCTTTGGCGCTTACCCGGCCCTGCCGAGCTTGGCTGCGTCTCTCTAAGCCAAATCTCGCGTCGACCAGAGTGGCCGCAACGTCTTTCGTCGGGACGGGTTGGTCCCGGCGATGATCGGTGTATTGCGGCCGGGCTGTGTCGGCCGCAACAAGATGGATGCGGAGGCACGATCTCGCCACGGCGTGACGGTTGGGGTGCGCTTCTGACCCCGGCTATTGCTCGGCAGACCGGAGCGCGCCGGCATCGTACACAACCTTGCCGCCAAGCAGGGTCAATACCGATCGGATGGTATCGATCTCGTCGACCGGCATCGTCATGTAGGGCTTGTCGAGCACTGCGAGATCGGCGAGCTTGCCTGCGGAAAGCGTGCCGCGATCCTCCTCGGCAAAGGCGATCCATGCTGCGTTTCGCGTGTAAAGCCGCAGCGCTTCTTCGCGCGTGAGCAACTGGTCGCTCGCCTTCTGCACCGTGCCTCCAAGCGAACGGCCCGTCAGGTGGTACTCTATCGCCTGCCAGACGCCGGCGACGCCGATGCGTGTGGAGTCGGTGCCGCCGGCGACAAGCAACCCCTTGTCGATGGCAAGGCGCGTCGGTGGCGAAACGGCTGCGACAGCCGTGCCATTGGCGTCTGCGATGGCCGCCCCCTCGAAATAGGGACCCATCTGGACGGTGTAGGCGAGACCCATCTTCTGCATCCGGTCGAGGGTGGGTTCCGATCCGGTGTTGAGGTGGGCGATCGACCACCGGAGGTCGTTGAGCGGGTGCGTCTTGTGCACCTCTTCGAAGACGTCGAGGATGGCGCTCGCGGCGTCATCGGTATAGGCGTGGATCTCGATGGGGATACGCCGTTCCGCAGCGAACTGCGCGACTTTCAAGAGTTCGTCGCGCGCTTCCTTTGGCGGAGCGAAACCCGGCCCCATCTGCACGCCGTCGTTCATCGCAAAGACCAGGGATTCGCCAAGACCCAGGAAGCTCAGCGTGCCGTCGTCGTGGACGGCGGGACGGAACGACATGATTTCGCGGAACCATTCGGCTTCTTTGCCGGGATGGGCCGCCGGAATGCGGTAGCCGGCCCTCAGTGTCAGGCCGCCTTCGTCCCGGAGCGCGAAGAACGGTTCGTAGCCGGTGGCCGGCCCAGCGGAAGGGTCGATGAAGCCGGTGACGCCGACCGCGTTGAGATGCGAGAAGAAGACCTGCAGGTTCGCCTTGCGCTCGTTCATTCCAATCGCACTGAGTTGTCCGAAGAGCACGTTGAACGAGCCGATGTTGCCGAAGAGCCTGCCCGTTGCGCGGCTTTCTTCGTTGCGCTCGATCGTGATGCCGGGCGGCAGCTTCGGCGCAGCGCTGTCGAGAGCAAGCAGTTCGATCCCCTTGGTGTTCACGAGCGCGTAGTCGTAGAGATATTGCACATAGGCCGGCGTCTGCGGGAGGGTCTTGTCGAGGTCGGCGACGTCAGGCGCTCGGCGCTCGGCGAACTGGTCCGGATGCCAGGAGCCGACGACCGCGACCCACTGGTCCCTGGCACGATCCCGCGCCGCAGTCTTCAAGGCTTCAAGCGCGCTCGCAAGGCTCGTTTCGTCATGCCAGTAGGTCTCGAACGGATAAGTCTGGCCGCCGCGGATCGCGTGGATATGCGTATCGACAAGGCCGGGAATGACCGTGCGGCCGCCAAGGTCCAGGACCTCGGTATCAGGTCGCACCAGGTTCTCGATGTCCTCGTTGCTGCCGACCGCCACGATGCGGCCATCGGAAACGGCGAGCGCTTCCGCCGCCGGTCGAGCCTCGTCCATGGTGACGATCGTCCCGTTTCTGAGCACGAGGTCGGCACTATCGTTTGCCAAGGACGATTGCGTGAAAACGGCAAGCTGTGCCGCGGCGAGGCAGAAGGTCGAAAACCGGCGGATCAAGGCACTCTCCTCAACAGGATCGGTGAAACCAAACTGGCGGAGGGCGCGGGTGGTTCGCGTTGCTTTCTCCGGCAGGTGCGGCGTCGGATGGTGGCCGAGCCTCTTCGCCACGCCTGAGATAGCGGGCCTAAAAAAGATACGGACGCTACAAACCGGCGGTAGGCGCCGAAATCGAGCCACAGCGTCTTAAAAATAGGACAAGGATTTCGGCGATTGCCGATCCAGACTGCGATCGCAGGTGGAGCCGGCGAGGCGAAGGCCGGCGATCACTTGCTTCCGATGGCGCGCAGAAAGTCCACGCCGAATTGGACGATAGTCCACCAAAAGAGCACAGTTGGACCTCATCTCCACCGGAACGGCGAGCTACCAATCTGTCGGCAGGATGAGGAACCCGCCAGATCAGAACCAAGGGAGCGAGAAATGATCCACGCCGATGACGGCTCACTGTCCCAGGAACAGCGAATGATGCGCGACAGCTGCCGCGCCTTCGTCGACGACGCGGTGACGCCTTTCATTCGATCGAACTGGCAGCGCGAATGGGACATGAGCCCGGGTGAGCGGCTGCCGCGCTCGATCCTGGAGGGCGCCGAAACGATCGGCGTCCGCACGCTCGGCGTGCCGGAAGCCTATGGCGGCGTCGACCTGGAGCGCGAGACGGAGGTTAGAACCTTCGCGCTGATCTCCGAAGAAATCGCTCGTGGCGACTCCGGCCTTGCCGACAAGCTGGTGCAGAACTGGAAGGTTTCGATCCTCCTGCGCGAATTCGCGCCAAGGCACCTGCAGGACAAGTGGTTTCCGCGCCTTCTGGCGGACCCGCAGTTCCTGCTGGCCCATTGCCTTACCGAGCCGCGCGGCGCTTCGGACCGCTGGCTACCCTACAATGTGCCCGAGGCGGCGATGCACACGAAGGCCGTGCTCAAGGACGGGCACTGGGTGATCAACGGCCGCAAACAGTTCATCTCGAACGGCTTCGATGCGAGCCTCTACGTCGTCTATGCCAATACGGACTCCTCCGTCGGCATGCTGCAGGGAACCTCGAGTTTCCTCGTGCCGCGCGACACGCCGGGCCTGACGGTGACGAAATGCAACGAGACCATGGGCTGCCGTTTCATGAACAACGGCGAGCTGGTGTTCGAAGACTGCCGGGTGCCGGCGGATCACCTTCTCGTCCAGAACACAGCCCTTGGCAGCGCCGGGCAGTATTTCCGCGCCGGCAAGATCATCCAGGCGGCCAAGAACCTCGGCGTCGGCGTCGCCTGCTTCGAGCGCACGGCCGACTATGTCCAGAACTATGTGCAGGGCGGGCGTATTCTCATCAAGCACCAGGCGGTGGCGCTCAGGCTCGCCGACATGGCGACCCGGATCGAGGCGGTGCGCGCGCTGATCGAGCGGGCGTCGAGGGCCGTCGACGAGGGGCATCCGGACATGGATGTTCTTTGCAACATGGCCAAGGTCTACGCCTCGGAGGAGATCATGAAGGTCGCGACCCACGCGCTGGAACTGCATGGCGGCAACGGCGCGATGCTGGAGTTCGGCATCGAGAAGCTGTTCCGCGATGCCGCCATCTTCCTGCACATGGATGCGACCGTCGATGTCAGCCGGATGAAGATCATCAAGACCATGTTCCCGGCAACCGCCGGCAAATACGCAGGCCCTGAAAACTAGGACCTGTCGGAGGAGTTGGCGGGCAAGGGAGGACGAAGGATGAAGATATTGGTCGCCGTGAAGCGCGTTGTCGATCCGAACGTGAAGGTGCGGCTACGGGCGGATGGCAGCGGTCTCGACCTTGCCGCCGCCAAGATGACGATGAACCCGTTCGACGAGATCGCTGTCGAAGAGGCGGTCCGTCTCAGGGAGGCGGGCATCGCCTCCGAGGTGGTCGTCGTTTCCGTCGGTCCTGAAAAGGCGACGGAGACATTACGCACCGCACTGGCGATGGGGGCCGATCGCGGCCTCCTCGTCCGGACCGAGGCGACGACCGAACCGCTGGCGGTTGCCAAAGCGCTGAGCGCCGTCGCCGGCGAAGAACAGCCGGCCCTGATCCTTCTTGGGAAGCAGGCCGTCGACGATGATTGCAATCAGACCGGACAGATGCTGGCCGCAAAACTCGGTTGGCCGCAGGCGACCTTTGCCTCGCAGCTCACCGTCGATCGCGACCGCGCCACCGTCATTCGCGAGATCGACGGCGGATCGCAGACGATCGCGCTCGCCCTGCCGGCAATCGTCACGGCGGATCTGCGCCTGAATGAGCCGCGCTACGCGTCGCTGCCGAACATCATGAAGGCCAAGAAGAAGCCGCTGGAGGAAAGGCAACCTTCGGACTACGGCCTGGTCATCGAGGAGCGCCTGGAAGTCGTCCGCCTCGAAGAGCCGCCGACAAGGGCCGCCGGCATCAAGGTGAAATCGGTGGCGGAGCTTGTCGAACGGTTGAAAACGGAAGCGGGAGTGCTGGCATGAGCGTGCTTGTCTTGGCCGAACACGGCAATGCGCAACTGGGCGAGGCAACGGCAAGGGCGGTCAGCGCCGCGCTTTGCCTCGGCGATGACGTTCACGTGCTCGTCGCGGGCAAGGGGTGTCACGACGCAGCCCTGGCTGCCGCCCGTCTCGACGGCGTCTACAGGGTCCTGGTCGCGGATGGGGAAAGCCTTGCCAACCAACTTGCCGAGCCGCTCGCCGACTTGATCGTCGCCTTGTCGGGAAACTACGATGCCATCGTCGCGGCATCCACCTCGACCGGCAAGAACGTGATGCCGCGCGTCGCGGCACTGCTCGACGTCATGCAGATCTCGGACGCGATTGCGATCGATGGTCCTGACCTGTTTCGCCGTCCGATCTACGCCGGCAACATCGTTCAGACGGTGCGCTCGAAAGACCCGAAGCGCGTTCTGACGATCCGGGCGTCGGCATTCCGACCCGTGGGTCAGGGAAAGGCGAAGCCAATCGAGGTAGTCGACGTTGCGCCGGGCTCCTGCCGTTCGACATTCGTCGCCAATGCTTTCGCGGTTTCGGAGCGGCCCGAACTGACCTCGGCGCGCATCGTCGTGTCCGGCGGGCGCGGTATGGGCTCGGCAGACAATTTCGAGACGGTGCTTGCGCCGCTCGCCGACACGCTGGGGGCGGCATTGGGTGCGAGCCGCGCGGCCGTTGACGCCGGCTATGTCTCGAACGACCTTCAGGTCGGCCAGACCGGCAAGATCGTCGCTCCCGACCTCTACATCGCCTGCGGCATTTCCGGCGCGATTCAGCATCTGGCGGGCATGAAGGATTCGAAGGTGATCGTCGCGATCAACAAAGACGCGGAGGCACCGATCTTCCAGGTTGCCGATTATGGTCTCGTCGCCGATCTCTTCGAGGCGGTTCCCGAGTTGAAAGGGACGCTCGCAAGCGCGACTTGAGCAGGTGGCATCGGCACTGAGGCAAACGGGGAGGACGAGATGGCAAGGACAGATGGGCAGCCGGGCGGCGATCCGGATCAGGACGTGGACGACACCCTGTCGGCGCCCTTTCGTTCCTACGCGCTCGAACGGGCCGATGCGCCTCGCTTCCACATTCGTCTGGTCGAAAAGACACAAAGGCTCTATCCGGCGCACAAGCACGACTACTTCCAGATCGTCTATTTCATGACCGAAGCGCCGACGGCGCGCGTCGGCCTCAGATCCTACAAACCGCAGCCGGGCTCGGTTTATTTCATCGCGCCGATGACCCCGCATCAGATGCGCTTCAGCAGCGCGTCGCGGTCCGTCGTGATCTACTTCGACCTCGATTTCCTGCGGCCGGGCATCACGCGCTCTTATCCGATACAGGAACTGGTGCGCATTGCCCCCGAACTCACGCCCTTTGCCTGGCAGGGGCACATCGACTTTAACCTGGACGAAGCCCAGGCGGCGCGCGTCGAGGAGGCCTGCCGGGTGATGATCCTTGAGCATGCCGAAGATCGGATCTGCACGGGGGAGATCATTCGCGCCGAGCTGACGCTGATGCTCGGCAGGATCTGCCGGGCCTACGAGGATCGTTTCGACGAGTTGTCACCGGTTCTGCCGGCGATCGGCCGGGACAGCGGACATATGCGCCGGATCTCAGATTTCATCGCGGAGAATTACCTGCGCTCGCCGACCCTCGATCAGGCGGCCGCCTACGCCAGGCTTTCCCGCAGCCGCCTCTGCGCGCTGTTGCGGCAGCATACGGGCACCAGCTTCAACGCGCTCATCCGCGAGATGCGCATCGATGACGCGCGCGAACGCCTGGTGCTGACCGACGAGCCGATCGGCCAGATCGCCTATGCCGTCGGTTACAACGACGAGAAGTATTTCCTGCGAGCGTTTCGAAAGTCGGTCGGAATGACGCCGACGGCCTATCGGGTGAAACGGTTGAGCGACCTGGCCGTACCCGCGACGACGCGGCGCGGTCTCGGCGCGCAGGCCCGGGCCTGATGCCAACGAGCAGGAGCTAGCGGATCACACGAAACCAGCCGGACAACGGGATTGTCCGACGGACAGAGAAAAGCCTGACCGGGATGCGGTCCGGCATGTGCGGTTGATTGCAACATGGGAGGAGTAGCAATGCTTAAGAATGTCGAGGATCAGGCGCGGGCGCCGCTCCGGATGTCCGGCCTGTTCGTGGGTGGGGAATTTCTGGACGACGGCAGCGCCACCACGTTCAGCGTCGAGGAGCCGGCAACCGGGGCGACGATCGCGCATGTGACCAATGCATCGGAGGCCGACGTCGACCAGGCAGTCAGAAGCGCCCGCGGCGCCTTCCAGGCCTGGCGCGACCGGTCCCCGCGCGAGCGCGGCCAGATCCTGCGCGAAGTCGCCGCCCATATTCGCAAGCATGTGGACGAACTTGCCGAGATCGAGGCGCGCGAAGTGGGCAAGCCACGTCGCGATGCGCTCCGCTTCGACGTATCGTTCTGCCATGCCTGCTTCGACTACTTCGGCGGTCTCGCCGACACGATCCACGGCGAGATCCTCGATCAGGGACCGATCGAGGCGCGCATCAACTACGAGCCCTATGGCGTAGTGGCCGCGATTCTGCCTTTCAACTGGCCGCCGATCCACTTTTCCAAGAAGTGCGCGCCGGCGCTCGCCGCCGGCAACACCGTCGTCATCAAGCCCGGCGAGCAGGCGCCGTTGACGGTGTTGCGCCTCGTCGAACTCGCCAATGAGATCCTGCCGCCGGGCGTTCTCAACGCGGTCGCCGGCATGGTCTCCGGCCCGGCACTTGCCGCCCATCCGCTGGTCGAGCGCATCACCTTCACGGGATCGACGATGACGGGCCGGCGCGTGCTGCAGTCGGCCGCGCAGAACCTCACCTACGCCACGATGGAGCTTGGCGGAAAGAACGCGCTGATCGTGCTTCCCGATGCCGATCTCGACGTCGCGATCAACGTTGCGCTCGAAGGCATGTTCTACAATCAGGGAGAGGCCTGCACATCGACATCGCGCATCCTCGTGCACGATAGCCTCCATGACCGGTTCCTGGAGCGGTTCGCGCGGGCGACCGAGAAGCTGGTCGTCGGCGACGGACTTGATCCGGCGACCGACATCGGCGCCATGGTCGATGCCAAGCACCGCGACAAGGTTCTGTCCTATCTCGATATCGCGCTGAAGGAGGGAGCCCGCCTCGTCACCCAGGGCAGGTTGCCGACCGACGAGAGATTGAAGGACGGCTACTGGGTCGCGCCGACGGTTCTTGCAGATGTCACGCCTGACATGACCCCGGCGCGCGAAGAGATGTTCGGTCCGATCGCCAGCATCATGCGGTTTTCGACCGAGGAAGAGGCGATCCGCATCGCCAATGACAGTGAATACGGCCTGACGGCGGCGATCTGCACGACCGACGAGGCCCATGCCGCCAAGATCGCAGCCAAGCTCGAAGCGGGCATGATCTTCGTCAACAACTACATGCGCCGCGCCTTCCTCGGCTCACCCTTCGGCGGCCAGAAGGGAAGCGGCTTCGGTCGGGAAAATGCGGCGGAAACGCTGCGCGAGTTCACGCGCTCAAAGAACGTCCGGTTTCCGTCGGGCCGGGGGAGCATCCCGACCTGGCCACCGAAGGACTGAGTTCTTCCTGAACCAGATCTATTGAACCGAACCTCCAGCACGGTGACGACGCCCCGTCTTCGGCTCGTCGCCGTGCGAACTTCTAGCGGTCCTCGGCGAGGGCGGCCGTCGCGTTCCGCGCGGCTCGCCTCATTAGGGCCGCCAACTGATAGGCGCATGCAGATGGTTGAACGCGAGAGCATGGAGTTCGACGTTGTGATCGTGGGTGCGGGGCCGGCGGGTCTTGCCGCGGCGATCCGGCTGAAGCAGGTCAATCCGGAGCTGTCGGTCGTCGTGCTCGAAAAGGGCGCCGAAGTCGGTGCGCATATCCTGTCGGGCGCCGTCGTCGATCCCATCGGCATCGACCGGCTGCTGC
>Ga0209256_1000071_pt1 | contig 242618 bp, 231 predicted proteins | sample AraplaCol_mCL_r2_2_FD_184270 | JGI IMG/M metagenome (GOLD analysis project Ga0209256, IMG submission 184270) | Arabidopsis root microbial communities from North Carolina, USA - plate scrape MF_Col_mCL_r2 (SPAdes) (version 3) | ecosystem: Host-associated > Plants > Roots > Endosphere | place... | reverse complement strand
CACGAACCTCATCGAGGGCATCAACAACAAGATCAAGGTCATCAAACGCATGGCGTATGGCTTCCGCGACGACGCCTACTTCTTCCTCAAGATCCGGGCAGCGTTCCCCGGAGTTGGGTGAAGAACCTTTTTTTTTGGCGGCGGCATTTAATGCCGCCCGGAGCGCCGCCGCCTTGTGCTGGGGACGGCATCCGATACCTGGGTGCCTCACCTCACCCAGGAGCACTCCACCATGCTGAGCCTCAATACCAACGCCGCCGCGCTGTCGGCACAAAGCTCGGTCGGCAGCACCCAGAAGTCGCTGTCGACGTCGATGACCCGCCTGAGCACGGGCTACCGCGTCAACTCCGCGATGGACGACGCCGCCGGCCTGCAGATCGCCACCCGCCTGAACGCCCAGACCCGCGGCCAGGCCGTTGCCCAGCGCAACACCCAGAACGGCATCTCGATGATGCAGACCGCCGAAGGCGCGTTCAACGAAGTCACCGACATGCTGCTGCGCATGAAGGACCTCGCGACCGAAGCCTCGAACGGCACGTCCAGCACCAAGGACCAGCAGGCCATGCAGCTCGAGTACGACGCGCTGGGCCAGGAAATCGACAACATCATGAAGAACACCTCGTTCGGCGGCGCCAAGCTGCTGGCGGGTGGTTCGCTGACCGCCTCGGTGTCCTTCCAGATCGGCGCCACCTCGGCCGAGAAGATGACGCTGAACCTCGCGACCGACATGACCCAGCTGGGCACGGACCTGTCCGCGTCGACCGCGAACTACAACGTGACCGCTGGCGTGACCGGCACGGAAATCTCGACGGCCACGTCGGCGAACACGACGATCGACAAGATCAACACGGCCATCGACTCGGTCGGCAAGGTCCGCGCCCAGCTCGGCGCCGCGTCGAACCGCCTCGACCACGTCTACAACAACCTCTCCAACATGAGCACCAACACCACGCAGGCGCGTGGCCGTATCATGGACGTGGACTACGCCACGGAAACGGCGAACATGACGTCCAAGCAGATGCTCATGCAGGCCGGCACCTCGATGCTCAAGCAATCGAGCAGCATGTCGCAGCTCGTGATGTCGCTGATGCAGTAAGCCGCATCACCGCAGGAAGAAGCCGGGCCGAGCGCCCGGCTTTTTTCTTTTCCCGCCCTCCTCTTTTTCTTCACGCGGCATTTAACGCCCGGTCACAACCAGCCGCCTTGTGAGGGGGAGGGCATCCCGAACGGTGGTGCCTCGAACCCACCCCCAGGAGCAATCCACCATGCTGAGCCTCAATACCAACGCTGCCGCCCTGTCGGCACAAAGCTCGGTCGGCAGCACCCAGAAATCGCTGTCGACGTCGATGACCCGCCTGAGCACGGGCTACCGCGTCAACTCCGCGATGGACGATGCCGCCGGCCTGCAGATCGCCACCCGCCTGAACGCCCAGACCCGCGGCCAGGCCGTTGCGCAACGCAACACCCAGAACGGCATCTCGATGATGCAGACCGCCGAAGGCGCGTTCAACGAAGTCACCGACATGCTCCTGCGCATGAAGGACCTCGCGACCGAAGCCTCGAACGGCACCGCCAGCGTCAAGGACCAGGACGCGATGCAGCTCGAGTTCGACGCGCTCGGCCAGGAAATCAGCAACATCATGAAGAACACCTCGTTCGGCGGCGCCAAGCTGCTGGACGGCGGCACGCTCGCCGGCACCGCCGGCGTGACGTTCCAGATCGGCGCCACCACGGCCGAGAAGATGACGCTGACGCTGGCCACGGACATGACCACGCTGATCACCAACATCACGGGCGCCACGTCGAACTACACCGCCGCCACCGCGCACGCCAGCGGCACCGGTGAAATCAACGCCGCGAACGCGAACGCCACGATCGACAAGATCAGCACGCTGATCGACAACGTCGGCAAGGTCCGCGCCCAGCTCGGCGCCGCGTCGAACCGCCTCGACCACGTCTACAACAACCTCTCGAACATGAGCACGAACACCACGCAGGCGCGTGGCCGCATCATGGACGTGGACTACGCCACGGAAACGGCGAACATGACGTCCAAGCAGATGCTGATGCAAGCCGGCACCTCGATGCTCAAGCAATCGAGCAGCATGTCGCAGCTCGTGATGTCGCTGATGCAGTAAACCGCGTCACCGTTCACGAAGAAGCCGGGCCTCGTGCCCGGCTTCCTTTTTTTCATCGGGGCATTTAATGCCCGCCGCCGCCCGGTCGTCTTGTACAGGTATCGGCGCCGCAACCGGTGCCACCGCAACAACCTGGAGATCGCCATGCTGAGCCTGAACACCAATGCCGCCGCCCTGTCCGCCCAAAGCTCGGTGGGCAGCACCCAGAAGTCGCTGTCGACGTCGATGACCCGCCTGAGCACGGGCTACCGCGTCAACTCCGCGATGGACGATGCCGCCGGCCTGCAGATCGCCACCCGCCTGAACGCCCAGACCCGCGGCCAGGCCGTCGCCCAGCGCAACACCCAGAACGGCATCTCGATGATGCAGACCGCCGAAGGCGCGTTCAACGAAGTCACCGACATGCTGATGCGCATGAAGGACCTGGCCACCGAAGCCGCCAACGGCACGTCCAGCACCAAGGACCAGGACGCGATGCAGCTCGAGTTCGACGCGCTCGGCCAGGAAATCAAGAACATCATGACCAACACCTCGTTCGGCGGCGCCAAGCTGCTGGCGGGTGGCACGCTGACCGCCGCCGTGTCCTTCCAGATCGGCGCCACGACGGCCGAGAAGATGACGGTCAACCTGTCGGCCGACATGACGACGCTGGGCACCGACCTCGGCGCCGCCAGCGCGAACTACACGACCGCCGGCACCGGCACGGAAATCAACGCGACGAACGCCAACGCCACGATCGACAAGATCAACACGGCCATCGACAGCGTCGGCAAGGTCCGCGCCCAGCTCGGCGCCGCCTCCAACCGCCTCGACCACGTCTACAACAACCTGGCCAACATGAGCACCAACACCACGCAGGCACGTGGCCGCATCATGGACGTGGACTACGCCACGGAAACGGCGAACATGACGTCCAAGCAGATGCTGATGCAGGCCGGCACCTCGATGCTCAAGCAGTCGAGCAGCATGTCCCAGCTGGTCATGTCGCTGATGCAATAAGGCTTCGGACGAGCCAGCGGGACCAGAAGGCCGGGCATTTGCCCGGCCTTTTTCGTTTCAGCCCGACCGCTGGTTCGCAAATTGGGCTTCAAAACCCCACGGGTTCGGCCGAAATCACCGGAGACCCCGTTCCTGGAACCGATCGAACCCATGCAAGCTGCCCCCTCTCGAGCGCAACACCCGCAGGCCCAGGCCTCCTGGCTGGCCGGCCAGCGCGCGGAGAAGAAGAAGCGCTGGCGCGATGCCGAGCGCGAGTACACGAACGGGGCCAGCCTCGACCCGGACGACATCCGCTTCTGGATGAAGGTCTCCACGCTGCGCTTCAAGCTCGGCGAACGCGTCGAGGCCCTGGAAGCCGCGCGCGAAGCCTGGAAACGCGCCCCCGAGAACCCGCTCACCTGCGAGCTGCTGTCGGTCACGCTCACCAACCAGCACCGCCACAGCGAAGCCGCCGACGTCATGCTGGCCATGCCGCCCGGACCGGGCCGCACGACCGAACACCTCCTCAACCTGGCGCAGGCGCTCGCGCGTGCGCACCGCTGGTCCGAGGTGATTTCGCCCTGCCTCGAGATCCTCGGCAAGGACGTCTTCAACGCCTCGGCCCACCTGCAGATGGGCCTCGCCTTCCACAAGATGGGCCGCCCGCGCGACGCCGCCATCTGCTTCGAGACCGCCGCCGCGGCCGACAAGACCGGCCGCGTGAAGGCGCTGGCGCTGTCGCAGCTGGTCGAACAGCTGCGCTACGCCGCCGAATGGGCCGAACTGCCCCGCCACACGGCCGCCCTGCTCACCGCGCTGCGCGACAGCGACGACACCACGCTCGCGCAACTCGTCGCCTTCCCGCTGCTGTCCATCGACTGCCCGCCCGACCTGCAGCGCCGCATCGCACGCCTGAGCACGAACCGCATGGCCGCCGACATCGAGCCGCTGCCCCCGCGCCCGCCGCGCGCCCCGGGTCCGCTGCGCATCGGCTACCTGTCGAGCGACTTCCACAGCCACGCCACCGCGCTGCTGATCGTCGAGATGCTCGAGCACCACGACCCCAGCCGCGTCGAGGTGTTCCTCTACTGCCACAGCGAACAGGACGGTAGCGCGATGCAGCAGCGGCTGCGCGCCACCGCGAAGTGCTTCCGCGACGTGCGCCACCTGGGCGACGCCGAGCTGGCGAAGCTCATCCGCGACGACGGCATCGACATCGTCATCGACCTCAAGGGCCAGACCACCGACACCCGCTTCCACCTGCTGGTCTCGCGTCCCGCCCCCGTGCAGGTGAGTTTCCTCGGCTACCCCGGCACCTGCGGCGCCGACTTCCTCGACTACATCGTCGGCGATCCGATCGTCACGCCGCTCGACACCGCCGACCACTACAGCGAACGCATCGCGCAGATGCCCGTCTGCTACCAGCCGAACGACAGCCGCCGCATCCTGCCCCCCGCGCCCACCCGCGCCGAGCTGGGCCTGCCGGACGACGCCGTCGTGCTGTGTTGCTTCAACCAGACCTACAAGATCCTGCCGGCGATGGCCGACCACTGGGCCCGCATCCTGAAGGGCGCGCCGAAGGCCGTGCTGTGGCTGTTGGTGTGGAACCAGCAGGCCTCGGCCAACGTCGTGCGCGAGCTGCAGGCCCGCGGCGTGTCGCCCGAGCGCATCTTCTTCTCGCCGCTGGCCACCGTGCCCGAGCACCAGGCCCGGCTGCAGTGCGCCGACCTCTTCCTCGACACCTGGCCCTACAACGCGCACACCACCGCCAGCGAGGCGCTGTGGGGCGGCGTGCCGGTGCTGACGGTGCCCGGCGCCACCTTCGCCGCGCGCGTCGCCGCGAGCCTGGTCACCGCCTGCGGCCTGCCCGAGTTCGTCTGCGAGACGCCGGACGCCTACGTGGACCGCTCCATCGCCCTCGCCAACGACCCCGCCCCGCTGCGCGCGGCGCGCCGGCACCTCGTCGAGAACCGCCAGCAGCTGCCGCTGTTCGACGGCGCCCGCTTCGCACGCGACTTCGAAGCCCTCCTCCAACGCATGTGGGACCGCCACGCGGCGGGCCTCGCTCCCGACCACCTCACCGCCATCACGCCATGAAAGCCGTCATCCTCGCCGGCGGCCTGGGCACACGCCTCGCCGAAGAAACCACCGTCCGCCCGAAGCCCATGGTCGAGGTCGGCGGCAAGCCCGTGCTCTGGCACATCCTCAAGCTGTACTCGCACCACGGCATCAACGACTTCATCATCTGCCTCGGCTACAAGGGCTACGTGATCAAGGAGTACTTCGCGAACTACTTCCTGCACATGTCCGACGTCACGTTCGACCTGGCGGCCAACCGCATGGAAGTGCGCCACCGCCACTGCGAGCCGTGGCGCGTGACCCTCGTCGACACCGGCGAGCACACGCAGACCGGCGGCCGCCTGAACCGCGTGCGCGACTACCTCGATCCGCACGAGCCCTTCTGCTTCACGTACGGCGACGGCCTCTCCGACGTGAACGTGCGCCGCCTGATCGACTTCCACCACACGCAGGGCCGCAAGGCCACCGTCACCGCGGTGCAGCCGCCCGGCCGCTTCGGCGCGCTCGACCTGGAAGACCAGCGCATCACCCGCTTCGCCGAGAAGCCCCAGGGCGACGGCAGCTGGATCAACGGCGGCTTCTTCGTGCTGGAGCCGTCCGTGCTCGACCTGATCCAGGACGGCGACGAGACCATCTGGGAACGCGGCCCGATGGAGACCCTGGCCCGCGACGGCCAGCTGTCGGCCCACGCCCACGCCGGCTTCTGGCAGCCCATGGACACCCTGCGCGACAAAATCAAGCTCGAGGAACTGTGGCAGTCGAACCAGGCGCCGTGGAAGGTGTGGAACTGATCGTCCGATGAGGTTCCACCCGACCCCGCTCGCCGGCCTGTGGGAGATCGAAACCGCCCCGCGCGGTGACGAACGCGGCCGACTCACGCGCCTCTTCTGCCGCGACGAGCTCGCCGCCATCCGCCCCGGCCTGCAGTTCGTGCAGGTGAACCTGTCGGCCACCACGCACCGCGGCACCGTGCGCGGCATGCACTTCCAGCGCGGCCCCGCGCTCGAGGCCAAGCTGATCCGCTGCCTGCGCGGCCGCGTGTTCGACGTGGCCGTGGACCTGCGCGCGGGCTCGCCCACCTTCGGCCGCTGGCACGCCGTCGAACTCGCCGAGGACAACGACCGGCAGGTGTTCATCCCCGAAGGCTTCGCGCACGGCTTCCAGGCGCTCACCGACGGCGTCGAGCTGCTCTACCAGCACACCGCCGCGTACGCGCCCGATCACGAAGGTGGCGTGCGCCACGACGACCCGGCCCTCGCCATCGCGTGGCCGCTGCCGGTGGGCGTCGTCTCGGCCCGGGACCGCGCCCATCCCCTCATCGATTCCCAGTTTCCAGGAGTGCAGGCATGAAGTGCCGCCACTGCCAGACCGACCTGCGCGACGTCTTCATCGACCTCGGCGCGGCCCCGCCCTCCAACGCGTTCCTGCGCCCCGAGGACCTCGACCGTCCCGAGCTGCACTTCCCGCTCAAGGTGTTCACGTGCCATGCGTGCCGCCTGGTGCAGATCGACGAGGTGCAGCGCCACGACGAGATCTTCTCGAACGACTACGTCTACTTCTCGTCGTACTCCAGCTCGTGGCTCGCCCACGCGCGCGCCTACGTCGACCGCGTCACCGAACGCCTGGGCCTCGGCCCGAAATCCTTCGTGATGGAGATCGCCTCCAACGACGGCTACCTGCTGCAGAACGTCCGTGAACGCGGCATCCCGTGCGTGGGCATCGAGCCCACGGGCAGCACCGCCGCGGTGGCCCGCGGCAAGGGCATCGAGTCCATCGAACGTTTCTTCGGGCACGACTTCGCACGCGAGTTCGTGCGCCAGCGCGGCAAGGCCGACCTGATCCTCGGGAACAATGTGTACGCGCACGTGCCCGACATCAACGACTTCACCGCGGGCCTGAAGGCCGCGCTCGCCCCCGCCGGCACCATCACGCTCGAGTTCCCCCACCTGCTGCGGCTCGTGGGGGAGAACCAGTACGACACCATCTACCACGAGCACTACTCGTACCTGAGCCTCGGCACCGTGCGGCGCATCCTCGCGATGCAGGGCCTCACGGTGTGGGACGTCGAGCAGCTGCCCACGCACGGCGGCTCGCTGCGCGTGTGGGCGCAGCACGCCACCCACGACCGCCCGGTCGAACCGTCCGTCGCCGCGCTGCTCGCGAAGGAAACGGCCGCCGGCATGGACGGCGACGCGTTCTACGCGGGCTTCCAGGCCCGCGCCGAACGCATCAAGGATGACCTCGTCGCGTTCCTCATCGAACAGAAGCGTGCCGGCCGCACGGTGGCTGCGTACGGCGCCGCGGCCAAGGGCAACACGATGCTGAACCACGCCGGCGTGCGCCCCGACCTGATCCGCTGCGTGGCCGACGCCTCGCCGCACAAGCAGGGCCGCTTCATGCCCGGCTCGCGCATCCCCGTGGTGTCCGCCGACGAACTGCGGGCACTGCGTCCCGACGTCGTGCTGATCCTGCCCTGGAACCTGCGCGACGAGATCGCCGCCCAGCTCGCCGACGTGCGCTCCTGGGGCGGCCGCTTCGCCGTCGCCATCCCGTCGCTGCAGCTGCTATGAACGCCCGCATCCACTACACCCTGCCCTCCATCACCGACCTGGAGGTGGCCTACGTCACCGACGCCGCGCGGCACGGGTGGGGTGAGCGCTGCTACGACTACATCAAGCGCTTCGAAAGCGCGTTCGCCGAACACCTCGGCGTGCGCCACGCCATCGCCACGTCCAGCTGCACCGGCGCGCTGCACATGGGCATGGCGGCCTTGGGCATCGGCCCCGGCGACGAGGTCATCCTCGGCGACATCAACTGGATCGCGTCGGCCGCCCCCGTCACGTACCTCGGCGCGAAGCCCGTGTTCGTCGACGTGCTGCCCGACACCTGGTGCCTCGACCCGGCGCTCGTCGAAGCCGCCATCACGCCGGCGACGAAAGCCATCCTCGCGGTGCACCTGTACGGCAACCTGTGCGACATGGACGCCCTGCTCGACATCGGGCGCCGCCACGGCCTGCCCGTCATCGAGGACGCGGCCGAGGGCATCGGCTCGCAGTACCACGGCCGCCGGGCCGGGTCCATGGGCGCGTTCGGCGCGTTTTCGTTCCACGGCACCAAGACGCTCACCACGGGCGAAGGCGGCATCTTCGTCACGCAGGACGAGGCGCTGTTCCAGAAGGTGCTGGGCATGAGCAACCACGGCCGCGTGGCCGGCCAGGCGAAGCAGTTCTGGCCGGACCTGATCGGCTTCAAGTACAAGATGTCGAACCTGCAGGCCGCCGTCGGCTGCGCGCAGGTGGAGCGCATCGAGGAACTGATCGCGGCCAAGCGGCGCATCTACGCCGCGTATGCCGAACGCCTGTCCGACCTGCCCCTGGCGCTGAACCCGCAGCAGCCCGGCACCGTCAACGGCTGCTGGATGCCCACCGCGGTGGTCCACGAGGGCATGGCCTTCGACCGCGAGGCGCTGCTGGCCGACTTCAAGGCCGACCAGATCGACGGCCGCATCTTCTTCTGGCCGCTGAGCATGCTGCCCATGTTCGAGGACCGCCCCGAACACATCGTGAGCCACGGCCTCCAGTTCCGCGGCATCAACCTCCCGAGCTACCACGACCTCGGCGAGGCCGGGATCGACCGCGTCTGCGCGCACGTGCGGCGCCACGTGCGGGGCTGAGCCCCGTGGACGACATCCTGTTCTGGGGCGCCTCGGGCCAGGCCAAGGTGCTGCACGAGGCCCTCTCCGGCAGCCGCTGGCGGCTCGTCGCGCTGGTGGACCGGATCGCGCTGGCCTCCCCCTGGCCCCACATGCCCGTGTTGCGCGGCGAGGCCGGCCTGAGCGAGTGGCTGGGCGCGCGCCCGGGCGGTACGAGCGGACTGCACGCCGCGGTGGCCATCGGCCGCAACGACGGTAGCCGCCTCGACACGATGGCACTGCTGCGCCGCCACGGCCTGGCCATCGCCACCCTCGTCCATCCCCGCGCCTTCGTCGCCGCCGATGCCGTGCTGGGCGATGGCTGCCAGGTGCTGGCCCTCGCCGCGGTGTGCAGCCACGCCCGCCTCGGCGAAGGCGTCATCGTCAACACGTCGGCCTCGGTGGACCACGACTGCGAACTGGGCCACGGCGTGCACATCGCCCCGGGCGCCCGCCTGGCCGGCGAGGTGCGCGTGGACGAGGGCGCGTTCGTCGGCACCGGCGCGGTCGTGCTGCCGCGGCGCCACATCGGCGCGGGCGCCGTCGTGGGTGCGGGTGCGGTGGTCACGCGTGACGTCCCCGCCGGCGCCACGGTGGCCGGCAATCCGGCCCGTCCGCTGGCCCGCTGATCTTCCACAGCCGTCATCCCGGCGAACGCCGGGATGACCGAGCTTCTCAGACCGGGAACTTCGTCATCAGCTGCTGTTCGCTGACGAACCGCGCCGAGCTTCCGGGCGGCAGCACGTCGGCCGTCGCGTTGCCCCGGGCGAACACGAGCGTGTTGGCGCCCAGGCGCTCCAGCTGACTCGCGTGCGCCACGAACCGCGGCGTGCGCTTCACCTTGCTCACGATCAGGTCACGCAGGTCCGGCTCGAACGTGCCGAGGCACACGAGCTCCGTCACGTCGCGGTTCAGTTCGGGGTCGTCCGCCAGGAAGGCGAGCACCGCGAGCAGCCGCAGCGACGAGAGCGCCATCGACAGCTTGGACTCGGCCCCCAGCGCCTTCAGGCGGTAGGCCAGGTAGTAGGTCTCGACCGGGTCGCGTTCGCTGCGCATGCGCAGCCGCACGGCGGTGGCGATGCGTTCGGCCACGTGGTCCTGGATGCGCAGCAGGAACCCCAGGCGCTCCATGTCGCTGACCTGGCCCGACGCACGGCCCAGGATGTACTCGAGCCCGGACCGGTAGCGGTCCCAGGCCATCTCGGCCTCCTCGGTGCCACCCTGCACGCGCTGGTGGTCGGCGAAGTAGTTCGTCATGGACACGTAGTACGAGTCCTTCATGAACAGCACCGGCGAGTGCTCGACGAACTCGGAGGCGTGCACGAAGGCGTAGTACGCCTGCTCGTGGATGCGAGGCATCACCGACTGCACCATCTCGCGCCGGCAGATGTAGATCTCGGGCCAGATGCCGTAGCGCAGCAGCGTGTCGAGCAACATGCGGTGCTCGCCCTGCGGGATCAGCACGTCGCGGTCCTGGCGGTAGAACTGGCCCAGGTCCTTGTCGGCCACGAGGTCGAGCAGGCGCCACGGCGCGTAGGCGATGCCGATGTCCGGGTTCGCCTCCATCACCTCGATCGCGCGGGCCACCTCGGCGCCCATCACGCAGTCGTCGTCGGCCACGTAGATCACGTAGCGGCCCTTCGCCTGGGCCATCATGTACTGGTAGTTCGCGCGGCCGCCGCGGTTGGTCTCGTGCCGCACGCTGCGCAGCGGCAGGCGGTCGGCGTAGCGGGCCACGACCTCGGGCGTTTCGTCGGTGGAGGCGTTGTCCGAGATGAACACCTCGTGCGAGAAAGGGAACTCCGCGAGGTGGTCGGACAGGCTCTGCAGGAGCGAGTCGAGGTATCGGCTGCGGTTGTAGGTCGGGATGCAGAAGCTGACCAGGGGTGCGTTCATCTGGGTGTACCGGTAGGGGTGGGTGGCGCCGCTTCAGCTCGTGAAGTAGCGGCGCCAGAACTCTTTCTTGTGCGGCTTGATGACCGGGCGGCCCGGTCCCGGCAGCACGTAGCAGTCGCCGGGCGTGTCGGTGTCCACCAGGCAGACGCCCGGGGCGATCACCGTGTTGCGGCGGATGTGGCAGTTGCCGATCACCATCGAGCCCGGGAACATCACGATGCGGTCCTCGAAGACCGGACGGTGCCCGTCGAGCTTGTGGCCGATGGTGCAGTTCTGGTGGAAGACGAGGTGGCTGCCGAACGTGGCCTTCGCGAACACGAGGCCCGGCGTGTGCCCGATCAGGAACACCTCGGGCAGCGGCACCTCGTAGAACAGCTCGAGGCCGTGCAGCGCCTTGTTCAGCAGGAACAGGCGCGTGGCGGTCACGCCGTCCTTCAGGTTCATGCCGATCTCGTTCGACAGGAAGTACAGGAAGCTCGCGTACTGGCCGGAGTATTGCGGATCGAACCCCTGCGGCCAGGCCACCACCTGCGACACGCAGCGGCGGATGCGGTCCAGCGCCGCGGGCATCGCGGCCGTCACCGACGGGCGGCTGTCGTGGTCGTCCGGGTAGAAGTTCTCGAGCTGCCGGCAGACGAATCCGGCCAGCTTGACGGGATCGGGGCTCATGCCGCGGCGGCCTGGCGCCAGCGCAGCTGCTCGTCGAGCGCACCCGTGGCGATGTGGCGCTCCAGCACCTTCAGCCGCATGTGCTGCGACGAACGGAAGTCCGCGTCGGCAAAGCTCATGCGCTGCAGGCCGGTCTTCAGGCCCTCGATGGCCTCGGCCAGTTCCACCTGCGGCTGGTGGTTCGGAGCCACCTGCTCGAACAGCGAGAAGTCGACGCGGTACGAACGCTTGTCGGGCGGGGCCTCGGTGTTGATGCTGACCCGCGTGCCCGGCACGGCCCGCGCCACGGCAGCCGCCAGGTCGCGCACCTGGTAGTTCCAGCGGTTCGAGCCCACGTTCACCGCGAGGTACGGCGACGTCTCGGCCGGGTCCCGCACCAGGGCCCACTCGACGGCCCGGGCCATGTCGCGAACCTCGATCAGCGGGCGCCAGGGGCTGCCGTCGCTGAGCACGGTGATCTCGCCACGCGTCAGCGCGCAGGCGACGAAGTCGTTGAGCACGAGGTCCAGCCGCAGGCGGTCCGACATGCCGCAGGCGGTGGCGAACCGCAGCGACGTGACCGCGGCGCCATCAGCCGGCAGGCCCGACAGCGCGGTCTCGCAGGCGACCTTCGAGCGGGCATAGGCCGTGAGCGGGTTCAGCGTGTCGCCCTCGCGGCGCGCGGGGCCGTCCGCGGCGCCATACATGCTGCAGCTGGACGCGAACACCACGCGGGTCACGCCGGCCTGCAGCGCGCGGCGGGCGATGTCCTCGTGGGCTTCGTGATTGATTTCACGGGTGACGGCCTCGAAGCGCGAGCCCATCGGGTCGTTCGAGACCGCGGCCAGCGCCACCACCGCGTCCACGCGGCGCAGCAGCGCGTCGGGCAGGTGGCGCACGTCGCCGTAGACCTGTTCGTCGAGCAGGCGCTCGGGCAAGTCGATGCTGCCGGTCAGGCAGTGGGCGAAATAGCCGTTGTCGTACCCGATGAGGCGAACGCCGGGCATCGTCGCCCGCAGGTGGCGCACCAGCACCGGACCGACATACCCCAGGTTCCCCGTGATCAGAATTCTCATGCTTGCTCGCAGACGTGCCGACGGCGGGACCGACTGTCCCTCTGCAGTTGTCGGCCGTTCGGGGCCGCGACTGAAGTCATTGCAGATCGATTTAATGAATCCGGACCCGCGGTCGTCCTGTACTGATGACGGCGCCGAAACCGGTGCCACCGCAACAACCTGGAGATCGCCATGCTGAGCCTGAACACCAACGCCGCCGCCCTGTCCGCCCAAAGTTCGGTGGGCAGCACCCAGAAGTCGCTGTCGACGTCGATGACCCGCCTGAGCACGGGCTACCGCGTCAACTCCGCGATGGACGACGCCGCCGGCCTGCAGATCGCCACCCGCCTGAACGCACAGACCCGCGGCCAGGCCGTCGCCCAGCGCAACACCCAGAACGGCATCTCGATGATGCAGACCGCCGAAGGCGCGTTCAACGAAGTCACCGACATGCTGATGCGCATGAAGGACCTGGCCACGGAAGCCGCCAACGGCACGTCCAGCGTGAAGGACCAGGACGCCATGCAGCTCGAGTTCGATGCACTCGGCAAGGAAATCAAGAACATCATGGACAACACCTCGTTCGGCGGCGCCAAGCTGCTGGTCGGGGGTTCGCTGACCGCCGCCGTGTCCTTCCAGATCGGCGCCACGTCGGCCGAGAAAATGTCCGTCGACCTGTCGGCCGACATGACCTCGCTGACCGCCAGCATCACGACGGCCTCGGCCTACGGCTACGGCGGCACCGGCACGGGCGGCGCGGAAATCAACGTCACGAACGCCAACGGCACGATCGACAAGATCAACAACGCCATCGACTCGGTCGGCAAGGTCCGCGCCCAGCTCGGCGCCGCCTCCAACCGCCTCGACCACGTCTACAACAACTTGGCCAACATGAGCACCAACACCACGCAGGCACGTGGCCGCATCATGGACGTGGACTACGCCACGGAAACGGCCAACATGACCTCCAAGCAGATGCTGATGCAAGCCGGCACCTCGATGCTCAAGCAATCGAGCAGCATGTCGCAGCTCGTGATGTCGCTGATCCAGTGATGAGCCCCCACGTCGCTTCGCTCCTGCCCCCCGGGGGGGCGCCTCGCGTCTAGCCCGGGAGACCCGGGCCTCGCGAGTTGCTTGATGTGCTTCGCTTCGCTCGCGCGGACCCTCTTGCCGGCAGATTGACATGGCGATCGACAAGGTCCCTTCCTCCGGGGCGTCCCCCTGGCCCCGCATCGGCAGCACGCCCCTCGTGCGGCCGCCGGCCGGGCAGGCCACGAACACCGCGGTGCCCGCGGTCGTGCGATCCGCCGAGCTCGACCCGCTGCTGGCGATGCCCTCGCGCTTCGAGGCCCCGCCCGCCCCGGCGCCCGCCACGCTCCACGGGGTCTCCCCGCAAGGCGTGCCCGTCGCCGTGGGCGGCCTCGTCAACGGCGGCCAGGGCCTCTCCCGCGGGGACGTGCTGCTGGTGCAGGTGCAGTCCACCACGCCGCGCCTCGAACTGGGCCTCTTCGACGTGATCGCCCGGCCCGTCGCCGGCCGCTCCGCGCTCTTCGACACCCTCTCCGCCCCACCCCAGGAGCCGCTGCCCGCGGCGATGCGCTCGGACCAGCTGGCCCTGCGCCAGCTCACGTGGCGGCTGCCCGAACCCCTGGCGCTCGCCACGCAGTGGCGGCTGCTGGTGCTCAGCACCATCGCCCAGGCGGCGCCCACCCACCCGCGCGCCTCGGCCACCACGCCGTTCACCGAACCGCCACTGCAGGCCGCCGTGCGCGAGGCCACCCCGCCCCCGCTGCTGCCGATCCCCGACCGCTGGCTGTACCCCGCCTACGCCTGGGGCGGCCTGCACGCGATGCTGCGCGTGCTCGAAGCCGACAGCGACCCGCCGCCCCCGCCCCGGCGCCGCCAGGGCCGGTCGCTCGCGCTGCGGCTGGAGGTCGACATCCCCGGCCTCGGCCGCATCGCCGTGCTCGTGCAGCTCGCCGACGACGGCGTGCAGCTGCTGATCTTCGTCGAGGAACCCGACGCGCTGCCGCGCGTGCGCGACGTGCTGCCCGTGCTGTCGTCCGCCCTCGAGCTGGCCGACCTCCAGCTCGTGCGCTGCCGGCTGGTGCAGGGGCAGCCCGCACCGGCACGCGCGCCGGTGCTGATGAACGAGTCGACGCCGGTGCCGGCGGCGGCGTGGCTGTCACCGCCGCTGTTCCGGGCGGCGGCCGAGGTGATCGTGGTGTTTTCCGGGGCGTTGGCGCCGCATGGCGCGGAAAAGGCATTTCGCTGAGCAGCGGACCCGTGCCACGCACGAAGGCACTACGTGGCAGCCCCCGCCCCGCTGCCCCCGCTTCCCCCGACGTCCTGCAGCTCCCTGCAACCCTCCTCCAGCAGATCCAGAACCGAGGCGACGAGCCGTTCGTTCGCCTCGGCCAGGGCCGCCTCGGACGTCGGCTCGGGGGCCGTCAGCAGGAGGTGGAACGGCCGGACGGGCGACGGGGCCGCGTCGACCCCAGGCACCTCGTCCACCAGACCTCCGCGCGGCGAGCAGGGACGCTCGGTGAGGTCGACCATCGTGCCCACCATGCGCGACACCCGGCCGGCGTCGTCGCGCTCGACCACGCGGCCTCGTGAATGGAGCAGGCGATACCCCGAGCCGTTGCTGCGAAGACGGAACCGGGCTTCGTAGGTCGGCGTGTCGCCGGCCCAGTGCGCGCGCATGGCCCCGAGCATGGCCTCGAGGTCGGCCGGATGGACACGGCAGCGCCAGAAGTCCGTGCTGTCGGCCTCGTGCACGCGGGGGAAGCCGAACCGCTCCTTCCACCGCGGCGAGTGGTGAACGGTTTCCTGCAGCGGACGCAGATCCCAGACGCCCAGGTCTCCTCGTTCGATGGCTTGTCGCCAAGCCGGCCCGGCACGCAACTGCGACTCCATGGACTGCATTGTCCGCGAAGCCCGTGAACCCGCAAGCGCCCTCATGGTGTCCGTTGTTCCGGCGAGGCCGTCCGCGGAGACGCGCAACTCGGAGAACGGGGCGTCCTCCGGGAGATGCCGGACGTGGCGCGCCGGTACGTCGCGCACTGGCAGTCGCGGCGGGACCAGGGAACGCCCTACCCGGGCCCCTGACGGCCCCCGGCCGATCAGGGCAAGGTTCCGGCCGGCCAGTCGACCTTGCCGCTCGCCTCGAACGACTGCCCGCCCAGTCCTCCGCCGAAGCGCCCCCGCAGCACGTAGTCGAGCGACCGGCTGCTGCCCGTCGCGAACCCGAACACTTGCCGCAACGCCGCCATCGCGCTGACCGTCACGGGCAACTCGATCACCTGCTCGCCGAACCCGGGCACCCTGCCCGCCTCGGGGCTGACGCCGCTCGCGAGCGTCGAGCCGCGCAGGTCCAGCGTCACCGAGATGCCTTGGTAGTCGATCGCGCCCTCGTTGGGGTTCTGCACCCGCAGCTTCAGCCGGAAGCGGACTTCCAGGCCCTCGCCGGGCAGCGGCTCCACGCCCGCGAGGGTGACCCGCAACGGCTCGCTGCCGGGCCAGCCGGCGCAGCCGGTGAGGGCCGGGGTGAACAGTCCGGCGAGGCGGACGAGAGTCGATCGACGGGTGTCCATGCGCGCCGCCTCCAAAGCAGAAGCTACGCATCATGCGACTTGCCGGGGCCTTTTGAAAGCGGGACGTGAGAACCGGGGCCCCGGCCCGCCTTCAGGACGGCGCCCCTATCGCTTGCCGGCCCCCGCCTTCGCGAGCACCTCGGCCTTCACGGCCGCCGCCGGCTGCGCGGTGTAGGTGTAGCTCGCGGACGGCACCCAGTACGTGGCATCCAGCTTGTTGATGACGGCGTTGCTGCCGGTGCCCTTCTTCTGCGCTGCCGTCAGCAGGTCGCCTTCGACGAGTGCGGTGTCGTTCAGCAAGGTGCCGGTTTCGAAGAAGTAGGTACCGCAGTCGGCCGCTGCGTATGCGGCGTCGGTGCATTTCGTCTGGTTGGCGACGGTCGACGAGGTCGAGTCGCCGAAGGTCAGCTGCGCCGCGGTCTTCGTGTTGCCGTTCTGGGCGATCTCGAGCACGTTGTTCTCGACGTAGAGCTTCGATGCGGTGCCGATCTGCCACGCGACCGACCAGGCGTAGTCGGGTGCCACGGCGGTGCTGCCCGACGTGGGCTTCAGCGCGCCGGTCGAGTAGTTGTTGTAGACGTGGACCTTGCCGAAACGCACGCGCGGCTGGCGTTGGACGGTGTTCTCGTAGCGGTTGTGGTGCAGCGTCAGCGCGAGCTTGTCGGGGCCGTAGCCGAGCGCCTGCGTGCCATCGGTGTAGCGGCCCGCGACGTCGATGCCGCCGATCAGGTGCGTCTTGTCGTGGTTGCGGAAGTGGTTGTACGAGACCGTCACGTGGGTGGCGAACAGCGTCACGTCGACGAGGCCGTCGTGATGCTGCACCTTCTGCTCGGGCACGTTGAACGGTGCAGCCCAGCCGGGCACCGGCGGGTCCAGCTTGTCGGGGCGGTCGCCGTCGTCCAGCGTGTTGCCGTCGATCCACACGTTGGTCGCGTTGAACACCGAGACCAGGTCGTACTCCGAGTTCCAGCGGCCGCCCTTGCGGGACGGGCACTGGTGCGGGCCCTGGTTGGTCGCGGCGTCGTAGACCCGGTTGCACAGGCCGACGCCGAAGTCGGCGGTCGCGATGCTGAACGAATCCTTCGGATCCCAGCTCGGGAACAGGTCGTACGAATCCGAGAGGTGCAGGTTGCGCAGCACGATGTTCTTCGCCTGGATGTGGTCCTTGACCAGCGTCTGGCCCGCGGCGTTGACATCGCTCGTCAGGGTGGCGTCGCCGAGGCGCAGGCTGCCGCCCGTCAGCCCGGCATCGGTGCCGACACCGATGATCGAGGTGTTGGAGCCGACGCGCAGCGCGATCCGCTTCGCCTGCTGGGCGCCGAAACACGCGCGCTGCCCTTCCAGCGTGAGCGAGCCGTCGGCCGCCTTCAGCGGCAGCGCCGGAGGGCGACCGTCGGCCTCCAGCGACTGCTTGATCCATTCGTTCGGGTTGTAGGCGACCTTGTAGTCCGCATCGAACGCCGCGAAGCTGGTGTACGCGGTGACCGTCGGGCCGCACAGGGCCATGTAGGCCTCCTTCGTCATCGGCGCGTTCGTGTCGTCGACGTTCAGGTCGATGCGGCCCTTCACGTAGATGAGCTTCGGCGTGTTGTCGGGTGCCTGTGCCAGTGTGTCGGTGACGGCGCGGCCGTACAGCGCCCGCACCAGCTGGGCGCGGTTCTCGACGATGTGGACCACCGTGCCCTGCTGGTCGCCGCCGGTCACGGTGAAGGTGCCCCCGCCCACCGCGGCCGCGGCCCAGCCATCGGCCCCGAGCGAACTCAACGCCCCGGCGGGCCGGGCCACCGGCGGAGTGGACACGGCGTCATCGTCGCCTCCGCCGCACGCAGCGAGAGCGCCCAGCGCACAGGTTGCGGCAACGGCCGGACGCAAGGCGCGGACGGACAGGCGAGACAAGGGTCGGTTCATGGCGAAGGCCTCGGAGGAGTGGCTGCACGTGCAGCGGTGTAGGCGAGCCGCGACGCGTGGCATCGCGGACACGGGGGCACGTCCCGCGGTCCGGGACGGGGGGGGAAACGGTCGCGCAGCGCGCGGAAGTTCAGGGCTTGCGCATGGCGCGACGCTGTGCCCGGAAGCGATGGCCTCCGGCACGCCACACGCGTCCCGGCGCCGAAGGGGCCTTCGGCGCGGCGGTGGCAAAGGCTGCCGCGATGGCGGCCGTGTCGAGCATGTTCATCGTGTGGCTCCCTGTCGCACTCGCCGCGGAGTCGGCGCCCCGGGTCGAGAGATGCGACATCGTACGACCGCCTTTTCAGGCTCGAATGCGGGCAAACCCGTGAACTTTGCGCGGAATTTCCCGAATGGCGGCGAGTTTTCGGGTGTGCTTTGGCGAATCGACAATCAGCTGCAATGCAGTGGTACGACGACGAGCAGCCTCGCCGTGCGGTGCTGGTGCAACTTGCCACGCGCTCTCGGCCCCCTCGCGCGTCGACCCGATGGTGTCGGCATCGTGCTCCTGGCCGAGGACGAGGGCGGGCCCGGTTACGGCAGCGGCACCTTCCACTTCAGCGTGCAGATCCCGATCGACGGACGACCCGCCCCCTTCGAGGTTTCAGGAGAAGGCCTGCCAGAGCTCGGTGCCGAGGAACCACGGGTTGAGCAGACTGGCGTCGAGCCGGATCGTCTCGAAGTCGGTGACCTCGGCGAGCAGCTTGTGCTTCGAACCCGAGTTGTCGAAGATGTACGCCCGGTGCGCGACCGCGCAGGCACGGGTCATCAAGGCGATAGACTTGTGGTACCGCTCGACGACCTTCTCGTCCGCGACGGCATGCCCACCCTGCATCACGCGCCGACGCACACGGTCGATGTTGATGTCCGGGTCGTCGGTGGCCACGAAGTAGAGGTAGACGCGGTAGCCCCGTGCCCGAGCCTCTTCCATGAAGTCGATCTTGGACGGATGGGACATCACGGTCTCGAACGTGAAGGTCTGCCCTTCGTCGAGGAGTTCCTGCCGAAGCGCCTCCGCCAGCGCTGCGGCCAGGTACGAGTCGTACGGGCCGGGCACCCACAACATCAGGGCGTGGTCCAGCGTGAGGCCGGCGCGCAATGCCGGCAAATCGAGCCTCACTTGATGGTGCTCGTGCCCGATCCGTTCGGGCCGGCAAGGACTCGAAGGCGAGGCTGGGCGCGTTGCGCCGGGGCAGACCGACGCCGCTTCGCTGCGCCAGCCTCCACCCCCGGTCCGTGTCAGCCGGCTTGCCTAACACGCGTCAACACGGTGCCGGGCTTCACACGCTTCCCGACCGGGAGATCCTTGATGACCGTGAAGCTGCCGTCACGCTTGCGCTCGACCATCTGGCCGCGGCTGGTCTTCACCGTGACAGCGCCCGTGTGTTCCAGCGCGGCGCGGTAGGCCTCATGACCCGCCTTCGCCGCCAGTTCGGGAATGCGCCGCTCGGAGCTCTGCATGCCCCGTTCGGTCAAGAAATCCTTGCTGTTGCGAGAAGACATTGGCGTCGAGTTAAACGTGTTGTCGACAGTCTACCAGGCGGCCCCGGATGGTTTGTGGAAGGTCAAGAGCCAGCCCTCGCGGCAGACTGAATAGCAGCACGGACTCGATGCCGGCCCTCGATTCCCACAACGCCGAACGGCCGTCCCCTCGGAGTTCAATGACGCCGGATTTCCGTCGCCCCAGAATCTCGCAAGGCAATTTCGCCCGTTTCAGTGGGATCAGATAGCAGATTTGCATACTCGCTTGCCCCCTACGGGGAAAAACGCTCTAACGCGAAGAGGCCGCAAAGCTTCAATCTGCCCCGGGGCCCGTGATCCGCGCCTACATGCATCAACTAGTCAATGACCTACGGCATCTTGAAATCAGAAGCGCCGTTCGACCTCCGCGATAGATCAGCGATGACAGGAAGTCTCGGCGGCATTTGAAGCACTCATTCAAAGTGCTCTGCGAGTGGAAATAACTTGCCGCCGCAATTGGGTCATTCGCCTGTCCCCGACACGATTCCGCAACTCAGCAGCAAGCCATTGCTCACTGGAGTCCAAATAATCTTTTGTATTTGGAGAATCGGGGAACTTCGCGGCGTATTTCAGTGCTTGATCAGCAAAAACCTTGGCATGATAGACCTTTCGATGATCCTCGTCATAGCAACGCCTCAGAATTGACATAGACTCATCTAGTGAGCCAATAACCTCAAGTGTTGACGGCTTCTCATAATTTGCACTGAACAATATAACCGCATAAGAGTTGCGAATCGCTGGATTATTTCGACCAGTCATTCCACGAGCCTCATCAATCCAGGTAAAGGCCATTTCATAGTTATGCTTACTAGCAAGATACAAAGCACCCTGCTGCTTTAATGAGTGAGACGAATCGCGCAGGAAAGCCCGCGTGTAGAAGTCCAATCCTTCCTCCCACTTAGGGTAAGCTCTTCCAATTAGTTTTGCGTCGTACGCCCCCCGCCTGAACACATCATACCGGCCAATTTTTGTGGGAGAAACCTCAGCATGGAAGACATCCAACATCGCCCGCAAATCAGCAGGCGATATTTTCCAAAGGACCAACTCCGACACCTGCCTCGAACGGGGAACGTAATAGGCCTGATCTGTTTCCGCCAGCGCACCTTCATAAGCAGAGAGTACTGAACCCATACCATCAAGCAAGCTCGCCACCTCAACTACGCCAAGATTATAAATTCGAGAGTAGGCAGTAGCGATATCTACCGAAACCGGAATTCGACAGGCATATAGATAGCAGGAGACCAAAAGCAAATCGTGTTTTGCTGGGTCGGAGCCCTTCAGGTCACGTACCGCATCCATGAATCGCTCTGCCAGTGAATTCTTGAGGATTGTTGAGGTTATAACCTCAAAGAATGTAGGATCCACATCCATGTCGAAATCATTCGGCCTCCTCTCGTATGGCCTGCGGTTCACGTCATTGGGGATGCGATCTTGAACCGCCTGCGTATCCACGGCATTCAAACCGGACACATCGAGAATAGCGAAACGTTCTCTTGGAAACCTATGTGAAACGCTATCAAATACGTAGTCTCTCTCCGCCGCCACAATCTTAATGTTCTCGCTTTCCATCAGAACTTGAATGGCTTCGGAAGCGTCGGCCGCATTGTCGATGAACGCAAGAATTGGCTGTCCCTCGGAGTCAATATCCCTTGCCAAGAGGGCCGCCTTTTCAGGGGTAATCTCTTCAATATACAAACATTGACCAAACCCAGTTACACGCGTAGCAAGCTGACGGAGTAAAGTCGTCTTCCCCGTGACTGCGCCACCAATCAATACCACGTGTTTCTGGCCTGCAATCGCATTCTTTGCCGCCGTCAAATGAGCGGTTTCGTGAATTTTCCCTGAATACACGTCATACCAAGTAGGCTCCGCCCCAAGGTAAAACTCACTAATGGAACGTACAGGCACTTTCGCCAGCGCGGGAATTTGAAACTCCGAAAAGTGCTTCCCAATAAGCGATTTTGAGACTCCCGCCACCTTCTTTACCGACAACTGACCGAAATACTTCAGCAAATCAAGAGTATCAGCAACAATAATCTGAAACTCTAGAGAGGAGTAATATTCAATCGCCTCGGCATCGTTGTTCCGAAGAACAATCCAAGATTCCGCCTTGTTTCGACCAAGAACAGATTCCTTTGCGAGCGCTTGAAGCACTCCCGCGTCCTCAACACGATACCCCCAGTACAACGTAGGGATTTGTTGAATTCGATTGATGTAACCAAACCACTTGTCGCGATCTCGCTCGAAGCTGGATGCAATTTCAACCGGCGAAAAGTCAAACTTTCCGCTGCCATGCCCGATGCTGCCGTGAAGTGGAATGTAATCAATTGCACTCCCGCCAGAAATGACTGGCCCACGTAGCATTACGTCGTTTATATAAAACTTATTGCTTTCCGCAAAAATAGCCGGCACCAAATCATCGATATTTGTAGTAAAAATTGCCTTTATATTTGCCCGCTCAATGTTTCGATATTCCGGAGAAAAATCATCAACACGAAAGCGGCCATGAAAGAACTCATTTAAAGCATCCCTCTGAGTGCTGGCAATTATTTGACACAGTTGAGGCAAGCTCAAAGCCGACGGTTTTGGGCGCTTAAAATGATCAATCAATTCATTCTTCAGAGCACTTCCTACCGGAAGAGGTTTCCCATTCGACCGCGCTTCCACTGAGAATCCTGCGCCCAAGAACAAATTTATCCCGGCCGACAAGGAATGGCGAAACAAGCTCTCATTTTGAATATTCATGTATATTTACCTCCCCACAATTAAAATACACTACGCACGGACACGCTCTTCATCCACGCGAAGGAACTTTCTTCACAGTTAATCCCGATCGGCGACCCCTGACGCAGTAGAAGCCTCGAGTAGTCTCCCACCTAAGGGATCCATCCTCGCTTGACATTGAGCAGTGAGTCGACATCCATCAGCAAGCTCTCGATTATTCGCGGCTTCGTCGACGTGTTCCTCCCTGGGCTTACCCCAAGGTGCCGATCACACTGACTTCCCGCTGCTCCGGAATCTCGTTGTACGAGAGCACATGCAACCCCGGCGCGAACAACCGCGCATAGCGGGCCAGCAACGGCCGGATCTGCGGCATCACCAGCAGCAACGGCGGCGTCGCCTGCTGCTTCATCTGCTCCCGCGCCATCGGCATGTTCGACTGCAGCTGCGACAGCAGGTGCGGGTCGACCGGGTAGTTGTCGAGCGCGACCTTGCCGGCCTGGCGAGCTTGATTGAGCGACGCGAGCAGCATGTTCTCCAGCTCACCACCCAGGTTGAAGGCCTTCATCTCCGGCCGCTGGCCGAAGAGCTGGGCGACGATCTGGCGGCGGACGGCGCAGCGCACCTCGGCGGCCAGCAGGATCGGGTCCTTCGTGGTCTCCGACGCGTCGAGCAGCGTGGTCGCGATGGGCACGATGTCCTTCAGCGACACGTTCTCGGCGAGCAGCACGCGGTAGACCTTCAGCAGTTGCGTGGGCGTCAGCGCCTTCTCCAGAGAGGCCGCGAGCTTCGGCGCGAGCGACGCGAGGCGTTCGTTGAGCGCGTTCACGTCCTCGTGACGCAGCAGTTCGGCGAGGTGGTCCTTCAGCACCTTGGAGAGGTGCGTCGCGATCACGCTCGGCGTCTCGATGACCTGATAGCCGAGTCCCAGCGCATGGGCCTTGTCGTCGGGGGCGATCCACGTGACGGGCATGCCGTACGCGGGCTCCAGGCCCGGGATGCCGTCGAGTTCGCCGTACACCTTCGGCGACGGGATGGCCATCAGGCGGTCGGCGAAGACCTCGGCCTGGGCCACCACGGTGCCGCTCAGCAGCACCGAGTACTGCGACGGCTTGAGCGCCAGGTCGTCGCGCACACCGATCGGCGGCAGCAGGAACCCCATCGATTCGCTGACGCTCTGGCGCACGCCCTTGACCCGGTGCGACAGCACCGCGCCCTGCGCGGCGTCGATCAGGCTCACGAGCTTGTAGCCCACGGCGATGGAGAGCGGTTCCACCACGGGCAGGCTGTGCCAGTCGAGTTCGGGCGGCTTGTCGGTGAGCAGCGCGGCCTCGATGGCCGCCATCGGGTTGGCCGCGGGCTTGGCCACCCGCCCCTGCAGCCGCCACCCCACGTAGGCGACCACCGCGGCGAAGACCATGAACATCAGCCACGGCATGCCCGGGATGACGGCCAGCACGACCATCATGCCGGCGGCGCTGAACATCACCACCGGCGAGGTCAGCAGCTGGCCGCTGACCTGTTCCTCGAAGTCGCCCGAATCGCTGATGCGGGTGACGAGGATGGCGGCGGCGGCCGACAGCAGCAGCGCGGGGATCTGGGCGACGAGGCCGTCGCCGATGGTCAGCAGCGCGTACTGGCGGAACGACTCGCCGAACGACAGGTCGTGCATCAGCGAGCCGATGGCCACGCCGCCGATCATGTTGATCAGCAGGATCAGGATGCTGGCGATGGCGTCGCCGCGCACGAACTTCGACGCACCGTCCATCGCGCCGTAGAAGTCCGCCTCGGCGGCCACCTCCTGGCGGCGCACCTGCGCCTTTTCCTGGTTGATGAGGCCGGCGTTCAGGTCGGCGTCGATGGCCATCTGCTTGCCGGGCAGCGCGTCCAGCGTGAACCGTGCCGACACCTCGGAGATGCGCTCGGCGCCCTTCGTCACCACGACGAAGTTGATGATCATCAGGATGATGAAGACGACGAGGCCCACGACGAAGTTGCCGCCGATCACGACGTTGCCGAACGCCTCGATCACCTTGCCCGCGGCGTGGGTGCCTTCGTGGCCGTGCAGCAGCACGACGCGGGTGGACGCCACGTTCAACGTGAGCCGCAGCATCGTGGTGGCCAGGATGACCGTCGGGAACACCGAGAAGTCGAGCGGCCGCTTGGCCGACACGCTCACCAGGATCACGATCAGCGCGAGCACGATGTTGAACGTGAACAGCACGTCCAGCACCACCGGCGGCAGCGGCAGGATGATCATTGCCAGCACCACCATCAGGAACAGCGGGGTGGCGTACTTGTGGCGCAGGGCCTCGGCCTTGAGTCGGTTCAGGAAGTTCATGCGGGGGTCCCCTCGCTCGGGTCACTCAGGTGTTGGGGAACGGCCAGGTCGGTCGGCAGCGACGGCTCGCGCACGCGCTGGCCGGTGCGGAAGGCCTTCAGCTGCAGCACGTAGGTCAGCACCTGCGCCACCGCGTGGTACAGCGGCATCGGGATCTGCTGGTTCACCTGGCTCGTGTGGTAGATCGCTCGGGCGAGCGGCGGCAGCGCCACCGTCTCGATGTTGTGTTCGGCCGCGATGCGGCGGATGTAGAAGGCCATCTCGTCGATGCCCTTGGCGACGACGTACGGGGCTTCGGCACGGCGGTCGTCGTACTTGAGCGCGACCGAGAAGTGTTCGGGGTTGACGATGATCACGTCGGCCGTGGGCACCGCCTTGCGCACGCCGCGCTGCGCCATCTGGCGCTGCAGCTGGCGGATGCGCGACTTCACCTCGGGCCGGCCTTCGTTGCTCTTGTGCTCTTCCTTGACCTCCTGCTTGGTCATGCGCTGGCCGCGCTGGAAGAAGAAGGCCTGCACCGGCACGTCGATCACCGCGAAGATGATGAAGACCACCACCATCGCCATCACGCCGTCGAGCAGCAGGCCGGCACCGGCGGCGATGGCGCGGTCGAGCGTCATCGCCTGCAGCGCGACGTGCTCGGCCGCGGTGCTGCGCCCCACGTGCCACAGCACGGCCAGGATCGTGCAGGCCTTCAGCACCGACACGGCGGTGTCGGACAGGTGCTTCGGCGTCACGATGCGGCCGAGGTTCTTCGCCGGGCTGAGGCGGTCCATCCGCGGCATCCAGTGCTTGGTGGTGACCGACCAGCCGCCGGGGATCATGCTGCCGATGACGGCCGCCAGCGGCACCACCAGCAGCGGCACCATCATCTTGACGATCAGCAGCATCGTCATCGTGAAGGTCTGCGACCAGACGTTGTCGATGGCGCCCTCGCTGCCGTACAGCGCGAAGCCCTGCGAGAACAGCGCGCGGAAGTCGTCGAGGTACTGGGGCACCAGGAACACCACCAGCTTCAAGCTCACGATGATGCCGATGGCCGTGGCGAGGTCGCGGGAACGGACGATCTGCCCTTCCTCGCGCGCCTTGCGCAGCTTCTGCTGCGATGGCTTTTCGCTCTTGTCGCCGGAAGACGAGTCAGACACCCGAGCCTCCCTGCATCTGCGACTGCAGCAGGTCGAGCACCCGCTCGGTCATGCGCACGTAGTGGTCCGGCACGAACTTCACCACCATCGACAGCATGAAGAGGCCGAAGACGGTGATCAGCGAGAAGCCGAGCGAGAAGAGGTTGAGCGCCGGCGCCACGCGGTTCAGGAAGCCGAAGCCGATCTGCACCACCATCGTGGAGAAGATCATCGGGAGGGCCAGCAGCAGCGCGGCCGAGAAGATCCAGGCGACGTGCATCGCGAGGCCGTGCAGGTCGAGGCTGGCGTGCCCTCCCCCGACCGGCCAGGCCTTCAGGCTTGCGGCGAGCACGCCGGTGAGCACGAGGTGGCCGTCCACCGAGAAGAACACGATGATGCACATGATCGACAGCAGCGTGGACACCACGTCGGACGACATCCCGTTCATCGGGTCGTTCATCACCGCCATCGACAGGCCGATCTGCGAGGACAGCATGAAGCCGAGCACGGTCACGATCGACATCGTGAAGTGGAACGCGAGGCCCATCGCGCCGCCGATGATGGCCTGCTCGACGGTGGCCACCACGCCGGCGAGCGAGATCGGGTCGACCGGCGCGGCCGCCTGCGACACCGGCAGCAGCACGAAGGACAGCACGAGCGACAGCAGCAGCCGCACCGTCACGGGCACCATGCCGTCGCCCAGGATGGGGGTGGCCGACAGCATCGCCATCGTGCGCACGAACGGCCACCAGAGCGCGAACAGCATCGCGAGCAGCTGGCTGAAGACGAGCTCCATCTACCCCACCAAGCGCGCGGCCCGCTCGAAGACCGACACGCAGTAGTCCATCAGGTACCCCACCATCCACCGCCCCATCACGCTGACGACGATCAGCGTGACGAGCAGGCGCGGCAGGAAACTCAGCGTCTGTTCGTTGATCTGCGTGGCGGCCTGGAACAGGGCGACGATCAGGCCCGTGATGAGGCCGGGCACGACCAGCAGCACGACCAGCAGCATCGTGACGTTCAGGCTCTCGGCGATCAGGTCGACCGCGACTTCGGGGGTCAGCATGGCGGTCTCCTAGTACGCCTGCACGCTGGTGACCAGCGTGTTGACCGTGAGCGTCCAGCCGTCCACCAGCACGAACAGCAGCAGCTTGAGCGGCAGCGAGATGACGAGCGGCGACAGCATCATCATGCCCATCGCCATCAGCACGGACGACACCACGAGGTCGATCACCAGGAACGGGATGAACAGCAGGCACCCGATCTGGAACGCGGTCTTCAGCTCGCTCAGCACGAAGGCGGCGAGCTTGACGGTGAAGGCGTGGTCCTGCGGACGAGCGATGTCCTTCTCGCCGGCCAGGCGGGACATCTGCGCGAGCGCGGCCTTGTTCGTCTGCGCCAGCATGAACTTCGTCAGGGGTTCCTCGGCCTTCAGCAGCGCCTGCTGCAGCGTGATGCGGTCCTGGTCGAACGGCACGAAGGCGTCGGTCCAGATCTTGTCGCCCACCGGTCGCATCACGAGCAGCGTGAGGATCAGCGCGATGCCGGTGACGATGCGGTTGGGCAGGCCCTGCTGCAGGCCGAGCGCCTGGCGCAGCAGCGAGAGGACGATCACGAAGCGGGTGAAGCTCGTCATCATCATCACCATCACGGGCAGCAGCCCGAGCAGCGACATGATGATGAGCACCTGCGTCTTGACGGTGAACTCCGTCTTGGCGCCGCCCGCGGTCTGGCTCAGCAGTTCCACCGTGTTGGCCGCGAACGCGCTCGACGAACAGGCGAGCAGGGCCACGCCGGCCAGCGCGGCCGCCGCCAGCGGCAGCCGGCGGTCCGGGGTCGAGCGGGTCATGACGCCAGGCTGTTGAGGTCCAGGCCGTCGAGGTCGATCACCTTCAGGCCGTGGTTCTCGCCGGAGACCACCACCTCGGCATGGCCGATCGGCGTGCCGTTGACCTTGATCACCAGCGGTTCGCCGGCGAGGGAGTCGAGCTCGACGACGCTGTCGGCGCCGATGTCCATCAGGTCCTGCAGCGAGATGCGGGCCGAGCCCACCTCGAGGGTCAGCGTGACCGGGATCTTGCGCATCATCTGGGAGAGGTCGCGGCGGCGCGGGGCCGGGGCGACGGGGGTTTCGGTGATGCCGGCTTCGGGTTCGGCGCCTTCGGCGAGCAGGGTTTCGAGGGCCAGCTTGTCGTTCATGTCCATGGTGTCATTCCGCATCGTCGAAGGAGGTCAGGCACAACTTGCCCTTGTGTTCGGTCACGGCCGCCGTGAAGAGGCGCGAGTCGTCGACCAGCACGTCGGCCAGGCCCAGGCTCACGGGGATCACGTCGCCCGGGCGCAGGTCCAGCACGTCCCCCAGCGGGAGTTCCTTTTCCAGCAGGCGGCCCGTCAGCACGAGGGGCAGGCGCGCGGCGACCGGCAGCGCCTGCTGGGCGGCCGGCTTGGCTTTCTCGCGGGACGGGGCGATGCTGCGCAGCAGCCGGCCCATCGCCGCATCGTCGAGCACGAACCACAGCGACGCGGGTTCGGCCAGGCGCGTCTCGGCGAGGCACACCGTCATCGTCCAGCCGCCCGGCGCGGGCGCCGTGCCGGCGGTGGCCGTCAGGTCACCGGCCTGGCCGGGTTCGATGCTGTCGAGCAGGATCTCGGCCCAGCGGGCGCACAGCGTGGCGGCGAGGCGCTCCTCGGTGGCGGTCTCGCGGACGGCGTCGGTGGCCGGGGCATCGGCCGCGGCGCGCACCGGCGCGCCGTAGCGGTAGTCGAGCACGGACAGCAGCAGCGCGCGGTCCATCGAGGCGGTCACACGGCCGAACGGCGTGGTGCAGCCGAACCAGCGGCCGCGCGGCGGCGTGCCGGCGGCGCGGGCGATGTCGACCGACTCGACGCGGTAGTCGGCGCCGTAGCGGCGGTTCAGGCCGGTGCGGAACGATTCGGCGAGCGCCGTCCGGAACTGCGACGTGAAGCTGCCCAGCAGGTGCATCGGGCGGCCGAGTGTCCCCGGATCGAGCACGACGTGCGTCCCGGCGGCGGCCGGCCGCAAGGGGGTGCTCGTGGCGGAGTTCTTCATGGGTGTCTGTCGTTCGGCGTTTCAGGAGGAATTCCGGGCGCGGGAATCCCGTCGACCTGCGTGGAATGTCGGCTGCAACGGCGCCGACTTGAGCGATGGTGACCCGCAGAGAGGGACGTTTACCGTACGCGTAGAGCGCACAGCGGGTCCGCGTGAAGAAGTTCACGCAGGCCGGGACGCCGGAGGGCCGGCGGGGTCAGGTGTCGGAGGCTTCGACGACCGCGTCGACGACGTCCTTGACCACGGCCTTCTTGAAGGCCTCGCGGTCGGCGATGGGGTACCGCTTCATCGCGATGATGGTGTGCAGGTAGCCCACGGCCTTCGCGAGCATCAGGTCGCACTGCAGCCGGACCGTGCGCTCGGGCACCGGCTTGCCGTACGCGCAGGCCAGCACCCGTTCCCGGGCCAGCGCGGCCATCTGCTGGTACACCGGGTGTTCGCCCACCTTGACCATCGAGGCCTCGTCGGCCTCGGTGCGCAGGTCGGCCATGTAGACCATGCGGTAGCGGTCGGGGTGGGACTCCCAGTAGTCGAGGTAGGTGCGCACGTGGGCGGTCAGCACCTGCACCGGCGAGCGCTTGCCCTCCCCCGCGGCCAGCAGGTCGCCCAGCAGCTCCTGGAAAAAGTCGATCCAGATGTGGCGCGCGAGGTCGTGTTTGCTCTCGAAGTACCCGTAGAAGGACATGGGCGACATCGAGAACGCCTCGGTCAGGGCGCGGATGGACATGCCCTCGAAGCCCTTTTCGAGGTACAGCTGCTTCGCGTGGGCCAGCAACTGCGCCTTGAAATCGGCCTGGCTTTCCGGGGAACGGTGCCGCGCGCGCTTGGTCTGGCTGATCGAATGGCTCATCGAAGAAGGGTCGTCCTTGGGCATCCCGATGCTGAGGCGCTGAAGCGCCGTTCAGTAGAAGGGAAAGTCAGGATACCCAGCAACCCCCTTCAGGCGCCATGCGCCGAGCGGCGGTCCCGGCGTAGGACGGGTTCCCGCCTGCCCGACAGGCCGATCAGCGCGCCCGGAGCACGGATTGCACGCGCGGGCGGTTGAGCCCGTCGACCGCGGACACCAGCGCGGCCCGGGCGGCGTAGCCCCCCTCGGTGCCGACCGCCTCGAAGGCTTCCGCCGCCGTGGCGGCCCAGGCCGCGCCCTGCGCGGGGCGGCCGGCGTCCACCGCGGCGGAGGCGTTCGCCAGGGCCCGGCCCACGGCGGACTGGGCGTCGCGCACCCGGTCCAGCGAGGTCAGCACGCCCTGGAGCGTGGCCTTCCGGTCGTCCACGGTCCCGGTCTTCCAGCTGGCGACCGGCACCGCATCGGCCTCGGGTTCGGTGCGGACCCGGTGGAACTGGCCCGTGGGGAAACGCTTGCCGCCGCCCTTGACGGCCAGGGTGTCGCGCACCGCCGGCCATTGTTCCTCGGGCACGGCCAGGGTCAGCTGGCCCTGGTCGTCGCGCATCACCGACACGTTGGCCGGCGACAGCGCCTGGCCCAGGCGCTGGACGATGGCCCGCTCCGACAGCCCGGGTTCGATGACCACCGGCAGCGGACGCTGCCCGGTGGGGCCCACCGACAGCGCCAGGGTCTCGCGGTCACCCTGCTGCAGGGACGGGAAATCGAGCCCCCGCACCGTGAAGCGCCGGGTGGAGGACGCCGGGCCGGTGTAGCGGAGCTGCGGGTCGAGCGCCCCGCCGCTCGCGGCAGACCGGTCGGCCCAGGTGGATTCGAGCGCCGACAGCGTCTCCTCGACGCGGGTGCCGGCGGCCGACCGGCCGGCGAGGCTCGCGCTCAGGCCGGCCTTCAGCGACTGCAGGTGGCCCGTGACCCCGTCCAGGAACTCGCGGGACTGCTGGGCCTGTGCCACCGAGCGGTTCAGGTCGGGCAGCCAGCCGCGCAGGCCGCCGGACCGCGCCGACCCGGTCGCCTCGGCCTGGACAGGCGTGACGGGGGCGGCCGACGTTGCCCGAACGGCGCTGGCCGACGTGGTGCGGCCGGCGCCGACCGAGGTCGGCTGGAGCGTGGACGAGACCTGCATCGAACGATCAGATCATGTCGAACAGGGACAGCGCGCTCACCTTCGCGTACGCCTTCTGCGTGGCCTGCACCGCAGTGGTGTAGCCGTTGAGCTTCACCGCGGCATCGCCGTAGTCGAGCTGGCCGAGGGTCAGCGCCGCCTGGCGGTTCGACAGGCTCACGTTGCCGTGGTTGTCCTCGAGCGTCTGCAGCGTGTTCTGGGCGCCGCCGATGGTCGCGATCTTCGTGTTGATGCTGTTGAGGCCGGTGTCGAGGCCGTCGAGCGTGGCCACCAGCACGGCCTGCACGGCCGGGTCGTTGACCTTCACGCCGGGCGTGCGCAGCGTGTCGATGGTCTGGTCCAGCAGGTTCAGCAGCGGGGCCATCTCCTGAAGCGTCGAGTTGGCGGTCTGCGTGACGCCGTTGCCCACGACGACCTTCTGGGCGTCGCTGTTGCCGGTGGCCGTGTAGCGGGCGCCCGACGCGGCGGCCGCGTCGTACGTGATCGTCTTCGTGGCGGTGGCCGTGCCGGAGAACAGGAAGCGGCCTTCCTGGTCGACGCTGTTGCTCGAGTAGAACAGGCTGTCGCGCAGCGCGGCGAGCGAGTTGGCCATCGCGCCCACGTCTTCCGTGGTGTTGCCGCCGTCGTTGGCCCAGACCAGCAGGTCGCGGGCCTGGAGGATGTCGCTCACGGAACCGTCGAGCAGCGCCTCGTTCTGCTGGAGCCGGCTGCGCAGCGCGCCGATGTTCTCCTTGTACTGGTCGAGCGCGGCCTCCTCGCGGTTCAGCCGCGCGAGGCGCACGCTGGTCACGGGGTCGTCGGACGGTACCATGATGCGGTTGCCCGAGGCCATCTGCTGCATGACGTGCTCGAGGCGGTACGACGCGTTCTGCAACGCGGTGTTCATCGTGGTGTGGTACTGGGTGCTGGCGACGCGCATCGTCTTCTCCTCAGCCGGCCATCATGGCCAGGGTGCTGTCGAACAGCTGGTTGGCCACGGCGATCACCTTCAGGTTCGCCTGGTACATCTGCTGGTACTGCATGAGGCTCACCGCCTCCTCGTCCTGGTTCACGCCGCTCGTGGACTTCCAGCTTTCCTCCGACTGGTTGCGCACCGTCTCGGCGGTGGCGAGCGAGGCCTGGTTCTGCTGGCTCTGCATCGCGAGGCGCCCCACCATCTGCGTGTTGGCATCGCCCATGCGCACCGAGCCGAGCGTGCCCACCGTCACCGACAGGTTCTTGACGTCGATCACCTTCAGCAGGTTGTCGCTGTTGCCCGGCTTCGTCGGGTCGCTGGAGAAGGCGAGGTCCGCGGCGAGCACGCCGTCGACCACCCGCAGCACGCCGCTCGAGCCCGAGGCGTCGAACGTGAACAGCGGGCCGTTGGGCGGTGCCGGCGTGGGCGTGGCGCCGCTCATCGTGTAGCCGGCGGCGAGCTGGGTGTTGACCTTGTCGGCCACCGAACCCGCGAGGTCGGACACCGACTGGCGCAGCGGGTTCAGCACGTCGCGCTCGTAGTCGTCGAGGCCGCCCAGCTGGCCGCCGAGTCGGGTGCTGGTGATCGTGAAGGACTCGGCCGCGAACGCGAGCTTGAGCGTCTGCGAGCCGTCCGGGTTCGCCTGCACGCTGAGGTTCGACGAACGCGAACCCACCACGAGCGGCTGGCCGTCGCGCAGCGAGACGCTGCGGGTGCCGTCGGGCTGTTCCACCACCTGCACGGCCACGAGGGACGCCAGCGCGTCGATCTTCTGGTCGCGCGCGTCGATCAGCGAGGACGCGTTGGTGCCGGTGGCCTGGGCGATGGCGATGTCGTTGTTCAGGTCGGCGATCGACTTCGAGACCGAGTTGATCTGGTCGATGGTGCTGATGCGCTGCTGCGAGATGGACGCCTGCTGGTTCGACAGCACCTGGTTCAGGCTGTTGAACCGCTGGGCGAGCGCCTCGGCGGCGGTGATGACCTGCTGGCGCAGCGGCAGCGACGTGGGCTCCACGCTCGCGGCGTTCAGCGCGCCGAAGAAGCCGTCGAGGCCGCTGTTGATGCTCGACTCGTCGTCGCCCATCACCTGCTCCAGCTGGGTCAGGTAGGGCTGCGGGATGGAACGCTGGGACAGCTCGGACGCGGCCTGCCACATCTGCTGGCTCTTGTACGAGTCGCTGAAGCGGATCAGCGACGGCACCTTCACGCCGTCCCCCGGCGACACCTGGCCGGCCTGGGTCGCGCGCTGCGACACCATCAGCGTGCCCTGGCGGGTGTAGCCCGGGGTCATCAGGTTGGCGATGTTCTGGCTGACGGTGTTCAGCGCGATCTGGGACGCGGCCGCCCCGGTCAGCGCGTTGTTGATGATGCTCATGGAGGGAATCCGGTGGTGTTACTCGCTCTTGGCGACCGGCGGGGTCACGCCGTTAAGCGGTTTGGCCGGCGCGGTGGACGCCGCCGAGGGGAGCACCTGCCGCAGGATCACGTCGGCGATGCCGAACGCGCGCTGGCTGGCCATCTGGTCGGCCACCATCGTGTCGGCCATGTCGAGCATGTCGTCGTTCGTGCGGTCGCGGAACACGCCCTCCTCGCCCGCGATCTCGCGCGACATGCTGCGCATCTGCCGCATCATCTGGGCGATGAAGAAGCCCTCGAACTTCTCCGCGGCGGCCTTGGCCTGGCGCTCGAGTTCCGGGGAGACGGCCGGGGCCACCGGCGCGGGCGCGTCCGGGTCGACGGGCAGCGTGGTGGCGAGCGAAGCGATGGGGTTCATGCGTCAGAGCACCTCGAGTTCGCCGTCGATCGCGCCGGCCCGGTCCAGGGCCTGCAGGATCGCCATGATGTCGTCGGGCGTGGCGCCCGTGCTGTTGACCACGTCGATGATGGCCTGCAGGCTCGCGCCCTTCGGCCACTTGAACATCTTCGGCGCGGGCTGGTCCACCTGCACGCGCGACTGGGCGGTCACGGCGGTGTCGCCACGGCCGAACGCGTTCGGCTGGCTCACCTGCGAGTTCTCGGAGATCACCACCTTCAGCCCGGCGTGCGACACCGCGGCCGGCCGCACGGACACGCCCTCCGCGATCACGACCGTGCCGGTGCGCGAGTTGAAGATCACCTTAGGCGAATCGGTGCCCACGTCCACCGACAGCGCCTCGAGCTTCGCGACGAAGGCCACGCGCTGGGTGGGGTTCTCCGGGGCGATCACCGCGACGCTGGTCGCGTCGCGGGTGGTGGCCACGTCACCGAAGCGGCGGTTGATGGTCTCGACGATGTTCGTCGCCGTTTGGAAATGGGGCCGCTTCAAGCTCAGCGTCACGGTGGGGCTGGTCTCGAAGTCGGACGTGATCTCGCGCTCGACGTGGGCGCCGTTGGGAATGCGCCCGGTGGTCGGCGTGTTCACGGTCACGCTCGAGCCGCTCTTGCCCTGGGCGCTCAGGCCGCCCACGACGAGGTTGCCCTGGGCCAGCGCGTACACCTCGTTGTCGGCCGCGCGCAGCGGCGTGAGCAGCAGCACGCCGCCCCGCAGGCTCTTGGCGTCCCCCATCGAGGAGACGGTCACGTCGATGCTCTGGCCCTTGCGGTAGCCGGGCGGGAACACGGCGCTGACCATCACGGTGGCGACGTTCTTGCTCTTGGCCTCCTGGCCTTCGGGCATCTTCACGCCGAACTGCTTCAGCAGGTTGGCCACCGACTGGCTAGAGGCCTTGACCTGGGTGCTGTCGCCGCTGCCATTCAGGCCCACGACGAGGCCGTAGCCCACGAGCGGGTTGTCCCGAACGCCCTCGACGCTGACCAGGTTGCGCAGCGCGGTGGCCGCCTGGGCCGGCAGTGCCAGGGACAGGGCCAGCGCGGCGATGGAAACGAAAAAGCGCATCGGGCGGGTCCTCAGAAGGGCATCAGCGGGCTGCTGAAGAAGCGCACCAGCCAGCCCGGATCGTTGGCGTCGGCCAGCGCGCCGCGGCCCGAATACCCGATGCGGGCATTGGCCACGCGCTGCGACGACACGCGGTTGTCGGACGAGATGTCCTCGGCCCGCAGGTACCCCTGCAGCCGCACGAACTCCTCGCCCTGGTTGAGGGTCAGGCTCTTCTCGCCGCCCACGCGCAGCAGGCCGTTCGGCAGCACCTCGAGCACCACCACGGTGATCGCGCCCTGCAGCGTGTTGGCCTGCGAGCTGGACGACGTGCCCGTGAAGTCGCGGCCGGCGCTCACGCCCACCTCGGTCTTCGGGTACAGCTTGCCGAGCATCACGGTCGGGTCGATGGAGATGGAGTTGTCCTTCCCGAACTTGGTGTCGGCCTTTTTCGTGGCCTGGGTGGTTTCCTGCAGCACGACGGTCACCACGTCGCCCGGCCGGAACGCCCGGCTGTCGGACGTGAGCGACCATGCAACGTCGCTGCGGAACACCCCGCCCCCCTGCCCCTTGCGGGCCGCGGCCGCCGGCACCGGAGGCGGATCGCCGGCGGGCTGCCGGTGGTCGGGCTCCGGCTGCACATAGGCGCAGCCACCGAGCAGCAGCCCGGCCAGCGCGAGGAGGACGGCGGCGCCACGCATGTCAGCGCACCGCCTGCGAGAGGTACTGCATCATGCTGTCGGCGGCCGACAGCACCTTCGTGTTCATCTCGTACGTGCGCTGGGCGGCGATCATGTCGACCATCTCCTCCACCACCTGCACGTTCGAGCCTTCGAGTGCACCCTGCTTGAGCTTGCCCAGGGCGCCTTCGCCCGGGGTGCCCTCGTTGGGCGTGCCGCTGGCGGCCGTCTCGAGGTACAGGTTGTCGCCCACGGCCAGCAGGCCCGGCGGGTTCACGAAGCTCGCGAGCGTCAGCTGGCCCACTTCGGTGGGGGCCGTGGTGCCGGCGGTCGTGATCGACACGACGCCGTTTTCGCCGATGGTGATGCCGGTGGCGTTGTTCGGGATCGTGATCTGGGGGACGATGCTCAGGCCCTGCGCCGTCACCAGCTGGCCCTGGGCGTTGACGTTGAGCTGGCCGGCGCGCGTGTAGGCCGTGTCGCCGTTCGGGCGCTGCACCTGCAGGAAACCCGCGCCCACGATGGCGACGTCGAGCGACTGGTTCGTCGTCTGCACGTTGCCGGTCGTGAACACCTTCTGGGTGCCGACGAGGCGCGTGCCGTTGCCGAGCTGCACGCCGGTCGGGGCGACCGTGTTGTCGTCGCGCGGAGCGCCCGGCTGCTGGTCGACCTGGTAGAACAGGTCTTCGAACATCACGCGGTCGCGCTTGAAGCCGACGGTGTTGACGTTGGCGAGGTTGTTGGCGATGGCCTGCAGCTTGGCGTCTTGCGCCTGCACGCCGGTCTTGCTGATCCACATGGCGGGATTCATCGATTTCTCCTTGTTCGGTCCGGGGGCGAGCGTTACTCGCGAATCAAGCGGTTGCCCGCCTCGGCCATGCTGTCGGCCGCCTTGTAGAGCTTCATCTGCACTTCGAAGTCGCGGGTCAGGCCCATCGTGGCCACCATCTCCTCGACGGCCGACACGTTGCTGCCCTCGAGGTAGCCGCCACGCACCGCCACCGTGTCATCGGCAGGAAGATCCTCGCCTGAACGGCTGACGATCAATCCGGCCTCGTTTTTTGTCAGATCGGCCGCATCCGCGCGCACGAGCTTGAGCTTGTCGATGACCTGCATCTGCGTCTGGCCGTCGATCTGGACCGAGATCGTGCCGTCGGCGCCGATGGACAGCGCCGTGTACGGCGGCAGCACGATCGGGCCGCCCTCGCCCAGCACCGGATGGCCCGACACGGTCAGCGCGCCGTCGGCGTCGATGGCCATCGACCCCGAGCGGGTGTAGGCCTCGCCCTCGCCCCACTGCACGGCCAGGTAGCCCGGGCCGGCCAGCGCGACATCGAGTTCGCGGCCGGTCTGGCGCACCGCGCCCTCGCGGCCGGAGATGGCGTTGGCCTGCAGCGAGCCCATGTGGCGCGCGTCGTAGCCGTAGCCGCCCTTCACGGACTGGGCCGTGGCGAGCTCCATGCTCGCGCGGAACCCCGCCGTGTCCAGGTTCGCGAGGTTGTTCGCGTGCACCTGCTGGGCGTGCAGCGCCCGCTCGGCGCCGCTCATCGCGGTGTAGATCAGGGCGTCCATGTCAGACCGCTTGCATCAGGGCCTGGACCATCTGGTTCTCGGTCGAGATGACCTTCGCGTTGGCCTGGTAGTTGCGCTGCGCCGACATCAGGCCCACGAGTTCCGCGGTGATGTCCACGTTCGACTGCTCCACCGCGCCCGAGGTCAGCGTGCCGGCCATGCCGGTGCCCGGGGCGAAGTACAGCGGGGTGCCCGACGAGTTCGACGTGGTCCAGCTCGTGCCGCTCACGGCCACCAGAGCGCCTTCGTCCGGGAAGGTGGCGAGGGCCAGCGTGCCGACGGCCTGCTTCTGGCCGTTGCTGTACTTGGCCATCACCTGGCCGTCGTCGGTGATCTGCACGCCGATCAGCGTGCCCGACGCGAAGCCGTTGGCGCTGTTGGCCGACGTGGTGGCTTCGCCCGAGTAGCTGGTGCTGCCGGCGTAGTCCATCGTCACGGCGAACGGCGCGGCGCCGGTCGGGGTGGGCAGCGCCACGGCCACCGGGGCGGCGGGCGTCGCGAGCTTGCCGTCGGTGCCGAAGGTCAGCACGCTGGTGCCGGGGACGGCGGCGCCGTCCATCGTGTAGTGCACCGTGACCTCGTTCGTGTTGCTCTTGACGAAGTACTGCGTGACGCTGTGCTGGGCGCCCAGCGAGTCGTACACCACCGACACCATCGAGCCGTTGAAGCTGCGCGGCTCGGCCGGGTCGAACACGGCGACGGCCGGCGCAGTCCAGTCGGAAGACAGGTTGCCGGTGTACTTCATCTGCGTGGAGGCCTGCGCGGCGATCTGGCCGGTCGGGACCTGCAGGTCGCCCATCGGGCCGAGGGCCGTGCTGCCCGGGATGGCGGCGAAGCCCTGGGCGCGGCGGCCGAGGCTGTCGACGATGTAGCCGTCCTTGTCCTTCGAGAAGATGCCCACGCGGTGGTAGAGCATGTTGCCGGCGCTGTCGCGGCTCGCGAAGAAGCCGCGGCCCTGGATGGAGGCGTCCATGTCGCGGCCGGTGGTCAGCACGCTGCCGCCGGCGTCGATGCTCTGCGTGAGCGAGCCCACTTCCGAACCCGTGCTCTGCGTGCCGGCGTACGTGGACGTGAAGTTCACGCGGCTCGACTTGAAGCCGTAGGTGCCGGAGTTGGCGATGTTGTTCGAGATGGTGTCGAGCTGGGCGTTGACCGAGTTGATGCCGGACAGGGCGATGTCGAAGCTCATGGGAATTCCCTTCAGTTGGAGGCGGCCTGCAGGCGGCCATTGAAACGGGTGACGGAGTCGGGGGCGACCTCGCCGAGGTGGCTGACGTTCAGCACGACGCCGCCGGCCATCGAGAGCTTCACGCTCTCGAGCGTCCCGGCGACTTCGATGCGGGGTTTCTGTGCGGACTCGGTCTCGACCTTCATCGTGTAGCTGCCGGGCTTGAGGCCGAGCTTGGCGGGGTCGATCGAGAAGGCGGCTTCGCCGGGGGCGCGGGTGCCGAGGGTGATGCGGGTCTCGGTGCCGTCGGCGGCGGTCAGCACCACGGCGGTGGTGGCGCTCGCGTTCTCGAGCGTGACCACGCCGTCGATCTTCTCGGCGCCGACGGTGACCTTGTCGGTGTTGATCATCAGCTGCGAGCCCACCTGCGAGCCGAGGGACAGCACCTGCATGCTCTCCATCATCGAGGCCGAGGCGGCGCCCTGGCGGGACAGGTTCTGCAGCGACTCGGTCTGGCTCAGCTGGGTCAGCTGGTTGACGAAGGCGCTCGGGTCCTGCGGTTCGAGCGGGTTCTGGTTGCGGATCTGGGCGACGAGCAGCGTGGTGAACAGCGTGGAGAGCTCGCCGTTGCCGCTGATGGCACCGGAGATCGCGCCAGTGGACGTGGACGTGTTGGTCGTGCCGTTGAGCAAGGTGGTCATGGGTCAGCCTTCGCCGAGTTTCAGCAGCGACTGCTGCATGGTTTTCACACGGCTCATCACCTCGACGTTCGTCTCGAACGCACGCGATGCGGCCATCATGTCGGTCATCTCCGCCACGGGATTGACGTTGGGGTAGAACACGGTGCCGTCCTCGTTGGCGAGGGGGTGGCCCGGCTCGTGCGCGCGGCGCACGGGCTCGGTGCTCTGCACCACGTCGAGCACCTGCACGCCGGCGCCGGCACCCGTCGTGTCGCCCATCACGGCGGCGAACACGGGCTTGCGGGCGTGGTAGACCTCGGACTCGACGCCGGAGGCGCTCTGGGCGTTGGCGAGGTTGCTCGCGATGGTGTTGAGGCGGACCGACTGGGCGTTCATGGCCGAGCCGGCGATCTGGGCGATGTTGCGAAAGGTCATGGTCACTGTCCGTTGATGGCTTTCGCCAGGCCGCGGAGCTTCATGTTGACGAACGTGAGGCTCGTCTGGAAATCCGACGAGTTCTGGGAGAACGCGGCCTGTTCGCTGCCGAGTTCGACGGTGTTGCCATCCTGCGAGGCGTGGTTCGGGACGCGGTAGAGCGCCTCGGCATCGCCGTCGGTGTCCAGGCTCAGGCCGCCGGCGTCGTCCGCCATCGAGCGCTTCAGGGCCGAGGCGAAGTCGATGTCGCGCGCCTGGTAACCCGGGGTGCTCTCGTTGGCGATGTTCGCGGCGAGAATCCGGGTGCGTTCCGCCCGCAGCCGCAGTGCATCGGGATGGACCCCCAAAGCCTTGTCAAAATCGATGCCCATGGATCACCTCCGGTTCAAGTTTTCAATCGGCGCCGCGCTCGGCGCCGTCGTGTTGCAGGTGGCGGCCGCCGAACCGCGCGGCGTGGAGCCGCAGCTGCTCGACGCGGCGCGCGAGGTGCTCGACACCCGGGCCGACCGCGAGGGCTGGGTCGAGCCGCAGTTCGACGTGGTGCTGCAGCGGCCGCGAACACCGCTGCTGCCGTGCCGCAAGCCGCTCGCCATCGAGCCCGTCGACACGCGGCAGGCGAGCCGGCTGCGCCTGGCGGCGCGCTGCCCGGACGCGGAAGGCTGGGAGCAGACGTTCACGCTGAAGGCCACCGTGTCGGCCAAGGTCGCCATCGCGGCCATGGCCGTGCCGGCGGGCAAGGCGCTCACCGAGACCGACGTGGCCACCGAACGGCGCGACATCACGTCGCTGCCCGATGCGCTGTCGGACCCGGCCGCCGCGGTGGGCCAGTCGAGCCGGCGCGCCTTGCGCAGCGGCGACGTGCTGCGGGCGGCCTGGCTGTCGGCGCCCGTGCTGGTCAAGCGCGGCGACAGCGTGCGGATCGTCGCGCAGCGCGACGGCATCACGGTCACCGTGGCCGGCGAGGCCCAGGAGAACGGGGTGCGCGGCGCGGTCGTGCGGGTGCGCAACAGCGGGAACGGCAAGGTGATCCGCGCGCGGGTCATCGACGAGGGCACGGTGCAGCCGGCCGACTTGTAGGCGTTCATCGCTTGCCTCCCAACACGGTGCGCGCCACGCCGGTCAGCTTGTCGGCATACGCCGGGTCGGTGGCGTAGCCGCCGCGGGCCAGGCCCTCGGCGAACGCACGCGCGTCGGTGCCGGTGTTGAGGGCGCCGCGGTAGCGCGGGTTGTCGAGCAGCACCTGGGCGTAGTCGCGGAAGGCGGCCGTCGCGTCGGGGTAGCTGCGGAAGCGTTCGGTGCGGGGCACGGCCACGCCGTCTTCCACCTCGGTGGTGCGGGCGGCAGCCACGTCGCCGGTCCAGCCGCCGGTGGCCTTGATGCCGAACACGTTGTGCGTCGTGGTGCCGTCGGCCTGCAGGAGCGGCTTGCGGCCCCAGCCCGATTCCAGCGCGGCGTGGGCCACCACCAGCTCGGGAGCCACGCCGAGCTGGCGGGCGGCTTCCTCGGCGGCGGGCGTCACGCCGGCCACGAAGGCCGCCTGTTCGCCGCTGAAGGACGGCGACGCGGCGGCCGTGACGGCGTCGCGCACGCGCTGGCCTTCGAGGGTCAGCATCGGCGCGGCGGGCATCGACGGGCCGGAGCCCTTCGCGATGAAGTCCTCCACCTCGCCGCGCACGTCACCGTACAGCGCGCCGAAGCCGCGGCCGCCACCGGCTGCGGCCAGGGGTGCCGTGGCCGCGGTGGGGGCCGTGGGGCGGATCGCGAGGTCAGGCCGGATCATAGGTCGTGGCCTCGCCGTGCATGACACGCTGCATCAGGCTGTGCTGGTCCATCATCAGCTGGCAGTTGCGCGCGTTCAGGCGCTTGCTTTCGCGCACCAGGTCCTCGAGCGCGTGCCAGCCCGATTCGAGCGCCTCGCGGCGCGCGCCGTCGAGCAGCTTGAACACGCCCGTCATCGGCACGCCGTCACCCAGCAGCCCGCGCACGATCGTGTTCCGATCACGCCGGCTGGCGTCGAGCGTGACAACCAGTTCGGTCACGCCGTTGGCGAGTTCGGACAGCTCCACCGCGTCGTGCTGCAGGGCCGCCTTGAACTGCGACTCCAGCAGGCGCACCAGCTCGCGGTAGCGCTGGATGTCCGCACCGACCCCCTGCATGAGGCGGGTCAGCGCCGGGCCGTGGCTCATCGCGAACCTCCGTGGAAGCGCTCGATCAGGCCGGCGAGGCGGGCCGGGTTGAACGGCAGCTCGCCCTTGGCCAGTGCATCGCGCAGCGCGGCGACCTTGGCCTCGTCGATCTCGGGCATGTCGCGCATCGCGGCGAGCGCCGGCTGCAGCGTGCTGCTCTGCAGCGCGGCGGCGGACGGCTTCGCGGCGACCGGGGCCGTCTCGGCGACCGACGTGTCGGCCACGGCCGGGGCGGCGACGCCCTGGGGCTGGAGGGGGGAGCCTGAAATTCTCATGCGAGAGCCTCTGGGTCTGGTTTGCATGGGGGGGATGCACGTGCAGGTCACTGCGTGACCGGCGCGCGCCCTTTCGTGTCGGTCAGCTGCGAGCGCAGGGCGCGCAGCGCGTCGGTGTCGGGCGTCGACACCGTGACGCCGTCGGCGAGGGCCACCTGGTCGGTCGGCATGCCGAACATCGACGAGACGAGGCCGGCCTGCTGGCTGGTCAGGATGAGCAGTTCGATGCGGCGGTTGATGCCGGCGGCCGCGTCGCGCGTGTCGAGCGGCGCGCGGTCGGCCATGCCCACCACCTGCAGGATGCTGCGCGCGGGCATGCCGCCTTCCTGCAGCTGCGTGCGGGCGGCCATCGCGCGGTTGCTCGACAGCGTCCAGTTCGAGAAGGCCGAGTGGCTGCGGTCCGCGTACTGGAGCGAATCGGTGTGGCCCACGATCAGCATCTGGTTCTCCATCTGCGCGAACAGCGGCCCGAGGTTGCGCAGCAGCTTGCGGAAGCGCTCGCTGAGCATCGCGCTGCCGCGGGAGAACATGCCCTGCCCTTCGGTGTCGTGCAGCATCACGCGCAGGCCGTACGGGGTCACGACGGCCTGCATGTTGTTCGCGAGACCCGCTTCCTCGCTCATGCGGGCCAGCACGCGCGACAGCGCCTGCAGGTCGCTCGGGCTCTCGTACCGCGTGCGGTCCACGTGCTGCTTGTCGGTCGGGTCCGGCACGTCGATGTCGTTGTTGCCGGGCTTGGCCGAGCCGGTCTGGCGCGGCATCGGCTCGCGGGCGATCAGGCTGCCGCGGGGGCCGCCCATCGTCTCGGGCATCACGCCCTGCCCTTCGTCCATCAGGCTGCCGCCCGGGGCGCGCATGACTTCCTGGATGAGTTCCTGCTGCCGCGCGGCCATCAGCCACAGCACGAGGAACAGGCACATCAGTGCCAGGCAGAAGTCCGCGAACGCGACCTTCCACGCACCGCCGTGCTCGTCGTGTTCGTGGCGCTTGCCGCCACGTTTCACGATCTGCTCGTGGTGCGCGTCGTCGCGCTTCCCCTTGGCTTTGTCAGGCTTGTTGAGCACGCTGGTCTCCAGCCCTGCGGCGCGGGGTGTCGGCGTCCGCCGCGTCGTCGTCGCCGCCACCCATCGAATTGATCCACGACTCGAGCTGCGCGAAGCTCGGCTTGATGTTCAGCTGCACCAGGCGGCGGCCCGCGTCGATCGCGAGCAGCGCGGGCTTGCCCGCCACGTGCGTGACGAGCACCACCTTGACGCTCTCGAAGGTCGACAGCTCCTGCTTCACGAGCTGCTTCATCACGTTGGCGATGGGGTCGAGCACGCCGTAGCAGAAGAAGATGCCGATGAACGTGCCCACCATCGCCGCGCCCACGCGCTCGGCGATCTCGGCGGAGCTGGCGCCCTCGCCCACGGTGTTCATGGTCATCACGATGCCCAGCACCGCGGCGAGAATGCCGAAGCCCGGCATCGCCTCCCCGATCTTCTGGAGCGACTTGGCCGGCTGCTGCAGTTCCTCGAAGATGGCCTCGATCTCCTGCTCCAGCACACCTTCGAGCTCGTGCGCGCTGATCTTGCCCATGGCCATCAGGCGGAAGTTGTCGACGATGAAGGCGATCAGCTTGGGCTCCTCGAGCACCAGCGGATACCGCAGGAACAGCTCGCTCTCGTGCGGCGCCTCGACGTGGGCGTCGAGCGCCTTCAGGCCGCCGGCGGCCGTCTGCAGCAGCTCGTACATGAGCAGCAGCAGCTGGCGCTGGAATTCCGAGCCCTGCAGCTTGCGTTTCATGATCTGGCGGAACTGGACGATCATCTCGCTCAGCACGTGGCGGGGGTTGCCGATGATCAGCGCGCCGAAGCCGGCACCCGCGATGATCAGCAGTTCCACGGGTTCCCAGATCAGGCGGATGCTGCCGCCCATGAGCAGCAGCCCGCCGAAGACGCAGGACAGCACGATGCCGATGCCGATGAAGAGTTGCATGGTTCCAGTCCGTCCGGGGTTCAGTTGTTTTCGAGCAGCGCCTTCATCTTCTTGAGCGCTCCCTTGTTGAGTTGGCACACGCGGGCGTCGGTCAGGCCGAGCACCGCGGCGATTTCCTTGTAGCTGAGCTCATGCTCGTAATAGAGCTGGATCACGCGCTGCTCGCGTTCGTCCAGCGCCTTCAGGCCCTGCTCGATCGAGCGGCGGACCGTCATCTGTTCTTCCGGGTTCGCGCCGTGCGAGGGCATCTGCACCAGGTCGCTCACGAGTTCGTCGAAGCTCGCGATGGTTTCGGCGTTTTCGGCCAGCAGGTGTTCCTGGTACGCGTCGGCGGACAGGCCGAGGGCCGTGCGGATCTCCGCCTCGGACGGCTCGCGGCCCAGGCGGCGCGTGAGTTCGCGCACGGCGTCGCGCACGCGGTGGCTTTCCTGGCGCACGGCACGCGGGCGCCAGTCCTGGCGGCGCAGCTCGTCGAGGATGGCGCCGCGGATCCGCAGCGCGGCGAAGCCGCCGAACTGCGCGTCGGGTTCGCCGTAGCGGCGCAGCGCCTCGAGCAGGCCCATCAGGCCGATCTGCTCCATGTCGTCGCGGTCCATCGCGCCGGAGGCCTGCGAGTTGAGCTGCCGGGCGATGCGCTTGACCAGCGGCGCGTACGCGAGCAGGTGCCGCTGCTCGTCGGCAGGGCTCAGCCCCGCGTGAGCGGCGACGTCCTGGACTTCAGCGTAACCGGCGTGCAGGTCCATGCCGTCACTCGATGATGAGCTTGCCGATCATGACCTCCGAGAACGGCTTGTCGCGCTTCTCGGCTTCATAACTGTCGGCGTAGGCCTTGTTCACCTCTTCGGCGAACTGGTCGATCGACATGCCGCCCGCGGTCGCCGGCGTCAGGGCCGACAGCGAACGCACGGCGACGCTGCGCAGCATCGGCAGGTGCTCGCGGGTGACCTTCTCGTCCTTCTCGTTCGTCTTGAAGACGAGGTCGACGGCCATGTAGTGCGAGCCCGTGTCGCCGTTCTCGCGGCGCAGCATCACGATGACCTTCTCGAGGCTCACGTACTTCGGCGGGTGCTTGCGCGCCTCTTCCGCGGCCTTCTCGGCCAGCATCTCGGGGGTCGGCTCGACCTTCGGCCGCAGCGTGTACCAGGCGGCCGCGCCGCCGACGGCGGTCAGCAGCACGCCGGTCACCACCGCGGCAATGATCAGGGGCATCTTCTTCATCGCGTCTCGCTCGTGTTGTCACCCAGGCGGAAGGCCTTGGAGAGGCCGACCTCGGCCTCGGCCAGCGCCCGGTTCGGGTCCGTGTTGTCCGGCTCGGGCTGGCGGCCGCGCGAACGGCCATCGGCGTCGCGCCCCATCGCCCCGGCATCGCTCACCACGACCGACACGTCGCCGTACTGGCGCTGTCCCAGGTCCTGGCGCAGCGAGTCGCCGATCGTGTTCAGCTGGCGCACCACCTCGTGGTGGGTCGCGCTCAGGTGCACCTGCAGCGCACCGGCCTCGTGGCGGATCGCGATCTCGATGCGGCCCAGCTGCGGCGGCTCGAGGCGGATCACCGCCTGGTCACTGCCGCGCTGCAGGTTCAGCTGCAGGCGGTCGCCGAGCGCCTCGGCAAGCGGCTGGCGCCACTGCGTCGGGGTGGTGGGCGACAGCTTGACGGCGGGCAGGCCGTCGTCGGCCGCCTGCGGGCGCGACACCGCACCCGCCACGGGCGCGCGGGTGTCGTCGAGGTGGAATTCGGTGGTCTTGCCCTGCTCGGCCGGGGCAACCGCCGCCGCGCGCACCGGGGTGGCCGCCGCCGGTTCCTCGGCCGGGGCAGCGGGTTCGGCGCGCACCGGGCGCACGGCCGGGTCGACGGCGACCGGCACGGGCAGCGCAGCCTGCGGCAGCGGCGCGCGGCGCGGGGCATCGAGGGCCACGCCCTCGAGCGGGGCCGATTCGGCGGCGCCGTCGGTCTCGGCCGGCTCGGCGGCAGCGGCGTCCACGTGCGCCACGGGCAGCGGCATCGCCATCACGAACGGGTTCGGCGCGGGGGCCATGGCCGGCATGGCCGGGGCCTCGTCGGAGGTGGCCTCGTCCGCGCCGACCTCTTCGGGTGCGGCATCGAGTTCCTCCTGCGGCACGGCGGCGCCGTTCAGCAGGCCCAGCATGTCGAGGAAGGCCGACACGCCTTCCGCGCCGGCGGGCGTTCCGGCCTGCGGCAGGAGCGCGTCGAGCGCGCCGGGTTGGGACGAGGCCGGGCCGGCCGCGGTACCGATGTTCATGCGAGGAGGTCCTCCGAGGCGCCGTTGGCCGCGTACGCGAGCCAGCCGTCCTTGTGGTTGTTCATGTCGTTGAGGCGCACGGCCATCGCGTCCGAGCTGCGGGTGCAGAACTCGAACGCGGCGCGGTGGCTCTGGCGAAGCCGCGCGAAGGCGACCTGCTCCGGGGACGACCAGTGGCCGGCCGCCTGCCACACGGGCAGCGCGGCGGCGATGTCACGGTCGGCCGCGGCCAGGGCCTCCCAGTCCGACGCGAGGCACGCGTCGTCCAGGCGGTCCTTCAGCAGGGTCATCGCGCGGTGCCGGTTCATGCGCGTTCCTGAACGCCGATCCAGCCGGAGCGCAGCGTCGTCAGCAGGCGCGTCACCTCGTCGAGGATCGAGGTGTCGAGCTGCAGGCCGACGGTGTAGAGCCGGTGGGCGCAGTAGTCGTAGAGGCGGCCGAGGTTCGCGACCACCTCGCCGCCCGACTCCTCGTCGAGCGAGCTCGAGAGGCCATTGAGGATCTCGACGCACTTGTCGAGGCTCGCCGCCTTCAGCTCGTACCGCCCCGCCTCGATGTGGCCGCGGGCGCGGGCGAGTTCCTCCAGCAGGCCGTCCATCAGGATCAGCACGAGCTGCACGGGGGTCGCCCGGGCCGTCTGGGCCTCGAGGTTGACGGCGTGGTAGTTGCTGTAGGCGTCGTAGTCCAAGGTGGTCTCTCTCGTTCGGTCAGCTGCCCGTGCTCATCGCATCGAACATGTTGGTCGTCTGTTCCATCTGCGCCTGGATGGACTGGAGCACCGTGAACTGCTTGAGGTAGCGGTTGTAGGCGCTCTCGTACTGCGCATCGAGGCGGGTCTGGCGGGTGGTCTGGGCGGCCTGCGAGGACTGCACCGAGTCCTGGCGGCGCTTGATCTGGCCGTTCAGGCTGTTGAGCCACACGTCCAGGTACTTGTCGGTGGCGCCGAGCAGGCCCGAGCTGGTGGTCAGCGTCGCGGTGCCGAACACGGTGTCCAGGGCGTCCGGGGACGCGGCCAGCTTCTTCTCGAGCTTGGTGTTGTCGAGGGTCAGCTTGCCGTCGCGGTCGGAGCTCACGCCGAAGTCGGTCAGCTTCACGCCGCCGAACTCCTGGCGCACGATGTCGTTGAGCTTGTTGCGCAGCGAGCGGATGCTCGAGTCCGCCGAAAAGACGCCGGCGGCCGTGCCGTCCTTGACGCTGCCGGCGGTCGTCAGCGCATCCAGCGCGGTCTTGAGCGTGTTGAACGCGTCGACGAAGGTCTTCACGTTCGCGGCGGTCCCGCTCGTGTCGTTCGCGACGGTCAAGTTGACCGGCGAGCCGCCCGAGGCCTGGGCCTGCGTGAGCGTGACCGACACGCCTTCGATGCCGGTGTAGGTGTTCGAGGCCTGCTTGACCTTGACGCCGGTGTCCTTCGCGCCGAGCCACAGGATCGCGTCCTTGCCCTGCACGAGCGTCGTGCCAGCGGAGAGCTTGGACTTCAGCGCGGCGTTGCCGATCGTGGAGGCGTCGACGGTGATCTCGCCGGCCTCGCCGGTGGTGGCCGACGTCAGCACGAGCTGCGTGGTGTTGCCGGTCGTCAGCACCGAGGCCGTGACCTTGCCCTTGTTGTCGGCGGCGGAGTTGATCGCGCGGGCCATCTCGGCCTGCGACAGCGTGCCGTTGCCGTCGATGTCGGCCGTGGAGAAGTCCACGTCGAACGCGGCGATGCCGCCCTGGCTGATCGACAGCGTGCCGGTCACCGGCACCGGCACGGCCGGCAGGTCGGTGAAGACGACCTGGCTGGCGGTGGCGACCTGCTCGATGAAGAGCGGGTACGTGCCGGGCGTGGCCTTGGTCGTCGTGGTGGCCGTGGCGAAGCCGGTGCTGCTGAACGTGGCCGAACTCGCGACCATCGTCTTCTTGTTCGACAGGCCGGCGACGGCCGTGTCGAACGCCTTCAGCGCCGACTGCAGCTTGGTCAGGCCCGTGGCCTGGGCCTGGGAGCGCTGGGTCTGCGTCGTCAGCTGCGTCTGGGCGGCCTGGACGTAGGCGTTCGCCAGCGCGGTGGCGGTGGATGCGGGGTCAAACGAGGTGGCCATGGGGTGCTCCCGGTGGGTGGTAGACGAGGGTTTCCCCGTTCAAGGCGACCGGAATCGCCCCCATGTGAAATGGACGCCCGTTCATCGCGTCAGCCCCCTCGCCCAGGCCTGCGTGGCCATGTCGTCCGTGCGTTTCTGCTCCTGGCGGTCGCGGGCTTGGCGGATCCGCGCCGACTGCTCGTCGAGCACCTGACCCAGCACCTCGCGCTTGAGCGACGCCGTGTTCAGCGCGCGCTGGGTCACGACCATGTCGGCTTCGTGCAGCGCCAGGTCCTGGCGGTGCGTGTCGACCATGGCCAGCACCGTCTGCTTGTAGCCCGCGTGGTTCATCGACAGCATGGGCGACAGCGCGCCCGGGCGCGTGTCGCCGCTGCTGCCGGCGCACAGGCGCTCCAGGCGGTCGAGGTTCTTCTGGTAGCGGTCGCGCACGGCCTGCTTCTCGGCCATCGTCGCGGCGAGGCGGTCGACCTCGCGGCCGCGAAGGTCCACGAGCGTCGACAGGCTGCGGGTGGTGTCTGCGGTACCGCTCATGCCATCAGGTCCTCGAGGTGGGTCACGCAGGTGTCCATCGGCGCGGCTTCGTTGGTGCCCTGGCGCAGGAACGCGTCCATGCGGGGCGACAGCTCGACGGCGCGGTCGGTGACCGGGTCGGCCCCGGGCACGTAGGCCCCGAGCGGGATCAGGTCGCGCACGCGGGCGTGGCGGGCGGCCATTTCCTTCAGCGCGCGGGCGGCGTTCAGGTGCGGCTTGTCGACCACCTGGGCCATGCAGCGGCTGATGGACTGGGCGATGTCGATGGCCGGGTAGTGGCCGCGCTCGGCGAGCTCGCGGGTCAGCACGATGTGGCCGTCGAGGATGGCGCGGGCCGTGTCGACCACCGGGTCCTGCTGGTCGTCGCCTTCGGCGAGCACGGTGTAGATGGCGCTCATGCTGCCGGTCTCGCCTTCGCCGTTGCCGGCGCTCTCGACCAGCTGCGGCAGCAGCGAGAACACCGACGGCGGATACCCCTTGGTGGCCGGCGGCTCGCCGAGGGCCAGCGCGACCTCGCGGCGGGCCATCGCGTAGCGGGTGAGCGAGTCCACGAGCAGCAGCACGTCCTTGCCCTGGTCGCGGAAGTGGGCGGCGATGGCGTGGCACAGGTCGGTGGCCATCAGGCGCATCAGCGGCGATTCGTCGGCCGGGGCCACGACCACCACCGCCTTGCGCAGGCCGGCCTCGCCGAGCGAGAGTTCGACGAACTCGCGCACTTCGCGGCCGCGTTCGCCGATCAGGCCCACCACCACCACGTCGACCACCGTCTGGCGGGTGATCAGGCCGAGCAGCACGCTCTTGCCCACGCCGCTGCCGGCCATCAGGCCCACGCGCTGGCCCTTGCCGAGCGTCAGCATGCCGTTGATGGCGCGCACGCCCACGTCCAGGCGTTCCTCGACGCGGCGCTTCTTCAGCGGATTGACCTTCGGCGGCACGGGCTCCAGCACGTGTTCGCCACCCAGGCGGCCCAGATCGTCGAGGGGCTCGCCGAGCCCATTGACCATCCGGCCCAGCCAGGACGTGCCGATCATCAGCGGCGCGCGGTCGGAGATCGGCAGCACGCGGGCACCGGCCGCGAGACCCGTCGGGTTCTTGAACGGCATCAGGAACGAGGTCTTGTCGCGGAAGCCCACGACCTGCGCGTCGATCCAGCCGCCGGCGGCGGTCTCGATCTGGCAGCGCTGGCCGGTCGACAGCTGGCAGCCGACGCTCTCCAGCAGCAGGCCGGACGCACCGACGAGGCGCCCCGTCGGCGTCGCGACCGGCACGTCGCCGAGTTCGAGGCGGCGGAGCGCGGCGCCGATCATGCGGCCTCCTGCAGCGGTTGCGGCACGACCTGCAGGTGCGAGCCCTGCCCGTCCACCAGTTGCGACGCCACCTGCTGCATGCAGGCAGCCAGGCGCTGCTGGCAGCCGGCATCGGCTTCGTGGTCGCCGGCGCGCACGTGGCACTCGCCGGTCTCCAGGCGGGCGTCGGGCAGCAGCGACCAGCGCTGGGCGCGTTCCGGGTCCAGGTCGCGGATGCGCTGCAGGTCCTCGGGGTTCAGGAACACCTCGATCTGTTCGCGCGTGGGCGGCATCGCCGCGAGCGCCTCGTCGACGAGGGTCAGCAGCTGCGTGGGCTGCAGCGTCAGTTCGCAGCGGATCACCTGCCGCGCGACACGCGCCACGAGGTCCACCACCTCCTTGCGCTGCGCGAGCTGGTATTCGGCATGCAGGCGGTTCAGTTCGTCGAGCACGGCGTCCACCGGACGGGCCACGTTCTCGAAGGATTGCTCCACGGCACGGCGGCCTTCGTCGGCACCCTGGCGCAGGCCTTCGCTGCGGCCCTCGCCCAGGCCCTGGTTGCGGCCATCGGCCAGCCCGGAGGCATGGCCCTCGGCATACCCCTGCGCCATGCCCTGCTGGAAGCCGTCTGCGACGGAGGCCTGCATCGGCGCGAGCGCGCTCGACGAGGCCGTCGACACCGACAGCGGCGGGAAACGGTGGGGGCGGTAGGTCTTCATTCGACGGTGGCCTCGGCGAACAGCTGGACCTCGATCTCGCCGGCGTCGGCGAGGGCCTTGACCTCGGCCATGATCTCGGCGCGGGCCTGTTCGATGCGGCTGATGGGCACGGGGCCGGAGCGGCGCATCGTGTCCTCGAAGCCCTGGGCCTGGCGGCGCGGCATCGACTGCAGCACGGCGTTGCGGATCGCGGGCTCGGCGCCCTTGAGCGCGAGGGCCCACTGCTCGATGGGCACCGCCTCGATGATCCGCTGCAGCACCGCTTCGGACTGGCGCGACAGGATGAAGAAGTCGTACATGCGCATCTCGATCTCCGACACCACGTTCGGGTCGTGCGCGCGCAGCAGCTCGACGATCTGCTCGCGGTCGCCCGGCAGGCGGTTCAGGATCTCGGCGGCCTGGCGGATGCCCTCGACGTTGGCGCTCTGGTTGCCGAGGCTGCCGAGGCAGCGGGCCACCAGTTCCTCGAGCTCCATCAGCAGCTCGTGGTCGATCTCGTTCAGGCGGGCCACGTTGAGCAGCACCAGGTCACGGCCCTCGGCGGGCAGCGCGTCGATCACGCTGCCGGCCAGCGCCGGCGGCAGGAAGGCGAGGAAGACGGCCTGCATGCGCACGTGTTCGTGGGCGATGTGTTCGGCCAGCCACTTCGGCGAAGCCCACTGCAGGCGGGCCATCTTCGGGCGGATGGCGTCGCCGTAGATGCTGTTGAGCACGCTGCCGGCGATGTCGCCGCCGAGCGCGAGGTCGAGCGAGCGCTTCAGGTACGCGCGCGACGCGCCGTGCACGCCGCTCTGCTCGCGGTAGTCGTCGAAGAAGCGCTGCATCGCGGTCTTCACCGCCTCGACCTTGATGCCGCTCATGCGCGACATCACCTGCGTCACCTCCAGCAGCTCCTCGCGCGAGAGGCAGCGCAGCACGGCCGCGGCCGGCTCCTCACCCATGCTGAGCAGCACGATGGCGGCCTGCTCGACCGGGGTCATCGCGGAGCCGCTCACCACGGCGAGGTCGGTGGACTTGGAAGTCGCTTCAGGCATTTTTCTGCACCCATTGCTTCACGACCTCGGCGACCCGTTCGGGCTCCTTGCTCGCGAGGACCTTGAGGTGGTCGACCATCACGTCGACCGGCGAACCTGCCGGCGGCAGGTCGTAGTTCTCGAGCAGCGGCACCACCGGCATCGCGGCGGAGCCGGCGACCGCTGCCTGGGCCGTCGCGCTGTTCGGCAGCGCGATCGCGGCGGCGGCACCGCTGGCGTCCACCGGGGCGGCCAGGGCCGGCGCGTCGGCGACGGCCAGCGTGGCCGGGGCCACCGGCAGCAGGCGGCTCGTCAGCAGCTTCATCAGCGGCCGCACGATCAGCAGGAACGCGAGGATCGCGCCCACCACGTAGACGGCCTTGCTGCCCATGTCGATGATGTTGTCGCGCTCCTGCCACCACGGACCGGCCACCGGGCGGGACGGGAACGGCATCGCGGAGACCACGAGGTTGTCGCCGCGTTCGGCGTCCACGCCCAGGCCGTTGCGCAGCAGGCGGTCGATGTTGGCGATCTCGGCGGGCGTCCAGCCCGTCTCGGGCTTCGGCGCGGCGGCGCTGTTGAGCACCACGGCGACGCTCAGCTTGTGCAGGCGGCCGCGGCTGCGCTTGATCTGCGTGATGCTGCGGTCGTAGGTGTACTGGCGCGACGTGGCGCTCTTCTGGCCCACGGCACCTTCGACGCCCGACGCGGACGCAGCCACCGACACGGGGCGGTTGCTCAGCGAACCCGGCACGCCGAGGGCCATGCGGTTCTGATCCTGCTCGTTGCGCAGGGCCTCGTTCGTGACACGCGGATCGTCGCCGTACTTCTCGTGCGTCTCTTCCACGCGGTCGTTGTCGACGGCGGCGGTGACGCTCAGCTTGAAGTTGTCCTCGCCGAGCACCGGGGCCAGCAGGTCATGCACGTTCTTGCGCGCCTCGTCGGAGAAGCGGCGCGCGGCGTCGTTGCCGCCCTGGGCATCGAAGCCGTCGGTCAGGTCCACGCGGGCCGACAGCAGGTTGCCCGCCTGGTCGACGAGGCTCACGCGCTGCGGCGACAGGCTCGCCACGCTGCCGGCCACGAGGTTGACCATCGCGGCGATCTGTTCGGCGCTCAGCGTGCGGCCCGGCTTCATCGCCAGCACCACGGACGCGGAACTCTTCTCGCCGTCGCTCGCGACGAACGACGACGACTTCGCGATCGACAGGTGCACGCGGGCGCTCTCGACGGCGTCGAGGGTCATGATGCTCTGCGCGAGTTCACCTTCGAGGCCGCGGCGGAAGCGCACGTCCTGCACGAACTGGCTCACGCCGAGCGGGTCGTTGCGGTCCATCAGGTCGAGGCCCGCGGGCAGCTTGGCCGTGACCCCTTTGGCCGCGAGCAGCATGCGCACCTTGCCCAGCTGGGCCTCGGGCACGAGCACCTGGCCGGTGTCGGGGTGCAGGCGGTAGCCGATCTTCTCGGCGTCGAGCACCGCCATCATGTCGTTGGCCGCGACCTTCTCGCGGGCGCCGAACACGGGCTTGTACGAGGCCTGGTCCTGCCACAGGTACATCAGCACGAGCGCGGTGATGCCGATGGCGAGCACCACGAGGGGCCCAAGGCTGCGCAGCAGCGCGGGCGGGATCGCCGGCGCCGACGGGTTGCCCCGGAAACGCTCGAAGCCGGACTTGAGGGACGCGATCATCGTGTTCTTACAGCGGGAGCTTGATGAGGTCTTCCACAGCACCCATCACCTTGTTGCGGACCTGCATCAGCATCGAGAACGAGAGGCTGGCTTCCTGGCTCGCGAGCATCGCGCCCACGAGGTCGTCGCTGCGGCCGGCATCGACATCGGCCATCTTTTCGCCGGCGGCACGGTCCTGCGCGTCGACGCGGTAGACCGCATCGCGCATGGAACTCGCGAACCCGCCGGACGCCGCCGCGGACTCGCCCGCGGCCGGGGCCACCGCGACGCTGTCGGCCAGGCCCTGCGCGCTGGCGCGGATCAGTGCCAGGTCGGCCTGGATGCCGCTTGCGACTTCGTACCCCATCGTTTCCCCCTTGTTTCCGTTCCGTGTAACCGTACGCGTACATATCGGCGACCGGCAGTGTCGGCTTTAGGTGGAAACGCGGATCGCTTGGAAAGAAGGGTTTGTCCGGACCAGTTCCGGCTTGATGTCCGTGCGGTTTTGGTCGCATGACATGTCTGCCGGGCCGGTTCGCCCTCGATTCACGATCCGCGCAGGCCCGACCGCTCCAGTGCGCGCAATGTCACTGCGGGGGGCAGACGTCGAGGGGAAAAGGTCGTGAAGCGCCCGGAGAACCCGGGGCCGCCTGGCGGCAGGGCACGGCCACCCCGTGGGGCGACGAGCCTTGTTTCTGGCGGCCCCGCTGTCGTGGGCAACGTGTGGACGTTGCCGTTAGACCGGAAGCTTTGCGACCCCGCCTTTCAACGGGTGTGCCTTTGGCAGTGATTAGATTACTTGTATGGTAGACCGGACACTTCGTGACCTGCATGACATCTCGCTACACCTTGGAGCGTCACGTGCGGAAGTTCACGCAAGTTGTTTTCGGCATTGAGGTTTAGCACGATCGTTCGCGTCGCGGGCGCCACGCTTGTCTTCTCTTGAGGGCCGCTCCGCCGTCGCCAGCCCGTGAGTTGACGGGTCGCTGCCGGAACGGCTATAAACTCATTAACGAATTTGTTAATGAGTGAATTCCGGTCCGCAGTCCCCATGACCCTCGACAAGATCTTCGAAGCCCTCGCCTCCGGTCCCCGCCGGCAGATCCTCGCCTACCTGTCCGAGGCGGAACTCAGCACGTCGGAACTCGCCGAGCGGTTCCAGATGAGTGCACCCGCCATCTCGCGGCACCTGTCGGTGCTCGAGAACGCGGGCCTCGTGGTGCGTGAGCGCCAGGGACAGTTCGTCATGTACCGGCTGCAGCGAGAACACCTCGTCAACCACCTGACCGGCTTCGCGCTCGAGCTGTGCCCGGTGGGCCGTCCCCTCAAGCGCGAGTCGGCACGCATCGCGAAGAAGAAGTCCCCGTCCACGTGATCGTCACGGAGGTCCCGTCCATGTCCGAACGTCCTGCCAGTCTTCAACGCCACCGCATGCAGGGCCCGTCGGGCAGCAGCGTGACGGACGGCGAAGTGCGCTACGCGCCGGTCAAGTCGCTCTGGTTCACCGGCATGGCCACGGTGGCCGTGGTCGGTGGGGCATCGACGTTCTCGTGGACGGCCCTGGCCGTGTTCCTCGCCACCACGGCGGCGGTGCTTCTGCTCGGGCATTCGCTCGGCAGCCACCGCAAGTTCATCCACGACAGCTACCAGTGCCCGAAGTGGCTGGAATACACGCTGGTGTGGTTCGGCGTGCAGGTGGGCCTGGCCGGCCCCCTCGGGCTGCTGCGGCAGCACGAACTGCGCGACTACGCGCAGCGCCTGCCCGACTGCCACGACTACCTCCGCCATGGCCGCTCCTTCTGGGGCGATGCCTGGTGGCAGCTGCACTGCGAGCTGCACCTCGCCCATCCGCCCGCGCTGCACATCGAGCCGCGCCTGGCCGACGACCGCTTCTACCGCTTCCTGGAGCGCACGTGGATGTGGCAACAAGTGCCCCCGGCCCTGCTGCTCTACGCCGCGGGTGGCTGGGCCTTCGTGGTGTGGGGCGTCTGCGCGCGGGTCACCGCCGGGGTGCTGGGCCACTGGCTGATCGGCTGGTTCGCCCACAACCGCGGCGGCATGCACTACGAGGTGCGTGACGCCGCCGTCCAGGGCCGCAACATCCCCTTCACGTCCCTGCTGACGATGGGCGAGAGCTGGCACAACAACCACCATGCCTTCCCCGGGTCGGCCCGGCTGGGCCTGTTCCCCGGCGAATGGGACCCGGGCTGGTGGGCGCTGATGGTGCTGCGCCGCGTCGGGCTCGTGTGGGACCTCCGCCTCCCGGCCGCGTTGCCGCCGCGGGCCGAGCTGCACGCGTGCGATGCAATGGCCGACGCCGAACTCGCGCGGCACGCCGGTGGAGCCGCACCATCGGCCGACCGCCCCACCCTGGTGGATGTCCTGGGCTGGTGCTGGCGCCGCGGCGAGACCGGCCCGCTGGTGGGCCCGGCCGCCCACTTGACCGTCGGCGCCTGGCGCAAGGTGCTCGGCCGCGCCGTCCCGTTCCACGTCCGACCCGACGCGCGGCGACTCACCCTCGTTGTGCAGGACCGCCGCCTGCAGGGCCTGCCGGCGCTGTGTGTCGCCGTGAGCCGGCGCGGCGGCGTGATGCGTGCCCTGGGGCTGTGCCTCGCGCCGTTTGCGGTGCTGTTCGAGAACACGCGCACGGCTCTCGACGTGACGTGACCGCCCGTCAGGCCACGTCGAGCTGATCCCTGATCTGCTGCAACGCCGTCGGATCCTCCATCGTCGTCAGGTCCCCCGGATCGCGCCGCTCGCAGACCGCCTGGATCGCCCGCCGCAGGAGCTTGCCCGAGCGCGTCTTCGGCAACGCGGTGACGAAACGCACGCGGGCGGGCCGCGCGAGTGAACCGAGCTGCTGGTCCACGGTCTTCATCACATCGGCCTCGAGCGCCGCGGCACCCTCCTTCGTGGCGGCCAGCGACGGGTCCTTCAGCACGACGAACGCGAGCGCCACCTGCCCCTTCACCGCATCGGCCACGCCCACCACCGCCACCTCGGCGATCGCCGCATGGCGCGAGATGCTTTCCTCGATTTCGCGCGTGCCGAGGCGGTGGCCCGCGACGTTGATGACGTCGTCGGTGCGACCCAGGATGTAGTAGTAGCCGTCCTCGTCGCGCACGCCCCAGTCGAAGGTGCTGTAGACGAGGCGCCCCGGCACGGTTCTCCAGTACGTGTTGACGAAACGTGCGTCGTCGCGCCACACGGTCTGCATGCAGCCCGGCGGCAGCGGGCCCTCGATGGCGATCACGCCCTTCTGGTTCGCGCCGGTGAGTTCGGCACCGGTGTTCTCGTCGAGCAGCTTCACGTCGTAGCCGTACATGGCCATGCCGGGGCTGCCGAACTTGCCCGCGGCGGGTTCGACGCCGTTGGCGATGGAGAGGATGGGCCAGCCGGTCTCGGTCTGCCAGTAGTTGTCGATCACGGGCTTGCCGAGGGCCTCGGCGATCCAGCGGGCCGTGGGCTCGTCGAGCGGCTCGCCGGCGAGGAACAGCGAGCGCAGCGACGAGAGGTCGTGGGCCGTGAGGTGCGCGGGGTCGTGCTTCTTCAGCACGCGCACCGCGGTGGGCGCCGTGAACATCACGGTGACCTTGTACTTCTCGACGAGCTGCCACCAGATGCCCGCATCGGGCCGCACGGGCAGGCCTTCGTACATGAGCGTGGCCATGCCGGCGATCAGCGGGCCGTAGATGATGTAGCTGTGGCCCACGACCCAGCCGATGTCGCTCGTGGAGAAGTAGGTCTCGCCCGCGCGCCCTTCGTAGATGTGTTTCATGCTGGCGGCGAGCGCCACGGCGTAGCCGCCGGTGTCGCGCTGCACGCCCTTCGGCTTGCCCGTGGTGCCGCTCGTGTAGAGCGTGTAGCTCGGGTGGGTGGCGTCGACCCAGGTGCACGGCACCTGTGCGTCGAGGTGGCGTTGCCGGCACGTGGCGTAGTCCTCGTCGCGGCCTTCCACGCGGGACGCGGGTGCGAGGCCGCGGTCGACGATCAGCACGCGCGACGGCTTGTGTTCGGCGAGCCGGATGGCTTCATCGAGCAGCGGCTTGTACGGGATCACCTTGCCGCCGCGGCTGCCCGCGTCGGCGCTGACGATCACGCGGGGCACCGCGTCGTCGATGCGGTTGGCGAGGCTGCCGCTCGCGAAGCCGCCGAACACCACCGAGTGGATGGCGCCGATGCGCACGCAGGCCAGCATCGCGAACGCGGCCTCGGGGATCATCGGCATGTAGATCAGCACCCGGTCGCCCTTGCGCACGCCCAGGTCGGCGAGCACGGCGGCCATGCGCTGCACCTCGGCGTGCAGCTCGCGGAAGCTGTAGACGCGTTCCTCGTCCGTTTCGGTGGACACCCAGATCAGCGCGTTCTGGTCGGCCCGGGCCGCGAGGTGGCGGTCGACCGCGTTGTGGCACAGGTTGATCTCCCCGCCGACGAACCAGCGCGCCATCGGCGGCTGGCTGTAGTCGCAGACCTTTGTGAACGGCCGAAACCAGTCGACCAGGGCGGCCTGTTCGGTCCAGAACCCCTCCCGGTCGGTGATCGAGCGCTGGTGGAAATCGGCATACCGGGTCATCGGGGTCCCTCCTGGCGGAACGAAATTGCGTTCATTTGTGTCGCGCGGATACGCGTACGGCGACCATTGCAGGCCGGCCGACTGACGAGCCACTGACGGCAAACACTGGGGAAAACACGGTGCAGACGCGCGGCGAAGCATCAAAAAGGCGTGCTAAGTCCCCGTTTCTGAAAGCTTTTCCGGGTTGACTCCATTCAGGGGGTTGCCTATCCTCCCGGACCATGCTGTTGCTAGACCCGTCCATTCGCCGTTCCGCGAGCGCCCTGCTCGTCGGGGCCTTGTTCTGCGCTGCCGCCCACGCGTCGCCGCAGTCGTCGACGGACGCCGTCTCGAAACTGATCCAGGACAAGGGGCTCGCCCCCACGTTCCTCGCGAACCCGAACCCCGGCCCGGTGGTCAACCCGCCGGCGGCCACCACGCCGGCCACCCACGCCCCGAGCTTCGTCGAGAAGGTTCGCGACTCCGCCTCGGGCATGGTGGTCAGCGCCATGAACTTCCTGGGCGTGCGCTACGTCCGCGGCGGCAACAGCGCCGAGGAAGGTTTCGACTGCAGCGGCTTCACCCGCTACATCTTCGAGAACAGCCTCGGCCTGATCCTGCCGCGCCGCGCCGACGAACAGGCCGCCGCGCCGGGCCTCGTGAAGGTCAAGCGCGACGACCTGCAGCCCGGCGACCTGGTGTTCTTCAACACGCTGCGGCGCACCTTCTCCCACGTCGGCATCTACGTGGGCGACAACAAGTTCATCCATGCCCCGCGCTCCGGCGGCAACGTCCGCGTGGAAGACATGCAGGTGAAGTACTGGTCCAAGCGGTTCACGGGCGCCCGCCGCCCGGCCGAAGGCCATGTGCAGACCGCCGCGTACGTGCCGGCAGCCGCCACGCAGGCCGTGCCCGCCGCCGCTTTGCCCGCCCCGGCACCAGCCGCGGCCACCCCGGCCCCCGCGGCCGCGTTCTCACTGCCGGGCGACAACGCGATCAATTGACGCAGCGCCGGCGCCGGACCCCGGCGGCAGGCACAATGCGGTCATCATGGTCGCCAAAGTGATTCCGCTCGCGGACCACCGCAGTCTCGCCGTCCCCTACCCCGACGCCCCGGCCCCCGGCGCGCTGGCCGACACCCTCGGCCGGCCCCTGCACGACCTGCGCATCTCGGTCACCGACCGCTGCAACTTCCGCTGCGGCTACTGCATGCCGAAGGAGATCTTCGACAAGCACTACCGCTTCCTGCCGCACGACGCGCTGCTGAGCTTCGAGGAGATCGCCCGCGTGGCCGGCGTGTTCACCGGCCTCGGCGTGCGCAAGATCCGGCTCACGGGCGGCGAACCGCTGCTTCGCAAGAACCTGGAACGGCTCGTGGAGATGCTGGCCGCCCAGCGCGCCGTCGACGGCCGCCCGCTCGACCTCACGCTCACCACCAACGCGTCGCTGCTGAAGCGGAAAGCGCGGGCCCTGAAGGACGCCGGCCTGCAGCGCATCACCGTGAGCCTCGACGCACTCGACGACACCGTCTTCCGCCGCATGAACGACGCCGACTTCCCCGTCGCCGACGTGCTCGCCGGCATCGACGAGGCGTTGCGCGTCGGGCTCGGCCCGGTCAAGGTCAACATGGTGGTCAAGCGCGGCACCAACGACCACGAGATCATCCCGATGGCGCGCCACTTCCGCGGCTTGCCCGTGACGCTGCGCTTCATCGAGTACATGGACGTGGGCGCCACGAACGGCTGGCGCATGGACGAGGTGCTGCCGTCCGACGACGTGATCGCCCGAATCGCCGCCGAGTTCCCGCTCGAACCCCTGCCCGCCCACCAGCCCGGCGAAACCGCCTCGCGCTGGCGCTACCGCGACGGCCAGGGCGAGGTGGGGGTCATCTCCAGCGTGACGAAGGCCTTCTGCCACGACTGCAACCGCGCGCGCCTCACCACCGAGGGCAAGCTGTTCACGTGCCTGTTCGGCACCCAGGGCCACGACCTGCGTTCGCTGCTGCGCGGCGGCGCCACCGACACGCAGCTCGCCGGCGCCATCGACCACCTCTGGCGCCAGCGCACCGACCGGTACTCCGAACTGCGCGCGGCCCTGCCGCCGGCGCCGGCCGACGGCGCGCGGCGGGTCGAAATGCACTACATCGGCGGATGATCCGCCGCGCCGACATCACGGGGCTCGTGCTGGCCGGCGGCCGCGGGCAACGGATGGGCGGCGTGGACAAGGGCCTGCAGCGGCTGCGCGGCACGCCGCTCGCCCAGGTCGCCCTCGAACGCCTGCGTCCCCAGGTGGCCGGCCTGCTGGTCTCGGCCAACCGCCACCTCGACACCTATGCAACGTTCGGCGCGCCCGTGCTGAGCGACCTCGTGCCGGACCATCCCGGCCCGCTCGCCGGGCTGCTCCCGGGCCTGAAGCACTGCCCCACGGCGTGGCTGCAGGCCGTGCCCTGCGACACCCCGGCCTTCCCCGCCGACCTCGTGGCCCGCCTGGCCGCCGCCGCGTCGGCCGAAGGTGCCGACATCGCGATGGCCGCGACGCTCGAAGGCGACCGCGTCCAGCCGCAGCCCGTGTTCTGCCTCGTGCGCTGCACGCTCGAGGCGGACCTCGCCGCGTTCATCGCTGAAGGCGGCGCGAGCCCGCGGGCCTGGGCCACACGCCATCGCACGGCCCTGGTGACGTTCGACGACGCCGCGGCGTTCGCCAACGCCAACACCCTCGCCGACCTGCAGCGCCTGCAGTGATCGATCAGTGCGCGTGCGCCGGGTCGTCCATCGACGGCTCGGCGATCTCGCCCGGCACCTGCTTGCGCGCCAGCAGCATGTACATCGTGGGCACCACGAAGATGGTGAGCAGCGTGCCCACCGACATGCCACCCACGATGACCCAGCCGATCTGCTGGCGGCTCTCGGCGCCCGCGCCGCTCGCGAGCGCGAGCGGCACCGCGCCGAGCACCATCGCGCCGGTGGTCATCAGGATGGGGCGCAGGCGCAGCGAGGCGCCCTGCACCACCGCCTCGAGCGTGTCGAGCCCCTGCTGGCGCAGCTGGTTCGCGAACTCCACGATCAGGATGCCGTGTTTGGTGATCAGCCCCACGAGCGTGATCAGCCCGATCTGCGAGTACACGTTCAGCGTGCCGCCGGACCACTGCAGCGCGCCGAGCGCCCCGAGCATCGAGAGGGGCACGCTCAACATGATCACGAACGGGTCCACGAAGCTCTCGAACTGGGCCGACAGCACCAGGAAGATGAACACGAGCGCCAGCACGAACACGAGGCCCAGCGCGCCGCTCGACGAGCGGTACTCGCGCGAGACGCCGTTGAGTTCGGTGGAGTAGCCGGGCTTGAGCACCTTGGCGGCGGTGGCATCCATGAACTCGAGTGCCTCGCCGAGCGAATAGCCCGGCGCCAGGTTGGCCGTGAGCGACACCGAGCGCCGCTGGTTGAAGTGGTTCAGCTCGCGCGGGCTGACCGACTCCTTCACGTTGACGAGCGACGACAGCGGGATCATCGCGTCGCCGCGCCCGCGCACGAAGATGCGGTCGATGTCCTCCGGCGTCGTGCGGCCCCGGCTTTCGGTCTGCACGATCACGTCGTACTGCTCGCTCTCGCGCTTGTAGCGCGTCACGTTGCGCCCGCCCAGCATGGTTTCGATGGCCCGCGCCACCTGGTCGACCGCCACGCCGGCGTCGGCCGCGCGCTGCCGGTCCACCTGGATGAAGATCTCGGGCTTGTTCAGCCGCAGGTCGGTGTCGGGCTGCACGAGGCCGGGGTTCTTCTGCATCTCGGCCATGATCTGTTGCGACACCTTGGCGAGGTTCGCGTACGAGTCGGACGACACGATCACGAAGTTGACCGCCCGTTCGCGGAAGCCCTGGCCGAGCGACGGCGGCGTGATCGGGAACGCGTTCACGCCCGGGAGGTTCGAGAACTTCGGCTGCAGGTCGCGGGCGAGGAACTGCGCGCTGCGGGTGCGTTCGGTCCAGTCCTTCGTGCGCATGAAGGCCACGCCCTGAGACACCGTGGGGTTGCCGGTCACGACGAACACGCGGTCGAACTCGGGGTACGTGAGGCCGATCTTCTCGATCTCGCGCATGTAGCGTTCGGTGTAGGCCATCGTGGCGCCGTCGGGGGCATTGACGTTGGCCAGCACCACGCCGCGGTCCTCCATGGGCGCGAGTTCGCTCTTCGTGGTCTTGAAGAGCCACCAGCTGGCGCCGGCGGACACGACCATCACCGCCAGCACGAGCCAGCGCCGGCCGAGCGTCCAGCGCAGCGCGGCCTCGTAGCGGTTCGTGAGGCCCACGAGCCACGACTCCATCAGCCGGTCGAACCGGTTCGGGTTCGCGTTGTGCTTCAGCATCTTGCTGCACATCATGGGCGTGAGCGTCAGCGCGGTGAACCCCGACACGATCACGGCACCGGCCAGCGTCAGCGCGAACTCGACGAACAGCCGCCCGGTGCGGCCCGGCGTGAACGCAAGCGGGGCGAACACCGCGGCGAGGGTCATCGTCATCGCGAGCACCGCGAAGGCCACCTCGCGCGCGCCCTTGAGCGACGCCTGGAACGGCGACAGCCCCTCCTCGATGTGGCGGAAGATGTTCTCGAGCATCACGATGGCGTCGTCCACCACGAGGCCGATGGCCAGCACGAGCGCGAGCAGCGTCAGCGTGTTGACGGTGAACCCGGCCAGCGCCATCAGGCCGAACACGCCGATCAGGCTCACCGGAATGGTCACGAGCGGGATGATCGACGCGCGCAGCGTGCGCAGGAACACGAACACCACCAGCGCCACGAGCACCACCGCTTCGAAGATGGTGTGGTAGACCGACTTCACCGAACGGTCGATGAAGATCGAGTTGTCGTTGGCCTGCTGCACCGTCACGCCCTCGGGCAGGTCCTGCTGCAGCTTCGGCAGCAATTCGTACACGCCGGCCGACACTTCGAGCGGGTTGGCCGTGGCCTGGCGGATCACCCCCATCGACACGGCCGGGCGGCCGTTCAGGCGCACGCTGGAGCGTTCGCTGGCGGCGGCCTCCTCCAGGCGTGCCACGTCGCGCAGGCGCACCGAGAAGCCGTTGACGGTCTTGACGGTCACGTCGCCGAACTGGGCCGGTGTGGTGAGGTCGGTCTGGGCGGTGACGCTGAACTCGCGCTGCTGGCTCTCGATGCGCCCGGCGGGCACCTCGAGGTTCTGGCGGCGCAGCGCGTCCTCCACGTCCTGCACGGTGAGGCGGTACGCGGCGAGCTTGTCGGGGTCGACCCACACGCGCATCGAGAACTTGCGGTCGCCGTTGATCTGCACGTCGGCCACGCCGGGCACCGTCTGCAGCCGCGGCTTGACGATGCGGTTGATCAGGTCGGTGATGACCAGCGGCGACAGCGTGTCGCTGCTGAACGCGAGCCAGATGGTGGGCGTGGCGTCGGCCTCCACCTTCGCGATGACGGGCTCGTCGATGGCGTCGGGCAATCGGGCGCGCACGCGCGAGACACGGTCGCGCACGTCGGCCGCGGCGTCCTCCGGGCTTTTCGTGAGCTTGAAGCGCGCGGTGATCTGGCTCTGCTCGGCGCGGGACACCGAGGTGATGATGTCCACGCCCTCGATGCCGGCGATGGAGTCTTCGAGCGTCTTGGTCACCTGCGACTCGATCACCTCGGACGAGGCGCCGGTGAGCTTGGTGGTGACGTTGACGACCGGTTCGTCGATGCGCGGGTACTCGCGCACCTGCAGGCGCGAGAACGACACCGCACCCACGAGGATGATCAGCAGCGACATCACGGTCGCGAAGACCGGCCGCCGGATCGAGGTCTCGGAAATCTTCATGAGGACACTCCGCCCGGGATCAGCGCTGCGTCGCGCTGCCGGCCGACGCGACGCGTTCGGCCGCCTGCGGCGCCGAGGCGGCGGCTTCGCCGAACTGCACGACCTTCACCGGCAGGCCGTCGGCCCGCATCAGCCGGGCCTGGCCCGCGGTGACGACGAGGTCGCCGACCTTCAGGCCGTCCACGATCTCCACCTTGCCCGGCACGCGCAAGCCCAGCCGGGCCTCGAGCCGTTCGGTCGCGGGGCCCTGCGGGCCTTCGACCACCTTCACGACGAACTGGCGGCCGCCCTGGGGCACGAGGGCCTCCTCGGGCACCACCACCGCGTCGTCGCGGGTGGAGAACACGAGCCGGGCGCGCGCGAACATGCCGGGGCGCAGCAGGCCCTCGTCGTTGGCGATGCTGGCCCGCACGAGCAGCGAGCGGCCGTTGGCGTCGAGCTGCGAGTCGAACGCGTCGACGCGGCCCTTGAAGGCCTTGCCCGGCAGCCCGTCGAGCGTGACGTCGACCACCTGCCCCACCTTCAGGCGGGACAGCACGCCTTCGGGCAGCCGGAAGTCCACCAGCATGCCGGCCACGTCGTCGATGCTGACGAGGTCGGCGCCGTCCTTGACGTAGTCGCCGATGTTGACGAGGCGGATGCCCGCCACGCCGTCGAAGGGGGCCAGCACGCGCATGCGCACGAGCTGGGCGTCGGCCAGGGCCACCTGGGCCTCGGCCACCTCCAGCGCCGCGGCGGACTGGTCCACCGCGCTCTGGCTCACGAAGTTCTGCGACGCGAGGTCGCGGTTGCGCTGCAGGTTCGTGCGGGCGATGCTCGCCTGGGCCCTGGCCTGCGCGAGCTGGGCGCGCTGGAGCGTGTCGTCGAGCTGCACGAGCAGCTGGCCGCGGCGCACCCGGGCGCCGTCGGTGAAGCCGAGCTTGTCGATGCGCCCGCTCGTCTCGGGGCGCAGCATCACGCCCTGGCGCGAGCGCAGCGACCCCACCGTGGTGGTTTCGTCACGCAGGCGCATGGCCCCCGCGCGGGCGACTTCCACCGCGGAGGGCCCCTCGGCGCCTGCAGGTCGGCCCGCGGCCGGCGGGGCCGAGGCGGTGTCCTTTCCGCGCGAGCCGTCCTGCCGCTGGTACACGTATGCCGCGACGCTGATGCTCGCGAGCCCGACCACCGCCACGAGGGCGTGCAACTTCTTCATCGTCTTCGACCCAGTGTGGCGGCCAGTGCCCGGGCAAGGCGCCCGTGGTGCCGCAGGAAAACGGCCCGCTCAGCGCGCGCTGGCGGACCTCGTCGCGAGCGCCTTGTTGGCCAGCGCATCGGCCCGCTCGTTGTACACGTCCCCGTTGTGCCCGCGGACCCAGCGTGTCGTGACTTTTCTGGCATCCGCCGCGGCAAAGAGCTGTTTCCAGAGCGCGAGGTTGGCCACCTGCTCGCCCTTGGAGTTCCGGAACCCCTTGCGCTCCCAGCCGGCGCGCCATTCGCCCAGGCCCTTGAGCACGTACTGGCTGTCGGAGACCAGCTCCACCGTGCCGCCCGCCGGCACCCGGTTGAGACCCTCGAGGGCGGCGGTCAGTTCAGCGATCTGGTTGGTGCCGGGACCGATGAAACCGAAATGATCGGTTTCGGTGGTGTCCGGGGCGATCAGCACGCAGCCCCATCCGGCCGGGCCGGGATTGGAAGGCGCGCAGGCCCCGTCGGTGTAAGCAACCCATTTCATGGCGTGGTGTGTCCTGTCTCGGTCAACTGCAAAAACCACACATGATGCCGTGAAATCGGTTCATTCCCGCGACTGGCGATGACTCACCACCGCCCGGGCCGCCTTCGCCGCTTGCCGCTGCTGGCGCGCCAGCCCCACGAGCCGCATGCCGCGCACCCGCTTGACCGCCACCACGAGGTAGACCGCCCCGAACACCGGCCACCAGCGTTCGCCCACCCGCTCGGCCCAGTCGAAGCGCTGCAGCCAGCGTTCCGACCGCAGCGGCGGCGCGTAGCAGCCGAAGCGGGCCGCCTCGACCTCGAAGCTCATCAGGCGCAGCCAGTCGCGCATGCGCCGGTAGCCGATGAAGTCGCCGCCGCTCGGCAGGAACAGCCCGGTCCGGGGCTTGAACCCCATCTGGCGCCACAGCAGGCCGCAGCGCTGGCGCATGCCCCACAGGCTGCGCGGGTTGAACCCGAGGATCACCACCTTGCCCTCGGGCATCAGCACCCGCTCCACCTCGCGCAGCGCGAGGTGGGGATCCCGGGCCAGTTCCAGGGCGTGGGGCAGCACGATCAGGTCCAGGCTCTGGCTGTCGAAGGGCAAAGCGTCGAAATCGCACTGGAGCACCACCTGCGCCCTGGGGTAACCTCGGCGGGTTCTCTCGTCCGGAACTTCGCCGGCGGGCGGTGACTCCACCGTGTCCTCCCCCCGGGGCGGCGGCTGGTCCGTCGCGAGCCAGCGGTGGGGCATGCGGTTGTCCCGCAGGGCATCCAGCTCGGGCAGCCCGAGCTGCAGGGCGTGGAAACCGAACACGTCGGCCACGCTCCGGTCGAGCTGGGCCTGCTCCCAGGCCAGCAGGTAGCGGCCGGGGGGCGTCTCGAGCCATTCCGCCAAACTTATAATGCCGACGACTTGTGTCATGAACCTGCTTGCACTGCCTGCCTTTGCCGACAACTACATCTGGATGCTCCACGATGGCCGGCAGGCACTCGTCGTCGATCCGGGTGATGCCGCCCCGGTGCTCCAGGCGCTCGAGGCCCACGGGTTGTCGCTCGCAGCGATTCTAGTGACTCACCACCACAACGATCATGTCGGCGGGCTCGCCGCCCTGCGGCCCCGGCTGCAGGGGCCCGTGTTCGGCCCGGCCCGGGAGACCATCCCCGGCCCGATCACGCCCGTTTCGGGTGGTGACACCGTCACCGCCCTCGGCCTGTCGTTCGAGGTGATCGACGTGCCCGGCCACACCGCGGGGCACATCGCGTTCTTCCACACGCCGTCCGACGGCAGCGCGCCGCTGCTCTTCTGCGGCGACACGCTCTTTTCCGGCGGCTGCGGCCGCCTCTTCGAAGGCACGCCGGCGGAGATGCACCGATCGCTGTCCCGGCTGGCGGATCTGCCGGGCGACACCCGCGTCTGCTGCGCCCACGAATACACCTTGTCCAACCTCAAGTTCGCCCGCGCGGTCGAACCCGACAACACCGACCTGCTCGACTACACGGCGCACTGCGAGGACCTCCGCGCCCGCGGCCTGCCCACCCTGCCCGGCGCCATCGGGCAGGAGCGCCTGATCAACCCGTTCCTCCGCTGCGGCGTCCCCGCCGTCGCGGAGGCCGCCCAGCGCCATGGCGCCGGCAGCCGCGACGAAGTCGACGTGCTGGCTGCCCTCCGCCAATGGAAAAACGAATTCCGATGATCCAACCCTCTTCCCTGCGGCGCGCCGCCGCGGCCGCCGCCCTCCTGCTCTCGGCGTGGCTGGCCGGCTGCACCACCGTTGCCCCGAACGGCGGCGCCGACGCGGCCGACGACGACGTCTCCGACATTGTCCGTGCCGCTCAGTCGGCCGCCAGCGCCGCCACGCCCGCCTCGGCCCCGCGCACGATTGACCCGAACCAGGCCGTCGCCGCCCCCATCGACCCGTTGCGCCCGAACGAGGCCGTCGACCTCAACGCAGCCGCCGCCACCGTCGACCTGTGGGACCGCCTGCGCCGCGGGTTCGCCATCCCCGACCTCGACACCCCGCTCGTCCAGAAGGGCGAGCAGTGGTACGCCTCGCGCCCCGACTACGTCCAGCGCATGACCACGCGCGGCAGCCGCTACCTGTTCCACATCGTCGAGGAGGTGGAGCGCCGCGGCATGCCCACCGAACTGGCGCTGCTTCCGTTCATCGAAAGCGCGTTCAACCCGCAGGCCGTGTCGTCCGCGAAGGCCTCGGGCATGTGGCAGTTCATGCCGGCCACCGGCAAGTACTTCGAACTTCGCCAGAACGTGTTCCGCGACGACCGCCGCGACGTGCTCGCGTCCACGCGCGCCGCGCTCGACTACCTCGGCAAGCTGTACGGCATGTTCGGCGACTGGCAGCTCGCGCTGGCCGCCTACAACTGGGGCGAAGGCAGCGTGCAGCGCGCCATCAAGCGCAACCAGCGCCTGGGCCTGCCCACCGACTACCTGAGCCTCAAGATGCCGGACGAGACGCAGTACTACGTCCCGAAGCTGCAGGCGGTGAAGAACATCATCGCGCGCCCGGCCGACTTCGGCATCAAGCTGCCCGCGCTCGAGAACCACCCGTACTTCCTGAGCGTGCCCATCGAGCGCGACATCGACGTGTCCCTCGCCATCGCGCTGGCCGGCGTCTCGCGCGACGAGTTCCACACGCTGAACCCGCAGATGAACAAGCCGGTGATCCTCGCCGCCGGCACGCCCCAGCTGCTGCTGCCGTACGACAACGCGAGCCAGTTCATCCGCAACATCTCGCTGCACCAGGGGCCTCTGGCCACCTGGACCGCCTGGGTGGCCCCGAGCACGCTGCACCCGGCCGAGGCCGCCAAGCGCGTGGGCATGCACGAATCCGAGCTGCGCGAGATCAACAAGATCCCGCCGTCGATGCTCGTGAAGGCGGGCTCCACGCTGCTCGTGCCGCGTGCGCAGACCTCGCAGCGCGACGTGTCGCCCGAACTCGCCGACAACGCCATCATGGCGCTCACCCCCGACGTGCCGCCGCTCAAGCGCGTGACGCTGAAGGCCGGCAAGCGCGACACCGTCGCCACCGTGGCCAAGCGCTACCGCGTGACGCCGCACCAGGTGGCGCAATGGAACAAGACCAGCGCGAGCGCGAAGTTCAAGCCGGGCGAGACCATCGTGGTCTACCTCGCGCCGAAGGCCGCGCACAGCGGCGCCAAGGCCTCGGCCCACACGTCCGCGGCGAAGGCCAGCCATGGCAGCGCGAAGTCGGGCAAGGCCGCGCCGGCGAAGAAGTCGTCGGGCACGAAGAAGTCGGCCCCCGCGAAGAAGACGGTCAAGAAGAAGCACTGACCGCCCCCCGCGGGCATCCGGCCTACAATCGCCTCATGCCCGCCCCCCTCGCCTTCCTCGACGCCTTCGCCTGCCCGGCGGGCCGCGCCGTGGTCGTGCGCGCCCAGCGCCCCCCGCGGCGCCAAGGCCTGGCCGCACATCCCTAGGCCCGGCGGCCTCCCTCCGGTTCACGAACCGCAGGTCGCCGGGCTCTCACTGTACGACCGGAACGGTCGGGTGAGACACCTCCTCTCCCTCGGGCGCGCCCGCGCACCCGGCTCCCACCCCGCCCTCCGGTCGACACCCCATGTCGCCGGAACCGGCCGCGCCCGCCCTCACGGGCCCGCGGCCGGCGCCGGCCATCGCTTTCCGCGCGGTGCATCGCGCCGTGCGGGCAACCGGAGTGCAGGGAATGCGCAAACTTCTTCGAACGATCGCGGTGCTGGCCGAAGGCACCGCCGGCAGCGCCATCCGCCGTGCCGCGCGGCTCGCGTCGCGTGACGACGCGGCCATCGTGCTGGTGTCCGTCGGCGACGGTTCGTCCACCGTCGCCCTGGCCGACGTGCTCGTGCAGGCCGACTGGCTTCGCACGCAACACGGCCTGACCCGCGTGCTCGTGTGCGCGGTCGCCGTGGACGACCTCGCCGCAGCCAGTGCCGCCTGGGACCTGCTCGTGATGGACGGCCTGCCGCCCGGCCTGCGGGCCTGGTTCGGCACGCCCGCGGAGGTGCTCCGCAGCTGTGTCTGTCCCGTGCTGCTGTCGACCCGCCGCGGCGGCGTGCGCTACACCCGCGCGCTCGCGCCGGTGGGCCTCGAGAGCCACATCGCCCCCATCGCCGAAGCGGCAACGGGCCTCACCGGCGCGGCCGAGCTCCACGCCCTGCACGTGATGCAGACGAGCGAGGAGCAGCTGATGCAGGCGCTCGGCGTGCCGCAGCACATCGTCGCCCGCCACTGGCGCGACCGCGTCGAGGCCACGCGCCGCCGGCTCGAGGCCCGCTTCCCCGACGACGGACCGAGCCGCCCGGCCCGGCTGCACGTGCGCCCGAGCGGCGCCATGGCCGCCCACCTCGTCTCGGCCACCCGCACCTTCGGCGTCGATCTCGTCGCGCTGCGGGCCTGGCGCTCGCGCTTCCCCGTGGGGCGGCTGCACCTGGGCGTGGCGCGCCACCTGATGGCCGAGGCCGGCTGCGACGTGCTCGTCGTGCCGTCGTCCGCCGCATGAACCCGCGACCGGAGAACCCCATGGACATCACCACCGAATTCATCAAGGCCAAGCGCCCCTGCGCCCCGGGCTGGCGCTGGTTCCTGCGCAACGGCATGGAGGGCTCGCGCTACCAGGAGGTGCTGGACGGGCTCGTCGCCGCCGGCCGCGTCGACGATGCGTGCTGGCTGCTCGACCAGTTCGGCCCCACGCACGACGTCCTCGTGGTCGACACGCTGGCGGTGGACGCCCTCGTGTACGCCGGTTCGGTCGAGGTGCGCGGCGGCGTGGAGTCGTCGGCCCTGCTGCGGGTCGGCCGCCGCCTCACGGCGGGGGGCAGCGTGCGCGTGGACGGCGACGTGGCCACCGGCGACGACCTCCGCTGCGGCGGCGGGCTGCGCGCCGAGGGCAGCGTGCGCACGGGCGGGCGGCTCGTGGCCGGCTGGACCGTGGACGTCGGCGGATCCCTGGACTGCCGCGACGATGCGAAGGCCGGTGCCGACCTGCGCTGCGGCGGCGCACTGTCGGCCGGCGGTGACCTCGCGGTCGCCGGAGACATCGATTGCGGCGGGCCGCTCACGGGGGCCCGCGGCGCACGAGTGCTCGGCCATCTGCGGTGTGGCGACACGGTCCGCGTGGCGCGGGGCCTCGAGGTCGGCGGCACCCTCGAGGCCGGCCGGCACATCGAGGCGGGCTGGGGCCTGCTGGCGGGTGAGTCGATCACCTGCCCCGGGGCCATCCGCGCCGGCGAGAGCATCCAGGCGGGCGGTGCCATCGGCACCGGCGACGGCTACGGGGTCTTCGCGGGCCTGGGCGTGCGCAGCGACGACTGGCCCACGAGCGGCTTCGTCTCCGCGAGCGAGGCCCCGGCCCGGCTGTACAGCGGCTGCTGGTGCGGTTCGCACCCGCCCTGGCGACAGGGGGGCTGAGGCGATGCGCATCGACGTCCGGCTGCCCCCGGGGCAGATCGAGCTCGACCTCGCCGCGCTCGCGCGGCGCCTGCCCGCGTTGCCCGGCCCGCTGATGGCCTGGCGGCCGGCGGCCCCGTCGCCCGCCACCCTCCTCTGGCGGTCGGCCCCGTCGGGGGTGTACGTCTACGTCGTTCCGGCGAACCGGCCGGGCCTCGCGGGGTACGTGGCCTTCACGCGGGTGCGAACGCCGCAGGGCGAGGTCTTCTCGCCCCACGCGAAGTTCGCCGCGGACCACCAGCGCCTGGGCCTGGCCACGCGCATCTACCAGTGGATGCTCGACGGCGGCGCCTGCCTGCTGAGCGGGGCCCGCCAGTCCGAGGCGTCGCATCGGCTGTGGCGGTCGCTCGGACGGAGCCGGCCGCTCCGCTTCGCGCAAGTGACACCGCGGGCGCTGCACGACCTCGGCACGGAGGCGCCGGACAGCGCCTTCGTCGACCTGGACACGCGCCTGTTGCTGCTCGGCCGAGGCCGAACCGCCGACACCTGGCCTCCCCACGTTCCGTCACCCAGGCGTTCGCCGGGGTGACACGGCGTGGATCAGGCGCCGGCCGGCAGCTCGTACTCGAACTCGTAGAAGTGCTGCCCGTCCGCGATGCGGATGCGCAGGGCACCGGTGATGCCGGCCAGGTCGCCCGTCCCCGAATCGGGCACCACCGTGATCGAGAGCTGTTGCGCGCCCTTGTCCATGGTGCCCGTGTGCTGCAGAACGAACGCGCCGGCGCGGCCCGACAAGGCACCGGTGACGCGCTCGATGGCGACGTAGCCGGCCGAACCCTTGACCGGGGTCATCGCGGTGAGCATCTGGCCCTCGCCGGTGGCGTCGAGGTCGCCCTCGAAGCGCTTGCGCAGCGACAGGCGGCCGAGGCTCACGCCATCGCGGGTGTCGGCCTCGCCCTGCGGGCTCATGTCGACGGTGAACGAACCTTTCGCGATCGTGGCCATGCGGCGTCCTCCTCGGGATGGAATCCCGGAGTATCGCCGCTGGCCTCGGGCCCTGTCAGGGTTTCGCGAGGTAGTCCAGGGCCAGCACGGCCAGCGTGCGCGCGCCCATCGGCATCGCCGCCTCGTCGAAGTCGAACATCGGCGAGTGGTTGGCCGGGGCGGTGGCCGCCTCCTTGCCCTTCGGGGCCGCGCCCATGAAGTAGAAGAAGCCCGGCACCACCTTCTGGAACTCGGAGAAGTCCTCCGACCCGCTGACCTTCGGGATGACCGCCACCTTGCCGTTCGCGGCCTGCTTCAGCGCGGGCAGCGAGGCCTCGGTCAGCGCGGCCGGGTTCGTGGTCACGGGGTAGGCCGTGGGGCCGAAGCTCACGTCCGCCTTCGCGCCGGAGGACGCGGCGATGGACTGGGCCGTCGTCACGATGCGCTGCTTCGCCTCCGTGCGCATGCCCTCGTCGAACGTGCGCAGCGTCCCCTGCATCTCGACGAAATCCGGAATGATGTTGTCGCGGTTGCCGCCGTGGATGGACCCGATCGACAGCACGGCCGGCTCCTTCGTGATGTTGAGCTGGCGGCTGACGATGCCCTGCAGGCCCACCACGACCTGCGACGCGGCGAAGATCGGGTCCACGCCCGTCCAGGGCGACGAGCCATGCGTGCCCCGGCCGGACACCTTGATCTGCACGCCGTCCGAACCCGCCATCAGCGGGCCCGAGCGGTAGCCCACCACGCCCAGCGGGATGTTCGACGTGAGGTGCAGCCCGAAGATGGCCTGCACGTCCTTCAGCGCGCCCTGGGCCACCATGGCCTTCGCGCCCCAGGCCTCGTCGTCGTGTACATGGCCGTCGCCGCTGTCGGGCTTGCCTTCCTCGGCCGGCTGGAACACGAACTTGATGGTGCCCGGCACCTGCTCGCGCACACCGGCCAGCACCTCGGCCACGCCCATCAGGATCGCCACGTGGCCGTCGTGGCCGCAGGCGTGCATCACGGGCGTCTCCTTGCCCTGGTACCGCGCCTTCACGGTCGACGCGAACGGCAGCCCGGTGGCCTCGGCCACGGGCAGCGCGTCCATGTCGGCGCGCAGCGCCACCACCTTGCCGGGCAGCCCGCCCTTCAGCGTGCCCACGACACCCGAGCCGCCCACGCCGGTCTGCACGTCGAGGCCCAGCGCGCGCAGGTGGTCGGCCACGGCCTTCGCGGTGCGCTTCTCCTGGCCCGACAGCTCGGGGTGCGCGTGGAGGTCGCGCCGCCACGCGGTGAGCTTCGGCGTCACCGCGGCGATGCGCTCGTCGAGCGTGGACAGCGTGGCCGGCGCCACCTGGGCCTGCACGTGGCAGACGGACAGCAGCAGGGACACGGCGGCAGCGGTGTGGCGGAGGGAGGCGTTCATCGGGATCCGGTCGGAGTGGATGGAGTGCGGGTCATCGTAGTGACACCCCGCCCCGACAGGCAGAGCGAGAATGGCCAACCACCGAGCCGATCCCGCCACCCGGATGCCCACCCCCACCCTCGCCGCCCACGTCGACGTGATGGTCTGCCCGCACGCGCTGGCGGGCGCCGCGCTGTCGTTCGTCGACGTGCTGCGCTCGGCCAATACCATCTCGACGCTGCAGCACGGCGACGCCGCGCCCCACATCGGCTGGCGGCTCGTCGACGCGGCCGGCCGGCCGTTGCGGGGTCTGCCCGCGGAGCTTCGCGGGTATGCCGGCGCAGGCCTGCGGAGCGAGCGCCACCCGCGCCGGGCGCTGTTCGTGCCATCGCTGCTGGCCCGCGACATGCCGTCACTCCGCCACACGCTCGACGGGCTCGACGCAGCCGTCAAGCGCATCGCCGCGGCCTTCGACGACGGTGCACTCGTGGTCACCCTCGGGGCCGCGACGTGGCTCGCGGCCCGCACCGGCCGCGCCGACGGCCTGCGCGTCGCGCTCGCCTGGTACCAGTCGGGCGGCTTCCGCCAGGACTTCCCTCACGTCACCGTGGCGCCGGGCAGCGCCTGGGTGCACGACGGACCGCTGCTGAGCGGCGCCGAGTCCGCCACGCTGATCCCCGTCGCCCTCGAGCTCGTTCGCCTCGCCGTGGGCCCGGAGCTGGCCCAGGCCTGCGCGAACGTGCACCAGCACGACCCCGACCGCCAGCATGCCGCCGTGCGCGCCGCCGCGCAGGCGCACCTCGGCACCACGCGCGGCAGCCCGGTGGCGCTGGCCGTCGCGTGGATGGGCGAACACCTCGACCGCCCGTACCTGCTGCGCGAGGTGGCCGACGCCGCCGCGGTCAGCCCGCGCACGCTGCTGCGCCACTTCCAGGAGGCCCTGGGCCATTCGCCGCTCGACCACCTGCACGGCCTGCGGTGCCAGCGGGCGCGGGTGCTGCTCGAGCTGTCGCTCGACGGGGTGCCGGCCATCGGCGAGGCGTGCGGGTATGCGGACCCGGCGGCGTTCCGGCGGGTGTTCCGCCGCGAGACCGGGATGTCGCCCGCGCAGTACCGCCAGCGCTATGCGCTGCGGTCGCCGCGGGTGAGATGGAAGGTGGACGGGGCTTGAAGGCTCAGCGCCGCGCCACGAGCGCGTGGGCGATGGTGCCCAGGTCCACGTGTTCGAGTTCGCTGCCGATGGGCACGCCGCGCGCGAGCCGGGTCACCCGCACCTCGCGCGACTTGAGCGCCTCGGCGATCACGTGGGACGTGGCCTCGCCCTCGGCGGTGAAGTTGGTGGCGACGATGACCTCGTCCACCACGCCGTCGGCCGTGCGGTCCATCAGGGCCTGCAGGCCGATGTCGGGCACGCCGATGCCGTCGAGCGGGCTCAGCCGCCCCATCAGCACGAAGTAGAGGCCCTTGTAGCTGCCGGTGCGTTCCATCGCGGCCTGGTCGGCCGGAGTCTCCACCACACAGAGCAGTTTCGGATCGCGTTCGGGGTCGAGGCAGGTGCTGCACACCGGCGCCTCGGTGAACGTGTGGCAGCGTTCGCAGTGCCGCACGTCGTGCAGCGCCGTGTCGAGCGCATCCGCCAGCGTCTGCGCACCGACCCGGTCGTGCTGCAGCAGGTGGAAAGCCATGCGCTGCGCCGACTTCTGCCCCACGCCCGGGAGCAGGTGCAGGGCGTCGATCAGCGCCTCGAGGGCGGATGCGGCCACGGACTCAGAACGGGAACTTCATGCCGCCGGGCAGCGGCATGCCGGCGGTGAGCTTGCCCATCTTCTCCTGGGAGACCTCTTCCGCGCGGCGCAGGCCGTCGTTGAAGGCGGCGGCCACGAGGTCTTCCAGCATGTCCTTGTCGTCGGCCAGCAGGCTCGGGTCGATCACGACGCGCTTGACGTCGTGCTTGCAGGTCATGGTCACCTTCACGAGGCCGGCGCCGGACTGGCCTTCCACCTCGATGGTGGCCAGTTCGTCCTGGGCCTTCTTGAGGTTTTCCTGCATCTGCTGCGCCTGCTTCATCAAGCCGGCGATCTGGTTCTTCATCATGGTGTGATCCTCTTGGACTTCAGTGGAATTTGACCGACCCCGGCACGATGCGCGCGGTCTTGAACTGCTGCATCAGCGACTGCACCAGCGGGTCGTTGGAAATGATCTGTTCGGCCTCCGCCTGGCGGCGGTTGCGCTCGGCCGAGGCGCGCAGGGACGGCGTGTCCGTGGCCTGGCCGCTCTCGAACTCGATGCGCACGGGCTGCTTCAGCAGCTCCGACAGCGCGTTCTGCACCTTGTTGCACTGGGCCGGCGCGCGCAGCATCTCGCGCTCGACGATCAGGCGCCACACCATCGTGCCGTCGCGGGTCTCGACGGCCAGGCAGTGCGCCTGCATCGCCATCTCGCGGGCCAGCGCCGAGATGGCACCGGCGGCATTGAGCTGCATCACGACGTCGTTCCAGCGCGCGCCCATCTCGGTGGGCACGTGGAGGGTCGGCGCGGGATCGGCCGGCAGCGGACGGCGGGCCACCGGGGCCACCACCGGCTCGGACGGTTCACCGCGGTCGGGTTCGAAGTCGTCCAGGCTCATCGGCGCCTCGTTCGACGGTTCGCCGTCGAACGGCTGCTCGTCGAGCCAAGCCGGCGGTTCGTCGTCGCGCACCGGGACCGGGACACGCACGGCCGGGGCCTGGGCGACCGCCGCGGGGCGCACCGACTCGCGGGGCGCGGGAGGCGGGACGGGCGCCGGGGCCGGCGCGGCCGCGCGGACCGGGGCAGGTGCAGGAGTGGGGGCCGGGATCGGCGGACGGACCGGCGCAGGCGCGGCCACGGGAACCGGTGCAGGCACCGGTGCCGCCACGGGCGCGGCGACCGGCGTCGCCACAGGTGCCGACGCGGCGGGTGCGGAGGCCGGGCGGGCGGGCGCCGGCGCAGGGGCACCACCCACCGGGCGGAACGCCAGCATGCGCAGCAGCACCATCACGAGGCCGCTGTATTCGTCGGGTGCGAGGTTCAACTCGGCACGGCCGTGCAGCACGATGCTGTAGAGCAGCTGGATCTCGTCGGCCGGCAACAGCGCGGAGAGGCGCACGGGCGCGGCGCTGTCGGGATCGGCCGGGTCCAGCGCGTCGGGCACGGCCTGCACCACCGCCATCTGCTGCAGCAGCGACGCCATCTCCTCGAGCGTGCCGGTGGCCGACAGGCCCAGGCCGCGCAGGTCGTTGACGGCGGCCACCACCTCGGCGCCCTGCCCCGCGGCCAGCGCGTCGATCAGGCGCACGGCGTGCGTACGGTCCACCGCGCCGAGCATCTGGCGCACGCCCGCCTCGGTGAGCGAACCGGCGCCGAAGGCGATGGCCTGGTCGGTGAGGGACAGCGCGTCGCGCATCGAGCCGCGCGCGGCGCGCGACAGCAGGCGCAGCGCGCCGGGTTCGGCCTGGATCTGTTCGGCGCCCAGCACGTGGCCGAGGTGCTCCAGCACCGTCTGCGGCGCCATGGGCCGCAGGTTGAACTGCAGGCAGCGCGACAGCACCGTGGGCGGCACCTTCTGCGGGTCGGTGGTGGCCAGCACGAACTTGAGGTACTCGGGCGGCTCCTCGAGCGTCTTGAGCATCGCGTTGAACGCGGTGTTCGACAGCATGTGCACTTCGTCGATCATGTAGACCTTGAAGCGCCCCATCACCGGCTTGTAGACGGCCTGGTCGAGCAGCTGGGAGATTTCTTCCACGCCGCGGTTCGACGCCGCGTCGAGTTCGACGTAGTCGACGAAGCGGCCGGCGTCGATGTCCCGGCACGCGTCGCACACGCCGCACGGGTGGGCGGTGATGCCCCCCTGGCCGTCGGCCCCGGTGCAGTTGAGCGCCTTCGCGAGGATGCGCGACACGGAGGTCTTGCCGACGCCCCGGGTGCCGGTGAACAGGTAGGCGTGGTGCAGGCGCTGCTGCGTGAGCGCGTTGCCCAGCGCCTGCACGACGTGCTCCTGCCCCACGAGCGATTCGAAATCGCGGGAGCGGTACTTGCGAGCCAGGACGAGGTAGGACATCCGGGCATTCTACGGTCGCCGTCGGGTGCAACGCGGCACCGGTCTCCACCTGCCCGATAATCCGGGTTTGGCCCCTCCGCCGGCACCGACGTCCGAACCCGCTCATGAACACCAAGTCCACCCCGCCCACCGCCAACGACACCCTCAGCTACGAACAGGCCGGCGTCAACTACGACCTGATCGACCCGCTGAAGGTCGCCGCCCAGCGCGCGGCCAAGGCCACCGGCGCCCACCTGGCGGCGCACGGGTTCACCGAGGTCGAGGCGTCGCGCGGCGAATCGGCCTACGTCGTCGACGTGGGCCCGTTCTACATCGCCTCCATCGTCGAATGCCTGGGCTCGAAGGCGCTCGTCGCCGACGAGATGAAGGCGCTGACCGGCAAGAGCTACTACGACGGCATCGCGCAGGACACCATCGCGATGGCCATCAACGACCTGATCACCGTGGGCGCCACCCCGCTCGTCGTGCAGGCCTACTGGGCCGCGGGCGGCTCCGACTGGTTCGGCGACGCGCAGCGCGCCCAGGCCCTCGTGGCCGGCTGGAAGCGCGCCTGCGACGTCTGCAGCGTGGCCTGGGGCGGCGGTGAAACGCCGGCGCTGGCCGGCATCGTGGCCGACGGCCGCATCGACCTCGCCGCCAGCTGCACGGGCCTCATCAACCCGAAGGAACGCCTGTCGGTCGGCGACAAGCTCGGCGCCGGCGACGCCATCGTGCTGCTGGCCTCCAGCGGCATCCACGCCAACGGCCTGAGCCTCGCGCGCAAGCTGGTCGAGCGCCTGCCGGACGGCTACCTGACCGAAGTGGAACCGGGCCTCACGTACGGCGAGGCGCTGCTCGCGCCCACCGTGCTGTACTCGCCCGTCACCGAGGCGCTCTACAAGGCCGGCATCGTCCCGAACTACTGCGCGAACATCACGGGCCACGGCTGGCGCAAGCTGCTGCGCCACCCGGCCGTGCACACGTACCGCATCCACACCGTGCCGCCGGTCACGCCGGTGCTGAAGTTCATCCAGCAGCACGCGAAGCAGGACGACTTCGAGGCCTACGGCACGCTCAACATGGGCGCCGGCTTCGCGCTGTTCGTGAAGGCGGAGGACGCCGAGCGTACCGTCGCCGTCGCGAAGGCCCAGGGCATCGACGCGTGGGTCGCAGGCAGCGTCGAAGCGGGCCCCAAGAAGCTCGTGATCGAACCGCTGAACATCGAGTTCGGCGACGACGCCCTGCAACTTCGTTGACCTTTTTCGGGGGGCGCCCTCCGATCGACGTTACAATCGTCGGTGACGGGCCTCCCCGCATGGAAGCGCGGCCAACCGGGTCAGGTCGGGAACGAAGCAGCCCTAACCGCTGTGACCAGTGCCGGGGCAAGGCTCGTCACCCTCCGGATGGAGCCCCCTACGGCGCTCTCGCGCCGGTCCCCCCGAGGGGGAGCCACGGGTCGCCCGGGAAACCCGGGCTCGCGTGTGGCTTGATCTGTCGGCTTGCTTCGCTCGCCTCCCCGCATTCGCGTATTCGCTTCAGGGCATTGCTCGCTTTGCTCGCTCGCCCTTGACGTGCTGTCGGGGGACTTCTCCTCCTTCCTCTGCCGCTGAATATCCAGCACCTCGCCTGACGGGTGTGCGGATTCGTTCAGCCGTCTCTTCGGCTTCTGCTGTTTTTCCACCGATTCCAGCCGTCATGACCAGTGGCGGGCATGGCATGGATCCTGAGTAGGAAGGGGCATTGCCGGCCCGTTCCTTTCGGAGCCGGTTCCTTCCGGATCCCGCGCCATGCCGTCTTCTGCCGCCGTTCGCGAGCTGCCTTCCCGCACCTCCGCGCCTCCACTCGCCGCCGTCCCCACCGCACCTCGGCCTGCGCCGACTGGTCAGGTCAGGTTGGAACAGATCGGCATCCGGTTCGGGGCGGGTGCGAAGGCCGTGGACGCGGTGCGGGGCGTCGACCTGTCGCTCGCGGCCGGGGAGTTCGTCTCGATCGTGGGCCCCTCGGGCTGCGGCAAGTCCACCCTGCTGAACGTGGTCGCGGGGTTCACGCGGCCGACCGAAGGGCGGGCCTGGCTCGACGGCGAGGCGATCACCGGGCCCGGGCCCGACCGCGGGGTGGTGTTCCAGCAGTACTCGCTCTTTCCGTGGCTCACGGTGCGGGGCAACGTGGAGTACGGCCTGCGCGTGCGCGGGCTGCCGCGGGCCGAACGGGCGGCCGTGGCCGGGGACCTGCTGGCGCGCTGCGGGCTCTCGGCGTTCGCCTCGCACTACCCCGAGCAGTTGTCGGGGGGCATGCGGCAGCGGGTCGGCATCGTGCGCGCGCTCGCGAACGAACCCCGGGTGCTGCTGCTCGACGAACCGTTCGGTGCGCTCGACGCGCAGACGCGCGAGGTGATGCAGGCGCTGCTGCTCGACATCTGGCAGCGCTTCCGCACCACGGTGCTGTTCATCACCCACGACATCGAGGAGGCCGTGTTCCTCTCCGACCGCGTGTGCGCGATGTCGGCCCGGCCCGGCCGCATCCTCGCCGACCTGCCGGTGGCCCTGCCCCGCCCCCGCGACCACGACATGACCCGCACCGGCGATGGCGCGCGGCTCGTGGGCGAGCTGCGGTCGCTCATCCGCGCGCAGAGCCTCGCGGCGTTCGATCCCGCGCTCGCCTGATCCGACTTTCTCACCACTGCAGCTCCCCATGACCCGCCTCTCGCTCCGCCTCCTCGCCACCGCCCTGACCGCAGCGGCCCTGTTCACCACCACGTCCGCGTCGTTCGCCGCCGACAAGGTGCGCCTCGCCATCAACCTCTCGCCCATCTCGGCGCTGCCGCTGATCGCCCAGCAGAAGGGCTACTTCACGCAGCAGGGCCTCGACGTGACGATCCAGAACTTCACGTCGGGCCGGCAGGCGCTGGAGACGGTGCTGGGCGGTGGCGCCGAGATCGCCACCGCGGCCGAATCGCCCGTCACGGCGGCGACGTTCGCGAACCAGAAGGTCGCCCTGCTCGCCCGCATGGAGTATTCGGAACTGAAGACGCTCGTGGCCGCGCCCGGCATCGCCAAGGCCACCGACCTCAAGGGCAAGCGCATCGGCTACGCGTCGGGCACCGGCAGCGAGGTCTACACGCACGAGCTGCTGAAGAAGGCCGGGCTCACGAAGACCGACGTGACCCTCGTGAACCTGCGCCCGCAGGACATGATCGCGGCGGCGGCGTCCGGCAGCATCGACGCGTACAACATCTGGGAGCCGCACGTGGCGAACGGCCGCAAGGCGCTCGGCGCGAAGGCCTCGCTGCTCGACTCGCGCGACGTGTACTCCGAGACGTTCAACGTGGTCACCACCGACACCTGGGCCCGCGACAACCCGAAGGCGGCACAGGCCTTCCTGCGCGCGCTGCTGCAGGCCGAGCAGTGGCTGAAGGCCAACCGCGACGACGCCATCACGCTGGTGGGCGGCGCGGTCAACCTGAAGAAGGAGGAACTGGCCGAGGTCTGGAACGACTACATCTTCGAGCTGGTGCTCGACGACCGCACCGTGCGCGCGCTGAAGAACCACGCCCAGTGGCGCCTCGACACCGGCAACGCCGCCGGCGGTGCCACCGCCCTGCCCGACTTCGGCAAGGTCATCGTCACCGGCCCGCTGAAGGCCATCGCGCCGGAGCGGGTCAAGCTGTGACCTCCGCGGCCCTCGCGCGCTGGGCGTCGATCCCGTTGCTGCTCGCGCTCTGGCAGGGCGTGTGTTCGCTCGGGGTCGTGAACCCGGTCCTGTTCCCTTCGCCCTGGGTCGTCCTCACCGCGCTCGCGGACTACGTGACGCGGGGCGACGCCCTCGCCGACCTCGCCGCGAGCCTCGGCCGCGTGGGCATCGGCTACCTGGCCGGCGCCGCCACGGGCCTCGTCACCGGCCTCTACACCGGCACGCGGCCGGTGGTGTCGGGCCTGCTGTCGCCCGCCTTCCAGCTGCTGCGCCCCATCCCGCCCATCGCCTTCGTGCCGGTCGTGATCGTCTGGTTCGGCCTCACCGAGTGGGGCAAGTGGTTCCTGATCTTCTGGGGCGTGTTCTTCGCCGTGTGGATGGCCACGCACATGGGCGTGCAGCGCGTGAACGAGCACCTCGTGCGCGCCGCGCTGAGCCTCGGCGAGCGGCCGCACCGGCTGCTGTGGTCGGTGCAGCTGCCCGCGGCCGCGCCCACCATCCTCGTCGGGCTGCGCACCGCCGTCAGCATCGCTTTCTACACCCTCGTGGCCGCCGAACTCGCCGGCGCCTACGCGGGCATCGCCTACCGCATGGAACTCACGCAGCAGAACATGCAGATCGGCCACACCCTCGCGGGCCTCGTGCTGCTGGGCGTCGTGTCGGCCCTCGCCGACCGGCTGTTCACGTGGGGCTCCCGCCAACTCGTCCACTGGTCCTCATGAGCGCACTCCACTCCCTCAGCTTCGACGCCGCCACGCTGACCCGCGGGTACCGCGAGGGGCACTTCACGCCCGCCGACGTGGTCGAGGAGGCCTACCGGCGCATCGCCGCGGGAGGCGACCACCACGCATGGTTGCACCTCGCGCCGCGCGAGGAGGCGCTGGCGCGGGCCGCGGCGGTGACCGCACGCCCCCTCGACGAACAGCCGCTGTTCGGGCTGCCCTACGGCGTCAAGGACAACATCGACGTGGCCGGCTGGCCCACCACGGCCGGTTGCGAAGCCCTGCGGTACGTGCCGCAGCGCAGCGCCGCGGTGGTGGAGCGGCTCGACGCGGCCGGGGCCATCAACCTCGGCAAGCAGAACATGGACCAGTTCGCCACGGGCCTCGTGGGCGTGCGCACGGTGACGCCGGCGGCCCGCAACGCGCTCGACGCGCGGCTCGTCCCGGGCGGGTCGAGTTCCGGGTCCGCGGTGGCCGTGGCCGCCGGGTTCACGACGTTCTCGATCGGGTCGGACACGGGTGGCTCCGGCCGCGTGCCCGCGGCGTACAACAACCTCGTCGGGTTGAAGCCCACTCCGGGGCTCGTCAGCACACGCGGGTTCCTCTACTGCAACCGGACCTTCGACGTGCCCCCGGTCTTCGCGCTCACCGTGCGCGACGCGCAGGCCGTGTTCGACGCGATCGCCGGACCCGATCCCGAGGACGCCGGCACGGTGCGGCGGCCGGCGGGCGAGCACCGCTGGGGACTCGCCTCGCCGCCCGGCCTGTTCCGCTTCGCGCTGCCCCGGCCGGACCAGCTCGACTTCTTCGGCGACGACACGATGCGCCGCCGCTTCGAGGCGGTCGTGGACCTGCTGCACGGCCTCGGCGGCACGCCGGTCGCCATCGACCTCGACCCGTTCCTCGAGGCCGGCCGCCTCGTGTTCGACAGCCCGCTGGTCGCCGAACGCTGGCTCACGTACGGCGAGACGCTCGAGCGCCACCCGCAGGCCGTGCACCCGGCCGTGGCGCAGGCCATCGGCAACGCGAAGCGCTACACCGCCAGCGACACGTTCCGGGCGCTGTACCGCCTGCAGGAGCTCCAGGCGCTCACGCACCGGGTGCTGGCCGACGTGGACGCCCTGGTGCTGCCGACCGTGGGCACCCTGCTGACGGTGGCGGAGGTGGAGGCCGAGCCGACGCTCAACACGCGCATGGGCCGCTACACCTACTTCGCGAACCCGCTCCGCCTGCCCGCCCTCAGCGTGCCCGCCGGGTTCCGCGCGGACGGCCGGCCCTTCGGCCTGAGCCTGGTCGGCGCCCCGTTCACCGATGCGCGCCTCGGCGCCCTCGCCCACGCGCTGCAGGCCCGCGTCGGCGGTCGCCTGGGCGCCACGTCCACGTCCTTCGAGGAGATTTCCGCATGACCCGCCCGCTGCCGTTCAGCTGGGAAACCTGGGGCCGCCTCGGTGCGGTCGAACTCGCCGAACACGTGCGCCGCCGCGACGTCGCGCCGGAAGAAGTCGCCGCGCAGGCGCATGCGGCCGCAGCCGCCACGCACGAGCCGCTGCAGGCCCTCGTCGAACTCTTCGACACCCCGGCCGAGGCCCCCGACTTGGCACTGCCCGCCGGCCACCGCACCCGCGGCCTGCTGGCCGGCGTGCCGCTGTTCATCAAGGACCTGGGATCGTCGGTGGCGGGCGTGCTGCGCGAGAACGGCTCGGCGCTGCACCGCGGCGAACGCACCGCCCGCACCGACCCGCTGATCGCCGTCTGGCTGCACGAAGGCGCTCAGGTGCTCGGGCGGAGCACCACCGCCGAGCTGGGCATGGCGTACGACACCACCACGGTCTACAACGGGCTGCAGGTCACCCGCAACCCGTGGGACGTGTCGCGCACGGCCGGCGGTTCGTCGGGTGGCAGCGGCGCGCTGGTGGCCGCGGGCGTGACGCCGCTCGCGCACGCCACCGACGGGGCGGGCTCCATCCGCATCCCCGCCGCATTCAACGGCCTCGTGGGACTGAAGGTCACCCGCGGCCGCTCGCCGCTGCCGTGGCACGTCAACGAACTGCTCAACACGTCGATGGTGGAAGGCGTGATCGCGCGCCACCTCGCCGACGCGGCCCTCGCGCTCGACGCGGCCACGCGCCACCGCGCCCCGCCCGGCAAGCAGTTCCTCGCGGCCGGCTTCGATCCCACGGACGCGGTCGCCGCGCTGCGCGACGTGCCGCGGCGCCTGCGCATCGGCGTGACCACCGACGGCTTCGGCCGGCCCACCGCCCCCGATGCCGCGGTGGTCGCCCGCGTGCGGCGCGTGGCCGAGACGCTGGCCCGCGCGGGCCACGACGTCGAAGAGATTTCGTCGGCCCACCTGCCGGACTGGGGCAGCCTGTGGCGCAGCTTCGAGACCTTCTGGGCCGGCATGCGTGCGGCCTCGTGGGAGGTGGCCAAGGGCGTGCCGGGCGAGGACCTGCGCGCGGCCCTGTCGCCGATGGTGCGGGCGTTCTGGGATGCGTCCGCCCGCTACGGCAAGGGCGACGTGATGCGCTACCAGGCCGCGAACGTCTCGCACACGCTCGCGTTCGCGACCCTGCTGGAGCGGCACGACGTCCTGCTGATGCCCGCGTTCCCGTACGCCACGCCGCCCGCGAACGGCGACTGGTCGCCGGCCCTCCCGCACGACTTCGACACGTTCCTGCAGCGGTTCCTCGACAGCGGCCGCTACACCATCCCGGCCAACGAGACGGGGCTGCCCGCCCTCGTGCTGCCCACGGGACCGGGAGAAGACGGCCTGCCCATCGGGGTCCAGCTGTACGGGCGCTGGCGGGAGGAGACGGAACTGCTGCGCGCGGGCGCGGCCGTGCAGGCCGCGATCGGCACACCGGACGGCGTGCCGCGGGTGCACGTCAGCCGCCTGTAGCGGTCAGCCCACGTGCGGGGCCACCCACCGCCCCGCGGTGGCGGCCACCGCGCTGGCGAAGGTGCCCCATGCCACGTCCGCGGCGGCCAGGCCCAGCGGCCAGCCCTTGAGCGTGGCGAGGTTCGTGAGGTCGTAGGTCGCGTACGCGAAGAAGCCGAAGGCCGCGCCCAGGGCAGCGGTGCGCCACGGCGGGGCCTCCAGGCCGGGGCCCACGGCGAACAGCACGAGGCCGACCGGGTACAGCAGGTAGAAGAGTGCGGCGGCCCAGAGCTTCACGTCGGAGGTCATCAGGTGGCCGATGCCCTGCTGGTACCAGTTCATCGCGATCACGCGCAGCCACACCATGTCGATGGCGAACAGGACGAACGCGGTGACGGCGTACGCCGTTAGGGTCTTGGTCAGGGTCATGGGCGCGGATGCTGTCAGCCGAGGGCGAAACAGCGTACCGCATCCGGGTTGACGGCGGCCGGGGCCGGGCGCACGTCATCGAACATCAGGTCGGCCGGCTTCGGGCAGACCGTGCTGCACCGGACGAGCTGGTCGACCACCATGCCGTCGTCGTCGAACACTTCGGCGAGGTAGTGGCACTCGCCGTTGAACAGCAGAGCGCGGGGCGCGTCGGACGGCCCCAGCAGGACCATGTAGTGGGCGCAGTGGGCCCGGGTGTTCGCTTGCATCTCGTGTCTCGAATCGCTTTTCATGATGGTCCTCATCGTAAGAACGAGGACCTTCGAGACGTAGCAGCGGTGAGCTTGTCGTGGTGTCGGAGGCCGCCGACAGAAAGCGTCACGGCCGCTTCTGCTTCTGGTACGCCTCGTTCGACGGCGTGCCCCGGTCGGTGTCGACCTTCCCGGACACCACGTCGTCGTGCGCTTGGCGCATCTCCGGACGCGGCTCGCTGTGCTGGCTGTCGGACGATTCGTCGTGCTCGTGCGGGAGGCGGGGCGCGGACTCGTCCATCGGGTCGCGGTCCTTGCCCTGCGGCTGGTGCACCGGGCGGGTCTGGCCGCCCGGCTTGCGGTCATCGGCCATGACGCCCTCCGTTGCCCTGCCGGCGCATGCTGCGGGACACCCGCGAGCCGTCGCGGCCGCTGTCACCGCCCTGGCGGCGCTGGCGGATCACCTTCGCGCGCAGTTCGTGGCGGGCTTCGTCGATGGCGGCCTCGTCGTACAGATTGAAGGCCTCGATGTCGCTGTCGTCGCGCACACGGCCATTCCCGATGTTCAGCTTCATGCCCTTGGCTCCCATCGTTGCAGGGGCGACGCCCCGGTTGGCGCAACGATAGGCCGCGGGCGGCGGGGCGGACCAGGGGCCGCGGGGCCACGCGCGTGTAGGACATCGCCGCGTCCGCCCTGCACGGGCGCTCAAATAAGGAGCGCCCGGCCACCGCGAGGCGGCCGGGCGCATCCCTTCTCTTCTCCTGGGGCTCTCTCTCTACCTGCCCTCTCCTCCTCGCAAACCGGGTCAGGTCACCGCATGTACTTCCCGTTCGGACCCACGATCGTGATCTCCACGAAGTTCGAGCCGTGGTGGCGCGTGGGGCCGAAGTTGAGCGGGAAGCCCCCCATGTCGAACTTGCCGATGGCCTCCATGCCCGACGTCACGCCCGCCGACGTCAGGGCCTTGTTGGCCGCCGCGCGCTTGAGGCCCTCGAGGAGCACGCGCGCGTTCAGGTAACCGTAGAAGTGGTCGTAGTCGACGTCGATGTTCGCGGTCTTCATCACCGCGTTGAAGTCGCGCGTGACGGCACTGGTCTGACGCCACGGGTACGGGATGATCTGCGTGTAGGCCATGCCGCGGCCGTCTTCGCCGAGGGCCGCCACGAGCTGCTTCGCGTTGGCGATGGACAGCGCGTACACGGGCACGCCCACGTAGTTGCGCAGGGCCTTGATCATCGGCACGGTGGACGGGCCGAAGGCCAGCAGCAGCACGGCCTGCGGCTTCGAGGCCGCGAGCGCCTGGGCCGACGCCGCGGCATCCGCGCCGCTCACCTCGAGCGACTGCTTGCCGACGATGGTGGCGCCCAGTTCCTTGGCGACTTCCTCCACCACGGGCAGCATCAGCTGGCCGAAGGCATGGTTCTGGTAGATCACGCCGATCTGGGTCTTCAGCGTGGTCACGAGGTTGCGGATCATCTGCACCGCCTCGTCGCGGTAGCTCGCCATCGTGGTGAAGAAGTACGGATGCTGCTTGACGCGCAGCGCGGGCGAACCGCCGTAGGCGCCGATCAGCGGCACCTTCTTCTCGGCCAGCATGGGCAGCACCGCGGCCACGTTGGCCGTGCTGGCGTAACCGAACAGTGCGACGCACTTTTCCTCGTCGATCAGCTTGGCGGTGTTCTCCACGGCCTTCTTCGGGTCGTAGGCGTCGTCCAGCGTGATCAGGCGCACCGGCTTGCCCCCGATGCCGCCCTTCTTGTTCACCTCGTCGAACGCGAGCTGCTGGCCCTTCAGCGGCAGCAGCAGCGTGGGCGCCAGTGGGCCGGTCAGGTGGCAGCTCTGGCCGATGCGGATCTCCTTCGCGTCCTGCGCCCACGAGGAGCCCCAGGCCAGGGAGCCTGCGGCAGCGGCGGCGGTGGATTGAAGTGCGCGGCGGCGCGTCCAGGTCGGATGTGTCATCAACTCTCTCCGGTTGTCTGCGGTGGTCTTCGGGTTCTTGGGGTGCGGGACGGAGTGGATTCTCACAACGCTGCACACCCGTTTACCAAGGGGAATACCCGCGTTGGCCCCGGCCGGGGAGGCCAGAGCGTGACCGGCATCACGCGCAGTACATGCGCGTGCAGAAAGACGGTCAGCTCGACTGCTTGAAGGCCATCACGGCCTGGTTGCGCAAGGTGCGCAGCAGCGAGAGTTCCTTCTCGCCGAGCTCGATGCCACCGGGGGCGGACTTGTCGGCGTAGATGAGCGCGAACGGCGCGCCCTTCATCAGCAGCGGCAGCAGCAGGAAGGCCGGCGCGTTGACGGACTTGGCGTACCACGCCGGAAGGCGCGATGCGATGGAGCCGACGGAGGTGTCGGAGATGAGGGTGTCCGCGCCCTTCAGGCACACCGCGGAGAAGAGGTCGGGCGGCGAGCCGGGCGCGGGCTTGAGCGCGACCTTGAAGATCGGCGACACGTTCTCGACGCCGTGTCCGAGGCCGAAGCGGCCCGTGAGCGTCTCGGTCTTCGGGTCGCGCAGGCAGAAGACGATGCGCTGGAAGCCGAGGGCGCGCAGCATGGTCTCGAGGATCATGCGCAGCACTTCGTTGAGGCGGAAGTCCTCCACCATCGTGTTCGTGATGTCCTGGATGCCGGCGGCCAGCATCTCGGCGGCGCCCTCGCCCGTGGCCGTGGTGCCGGCCTGCGGCGCGGTGCCGTCGGCCGGCATCGTGGCGTGCAGCGCGTGTTCGGTGAGCGTGTCGTGCGGCGCCGGCGACCCGGTGCCGTTGCCGTGCGTGGCGAGCAGGCGACGCATGGGCGAACCCGGCTGCACCTGCAGGCCCATCGCCCGCGCGAGGTCGGCCACGCGCTGCTGCGCCAGCGCGGCGGCGGCCTGCATGTCGCGCGCGCTGATGCCCAGCACACGCGTGTACCTTTCGGCGACCCGCGCGATGGCGGCGCTGGCCTGGCCGGCGTCGGCCTGCAGCAGCACGTCGGTGACCTCGTTCGAGACGAAGGCGATCCAGCGCAGCCGTTCGCCGGGTTTGTCACCCGCCCGCGACGGCACCTCGGCGCCGGGCTTGCGCATGCAGCGCTGGAGGCCTTCCGGCAGGCCCCAGGCCTTCGCGACGCCGATCCCGAGCTCCTCGAAGCTCAGGCCCAGCACCTTGAACGACGCCGCATCCTCGGACTCGGCGGGAAGGCCCGGCCGCGGGGGCGCGGCGCGCAGGCTGCGCACCTGGCGGGCTTCCTCGGGGAAGTAGAACTCGGTCAGCAGGCGGCCGAGGTTCTGGAACATCGCGCCGATGAACGCCTCCTCGCCGTCGCGGCCGCCGCTGCTCAGCTCGTTGGCGAGCGAACCCGCCATCAGCGAGCGGAGGAACTCCTCCTTGAGCTGGTTCGCGTGCGCCTTGTCGTGCATGTGCTCGAGCAGCACGAGGCTCAGCGCCATGTTGCGGATGCCGGCGAACCCGATCAGGGCCACCGCGCGGGAGACCGTGCTGATGCTGCCGCCGCCCGCCTGGCTGTAGTGCGCGGTGTTGACCATGCGCAGCAGCTTGTTGGTGAGCGCGACGTCCTTCAGGATCTCGCCGGACAGGCTGGCGAGGCTCTCGTTCTCCGAGTTCGCCACGCGCTGGATGCGGCCGACCGAGTCGGACAGCGCGGGGAAGTCGGTCTTGTGCCGCATGCGGCGCAGCAGGAACTCGAGCGTGCCGCTGCTGCCCGCGGCCGCGTCGGTCACGGCCGCCGGGTTCAGCCACTGCAGCAGCGCGTCGCGCAGTTCGGCCGCGCTGGCGTGGCGGCTCGCCGCGTCGCGCGCGATGCTGCGCTGGACGATGGCCCGCAGCGCGTCGTCCACGTCGGCGTCCATGGGTTCGGGCAGGCGCAGGTCTTCGTGGGCCACGCGGTACATCGCGCGGAACGGGTCGCGTTCGGCGATCACCGGCCGGCCCGACAGCAGTTCGGCGAGCACGAGGCCGGCCGAGAACACGTCCATGGCCGGCGACGGCTTGACCCCGTGGGTGGCCTCGGGCGACATGTAGCCGGGCGTGCCCACCACCTGCTGCTTCGCGGCGTCGGTGACCCGGGCGGCGATGCCGAAGTCCATCACGCGGGCGCGGGACTGGTCGTCGAGCAGGATGTTCGACGGTTTGAGGTCGCGGTGCACGACCCCGGCGGCGTGGGCGGTCTGCAGCGCGTCGAGCACGTCGACCATCAGCTGCGCCGCCTCGCGCGCGGGCATGGGGCCCTTCGACTTCAGCCGCTCGGCGAGGGTCTGCCCCGCGACGTACTCGAAGACGAGGTAGGCCTGCTGCTCGTGCATGTCCGCCTCGAAGAGCGGCACGATGTGCGGGTGGTTCAGGCGGCTGACGCTGCGCGCCTCCTGCAGCCAGGGGCTGGCGGCGTTGACGGTGGCGCCCACGTGCATCAGCTTGACGGCCACCTCGCGCTCCAGGCGCGGGTCGAACGCGAGCCACACGGTGGCCTGGGCTCCCCGCCCGAGCTGGCGGCGCAACTCGAAGCGGCCCAGCTGGGCAACGGGCGCGGGCGCGAGAAGAGCCATGGGAATCGGTCGATCAGTGGGCGTTGCGCGCAGCCATCGTGCGCGCGAATTCGGACGGTGCCGCCGGCGCGGCCACCGGTTCGGGCGCGAGGCCCCGGGTGCTGGCGACGGCCGGGCCCGTGCCGCCCTTCATCGCGTTGCGGGCGGCCTGCAGGGCTTCGCCGATGTCGCGCGCGGTCACCTCGAGCACACGCGCGTGGCGCTGCGCGACGGCGGCCAGCGCGGCGCCCACCTTCGTGGGTGGCAGCGTGGTGACGAGGTCGACCACCTCGTTGGCCAGGCTGCCGGTCAGGCGCAGCACGTCGCCGTCGCTGTCGGCGCCCCGCACCGGCCGGCCGGCGGGCAGGCGGCGCACCATGTGGAGCACCTCGTCGTTGAGGCCCCAGTGGCGTGCGACGGCCGCACCCAGCTGTTCGGTGTCGACGCCCAGCACGGCGAACGAGGCGGCCTCCTCGGTCATGCCCGCCAGCTCCGGTTCGCCCGGCGCGGGCGGCGGCAGCGTCTGCATCAGTTCACGGATCTGCTCGGCTTCGTCCGGGAAGTGGTACTGCACGAGCAGGCGGCCGAGGTTCTGCAGGATGGTGACGAGGTAGACGACCTCGGGGTCGTAGCCCGGGGGCCGCAGCAGCTGCGCGGCGTGACCGGCCAGGCGCACGCGGTCCATCAGGCGTTCCAGGGCGGCCGCGTTCGTCTCGTTCAGCGGCCCCGGCCACGCGCGCAGCGCGGAGGCGGCCTGGCGCAGGCCCTTGAGACCCACGAGGGCGATGGCGCGGCGCAGCGTCAGCACCGGCGCACCGCCGGAGGCCTGGGTGCCCTGCACCTGGGCGGAGTTCACGTGGCGCAGCAGCTCGAAGCTCAGGGCCATGTCCTGGAGCACCTGCGCGGCCATCTCGTCGGTGCGCTGGCCTTCGGCCATCGCGAGGCGGGCGACACGGGCCCCCACGCCGGGCGACGCCGGCAGGTGGCCCACGGTGTGGAGGCGGTCGAGCAGCAGCGCGAGCGGGCCGCCGGAGTCGTTCGCGGCGGCCTCGCGCCAGCCGTTGAGCGCGGTGAGCAGCGTGCGGGCGTTGTGGTAACGCTGGCGCTCCTGGCGGTCGGTGGCGCGGTTGGCAATGGCGCGCAGGCCTTCGGCCACCGGCTGCGGCGTGGTCCACGGCAGGCGGATGATGTCGCGGCCCACGGGCGGCAGGCGGTCGACCACGCGGGCGGTGTCGGGTTCGTCGAGGGCGGGCTGGCCGCTCAGCATCAGGTGCAGCAGCAGGCCCGCGGTGAGCACGTCGCGCTGCGCGGCCGCGCGGCCGGCCTGCAGGCCGTTGGCGTCGACCGGGGTGGAACGGCCACCGGGTTCGGCGGCATACGTGACGCCGCAGGCCGCCAGGCCCATCACGCGCACGACGCCCTGGTCGCTCACGAGCACCTGGTGCGGCTGGATGTCGCCGTGGGCGAGGCCGGCCTGGTGCGCGAAGGCGAGGCCTTCGAGCAGCTGGATGGTCCAGTCGACCGCGTCGCCCGGCGCGAGGTTGCGCTGGGCCTCCAGGCGCTCGCCGAGGGTCTCGCCCAGCTGGCGGTCGACCGAGACGTACGGCCAGTGCTCGTGCACGCCGATCTCGACGACGTGCGCGAGGTTCGGGTGGTTCAGCCGCGAGGCACGCTCGGTCTCGCCCTTCCACACCTGCAGCGCGGCCTCGTCGGCGGGCTGCGTGCGCGGCATCGTGAGCATGACTTCCTGCTGCGAACGCGGATCGAACGCGAGCCACGACATGCTGCGCACGCTCTTGCCCAGCAGCCGGCGCAGTTCGAAGCGGCCGAACGCCCGTGTGGGGGCCGGCTTGGCAGCAGCAGTGGTTTCAGAAGCGGACATCGGGCGCAGCGGACGGATTCGGGGATCTGAGGAACTGCCCTATTGGACCTCGGCAATGAGGTGAGCAAGCGCAAATGAACCGCGTGAAACCGGGCCTAATTCCCGTTCCTTCCCACCGCACGGCCGTGCAGCGAAGCCCGCGCTATCGCTGCCATAGGCACGGCGCCGGGCGACCCCCGATACGGCAGGCGGACCTTTGTGTCAAAATTGCCCAACCATTCCACTTGGCCTCTCGCCAGGTGGCCCATGCTTTAGGACATGACCATGAGCAGCGAACTGATCAAACACACCACGGACGCTTCCTTCGACAGCGACGTGCTCCAGGCCGGCCAACCCGTGCTGGTGGACTACTGGGCCGAGTGGTGCGGCCCCTGCAAGATGATCGCCCCGATCCTCGACGAAGTGTCGAAGGACTACGACGGTCGCCTGAAGATCGCCAAGATGAACGTCGACGAGAACCGCGACGTCCCGGCGAAGTTCGGCATCCGTGGCATCCCCACGCTGATGCTGTTCAAGGACGGTCAGCTGGCCGCCACGAAAGTCGGCGCCCTGTCGAAAGCCCAGTTGACGGCCTTCCTCGACGGTCATCTATAATCCTCCCAACCGCGATGGAGCCGGGGCCCGCTGAAGCCGGCGCGCCCCTCTTCATCGCCTGAAGTTCTGCCACCCGGCCCGCCAGGCATCGATCGACTGATCACGCGGCGTTCGGGTTCGGCCCCCCTCCCCTGCTTTTCCGTTCGCCCGGGCGTTTGCCCGGAACCTTTCACCGGGTCGCGGTTGTCCGCATTCGCCCGACTGGCTTCACCCCAGGGTCCCCACCCATGCACCTGTCAGAACTGAAAGCCCTCCACGTCTCCGCGCTCATCAAGATGGGCGAGGAACTGGAAATCGACGCCGTCACGCGCATGCGCAAGCAGGAGCTGATGTTCGCGATCATGAAAAAGCGCGCCAAGGGGGGCGAGCAGGTCTTCGGCGACGGTGTGCTCGAAGTGCTGCCCGACGGCTTCGGCTTCCTGCGCGCGCCCGACGCGAGCTACATGGCGTCCACCGACGACATCTACCTGTCGCCCAGCCAGATCCGCCGCTTCAACCTCCACACCGGCGACGCCATCGAAGGCGAAGTGCGGGTGCCGAAGGACGGGGAACGCTATTTCGCCCTCGTCAAGGTCGACCGCGTCAACGGCCTGACCCCGGAGGAAAGCAAGCACAAGATCATGTTCGAGAACCTGACGCCGCTGTTCCCGAAGGAACAGTTCCGTCTCGAGCGTGACATCAAGGCCGAGGAGAACATCACCGGCCGCATCGTCGACCTCATCGCCCCGTTGGGCAAGGGCCAGCGCGCGCTGCTCGTCGCCCCGCCCAAGAGCGGCAAGACGGTGATGATGCAGAACCTGGCCCATGCCATCACGGCCAACTACCCCGACGTCTACCTGATCGTGCTGCTCGTCGACGAGCGCCCGGAAGAAGTCACGGAAATGCAGCGCACCGTGCGCGGCGAGGTCATCAGCTCCACCTTCGACGAACCCGCGGCCCGCCACGTGCAGGTGGCCGAGATGGTGATCGAGCGCGCCAAGCGCCTGGTCGAGATGAAGAAGGACGTGGTCATCCTCCTCGACTCCATCACCCGCCTCGCCCGCGCGTACAACAACGTGCTGCCGTCGTCGGGCAAGGTGCTCACCGGCGGTGTCGATTCCAACGCGCTGCAGCGCCCCAAGCGCTTCTTCGGCGCGGCGCGCAACATCGAGGAAGGCGGCTCGCTCACCATCATCGGCACTGCGCTGGTCGACACCGGCAGCCGGATGGACGAAGTCATCTACGAAGAGTTCAAGGGCACCGGCAACTGCGAAATCCACCTGGATCGCCGCATGGCCGAGAAGCGGGTCTACCCGTCGATCCTGCTGAACAAGTCGGGCACGCGCCGCGAGGAACTGCTGCTGAAGCCGGAAATCCTCCAGAAGACCTGGATCCTGCGCAAGCTGCTGTACTCGATGGACGAGATCGAGGCGATGGAGTTCATCCTCGACAAGATGAAGTCGACGAAGACCAACCTGGACTTCTTCGACATGATGCGCCGCGGCGGCTGACGCCCGGGGCATCGAGGCCCGCGCACACGAAAAGTGTGCGCGTGGCGTTTTCATGACGCTATAATCTGCGGTTTCCCGCATTCTGGAAAGTGCGCCGAACGGTTCGGCGTGGCTTCCGGGTTCACCAGCGATAAAAGGTATTCCGATGAAAGAAGGCATTCACCCCAACTACCGCGACGTCTGCTTCGTGGACCTGTCGAACGGTTTCAAGTTCGTGACGCGCTCGTGCGCCCAGACGAAGGAAACCATCAAGCTCGACGACGGCCGTGAAGTGCCGCTGTTCAAGCTCGAAACCACGAGCGAATCGCACCCCTTCTACACCGGCACGCAGAAGAGCGTGGACTCGCTGGGCGGCCGCGTCGAGAAGTTCCGCAACAAGTTCGCCCACCTGAAGAAGTGATTCTTCGGGCTGCGATGCAGCTTGTGCAGGACGGAAAAGGCAGCTCAGGCTGCCTTTTTTGTTGCCCGCTTTTCGGGACCACGCCCTGTTGCCCCTTCACTTCCGCCTTGTTTCCGCGTCGGTACCCGAGCCCTTCCCGCCGGCTTGCGGCATCATCACGACCTTTGTGACACGCTGACTCCTTGAACTCGCCGAACCCCGCCCTCGTCACCGAACGCGCGGCCACGCGCCTGCCGCGGGTCGCGCTGCTGCTGTTGTGCGCGGCCTACCTGCTGCCGGGCCTGTTCGGCCGCGACCCCTGGAAAAGCGCCGACATCACCGCGTTCGGCTACATGGTGAGCCTCGCCAAGGGGCATGGCTCCTGGCTGATGCCCACCATCGGCGGCCTGCCGGCCGATGGTGCCCTGCTGCCGTACTGGGTGGGCGCGGGGTTCATCGAGCTGCTGGGCCCGTGGATCGGCGCGCCGCTGGCCGCGCGCATCCCTTTCGCCCTGCTGCTCGGCATCGTGATGATGCTGACCTGGTACAGCACCTTCCACCTCGCCCGCACCGAAGCCGCCCAGCCGCTGCCGTTCGCCTTCGGCGGCGAAGCCAAGCCGGTCGACTACGCCCGGGCGCTGGCCGACGGCGCCCTGCTCGCGCTGATCGCGTCGCTCGGCCTCCTGCAGCTCGGCCACGAGACCACGCCCGAGCTCGGGCAGCTGGCCGGGGTCGCGCTGTTCCTCTACGCGATGGCCGCCGGGCCGTTCCGCTCCTGGGAGCCCCGGGCCGCAGCGCTGTGCTCGCTGCCGGTGATGGCCGCGAGTGGCGCGCCCACCATCGCCATCACGCTCGGCCTGGCCGGCATCGTGCTGTGCCGCCGGTCCAGCTACGAGTCGGTGCGCCGCCTCGTCGTGTGGCTGCTCGTCGCGCTGGTGCTCGCCGCGCTGGCCGCCACGGTGTTCGGCGCCTGGGGCCTGCGGCTCAAGGGCTACGACCGCCTCGGGTCCATCGGCTCGCTGCTGCGCCAGTTCCTGTGGTTCCTCTGGCCCACCTGGCCCCTCGCGCTGTGGACGCTGTGGCGCTGGCGCAAGCACCTGCTGAACCGGCACATCTCGGTGCCCCTCAGCAGCGCCCTGGTCGCGCTGGTGGCCTGCCTGTCGATGGGCGGCTCCGACCGTGCCCTGATGCTCGCCCTGCCCCCGCTGGCCGTGCTGGCCGCGTTCATCCTGCCCACGCTCCAGCGCAGCACCGCGGCGGCCCTCGACTGGTTCTCGGTGTTCTTCTTCACCATCAGCGCGCTGTTCGTCTGGGTCATGTACCTGGCCATGCAGACGGGCTGGCCGGCGAAGCAGGCCTCGAACATCGCCAAGCTGGCGCCGGGCTTCACGCCGTCGTTCTCCTGGATCGCCCTGGTCCTCGCGCTGCTCGGCACGGCCGCCTGGCTGTGGCTCGTGCAGTGGCGCACCGGCCGCAACCGCCATCCGCTGTGGAAGAGCCTCGTGCTGCCCGCGAGCGGCGTGGCGCTGTGCTGGCTGCTGGCCATGACGCTGTGGCTGCCCGCGCTCGACTACGCCCGCAGCTACCGGCCCCTCGTGAGCCGCGTCTCGCAGCATGTGCCACCCGGCACCTGCATCGTCGCGCCGGGCATGAACCGCGGCCTGATCGCGGCCGTCGAGTACTTCGGCGGCTTCGACGTGGATGCGGTGAACAACGAGCAGTCGTCCGACTGCGAGGTGCTGTTCATCTCGGAGACCCGCACGGACCGTCCGGCGGTCAGCGCCGGCTGGACGCTGGTGGCCCGGGAGGTGCGGCCGACGGATCGGGACACCATCGTGGCGGTCTACAAGCGCACGCGGCTCGCGGCGCGCTGAGCGGTCGTCGCCCCGGCGAATGCCGGGGCCCCAACGGCGCGTGAGCGCCTCGATCACGGTGGATCCCGGCGTTCGCCCAGTTCTGTCCGGGGAAAGTCCAGCTGCTCAAGAATGCTCGTCGTCCCGGCGACCGCCGGGATCCACTGCGGCCGCAGCGCGTGGTCGGTTGATCTTGCAGAGCCTGGATTCTTGCGCCTCGCACCAGGGGCGCCAGGCGCGTCGTGGGCCCCGGCGTCCGCCGGGGTGACCATGGTTCTTGAATGGGCCTTCGCCGGGATGACCAGGTGGCGCTCAGGCCGCGGCGCGTTCGCCAGCCTGCGTGCGCGGTGCCGGCACCCGGACGCGCGCCGCCGGCAGCAGCAGCGCGAACCGTGAGCCCTTGCCGATCTCGCTCGTCACTTCCAGTTCGCCGCCATGGCGCTGGATCACGTGCTTGACGATCGACAGGCCGAGGCCCGTGCCGCCCGTGTCACGCGAACGGCTGCCGTCGACGCGGTAGAAGCGTTCGGTGAGGCGCGGGATGTGCTCGCGTTCGACACCGATGCCCGTGTCGGTCACGGCCACTTCGCCGGAGCCGTCGTCGCGGCTGCGCCAGGTCACGGTGATGCGGCCGCCCTCCGGCGTGTAGCGCACGGCGTTGTTCACGATGTTGGTCAGCGCGCTGAGCAGTTCGGGCTCGTTGCCGGCGACCTGCACCGGGCAGTCGGACGGGAAGGTCAGCACGTGGCGGCCGGCCGACAGCGCGGTGGCGTCGGCCTGCGACTGGGCCAGCAGCTTCGACAGCGGCACCCAGCGGTCGCTGGGCGGGCGCGGGCTGCCTTCGAGCTGCGCGAGTGTCAGCAGGTCGGCCACCAGCGTCTGCATGCGCTGGGTCTGCTGCCCCATCAGCATCAGCACCCGTTTGCGCTCCACCTCGGTGAGCGGCAGGCTGCCCATCGTCTCGATGAAGCCGGCCACCACCGTGAGCGGCGAGCGGATCTCGTGGGAGACGTTCGCGACGAAGTCGCGGCGCATCGCATCGGCGCGCTCGCGCTGGGTCACGTCCTGGGACAGCACCAGGCGCAGGCCCTCGCCGTAGGTGCGGATGGCGATCGACAGCGTGCTGCGCGCCCGCAGGTCGTTCACCGTGATGGGCTCGGCCGTGTCGGGCCGCTGCAGGGCCGCCACGAAACCGGGGGCCCGCACGAGGTTGGTGACGGGCTGCAGTCGGTCGCGCTCGGGGTGGAGGCCGAAATGGTCCGCCGCCACCGAGTTGCACCAGGTGATCTGGTCGTTGCTGTCCAGCAGCAGGATGCCGTTGGGCGAGGCCTCCATGGCCGACAGGAACTGCTCGAGCCGCACGCGCTCCTGCTCGGTTCCCCGCTCTCGGCTGCGGATGGAGCGTTCCACCCGGTAGCCGATCTCGCCCCAGAAGCCGGTGTCTCGCGGCGCGGCCTCTTCCTGCGAGCCGGCCAGCCAGTGGATCAGCCGGTAGCCTCGGATGGTGTCGATCAGCGCGATCACGCCGACCCCCACCGCACCGCCCAGCAACGCACCGATGAGCGGCGCATGGACTTGATCACCCGAGAGGTAGCCGATCACGCCGCCCACCACCATGGCCAGCACGCTGGCCAGGAATCGGGGAAACAACCAGGTCATCGGGTCCCGCTCGAAAAAAGAGGCATGTCAGGCCGACACGGGCTGGAGCTGCTGGGTCAGGCGGTAGCCTGCCCCGCGGACCGTCTCGATCATGTTGGCGCAGTTCACCGGCGACAGCGCTTCGCGCAGCCGCTTCACGTGGACGTCCACGGTGCGTTCCTCGATGAACACGTGGTCGCCCCACACCCGGTCCAGCAGCTGCGAACGGCTGTGGACCCGCTCCGGATGGGTCATGAAGAAGTGCAGCAGGCGGAACTCCGTGGGGCCCAGGCGCACTTCCTGCGATTCGCGGGACACCCGGCGCGTGGCCGGGTCGAGGCGCAGCGCGCCCACTTCCACCGCGGCGTCGAGCGCCTCGGGGGCCTTGCGGCGCAGCACGGCGCGGATGCGCGCCATCAGCTCGTGCGTGGAGAACGGCTTGGTCAGGTAGTCGTCCGCACCGGCATCGAGGCCGGAGATCTTGTCGGACTCCTCGGCCCGCGCCGTCAGCATGATGATGGGCAGGTCGCGCGTGCGCGCCTGCGAGCGCCACCGCTTCGCGAGGGACAGGCCGGACTGGCCCGGCAGCATCCAGTCGAGGACGATCAGGTCGGGCAGCACGCGGTCGACCTGCAGCAGCGCCTCGTCGGCCGTGGTGGCGATGACCACCTCGTAGCCGGCGTGGCGCAGGTTGATGGACATCAGTTCGGCGATCGCCGACTCGTCTTCGACAACCAGGACTTGGCTCATGCGAAGTTTCTCCCGCGTCCGGTCATTTCACCATGGACTCGACCGCCGCCACGGTGTTGTGGCGGACGTCGGTGCCCTTGACGATGTAGATGATGACTTCGGCGAGGTTCTTCGCATGGTCGCCCACGCGCTCGATGGCCTTCGCGACGAACACCAGGTCGATGCTGGAGGAGATCGTGCGCGGATCTTCCATCATGTAGGTGATCAGCTTGCGCATCAGGCCGTCGAACTCCTGGTCGATCTGGTCGTCCTGCTTGAGCACCTCGACCGCCTTCTGCGTGTCGAGGCGGGCGAAGGCGTCGAGCGCCTTGCGCAGCTGGGCGATGGCCAGCTCGGCCTCGTACGCCAGGTCGTTGACCGGGAGGCGCAGGCGGCTCGAGACGCCGGTGTTGATCAGGCGCTGCACCGTGCGGGCGATGCGGGCGGCTTCGTCGCCCACGCGCTCGAGGTTCGCGATGGTCTTCGAGATGGCGATCAGCAGGCGCAGGTCGCGTGCCGTCGGCTGGCGGCGGGCGATGATGGTCGAGAGGTCGTGGTCGATCTCGACTTCCATCGTGTTGACGCGCTCTTCGTTGCGCAGCACTTCGCTCGCGATGTCGCCGCTGAAGTGCGACAGCGCGTAGACCGCCTGCGCGACCTGGGATTCGACCAGGCCGCCCATCTCGAGCACCCGCGTGGAGATGCCGCTCAGTTCGCTGTCGAATTGCGTGGAAAGGTGTTTGTCCGTCATGTCCGTTGCCTCCTGGTCCGGGATCAGCCGAAGCGACCCGTGATGTAGTCCTCGGTGTCCTTCTTCTTCGGCTTCATGAAGAGTTCGGAGGTGGGGCCGAACTCGATCAGGTCGCCGAGGTACATGTACGCGGTGTAGTCCGAGCAGCGGGCCGCCTGCTGCATGTTGTGCGTCACGATGACGACCGTGTAGTCGTCCTTCAGTTCGTGGATCAGTTCCTCGATCTTGCCGGTGGAGATGGGGTCCAGCGCCGAGCACGGCTCGTCGAGCAGGAGCACCTCGGGCTTGATGGCGATGCCGCGGGCGATGCACAGGCGCTGCTGCTGGCCGCCCGACAGGCCGGAACCGCTCTGGTTCAGCTTGTCCTTGACCTCGTTCCACAGCGCGGCCTTCTTCAGGGCCCACTCGACACGCTCGTCCATCTCGACACGCGGCAGCGTCTCGAACAGGCGCACGCCGAAGGCGATGTTGTCGTAGATCGACATCGGGAACGGCGTGGGCTTCTGGAAGACCATGCCGATCTTGGCGCGGATCAGCGACACGTCCTGGCGGCTCTTGAGGATGTTCTCGCCGTCGATGGTGATGGAGCCTTCGGCGCGCTGCTCGGGGTAGAGCTCGAACATGCGGTTGAAGGTGCGCAGCAGCGTCGACTTGCCGCAGCCCGACGGGCCGATGAAGGCAGTGACCTTCTTCTCGGGGATGTCGAGGTTGATGTGCTTGAGCGCGTGGAAGGCGCCGTAATAGAAGTTCAGATCACGGACCGACAGCTTCGGCGCGTCGGTGACGGGGAATTCGACTTTGGTGTCCATGGAAGGTGTTCCCTCGGAAATCAGTTCTTGTGACGGAAGAGCACGCGCGCCAGGATGTTGAGCGCGAGCACACCGACCGTGATCAGGAAGACGCCGGCCCAGGCGAGCTTCTGCCAGTTTTCATACGGGCTCATGGCGAACTTGAAGATCGTCACGGGCAGGCTGGCCATCGGCTCGGTCAGGCTCGAGGTCCAGAACTGGTTCGACAGCGCGGTGAACAGCAGCGGTGCGGTTTCGCCGGCGATGCGGGCCAGGGCCAGCAGGATGCCGGTGATGACGCCGGCGCGGGCCGACTTCAGCGTGATGGTCAGGATCACGCGCCACTTCGGCGTGCCGAGCGCGTAGGCGGCTTCGCGCAGCGCGTTGGGCACCAGCGTCAGCATGTTCTCGGTGGTGCGGATGACGACCGGGATCACGATCAGGGCCAGGGCCAGGATGCCGGCGATGGCCGAGAAGGACTTGAACTGCGACACGACCACCGTGTAGATGAACAGGCCGATCACGATGCTGGGCGCCGACAGCAGGATGTCGTTGATGAAACGCACCGTGCCGCCGAGCCAGGTCTTCTGGCCGTACTCGCCGAGGTAGATGCCGGCCAGCACGCCGATCGGGGCGCCCACGAAGGTGGCGAGGCCCACCATCACCAGCGAGCCGAAGATCGCGTTGGCGAGGCCGCCGCTGTCGGCCATCGGGGGCGGGGTCATCTCGGTGAACGTCGACAGGTTCAGGCCGCCGATGCCGAGGCCGATGGTCTCGAACAGGATCCAGAACAGCCAGAAGATCCCGAAGGCCATCGCACCCATCGACAGGGTCAGCGCGACGCCGTTGACGGCCTTGCGGCGGCGGTGCTTCGAGAGCCGTGCTTCGTCCATGCGGATGAAGCCGGCGGTGGAGGGGGTGGCGCTCACGTGCGGGCTCCTTCGTTCTTCTTGAGGCGGGCCAGCAGCAGGCGCGACAGCGACAGCACCACGAAGGTGATGAAGAACAGCACGAGACCCAGGTAGATCAGCGAGGCCTGGTGCAGGCCTTCACCCGCTTCGGCGAACTCGTTGGCCAGGGCGGAGGAGATGCTGTTGGCGGCCTCGAACAGCGACAGGCTGTTGAGCTGGTTGAAGTTGCCGATCACGAACGTGACGGCCATGGTTTCGCCGAGCGCCCGGCCGAGGCCGAGCATGATGCCGCCGATGACACCGGTCTTGGTGTACGGCAGCACGACCTTGAACACGACTTCCCAGGTGGTGGAGCCGAGGGCATACGACGATTCCTTCAGCATGGGCGGGGTGACGGCGAACACGTCACGCATCACCGAGGCGATGAAGGGGATGATCATGATGGCGAGGATGATGCCGGCCGACAGGATGCCGATGCCCACGGGGGCACCGGACACGAGCGTCGACAGCACCGGCACGCCGGCGAACAGCGATTGCAGCGGCTGCTGCACATAGGTGGCCAGCACCGGGCTGAACACCAGCAGGCCCCACATGCCGTACACGATGGACGGCACGGCGGCGAGCAGTTCGACGGCGATGCCCAGCGGGCGGCGAAGCCAGTTGGGCGAGAGTTCGGTGAGGAAGAGCGCGATGCCGAAGCTGACCGGCACGGCGATGAGCAGCGCGATGAACGAGGTCATCAGCGTGCCGTAGATCATGACCAGGCCGCCGTACTTGTTCTGCACGGGATCCCAGTCGCTGGTCCAGAGGAAGCTCAGGCCATAGGCCTTGATGGACGGCGCGGCGCCGACCAGCAGCGACACGATGATGCCGGCGAGCAGCAGCAGCGTGAGGATGGCTGCGCCATGGGCGAGTGCCGAAAAGACCGTGTCAGCCCACGGGGCCGACTTGCGGGTCTCGGGGGGCCGCCCCGTGGGTTCGGAACGGGACATCTTGTCGTTGTCGTAATGCGATGCGGGGAGTGTAGCGGCCACGGCGCCTCCGGTATTCGGTTGTCAGGGCGCCGGACCCCCAACGGATCCGGCGCCCCGGGTCGATCACTTGAACGCGATGGCCTTGCCGTCAGCGCCCTTGATGTCGCCCCACTGCTTGCGCACGAGGTTCTTCACGGCTTCCGGCAGCGCGACATACTCGAGGTCGCCGGCGGACTTGTCGCCGTTGGCATACGCCCACTCGAAGAACTTCAGGGCCGCGGAGGCCGAGGCCGGCTTGTCCTGCGCCTTGTGCATCATGATGAACGTGGCGCCGGTGATGGGCCACGAATCCTTGCCCGGCTGATCGGTCAGCACCTGGTAGAACGACTTGGCCCAGTCGGCACCGGCGGCGGCCGACTTGAAGGCGGCGTCGTCCGGCGAGGCGAAGTTGCCGTCCTTGTTCTTCAGCTGCGTGTACGTCATCTTGTTCTGCTTGACGTAGGCGTACTCGACGTAGCCGATCGAGTTCGGCAGGCGCTGCACGAAGGCCGACACGCCTTCGTTGCCCTTGCCGCCCGCGCCGGTGGGCCAGTTCACGGCCGTGCCTTCACCGACCTTGGCCTTCCACTCGGCGTTCACCTTCGACAGGTAGTTCGTGAAGATGAAGCTGGTGCCCGAGCCGTCGGCGCGGCGGACCACGGAGATGGTGGCGTCCGGCAGCGGAACGCCGGGGTTCAGCGCGGTCAGCGCCGGGTCGTTCCACTTGGTGATCTTGCCGAGGTAGATGTCGCCGAGGGCCTGGCCCGTCAGCTTGATCTGGCCGGCGGCGATGCCCTTGATGTTCACGACGGGGATCACGCCACCGATGACGGTGGGGAACTGCACGAGGCCGTCCTTGGCCAGCTCGTCGTCCTTCAGGGGGGCGTCGGAAGCGCCGAAGTCGACCGTCTTGCCACGGATCTGCTTCATGCCGGCACCGGAGCCGACGGATTGGTAGTTGATGCGGGCGCCGGTGGCCTTGTTGTACGAATCAGCCCACTTGGCATACAGGGGCGCCGGGAAGCTCGCGCCGGCGCCGGTCACGTCCTGGGCCATGGCCGCGCTGGCACCCACGGTCATTGCCAGTGCCACGGCGGTTCGGATCAGGGGGAAGTTCATTTGCATACCTTTCTCGCATACTGACTGAGGGGGATGCGGCGAACTGTAAAAGTGCTCTGTGACAATGACATGACAATTCAAAATCGCAATTGTCATGAAGCGCCGGAACTCGATTGTCATTCGACCTTCATGGAGTTGTCACATGGCGTCCATAAGCTCCGTCACAGTCCCGGGAATGGGCGTCGGGGATGGCGCCTGCCCCTGGGCCCCTTACCCTTAGGAGTTCCTGACATGATGAAAAAACGCTCCTGGCTCCTCGCCAGCACGGCCGCCGCTGCCCTGTTCCTCGTGGGTTGCGCCTCGACCCCCGCTCCGAAGACCGTGGCGCAAACCATCGCCGAAACCCCGCAGCTGTCCACGCTGAACAAGCTCATCGTCGACAACGGCCTGACCGAAGCCCTCAACGCCGCCGGCCCGTTCACCGTGTTCGCCCCCACCGACGACGCCTTCAAGGCCGTTCCGGCCAAGGCCTGGGAATCCCTCGCCAAGGACAAGGACCGCGTCGTGGCCCTGCTGAAGTTCCACGTGGTGCCGGGCACCATGACGTCCGACATCGTGCGCAACGGCAACGCCCCCACGCTGAACGGCGCCAACGTGGCCCTGTCCAAGTCGGGCAGTTTCATCACCATCGAAGACGCCGTCGTGACGACGCCCGACCTGAAGGCCACCAACGGCGTCGTGCACGTGATCGACCGCGTGCTGACTCCGCCGGCTCCGGCGAAGTAAGTCAGAGGACACCGGGCCGCTCCCGCGGCCGGTTTCCCCTCCCGGCCGCCTCGAGCGGCCGGTTTCGTTTCAGGCCGCCCCGTGCGGGGCGGCACGGCGTCAGGCGCGCAGAAGGTTCGCCAGGCGCTCGGCGCTGGCCTGCGCCACCTTCGGGTCGCGCGCCTCCACCATCACGCGCACCAGCGGTTCCGTGCCCGACGGACGGATCAGCAGGCGGCCGTTGTTGCCCAGTTCCTTCTCCACCGCGGCCTGTTCGGCCGCGAGGCCCGGCGTGGCCTTCCAGTCCTGGCCCGGCTTCAGGCGCACGTTGACGAGCGTCTGCGGGAACAGCGTCACGCCGTCCAGCAGCTGGGCCAGCGTCTTGCCGCTGCGGGCCACGGCCTGCAGGATCTGCAGGGCGCTGACGATGCCGTCGCCGGTGGTGTGGCGGTCCAGGGCCAGCAGGTGGCCGGAGCCCTCCCCGCCCAGCAGCCAGCCGCGGCTGGCCAGCTCTTCCAGCACGTACCGGTCGCCGACCTTCGCGCGCACGAACTCGACGTCGCGCGCCTTCAGCGCCACCTCGACGGCCATGTTGGTCATCAGCGTGCCCACGGCGCCCGGCACCCGCTGCCCCTGCAGCAGCCGGTCGGCCACCATCACGTACAGCAGCTCGTCGCCGTTGTAGAGGCGACCTTCGCCGTCCACCATCTGCAGGCGGTCGGCATCGCCGTCCAGCGCCACGCCGTAGTGGGCCTTGTGTTCCTTGACGGCCGCCACGAGGGCCGCCGGCGACGTGGCCCCGCAGTTGGCGTTGATGTTGACGCCGTCCGGGCTGCAGCCGATGCAGATCACCTCGGCGCCCAACTCGTGGAACACCTCGGGAGCCGTCTGGTACGCCGCGCCATGGGCGGCGTCGACGACGATCTTCAGGCCCTTCAGGGACAGGTCGTTCGCGAAGGTGCTCTTGCAGAACTCCACATAGCGGCCGCGAGCGGCCTCCAGGCGGCGCGCCTTGCCGAGCTGGGCCGACGCGACCCACTCGGGCTCCTGCTTCAGGGCGGCTTCGACCTGGATCTCCCATTCATCGGGGAGCTTTTCACCGCTGGCGGAGAAAAACTTGATGCCGTTGTCCGGGTACGCGTTGTGCGAGGCGCTGATCACCACGCCGAGGTCCAGGCGCAGGGCTCGCGTCAGGTAGGCCACGCCCGGGGTGGGCAGCGGGCCGGTCAGCAGCACGTCGACGCCCGCCGAGGCGAAACCCGCTTCGAGCGACGATTCGATCATGTAGCCGGAAATGCGCGTGTCCTTGCCGATCAGCACCGTGGGACGGTCGATGCTGGATTTCAGCACCCGGCCGACGGCATTGCCGAGGCGGAGCATGAAATCGGGGGTGATGGGGGACTGGCCCACCGTGCCACGGATGCCGTCGGTGCCGAAATAGGTTCTGCTCATCTTGTGTTGTCCGCTGAAGAAGCTGGAGGCGTGGGTCGCCGTGGGCGTGGATTGTGCGGCACTCAGGAGGCCGCAGCATCCCCCGAACCGGCGGCCCCCCACACCTTGAGGGCGTCGGCCGTGGCGGCCACGTCGTGGACGCGGACGATGCGGGCCCCGTGGTGCACGCTGGCCAGGGCAGCCGCGACGCTGGCGGCCACACGATCGCCCACCGGGCGGCCGGTCACCTCACCGAGGGTACGCTTGCGCGACCAGCCCACCAGCAGCGGATACCCGAGGGGCAGCAACTCCCGCTGGCGGGCGAGCAGCGCCAGGTTGTGGGCGGACGTCTTGCCGAAGCCGATGCCCGGGTCGAGGGTGATGCGCTCGGCGGCCACACCGGCCGCCCGCACGGCCTCGGCCCGCTCGCGCAGGAACGCCGCCACCTCCGCCACGACGTCGCCGTAGACGGGCTCTTCGGCCTGCATGGTCTTGGGGTCGCCCCGCATGTGCATCAGGCACACGCCACAGGACGGATGCGAGGCCACCGCCTCCAGGGCGCCCGGCTGGCCGAGGGCCGCGATGTCGTTGACGATGTCCACGCCCAGGTCGAGCGCCGCGCGCATCACGCCGGGCTTGTAGGTGTCGATGGACAGGGGGACGCCGAACCGTGCGGCCTCGCGCAGCACCGGCTTCACCCGGGCCAGTTCGTCCTCGAGCGAGACCGGGTCCGAGCCGGGGCGGCTGGATTCCCCGCCGATGTCGAGGATGTCGGCGCCCTCCTCGATCAGGCGCTCGCAGTGGCGCAGCGCGGCGGACGTCGAGGCATGCTCACCCCCGTCCGAGAACGAGTCCGGGGTGATGTTGACGATGCCCATCACCTGGGGGCGGCCCAGGTCGATGCGAAAACGGGTGGTTTGCCAGAACATCGGGCGGAAGACTCGAGGGGAAAACAGGGGCCGCAATGAACAACGGGGCCGAAGCCCCGTTGTGGTCAAGCGATCAGGATCGCCGTGGTCGCGCTCAGGCCGCGGCCGGGGCACTGCCCGGGTTCACCGGCGGCGTGGGGCCGCTCGGCTTGCTCGAGCCGGTGCTCCAGTCCTTCGGCGGACGCGGCGGACGGTCATTCATGATGTCGTCGATCTGGTCGGCGTCGATGGTTTCCCATTCGAGGAGCGCCTTGGCCATCGCGTGCATCTTGTCCTGGTTGTCCTCGATGAGCTTGCGGGCGATGCCGTACTGCTCGTCGATGATGCGGCGGATCACGCCGTCGACCTTCTGCATCGTCTGCTCGGACACGTTGACCTGCTTGGTCACCGAACGGCCGAGGAAGACCTCGCCCTCGTTCTCGGCATAGACCATGGGGCCCAGCTCGTCGGTCATGCCGTAGCGGGTGACCATGTCGCGGGCGATCTGCGTGGCACGTTCGAAGTCGTTGCTGGCGCCGGTGGTCATCTGGTTCATGAACACCTCCTCGGCGATGCGGCCGCCGAACAGCACGGAGATGGTGCTGAGCATGCGTTCCTTGTCGAGGCTGTAGCGGTCGCCTTCGGGCAGCTGCATGGTCACGCCCAGGGCGCGGCCGCGCGGAATGACGGTGACCTTGTGGACCGGGTCGGTCTTCGGCATCAGGCGCGCCACCAGCGCGTGGCCGGCTTCGTGGTACGCGGTGTTGCGACGCTCTTCCTCCGGCATGATCATGGACTTCCGCTCGGGGCCCATCATGATCTTGTCCTTGGCTCGCTCGAAGTCGACCATGTCGACCACCCGGCCGTTGCGGCGGGCGGCGAACAGGGCGGCTTCGTTCACCAGGTTGGCGAGGTCGGCACCCGAGAAGCCCGGGGTGCCGCGCGCCAGGATGTCGGCGCGGATGTCCTGGCCGACCGGCACCTTGCGCATGTGCACGGTGAGGATCTGCTCGCGGCCGCGCACGTCGGGCAGCGTCACGTAGACCTGGCGGTCGAAGCGACCCGGGCGCAGCAGCGCGGGGTCGAGGATGTCCGGGCGGTTCGTGGCCGCCATGACGATCACGCCGAGGTTGGTCTCGAAGCCGTCCATCTCGACGAGCATCTGGTTCAGCGTCTGCTCGCGTTCGTCGTTGCCACCGCCGAGGCCCGCGCCACGATGGCGGCCGACCGCGTCGATTTCATCGACGAAGATGATGCAGGGGGCGCTCTTCTTGGCCTGCTCGAACATGTCGCGCACGCGGGCCGCGCCCACGCCGACGAACATCTCGACGAAGTCGGAGCCGGAGATGCTGAAGAACGGGACCTTGGCTTCACCGGCGATGGCCTTGGCGAGCAGGGTCTTGCCGGTGCCCGGAGGGCCGACCAGCAGCACGCCGCGGGGGATGCGGCCGCCGAGTTTCTGGAAGCGCTGCGGGTCCTTCAGGAAATCGACCAGTTCGCGCACTTCCTCCTTCGCTTCGTCGCAACCGGCGACGTCCGCGAAGGTGGTGGTGTTGTTGGCTTCGTCGAGCATGCGCGCCTTCGATTTGCCGAAGCTGAACGCACCGCCCTTGCCGCCGCCCTGCATCTGGCGCATGAAGTAGATCCAGACGCCGATCAGCAGCATCATGGGACCCCAGTTCAGCAGGATGCTCATCAGCACCGACTGCTCTTCACGGGGCTTCACGTCGAACTTGACGCCGCTGGCGATCAGGTCGCCGACGAGGCCGCGGTCGAGGTACGTGACCGTGCTGCGCAGGCGCTTGTCGTCGGTCGTGATGGCGGTGATGTCGCCGCCCACGGGGCCTTCCGGCAGGATCACGGACTTGATGCGCTTGGCGCGCACTTCCTCGAGGAACTCCGAGTAAGCGATCTGCTGGCCCTGTGTTCCGCTCTTGTCGAACTGTTTGAACACGGTGAACAGCACGAGCGCGATCACCAGCCAGACAGCGACTTTAGAGAACCATTGATTGTTCACCGCGTTTCCTTCATGCCATCAATATCTTCGTCGCCGGCACACGATGTGCCACGCATCCACGGCAGATGGGGACCATTCTAGTCCAGTCAAGGGCCACGCCTGCCGTGCATGTATCACCTTCCCGCACGGCTATTCCGGCCATTCGACGGAACTCAGCCAGCCTTCCCTGCCGCCCTTCCACCCGATTTCAGACCGATTCCCACCAGAAAGGTTTCAGACGATTTGTCCCGGGAGGCCTTCGGCTTGATGGCCTTGACCACCCGGAAGGTCTTCTTGAACAGGTCCACCAGGGGGTTGTAACTGGCGCCGTGGAACACCTTGGCCACCAGCGCCCCGTTCGGCACCAGGTGGTCCTGGGCGAAATCGACGGCCAGTTCGACCAGGCCCTCGATGCGGGCGGCGTCGGCGCTGCCGATGCCCGACAGGTTCGGCGCCATGTCGGACACCACCAGGTCGACCGGGCGGCCACCCACGGCGGCGTCCAGTTCGGCCAGCACGGCGTCCTCGCGGAAGTCACCCTGGATGAAGTGCACGCCCTCGATGGGCTCGAACGGGAGCAGGTCCAGCGCGATGATGGTGCCGTTGAGCTGGCCCACGGCCGCCCCGCCCGTGCCGGCGTCCTTCGGGGCGAACCTGCGCCGGAGGTACTGGCTCCAGGCGCCGGGCACGGCGCCCAGGTCGACCACCAGCTGGCCGGGCTTCACGAGGCCCAGCTGCTCGTCGATCTCCTTGAGCTTGTAGGCGGCTCGGGCCCGGTAGCCCTCTTTCTGGGCGAGCTTGACGTACGTGTCGTTCACGTGGTCGTTGAGCCACGCCTTGTTGACCTTCTTGCTTTTTGTCTGCGTCTTCATCGAGATTCCCGTACGGCAACGATAATAGCGGCATGCCTGCCATTGAACTCACCCCCGCCCAGCGCAAGGAACAGCGCTCGGCCGCCCATCACCTCGACCCGGTCGTCCTGATCGGCGGCGATGGGCTAACGCCTGCCGTCATCAAGGAAGTCGACCTCGCCCTGAGCTCCCACGGGCTCATCAAGGTGCGCGTCTTCTCCGACGACCGGGCCGCCCGCGAAGGCATGCTCGCCAAGCTCGCCCACGACCTGAACGCCGCCCCCATCCAGCACATCGGCAAGCTCCTGCTGCTGTGGCGCCCGCCGGTGGCGAAGGAGAAGGCCGAACGGGAAGGCCGCATGGCCGGCCCGAAGGTGGTCAAGATCCTGAAGTTCTCGAAGAGCGGCAACCACCGCCCGCAAGTCAAGAAGATCACGGTGCTGGGCAACCAGCGCATCGCCGCCGGTGGCCAGGTCAAGCGTGCCCACAAGCGCGTGACCAGCGTGAAGAAGACCCAGACCGACTGATCGACGACGGCCGGGCCCCTGCCCGGTCAGCGTGGCGCCGTGAGGCGCCAAGTGATGCCGAATCAGCGCGGCGCCGTCAGCCGCCACGCGAGGGCCAGCACGAGCAGGCCCTTCACGCCGAAGACAGCAACCGAAATGCCATGCAGGGCGCCGAACGACAACGCGCCCTTCCCCTCCCGGGCCGCGTCCAGCGCCGACCCGATGCCGAAATGACCGAACACGGTGCAGAACAGCGCGCCGAGCACCAGCAGCACGTTCGCGCTCAGCACCGAACCCTGCTTGGCCCGGGCGGCCGCACGGGCCTCGGCCCGCACCACCAGGAACAGCACCACGCTCATCGCGATGCTCAGGTACGCCTCGCGCGTCAGCATGAAGCCGGCGAGCTTGCCTGCCACGTCGCGCGGCACCAGGGCGAAGCCGGCGGGCGTGCCGATGAAGGCCACGGCCAGCACGGCACCGGCCCACAGACCAGCCAGGACGGCGGCGACACGCCGGGGGTCGGGGCGCGCCACGGTCAGATGTAGCGGACTTCGATGATCTCGTAGCTCTTCAGGCCGCCCGGGGCGTTCACCTCGGCCACGGCGCCGGCTTCCTTGCCGATCAGCGCACGCGCGATGGGCGAGTTGATCGAGATGCGGCCTTCCTTCAGGTCGGCTTCGTCCTCGCCCACGATCTGGTACGTGACGGCCTTGCCCGAGTCCTCGTCTTCCAGGTCCACCGTGGCACCGAAGACCACGCGGCCTTCGGCGTTCAGCGCGGCGGGGTCGATGATCTGGGCGGCGGCCAGCTTGCCGTCGATCTCGAGGATGCGGCCCTCGATGAAGCCCTGCTTGTCCTTGGCGGCCTCGTACTCGGCGTTTTCGGAGAGGTCACCCTGCGCGCGCGCTTCGGCAATGGCCTGCACGACGGCGTGGCGTTCGACGGTCTTCAGGCGATGGAGCTCTTCCTTGAGCTTCTCGGCGCCGCGTTTGGTGAGGGGAATGGTAGCCATGGTTCAACCCTGGATCACGAAGATGTGAAGCTGAAAAGAAACCGCCGCCCTCTCCCTCGCGGGAGGCCGGCGGCGGCCGACATGCAAACTGAGTGTCGGATGAGTTTAGTGCAGTTCCGCGTGCAGCTCTTGCAGGGACAACACCACCAGGTCGTCCTGGTGTTTCATGCCTTCCACCGCCGCTTCGCAGCCCGCCATGCTGGTGTAGTACGTGATGCGGTTCGCGAGTGCGGCCTGGCGGATGTGGCGCGAGTCGGCGATGGCGGTGCGCGTTTCATCGACCGTGGTGAACACGAGCTGGATCTCGCCCGCCTTCAGCATGTCGACGATGTGCGGACGACCGTCCTTCACCTTGTTGACCACACGCACCGGCACACCGCCTTCGGTGATGGCCGCGGCCGTGCCCTTGGTGGCCACGACCTGGAAGCCGAGCTGGTGCAGCTCGCGAGCCAGCACGACGGCACGGGCCTTGTCGTTGTTCTTCACGGTGATGCAGACCGTGCCCTTCGTGGGCAGGCGCGAGCCGGCGCCGAGCTGGCTCTTGAGCATGGCCTCGCCGAAGGTGCGGCCGGCGCCCATCACTTCACCCGTGGAACGCATCTCGGGGCCGAGGATGGGGTCCACGCCCGGGAACTTGTTGAACGGGAAGACGGCTTCCTTGACCGAGAAGTACGGCGGGATCACCTCGCGCGGCGGCTTGCCGTCGCTCGAACGCTGCTCCGAGAGCTTCTGGCCGACCATGCAGCGGGCAGCGATCTTCGCGAGCGCCTGGCCGGTGGCCTTCGAGACGAACGGCACCGTGCGCGACGCGCGCGGGTTCACCTCGAGCACGTACACGATGGCGTCGGCGCCCTCGCCCTGGATGGCGAACTGCACATTCATCAGGCCCTTGACGTTCAGGGCCTTGGCCATCAGCACGGTCTGGCGGCGCAGCTCGTCCTGCAGCGACTTGGGCAGCGAGTACGGCGGCAGCGAGCAGGCGGAGTCGCCCGAGTGGATGCCGGCCTGCTCCACGTGTTCCATGATGCCGCCGATCATGCAGTCGGTGCCGTCGCTGATGCAGTCGACGTCCACCTCGATCGCGTCGTCCAGGAAGCGGTCGAGCAGCACGGGAGACTTCTCGGAGACCTTCACGGCCTCGCGCATGTAGCGCTCCAGGTCCTTGTCGCCGTGCACGATTTCCATCGCGCGGCCGCCGAGCACGTAGCTCGGGCGCACCACGAGCGGGTAGCCGATCTCGCCGGCGAGTTGCAGCGCCTGCTCCTCGGTGCGGGCGGTGCGGTTCGGCGGCTGCTTCAGGCCCAGCGTGTTCAGCAGGGCCTGGAAGCGCTCGCGGTCTTCGGCGATGTCGATGCTGTCCGGGGTGGTGCCCACGATGGGCACGCCGGCGCGCTCCAGGTCGAGCGCGAGCTTCAGCGGGGTCTGGCCGCCGTACTGCACGATCACGCCGACCGGCTTTTCCTTGTCGACGATCTCGAGCACGTCTTCGAGCGTCACCGGCTCGAAGTACAGGCGGTCGGACGTGTCGTAGTCGGTGGACACGGTCTCGGGGTTGCAGTTGACCATGATGGTCTCGTAGCCGTCCTCGCGCATCGCGAGGGCCGCATGGACGCAGCAGTAGTCGAACTCGATGCCCTGGCCGATGCGGTTCGGGCCACCGCCCAGCACCACGATCTTCTTGTTCGTGGTGGGCGCGGCTTCGCACTCGGCGTCGTACGTGGAGTACATGTAGGCCGTCTGCGTGGCGAACTCGGCGGCGCAGGTGTCCACGCGCTTGTAGACCGGGCGCACGTTCTGGGCCCAGCGGGCTTCGCGCACGGCGTGCTGGTTCGTGCCCAGCAGCTTGGCGAGGCGACGGTCCGAGAAGCCCTTCTGCTTCAGGAAACGCAGCTCGGCGGCCGACAGGCTTTCGAGGGCGCGGCCCTGCAGGGCGGTTTCGGTCTGGATGAGTTGCTCGATCTGGGCGAGGAACCACGGATCGATCGAGGTTTCCTCGTGGATCTCGTCGAGCGTCATGCCGATGCGGAAGGCATCGCCCACGTAGAGGATGCGCTCGGGGCCGGCTTCACCGATCTCCTCGATGATCTCGTCGCGGTCGGTGCTGCGTTCCGTCAGGCCGTCGATGCCGGTCTCGAGGCCGCGCAGGGCCTTCTGGAAGCTTTCCTGGAAGGTGCGGCCCATGGCCATCACCTCGCCCACCGACTTCATCTGCGTGGTCAGGTGCGAATCGGCGGCCGGGAACTTCTCGAACGCGAAACGCGGGATCTTCGTGACGACGTAGTCGATGCTGGGCTCGAACGACACGGGCGTGGCACCGCCGGTGATGTCGTTGCGCAGCTCGTCGAGCGTGTAGCCCACGGCCAGCTTCGCCGCCACCTTGGCGATGGGGAAGCCCGTGGCCTTCGACGCGAGGGCCGACGAGCGGCTCACGCGCGGGTTCATCTCGATGACGACCATGCGGCCGTCCTTCGGGTTGATGGAGAACTGCACGTTCGAGCCGCCGGTGTCGACGCCGATCTCGCGCAGGATGGCGATGGAGGCGTTGCGCAGCAGCTGGTATTCGCGGTCCGTGAGGGTCTGGGCCGGGGCCACGGTGATCGAGTCACCGGTGTGGATGCCCATGGGATCCAGGTTCTCGATGGCGCAGACGATGATGCAGTTGTCCTTGCTGTCGCGGACCACTTCCATCTCGTACTCTTTCCACCCGATCAGGCTTTCCTCGATGAGGAGTTCCTTGGTGGGGGACAGGTCGAGGCCGCGCTTGCAGATCTCTTCGAACTCTTCGGGGTTGTAGGCGATGCCGCCGCCGGTGCCGCCGAGCGTGAAGCTCGGGCGGATCACCATCGGGAAGCCCGTGCCGCCGATCTCCTGCATGATGCGCCGCTGCACCGCGAGCGCCTCTTCCATCGAGTGGGCGATGCCCGAGCGCGCGGAACCGAGGCCGATGCCGGTCATGGCGTCCTTGAACTTCAGGCGGTCTTCCGCCTTCTCGATGGCCTTCTCGTTCGCGCCGATCATCTCGACGTTGTACTTGGCCAGCACGCCGTGCTTGTGCAGGTCGAGCGCGCAGTTCAGCGCCGTCTGGCCACCCATGGTGGGCAGCACGGCGTCGGGGCGCTCCTTGGCGATGATCTTCTCGACCACCTGCCAGGTGATGGGTTCGATGTAGGTCACATCGGCCATCTCCGGGTCGGTCATGATGGTCGCCGGGTTGCTGTTGACCAGGATGACCTTGTAGCCTTCTTCGCGCAGGGCCTTGCAGGCCTGGGCGCCGGAGTAGTCGAATTCGCAGGCCTGGCCGATGATGATCGGGCCGGCGCCGATGATGAGGATCGATTTGAGGTCGTCGCGCTTAGGCATTCTTCTTCTCCATCAGCGCGGTGAAGCGGTCGAAAAGGTACGCAATGTCATGGGGACCGGGAGAGGCCTCGGGGTGGCCCTGGAAACAGAAAGCGGGTTTGTCGGTGCGGGCCAGGCCCTGCAGCGTGCCGTCGAACAGGCTGATGTGCGTGGGGCGCAGGTTGGTCGGCAGCGACTTCTCGTCCACCGCGAAGCCGTGGTTCTGGCTGGTGATGCTGACCTGGTTGGTGTCCAGATCCTTCACGGGGTGGTTGCCGCCGTGGTGGCCGAACTTCATCTTGAACGTGCGGGCACCCGAGGCCAGCGCCATGATCTGGTGGCCGAGGCAGATGCCGAAGGTGGGCACGCCGGTCTCGATGATCTGGCGGGTGGACTCGATGGCGTAGTCGCACGGTTCCGGATCGCCGGGGCCGTTGCTCAGGAACACGCCGTCCGGCTTCATGGCCAGCACGTCGGCGGCGGGCGTCTTCGCCGGCACCACCGTCACGCGGCAGCCGCGGCTCGCCAGCATGCGCAGGATGTTGCGCTTGACGCCGTAGTCGTACGCCACCACGTGGTACTTGGCGTCCTTGACCTCGCCGAAGCCGGTGCCCAGAGCCCATTCGGTCTCGGTCCACTCGGTGATGCCGCCCTGCGTGACCACCTGGGCCAGGTCGAGGCCGGCCATGCTCGGGGCGGCCTGGGCCAGCTCGATGGCGCGGTCGCGGTCGGCCTGGGTGATGGATTCACCGGCGGGCAGCGTCAGGATGCAGCCGTTCTGGGCGCCCTTCGTGCGCAGCAGGCGGGTGAGCTGGCGGGTGTCGATGTTGGCGATGGCGACGGTGCCTTCGCGCTGCAGGTACTGCGACAGCGTCATCGTCTCGCGGAAGTTCGACGCGCGGATCGGCAGGTCCTTGATGATCAGGCCGGCGGCATGGACCTTGCGAGCCTCGACGTCTTCGGCGTTCACGCCGTAGCTGCCGATGTGCGGGTAGGTCAGCGTGACGATCTGGCGGGCGTAGCTCGGGTCGGTCAGGATCTCCTGGTACCCGGTGAGCGACGTGTTGAACACGACTTCGCCGACCGTGTGCCCCACTGCGCCGATGGAGATGCCTTGGAAGACTGTTCCGTCCGCGAGAGCGAGAAGAGCCTGTTCTTGTATGGGCAGCAGTGGCGCGGGCACGCGATTCTCCGATTCTGTGCGCGCCCAGCTCCGCTCATGGAGCGAAGGTCCGGTGGAGAAAACTGGGGGAGTTTTCAGCAGGAAAACCGCGAGGGTTTTGCTGGGCGAGATGGTTGCAGGTAAACCCTCGCATTGTACTCGACATGCGACCCTTTTTTGACACTCGGTCAGGAGCAAGAACGGTTATCGTTTCTAGAGCCCTGGCTTGCCGATCCGGCTTCACCCCCGATGAACGCATCGGCGGGACAATGTCCGTCTGATCCCAACCATAAGAAGGAAAAGCCATGAAGGGCGACCCGAAAGTCATCGAGCATCTGAACGCGCAGCTGAAGAACGAGCTGACCGCGATCAACCAGTACTTCCTGCACTACCGGATGCTCAAGCACTGGGGCTTCGACAAGCTGGCCAAGAAGGAATACGAGGAGTCGATCGGCGAGATGAAACACGCCGACATCCTCATGAGCCGCATCTTCACGCTCGACGGCCTGCCCAACCTCCAGGACCTGGGCAAGCTGCTGGTCGGCGAGGACACCGTCGAGATCCTGAACTGCGACCTGAAGTCCGAGCGCGGCGCGCAGGCCACCATCAAGGACGGCATCGCCTACTGCGAAAGCGTGCGCGACTACGTCTCCCGCGACCTGCTCCAGGGCATCCTCGACGACACCGAGGAACACATCGACTTCCTCGAGACCCAGATCGACCTCGTCGACAAGGTCGGCCTGCAGAACTACCTCCAGTCCCAGATGGGCGACGCCGAGTAACCGGCTTCCGCACCACCCCGGATCGGGGCCGCACCCCAAAAAAACACGCTTTTGGGGCGGCCCTTTTTTCATGGGGGCTTGAACTGGGAATCATTCCTATTTATGATCACGTCCAGTGGCCAGCTGAACAGGCCCGGAGCTGAGACGATGATTGTTTGTGTCTGCCGACGCGTTTCCGACCGTGACATCGAGCGCCACGCCAAGGGTGGTTGCGCGAGCTTCGACGAACTCCAGATGGACACCGGCGTCGCGACCTGCTGCGGCAACTGCGCCGACTGCGCCCGCGAAACGTTCGAATCCGCCCGCGCCGGCGCCATTCCGGTGCACTTCCTCCCCATCCGCGTCGCCCTCGCCGCCTGATGCCCTCCTGATCCCCCTCGGGACGGCCGGCCAACTCGCCGGCCTGGCACGGAACCTGTAACCTCCTGTCGGGTCTGACCCAACGTTGGTTTCCACGACTGGAGGTTCCATGAACGACAACCTGCAAACCGCCTACGGCGCGTATGCCACTTCCGGCACCGCCGTGGCCGAACGCAACCGCGTGTTGCGCAACACCTACTGGCTGCTGGCCCTCTCGATGGTGCCCACGGTGCTGGGCGCCTGGGTCGGCGTCGCCACCGGCTTCAACTTCTTCGCCGCGAACCCGTTCATCGGTTTCATCGCCTTCATGGCGATCGCCTTCGGCTTCTTCTTCGCCATCGAGAAGTTCAAGAACTCGGGCGTGGGCGTGGCCCTGCTGCTCGGCTTCACGTTCTTCATGGGGCTGATGCTGTCGCGCCTGATCGGCGCGGTACTGGGCTTCAGCAACGGCAGCCAGCTCATCATGATGGCCTTCGGTGGCACCGCGCTGGTGTTCATCGGCATGGCGTCGCTCGCCTCCACGCTCAAGCGCGACATCTCCGGGCTGGGCAAGTGGCTGATGGTGGGCGTGATCGGCCTGATCGTCGCGAGCGTCGCGAACATCTGGCTGCAGCTGCCCGCGCTGATGCTCACGGTCTCGGTGCTGGCCATCGTGATCTTCTCGGCCTTCATGCTGTACGACCTCAAGCGCGTGATCGACGGCGGTGAAACCAACTACATCACCGCCACGCTCGCGATCTACCTCGACGTCTACAACGTGTTCGTCAACCTGCTGAGCATCCTCGGCATCTTCGGCGGCGATTCCGACTGAGCCGGCGACACCGGATGGAGAAACGGGGCCCGCGGGCCCCGTTTTCCTTGGTTCAGGCGTCGTCGCGCTCGAACACCGCGATGCTCTCGACGTGCGCCGTGTGCGGGAACATGTTCACCGCGCCGGCAGCCGCGGCCCGGTAGCCGCCCTGGTGCACCAGCAGCCCCGCGTCGCGCGCCAGCGTGGCCGGGTTGCAGCTCACGTAGACGATGCGGCGCGGCAGCGCGAAGCCCGGCGCCAGCGACGGGTCCTGGTGCAGGTCGGCCACGGCCTTGGCGAGCGCGAACGCGCCTTCGCGCGGCGGGTCCACCAGCCACTTGTCCGCGGCGCCGTACTTCACGAGGTCGGCCGGCGCGATCTCGAACAGGTTGCGCGCCTCGAACGACGTCTTCACGGCCAGGCCGTTGGCCGCGGCGTTCTCGCGCGAGCGGGCCACCAGCGCCTCGCTGCCCTCGATGCCGAGCACCTCGCGCGCCTGCGTCGCGATGGGCAGCGTGAAGTTGCCGAGGCCGCAGAACCAGTCGATGACCCGCTCGCCACGCTGCGCGTCGAGCAGCCGCAGCGCGCGGCCCACGAGCACCCGGTTGATCTGGTGGTTCACCTGCGTGAAGTCGGTGGGCTTGAACGGCATCGACAGCCCGAACTCGGGCAGCGTGTAGTTCAGCGGCGCCCCGCCCTCGTCGAGGCGGTGCACGGTGTCCGGCCCCTTGGGCTGCAGCCACCACTGCACGGCACGTTCGGCCGCGAAGGCGCGCAGCTTCGCGAGGTCGCCATCGCTCAGCGGCTCCAGGTGGCGCAGCACGAGCGCAGTGGTCTGCGCGCCCACCGCCACCTCGATCTGCGGGCAGCGGTCGCGCCCGTCCATCGACATCACGAGGTCGGCCAGCGGCTTGAGCATGTCGCTCAGGTGCTTCGGCAGCACCTCGCAGCTGTCCATGTCGGCGACGAACGTGGACTTGCGCTCATGGAAGCCCACCAGCACCTTGCCCTTCTTCGCGACGTGGCGCACCGACAGGCGCGCCCGGAAGCGGTAGCCCCAGGCCGGGCCCTCGATGGGCCGCATCAGCCGCTCGGCCTTGACCTTGCCGAGGTGCCACAGCGCGTCTTCCAGCGCACGCTGCTTCGTCGCTACCTGCGCGCCGACGTGGAAGTGCTGCAGCTTGCAGCCCCCGCAGGTGCCGAAGTGCCGGCACTGCGGCGTCACCCGCTGCGAGCTCTCGCTGCGCAGCGCCGCGATCGACGCCTGTTCCCAGTTGTTCTTGCGGCGGCCCACGGTGACCTGCACCTCTTCGCCGGGCAGGGCCCCGTCGATGAACACCACCTTGCCTTCTTCGTTGTGGGCCACGCCCTGGCCTTCGAGGTCGAGGGACTCGACCTTGAGCCATTCACTTGCTTGAGTCATCCCGCGATTATCCCGCGACGCGGTGGGGTGTCCGAGTGGGCGGCTCGGATTCAGAAGAGCGAGTCGCGATCCACCCCGCTGCGCGCCATGCGCCGGCGCAGCTTCACGAGCGCCTCCTGCTGGATCTGGCGGATGCGCTCGCGGGTCAGGCCCAGCCGTTCGGCCAGCACCTCCAGGGTCTCGGGCTCGCGGTCGCGCAGCCCGTACCGGCCCGACAGCACCTCGCGCTCGCGGTCGTTGAGCTCCTCGAGGCCGTGCTGCAGCAGCAGGTCGACCTCGTGGCTCAGGGTGTGGCTCATCGGGTCGAGCGCGGCCTCGTCGGCCACACCGTCGAGCATGGAGTCGGTGCTCTCGCGATCGACGGGGGCGTCGAGCGACGTGGGCAGTTCGGAGAAGCGCAGCAGTTCGCTCACCTCCTCCACCGGGCGGCCCACCCGCGCGGCGATGTCTTCGACGCGCACGTGGTTCTCGGCCCCGTCGACGGGCTGCCGCGACTCGAGCGCGCGGCGCGCCTTCAGCACCTGGTTGAGCTCGCGCACCACGTGCACCGGCAGCCGCACGAGGCGGGCCTGATGCATGATGGCCCGCTCCACGCTCTGGCGGATCCACCACGACGCATAGGTCGAGAAGCGGAACCCGCGCTCGGGCTCGAACTTGCCGATGGCATGCATCAGCCCCAGGTTGCCTTCCTCGATGAGGTCGGTGAGCGGCAGGCCGCGGCCCAGGTAGTTCTTCGCGATGCTGACGACGAGGCGCAGGTTGCGCTCGATCATCTCCTGCCGTGCGGCGAAGTCGCCGTTGCGGGCGCGCACCGCGGCGTCGTACTCCTCCTCGGGCGTGAAGAGCGGCGCGCGGCGGATCTCGCGCAGGTACGTCTGCAGGGTGTTGCCCACCTCGCCTTCACCGGCCGGCAGGCCGGCGGCGGGCACCACGATGGCGCCCTCCTCGAGGTCGGCCCCGTCCGGAGGCGCCTCGGCAGGCAAAGCCCCGGAAAGCGGCAACCCGGCCGGCTCGGCCGCGTTGCCGTTCAAACCTTCGCCGTGCTTCTTTGCCATGGTGTTGCCTGTGACAGGAAACGAGGCGAGCGCGGCGAGGTGCGCGTCAGCGCGACGGGAGCAGCTTCTCCGGGTCGACCGGCTTGCCTAGTTTGCGGATCTCGAAGTGCAGTTTCACGCGGTCCGAATCGGTGGCGCCCATCTCGGCGATCTTCTGCCCGCGCTTGACGGTCTGCTCCTCCTTCACGAGCAGAGCCTGATTGTGCGCGTATGCGGTCAGGTAGGTGTTGTTGTGCTTGAGGATGACGAGGTTGCCATACCCGCGCAAACCCGAACCCGCGTAGACGACACGCCCGTCGGCGGCCGCGAGCACCGGATCACCCGCCTTGCCGGCGATGCCGAGGCCCTTGCTGCGCACCTCGTCGAAGCGCGACACCACCTGGCCCGAAGCGGGCCACAACCAGTTGACGTCGTCGTCGCCGCCGTTCGAGGCGGCAGGCGCCGGCGTGGGCGCCACCACGGGTGCCGCCGGAGCGGAGGCCGCGCTGGCCGCCTTCGCGGGTTCCTTCGGCGCGTCGAGCGGACGGGACTCGATCTTGGCGGACGTGACTGGCCGCGTCGCGGTGGCCGACGGATCGACGCCCGGCGCCACCACCCGCAGCACCTGGCCCACTTCGAGCACGTTCGGATTCTCGAGGTTGTTCCACTTGACCAGGTCCTTCCAGTTCTGCCCCGTCTCGAGGCCCACGCGGATCAGCGTGTCACCAGGGCGGACCGTGAAGTAACCGGGTTTGCCCGCATTCTCTGCACCCGGCGGCAGCTTGACCGGCTCGGCGGGTGCGGAGGCGGCACCCGACGGGGCCGGTGCGGTGGTCGACTTGCCGACGGCGCGCTCTTCCACCGGCGCGCGGCTCGTGCGCGGCGCCGCGCAGGCGGCCATCAGGGCCACCAGTGCCATGGCGCCGGCGATGCGGCACCACGATGCGGTGCGGCCCGACGAAACGTTGCGGGCGTTCTGCGCCCTGTCGAATGAGGAAACCATCGGTACCAATGCCATCAATCCAATCCTGATTTTAAAGGGACGAAATGCACCGCCTCGTGAACCGAGCGCGTGAATCCTTCGTCCGTCCTGTCCAACACCACGAGCACCTGGCGGGTCCCCGATGCGTCGTGCACCGGTGCCACGAGGCGCCCGCCCACGGCGAGCTGCGCGAGCCATGCGTCCGGGAGCGCCTCGCCGCCGGCCGCGGAGATGATGCTGTCGTAGGGGGCGTTGGGAGGATGCCCCCGCATCCCGTCACCATACACCAGCCGGATGTTCATCTGCCGCAAGGGTGCGAGGTTCTCGCGGGCCTTGTCGTGCAGCGGGCGCAGCCGCTCGATGCTCATCACCTGCCGCGAGAGCCGTGCCAGCACCGCGGCCTGATAGCCGCAGCCCGTGCCGATCTCGAGCGTCTGGCCGAGCGAGCGCTTCGCCCGCGCGTTCGCGCCGGCCATCAGCAGCTCGATCATGCGCGCCACCACGGAAGGCTTCGAGATCGTCTGGCCGAGGCCGATCGGCAGGCTCGTGTCTTCGTAGGCCTGGTTCACGAGCGCGGTGTCGACGAACACGTGGCGCGGCACCTGCGACATCGCGTCCTTCACGAGTTCGTCGCGCAGGCCGGCCGCCACGAGGCGGTCGACCATGCGCTTGCGGATGCCCGCGGAGTCGAGGCCGAGGCCCGACGGCGCGACACGGCGCGCCGAGTCGAGCGCGGCCTGCTGCAGCGGCTGCTGAGGCCGCAGCACGGGCCGCGGCTCCACGCGCGGAATGGCCCCGGCCACCGGCGTGGCCGCCGGCTTCGGCGACGCGACGGGCACCGACGTGGGCCGCCGCACGGGGCGGTCGAGGCCCTCGAGCTGCAGCGGGAACTTGGGACGTTGCGGGGGCTGGCTCATCGGCCCGCCCCGCGGCTCGCCCACTGGCGCCAGGCCGGCACGGCCTCGTGGTCGGTGAGGTCCACCTGCAGCGGCGTGATCGACACACGGCCGTTCGCGGTCGCGTGGAAGTCGGTGCCCTCCCCGGCCAGACGTGCATCCCCGGGCGGGCCGATCCAGTAGATCGGGTCGCCCTGCGGGTTCGTCTGCCGGATGACGGGCTCGCTCGCGTGGCGGCGGCCGAGGCGCGTGACCTCGCGCGGCAGCTGGTCGGCATCGGCGCGGTTCGGGATGTTCACGTTGAGCAGCCACGGCCCCGGCGCGGGTGGCGAGGCCAGCACCTGCTCGATGATGGAACGCGCCGTGCGGGCCGCGGCATCGAGGTGGGCCCACCCCTTGGTCACCTGGGAAAACGCGATGGCCGGCACGCCGAAGAGGTACCCTTCCATGGCCGCGGCCACGGTGCCGGAGTACAGCGTGTCGTCGCCCATGTTGGCACCCTGGTTGATGCCGGACACCACCAGGTCGGGCCGCTGGGGCAGCCAGCCGGTCAGGGCCACGTGCACGCAGTCGGAAGGCGTGCCGTTGAGGTAGCGGAAGCCGTTCGGGGCGGTGTAGGCCGAGAGCGGCCGGTGCAGGGTCAGCGAGTTCGAGGTGCCGCTCGCGTTCTGCTCCGGGGCCACCACGTCGAGTTCGCCGAGCCCTTCGCAGGCCTGGACCAGGGCGGCGAGCCCGGGGGCGAGGTAACCATCGTCGTTGGCGATCAGGATGCGCATCCGGCGATTGTAAGGACTCGTCACCTGCGGGACGCCGGCGCGCGATGGCCGTGCTTATGATCGCCGACGCCTTCGAAACACCTCATGGAGACACACATGCAAGTCTGGTTGTGCGAAAACCCGATCGGCCCGGAAGCCCTGGTCTGGACCACCCTGCCCACGCCCGAGCCCAAGGAAGGCGAAGTGCGCGTCGCCATCAAGGCGGCGAGCCTGAACTTCCCCGACCTGCTCATCGTGCAGAACAAGTACCAGATGAAGCCGCCCCTGCCCTTCGTGCCCGGCTCGGAGTATTCGGGCACCGTCGAGGCCGTCGGCGAGGGCGTCACCGGCTTCAAGGTCGGCGACCGTGTCGTCACGTTCGGCGGCGGCGGCGGCTTCGGCACGCACGTGATCACCAAGGCCGCGCAGCTGATGCCGCTGCCCGAAGGTTTCGCGTTCGACGACGCCGCGGCCTTCCTGTGCACGTACGGCACCACCCACCATGCGCTGATCGACCGCGGCCAGCTCAAGGCCGGTGAAACCGTGCTCGTGCTCGGCGCCGCTGGCGGCGTGGGCACGGCCGCCATCCAGATCGCCAAGGCCGCCGGCGCCAAGGTGATCGCCGCCGCGTCCAGCGACGAGAAGTGCGCGCTGTGCAAGGAACTGGGCGCCGACGCCACCATCAACTACACCACCGGCAACCTGCGCGACGAGATCAAGGCCCTCACCGGCGGCAAGGGCCCCGACGTGGTCTACGACCCCGTGGGCGGCGACCTCGCCGAGCCGGTCTTCCGTTCGATCGGCTGGCGTGGCCGTTACCTCGTGATCGGCTTCGCGCAAGGTGGCATTCCCGCGCTGCCGCTGAACCTCGCACTGCTCAAGGGTGCGTCCATCGTGGGCGTGTTCTGGGGCGAGTTCGCGCGCCGCGAGCCGAAGAACAGCGCCGCGGGCCTCGCCGAGCTGGCCGCGTGGTACGCCCAGGGCAAGATCAAGCCCGTGATCGACCAGCGCCTGCCCATGAGCGCCCTGAAGGACGCGTTCGCCCGCATGAGCACCCGCAAGGTCCACGGCAAACTCGTGCTGACCAACGACTGAACGGTCGTCCGCTAGCAGAAAACGGGTCCCCCGAACGCCCCCCTGTCAACTTTGACAGGGGGGCGTTTCCCTGTCGTTTTAGGGGCCCCGCATGCGATACGATGCAAGCCCTTACGGAACAGCATCCTGGCATGGCCATCAAGGTTCTGATCGTTGAAGACAACCCCGTCGCGCGCAGCTTCCTGTGCCGCGTCGTGCGCGAGAGTTTCAGCGACGCCATCATCATCACCGAAGCCGGCGACCTCGAGACCGCGCGTCGCCAGGTCGGTGCGATCGCCCCCGACCATGTCGAGCCCACGGCGGACACGTTCAAGCTGATCCTGGTCGACCTGGAACTGCCGGACGGCAACGGCATGGAGCTGCTCACCGAACTGGTGCGCTACCCCGCCACGAAGATCGTCACCACGCTGTACTCCGACGACGACCACCTCTTCCCGGCCCTGCAGTGCGGCGCCGACGGCTACCTGCTCAAGGAAGACCGCTTCGAGGTGCTGGTCGAGGAACTGCAGAAGATCGTGCGCGGCCAGCCGCCGCTGTCACCCGCCATCGCCCGCCGGCTGCTCAGCCACTTCCGCCAGGGTCCCGGCGGCATGGGCGCGCTCGCCGGCCTCGGCGAACCCGCGCTGGTGAGCGGCGCCGGCTTCCAGAGCAGCCGCCCTTTGCCGCTCGGCCGCGGCGCGCCGCTCGACCACGAACGCCTCACCCCCCGCGAGAGCGAGGTGCTCACGTACCTGAGCAAGGGCTTCACGATCAAGGAGATCGCGAACCTGATGGGCATCAAGTGGTTCACGGTCAACGACCACATCAAGTCGATCTACAAGAAGCTGAACGTCTCGAGCCGCGCCGAAGCCGCGGTGCTGGCCAGCAAGCACGGGCTGGTCTGAACGACCGCCCGGCCGGACGGTGGACTCCTCTCCGCGCCCGCGCGGCGCCTCGGCGGACACGCCCTCCAGCCGGCGCCGCCGCACCTCCTCCCCCGACTCCCTCCTCGACTCGCGCCTGATCGAGCAGACGCTCGGCCGCGTCGAGCACCTCGCGCGCTGGATGGGCTGGCGGCTGCGCCTGCTCGTCGTCGCCGCGCTGGTGGGTTGCCTCGGGGTGCTCCTGTTCTCGCGCTGGATGGCGTCCACGCCGGAGCTGGCCGCCGAATGGCGCACGAACGCCGTGGGCCAGCTGATCCTCGCGTCCTCCACCGATCCGGCGCTGCGCCCCCACGTGGGCCGCGTGCTCGTGACCCTGGGCCGCCCCGGGCGCCCGCCCCTGACCGCCGACGCACTCGCCATCGCCCCGTCGGCCCGCTGGATCATCGACGACATCGACCGGGCCCGCCAACAGCACGTGCATGGCCAGATCGACACGCTGCTGAACCAGCCCTCGGTGCGGCTGACCTTCGCGGGCGGCACCGTGGTCGACGCCGAACCCCACCCCCGGGGCCTCGCGAGCCTCGGCGCGCTGTACTGGCTGCTGATGGCGCTCGCGCTGGTCGTCTACATGGTCGGCATGGTCGTGGTGCTCGCCAGTCCCTCGATGCGCACGCTGCTCTATGCGGCGATGTGTTCGAGCCAGGCCGGCAACCTCGTCTTCATCGCGGCCGAGTCCACCATCGTGCTGGGCCTGCCCGGCCACCTCTCGCAGCTCGAGCTGCCGCTGCGCGTGGTGTTCGACCTGGTGACGTGCGCCGCCATCGTGCACGCCGCCGCGCTGCACCCGCGCAAGGTGCCCGGCTTCCGCCCGATCGCCGCGTGCGCCTGGACGGCGATGGGCGTGCTCGGCGCAGCGGCCCTCTCCGGCCACCTGCCCGAGGCCTGGTGGTGGCTGCAGAGCGCGGTCGCGGTGATGGGCATCGCCACGGTCGCGCTGCTCGTCTGGTCATACCGGCTGCTGCGCCACCCGTTCGCCATCGTGATGCGCCGGTTCGGGCTGATGGCGGTCAGCACCTGGATCCTGCTCACGTGCGCGGTGGCGCTCGCCTCGGCCGACCGCGTGCCCTCCGTGCAGCTGCAGGTGGCCGAGATCGGGCCCGTGATCTGGTACGTGTTCCTCGCGTCGCTGCTGCTGCTGATGCCCTTCCTGTCGAAGTCGCAGCAGGTGATGCGCGAGTTCTCGCTGCTGGCGGCCATCAGCACGGTGGCCACCTCGCTCGACCTGCTGTTCGTCGCGGTGTTCTCGTTCGGCCAGTTCGCCTCGGTGACCCTCGCGCTGTTCCTGTCCCTGGGCCTGTACGCGGGCACGCGCCAGTGGATCCTGAACCGCGTGCTCAGCCGCAACATGCTCACCACCGAGCGCATGTTCGAGAAGCTCTACCGCATCGCCCGCGAGGTGGAGGCCCACCCGGACCGCACGTCGACGCTGCTCGTGCAGCTGCTGCAGGAACTGTTCGAGCCGCTGGAGGCCGTGGTCGTCGAGAAGCGCAGCCCCACGGTGCGAGTGGTCAGCGACGGCTCCACGCTGATGCTGCCGGTGCCCGCGCTGACCGACAAGCAGGCGAGCGCCCCCACGTCCATCGTGCTGCGCTTCGCCAACCGCGGCCAGCGGCTCTTCACGTCCGACGATGCCCGCCTCACCGACCGCATCGTCGAGCAGCTGTGCCGTGCCGTGGCCTTCGACCGCGCCGTCGAGCAGGGCCGCAGCGAGGAGCGCCTGCGCATCGCCCAGGACCTGCACGACGACATCGGCGCGCGCCTGCTGACGCTCATGTACAAGGCGCAGTCGCCCGAGATGGAAGACTACGTGCGCCACACGCTCCAGGACCTGAAGACCCTGACGCGTGGCCTCGCCGCACCGAACCACCCGCTGTCGCACGCCGAAGGCGAGTGGAAGGCCGACCTCACCCAGCGCCTGACCGCCGCTCAGATCCAGCTGGGCTGGAACCTCACCTTCGACCGCGACGTGTCGCTCACGGTCGTGCAGTGGTCGGGCCTCACCCGCGTGCTGCGTGAACTCGTGAGCAACGCCATCGCCCACGCGGGCGCCACCGTGCTCGACATCGAGTTCCACCTGGCCGACGACCGGCTCGACCTCTCCGTCACCGACAACGGCCACGGCCGCAACCCGCGCGCCTGGGCGCACGGCCTCGGCCTCGGCGGGGTCCGCAAGCGGGTCAAGCAGCTGGGGGGCGAGGTGGAGTGGCGCGAGGTGACGCCGCGCGGCATCTGCTGCCAGGTGATCATTCCGCGGTTGTCGGAACGGCCCTGACCACCGATCGCGTGCGGCGCGGCGGCACGCGGGTCACGAACTCCGCGAGGAACTCGCGCTGTTTCCCTTCCGGGAACGCCACCGTCACCGAACCATCGCCGGAGGTCACGACCGTGCCGGTGCCGTAGCGGCGCACCTTCACGGCGGCCCCCACGTCGAACGTCGGGGGCAACGCGGCCGACACCTCGGGTTCGGGAGCGACCGCCTCCACCACGTCGGCCACGCCGGCCAGACGCACGCAGTTGTCGCACGTCCCGCAAGCGTCGAACGGCGCGGCCTCCCCGAAGTGTTCCAGCAGCGTGCGCCACCGGCAGCGGCCCGTCAGTGCGTACGCCACCATGCGCTCGAGCGTGTCCTGCGCCTGCTCGCGCTTGCGGACATAGCGCACCTGCAGCTCCGCCAGTTCGTCCGCCACCAGGTCCGGCCGCACCAGCCGCAGCCGCCCCGCCCGGTCGGCGGCGAGCACGCGCGCCTGCTTGAGCAGGCTCAGCACGGCCGTCACCTTGGTGCGAGGCCGGCGCACGGCGTCCGCGAGCGATTCGGCGGTCCACCCCTCGGGCGCCTCGCGCTGCAGGGCCTGGTAGATGGCCTCGAGGTCGGCCGCGGCGGGATACCGCCCGGCCAGGAAGAACTGCTGCACCGACTTGTCCCCCCGCAGGAACAGCAGCGTGCAGTCGGCGGGTTCGCCATCGCGACCCGCGCGGCCCGACTCCTGGCAGTAGGCGTCGAGACTGCCGGGCATCTGGTAGTGCACGACGAAGCGCGTGTCCGGCTTGTCGATGCCGAGGCCGAAGGCGTTGGTGGCCACCACGACCCGCAGCGTGCCGGCCATGTAGGCGTCCTGCACCTCGTGGCGTTCGGCCGCGGCCATCCGCCCGTGGTAGCAGCGGGCGGACACCCCCGCGACCTCGAGCGCACGGGCCACGTCCTCGGCCGCGTTCACGGTGGCGGTGTAAACGAGCCCCGACCCCTCGGACGCGGCCACCATCGCCACCAGGCGATCGAGCTTGCCGGCGTCGTCGCCCAGGTGCTCGACGCGGTAGCGCAGGTTCGCACGCCATGAGCCGGTCGACAGCACGCCGTCCGGCGGAATGCCCAGCTGGCCGCACACGTCCGCGATCGTGTCGGGCGAGGCCGTGGCGGTCAGTGCCAGCACGGTCGGGCGCCCGAGCGAGGCGCGGGCCAACCCGATGTCGAGGAAGGCCGGGCGGAAGTCGTGCCCCCACTGGGCGATGCAGTGCGCCTCGTCCACCACCAGCATCTCCACGGACCGCGATGCGAGCAGCCGGCGGAAGTCCGCATCGGCGAGGCGCTCGGGCGTCACGAAGACGAAGGCCGCGGCACCGTCGGCCACCGCCGCGAGGGCCGCATCGCGTTCCTCGGCCGGCAGCGCCGCGTGCACGCTCACCGCGGCGAGGCCCAGCGCCGACAGCTTGTCGCACTGGTCCTTCATGAGCGCGATGAGCGGCGACACCACCACCGTGCGGCCGCCGAGCGCCAAGGCGGGCAGCTGGTAGCAGAGGGACTTGCCGGCGCCCGTCGGCATCACGGCGAGCGTGTCGCGGCCGGACAGCACCCGTTCGATGACGGCACGCTGGCCTTCACGCAGCGACGGCAGCCCGAAGGTGGTGCGGAGGAGCCGCTGCAGCCGGGGCGACAGCGCACCCTCCCGGATCGATGCGCGAACCACGCGGTTCAGCGCGAGGCCGGCTCGTCGGCGTCTTCCTCGGCCTCGTCGAGCGCGATGTCGCCGAGTTCGTCGATGTCGAGGGTATCGGTGTCCAGCGCGTCGGCAACGTTGCCCTCGACACGGTCGGGCAGGATGTCCGCCCCGTCGTCGATGTCGTCACCGACCGCGGCGCCACGTTCGCCGGTGCCCGATGCATCGGTGTCGCTGGCCAGGTCCGCGGGGATGGCGCCGGCGTCACCGGCCTCTCCGGCGATGTGGGCGCGTTCGCCCTGCACATCGCTGCCGCTGTCGGAGCTGTCGCTCGGGCCGAGGGCGTCGGCGTCCTTGCCGCGGGCGTGGGCAGGCGCACGCTGCCCGCCGAGAATGCTGCTTTGTGCCATGGAAGGCGCTCCTAGTTGCCGGACTGCGCGGGTCGTCGCACGGCGTCTTCGTGCGGCAGCATCGTCAGCATGCCGGGCATGGTTTCGGGGGTTTCAGAGAGGCGTCCCTGGGCGAGGTCGGCCATCACGGAATCGAGCCAGGCCGACTCGGTGTCGGTGGCGTAGACACGTTCCTCGCCGGTGGACCGCCGGCGCACGATCAGCAGGCCGCCGGCCAGCTTGAACAGCCCCGCCAGCGGCGAGCTGCGGTCCACCTCGATCTCGAAATCCTTCGGGTCCTGCCCCTGCGCGCCGAGCGCACGTCGGAGGGCCACGAGCTTGTCCTGGAACGTGGAGCGACGGGGTTCGAGCGGCATGGAGATCTCCCTGGCGGCCTGGCGATGTGCCATGGTCGCAAAGGCAGCCAGCCGGACCTGTAGGACATCAGGCGATCCGCAAGTCGGGCGGCTTCGTGACGTGCCCGGAGCGACCGCTTCGGCCATCGCGTGCACAAGCGCACGGTGATTCGCACACAGCTGAATCATCCCGTCACCGCCTGCTCGCCCGTTTGGTGTTTTGTTCTCGGACCTCTTCACCACGGCGCGCCGCACCCCCCTATTTGCGGGGTCCCGCCGCATCATGCCGTCACCGATTCATCCGAGGGCCCCCATGAAGATGCTGTCCGACCAAGAGTACGAGACCCTGCTCGCCAAGGCGCGCGAGTGCGATCGACTCCACACCCTGATCAACACGCCGGAACTGGTGGCCTTTCCCGAAGCGGTGCACCTCGAGGCCATCCACCAGGAGGAGCGCTGGGGCCGCAAGGACCGCGAGACCAAGGCAGCGATCGATTGGTTCTGGCTCGTGGGCTACCTCGCGGGCCGTGCGCTCGAACACGACAAGGAGGCCGAACGCCTCGCCAGCATGGCCGCCGCCGAGGACAGCGACGCCGGCCGGGCCTTCTACGCGAAACACATCGCGCTGCACCGCGAGAAGGCCGTGCACCACACGATCACGACGGCCGCCGCGCTGAACCACTGGCACGCGAGCATGCTGCGCAAGGCCCGCCACCAACCGGACGAACGCGCCGCCAACAGCGACGTGGCCCCGCTCGCGACGATGCCGATGCAGCTCAGCGGCTGACCACGCCCTCCGGGCGCGTGAACCGCAGCGCGCCGTCGTCGAGGCGGCCTCGCCGGAGCATCAGCCAGTCGAGCACGTAGTTCTGGTACAGCCGCCACGGCTTGCGGGTCCCCTGGCGGGGCAGGCCTGCCGCGGCACGTTGCACGTAGCCGGACGTGAACTCGAACAGCGGCTGCGCGTCGACAGGTCCGTCGAACCGCGGCGTGGCGACCGGCAGGCCCTCGCGGTCCATGTGCGCCAGCAGCCGGCACAAAAAGGCCGAGGTCAGGTCGGCCTTCAGCGTCCACGACGCGTTCGTGTAGCCGAAGGTCAGCATCAGGTTCGGTACGCCGTCGAGCATCATGCCCTTGTAGACGAGGTGCCGCGGCAGGTCAATGGCCTTCCCGTCCACGGACAGTTCGACCCCGTCGAACACCTTCATCCGCAGCCCCGTCGCCGTGACGACGATGTCGGCCTGGAGGTGCTCGCCCGACACGAGGCGGATGCCGTCCGCCGTGAAGGTCTCGATCTCGTCGGTGGCCACCGAGGCCGTGCCCGCCTTCAGCGCCTCGAAGAGGTCACCGTCGGGCACGAGGCACAGGCGCTGGTCCCACGGGTTGTAGCGCGGGGTGAAGTGCTTCTGCACGTCCACCCCGGGCCCGAGCGCCTTCGCCGCCTCGCCGATCAGCCACCGGCGCACCCCGTCGGGCCGGCGCCGCGACAGCGTGAAGAACAGCGCCCCGATGCCGATGTTCTTCGCCCGCACCAGCTGGTACGCCACCATCGACGGCAGCCACCGCCGCAGGACGTTCGCGATGCCGTCCTCGGCCGGCCGCGAGAACACATAGCTCGGCGAGCGCTGCAGCATCGTCACGTGGGCCGCCGTGCGGGCCATCGCGGGCACCAGCGTGACAGCGGTGGCGCCGCTGCCGATCACCACGACCCGTTTGCCGCGGTAGTCGAGGTCGTGCGGCCAGGCCTGGGGATGCACGAAGACGCCCCGGTAGCCGGCCTCGCCGGGCCACTGCGGCCGGTGGCCCTCGCCGTAGGCGTAGTAGCCGCTGCAGAAGTCGAGCAGGCGGCACGTGAAGCCGAGGCGCTCGCCCCCGTGTTCCACCTCGAGGGCCCACAGCCCCTGTTCCGACGACCAGCGCGCAGCCACCACGCGGTGGCCGAAGCGGATCTGCTCGTCGAGGCCCCGCTCGCGCGCGGTCTCGGCGATGTACGCGAGGATGGCCGGTCCGTCGGCGATCGCCTTCGGATCGGTCCACGGCTTGAAGGCATAGCCCAGCGTGTACATGTCCGAATCGGAGCGCACGCCGGGGTAGCGGAACAGGTCCCAGGTGCCGCCGAGGACGTCGCGCGCCTCGAGGATCACGAAAGTCTTGCCGGGACAGCGGTCCTGCAGGTGGGCCGCGGCCCCGATGCCGGACAGGCCGGCGCCCACGATGATGACGTCCGCGTGCCTGGGTGCCGTGGCCATGCTGCCTCCCGTCGGGGTTCTGGGTGTTGTGCCACCCATTCTGCTCCCACGGCGACCACGTCCCGGTCACGAAACCGTCAGCGGCGTTTCACGGCCTTTTCATCACACGTGCACAGCATGGGCGGGCGCCGTACCATGCCCCGATGCCTCACGCCTCCGTCCGCGACCCGCGCTGCAGCCAGCGCGCACGGAAGAGTGCCGCCAGCTCGATCGCGCCCCACAGCCACGCCTGCAGGTGCAGGCGTTTGGTTGGATGTTTGGGCGGGTGCCAGGGAGAAGGCGTGGGGGCGGTGGTCATGGGCGTGTCCGGTGGCGGAGTGCCACCACGCTAGCGCCCGTTTGTGACGGAACGATGGCACTGCCCGCACCATGCCGCTGATCGAGCCGCCGCAACTCGCCGGCCTGCAGGAACTCGTCGACTCCGCCGCCGGCCTGGTGGAGGTGTCGGTGCCCTGCCGCGTGCAGGCCGCCGGCCGCGACTTCCCCGTCTACGCCATCGCCGTGGGCAACCCGTCGCCCGACGTGCCCGCGGTGGGCTTCTTCGGCGGCGTGCACGGGCTGGAACGGGTGGGCGCCGACGTGGTGATCGGCTACCTCCGCAACATCGTCAACCGGCTGCCGTGGGACACGCTGCTCCAGCAGCAGCTCGAACGGCTGCGGATGGTGTTCATGCCCATCGTGAACCCGGGCGGCCTGTGGCTCGGCACCCGCGCGAACCCGCGCGGCGTGGACCTGATGCGCAACGCCCCCATCGATTCGGCCGAGCCGCTGCCCAACCTGCTCGCCGGCCAGCGCCTGAGCGCGCGGCTGCCGTGGTACCGCGGCGAGGCCGGCGCCGCCATGGAGCCGGAGAACCAGGCCGTGTGCCGGTTCGTCGAGGCCGAGCTGCTGCCCCACCGGTTCAGCCTGAGCGTGGACTGCCACTCGGGCTTCGGCGTGCGCGACCGCATCTGGTTCCCGTATGCCCACACGGCCGCGCCCATCGAGCACATCGGCGAGCTGCACGCGATGTCACGCCTGCTGGACCTCGGGCACCCGCACCACCGCTACGTGTTCGAGCCGCAGAGCCACCAGTACCTCGCCAATGGCGACCTGTGGGACCACCTCTACGCCACCACCCGCACGCGGCCGGACGCGCTGTTCCTGCCGCTGACGCTGGAGATGGGCTCGTGGCTGTGGGTGCGCAAGAACCCGCGGCAGTTCCTGTCGCGGCACGGGTTCTTCAATCCGCTGATCCAGCACCGCCTGGAGCGGGCGCTGCGCCGCCACATCGCGTGGCTGGACTTCGTGGCCCGCCTGGCCTACAGCCACGGGCGGTGGATGCCCACCGGCGCGGTCCGGGACTGGCACCGCCAGCGGGCGATGGCCCGCTGGTACGCGCCCCGCCGCTGAAAGCGCGGGGCAGCGCGGGTCAGCGCGAGGCGACGTGGGTGGCGGGCGGCACGCCCATCACGAGGTCGTGCAGCCGGGGCGCGAGGCGCACCAGCCAGTCGCCCCCGTGGGCGTTGTGGGCCAGGCCCACCATGATGTACTTGCGGCCGTTGGCCTCGACGAGGGCACTGTCGGCATGCGTGTCCTGCCAGCTGCCCGACTTGCGGAACATCGCCACGCCGGGCCGCTCGAGCATGCCCTTGACGAACTTGTGGACGATGCCGGGGTGCGACATCACGTCCTTCATCTTCGCCGTCAGCTCGGGGTTCACGAGCGCGTTGGCGTCGAGCATCTGGTAGAAGCGGGCCACCTGGAAGGCCGTGGCGCCGTGCGACAGGTTGTGCAGCGGGTCGCGGCGGTAGGCGCCGCCCGGGCCATAAGGCTTGCCCACCCACAGGCCACCGGCGCCGCGGGCGTCGTAGAAGCCGAACTTCGGGGACTGCAGGATGTCGATCAGGCGCTCGCCGCCCACCCAGCCGAGCACCGTGGTGGCGGCCTGGTTGCTGGACACGCGGATCATCTGCGTGATGGTGGCCATGCGCTCGGCATCGAGCACGAGGCGGCCGCGTTCCGCTTCGACGAAGGCGCCGAGCAGGATCGCGATCTTCGGCAGGCTGGCGGCGTAGAGCATCTCGTCGCCGTTGAGCATCGCCATGCGCGGGTGCTGGGCGTCGGTGATGTCGACGAGGCTCAGGGCCAGGTCGCCGCGTTGCACGTCGGACGTGAGGCCGAGGTCGGCCACGACGTGTTCGAGCCCCCGCTGGAGCACGGGGTCGCCGGCCTGGCGCAGGTCGGGAAGGTCGGCCGCATGGAGGGGCCAGGCCGCCAGCGCGAGCAGCGCAGGGACGGTGCGGCGCAGGGCCGCGAGCAGAACTTGGAACATCGGGGGTGCGGCCCGCCGGGTCAGGAGCACCCTCGAGGCCGGAAACTAGCAGGCGCCGATTCTAGCGGCCGGCCATCTCCCCGTGCACCCGTACGGCTTGGCCGGCCGGACCGGCGGGCACGGCGGCCTCCCCGGCCAGCCCTGCGAGGATCGGGCAATCCGGCCGGTCGTCCCCGTGGCAGCAGTGCACCAGCTGCTCCAGCGTGGCCTTCATCGCCACCAGGTCGTCGAGCTTGCGCTGCAGCTCGGCGATGTGCGCCTCGGCCAGCGACTTCACCATGCGGCTGGGCCGGCGGCGGTCCTGCCACAGCGCCAGCAGCTCGCCGATCTGGGCGATGGAAAAGCCGAGGTCGCGTGCGTGCCGCACGAAGCGCAGCACGTGAACGTCCTTCGCGCCGTACTGCCGGTAGCCCGCCTCGGTGCGGCTCGCCCCGGGCAGCAGGCCCACCGACTCGTAGTGCCGGATCATCTTCGCGGAAACGCCCGAGGCCTTCGCCGCGTCGCCGATGTTCATCGCCTTGTCGTCCACGCCGTCACTCCTTCCGTGCATCCGCCGACGCCCGCCACCGCCGCAGCAGCAGCGCGTTGCCCACCACACTGACGCTGCTGAGCGCCATCGCGCCGCCCGCCACCACCGGGCTCAGCAGCCCGAACGCGGCCAGCGGGATGCCCACCACGTTGTAGACGAACGCCCAGAACAGGCCGCGCCGGATCGTCGCGTAGGTGCGGCGCGAGACGTCGAGTGCGTCGGCGACCAGCCGCACGTCGCCTCGCATCAGCGTGAGGCCCGCCGTTTCCATCGCGACGTCGGTGCCGGTGGCCATCGCGATGCCCACGTCGGCCGCGGCCAGGGCCGGCGCGTCGTTGATGCCGTCGCCCACCATCGCCACCACCTGCCCCTCCGCGCGCAGCGCCTGCACCGCGGCGGCCTTGTCGGCCGGCAGCACCTCGGCGCGCACGGTGTCGATGCCCAGCTGCCGGGCCACCGCCTCGGCGCTGCCGCGGTTGTCACCGGAGAGCATCACGGTGCGGATGCCCAGGTCGTGCAGGCGGCGCACCGCGGCGGGAGCCGTCGCCTTCAGCGCGTCGCCGAAGGCCAGCAGACCGAGCACGGTCGTGGCGTCTGCATCGCGGCGCAGCAGCCAGGAGACCGTGCGGCCCTCGCCCGCCAGCCGCTCGGCCTCGGCCGCGAGCGAGCCGGCGTCCGCGCCCAGTTCGTTCAGCAGCCGGCTGCTGCCGAGGGCCAGCCGCGCCCCGTCCACCCGCGCTTCGACCCCGCGGCCGGGCAAGGCACTCGCCTCGACGGCTTCCGGCACCGCCATCCCCTCGGCCCGGCCCGCCACGGCCACCGCGAGCGGGTGGCTGCTCGACCGCTGCAGCGCGGCCGACAGCCGCACCACCTCGTCCACGCGCTGTCCCGGCGCGGGTACCACGGCCACCACCGCCGGTCGCCCCTCGGTCAGCGTGCCGGTCTTGTCGAAGGCCACCGTGGTGACGTTGCGGGCCACCTCCAGCGCGTCCGCGTCCTGGATCAGGATGCCGTGGCGCGCCGCGACGCCCGTGCCGGCCATGATCGCCGTGGGCGTGGCCAGTCCGAGCGCGCAGGGACAGGCGATGACGAGCACGGTCACCGCATTGATCAGCGCCTGCTCCCAGTCCCCCGACGCCACGAGCCAGCCCGCCAGCGTGACGAGGGCGATGACGAGCACCACCGGCACGAACACCGCGCTCACGCGGTCGACGAGGCGCTGGATGGGCGCCTTCCCGGCCTGGGCCGATTCGACGAGGCGGATGATGCGTGCGAGCGTGGTCTCGGCACCCACGGCCAGCGTGCGCACCGTCAGCACCCCCTCGGCGTTGACGGCGCCGCCGGTGACCCGGTCGCCCTCGCCCTTCGCCACCGGCAGGCTCTCGCCGGTCAGGGCCGATTCGTCGACGTGGCTGCTGCCCGCGACCACCTCGCCGTCCACCGCGATGCGCTCGCCCGGGCGCACCCGCACGAGGTCGCCCACGGCGAGCTGGCCCACGGGCACGTCCACCTCGGTGCCGCCGCGCACGACGCGGGCCGTCGCCGGCCGCAGCGCGTTCAGCGCGCGGATGGCCTCGGTGGTGCGCCGCTTCGCACGCCCTTCCAGCCACTTGCCCAGCAGCACGAGCGTGACCACCGCAGCCGACGCCTCGAAGTAGAGGTGCTCGTGCCCGGGGTGCCGGAACATCAGGTACACCGACAGCCCGAAGGCCGCCGAGGTGCCCAGCGCGACCAGCAGGTCCATGTTTCCGGCCCCGGCCCGCACCGCCTTCCAACCGGCGCGGTAGAAGCGGGCGCCGAAGAAGAACTGCACGGGCGCGGCCACGCCCAGCTGCACCCAGGCCGACGGCATCCACGACACCCCCGCGAGCGACAGCACCATGGGCGCGACGAGCGGCAACGTCAGCAGCGCGCTCAGCACGACGTGCCAGCCGGCCGAGTGATCCGCCTCCGGCGCGGGCTGCTCCACGCCGCTCGCGGTGTAGCCCGACTTCTCGACGGCCGCGGTCAGCTCGGCCAGCGGCAGCCCCGCGCGAGCCTGGACGGTGGCCGTCTCCGTCGCGAGGTTGACCGAGGCCGACGTGACACCGGGCACCTTCATCAGGGCCTTTTCGACACGCGAGACACACGATGCGCAGCTCATGCCGCCGATGCGGAGCTGCACGCCAGGGAGGGTGTGGGAGGTGGTCATGGGATCAGCTTGAGGCTTCCCATTGTGTCAAGGTCAAGCCCTTCATGCCGCGGCGACTGCCAATGGGCCGCACAATGCGCTTGACCTTGACACCATGGCAAGGACCACACTGGTGTCCTCAACGAAGCCTTCCACCATGATCACCTTCCAAGTCCAGGACATGACCTGCGGCCACTGCGTCGCCACCCTCACCCGCGCCGTGACGGCCGCCGACCCCGGCGCCACCGTGACGGTGGACCTCGCCACGCACCGCGTCGGCATCGAACCGGTGCGTGCCGACGGCCCGGCGCTCGCCCGTGCGATCGAGGAGGCCGGCTACACGCCCGTCGCCCTCGGCGGTTGACGACATTCCCCTCCCCGCGCCCCCTCCTCCGCGTTGCTTGACAGACGCGGTCCCGGCCCGTTGAATCGCCGGGACCGGCGTGTGCCGGAGGGGAGCAGAGGTCCTGAACCGCAGTACCGATCCACCGCCGCGATCGACGACCGCCCGGCACTGGGGCCTCGCCCTATGCCTGCTGGCCCTCCACGGCCCGGCCAGCGCGGCGATCGGCCTGCCCTCGTTCCTGCGCCCGTCGGCCCCGGCGCCGGCCGCGTCGGCGGCCTCGTCGCCGTCCGACAACATCATCTCCCTCGGCGACATCGTCGACGCACTGGGCACCCTCGACGCGCTCGGCGCCCGCGCGAACCAGGCGCAGGAGGCCGGCGAACGCGTCAAGTCGATCGCCCCCTTCATCGCCCAACAGGAAGAGGCGATGAACACGGCCGTGGCCGACCTGTCCCGCGCAGGGCTGCGCCAGGCGACGAGCGAACGGCTGGTCGACCTCGACACCCAGATCCTCGGCCGCCAGGGAAAGCTCGACGACCAGATCGAGCGGCTGAAGGACGACACCCGCACGCTCGAGACCCTGCTGAACGACCTGCGGCGCGAGCGCGCGCTGTGGATCTTCCGGGCGGAGGCGGCCCGCAGCCGCGAAGCCGCGCCCGAGTTCCTCGCCCGGGTGGACGACGCGCCGAAGGACCTGGACACGCTCGCCGCCCAGGTGCGCCCGCTGCGCGACGAGACCGTGGCCCTGCTCGAGCGGGCCGTGCGGCTGCGCTCCCACAGCCACGACCTGCGCGAGGAACTGCGCACCCGGCGCAGCCGCATCGAGACCCGCCTGCGCGAAGCCGAGGAGGAGCCGCTGTGGACGCTGCTGGGCGGCGGCCGGCGCGACATCTTCGAGTTCTTCAACGAAGTGAAGACCGAGTGGCGATCGATCTTCGCCTACTTCGCCGCCCAGGGCCCCCGCCTGGCGCTGCTGCTGGTCGTGCTGTTCGGCGGCAGCTTCGGGGCGATGCGGGTCGCCCGCAAGGCGCTGGCGGAGACGACGCTCACGAGTTCGGTGGACGCCTCGCGGGCGCTGCGCGTGCTCGACCGTTCGGGCTGGGCCGCCCTGCTGCTCGGGCTGCTGGGCACCCTGCTGCTCGCGCCCCGCGGGCCCTTCGCGTTCTACGACCTGGTCTGGCTCTTCGTGCCGATCCCCGCCGCCGTGCTGACCCTCGCGGCGATCGGCACCTCGTGGCGCACCACGGTGTTCGCGGTGGCCGGCGCCCTGTTGCTGCTGCCATTCCGCTCCGTCCTCGAACTGCTGCCGGTGATCGACCGGCTGGTGGCGCTCGCCCAGTGCGCGGCCGTCATCGCCGCCGCCGGATGGGACCTCCGCCGGGCCCACCGCGCGAGCCTGCCGGCGCCGCTGCGGCCCACCCGGGTCCACCTCGTGCTGCTGGTCATCGTGCTGCTGCTCGTGGCCTCCGCGTACGCGGTGGTCATCGGCCACGTGGGGGTCGCACGCACCCTGCGCAACGGGGTGCTGGTCACGCTGGGGGTGGCGATGGTCACGATGGCCGCCTACCAGACCCTGCTGGGCCTCGGACTGATCGCACTGGGCAGCCGGTGGTTCGCGGGGTCGCGCGCCGTGCAGCGCCGCCGGGACGTGCTCGAGCGCGCGTGGCGCACGGTGCTGCGCTGGGGCGGCTGGGCACTGATGCTCGCCGCGCCGGTCTTCGCATTCGGGGTGGCCGCGCGGGCGCCCGTCGTCATCCAGGACGTGCTGGCTTCCCGCCTGACGGTGGGTGAAACCGGCATCGCCGTGGGATCGCTGGCCTCCGCGGCGGGCTGCCTGCTGGTGACCTGGCTCATCGTCAAGGTGATCCGCTTCCTGCTGGAGGACGAGGTGCTGCCCCGGCTGAACCTCGGCCAGGGCCTGCCGTTCGCGATCTCGGCGCTGACGCGCTACGCGGTGGCGGTCGTGGGCCTCTTCTTCGCCTTCGCGGCGGCGGGCCTCGACCTCTCCAAGATGGCGCTGCTCGTGGGCGCCGTGGGCGTGGGCATCGGCTTCGGCATGCAGAACATCATCAACAACTTCGTCTCGGGCCTCGTGCTGCTGGTGGAGCGGCCGATGCACGTGGGCGACCTCGTCGAGACCCCCACCGCCACGGGCTTCGTGCAGCGCATCGGCTTCCGCGCCAGCACCATCCGCACCACCGACGGCGCGGACATCGTGGTGCCGAACGGCGACCTGCTGTCGAAGGAGCTGCTCAACTGGACGCTCTCGAGCCGGGAGCGGCGCATCGGCATCGACGTGGGCGTGGCCTACGGCACGGACGCCGACAAGGTGATCGAGATGCTCACGGAGGTGGCCACCGTGCACCCGGCCGTGCTGGTGAACCCGCCGCCGTTCGCCCTGTTCATCGGCTTCGGCGAGCAAACGCTCAACTTCCGGCTGCGCGCCTGGGTGGGGGACGCCACCGAGGCCGGGGCCATCGAGAGCGACGTGCGCGGGCGGGTGCTCAAGCGGCTGATCGACGCCGGCGTCACCATCCCGCTGCCCCAGCGGGAAGTGAGGCTGAAGGACCCGGCCGGGACCGGCAAGCCGTCACTGCCGGCGCCCTGACGGCGGTGCCGTCAGGTCAGACGAGGAACCAGGGCGCCACCGCGGCCACGGCCAGCGCCACCCCGACCAGCAGCGCGGCGACGCGGCGTTCGCTTCGCTCCGCGCAGGAGGACATGGGCTCCTGCAGGTGCTGCGCATCGCGCAGGGCATCGACCGGAAGGGTCAGGAGAGACATGGGATTCATGGGGCACCTCGGCTGGACGCCGAAGGACGCCACAACGATGCCAGTGTCTCGCTTCCGTGTTTCATGCGTGCGTCGAAAAGAACCGTTTCCGTGTTTCATTTGCTGCACCGATCGCCCGGAACCCCGATGAACAGCCGCTTCCCGGCCATCGGGGGGTGCCATCGCCGACCGCCGGACGGCCCCGTCGCAAACCGGTGACACGAACTGCCGGTATCGTCGAGGCCTCATGCGCCCGCTTTCCTTCCCCGCCTCACCCGCCCGCCTCCTCGGCGCCGTCCTGCTGGCCGCGCTGGCCGGCTGCAGCACCCCCGCCCCGGTCAACCCGCCCATCGCGCAGGTCTCCCCCGACAGCGGCTATCGGGCCGCGCGGCTGCTGCGCTCCGAAACCGCCCGTGTCAACGACCCGCACACCCTCGTGATGCTGGCGTTCTCCGGCGGTGGCACACGCGCCGCGGCGCTGTCGTACGGCGTGCTGGAGGAGCTCCGCCGCACGCGCATCACCCTCGGCGGCGTCGAACACGCGGCCCTCGACCAGGTCGACGTGATCACGGGTGTGTCGGGCGGCAGCTTCACCGCGCTGTCGTACGCCTTGCTGGGGGACCGGCTGTTCACCGAGTTCGAGCCCCGCTTCCTCAAGCGCGACGTGCAGGGCGAGCTGCTGTCCCGCACGTTGAGCCCGTCGTCGTGGGGGCGCCTGGCCAGTGCGGCCTATGGCCGCTCGGAGCTGGCGGCCGACTACTACGACGAGATCCTCTTCGGCGGCGCCACCTACGACGACCTGCTGAAGATCGACACGCCGCTCGCCATCGTCACGGGCACCGACCTGTCGACCGGCGCCCGCTTCGAGTTCACCCAGGACCACTTCGACCTGATCTGCTCCGACCTGGGCAAGGTGCGCCTCGCCCGGGCCGCGGCCACGTCGTCGGCCGTGCCGGTGGTGCTGACCCCGGTCACCTACCGCAACTACGGCGGCCAGTGCCAGGCGCCCCACCCGGCCTGGGTCGCGGACGTGGCCCGGATGGACAAGCCCAACCGCCCGGCCGGCCGGGCGCTGCTGCGCTACCGCGACATCCAGTCCCTCGAGGACAGCGCCAACCGCCCGTACCTGCACATCGTCGACGGCGGCGTCTCCGACAACCTGGGCCTGCGCGGCATGCTGGAGGCATTCGAGGAGATCGAGGCCAGCCCGCGCTTCCAGGAGGCGATCGACTTCCAGTCGCTGCGGCACATCGTGGTCATCGCCGTGAACTCGCGGTCGGCACCCAGCACCGACTGGGACCGCAGTCCCACCCCGCCCGGCCTCGTGGCCGAGCTGCTGCAGTCGTCGAGCGTGCCCATCGACCACTTCTCGTACGAGTCGGTCGAGCTGCTGAAGGACATCGCCTACCGCTGGGCCCAGGTGCGCAAGCTGAAGATCGCCGAGGCGCAGCTCGCCGGGATGTCGAAGCCCGCGGCCGAGGCCTCGGTGCCGAACCTCTCGTTCGACACCATCGACATCAGCTTCGACGCCCTCACCGACGAAACCGAACGCACGTACTTCATGAACCTGCCCACGTCCTTCAGCCTGCCCGACGAGGCCGTCGACCGGCTGCGCGACCTGGCCGGACGGCTGCTGCGCGAATCGCCGAAGGTGCAGGCGCTGCTGCGCCAGATCGACCGCGCGAACGCCCCCCGCTGATCAGATCAGATCACCCCGTGCGGTCGGTGCGCACCGCCAGCACCACCGACGTGGTGGTCTTCGTGACCCCGTCGATCTCGCCGATCTCGTCGAGCAACGCGTCCAGCCGCGACATCGAGTCGGCCCGCAGCTGCGCGATGTAGTCGAACTCGCCGCTCACCGAACTCAGCTGGCGCAGCTCGGGCAGCCGCGACAGGCGCCGCGTGACCTCGCGCGCCGACTTGGGGCTGATCGTGACACCCACGTAGGCCGACACCCCGCGGTCGGTCACGTCCTGCCCCAGCCGCACCGTGTAGCCCACGATGACCCCGTCCCGCTCGAGCCGGGCGAGGCGCGCGAGCACCGTGGTGCGAGCCACGCCGAGGCGGCGCGCGAGGTTGGCGGTGCTCTCGCGGGCGTTGGCCTGCAGCAGCGCGAGCAGGTCGCGGTCGAGTTGATCCTTCACGAACGGCATTGCGGTGGGCTCGGCCATGGCGTTTCTCCGACATTTCGACGCTTTGCATCGTAGAGCGCGACATTCCGTCCGGCAAGCCATCGATCCCGACGAACTCGCGCTACCAATCGTCGAAGGGTGTTCCTAGACTGGATTGCAGGTCCAACCCCTTCCGGAGAATCAAAATGCGTGTCGTGCTGCTGGGTGCAGGTCACATCGGTCAGGTCATCACCCGCCTGCTCGCCGACAGCGGCGACTACACCGTGACGGTGGCGGACCGCAGCGCCGAGGCGCTGTCGAGGCTGCCCGAGGGCGTGGCCACGCGGGTGGTCGACACGTCGGACGCCCGCCAGCTGCTGGGCGTGCTGCGCGGCCACGATGCGGTGGTCAACGCGCTGCCCTACCACCTGGCCACGCTCGCCGCCACGCAGGCCCGCGAGGCGGGCTGCCACTACTTCGACCTGACCGAGGACGTGGCCGCCACCCGGGCGATCAAGCAGCTCGCGGACGGCGCGCCCACCGCGTTCATGCCGCAGTGCGGCCTCGCGCCCGGCTTCGTCGGCATCGTGGCCCACCACCTCGCGCGCCAGTTCGACACGCTGCACGACGTGAAGATGCGAGTGGGCGCCCTGCCCGCCTTCCCCACCAACGCGCTGAAGTACAACCTGACCTGGAGCGTCGACGGGCTGATCAACGAATACTGCCACCCGTGCGAGGCCATCCGCGACGGCCGTTCGCTCGAGATGCTGCCGCTCGAAGGACTCGAGCACTTCTCGCTCGACGGCGTCGAGTACGAGGCGTTCAATACGTCCGGCGGCCTCGGCACGCTGTGCGAGACGCTCGACGGCCGCGTGCGCACGCTCGACTACAAGTCGGTGCGCTACCCCGGCCACCGCGACCTGATGAAGCTGCTGCTCGAGGAGCTGCAATTGAAGGACGACCCGGACACGCTGAAGGCGATGCTGCGCAAGTCGGTGCCCAGCACCATGCAGGACGTCGTGCTGGTGTTCGTCACCGCCAGCGGCCTGCGCCACGGCACGCTGGTGCAGGACGTGTTCGCCCGCAAGGTGTTCGCCGACCGCGACGAGACCCGGCCGCTGTCGGCCATCCAGATCACCACCGCCGCCGGCATCTGCGCCGCGCTCGACCTCTTCCGCGAGGGGCGGCTGCCCCAGCGCGGGTTCATCCGCCAGGAACAGGTCGCGCTGCCCGAGTTCCTCGCGAACCGGTTCGGCCGCGCCTACCAGCAGTCGCGCCACATCGAATCGATCGGCTGACACCCCAGGGAGACCGCCATGACCCACCTCGCCCACGACCTGCTCTCGGCCCTCGGCGTTTCCCTCCCCGACGGAGGCGACCTGCCCGTCCACTCGCCCATCGACGGCGCCCGCCTCGCCACGCTGCGGTCCGCCTCGGCCGACGACCTGCGCGCGGCCATCGCCACGGCACACCGCGCCTTCCTCGCCTGGCGCGACGTGCCCGCCCCGCGGCGCGGCGAACTCGTGCGGCTGCTGGGCGACGAGCTGCGCCGCCACAAGGCGGAGCTGGGCCGGCTCGTGTCCATCGAGACCGGCAAGATCCTGAGCGAGGGCGAAGGCGAGGTGCAGGAGATGGTCGACATCTGCGACTTCGCGACCGGCCTGTCACGGCAGCTTCACGGCCTCACCATTGCGTCCGAACGCCCGGGGCACCGGATGATGGAGCAGTGGCACCCGCTCGGCGTGGTGGGCGTGATCAGCGCCTTCAACTTCCCCGTGGCCGTGTGGGCCTGGAACGCCGCGCTGGCGCTCGTGTGCGGCGACCCGGTCGTCTGGAAGCCCTCGGAGAAGACCCCGCTCACGGCGCTGGCCACGCAGTCGCTGCTGGCGCGCGCCCTCGCCCGCTTCGGCAGCGACGCGCCCGAAGGCCTGTCGCACGTGCTCGTCGGGGGCGCGGCGCTGGGCGAGGTGCTGGCGGACGACCCGCGCGTGGCGCTCGTCTCGGCGACGGGCAGCACCCGCATGGGCCGCCTCGTGGCGCCCCGCGTGGCAGCGCGCTTCGGGCGGACACTGCTCGAACTGGGCGGCAACAACGCCGTCATCGTGGCCCCCTCGGCCGACCTCGACCTCGCGGTGCGCGGTCTCGTGTTCGGCGCCTACGGCACGGCCGGCCAGCGCTGCACCACCACGCGGCGGCTCTTCGTGCACGAGTCCGTGGCCGACGCGCTGCTCGCGCGCCTCGACCGCGCCCGCGCGAGCCTGCCCATCGGCGACCCGCTCGCCGCCGGCACGCTCGTGGGCCCGCTGATCGACGAAGCCGCGTTCGGCCGCATGCAGGCGGCGCTGTCGCGGGCCCGGGGCGACGGCGGCGAGGTGAGCGGCGGCCGCCGCGTGCTCGCCGACCGGCATCCCGACGCCTGGTACGCCGAACCGGCGCTCGTGCGCATGCCCGGGCAGACGGCGGTGGTGCGCGAGGAGACCTTCGCCCCGATCCTCCACGCGATGCGCTACCGCGACTTCGACGAGGCCCTCGCGCTGCAGAACGACGTGCCCCAGGGCCTGTCGTCCGCGGTGTTCACGAACGACCTGCGCGAGGCCGAGGCCTTCCTGGCCGCGGGCGGCTCCGACTGCGGCATCGCCAACGTCAACATCGGCACGTCGGGCGCCGAGATCGGCGGGGCGTTCGGGGGAGAGAAGGAGACGGGCGGCGGCCGCGAGTCGGGCTCGGACGCCTGGCGCCACTACATGCGCCGCGCCACCAACACGGTCAACCGCTCGCGCGCGCTGCCGCTCGCGCAGGGCGTTCGCTTCGACGTGTGATCAGGCGGCGTAGAAGCCGAGGAACAGGTCGACGCTGTCGGACAGCACCTGCTGCTGCCGTGCCGGGTCCAGCGGCGGCTGTCCCATCGCCAGCTGCGGCCAGAACGCAAACGACTTGATCAGGCCCTGCAGCTGCTGCGCGGCATAGACCGGGTCGACCCCGGCGCGCAGCCGGCCGTCGCGCTGGGCCTCGCGCACCCAGGTGGCGAGGCCCTCCTCCTTTTCGGGCAGGCGCGCCACCATGTCCTGCGCCCGCTCGGGCGTGTGCATCATCTCGGCCATCGCCACGCGCGACAGGTCGATGAAGCTCGGGTCGTTGAGCAGCTGCATCTTCTGGCCGAGGAGTTCCAGCAGCTGCGCCCGCAGCGGCTGCTTCGGCGCGTACGCCACCCCGGCGAGCCCCTGGCTGCGTTCCCACAGCTGCGCCAGGATCGCGGCGAACAGCTCGTCCTTGCTCGGGAAGTGGTTGTAGACGGTGCGCTTGGACACCTCCGCCGCCGCCGCGATGCGGTCCATGCTGGTGCCGGCGAACCCGTGTTCGCGGAACTCGGCGATGGCGGCGACCACGATGGCGTCGCGCTTGCGGTCGGTGAGGCGGGTGGGCACGGGTTGTGAACTCATACCCGAATTTTACACTGCGCAGTTTACTTTTTCCAAAAGCGCACTACACTGTGCAGTGTACTTTTGATGAAGGCACGCCATGTTGAGCCGCTTGCCCCGGATCGCCCTCTACCTCTTCTTCTTCACCGCCCTCACCGCCATGACCTGCACCCTCCTCGCCCGAGCCGCCGTCCCGGCGGCCTCCCGTGCCACGTCGCCGCAGTACGCGGACGGCAAGTTCCACAACGTCGTCCCCCACGAGGACCGCGGCTTCTTCAAGACGCTGGAGATCATGTGGCGCGTGCTCACCACGAAGCGCACCGACGCCACGCCGAGCAAGCCCATCCCGGTGCTGGCCCTGACCCGCGCCGATCTCGTCAACGCCCCCGACCGCAGCCTGTGGCGCCTGGGCCATTCGACGATGCTGCTCAAGCTCGACGGGAAGTTCTTCCTGACCGACCCGGTGTTCTCGGAACGCGCGTCGCCCATGTCCTTCGCAGGCCCGAAGCGTTTCCACGCGCCGCCGCTGCGCATCGAGGACCTGCCCGACATCGAGGCCGTCGTCCTGTCGCACGACCACTACGACCACCTGGACCACGACGCGGTGCTGGCCCTCGCGCCGAAGGTCGGCCAGTTCCTCACGCCGCTGGGCGTGGGCGACCGGCTCGTCGAATGGGGCGTGCCCGCCGCGAAGGTGCAGCAGTTCGACTGGTGGCAAGGCACGTCCATCGGCGGCGTGCGTTTCGTCGCCACGCCGGCCCAGCACTTCTCGGGCCGCAGCCTGAGCGACCGGAACACCACGCTGTGGGCCTCGTGGGTGATGATGACCGACGACACCCGCATCTTCTTCAGCGGCGACACCGGCTACCACGCCGGGTTCAAGACCATCGGCGAACGTTTCGGCCCCTTCGACCTGACGATGATCGAGACCGGCGCCTACGATGCCCAGTGGCCCGACGTGCACATGCAGCCCGAGCAGAGCCTGCAGGCGCACCTCGACGTGAACGGCAAGGTGATGATGCCCATCCACAACGGCACCTTCGACCTCGCGCTGCACCCGTGGACGGAACCCTTCGAGCGCATCACCGCGCTGGCCGAGGCCGCGAAGGTGCCGCTGACGGCGCCGCAGATGGGCGAACGGCTGGACGTGCTGGCGCCCTCGCCCTCCACCCACTGGTGGCGTTGATCAGAACACCACGCCGGCCGACAGGATCACGTTCGCATACGGCGTGAACTCGCCGGTGCGCACGATGGCCCGCGCGCCCGCCGAGCGGGCCTTGAAGGTGGCGTGGTCGACGTGGGCCAGCGGGATGGCGTCGAGCCGCGCGCGCAACCTGCCTGCCAGCGCCGGGGACCGGTCGAGCATCTCGCCCGCCGCCACGGCGTGTTCCACCTGCAACTCCGAGAGCACCGCCACCAGCACCTGATCGAACGACGGCACACCGCCGCTCACCGCGAGGTCGATGCAGCGGGTGCCGGGCGGCACCGGCAGGCCGGCGTCCGCGATCACGAGCTGGTCGCCATGCCCCATCGCCGCGATCAGCTGAGACAGCTCGGCGTTCAGCAGCATCGTCTTTTTCATGGGTTCCCCACTTCGTGGCGGTACGGCATGCCGCCCACCGCACCCGGCCGCGTCACGCTGAGCGCGGCGGCCTTCTGGGCGAACGCAGCCGCGGCCGCGACGGAGGCGCCTTCGACCCGCGCCACAGCGAAGGCGCCGATGAAGGTGTCGCCGGCGCCGGTGGTGTCCACGACCGGGCCCGTGGCCGGTGCCGGGACCCGCTGGACGAGCCCGTCCGAGTCGATCTGCAGCCCGTCGGCGCCGAGCGTCAGCAGCACGGTGGCCGGGCCCAGCGCGCGCAGCCGTGCGGCGGCAGCGGTCGGGTCGAGGTCGGCCCCCACGAGCAAGGCCGCCTCGGTCTCGTTCGGCACCAGCACGTCCACGTCCGCCAGCAGCGCCACGGGCAAGGCCTGCGCCGGCGCCGGGTTGAGCAGCACCGGCACGCCGGCCGCGCGGGCGCGGCCGATCGCGTGCCGCACCACGTCCAGCGGGGATTCCAGCTGGCACACGAACAGGGCCGCGCCCTCGAACAGCGACGCCGCGGCATCGACGTGCTCCGTGGTCAGCGCCGCATTGGCCCCGGCCGCGAGCGCGATGCTGTTCTGGCCCGCGTCGTCCACCAGGATCATCGCGACGCCGGTGGCGGTGCCCGCCACGACGTGCAGGTGCGTGGCGTCGACGCCCTCGCCCGCCAGCACGAACTGCGCGGAGCGGCCGAAGTCGTCGTCGCCCACGCAGCCGATGAACGCGACGGAGGCGCCCAGCCGCGCCGCGGCGATGGCCTGGTTCGCGCCCTTGCCGCCGGGCAGCGTGCGGAAGTCGCGGCCGTGCACGGTCTCGCCGGGCAGCGGCAGCGCCGCGCAGCGCAGCACCAGGTCGGCGTTGACGCTGCCGAGCACGACGACCTGACCGTTCACCGCAACGCCTCCGGCACGGGCCCCGACGACTGGCGCACCAGCAGCGAGGGCTGGAGGATCGTGCGCTGCAGCGCGCGCGACGGGTCGGCGATGCGTTCGAGCAGCAGCTGCGCCGCGAGCTGCCCCGTCTGGTGCTTGGGCTGCACCACGCTCGTGAGCGGCGGGTTGCTGTGGGCCGCGAGCGCGATGTCGTCGAAGCCCACCACCGACACGTCCTGCGGGATGCGCAGCCCGCGCTGGGCGGCCGCGCAGATCGCGCCGATGGCCATCAGGTCGTTCGACGCGAACACCGCGGTGGGACGGCGGGCCGAGTCGAGCAGCGAAGTCATCGCGGCCAGGCCGCCGGCGCTCGTGAAGTCGGCGCCACGGATCAGGCGATCGTCCACCGTGACGCCGGCCTCGCCCAGCGCGCGGCGGTAGCCCTGCACCCGCTCGCGCGCGGACGACAGGCCGAGCGGCCCGGCGATGCAGCCGATGCGCCGGTGCCCGAGCTTGAGCAGGTGCTGCGTGGCGAGGAAGCCGCCCGCCTCGTGGTTCACCTCGACCAGGTCGGCCGCCAGGTCGTCGATCTCGCGGTCGACCACCACCTGCGGCATGCGCGCGGCGCGCAGCGTGTCGAGCAGCTCCACGTCGCTGCCGGAGGACATCACGATCAGGCCGTCCACCTGCTTCTCCGTGAGCAGGCGCACGTAGTTGCCCTGCTTGATCGGGTCGTCGTCGGAGTTGCAGAGGATGACGTTGAAGCCCGCCTCGTAGAACGTGTCCTCGATGCCGCGGATGATCTCGGCGAAGTACGGGTTCGAGCTGTTGGGGATCATCATCCCCACCGTGTGGGTGCGATTGCTCTTGAGGCTGCGGGCGAGCGCGCTGGGCACGTAGCGCAGCGCCTCGATGGCCTCCTGCACGCGCACGCGGGTGGCCTCGCTCACGAAGCGGGTGTCGTTGATGACGTGCGACACGGTGGCCACCGACACCTGGGCATGCTGGGCCACGTCCTTGATCGTGCTCATCGGGTCGGTCTCGTCGTTCTCGTTCGGGGTGCGGCCATCATCGGTCAGTCGGCCGCGCGGGTCAGGCGCGCGCGGTACACGTCGAGCACCACCGCCAGAATGATCACGAAACCCGTGACCATCTGCCGCAGGAAGTCGCTCATGCCGATCAGGATCAGCCCGTTGGCCAGCACACCGATGATGCAGGCACCCAGCAGCGTGCCCACGATGGAGCCGCGCCCGCCGCTCAGGCTCGTGCCGCCGATGATCACCGCCGCGATGGCGTTCAGTTCGAAGCCGATGCCCGAGATGGGGCTCGCGATGGTCAGGCGGGTCATGTAGATCACGGCCCCCACGCCCACCGCCGCGCCGCAGATCACGAACGCGGCGATCTTCACGGCCCGCACGCTGTGTCCGGCCAGGCGAACCGCCTCCTCGTTGTTGCCGATCGCATAGACGAGCCGGCCGAACACGGTGCGGTTCAGCACGAACCAGCCCACGGCCACGAGGGCCAGCGCCACCAGGAAGATCGCCGGCAGGCCCAGCACGGTGGCGCTGCCGAAGTCGTTGAACGCGTCGGGGAACTCGTAGATCGAGCGGGCCTGCGTCCACTGCAGCGCCGCGCCGCGCGCGATGTTGAGCATGCCGAGCGTCACGATGAACGACGGGATGGCCCAGTACGCCGAGATCGCGCCGTTGGCCAGGCCGCACACCGCGCCCACCGCCACGCTCGCGAGCAGCGCGAGCGCGATGGCCGGCCCGACCGACAGCCCCTCGAGCTTGAGCACCGTGCCGGCCACCACCGCGCAGAAGGCCATCACCGAACCCACCGACAGGTCGATGCCGCCGATCAGGATCACGAAGGTCATGCCCACGGCCAGGATCACGTTGATCGAGATCTGCGTGAAGATGTTGGTGATGTTCGTCGGCGTCAGGAAGATGGGCGACAGCATCGCGAACACGCCGACGAGCGCCACGAGGGCGACACCGATGCCGGCTTCGCGCAGCACGGCGCGTGTGCGGTGGCGCAGCGAGGTGCGGGACGGGGCCGCGAGGGAGTTGGAAGGGTTGCTCATGATTGAACCGTCGCGGTCTCGCGGACAGCGGCCCGCGTGTATTCCTGGTACGCCATCGCGAGGATGGCCTCTTCGTCGAACTGGGCGCGCGGCACCTCGCCGGTGATCACCCCGCGGCTCATCACCATCATCCGGTCGCACAGGCCCATCAGCTCGCGCAGGTCGGACGACACCACCAGCACGGCGAGGCCGCGCGCGGCCATGCGCTCGAGCAGCGCGTGGATCTCGGCCTTCGCGCCCACGTCGACGCCCCGCGTGGGTTCGTCGAGCAGCAGCACCTTCGGCTCGCGCAGCAGCCACTTGCCGAGCACCACCTTCTGCTGGTTGCCGCCGGACAGCTCGCGCACCGGCTGGTCGATGGACGCGAGCCGCACCTGCAGGTCGGCCACCATGCGGCGCGCGGCGTCGGCCTCGGCGCCGGCCTGCATCAGGCCCGATCGCGAGACGGCGGGGAGGTTCGCGAGCGAGACGTTCGCGCGGATCGGCATGTCGAGGATCAGGCCCTCGTCCTTCCGGTTCTCGGTGAGCAGGCAGATGCCTTCGGCGAGCGCGCGGTTCGGGGTGTCGGTGCGCACGGGGCGGCCGTCGCGGAACACCTGGCCGGCCACCGGCGGGTCGGCGCCGAAGATCGCGCGCACGGTTTCGGTCCGGCCCGAGCCCACGAGCCCAGCGAGGCCGACGATCTCGCCGTAGCGCAGGCTGAAGGACAGCGGCGTGGAACCGCGTTGCCCGCGGAAGCGCAGGCCCTCGACCCGCAGCGCGGGCTCGCGCGTGGTGTCGGGCACCGGGGCCTGGCGGGACGACGGGTCGGCGAGGTCGCGGCCCACCATCAGCCGCACGAGGTCGTCGGTGGTGGTGCCCGCGATGGGACGGGTGTCGACCTTGCGGCCGTTGCGCAGCACCGTGACCCGGTCGCACACGTCGAACAGTTCCTGCAGGTGGTGCGAGACGAACACCACGGTGACCCCGCGGTCGCGCAGCTGTCGGATCAGCTGCAGCAGCCGGTCGGTCTCGCGCGGCGTCAGCGTGGCCGTGGGCTCGTCCATGATGACGATGCGGCTGTCGCCCGAGAGCGCCTTCGCGATCTCGATCAGCTGGCGCTGCGCCATGCCGAGCGTGGCCACGCGGGTGGACGGGTCCAGGTCGTCGAGGCCCACGAGCGCGAGCAGCTCCGTCGCGCGGCGGCGCAGGGCGCCGCGGTCGAGCAGGCCCAGGCGCGTGCGCGGCAGGCGTTCGAACAGCAGGTTCTCGGCGACCGACAGCTCGTCGAGCATGTGCAGTTCCTGGTGCACCACGCGGATGCCCGCGCGCATCGCGTCGAGCGGGTTGTGCGGCGCGTACGGCTCGCCGAACAGCACCATGCGGCCGCTGTTCGCGCGGTCGGCGCCACACAGGATCTTGATGAGACTCGACTTCCCCGCGCCGTTTTCGCCGGCGAGCGCATGCACCTCGCCGCGCTGCAGCGTGAGGTCCACGCCGTCGAGCGCGAGCACGCCCGGATGGCGGCGCGTGATCCCGTGAAGTTCAAGGGCGGGTGCGAGGGCGGGGGTGTCGGCCATGATGGTTTCCGAAGCGGGCGGCCGGTGGGCCGCCCTGCCCTCGTCACTTCACGTTCTTCGCGGTCACGAGTTCGATCGGCGTCTTGACCCAGCCCTTCAGCGGCTGCTTGTCCTTGCGCGACTTGATCCCGTAGTCGATGGCGTTGGCGGCCATCTCGGAGCCGAACTGGTCGACGGTGGCGAGCACCTTGCCCTGCTTGATCAGCGGGCGGATGGCCGGGATGTTGTCGAAGCCCACCACCTTGATCTTGCCCGTCTTGCCGGCCGCGTCGATGGCCTTGGCCACGCCCACCGCCATCGAGTCGTTGGCGACCATCACGCCCTGGATGTCGGGGTTGGCGGTCAGGATGTTGGTGAACACCGCGTTGGCTTCCTCGGTCTCCCAGTGGGCGGTCTGCGAGGTCACGACCTTGAGCTTGCCGGCCTTCGCCGCGTCCTCGAAGCCGAGCTTGCGCTGCGTGGCGTTGTCGGCGCCGGGGTTGCCTTCGATGATCGCGATCTTCGCGCCCGGGCCCAGGGCCTTGGCGAGTTCGTCGCCGGCCATCTTCGCGCCGGCGCGGTTGTCGGGGCCCACGAAGGCCAGGTCGAGGCCGGCCTTCTTCAGTGCGGCGGCATCGAGCGCCACGTCGAAGTTCACCACCGTGATGCCGGCCTTCAGGGCCTTGGCGACGGGCGCCACCATCGCGCGCGAGTCGGCCGGGGCGATCACGATCACGTCGTACTTCTGCGTGATGAAGTTCTCCACCGCGGCGGTCTGGGCGTCGAAGTCGGTCTCGGACTGCATGCCCACGGCCTTCAGCTCGAAGTCGCCGCGCTTCTTCTCGTGGGCGATGGCGCCCTCGGTCATGTTCTTGAAGAACTCGTTCGCCAGCGACTTCATCACCAGGCCCACCCGCGGCTTGGCGGCCTGGGCGTGGACGGAAGAAACCAGCGCGGGGCCCGCGAGGACCAGGGCGGCGGCCACCGCGGCGGCGCGGCGGGAGAAACGGATCGTCATGTCATGTGCTCCTCAGGAGGTGGGTCGTGACCGGACGGCGTTTCGCAATGCTGGCCGGCGGAAGCAAACGTTTGCGTAAACGTTTACGTCGATCGGCATTTCAGTCCAACGGAGGGCGGGTGAACAGGGGGATTACCCGGACGCCAGGCCTCCGTCACCCCGGCGAATGCCGGGGCCCACTGCCCGCTCCGCGCGCTCCGGCACCGGTGGATCCCGGCGTTCGCCGGGATGACCCGTTGGGGCACCTCTCGTCCGCCTTTGTGGAACACTCGGGGCCGCCCTCCCCCACGCCAGCCCACCTTGTCCCGTTCCCTCCTCACCGACCTCTCCGTCTCCGCCACCGTGGCAGGCCTCGTCGCCGTGCTCGTCGGCTTCACGAGTTCGATCGCGCTGATCTTCGCGGCCACCCAGGCCCTCGGTGCCACGCCGTCGCAGACGGCCTCGTGGATCTGGGCGCTGGGCCTCGGCACCGGCCTCACGAGCCTCGGGCTGTCGCTCTGGTACCGCAAGCCGGTCCTCACGGCCTGGTCCACGCCGGGTGCGGCGCTCATCGCCGCGACGCAGGGCGTGCCGATGGCCGAGGCCGTGGGTGCCTTCATCGTCTGCGCGGTGCTGATCGTCGCCGTGGGCTACAGCGGCCTCTTCGAGCGGGCGATGGACCACATCCCGGTGGCCATCGCCTCCGCCCTGCTCGCCGGCGTGCTGGCCCGGTTCGCAATCGAGGCGGTGGTGGCGAGCCGCACGCAGCCGCTGATCGTGTTCGGCATGACGGGCGCGTTCCTCGCGGGGCGCCGCTGGTGGCCGCGGTACGCCGTGCCGGTCGTGCTGCTGGCCGGCATCGTGATCGCCGCGGTGTCGGGCCAGCTGCGGCCTGGTCCCGTGGCCTGGGGCTGGGCGCATCCGGAATGGACCACGCCCGAGTTCTCGGTGCGCGCACTCGTCGGCCTCGCACTGCCGCTGTTCCTCGTGACCATGGCCTCGCAGAACCTGCCCGGCGTGGCCGCGCAACGCACGGCGGGCTTCGACATCCCGGTGTCGCCCACGGTCGGTGCCACGGGCGTCGCCTCGCTGCTGCTCGCGCCGTTCGGGGGCTACGGGCTCAACCTCGCCGCCATCACGGCGGCCATCTGCCTCGGCCGCGAAGCCCACGAGGACCCGGCGCGGCGCTACACCGCCTCGGTGGCGGCCGGCGTGTTCTACATCGCGGTGGGCCTGGCCGGCGGCGCGGTGGCGGGCCTGCTGGCCGCGCTGCCGAAGGAACTCGTGATCGCGGTGGCCGGGCTCGCGCTGCTGAGCACCATCGGCAGCGGCCTCGCGAGCGCGCTGCGCGACGAACACCACCGCGACGCGGCGCTGCTGACCTTCCTCGTCACGCTGTCGGGCGTGAGTTTCCTCGGCATCGGCTCGGCGTTCTGGGGTGTGGTGGCAGGTGCCATCGCCTCACTCGCCACCGCCCGGCGCCGTCACGGCTGAGCGCCCAGGAGCCGCAGGCGTACCTGGCGCAGCCAGTCCTCCCGCGCCGCATCCCACGTGTAGAAGCCCTGCCCGCTCGCGCGGCCGCGCTCGCCGCGGTCCGTGCGGGCCTGCAGCACGTCGAGCACATCCTCTGTCTTGGCGAGCTCGGGCATCAGGTAGCGCGAGATCGTCAGGAACGTCTCGAGCCCGCCCACGTCGGCGCCTTCGAGCGGGCCGATGGCGGCGTACCGCTTGCCGATCGACAGCTTCATCACGCGGTCGATGGTCTCCGCGTCGGCCACGCCCTCGCGCAGCAGGTGCAGCGCCTCGCGCAGCACCGCGAACTGCAACCGGTTGCCGATGAAACCCGGCACCGCCTTCTTCAGCCGAACCGGCTCGCAGCCGGCCTGGCGCAGCAGCGATTCCACCCCGTCGAGCACGTCGGGCCGCGTCGTGGCGGTCGTCAGCACCTCGACCAGCGACACGATGTGCGGCGGGTTCCAGAAGTGCGCCACGAGGAACCGGTCGGGCCGGCCCAGCGGGCGGGCGAGGTCCTCCGGCGTGAACCCGCTGGTGGTGCTGGCGAGTGTGGCGCCGGGCGCGAGCACCGGCTCCAGCCGCGCGTACAGCGCGTGTTTCTCGGGCAGCACCTCGCGGATGGCCTCGAAGACGGTGCCGCAGTCCGCGAGCGCGGCGACGTCCCGTGTGACCGCGACCCGCGCCAGCACCTCGTGCGCCTCGGCTTCGCCGAGCGCCCGCGCGGCCACCAGCTCGTCGAGGATGGCCGCGCAGCGGGCCCGCACACGGCCCGCCGCGGCCTCGTCGGTCTCGAACACCCGCACCGCATGGCCCGCGGCCGCCATCTGCGTGGCGATGCCGCAGCCCATCAGCCCGCCGCCGGCCACGCCGATCCGAACCCGATCCGTCATGAGGGAGCACTCCTTGTCGATGAACCGACAAGGGTACCCGCTCAGCGCCGTTCGTAGACCGTGATGGTCACCCGGCCGAGGCCCGGCGTGATCGTGCCGACGTAGCTGCCGTTGTTCATCGCCGCGAACGCCCCGCCGGTCGGGGCTTCGAACGTCACCGCCGTGAGGTCCGCCGAACCGAAGTCGCCGCAGTTGCGCACGACGATCGTCTCGCCGTTGGCGGCCTTCAGCGTGTAGCGGGCCTCGACCTGCAGACCGCCCGACACCGTCAGCTGGTGGTCCGCGCCGCCGGGGTTCACCGAACCCGATCCGAACGAACCGCTGTAGGTGCCGCCGGTGATCGGGATGATGTTGCGGCGTCCGCGCTTGGTCGTGCCCACCGCCTGCGAGCTGCCGATGTTCACGCGTGCGACGAGCACCTGCGTGCCCTGCGCGGCCGATGCCGGTGCCACCGCGCAGTTGAAGGGCTGCTGCTTCAGCGCGGCGTCGGCCGGCACACGCGTCACGGGATCCGCGGAGTTCGGCGTCGCCGAGACCGCGTTCACCGACAGGCGGATGCCCGAGGCCGTGACCTCGCGGCGACCCACGTAGGTGCCGCTGTTGAGCCACTGCCACGTGCTGCTGGTCGGTGCCTCGAAGTCGGCGACGACCCGCTGGCCCGCGCCGTCGGCCACGCCGCACAGCCGCACGTAGATCAGCGTGCCGTCGGTGGCGCGCAGCGTGTAGCGCGACTCGTGTTCCTGCGCACCGCTGGGCAGCTGCAGGTCGAAGTCGAGCGAGCCGCTGAGCACCGTCCCCCCGAGCGACCCGCCCGACAGCGTGCCGCCCGTGGTGCGGATCACACGGCGCTGGCCGTACGGCGTGGCGCCGACGACGATGGGCGCGTCGGCCGCCAGCGTGGTGTTGAACACGGGCGTGCCGGACGCGGGGTCGGGGATGCCGCCGGGCAGGCCGCAGGTCCACGACGCATCGGGCACGATCGTGCCGGTGCGCGCCGGCGGCTCGGTGGACGTGGGCTCACCCTCCACGCGCACGCTGGCGACCGTGTACGACTCCAGCAGGCTGCTGGCGGCCACGGCGAACTGCAGGGTCACGCGGCCCGCGTTGTCGCCGAGGTCGAACGTGGCGGCGCCGCTCGCCGAACGCACGGACTCGAGCGTGCGCGACTGGCCGTTGACCACCGCCACGATCGTGCCGGCCTCGCCGGTGTCGAGCCCCGTGGTCGAGCGGTTCACGGTGACCTTCACCTGGCGGTGCCCCGCGGTGTCGATGGCAGCGCTGGTGAGCCGGCCCGGGCTCGAACCGCCGGAGAGGCGCGCGCCGGTGCTGCCGGTCGACACGCTGCCGGTCGCGCTGTACGACCCGAGGCCCGACGAGAACACCTGCTCCGCGAGCACCGCGGCCAGGGACGAGGACGAGTGGAAGGCCAGGGCGAGCACGGTGCAGGCCGGGGCCAGGAAACGGGTTTTCATCGAAGGAATTCCTCAAAGGGAAACGGGAAACGCCCTGGCCGTCGGGCCAGGGCGCACGTCAGGCCGCGAAGGCGCGGACTACCAGTTCTTCTGCTGCGAGACCCACTTGCCGGTGGTGAACGTGCCACCCGGCGTCAGGAAGCTCGCGCGGCGGTCGGTTTCCCCCGCGAGGTGCCAGCGCAGCCAGGCCACGATGCCGGGCAAGGCCTCGCGCGCCGCGTTGATGTGGGTCGCACCGGTGATCACCGAGAAGAACACCGGGGTCGTGGTCGCCGTGTAGTCGTTGCGGCAGTTCGGCGTGGCGGTGGTGTCCTCCGAGCCGCAGAAGTAGGCCGCGGGCTTGCGCAGGTTGCGCGAGCCCTGCCCGTCGAACGAGCCGCCCGCCACGTGGATCGTGGTGGACAGGCGCGGGTCGCTCGCGATCGCGAACGTGCCCACCGAACCGCGCGAGTGGCCGCCGGCCGCGATGCGGGTGGTGTCGATCTTCTGGTAGTACGGGCTCGCGGGCCGGCCGTTCTCGGCGATCAGCCAGTCGATGGCCGCCTTCATCTCGCTGCCGCTGCTGGTGGAGGTTTCCGAGTACACGATGAAGCCGTGCGAGGCGATGCGGCGCAGGTGGAAGTCGTACTCGCTCGGGCCGGTGCCCGCGCCCGGTCCCCAGACGAACACCGGGTGCTTCAGGCCGTTGGCGCCGAGCGTGCCCGGCCGCACGACCCAGCCGCTGCGGCCGGGGCCGGTGGCCGTGTCGGCGGTGGTGGCGAACGGCCCGTCGGCATCGACGCTGCTCACCGGCGGCAGCGTGCCCCCGCCGCCGGGTGGCGGGTCGCCCGCGCGCTGGCCCGACAGCACGACCTCGTCGACCGTGTAGCTCTCGAGCGCGCTGTTGGCCGACACCGCGAATCGCAGGCGCACGTCGGCCTGGTTCGACGCACTGTCCGGCAGCGCGATCGACGTGCTGCCCGACGCCGTGCGCGTGGACTCGAGCGTCGTGTAGGCGCCGCCGTTGACGGACACCGAGGCGGTGCCCGCCTCGCCGAGGTCGAGGCCGCTCGTGCTGCGCGTGAAGGTCAGCGTCAGCTTCGAGACGTTGGTGGTGGCGATGGGCCCCGACGTGATCACGCCCTTGCCCGATCCGATCGAGCCCGCGAGGCGGATGCCCGAGCTCGACGTGTAGACGCTGCCGGTCCCGGCGAACTGGCCGACGCCGTTGGTGAAGCGTTCCTCGAACACGACAGTCTGCGCGGCGGCCGCGGCCGACACGAGGGCCACGCCGATGCCGACCAGCAGCCTCCTGGTGAATGTGCTGTTCATCCTTGTCTCCTGTGGGTGTTGTGGTGGCAGGAGTCGTTTTGCCGTTCACGCCCGCCTGCCTCGGCGCGCGAGCAGACTCTAGGAACGCGGGGATGGCCCGTCTTTCAGGATCGTGCGGCGCGTGGCGCAAGAACCCCGGCCCGGATTCCCCCGTGTGGATCGGGTCGTCCTGCCGGGCAGGAACATCGGCGCCGACGTGTCGGCGGGTGGACCGCCGGTCATGCTGCAGAATGGGCGCCCTGCCTGACTGGACCCGAACCGGAAGCCCCCATGCGCGACGTGAACATCAAGGCCGTGACCTTCGGGGTGCTCGTGTCGCTCGCCGTGGTGCTGGTGCTCTCGGTCATCCTCTTCGCCATCTTCGGCGGACACCTGCTCGACACCGAGATGGGCGACGCCGAGTTCGAGGCCGCCGTGAACGCGCTGGTGCTCACCCCGGCCGTGATGTTCTGGACCTTCGCCGCGAGCGCGGTTGCCACCGTGCTCGGGGCTTTCACCACCACCCGCATCGCGCAGCGGGCGCTGTTCCCGAACATCGTCGCCTTCCTCGTGGTCTCGGTCGTGCTGAGCCTGCTGGTGTCCGACAACATCTACCCGCTGTGGGCCGAGGTGGTCAGCTATGTGCTGATGCTGCCCTCGGCGTACGCCGGCGTGTACCTCGCCAGCCGCCCGGGCGCGGGACGCCGGGGCTGACCGCCGCGCTTGCGCTCAGCGTGGAACAAGTGCTGGCAGCCACCGAGGCGAAGCTCGAGGTGGCCGAAGACGTCCGTGAGATGGCGCTCGGCTGAACGCCCCGGATCGCCTCCCGGGGGCCCTCAGTGGTCACTGCCGTTGCTGGCGTGGTGCGAGTGCAGGTACTCCTGCACGTCCACCGCGAGATCACCGGCGGCCTTCACGGCGGCACGCACATCCTCCGGCGTCACGCCGAACCGGGCGGCCCAGTGACGCACCGCCTCGTCGTCGATCACGTGGATGCGCTCGGGGTCATGGACGGGGTCAGGCATGGCGATCTCCTTCGGTGGGGTCGCCCACGACCGGCAAGCGACGTGCCCGTTCGCGGCATTCGCCGACCAGGGTCGCCTGCTGACGGATCGTGGGAAGAGGCGCCATACTCACCGTTTCACGGCAAAGGAACACGCCATGGAACACGACGAGGAGTACGGTCTGGACCTGTCGCGCGAAGACGTCGACGTGCTGCGGCGCATCGCCGAGAACGGGTGCGGCGGCCACGTGGGCCCCACCCTGGAACGGCTCGAGCGCCTGGGCTACCTCACGCACGCCGACCTGACCGGCGGCCGGCGGCTCACGGCGAAGGGCGAGATGACGGTCGCGCTGGTGCGCTGACGTCGGCCAGGCGCGGGCGCGAGGCGCCACCGTCGACCAGGAGATCCTCGTGAGCGGCTACGACTTCGAGCGCCCCTACCTCGAGCACGCGACGATGCAGCGTTGCGAGGCCCGCGACGACACCACCGCGGACGCCTACGGCCGCATCGTGCTGGCGGCCGAGTTGACCAACATGGACTACCAGCTGCGCTTCCAGCGCTTGAGCGGCACGCGGGCCATGAAGACGCCCCCGGTCGCGAAACAGGTGCTGGCGGGTCACCTCGTGGTCCGGCACCCCGGGCAGGCGGACGCGTACGAGACGTGGATGCCGGCGCATGTCTTCGTGGACCTCTACAGGCCGGCGAAGGTCTAGCCCGGTTCGATCCCCCGGAAACGAAAACAGGCGCCGAAGCGCCTGTTTTCCTAACGTTGGGTGGGGTGGCTGACGGGACTCGAACCCGCGACAACAGGAATCACAATCCTGGACTCTACCAACTGAGCTACAGCCACCGCAGTAAGCCAAGCATTATAGCCTGAGAAATCTCACTTCGACGCGACGGTGTCCGTGGTTTTTTCTTCGGCGGTGGCAGCCGGGGCCATGACCTTCACCTTGAAGCGCGATTTGAGGGCTTCGTAGTAGGCGTCGGACTCGGCCGCGCCCCAGGCCTGCGCGTACTGGGCGCTCGCCTGTTTCGGGTCGGCCACGACCGGATCGCGGCCCAGCACCTTGGTGATGCGCACCACGGCATAGCCCTGGTCGCCCAGATCCACGCCCACCACGGCCGGCAGCGACGCGGACGGCGCCTTCAGCGTGGCGTCGACCACGTCGCGCGGCAGGTCGCCCGGCTTGGCGCGCGACAGGGTCACGGCGGGCTTGTCGAACGCGGTGGCCGGCGCGGCCTTCGCGGCGGCGAGGCGGGCCTCGCCTTCCTTGCGGGCGAGTGCCGCGGCCTGCTGGGCCACGAGGCGGGCCTTCACCTGGTCGCGCACTTCGGCGAGCGGGCGCACGGCGGCCGGGCGGTAGGCGGTGACACGGGCGGCGGCCAGCTGGTTGGCCTTCGTCTCGACGGCTTCGGTGTTGCGCTTGTTCTGCAGCGAGTCGGACGAGAACAGCGCCTCCAGCAGCTTGGCCGAGGCGAGCGGGCCGTCGGCACCCTGCTGCGGCGTACGCAGCACGCCCTTGGCGGTCTTCACCTCGAGCTTGAGCTTCTCGGCCACGGGCTTCAGGCTGTCGGACTGTTCGTAGACGGTGTTCGTGAACTCGTTGGCCGCCTCGGAGTAGCGGGACTGGGCCAGCTGCTTCTTCACTTCGTCTTCCGCCTCGGCACGGACCGATTCGAAGCTGCGCACGTCGCCGCCCTTCACGGCCTGCAGCTGCAGGATGTAGAAGCCTTCGGGCGTGACGACCACGGGGCTGATCTCGTTGGGCTTGAGCGCGAACAGCGCGGTCTCGTAGGCCGGGTCGGTGTCGCCCTTCGCGATGAAGGTGTCGAGGTCACCGCCACGCTCGGCCGTGCCGGCGTCCTGCGAGTTCTTGCGGGCGACCTCGGCGAACGTGGCCGGGGCCTTCACGAGCTGGGCCTGCAGGGCCTCGGCCTTCGTGCGGGCGGCGGTGCGCTCGGCCTCGGGCGCGGACGTGCCGGCCTTGATCAGGATGTGGCGCACCTTGCGTTCCTCGGCCACGGTGTAGCGCTTGACGTTCTCGGTGTAGTACTTCTTCAGGTCGTCTTCGGAGACCGTGATGCCCTTCTTCACCGCGTCGAGGTCGAGCACGACGTACTCGATGTCGGCCTGCTCGATGGAGCGGAACTGGGCCTGGTGGGCGGCGTCCTTGTAGTAGGCCTCGATGTCGGCGTCGGTGGGGTTCACCTTCGTGGCATAGGCTTTGGCGTCGAAGCGCTCGACCTGCGCCTCGCGCTGCTGGAAGAGCGCGTCGAGGGCGGTGGACGTGGTGGCGTCGGGTGCGGTGACCGAACCGGTGAGACCCAGCGTGACCTGGCGCAGCGCCAGCATCTCGCGCATGCGCTGCTCGAGGCCCTTCACGGACATGCCCTGCGCGGCCACGGCCATCTCGAGGCGGGCGCGGTCGATGGTGCCGTCCGGGCCGCGGAACGGCGCGAACTGCGGGTCGTTGCGGTAGAAGGCCAGCAGGCGCTCGTCGCTCGTGTTGTAGCCGCCCTTGTCGGCCGCCGCGCGCATCACGCGCTCACGCACCAGCTCGTCGAGGGCCTGGCGCTTCATCTCGGGCGTTTCCAGCATGCGCAGGTCGACGTTCGGGGCCTGGGCGCGGAACTGCTCGATCTGCTGGCGGAACCACGCGTCCCATTCGCTCTGCTTGATGTCGTGGCCGTCGACCTTCGCCACCGCGTGGTTCGCGCCGTCACGCAGGTTGAAGTAGCTGTCGACACCGACCAGCACGAACGAGCCGATGATCAGAGGCACGAGCACGTACATCAGTACGCGCGAATAGGAGCGGATGGTTTCGAACATCAAGACCTCGAACGGTGGGCGTCATGTCGAAGGGGGCGGCCCCTTCTGTTGTTGTTGGCGCGGCGTCTTTCCAAATGCGACAAAGGCGAACCGGGGTTCGCCCGCGGTTCGCCTTCTTGCAGAGATACGCTTGTGTGCGGCAGGGAAAACTTTTTGATTTTAGTCTACTGGCGAGGGCCGCCTGGCAGAACCGGGTGTTGACCCGAGTGGTGGGTGCTGAGGGGCTCGAACCCCCGACCTACGCCTTGTAAGGGCGCCGCTCTACCAACTGAGCTAAGCACCCCGGAGAACAACAACATCAAACCAGACCGCACAGCGAGGGGACCCGACCGCTGCGCGGTGAATTCACCTGAAAGATCAGTTCAGCGCGTCCTTGAGGGCCTTGCCCGGACGGAACTTCGGCACCTTGGCGGCCTTGATCTTGATGGCGGCACCCGTGCGCGGGTTGCGGCCGGCGCGCGCGGCGCGCTTCGTGACGCTGAAGGTTCCGAAACCCACCAGCGAGACGCTGTTGTTTTTCTTGAGTGTTGATTTCACACCACCGATCAGGGCTTCCAGCGCGCGCGTTGCCGCAGCTTTCGAAATGTCGGCTTGCTTGGCAATGTGCTCAATCAATTCGGATTTGTTCACGTAGGTACCTCGTCTTTAAGGGTGTCTCACAACAAGTCGGGCGGATCTCGCGGGCCCCGAGGCCATCCGGTCCAGCATCAGGGCGGCTCGAACGATTACAGCCGTCGGCAAACCCAGTGTCAAGCGCGGAAGGGGCATTCTATGCGTAATCACTTGCATCCGCGGGCCCTGGCGGCACGCGCTTTCACGCTTGACAACGGGACTCACGCGGAGGTGTCCGGCCCTCTCGCCGGCGCCCTCACCACGAGCGCCACGGCCGCGGCGATCAGCACCATGCCGCACAGCATCACGGCCGTCAGGGGTTCCCCGAACAGCGCCCACGCCATCAGCGCGGTGCACGGCGGCACGAGGTACATGAGGCTCGTGACCTGCGTCGCCGCGCCACGCTGGATCAGCAGGTAGAGCAGCGAACTGCCGCCCACCGTGAGGCCCACCACCGACCACGCCATCGCACCGAGGAGGTGCGGGTGCGGATCGATCGCGCCGGCCTCGAACGGCACGAACGGCAACGTGACCACGAGGGCCGCGCACAGCTGGATCGCGTTCGCGGTACGCACATCGCACGGTTGCACATGCCGCTTCTGGTAGAGCGTGCCGGCGGTGATGCACAGCAGCGCGGCCAGCGCGAGCGCCAGGTTCCACGCCGTCACCTCGCCCGCGCCGAGCTTGTGCCACACCACGAGCAGCAGGCCCACGAGGCCGAGCACGAGGCCCGCCCACTGCCGCGGTGATACCCGGTGCGATTCACCCTGCCGGCTCAGCCACACCGCGGTGAGCACCGGCTGCAGGCCCACGAGCAGCGCGATGGTGCCCGCGCCCATGCCGAACCGCACCGCGGCCCACACGCCGCCGAGGTAGCCCGCATGCATCAGGATGCCGGTGACGGCGAGGTGGCCCCACTGCGCGCGGTCGCGCGGCCAGGCCGGGCGGGCCCAGGCGATCCACACGAGGAAACACAGGACCGACAGCGCGTAGCGCAGGCTCAGGAACGCGAGCGGCGGCGCATGCGGCATGCCGTAGCGCGCCACGATGAACCCCGTGCTCCACACCGGGATGAACACCGCGGGCATCGCGCGGACGAACCAGGACCCGCCGGACGAGGACATCGCGGCCGCGGCGTCAGCGCGCCTTGTCGCGGATCTCGGGCAGCGCCTTCTGCAGGTAGTACACCATCGACCAGATCGTCAGCACCGCGGAGATCCAGATCAGTACGGATCCCCACAACTGCGTATCGATCACGCCGAACAGCGTGCCGTGGTACAGCAGGAACGGGATGGCCGTCATCTGCACCGCGGTCTTGAGCTTGCCCACCATGTGCACGGCCACGCTGCGCGATGCGCCGATCTGGGCCATCCACTCGCGCAGCGCCGAGATGGCGATCTCGCGGCCGATGATGATCAAGGCGACGAGCGCATGCACGCGCCCCAGGTGCACGAGCACCAGCAACGCCGCGCACACGAGGAACTTGTCCGCGACCGGATCGAGGAACGCGCCGAACGACGACGTGAGCTTCATGCGCCGGGCGAGGTAGCCGTCGGCCCAGTCGGTCAGTGCGAACACGACGAAGAGGATCGTGGCGGTGATGTTGCGGACCGGCTCCGACAGCATCTCCAGGTAGAACACCCCGACGATCAGCGGAATGGCGACGATGCGCGCCCAGGTCAACAGGGTGGGAAGATTGAAAAACATGAGGGCATTGTGCCGAAGTTCTCCGGCACCGGCGGACCGCCGGTCAGTGATCGAGGGTGCGGGGCTTGAAGCGCAGGTCCTCCTGGAACAGGAACACCTCGACGAACTTCCACGGCTTGGGCAGGTGGCTCACGTCGCCGAACGGTGCCGCGCGGTGTACCGCGTCGATGGCCATCTGGGTGGTCTCGGGGGCCTGGCCGGGGTAGCGCAGGACCGTGATGCGACGTACCGAGCCGTTGCCGTTCAGCTCGATCTCGAGCACGGGGATGGCGAGCAGCTCGTCGGGCGGATCGGTGTCGTACGTGCCGTTCGGGTTGGCCTCGACGAGGCGCAACGCGGCCTGCACCTGCACTTCCTTCATGGAGCGCAGCCGCGCCGGCGCGGGCAGGCGCACGGCCGGTTCGGCGATCACGGGCGGCTTGCCGGAGGGCGCGCCCTCGTGGCGGCTGGCGCAGGCGGCGAGCACGGCGCACCCGACGACCACGGACCACTTAATGCAATGCACGGTAGATCTCCTCCGCCAGGTCCCTGGAAATGCCATCGACGCTGAGCAGGTCCTCGACGCTCGCATCGCCCACCCCCTTCACACCGCCGAAACGCTGCAGCAGCTTCGCGCGCTTCTTCGGTCCCACACCGGCGATGTCCTCCAGCCGGCTGCCGCTCGTGCGCACGCTGGCGCGCTTCGCCCGCATGCCGGTGATGGCGAAGCGGTGCGCCTCGTCGCGGATCTGCGCCACGAGCATCAGCGCGGCCGAATCGTGGCCCAGGTACACCTTCTCGCGCCCGTCGGCGAACACCAGTTCCTCCAGGCCCACCTTGCGGCCCTCGCCCTTCTCGACCCCGACGATCAGGCGCAGGTCGATGCCCAGCTCGGCGAACACCTCGCGCGCCATGCTGACCTGCCCCTTGCCGCCGTCGACCAGCACCAGGTCGGGCATCCGGCCGGTGCCGGCCTCCACGGCCGCCACCATCTTGCTGTAGCGGCGCGTGAGCACCTGGCGCATCGCGGCGTAGTCGTCGCCGCCCGTGATGCCTTCGATGTTGTAGCGGCGGTACTGGCCGCTCTGCATCTTGTGGCCCTCGAACACCACGCACGATGCCTGCGTCGCCTCGCCGGCGGTATGGCTGATGTCGAAACACTCGATGCGAAAGGTGTCGAGGTTCTCGGCCTCGAGGTCGAGCGCGTCCACGAGCGCGCGCGTGCGCGCCTGCTGCGAGCCCTCCTCCGACAGCAGGCGGGTGAGCTTCAGGTCGGCGCCCTTGATGCACATGTCGAGCCACGCGCGGCGCGGCTCGCGCGGCATGGTCTGCGCCGTGACCTTGATGCCGCTCTGGTCCGACAGCGCCTCGATCAGCGCCTTGTCGACCCCATGGCTCAGCACGAGCAGCGGCGGCACCGAGCTGTCGAGGTAGTGCTGGGCGATGAAGGCCTCGAGCACCTGCACCTCGGGCGCGGGCTGCGCCTCGCGGCCGGCCATCTCTTCAGCCGACATCGCCGTGGCGTCCTCCACGTGCGTGGGGAAGTACGGGCGGTCGCCCAGGTGGCGGCCGCCGCGCACCATCGCGAGGTTCACGCAGGCGCGGCCGCCCTGGACCTTCACGGCCAGGATGTCGGCGTCCTTCGTGTCGCCGCCCCGGTTGTCCTCGACGGACTGCTGGTGCAGCACGAGCGACAGCGCCGAGAGCTGGTCGCGGATCTCGGCCGCCTTCTCGTACGCCATGGCCTCGGCGTGTTCCATCATCTGCGCCTGCAGCTGCTCCATCACCTCGGCCTGGTCGCCCAGCAGGAAGCGTTCGGCGTTCGCGACGTCGCGGGCGTAGTCCTCCTTCGAGATGAAGTCCACGCACGGGCCGGTGCAGCGCTTGATCTGGTACAGCAGGCACGGGCGCGTGCGGTTGTTGAAGACCGTGTCCTCGCACGTGCGCAGCCGGAACACCTTCTGCAGCAGCTGGATGGACTCCTTCACCGCCCAGGCGCTCGGGTACGGGCCGAAGTAGCGGTGGCGGCGGTCCACCGACCCGCGGTAGTACGCCATGCGCGGGAAGTCGTGCGATGCGATCTTCAGGTAGGGGTAGCTCTTGTCGTCGCGGAACAGGATGTTGTAGCGCGGGTTGAGCGTCTTGATCAGGTTGTTCTCGAGCAGCAGCGCTTCCGCCTCGGAACGCACGACCGTCGTTTCCATCCGCACGATCTTGCTCACCATGTGGCCGATGCGCGTGCCGCCGTGGTTCTTCTGGAAGTAGCTCGACACGCGCTTCTTCAGGTCGCGTGCCTTGCCCACGTACAGCACGTGGTCCTGCGCGTCGAAGTAGCGGTAGACGCCAGGGAGGCCCGGCAGCGCGGCCACGTCGCCCAGCAGCTGGCGGCGCGCGGGGTCGAGGGCCGGGTCGTCGGAAGCCGGAAGGTCGTTCGGTTCGGTCATGAGAACCCCATTTTGCCGCCCTCCGATAATCCGGGCATGGGCCTGCATTGGGATGTGTTCTGCCGCGTCATCGACAACCACGGAGACATCGGCGTCTGCTGGCGGCTGGCCGCCGACCTCGCGTCCCGCGGCGACACCGTGCGGCTGTGGACCGACGACGCGTCCGCCCTCGCGTGGATGGCCCCCGGCGGCACACCCGGCGTGACGATGCGGCCGTGGCCCGCGGAGGCCGATCCGGGCGACCCCGGCGACGTGGTCGTCGAGGCCTTCGGCTGCGAACTGCCCGACGGCTTCGTGGCCGCGATGGCCGCGCGCCCGACGCCTCCCGTGTGGATCAACCTCGAATACCTCAGCGCCGAGGACTACGTCGAGCGCTCGCACCGCCTGCAGTCACCGCGCATGCGCGACCCGGGCCGCGGCCTCGTCAAGTGGTTCTACTACCCCGGCTTCACCGCGGCCACGGGCGGGCTGCTGCGGGAGCCGCCCCTCGCCGCCGAGCGCGACCGCTTCGACCGCGCCGCGTGGCTCGAGTCCCGGGGCATCGGCGTGCGCCCGGGCGAGCGCCTGGCCAGCGTCTTCTGCTACCCGAACCCGGCCCTGGCCGAGCTGCCCTCGCGGCTGGCCGACCGGCCGACGCTGCTGCTGCTCACACCGGGCATCCGCCTCGGCGGCCCGCTGCCCGAAGGCGTGCGCACCCACGCCCTGCCCTGGCTGCCCCAGGCCGGCTACGACCGCCTGCTGTGGTCGTGCGACCTGAACTTCGTGCGGGGCGAGGATTCCTTCGTGCGGGCCCAGTGGGCGGGCAAGCCCTTCGTGTGGCACATCTACCCGCAGGACGACGGCGCCCACGTCGAGAAGCTGCAGGCTTTCCTGGACCGGTTCCTCGCCGGCGCCGACGAAGCGACCGCGGCCGGCGTGCGCGCCTGGTGGAGCGGCTGGAACGGCCTCGCGCCCCTGCCGGGCACGTTGCCATCCCTGGCGGGCTGGGGCGCCCGGTGCGAAAGTTGGCGCTCGGGCCTGGAGGCGCGCGAGGACCTCGTCACGGGTTTGCGCCAATTCGCCATCGAATCGAGCTAAAATCCAAGGCTTTGCGCGTTCCGACAGATCCGGGCCGCGCACAGAACCGCGTCAAGACCGCCAGGCATCGTGCCTGCACCCGACGCTCCCGAACACGGAAATCGCCATGAAGATCGCACAGGAAATTCGCGCCGGCAACGTCATCATGCACGGCAAGGACCCCATGGTCGTGCTGAAGACGGAATACAGCCGCGGTGGCCGCAACGCCGCCACGGTGCGCATGAAGCTCAAGAGCCTGCTGAACAACTCCGGCACCGAAGTCGTCTTCAAGGCCGACGACAAGATGGACCAGATCATCCTCGAGAAGAAGGAGTGCACCTACTCCTACTTCGCCGACCCGATGTACGCGTTCATGGACGCCGAGTACAACCAGTTCGAGGTCGAGTCCGAGAACATGGGCGACGCCATCCAGTACCTCGAAGACCAGATGCCGGTCGAAGTGGTGTTCTACGACGGCAAGGCCATCTCGGTCGAACTGCCCACCAGCCTGATCCGCGAAGTCACGTACACCGAACCCGCCGTCAAGGGCGACACGTCGGGCAAGGTGCTGAAGCCCGCCAAGCTGGCCACCGGCTTCGAGATCTCGGTGCCGCTGTTCGTGGAAACCGGCGACAAGATCGAAATCGACACCCGCACGCACGAGTACCGCAAGCGCGTCTGAGCCCCGGCTCCGATGCCCGCTGCTGGCACTCTCGAAAAGGGCACTTCGGTGCCCTTTTTCTTTTTCATCTGATGGCCCAGGACCCCGCCCTCCACCTGCTGCCCGCCCGCTGGGCCGGCCGCGACCGCTTCACCGTGCTGCTCGACACGTTCGGGCGCGGCGAGGGCTTCGCCGCGCTGTGGGCGACCTGGCGCGCGGATCCCGGGCGCTGCGGCACGCTGCACGTGGTCGCGCAGGGCCCCGTCGACGACGAAGTCCTTCGGGCCGCCTGCGCGGCACACGGCCTGCCCACCACCTGGCCGGCCGGGTGGCCCCCGGCCACGCCGGACTTCCACACCCTCGTGCTGGAAGGCGGCCGAGTGCGCCTGCTGATCGCACTCGGCGAGCCGCGCCGCTTCTGGCGTGAACTCGTCGCGCGGGTCGATGCCTTCCGGCTCGAGTCCCCCGACCTCGACCCGGTGGGCCTGCCGAAGGCGCTGGTGCGGCTCTCGGCCCCCGAGGCCACGGTGAGCGCGCCCGGCGCCACGCCGGCCTTCCACGCGGCGTTGCGCTCGCGCGGGTTCGTGCTGGCCGACGACGCGCAGGCCGCCGTCACGGCGCACTACCGCCCGGCCTTCACGCCCAGCCGTGCCCCGGTGCGCCAGGTGGCCGCCGCGTCGACCGGGAAACACGCGCTGATCGTCGGCGCGGGCCTGGCCGGGGCCGCCGCCGCCCTCGCACTGACCCGGCAAGGCTGGCGCTGCGCGGTGATCGACCGGCACGCCGAACCCGCCACCGAGGCCTCGGGCAATCCCGCCGGGCTCTTCCACGGCATCGTCACCGCCGACGACGGGCCGCACGCACGGTTCAATCGCGCCGCGTCCTTCGAGGCGCACCGTGCGGTGTCGCAGGCGATCGAGGCCGACGGCGGCATCGGCAGCGCGCAGGGCCTGCTCCGGCTGGAGAACGCCGCCACGCCGGTCGCGTCGATGCGCGCCCTCCTCGCCCGCCTCGGGCTCGGCCCGGGCTACGTGCAGGCGCTGGACGCCGGCACCGCCAGCGTCGCCGCGGGCATCGCGCTCCACCAGCCCGCGTGGTTCTACCCGAGCGGCGGCTGGGTGCGGCCGGGCCGCCTCGTGCACTGGATGCTGGCCGAGGCCGGCGACCGGTGCGAGTTCCGCGGCGGCATCGACGCCCGGCGCATCGAACGCAGCGGCGACCGCTGGCGCGTGTTCGATGCCGACGACACCGTCGTCGCCGAGTCGGAGGTGCTGGTGATCGCCAACGCCATCGACGCGCTGCGCCTGCTGGGCGGCCCTGCCTGGCCGCTGCAGCCGGTGCGGGGCCAGATCAGCACCGCCGACGCGGCCCTCGCGGGCACGCTGCCCGCCGTGCCCATCGCCGGCGGCGGCTACGTGATGCCACCCGTGGACGGCCGCGCGGTGTTCGGCGCCACGGCGCAGGCCGGCGACCCCGATCCCGCGCTGCGCGACGAAGACCACGCCCACAACCTCACCCAGCTCGCCCGGCTGCTGGGACACGAAGTGCCTCTGACACCCGGAGCGCTGGACGGCCGCACCGCCTGGCGCTGCGTGAGCGACGACCGCCTGCCATTGATCGGAGAGGTGCCCGACGTGGGCATGGCCACGGACGAAGGCTCGCCCTCACCACGTCATCCCGGCGAAAGCCGGGACCAGGTGCGCTTCGTGCCCCGTCGCCAGGGCCTGTTCGTGTTCACGGGGTTGGGCTCGCGTGGCATCACGTGGAGCACGCTCGGCGGCGAGGTGCTCGCGGCCGCCATCGCGGGGGCGCCCTCTCCGCTGCCGTCCAGCCTGCTCGACGCGGTGGATCCGGCGCGATTCTTCACTCGGGCCGCGCGGCGCGCGGCGGCCCCGGGCGCGGGCGGTCAGCCCGCGGACTGATTCTCGGTCGACGGGGCCGAGGGTTCGCCGTCCTCGCCGGCGGCTTCCGCCGCGTCGTCGTCGGTGGCGGGCGCGTCACCATGCGCCTTGCGATCGGCCTTTTCCTTCAGCTTTTCTTCCTTCTTCTTTTTCTTGGCCAGCTCGCGCTGGCGCTTCTCGAACGAATAGTTGGGTTTGGCCATGGGCACATCCTTCCAGCAGGTTGCAAAACGGGCAACGACAACGCGAGGGTACGCGCTTTTCGCACGCGTTGCCCGATCCCGAGACTAGAAACTCAGCGTCTTGACACCTTGCGCGGTGCCGAGCAGGCACACGCTGGCGCGGTTGCGCGCGAAGATGCCCACCGTGACCACGCCGGGCCACTGGTTGATGTCGCGCTCCATGGCCGCCGGGTCGGTGATGCGCAGGCCGCGCACGTCGAGGATGTGGCAACCGTTGTCGGTGACCACGCCCGCGCGCAGCGTGGGCTGGCCGCCGAGGGCTTCGAGGCGGCGGGCCACCTGGGCCGCGGCCATGGGGATCACCTCGACCGGCAGCGGGAAGGCGCCCAGCACGTCGACGAGCTTCGATTCGTCGGCGATGCAGACGAAACGCTCGGCCGTGTCGGCCACGATCTTCTCCCGCGTGAGCGCCGCGCCGCCGCCCTTGACCATGTGTCCGCGGTGGTCGATCTCGTCGGCACCGTCGATGTAGACGGGGATGCTGGGCACCGTGTTGCTGTCGAGCACGGTGATGCCGTGGGCGCGCAGGCGCTCGGTGCTCTTCTCGCTGCTGGAGACGGCGCCGGCGATGCGGTCCTTCATCGTGGCGAGGGCGTCGATGAAGCAGTTCACGGTGGAGCCGGTGCCGACCCCCACCACGGTGCCGGGCACCACGTAGGCCAGCGCGGCCTCGCCAACCAGCTTCTTCAGTTCGTCTTGGGTCATGGGTCCACTCGGGTTTGAGACAATGCCGTCATTATCCAAGACCCTCGCCCGCATGGCCCTCGTTCCCTACGCCCTTACCCGCCCGGTTCTCTTCGGACTCGACCCTGAACACGCGCACGAGGTCACGCTCGGCACCCTCGCCCGCATCCAGCACACCCCGCTGATGTGCGCCGTGGCGCAACGCCGCATCGACAGCCCGGTCACCGTGGCCGGACTGAACTTCCCGAACCGCATCGGCATGGCCGCCGGCGTCGACAAGAATGGCCGCTGCATCGACGGCTTCGGCGCCCTGGGCTTCGGTTTCATCGAGGTGGGCACCGTCACGCCGAAGGGCCAGCCGGGCAACCCGAAACCGCGCATCTTCCGCCTGCCCGAGGTCAACGGCCTGATCAACCGCCTCGGGTTCAACAACGACGGCCTCGACGTGTTCGTCGCGAACGTCCAGCGCAGCCGCACGTTCCGCCAGAAGGGCGGCATCCTCGGCCTGAACATCGGCAAGAACGCGGCCACGCCCATCGAGAACGCGCTCGACGACTACCTGATCTGCCTCGACGGCGTGTACCCGCATGCGGACTACGTCACCGTCAACATCTCGTCGCCCAACACGAAGAACCTGCGCGCGCTGCAGTCCGACGAGGCGCTCGACGCCCTGCTGACCGCCATCGAGGCCCGCGCCCGCGTGCTCGCCGGCCAGCACGGCCGCCGCGTGCCGCTGTTCGTGAAGATCGCCCCCGACCTCGACGAGACGCAGGTGCAGGTGATCGCCCGCACGCTGAAGAAGACCGGCATGGACGGTGTCATCGCCACCAACACCACCATCTCCCGCGACGCGGTGCGCCACCTGCCGCACGGCGAGGAAACGGGCGGCCTCTCGGGCGGCCCGGTGTTCGAGGCCAGCAACCGCGTGATCGCGCAGCTGCGCGCCGAACTGGGCAGCGGCTTCCCCATCATCGGGGCCGGCGGCGTGATGAGCGGTGCCGACGCGAAGGCCAAGCTCGCGGCCGGCGCCGACCTCGTGCAGATCTACACCGGCTTCATCTACAAGGGCCCGGAACTGGTCTCCGAGATTGCCCGGGCCACGTCCCGCGCCTGATTCTGCGAGACTCGGCGGGGTGCGCAGGCGGGTGCCGGCGCCTGGAGTACGCCTTCATGTCCCTGTCCCGCTGGCTCGCGCCGGGCCTCCTGCTGCTTCTGGGTGCCTGCAACACCCTCCCCACCATCGTTCCCGACATGGCCCGCAAGTCGTCCACCGTGCAGGTGGAAGGTGCCGCGGGGCCGCTCACCAAGGCCCAGAGCCAGGCGGTGCTGGACCGCCTCAAGGCGAGCGGCAAGCCCACCAGCATCTTCGACCGCCACCTGGCGTTCGAGGAAGCCGTCACCGGCACGCCGCTCGTGACCGGCAACAAGGTCACGCTGCTCGTCGACGGCCCCAACACCTACAAGGCGATGTTCGCGGCCATCCAGGCCGCGCGCGACCACATCAACCTCGAGACCTACATCCTCGAGGACGACGACGTGGGGCAGCAGTTCGCCAACGCCCTCATCGCGAAGCAGCGCGCGGGCGTCCAGGTCAACGTGATGTACGACAGCGTGGGCACGCTCGGCACGCGCAAGGAGTTCTTCCAGCAGCTGCGCGACGCCGGCATCCGCACGCTCGAATACAACCCGGTCAACCCGCTGACCGCGAAAGCCGGCTGGGACGTCAACGAACGCGACCACCGCAAGCTGCTGGTGGTGGACGGCCGCACGGCCTTCCTCGGCGGCATCAACATCAGCAGCGTCTACGAGGGCGGCTCGTTCAGCAAGCGGTCCGGCCGCAGCACCCGCGGCGTGGACACCGGCAGCGAGGACGACCCACTGCCCTGGCGCGACACCCACCTCCAGATCGACGGTCCGGTGGTCGCCGACCTGCAGCGCCTTTTTCTAGACACGTGGGCCCAGCAGAAGGGAGAGCCGCTGCCCTCCCGGAAGTACTTCCCCGACCTCCCGAAGGTGGGGGATGACGTGGTGCGCGCGATCGGCAGTTCGCCGAAGGACCCGTACAGCCTGATCTATGCGACGCTGATCTCGGCCATCGACAGCGCCGAGTCGGAGATCCTCATCACCAACGCGTACTTCGTGCCCGATCCGCAGTTGATGGCCGCGCTCAAGGCCGCCGTGGCGCGCGGCGTGAAGGTGTCGCTGGTGCTCCCGAGCAAGACCGATTCGGGCCTCGTCTTCCACGCCGGCCGGGCCTCGTACACCGAGCTGCTCGAGGCGGGCGTGCGCCTGTACGAGCGCAAGGGTGCGCTGCTGCATTCGAAGACGGCGCTGATCGACGGCGTGTGGTCCACCATCGGCTCCACCAACCTCGACTGGCGCAGCTTCCTGCACAACCTCGAAGTCAACGCCGTGGTGCTCGGCCCCGCGTTCGGCAAGCAGCTGAAAGTGCTGTTCGACCGGGACCTGGCGGAGTCGTCCGAGATCACGCTGGAGGCCTGGAAGCACCGCGGCATCGGCCCCCGCGTCAGAGAAACGCTCAGCAAGGCGTGGGAATACTGGCTCTGATACAAGCGGCGAGGAACCTGCGCGTTGGCGCAGGACTCACGCAAGGATGTCATCCCGACCGGGACGACATCCGTTTCAATGGCTCTGCCGGATCCCCACCGATGAAGCTTTCACTGCCCGCCCGAACCCTCGCCATCCTGTCGACCGCACTGCTGGCCACCGGCCTGTGTTTCGCCCAGGGCAACCCCGCCGCATTGAAAACCCGCCACGCGGCGCTGCAGCCGCAGCTGGCCCAGAACGCCTACGGCCGGCCTCTGCACATCGAATCGTTCGAGAGCGGCGACACGCTGCGCGGCGAGGTGCATGCCGTCGTGGACCACCCGTTCCCGGAAGTGCTCGACATGCTGAAGTCGCGCGACAACTGGTGCGACATCCTGATCCTGCCGTTCAACGTGAAGCAGTGCCTCGCGCCGAAGGATTCGTCCACCATCTCGCTGCGCGTGGGCCGCAAGTCCGACCAGCCCGTCGAGGACGCCCACCTCGTGTCGTTCACCTACAAGCTCGCGGCCAGCAGCGCGAGCCACCTCCAGGTGCAGTTGAGCGCCGAGGAAGGCCCGCTCGGCACCCACGACTACCGCATCGTGGTCGAGGCCATTCCCATCGATGCGAAGCGCTCGTTCATCCACCTCTCCTACTCGTACGGCTACGGCCTCGCCGCCAAGGTGGCGATGAAGGCCTACCTCGCCACCACCGGCAGCGACAAGGTGGGCTTCAGCGTCACGGAACACGGCGCCAAGGGCGAGCCGGTCTACGTGAAGGGCGTGCGCGGCGTGGTCGAGCGCAACGCGATGCGCTACTTCCTGGCGGTGGACGCCTACCTGGGCGCGCCGGAGCAGACCGACCGCCGCCTGCGCGACTGGTTCAAGGCGAGCGAGCAATACGCCGTGCAGCTGCACGAGATGGACCTGCCCGAGTACCTCTCGATGAAGACGCGGGAGATCAACCGCCAGGCGAAGGTGGGGTCCTGACGAGGTTCATGCGCCCTTGCGCGGCCCGCCCAGCGCAGTGAAGAGCCCGAGGCCGAAGTACACGCCGGCCGAGGTGTAGCGCCCCACCCGCTTCGCGCCCTGGTGGCGCGACAGCAGCGGCGCCGCGACGGACGCCGCCAGCACCCACAGCGTGTCGGTGGTGCCGGCCACCGCCACGAACAGCGCGCCGAACAGCACGCTCTGGCCCAGCGCCGAATGCGTGGGGTCGATGAACTGCGGCAGGAAGGCGGCGAAGAAGATGGCCGTCTTCGGGTTCAGCAGCGCCACGAAAAAACCGTCGCGGAAGATGCGGCGGGCCGCGTCGCGCGGCACCTCGGCCACGGCGGCCCCCTGGCCGGACGAGCGCAGCGCCTGGATGCCCAGCCACACGAGGTAGGCCGCGCCCGCGAACTTCAGCACCGTGAACGCGACCGCCGACACCGCCAGCAGCGCGGCCAGGCCCAGCGACGCGCCGATGGCGTTGCCGAGGTTCCCGAGCGCCACCCCGCCCACCGAGGCGAGCCCGGCGGGCCGCCCCTGCGTGACGGTGCGGGTCAGGATGTAGACCACCGCGGGCCCCGGCGTGATGGCGAGCACGAGGCTCGCCAGCACGAAGGTCGCGAAGGTGGCGCCGGAGATCGTCAGGTCGAAGGGCATGGCGGCGGCCCCGTCAGGAAGGTGCCGCCATTCTGCGCCGGGATCAGATCAGCGGCACGCCCGTCTTGGCCTGCAGTTCCTCGCGGGTCACGGCCGGGGCGATCTCGACCACCTTCAGGCCCTGCGGGGTGACGTCCAGCACGGCGAGGTCGGTGATGATGCGGTCGACCACACCCACGCCCGTGAGCGGCAGCGTGCAGGTCGGGATGATCTTCAGGTCCTCGGTGCCGTCCTTCTTCTTCGCGACGTGCTCCATCAGCACGAGCACGCGGCCGACCCCGGCCACGAGGTCCATCGCGCCGCCCATGCCCTTGACCATCTTGCCGGGGATCATCCAGTTGGCGAGGTCGCCCTTGGCGCTCACCTGCATGGCCCCGAGGATGCTCAGGTTGATCTTGCCGCCGCGGATCATCGCGAAGCTGTCGTGCGAACCGAAGATCGACGAGCCGGGCAAGGTGGTGACGGTCTGCTTGCCAGCGTTGATCAGGTCGGCGTCGACTTCGTCTTCCGTGGGGAACGGGCCGATGCCCAGCATGCCGTTTTCGCTCTGCAGCCACACCTCGACGTCCGAAGGGACGTGGTTGGCCACGAGGGTGGGCAGGCCGATGCCCAGGTTGACGTAGAAGCCGTCCTGCAGCTCGCTCGCGGCACGTGCCGCCATCTGGTCGTGGGTCCAGGCCATGGTCAGGCTCCTGCTTTGGCGGTGGTTTCGCGGAGGGTGCGCTTCTCGATGCGCTTCTCGGGGGTGGCGTTCAGCACGATGCGGTGCACGTAGATGCCCGGCAGGTGAACGTCGTCCGGATCGATGGACCCGGTGGGCACGATTTCCTCGACTTCCACGATGGTGATCTTGCCGGCCATGGCCACGGCCGGGTTGAAGTTGCGCGCGGTGCGGCGGAACACGAGGTTGCCGCTGCGGTCGGCCTTGTGCGCCTTCACGAGGCTCACCTCGGGCAGCAGCGCCCGCTCCATCACGTAGACCTGGCCGTCGAACTCGCGGGTTTCCTTGCCCTCGGCCACCAGCGTGCCCACGCCGGTCTTCGTGAAGAAGGCCGGGATGCCGGCGCCGCCGGCGCGCAGCTTCTCGGCGAGCGTGCCCTGCGGCGTGAACTCGAGCTCCAGCTCGCCGGCGAGGTACTGGCGCTCGAACTCCTTGTTCTCGCCCACGTAGCTCGAGATCATCTTCTTGATCTGCCGGGTCTCGAGCAGCTGGCCGAGGCCGAAGCCGTCGACGCCCGCATTGTTCGAGATCACGGACAGGTTCTTGCGGCCCGTGTCCCGCAGCGCCGCGATCAGCGCCTCGGGAATGCCGCACAGGCCGAAGCCTCCCACCGCGAGCAGTTGCCCGTCGCGCACGACACCATCGAGTGCCGCTGCCGCGCTGGGGTAGACCTTGTTCATCGCCGCCTCCTGGAACGAAAAGCCAAAAAAAATCGGATGGCGGAGCGTACTACGTAACGGATTAAGTAATCAGTACGTAGAATTCAGTAAGCACATGCCCACCATCGACCTCGATTACCGCACCGCGTTCGACCTGGCCCCCGTGGGTCTGGTGATCTCGCGCAACCGCCTGATGATCGACTGCAACCAGCAGGTGCTGGCGATGTTCGGGGCCGCGCGAGAGCAGCTGGTGGGCCAGAGCTTCGAGCTGCTGTACCCCACCCACGCCGAGTTCGAACGCACCGGCGAACGCATCACCGCCAGCCTCGACGCGCAAGGATGGTATGCCGACGAGCGCGTCATGAAACGGGTGGACGGGCCGCAACGAGGGGAATTGTTCTGGTGCCACGTGTCCGGCCGGGCCATCGACCCGGGCGAACCCCACGCGGCGGGCATCTGGTCCTTCGAGGACCTGTCGGCCCAGCGCCAGCTCAAGGCCGACCTGACCCCGCGCGAGCGCGAGATCGCCGCCCTGCTGATCGACGGCCTGACCAGCAAGCTGATCGGCAAGCGGCTCAACATCAGCCCGCGCACCGTGGACGTGTACCGGGCGCGGCTGATGCGCAAGTACGCGGCGGTGACGACGCATGAGCTGGTGCACAAGCTGCTGAGCGGCTGAAACGAGGTCATCCCGGCGGACGCCGGGATCCACTGCTGCAGCAGCGCGCGAACGTGCGGTCTTGCTCGGCGTCCGGTGGGTCCCGGCGTTCGCCGGGATGACGGGTCTTCGAGGCTCTTTTTCCAGCCCGCGAACATCCCCTTCGTGCCAAAATCCCGAACGGAATGGAACCGATCCCAAAACGCGCTCCGGCCGCGCCCCGCCCCGCCCTTTTCTCCCTCACCTGGCCGCTGTTCGCCGAATTCGGCCTGGGCATGCTGGTCGCCGTCGTGGGGCTCTGGCTCGCATCGCGCACGTCCGACGCCTCGTCGGCCGCGTTTTCGGTGGCCAACCACGTGCAGGCCACCTTCTTCCTGCTCTTCCGGGTCATCAGCCTCGGCCTGAGCGTCGTCATCACGCAGAACCTCGGGGCGGGCAACCGCCAGGGGGCCGACGAAACCGCCCGCGCCGCGCTGGGCGCCAGCGCCTGGATGGGGCTGCTCACCGGCATCCTGGTCCTCTCGCTGGCCAGCCCGCTGCTGGGCCTGCTCAACGCCCCGGCCGAGGTGATGCCCCAGGCCCTGCCCTACCTGCGCATCCTCGCGTTCGCCCTCGCGCTGGACGCCTGCAACGCCAGCATGGCCGCCGTGATGCGCGCGCACATGCACACCCGCGACGCGCTCTACAACATGCTCGCGATGCACACCGTGCACCTCGTGGTGTGCTGGCCGCTGATGAACGGCTTCGGCCCGATCCCGGCGCTGGGCCTGCCCGGCTTCGCGCTGGCGATGGTCGCCAGCCGCGCCTTCGGCATCGCCTTCCACCTGGCGCTGTGGCGCAACCGGCTGCACCTCGTGCCCCGGCGCTCGGACTGGTGGCAGATGCACTGGAAGCGCCTCGCCCCCGTGCTGCACATCGGCCTGCCCGGCGCGGCCGAGAACATCGCCTACCGCCTGGCGCTCGTCTTCACCGTCGCGATGGTCGCGAAGATGGGCACCACGGCGCTCGCCACCCACACCTACACCATGCAGGTGATGTACCTCGTGCTGCTGGCCGGCCTGGCCGTCGGCTTCGCGAGCGAGATCCTCGTGGGCCACATGGTCGGCGCGGGCCACCTGCACGACGCCCACCAGCTCGTGCGCAAGAGCCTGCGCTGGGGCCTCGCCACCTCGTTCTGCTTCGCGCTGGTCGCGGCGATCTGTGCGCCCTGGGTGCTGACCTTCTTCACGCACGACCCGGCGGTGATCTCGATGGCGAGCACGCTGCTGTGGATCACCGTGCTGCTGGAACCCGGCCGCACGTTCAACCTCGTCGTCATCAACTCGCTGCGCGCGACGGGCGACGCCCGCTTCCCCGTGATGGCCGGCATCGCCTCCATGGTGATCGTGATGGCCGGCGGCGCCTGGTTCCTCGGCGTGCACCTGGGCATGGGCCTCGTGGGCGTGTGGATCGCATACGCGGCCGACGAATGGATCCGCGGCCTGACCATGGCCGCCCGCTGGTACCGCCGCGGCTGGGTGCCGCACGCGCGCCGCACGCACCGGCGCGTCACGGCGCAGCGCCGCCTGGCCTGATCGGCCCTTCCGGGCCGCGGGTACGCGGTTTGCCGGAAGATGCCACCATGACGATGAACACCACCTACGCCGCGAGCGAGCCGACCCGGGCCGACGTCGACGCCTTGCCGGGCCCCGCGCTCGTCGAGTTCGGCGCCCCCTGGTGCGGCCATTGCCAGGCGGCCCAGCCCGCGCTCGCCGCGGCCCTCGCCGACCAGCCCGGCTTCCGCCACCTCAAGATCGAGGACGGGCGGGGCCGCCGCCTCGGGCGCTCCTACGGCATCAAGCTGTGGCCCACGCTGGTGGTGCTGCGCGACGGCCGCGAGGTGGCCCGGGTCGTGCGCCCCACGGCCCAGCGCGAGATCGCGGACGCCCTGGCTCAGGCCGCCGGCTGAATCGCGATTTTCCGATGGCCGCCGCCGGCCGGCGGCTCCATGCGTGCGCGCAACTGCCCGCAGCCGCCGTCCACCTCCTGCCCGGCCGACTGTCGCAGCCGCGCCAGCACGCCGCGCCGGTTCAGGTAGTTCGACATCGCCGCCGCCCGCTCGCCCGGCGGCCGGCGGTAGCCGGTGCCCTCGGTGGTGTTGTACGGGATCATGTTCATGATCGCGTACTTGCCCGAGAGCAGGCGCACCATGCCTTCGAGCTCCTCGTCGGTGTCGTTGACCCCCTCCAGCAGCGTCCACTGGTACTGGATCGGGTAGCCGGTGGCCCGGGCGTACCGTTCGCCCGCCTCCACGAGGTCGGCCGGATCGAAGCGCGGCGCGCGCGGCAGCAGGTGCTCGCGCAGGTCGGCCCGCGTGGTGTGCAGCGACAGCGCCAGCGCCGGCTTCACCTTGGCGAGCGGCAGCCGCTCGAACACGCGGGGGTCGCCCACCGTCGAGAAGACCAGCTGCTTGTGCCCGATGCCCCCCTCCAAACCGAGCAGCTCGATGGCCTCGAGCACGTTGTCGAGGTTGTGCGCCGGCTCGCCCATGCCCATGAACACGACCTTGCGCACCGGGCGCCGCCGGCGCGCGAGCACCACCTGCGCGACGATCTCGGCGCTGCCCACCTGCCGCAGCAGCCCGTCGCGGCCCGTCATGCAGAACAGGCAGCCGACGGCACAGCCCACCTGCGTGGAGACACACACCCCGTCGCGCGGCAGCAGCACACTCTCCACCGTGTGGCCGCCGGCCAGCTCCACGAGCAGCCGCGACGATCCGTCCTCGGCCGGGTGTTCCGAGCGAACCCGCGCCAGGCCGTCGAACTCGGCCATCAGCTCGGGCAGCAGCGCGCGCACCGAGGCCGGCAGGAAGTCCTCGGGCTTGCGGCGCCCGCTCGACTGGTCCTGCGCGGTGGACCACAGCCTCAGCACACGGTGTTCGTGGCACGGCTTCGCGCCGTGCGCGCGCAGGCGGTCTCGGAAGTGGGCGATGCGCATGGGAATCGATGGAAACGGTTTACAAGTGTAGACAACTGGCACTCGAACGCGGGGGGTGTCCGTGCAGATGTCACACCTAGACTCGACCGGAGTCGTGCCGTCAGCGCACCACCATCATCCGGGAGAGACCTCATGAACACCCTCGGCCGCGCCCTGGCCGCCGTCGCGCTGTGCGCCTGCGCAGCCTCCGCTTCCGCCATGCAGTGGCAACTGCAGTCGTTCAACTACGCGATGGCCAACGAGCCCGCCACGGGCACGTTCTTCTTCGACGGCGTCACGTTCTCGGACTGGGACATCCAGACGCCGATCTCGATGGACTACCAGCCGTACCACTACACCTCGGCGAACTCGAAGATCGACATCCGGGAAGACGGCTACCTCGTGATCGGCCTGAACATCGGCAACGGGACGTGCCTGGAACGCGGGAACGCACCGTTCGGCCTCGCCTCGTACTGCCTGTACCTGTCCCTGCCCACGCTGTTCGACGGCACCTCGGTGAGCGGCAGTTTCATGGAGTACCGCACCACGTACGGTGGCTACACCGAAGGCCGCGGCTACGGCGGCACCTACGCCCCCATCCCCGAGCCCGCCACCGCGGCCATGCTGCTGGCCGGCGCGGGCCTCGTCGGCTGGACGGCCCGCCGGCGCCGCCGCGTCTGAGTCAGGCGCCCAGGGCCAGGAAGGCGTCCAGCTTCACGAACGTGGCGGTCCAGCCGCGTTCGTGGCCCTCGCGGGCGGCCTGGTCGTAGAACCGGTCCTGCAGGAACACGAGGTCGGTGCCGCTGCCGGCCGGCTGCAGCTCGATGGACACGCGGGAGACACGCTCCGGCGTGCTCTTCCACGCCCAGCTGAACACGAGCCGGCGCGGCGGGTCCACCGTGTCGTAGTGGCCCGAGACGTCGTGCTGTTCACCGTCCTGTGTGGTGAAGCCGATGTGGTACCGGCCACCGACCCGCAGGTCGATGTCGGCCACCACCACCGAGTTGACGTCCCCCGGGCCGAACCAGTGGCTCAGCGCTTGCGGGTCGGTCCACGCGCGCCAGACTTTTTCGGGGCTGACCGGGTAGTGGCGGCGGAGCTGGAGCTGGAGGTTCGGCGCGCCGGCGTCGACGGGGGACTGGGGCTGCTGGGGGGGCATGGATTCGTTTCCTCCTGGTGGTACAGGTAGCGGCCGAGCGCATCGAGACGGTCGTTCCAGAACGCCTCGTAGCGCGTGAGCCAGCCGGCCGCATCGCGCATGGGGGCGGCCGTGAGCTCGCACCGTACCACGCGCCCTTCCTTGACGCGGGAGATCAGGCCGGCCGTCTCCAGCACGGCCAGGTGTTTCATGAACCCCGGCAGGGACATGTCGTGGGGCTCGGCCAGTTCGCCGACGCTGCGCGCGCCGGAGCCGAGGGTGTTCAGCACCTCGCGCCGCGTGGGGTCTGCCAGCGCGGCGAACACCAGGTCGAGGTCGTTTCGTTTAACCATGGAGTTAAGTCTGAAGCGCTCAGGGGAAGCTGTCAACTGCCTGCAACCATCCCTCAGGCCGGGGCCAGCGAGGGCGCGGCGCCGGGTGCGGTTTCCAGCACCAGGGGCACCGACACGGTGAAGCGGGCCCCGGAGGGCAGGCATTCGGCGCCGATGTCGCCACCCATCGCGTCGACGATCTGCCGCGAGATCGCGAGGCCCAGCCCCGCCCCCTGGCGCAGCCGCTGGCCGGCGTGGCCCTGGGCGTAGGGCTGGAACAGCGCGGCGAGGTCGTCGGCGGTCAGGCCCGGCCCGGTGTCGTCCACCACCAGTTCGAAGCGGCGGTGTTCCGCAGTGCCCACCACCCGGCCTGTCACCGAGACCTGCCCCTGGCGGGTGAACTTGACGGCATTGCCCACCAGGTTGTTGACCACCTGGCGCAGCCGGGACGCATCGAGCGAGACCCGCGGCAGGTCGTCCGCGCCGTGGAGCGCCGAGACCAGCACCAGGCCCTTCGCCCGCGCGCTGAGCTCGAACGGCGCGAGCATCTGCGCCCACTGCGAACCGAGGTCCACCGACGACGGCTGCAGCACCAGCGGCCGCTCGATCTGCTGCTCGTATTGCAGCGTGGTTTCGAGCAAGGTCTGGAAACCTTCGGCGGACGACTGGATCGCGCCCAGCAGCCGTTCGCGCTGCGGCGCGTCCGTCTCCGCCTTCGCCATCCCCGCCCCCGACGCGATGGCGCCGAGCGTGCCGCGCAGTTCGTGCGACAGGTAGCCGAGGAACCGCCCGCGCGATGCCGTGGTGGCCTCCGCGAGGTGCCGCGCGTCGAGTTCGATCTGGCGCGCCGCGCGCAGGCGGCGGTTGCCGCGGCGCAGCAGGTACGCCCACGTGCCCAGCCACAGCACCACGGCCGAGCCCACCGCGACGATGCGCAGCACCTGCAGCACGGCCACGCCGGACTCCGGCTGGATCACGAGCCAGCGCCGCTCGATCTCGCGCGCCTCCTCGTCGGTCACCGCGTCGAGGCCCTTGCGCAGCAGCCGCGTGAGTTCCGGCCGGTCGCGGCGCACCGCGAAATACAGCTCGCTGTCGGCATCGGGCACCGTGCCGGTGACCTTCACCCGCCCGGTGAAGCGGTCGTTGATCAGCTGGTTGACGACCTTCAGATTGCCGATGGCCGCATCGGCGCTGCCGTCGGCCACGGCCTCGAGCACGGCTTCCTGCGTCGGGAAGGTCAGCAGCTGCAGCGACGGGTACCGCGTGCGCAGCTGCGGGATCAGGAAATGCGCGTCGAGCAGCGCGAGGCGCCGGCGCCCCAGCTCGTCGAGCCGGGTGGCGAGCAGGCCGTTCTCGGTGGCCGTGACGATGCCCGTGGGCACGCGCAGGAACGGTCCGACGAAGTCGTAGTGGGCCCGGCGGGTGCTGGTGCGGGCGGCGCCCACCAGCACGTCGAGGTCGCCGTCGATGCCGCGCTGGTAGATGTCCGCGAACGTCCCGCCGCTTTCGCTCTCGATCACGAGGCCCACCTTGCCCGCGGCCAGCCGCATGAAGTCGGCGCCGAGGCCGCGCATCTGGGTCATGTCGGTCTGCAGCGTGATGGGCGCGAAGGCCGTGTCGTAGCCCACGCGGATACGGCCGTGGTTGTCGACCCAGTCGCGTTCGGCGGGGATCAGCGAGGCCTTCGGGCGTTCGCCGTCGAACTCGATGTCGGGCGGCAGCCAGCGCGATGCGAGGGCCCCGCGTTCGCGCAGCGTGATGCGCGCGAGCGCCTTGTCGAGCACCGACTGCAGGAGGGGCTCGTCACGGGACACCGCGGGCCCGAGCGACGACAGCCCCGGCCCGAGCGTGCCGCGCACCTGCACGTTGGCCATCAGCAGCGACTCGATGTAGTGCACGGCCACGTGGCGGAAGCCGATGAAGAGGTCCGCATCGCCCGAGGCCACCGCGCGCAGCGCGAGCTCGGGGGTGTCGTGGCGCACGACCTTCGCGTTCGGGAAGCGCCGGCGCAGCAGCTGGTCGGCGCCCGATCCGGTCTCGACCGAGATCCGGTAGCCCCCGAAGTTCGACGCCGGGGAGATGTCGGGGATGTCGCGGCGCACCGCGAGCACCATGTTCGCGGAGATCATGGGCCGGGCGGCGAGCAGGTCCGACGGGTCCTTGTCGACGGGCGCGGACACGAAGGCCACCCCGGCCACCTCGCCCCGCCGCACGGCATCGTGCACGGCCGGCAGGTTCGGGTAGCGCCGGTGCGCCACGTGGAAGCCGGCGCGTTCGGCCGCCTGCACGAGCATCTCCGCGGCGAAGCCCTGGGGCTCGGGGGCGTCGGGGTCGAACGTGAAGTACGGCGGCAGCCCGCCGGTCCAGCCGAACGTGACGACCGGGTGGGCGGCGACCCAGGCGGTCTCCTCGGGCGTGAACGTGGTGTCCTCGGCGAGGGCCACGACGGGCCCGGCCAGCGCCAGGCCGCCGAGCACGCCGGCGCGCAGCCTTCGGGCGGCCCGCCCCATCAGATTCCCGAACCACCCTGCCCCAAGCTGCATCGCCCAGCCTCTCGTTGTGCGGGGCACTTTAGCGCAAGGTGAAGGCTCAGGACTCCTTCGAGACCCCCAGTTCGACATACAGCCGCTCGACCAGCGCCTGAAGCGTCTGGATTTCACGCTGCATGGTGGCCTGCTGCGCCTTCAGGGTGGCCAGCTCGCTCGCCGCGACGAAGTCGGCCGACTCGGCGGCCACGGGCAGCGCGCTCACGTCGACCTCGCCGGACAGCAGGTGCGTCCAGCGCGCCTCGCGTGCGCCGGGTGCCCGGGGCAGCTTGACGACCAGCGGGCCGCCCTTCTCCTCGGACCGTTCGGCCAACTCGTCGAGGAAGGCCTCCACCGACCCGGTGTCGGCGAACTTGTGCAGCCGCTCGCTGTTCCCGCGCAGCTCCGACGAGGTCTGCGGGCCGCGCAGCATCAGCACGGCCAGCAGCGCCACGGAGGCGGACGGCAGGTTCATCGCCCGCCCGAGGTTGTGCTCGTAGCGGGACACGCGCGAGCCGCTCGCCTCGAACACGAGGTGCAGCACCTTCAGCGCGTCCACCGTGGCCTGCACCTCGGACTCCGAGGCGTTCAGCACCGGGTCCCGCGCCGTCTTCTGGTTGCACCCGCCCACCAGCGAGTTCAGCGACAGCGGGTAGCTGTCGGGCACCGTGTGGGCCTTCTCGATCAGGACCCCGAGCACGCGGGTCTCGAGCAGGGACAGCGCCCGCATCAGATCGCGAACCCGTCGTCGGCCTGGATCACCGCGCCGTTGATGAAGTGGCTCTCGTTCGAGCACAGCAGCATCAGCACGGCGTCCAGGTCCTTCGGCTGGCCGATGCGCTTGCGCGGCATCATCGCGATCAGCTTCTGGCCCTGTTCGGTGCCCCAGTGGTGGTGGTTGATCTCGGTGTCGATGTAGCCCGGGCAGATGGCGTTGACGTTGATGCCGAAGCGGCCCCATTCGAGCGCCATCGCGCGGGTCATGTGCACCACGGCGGCCTTGCTCATCGCGTACACGCCGATCTGGCTCAGCGGCTTCAAGCCGGCCATCGACGCGATGTTGACGATGCGCCCGCCCGTGAAGGTGCCCGGCGCCGCGCCGCGGGCGCGGGCCAGCATGCGCTTGCCCACCTCCTGGGCCACGAAGAAGGCGCCCTTCGTGTTGGTGTCCATCACGTAGTCGTAGTCCTCCTCGGACACGTCGACCAGCTTCTGCGTGGTGCTGACGCCCGAGTTGTTCACGAGGATGTCGATCGTGCCCATCTCGGTCTCGGCGTGGGCGACGGCGGCCTTGATGCTGTCGTGGTCGGTGACGTCGAGCGTCACCACGTGGGCGTCGCCGCCCGACGCCTCGATTTCGGCGCGCAGCGTCTTCAGCCGCTCGACGCGGCGGCCCGCCAGCACCACGGCGGCGCCGGCGCCGGCCAGCGTCTTGGCGAATTGGGTGCCCAGCCCGCTCGACGCGCCGGTGACCAGCGCGACGCGCCCGGACAGATCGATGCTGTAGCTCATTCGGTTCTCCTGGTTCATCAACTTCGACTTCGGGTGAGCGATGAAGATAGCACGCCTCCCCTCGTGAAGAAGACACGTTGCTTGGATCGAACGACCGTTCGTTTTCGCCTTCTGCAACATTTAGAATGCGCGACAAAGTGAATTCGAGCCCGATTCAAGGAGACTGCATGACCCCCTCGGAAATTCTTGCCCAGTACGGCCCACGCGAGGCCATGGAATACGACGTCGTGATCGTCGGCGGCGGCCCCGGCGGCCTCGCCACGGCCATCAAGCTGAAGCAGCTCGCTGCTGCGCAGGAGAAGGAAATCTCCGTCGTCGTGCTCGAGAAGGGCTCGGAACCCGGCGCCCACATCCTGAGCGGCGCGGTGATGGACCCCAAGGCCCTCACCGAACTGATCCCCGACTGGAAGGAACAGGGCGCGCCCCTGAACCAGCCCGTCACGGACGACAAGGTCATGTGGCTCACGAAGACCGGTGCGATCGACTTCCCGAAGTTCATGATCCCCGACAACTTCCACAACGAGGGCAACTACGCCATCAGCCTCGGCAACGTGGTGCGCTGGCTGGCGCAGCAGGCCGAAGCCCTCGGCGTGGAGATCTTCCCCGGCTTCCCCGCCGCCGAAGTGCTCTTCAACGACGACGGCAGCGTCAAGGGTGTCGCCACCGGCAACCTCGGCATCGGCAAGGACGGCCAGCCGAACGAGAACTTCCAGCTGGGCATGGAACTGCACGGCAAGTACACCGTGTTCGCAGAAGGCGCCCGCGGCCACCTCGGCAAGCAGGTTACGGCCAAGTTCAAGCTCGACGAAGGCAAGGACCCGCAGGCCTACGCCATCGGCGTGAAGGAACTGTGGGAGATCGACCCCGCCAAGCACAAGGCGGGTCTGGTCATCCACACCGCCGGCTTCCCGATGGACGACAGCACCTACGGCGGCGGCTTCATGTACCACCTCGAGGACAACAAGGTCACGCTCGGCCTCGTCACCGGCCTCGACTACGCGAACCCGTGGATCAGCCCGTTCGAGGAGATGCAGCGGTGGAAGACCCACCCGGCCATCCTCAAGTTCCTCGAAGGCGGCAAGCGCCTGAGCTACGGCGCGCGCGCCATCACCACCGGCGGCCTGCTGAGCCTGCCGAAGGTCGTGTTCCCGGGCGGCTGCCTCGTGGGCTGCGACGCCGGCTTCCTGAACGGCGCCCGCATCAAGGGCAGCCATGCCGCCATCAAGAGCGGCATGCTCGCCGCCGAGGCCCTGTTCGGCGCCGTCACGGCCGGCCGCCAGCACGACGAGCTGTCGGCCTTCCCGGAAGCCTTCGAGAAGAGCTGGCTGCGCGACGAACTGCACCAGTCGCGCAACTTCAAGGCCTGGTTCAAGCTGGGCAACATGGTGGGCGGCCTGATGAACGGCATCGAGTACTGGCTGCTGCCGAAGCTCGGCTTCAAGACCCCGCCCTGGACGAAGCGCCGCACGATCCCCGACCACGCCATGCTGCGCCCGGCCTCCGAGTTCCCGCAGATCGTGTACCCGAAGCCGGACGGCAAGATCACCTTCGACCGCCTGAGCAGCGTGTTCGTGAGCAACACGAACCACGAGGAACACCAGCCGGCGCACCTGACGCTCAAGGACAACTCGGTGCCGGTCAAGATCAACCTCGCGAAGTACGCCGGCCCCGAGTCGCGCTACTGCCCGGCCGGCGTGTACGAGTTCGTCAAGAACGAGGACAACACCGACCGCCTGCAGATCAACGCGCAGAACTGCGTGCACTGCAAGACCTGCGACATCAAGGACCCCACGCAGAACATCGTGTGGGTGACGCCTGAAGGTGGCGGCGGCCCGAACTACTCCGGCATGTAAGAAAAAACGGCCCCCGCGGGGGCCGTTTCTCATGGTGCGTCAGTTCTTGCGATAGGCACGCACCCAGTCGATGTGCATCGCCTGCGGGAAGGCCGTGTCGTCGATGCCGTTGCGGCCCGCCCAGGCCCCGCCGACGGCGAAGTTCAGCAGGATGTGCGCCGGTCCGCCGAGGGTGCCGTCGTCGTAGGTCCACGTGGCCGCGCGGGTGTAGATCTTCTTGCCGTCGATGTACATCGTGAGCGTCGTGGGCGTCCATTCCGCCCCGATCACGTGGTACCCGTCGGTGAAGTTGTACGGGGCCTGCCAGAACGTGTACTGCTGGTTGAACGCCGGGTCGGCGTACGAGACCGCGGACGGCTGGCGGTCGCGGGTCACCAGGTTCGAGTGCAGCATGTTCGGCAGGTCTTCCACGCCGTTGTTCACGAACTCGAAGATGTCGATCTCGGGCGGCCAGGCGAGGCGCCCGGTCTCGGAGACATCGGAGTTGAGCCAGAACGCCGGCCACACGCCCTTGCCCGGCGGCATCTTCACGCGGGCCTCGAAGTAGCCGTAGCGCGTGGTCCAGTCGGAGCGGATCATCCCCGACTCGTAGTTGATGCCGTTCGCGTCCGTGGTCGACACCTTGCGCGCGACGAGGCTCAGCACGCCGTTGCCCACCTGGTGGTTGTCGTTGTCGCGGTACCGCTGCTTCTCGTCGTGCATGCGGTCCGTGGTGCCGTTGTTGTAGATCATGCGCGTGTACCACTTCGCGCGGTTCAGGGTGGTGCCGTTGAACTCGTCGTTGAACGCGAGCGTGTAGCCGGCGGGCACGAAGGAATTCGACGGCGACGTGATCGGCTCGGTCACGGCGATGGGCGTGCGCATCTTCATCGAGACGGTGTCGATCACCGCGCGCGAGCCGTTCGCCAGCACGCTCAGCTCACCCTTGGTGTAGGCCGGCGCGGTGAACTCGAACGTGTAGTCCGTCCACGCGGTGCCCTTCACCTGCGTCTGGAAGGTGCGGAAGTTCTCGTTGTAGGGCGGGATCTGGAACTTCATCGCGACGGTGGTGGTGCCGGTCGCGTTCTCGTTGCGGGCGCGGAACTTCACGGTGTACGAAGCCCCGGCGACCAGGTTGCCCGGCGCGAAGGTCTGCAGCGCGCGCCAGCCCACGTTGAGCGCCTTGCCGCCGGGACGCTGCGAGCTGTTGACGAGCACGGCGTCGCCCACGTTCCAGTTGTTGAGGCCGTCGGCGAAGAGATTGTTGAGCACCATCTCGTCGGGCACGACGGTGTAGGACGTGTCTTCTCCCTCTTCGGGTTCGGTGTCGGCGTCGGTGGCCGTGGCGGCCGAGACGACCTTCGTGCCGTCGGCCTGGGCCGCGGCCGTGACGTTCGTGTCGTCGGCACCACCACCGCAGGCGGCGAGCAGGGAGGCCAGGGCGAGCGCGGACAGCAGGGGCGCCGAGGCTGGCGCGTGGAGCGATTTCATGGAGCGGTTCCCGAGTCGTGTGACAGGCTGGCCACCCGTCCGCACCGGGCGTCGAGGTGGCCTCTGCCTCTGGTTTCGGCAGGCCACCTCCCGTCAACACCGGAAATCCGTAAGCGGTTGCGACCACCCGCGACAACACGAAACGTTCGGGGTTCACGTGATGGATGCCACACGCACGCCGCGGGGGTACACTACGAGGCGTCAGGAGAGAGTGCCCGCAAGGGCGCCGCCGAAGGCGAGCCGAGGGCCGATGCACGCGCAGCGGCCTGAGGCAGAAACGCTCAGGCAAAAGGACTGGCACACGCTTCGGTAACGGGGCGTTCCTCACTGGAGAGAGGCTGGTGACCCGCACGCGGGTGAGCCGGTCCACCGAAGGGGCAAGCGGCAGGTGTCGGCACGAACCCCCGCCAATCTCTCAGGTAAAGCGGACAGCGAGGGCATCCCCACCGAAGTCGGTGGTTGCACGATTGCCCTGCCGGAGAAACGCATGTCCCTGCCCGCCGCCCTGCTGAAGACGCCGCTCCACGCGTTGCACCTCGAACTCGGTGCGAAGATGGTCCCCTTCGCCGGCTACGAGATGCCGGTCAACTACCCCGGTGGCATCATCGCCGAACACAAGCACTGCCGGGAGGCCGCCGCGCTGTTCGACGTGTCCCACATGGGCCAGTGCCGCCTCGTCGGCGACGACGCCGCGAAAGCCCTCGAATCGCTGATCCCGGTCGACGTGATCGGCCTCGGCGTCGGCAAGCAGCGCTACGGTTTCTTCACGAACAAGTCCGGCGGCATCCTCGACGACCTGATGATCACCCGGCGCGAACACGACCTGCTGCTGGTCGTCAACGCCGCGTGCAAGAAGGCCGACCTCACCCACCTCGTCACGAACATCGGCCACCGCTGCACCGTGCAGCCCCTGCCCGACCAGGCGCTGCTCGCGCTGCAGGGCCCGAAGGCGGTCGATGCGCTGCGCCGCCTCAACCCCGAGGTCGCCACGCTCGTCTTCATGACCGGCAAGGCCTTCTCGCTCGACGGCATCGACTGCTACGTCACCCGCTCCGGCTACACGGGCGAGGACGGCTTCGAGATCTCGGTGGCCAACGACCAGGTCGAGGCCCTCGCCCGCAAGCTGCTGGCCATGCCCGAAGTGCGCCCCGTGGGCCTCGGCGCACGCGACACGCTGCGCCTCGAAGCGGGCCTGTGCCTGTACGGCCACGACATCAACGAGAACACCACCCCGGTCGAGGCCGGCCTCACCTGGGCCATCCAGAAGGTCCGCCGCGTCGGTGGCGCACGCCACGGCGGCTACCCCGGCGCCGCGGCCATCGACGCGCAGCTCGCCACGGGCACCACCAACAAGCGCGTGGGCCTGCTGGGCCTCGAGCGGGTGCCGGTGCGCGAAGGCGCCACCATCGTCGACGCACGCGGCCACAAGCTCGGCCACGTCACCAGCGGCACGCTCGCGCCGTCGGTGAACCAGGCCATCGCGATGGCGTACCTCGCCAGCAACCACGCCCTCCCGCACCACGAGCTGTTCGCGGAGGTGCGCGGCAAGCGCCAGCCCATGCGGGTGGCGCCCACCCCGTTCGTGCCGCACCGCTACGTGCGCGGCTGAACGCGGCCCCGTTTTTCCCCGTTCGTTTCTTTTTTCCATAGACCCGCCCGCCGCGCGAAGCGGCCGGGCCACCCAGGAGTTGACCGATGACGACCCTCTACACGGCCGAACACGAGTGGATCACCACCGACACGCCCGCTTCCGCCACCGTTGGCATCACCGTGCACGCCCAGGACGCCCTCGGTGACGTCGTGTTCGTCGACCTGCCCGCCGTGGGCGCCACGTTCAACCAGGGCGACGTCGCCGGCGTCGTCGAATCCGTGAAGGCCGCGGCCGACCTCTACATGCCGGTGACCGGCGAGATCGTCGAGGTCAACGAAGCCCTGCGCGCCGACCCGTCCCTCGCCAACAGCGACCCGCTGAACACCGGCTGGTTCTTCAAGGTGAAGGTGGCCGACGCCGGCCAGTTCGCCAAGCTGCTCGACGCCACCGCGTACGACGACCTCGTCAAGAACAGCTGATTCCCTCCGGCCCTGCCCGCCGCCCTTTCCGCTTCACCCGCAACACCCCTTCCTGGATCCGTCCGCCATGTTGATGTCCGCCCTCAAGCCGCTCGGAGAGCTCGAGAACGCCGCCGAATTCGTCGCCCGCCACATCGGCATCGAGGACAGCGACGAGCGGCACATGCTGTCGGTCATCGGGGCGGCCTCGCGCCGCGCGCTGATCGACGCCATCGTGCCGCGCGCCATCGCCCGGCCCGCGCCCATGGCGCTGCCCGCGCCGCTCACCGAAGCACGCGCGCTGGCGGACCTGAAACGCATCGCCGGCAAGAACCGGGTGCTGAAGAGTTTCATCGGGCAGGGCTACCACGGCACCCTCACGCCGGGCGTCATCCTGCGCAACATCCTCGAGAACCCGGCGTGGTACACGGCCTACACGCCGTACCAGGCCGAGATCTCGCAGGGCCGCATGGAGGCACTCGTCAACTTCCAGACCATGGTGTGCGACCTCACGGGCCTCGCCATCGCCGGCTCGTCGATGCTCGACGAGGCCACGGCCGCCGCCGAGGCCATGACCCTCGCGATGCGCGTGGGCAAGAGCAAGAGCACCGTGTTCTTCGTCGCCGACGACGTGCTGCCGCAGACGCTCGAGGTGGTGCAGACGCGCGCCCGCCCGCTCGGCATCACGGTCGCCACCGGCCCGGCCGAGCAGGCCGGCGCCGCGGGCGCTTTCGGCGCCCTCTTCCAGTACCCCGGCGTGGGCGGCGCGGTGCGTGACCTGGGCCCGCTGATCGACGCCGTGCACGCGGCCGGCGGCCTCGCCATCGTCGCGGCCGACCTGCTGGCCCTCACGCTGCTCAAGTCGCCCGGCGAGATGGGCGCCGACATCGCGGTGGGCAACACCCAGCGCTTCGGCATGCCCATGGGCAACGGCGGCCCGCACGCCGCCTACATGGCCACGAAGGACGAGCACAAGCGCTCGATGCCGGGCCGCCTCGTCGGCGTGAGCGTCGACAGCCACGGCAACCCGGCCTACCGCCTCGCGCTGCAGACGCGCGAGCAGCACATCCGCCGCGAGAAGGCCACGTCGAACATCTGCACGGCCCAGGTGCTGCCCGCGGTGGTGGCCAGCATGTACGCCGTGTACCACGGCCCGGCCGGCCTGCAGCGCATCGCGCGCCGCGTGGCCAGCTACACGGCCATCCTCGCCGAGGGTCTCAAGGGCCTGGGCGCGAAGGTGCTCAACGCACATGCGTTCGACACGCTCGAGGTGCACACCGCCGACACCACCGAGCAGGTGCTGGCCGCCGCGCGCGCCGCGGGCCTGAACCTGCGCCGCGCCTCGGCCGCGTCCGTGGGCATCACGCTCGACGAGACCACGTCGCGCGGCTGCCTCGAGGCACTGTGGACGCTGTTCGCGCACGGCCGCCCGCTGCCGTCGTTCGACGCGTTCGAGAAGGGGGTCGTCTCGCTGCTGCCGGACGCGCTCGTGCGCACCAGCGCGTACCTCACGCACCCGGTCTTCAACATGCACCACTCCGAGACCGAGATGCTGCGCTACATCCGCAGCCTCTCCGACAAGGACCTGGCGCTCGACCGCAGCATGATCCCGCTGGGCTCGTGCACGATGAAGCTCAACGCCACGAGCGAGATGATCCCCATCACGTGGCCCGAGTTCGCGAACCTGCACCCGTTCGCTCCCGCCGACCAGTTGGCCGGCTACGCCGAACTCGACGAGCAGTTGCGCGAGTGGCTGTGCCAGGCCACCGGCTACGCCGGCATCAGCCTGCAGCCCAACGCGGGCTCGCAAGGCGAATACGCCGGCCTGCTCGCCATCAAGGCCTTCCACGAGGCCCGAGGCGAAGGCCAGCGCGACATCTGCCTGATCCCCGAATCCGCCCACGGCACCAACCCCGCCAGCGCCCAGATGGCGGGCCTGCAGGTGGTGGTGACCAAGTGCGACGCCGACGGCAACGTCGACATCGACGACCTGAAGGCCAAGTGCGAACAGCACTCGGCCCGCCTGTCGTGCGTGATGATCACCTACCCGTCCACCTACGGCGTGTTCGAGACCCGCGTCAAGGAACTCTGCGCCCTCGTGCACCAGCACGGCGGCCGGGTCTACGTCGACGGCGCCAACATGAACGCGCTGGTGGGCGTGGCCGCCCCCGGCGAGTTCGGCGGCGACGTGAGCCACCTGAACCTCCACAAGACCTTCTGCATCCCGCACGGCGGCGGCGGCCCCGGCGTGGGCCCCGTGTGCGTGGTGGAAGACCTCGTGCCCTACCTGCCCGCCCACCGTGCGGCCGGCATCGGCGTGGGCACGCCGCGCGTGGGCGCCGTTTCGGCCGCACCGCTCGGCAACGCCGCGGTGCTGCCCATCAGCTGGATGTACGTGCGCATGATGGGCGCCGACGGCCTGAAGGCCGCCACCGAAACCGCCATCCTGAGCGCCAACTACGTGGCCGCGCGCCTGGCCGACCACTACGACATCCACTACAGCGGCAACATCGCCGGCGTGAAGGGTGGCGGCGTGGCGCACGAGTGCATCCTGGACCTGCGCCCGCTCAAGGACTCGTCCGGCGTCACCGCGGAAGACGTGGCGAAGCGCCTGATCGACTACGGCTTCCACGCCCCCACGCTGAGCTTCCCGGTGGCGGGCACGCTGATGGTCGAGCCCACCGAGAGCGAACCGCTGAAAGAGCTGGACCGCTTCTGCGACGCGATGATCGCCATCCGCGGCGAGATCGCGAAGGTGGAGTCGGGCACGTGGCCGCGCGAGGACAACCCGCTGAAGGCCGCGCCCCACACCACGGAAGCGCTGCTGAAGGCCGACTGGCCGCACCCGTACAGCCGCGAGGAAGCGGCGTACCCGGTGAAGAGCCTGCGGCAGCAGAAGTACTGGTCGCCCGTCGGCCGGGTCGACAACGTCTACGGCGACCGCAACCTGTTCTGCAGCTGCGTGCCCCTCAGCGCCTACGACAACGTCCAGGACTGACCGCTTGAACGCTCCACGCCATCGCACACGCCGCGGGTCGGGCGTGGCGAGGGCCGTGGCGGCCGCCTGCGCGAGCGTGCTGCTGCTCGGCGGCTGCGTGCGCGCCCTCTTCTTCCATCCGAACGACCGCGAGTACTCGGAGCCCGAGAAGCTGGGCCTCGTGTCCCTCGACATCGAGTTCCGCGCGGAGGACCGCTCGCCGCTGGACGGCTGGTGGCTGCCGGCCGACCCGAAGGCCGGCCCGCCCATCTGCACCGTGGTGCACGCCCACGGCAACGCGGCCAACATCTCGCGGCACCTCGAGGCCGTGGCCTGGCTGCCGCCGCTCGGGGTCAACGTGCTGATGTTCGACTACCGGGGCTTCGGGCTCTCGCTCGGCAAGCCCTCGCTCGACGGGGTCGTGGCCGACACCGAGGCCGCCGTGCACACCGCGCTGCAGATGCCCGGCGCCACCCCGGGCCGGCTCTTCGTGTTCGGCCAGAGCCTGGGCGGTGCCACGGCGATCCGCGCGGTCGCCGAACTCCCGCCGGGCCTCGTGCAGGGCCTGATCGTCGACTCCGGCTTCGCCCGCTACCGCGACGTGGCCCACCACGTCTCGAACGAGATCAAGGTGCTCAAGCTCTTCGCCCCCATCGTGCGCGAGACCCTCCCCGGCCCCGACGACGACCCGGTCACGGCAATCCCGAACGTCCGCGTGCCCGTGTGGATCATCCAGGGCGACGCCGACCGCACCGTGCCGTTCTTCCAGGGCGTGGACCTCTTCGAGGCCGCACGCGAACCGAAGACCTGGGTACGGGTGGTGGGGGGCGAACACCTCGACGCGATGCGCCGGCCGGAGGTGCGCGCCATCGTCCGCGAGGCGCTGCGCGACGTGTGCGGCACCGCGCCGGTGGCGGCCGCGGCGTCGGCCCCCTCGAACCCCTGACGGACCGTTCGACCATGCCTCGCTTCAACGCCGCGCACAGCCGTGTGTTCGCCCCGGGCCAGCTGACCCTCGGCCTGATGACCCCGTTCGGCGGCCCGCCCGCCGCTATGGCGGACCTGGCCGAAACCGCCCGCCTCGCCGCGCTGGCCGACGGCCTGGGCTTCGCGGCGCTGTGGACCCGCGACGTGCCGCTGATGGTGCCGCAGGGCTCCGACCACACCGCCACCGCGCTCGACGACCCGTTCCTGTGGCTGCTGGCCCTGGCCGGCGCCACGCGCCACATCGCCCTCGGCGCCGCGGCCATCGTGCTGCCGCTGCGGCACCCGCTGCACGTCGCGAAGGCCGCACTGAGCCTCGACCGGCTGAGCGGCGGCCGCTTCATCCTCGGCGCCGGCTCGGGCGACCGGCCCGACGAGTTCGCATCCTTCGGCGCCGACCTCGACGCCCGCGCGGAGACCTTCCGCACGCATTGGGCGCTCGTGCGCTCGGCGCTGTCGTCGGACCCCGAGGTGCGCCGGCACCTCCTCGACCACACCGGCGGCCACGAGCTGATGGCCGTGCCGCGGGCCGACATCCCGATGCTGGTCGTGGGGTCCGCGCGCCAGTCGCTGCAGTGGACCGCGTCGAACGCGGACGGCTGGGCCACGTACCACCGCGAGGAGGCCCGCCAGGAGGGCCGCATCCAGCTGTGGCGCCAGGCGCTGGCCCAGAAGGTCGCCGGCCAGCCGAAGCCCTTCGTGCAGTCCGTCCAGCTGGACCTGCTGGAGGATCCCGCGGCACCCGCCACGCCGCTCGAACTGGGCCTGCGCACCGGCCGGCAGGCGCTGCTCGCCTACCTGCAGCACATGCACGGCCTGGGCGTGGCCCACGTGATGTTCAACCTGGCGCGCGGCGCCCGGCCGCTGGACGACGTGATCCGGGAACTCGGCGAGGACGTGCTGCCGCGGCTCTAGTGTCCGTGCGGCAGGCCACCGGCCCGTCGCAGCAGCTGCCGGCAACGCTCGGACAAGTGCACCACCCGCAAGTGCTTGCCCGCCTTCCCGTAGCGCTCGCGCAAGGTCTTGAGCGCCTCGATGGCCGAGTAGTCGACGAAGCTCAGGTGCCGGCAGTCGAGGGTCACCACGGCCGGGTCGCCCGCGGCATCGAACTGGCCCAGGAAGGGCTTGACCGACGCGAAGAACAGCGTGCCGTGCACCGTGTAGCGCTTGCTGCCATCGGGCTCCGCGTGGGGTTCGGCGTACAGGTCGCGGGCGTGGTGCCACGCGAAGTTCAGCGCCGCGATCACGATGCCGCACAGCACGGCCGTGGCCAGGTCCGTCAGCACGGTGATCACCGTGACGGCGGCGATCACCACCACGTCGCTGCGCGGCACCTTGTTCAGCACGCGCAGCGAACCCCACGCGAAGGTCTGCTGCGCCACGACGAACATCACGCCCACCAATGCGGCCAGCGGAATGCGCTCGATCAGCGGCGACAGGAACAGCACGAACATCAGGATCAGCACGCCGGCCACGACCCCGGACAGCCGCCCGCGCCCGCCGGAGTTGAGGTTGATCACCGTCTGGCCGATCATCGCGCAGCCGCCCATGCCGCCGGCCAGCCCCGAGGCCACGTTCGCCACGCCGAGCGCCACGCACTCGCGGTTCGTGCGGCCGCGGCTCTGCGTGATCTCGTCGGTGAGGTTGAGCGTCAGCAGCGTCTCGAGCAGGCCCACGAGGGCCATCAGCACCGCATGGGGCGCGACGATGCGCAGCGTCTCGAGGGTCCACGGCACGTCCGGCAGCGACAGCGTGGGCAGCCCGCCCGCGATGTGCGCCATGTCACCCAGCGTGCGCGTGGGAAGGCCCAGCGCGTTGGTCAGCACGCCCACCCCGAGGATCGCCACCAGTGCCGGCGGCACGCTGCGCGTGAGCTTGGGCAGCACATGGACGATGGCCATGGTCAGCACCACGAGGCCTGCCATCAGCCACAGCGCCGGCCCCTGCAGCCAGGCGTGTCCGTCCTTGAAGTGCTCCAGCTGCGCCATCGCGATGATGATGGCCAGTCCGTTGACGAAACCGAGCATCACCGGGTGCGGCACCATGCGCACGAGCTTGCCCAAGCGCAGCGCGCCGAACGACACCATCAGCAGCCCGCTGAGCAGCACCGTGACCAGCAGGTACGCCACGCCGTGCTGCACCACCAGCGCCACGATCACGACGGCCATCGACCCCGCCGCCCCCGAGATCATCCCCGGCCGCCCGCCGAACAGGGCCGTGACCGTGCAGATGATGAAGGCCCCGTACAACCCCATCAACGGATTGAGGTGGGCGACGAGGGCGAACGCGATGCATTCGGGAACGAGGGCGAACGACGTGGTGAGCCCGGCCAGGACGTCGGCGCGGAGGCGGGGGAAGGACATGCGGAGAACGGGACTGCGGGGAAAGGGGGCGTATTGTTCTACGTTCCGGGCCACCCTGCGGGATTCCCTCCGAAGCGTATATTCGACGGAGATTCCCGGGAGCCCCGATACTGGGCCTCCCAGCCGTTGCCAGGAGACCCCGATGAGCGAGATCAACCGCCGTTCGAAGAACATCACCGAGGGCGTGGCGCGCGCGCCGAACCGCTCGATGTACTACGCCCTCGGCTACCAGGAAGGCGACTTCAAGAAGCCGATGGTCGGCGTCGCCAACGGGCACTCCACCATCACGCCCTGCAACGCCGGCCTGCAGCGCCTGGCCGATGCGGCGGTGGCCGGCATCGAGGCGGCGGGCGGCAACGCCCAGATCTTCGGCACCCCCACCATCAGCGACGGCATGGCGATGGGCACCGAGGGCATGAAGTACAGCCTCGTGTCGCGCGAGGTCATCTCCGACTGCATCGAGACCTGCGTGGGTGGGCAGTGGATGGACGGGGTCGTGGTGATCGGCGGCTGCGACAAGAACATGCCCGGCGGCATGATGGGCATGCTGCGCGCGAACGTGCCGGCCATCTACATCTACGGCGGCACCATCCTGCCCGGCCACCACAAGGGCAAGGACCTCAACATCGTCAGCGTCTTCGAGGCCGTGGGCCAGTTCAGCGCCGGCAACATGAGCGAGGAGGACTTCTGCGCCATCGAGCGCAAGGCCATCCCCGGCAACGGCTCGTGCGGCGGCATGTACACGGCCAACACGATGAGCTCCTCGTTCGAGGCGCTGGGCATGTCCCTGCCTTACTCCAGCACGATGGCCAACCCGCACGACGAGATCGTCGCGAACGCGAAGGAAGCCGCGCGCGTGCTCGTCGAGGCGGTGCGCCTCGACCTGAAGCCGCGCGACATCGTCACGCGCAAGTCGATCGAGAACGCCGTGGCGGTCATCATGGCCACGGGCGGCTCCACCAACGCGGTGCTGCACTTCCTCGCCATCGCCCACGCGGCCGAGGTCGAGTGGACCATCGACGATTTCGAGCGCGTGCGCCGCCGCACGCCGGTGCTGTGCAACCTGAAGCCCTCGGGCGACTACCTCGCGGTGGACCTGCACAAGGCCGGCGGCATCCCCCAGGTCATGAAGATGCTGCTGAAGGCCGGCCTGCTGCACGGCGACTGCATCACCATCACCGGCAAGACCGTCGCCGAAAACCTCGCCGGCATTCCGGATGCCCCGCGGGCCGACCAGAACGTGATCCTGCCCATCGACAAGCCCATGTACGCGCAGGGCCACCTCGCGATCCTGAAGGGCAACCTCTCGCCCGACGGCTGCGTGGCGAAGATCACGGGCCTGAAGAACCCGGCCATCACCGGCCCGGCCCGCGTGTTCGACGACGAACAGTCGGCGCTCGCGGCCATCATGGCGCAGCAGATCAAGGCGGGCGACGTGATGGTGCTGCGCTACCTCGGTCCGCAGGGCGGCCCGGGCATGCCGGAGATGCTCGCCCCCACCGGCGCGCTGATCGGCCAGGGCCTCGGCGAGTCCGTGGGCCTGATCACCGACGGCCGCTTCTCGGGCGGCACCTGGGGCATGGTGGTGGGCCACGTGACGCCCGAAGCCTATGCCGGGGGCAACATCGCGCTGGTGCAGGAAGGCGACTCGATCACGATCGACGCCACCACCCTCACCCTCGAGCTCAACGTGCCGGCCGACGAACTCGCGCGCCGCCGGGCGCTGTGGAAGGCCCCGAAACCGCGCTACACCCGCGGCGTGCTGGCCAAGTTCGCGAAAAGCGCGTCGGGTGCCAGCACCGGCGCCGTGCTGGACCGGTTCTGACGCCCCAAAACGAAAGGCGGCCCTCGGGCCGCCTGGTTCCAGGGCGAACGGGCTTCAGCGGCGCTTGCCGCGGCGCCCGCGGGCGTCCATGCCCAGCGACGCGAGGTTCTCCTCGCGGCGCTTCTTCACGCGCTCGTCCATCTTGTCCATCTCGCGGCGTTTCGTGAAACCGCTCCAGTCGGCCCACATCCACCAGAACACGGCCGCCAAAAACGGGCTCAGGATGCCCCACCACGGCCAGTTGGCCACCGCCCCGAATTCCGCGACTTTCATCACGAGCAGCAGCACACCGATCAGAACGAAATACATCGACCCACCTCCAAGTGACAGTCCCCGACCTCGCCGCTGTGGCGCCGGGACCCGCGTCAACCCCCCCGCATAGAATGCGTTGAAGGTTCAGTGACCGGACTTTAATTCACCTCGGACGCACGACACGTAAGGAAATCATGAAGTCATCCGCTGTTTCTCTGGCGATCTCCATGGCCGCGGTGGCCGGTGCCTGCCTGAGCACGCCCGCGCTGGCCAGCCCCGAACTGGCGCAGAAGAAGAACTGCATGAGCTGCCACACCGTGCAGAAGAAGGTGGTGGGGCCCGCGTTCAAGGACGTGGCCGAGAAGTACGCCGGCCAGAAGGACGCCGTCGACAAGCTGACCCAGAAGGTGCTCAAGGGCGGCTCCGGTGCGTGGGGCGCGGTGTTCATGCCCGCGATGAAGGACGCCAACCCGCCGGTGAGCGAGGCCGAGGCGCGCCAGCTCGTCACCTGGATCATGACCACGAAGTGATCCTCGGGGCTCCGGCCCCACGAATGGAAAAATGGAAAAAAAGGCCCCGCGTCGTCGCGGGGCCTTTTTTCATCCGGTGAAGGTCAGTAGGCCTGGCCCAGCTGGTCGAGGATGGCCGGGTTCTCGAGCGTGCTGGTGTCCTGCGTGACCGCCTCGCCCTTGGCGACCGACCGCAGCAGGCGCCGCATGATCTTGCCGGAGCGGGTCTTCGGCAGGTTGTCGCCGAAGCGGATGTCCTTCGGCTTCGCGATGGGGCCGATCTCCTTGCCCACCCAGTCGCGCAGCTCCTTCGCGATGGCCTTGGCCTCGTCGCCCGTGGGACGCGGGCGCTTGAGCACGACGAACGCGCAGATGGCCTCGCCCGTGGTGTCGTCGGGGCGACCCACCACCGCGGCCTCGGCCACGAGGTCGGTGTGCGCGACGAGGGCCGACTCGATCTCCATCGTGCCCATGCGGTGCCCCGAGACGTTCAGCACGTCGTCGATGCGGCCGGTGATGGTGAAGTAACCGGTCTTCGCGTCACGGATGGCGCCGTCGCCCGCGAGGTAGTACTTGCCCTTGAAGTCTTCCGGGTAGTAGCTCTTCTTGAAACGCTCCGGGTCGCCGTAGATGGTGCGGATCATCGACGGCCACGGCTTCTTGATCACGAGGATGCCGCCCTGCCCCCACGGCACGTCCTTGCCCGTCTCGTCCACCACCGCGGCCTGGATGCCCGGGAACGGCAGCGTGCACGAGCCCGGCACGAGCGGCGTGGCGCCCGGCAGCGGCGTGATCACGTGGCCGCCGGTCTCGGTCTGCCAGAAGGTGTCGACGATGGGGCAGCGGCCGCCGCCGATGTGCTGGTGGTACCACTCCCACGCGGCCGGGTTGATGGGCTCGCCCACCGAGCCGAGGATGCGCAGGCTCGTGAGGTCGTAGCGCTTCGGGTGCACGGCTTCGTTGCTTTCGGCCGCCTTGATCAGCGAGCGGATGGCCGTGGGCGCGGTGTAGAAGATGCTGACCTTGTGGTCCTGGATCATCTTCCAGAAGCGGCCGGCGTCCGGGAACGTGGGGATGCCCTCGAACACCACCTGCGTGCCGCCGAGCGCGAGCGGGCCGTACGCGATGTAGGTGTGGCCGGTGACCCAGCCGATGTCGGCGGTGCACCAGAAGATGTCGTTCGGGTGCAGGTCGAAGGTCCACTTCGTGGTGAGCGCCGCGTGCAGCAGGTAGCCGCCGCTCGAGTGCTGCACGCCCTTCGGCTTGCCGGTGGAACCGGAGGTGTAGAGCAGGAACAGCGGATGTTCCGCGCTCACCCACTCGGGCTCGGCGGTGTCGGGCTGCTTCGCGGTGACGTCGTGCAGCCACAGGTCGCGGCCCTCGTGCCAGGCGATGTTGCCGCCGGTGCGCTTGTAGACGATCACGTTCTTCACGGACTCGCAGCCGCCGAGCGAGATGGCCTCGTCGACGATGGCCTTCAGCGGCAGCTGCTTGCCGCCGCGCTGCTGCTCGTCGGCCGTGAGCACGAGCACGGCGCCGGCGTCCTGGATGCGGTCGCGCAGGCTCTGCGCGGAGAAGCCGCCGAACACTACGGAGTGGGTGGCGCCGATGCGGGCGCAGGCCTGCATCGCGACGATGCCTTCGATGGACATCGGCATGTAGATGACGACACGGTCGCCCTTCTTCACGCCCTGCGCACGCAGCGCGTTCGCGAGCTTCGCGGTGCGCGCGAGCAGGTCGGCATACGTGTGGCGCGAGACCTTGCCGTCGTCGGTCTCGAAGATGATGGCGACCTTGTCGCCGAGGCCCGCCGCCACCTGGCGGTCGAGGCAGTTGTACGAGACGTTCAGCGTGCCGTCCTCGAACCACTTGAAGAACGGTGCCTGGCTCTCGTCGAGCGTCTTCGTGAAGGGCGTTTTCCATTCGACGAACTCGCGGGCGAGGCGCGCCCAGTAGCCCGCGTAGTCGGCTTCGGCCTCCGCGACCAGCTTCTCGTACGCCGGCATGCCGGAGACGAAGGCCCCCTTCGAGATGGATTCGGGGGCGGGATACAGGGCAGTCGTGGCGTCGCTCATGAAAGTCTCCAAGGTCCGTTGGTCACACCGGCTCGCACGGTAAGGCCGGGCTCTTACGATCCGCTTACTCGGGCCCTCGCCCGGTTGTCGGGCAGTTTGTCATACCGCGCCCACTACAATTTCGCGTTGCATCCGCTTCAGCCCCCGACACCCCACCCATGGCCCAGCTCCAAGACCCTGTCAACGCCAAGCTCCGCCCGCTGCCCAACCTGATCTTCGCGAGCCGCTGGCTGCAGCTGCCGCTGTACATCGGCCTGATCCTCGCCCAGGGTGTGTACGTCTTCCACTTCCTGCAGGAACTGCTGCACCTCATCGAGGCCGTGTTCGGCAGCAAGGCCGCGCTCGAGGCCCTGATCTCCAGCATCGGCTACCAGCTGCCCCCGATCCTCGACGCCACCAGCAAGGTGATCGGCGTGCAACCGCCGAAGCTCAACGAGACGGTCATCATGCTCGTGGTGCTGGCCCTCATCGACGTGGTGATGATCTCGAACCTGCTGATCATGGTGATCGTCGGCGGCTACGAGACCTTTGTGTCACGCATGAACCTCGACAGCCATCCGGACCAACCCGAGTGGTTGAGCCACGTCAATGCGTCGGTGCTGAAGGTCAAGCTCGCCACCGCCATCATCGGCATCAGCTCGATCCACCTGCTCAAGACGTTCATCAGCGCCGGCAACTACACCGAGAAGGTGCTGATGTGGCAGACGCTGATCCACCTGACCTTCCTGCTGTCGGCGCTGGCCATCGCGTGGACCGACCGCATCCTGTCGGCCGCCCACGCGCCCTCCAACAGGCACTAGGTCAGGATGCAATCCACCGGCTCCGAGGCCGGTGGCAGGTCCCGGTCGCCCAGCATCTCGCGCAGCGACCCCTCGATGTTGCGGCTCATCGCGTCGAGCGCCAGGTCGTTCGGCTCGATGCCGAACGGCTCCTCGATCTCGGCCCCCAGCGCCTCCAGCGCGAGGAACGTGTACGCGATGAACGCCACGATCACCGGCGTCATCGCGCCGATCGAATCCACCAGCCCGAACGGCAGCAGCACGCAGTAGAGGTAGATCGTGCGGTGGATGATCACCGAGTAGGTGAACGGGATCGGCGTGCCGGCGATGCGCTCGCAGCCGCCGAAGGCATCGCTCAGGCGGCTCAGGTGTTCGTCCAGGCGCCCCAGCAGCACCACGTCCAGCCGGCCCGCCTGCCGCTGCGCGCGCAGCCACTCGCCCGCCATCAGGGCCAGCACCATCGGCTTCGAGCGGGCCGCCATCAGCCGCTCCACCTCGTCGGCCGGCAGCAGCCGGGCGAAGTCCGCGCGCGGGTCGGTGCCCCGCAGCTGGTGGCGCGCCGCGTGCACGAACGCGATCAGCCGGTGCACGAACGGGCGCACCTCCAGCGGACCGTCCAGCAGCGTGAGCGCGCCGCGCGTGAGCGAGCGGGTCTCGTTGAGGATGCCGCCCCACAGCACCCGCGCCTCCCAGTAGCGCGCGTAGCTCGTGCTGTTGCGAAAGCCCAGGAAGATCGCGAGCGTGAGGCCGATCAGCGAGAACGGCACGAAGTTCAGCGGGATCTTCCACGCGAAGACATGGCCGTGCAGCACGGTCACACCCGTCGAGAACAGCAGCAGGCCGATGAGGCGCGGGGCGATGTCCGGCAGCAGCGAGCCCCGCCAGATGAAGAGCATGCGCAGCCAGTGCAGGCGCGGGCGGACGATCATGGGCGGCTCCGGAGGGAAGCGGCGCGGGGACGGAAACGGGTCATGCGCGGACAGGGAGGCGCCAGGATCGGCGCCGCGCCCGGATTACACCACCCGCCCGCGGGCCGACTGCCGCGGTGGGAGATTGCCGCGGTTCAGCGGGCGGGCCGCCGCACCGTCGCGCCCGCCTTGCACTGGGCCGCGTCGAACGTGGTGGCGCCGGGCGCGCCGCTGCCACCGCCGGATCCGTCCGCGGTCGTCCACGACGTGACCAGCGGGTAGCGGGTGCCGCCGAGGTCGGCCGCGGCCACCGCGGTCAGCCGCACGCGCCACTTCGAGCCGAACGGCGTGCCGTAGAGCTGCACGCGGGTGACGCCGCCGCGGCCGGCGGGCACGTTCACCGCGAAGGTGCCGAGGTTGGCCCCGTCCAGCGCGTTGCGCGTGGCGGGGTTGATGCCCGTCTCGTCGTTCGCGGCATTGAAGTTCCGATAGCCGAGCGGCAGCAGCACGCGCACCACGCTGCCGTCGGCGTAGGTCGCCACCAGCGTGTAGTCGCAGCCGTTGTTCACGCAGTAGTAGCCGTTCCATCCACCCGGCCGCACGCCGTCGATCAGGTCGAGGTCGGCCTGCACCGTGGGGTCGAAGTGGCGCGGCAGGTTGGCGGACCAGGACGGTGTCACGTACAGGCGGCTGGCCGTGGGCGACGCGTTGAAGTGCGACACGTGCCCGATCACCGTCTGCACCGGACGGTCCGGCTCGAGCACGTCGGTGCCGATGCGGGCCCGTTCTTCGTCGGACATCGCCTCGAAGGCCGACGCCTTCGCGTTCCATCGCTTGTAGCCGCCCGCGGCCGCCGCGTCTCGCACCACCTTGCCGAGGAACCCTTCCTGCATCAGCGCGGACTGGTAGTCCGAGAACATGCTCCAGCGGTACGCCTTCGCGTCGCGGTCGTCGTCCCCGCCGGACATCGGCGTGCGCTGGTAGCAGACGCCGGACACCACCCGCCCGTCGCACGAGGCGCCCGCGAACTGCAGCGGGCTCAGCAGCTGGCCGCGGCCCGCGCCGTAGCCCCACGACGAACCGCTCTTGGTGCCCATCGGGTACGGGTCGTCGCCCGCGGCCGCCGCGGCATCGGCGTGCGGGAGGCCGTACGCATGCCCCATCTCGTGGTTGAAGATGGCCGAGTAGACCTTGTCCGGCCGGTAGTCCCCGCCGGACACGGCCGAGCCACCACCGCCCAGGCCGCCCCCGGTGGCCGCGGCCACCTGCGCGCCGCCGTCGAGCGTCTGCGCGTAGCCGTAGTAGCCCACGGCCATCGCACCGTCGCGGTTGGCAGCAGGGCCGTGCATCGCGCCGAGCACGTTCCACAGGCGGGCGTTCGTGTCGCCCTCCAGCGAACGGAGGTCGGCCCACGAGGTGACCGGCAGCGCCGGATGGCAGAAGCGGTCGTCGTTGCGCGGCGGCAGCACGAGCTGGTCGAACGTGACCGGCGCCGACGTCACCTGCTCGAAGCGCGCGACGGGCAGCTTCTCGGCGTACTCCTGCGCGAGCGTGCGTCCCGCGGTGGACGTCGCGTCCATCGACCAGTCCGGCACCACCGAGCGCTCCGGGCGGGCCCCGAACAGGTAGATCGGCACGGTGACCTGCTTGAGCACGACGGCCGGCGTCACGGTCATCGGGATCGTGCGCGGCGCCGAGAAGTCGGCCCCACCCAGCTCGAGTTGCGCACCGCGCTGCACCCACGCCTTCGGCAGCTGCACGCTGTACGCCGTGGTCGACCGGGCCGCGCGACCGCCATCGGTGGGCGGCAACGCGGACGGTGCGGCGAGGGACAGCGGCCCCAGCGTGCGGCCATCGGCCAGCTTCGCGCGCACCTGGAAGCGCAGCGTGGCGGAAGGGGTCGCCGGTTCGAGCATCAGCAGCGCGGCGCGGTCCTCGATGAGGCGCAGCTGGCGCGTCACGCTGTTCTTCGTGTCATTCGGGACTGCAGCGCGCGGCCATCCCCATCGATGACGTGGGTCTGCGCGAACTCGATGCGGGACACGGCCGCGGGCGGCGTCGGGGTCGGCGCCGGTGCGGGGCCTGGAGCAGGTGCGGGCCCGGGTGCGGGAGCAGGTGCAGGCCCGGGCGCCGGGGCCGGCGCGGAGGCCCCCGTGTCCACCGGCTTCGGCGCGACGGCAGGGTCCCGATCGTCACCACACGCCACCAGGGCGACGGCACACGCCAGCGGCAGGACGCGGGCGAACACGGGCGAAGGGACACGCAACATGGAACCGATTCCATCGAAGTGGTGAAGCCCGCGATGATCGTCGCGGCCCTGCCCCTTCCGGTCGTTCTGGAGCCTTCGATTACAGGTCTTACCGATGGTCGGGGTGACCTGCGAAGAAGCGTCACTTCCCGTTTCGCACCGTTTCGCGCGCGTGCCCGAATACCTCACTTTCACGGGCTTCCGGCCTTCGGCCTCTGCGTCCGCACCGCCCTCAGGGATAAGGGGTTTACCACTATTTGTATGACAAATAACGCTTCGGATACTCCGCCTGCGGTTTGAACCTTCAGGGAGAGAACGACGGTCGCGGAGACGACCGTGGCGGCCGGCCGGTTTCCCCGCCTGCGGTTGCCGAGTCTTGTTGGCGTTCAACGCGTCCACGCGGTCGGCCCTTCGGGCCGCCCGGTCTTCCTTCCACGGTGCGCCGCCTCCGCAGCCGGAGCGGCGCGAACGCAGAGGAGTCGATGTTGACCACACCCTTCCCCCTCCACGGCCGCCGTCCCGCGGCCCCGGCCTGGCGATGGATCGCCACGCTCGCGCTGCCGCTCGCCCTCGCGGCCTGCGGCGGTTCCTCCGATCCCGACGGCGGCACGCCGAGCACCGCCTCGGCCGACGGCGGTGACCGCGTGACCGCCCTCGCGGCCACCGACGCCCGCCCGGCCGCAGCCATCACCCCGCGGATGACGACACCGTGGACCGCGGCCGCGCTCCAGGCCGCGGTGCCCCTGCCCGAGTACCCGCGCCCGCAGATGACCCGCCCGGACTGGCTCAACCTGAACGGCACCTGGCAGTACGTCGGCGGCGCGTCCGCCCCGGACGCCGACAACGCGCCCGCCACGGCCCCGCGTTTCCCGGCGGCCCCCGAGCAGATCCGCGTGCCCTTCCCGCCCGAGTCGTACCTCTCCGGCATCCAGCGGAGCAACGACCGCAACCTCTGGTACCGCCGCACCTTCACCGTGCCCGGCAACTGGAACGGCCGGCGCGTGCAACTGCACTTCGGCGCGGTGGACCGCAAGGCCACCGTGTACGTCAACGGCCAGCGCGTGGGCCAGCACGTGGGCGGCTACGACGCCTTCGAGTTCGACATCACGCCGCACCTGCGCCGCGGCGCCAACGAACTGGTGGTGGGCGCCTTCGATCCCACCGACGGCCGCGACCTGATCGGCAAGCAGACGCAGCAGCCCGGCGGCATCTTCTACACGCCGACGTCCGGCATCTGGCAGACGGTCTGGCTCGAGGCCACGCCGGCCGCGCGCATCACGCGGCTGGACATGACGCCCGACGTGGCCGGCGGCCGGCTGCGTGTCACGGCGCGCACGGCCGGCACGCAGGGCCACACCGTCGAGGTGACGGCCTTCGCGGGCGGCCGGCGCGTGGCCTCGGCCACCGGCCCGGCCGACGCCGAGTTCAGCCTGCCGGTGCCGAACGCGCGGCTGTGGTCGCCCGACGATCCGTTCCTGTACGACCTGCAGGTGCGGCTGCGCCGCGGTTCGCAGGTGACCGACGAGGTGGGCAGCTATTTCGGCATGCGCTCGATCTCGGTGGGCACCGTCGACGGCGTGCCGCGCCCGCTGCTCAACGGCAAGTACGTCTTCCAGTTCGGCCCGCTCGACCAGGGCTTCTGGCCCGACGGCCTCTACACCGCCCCCACCGACGCCGCGTTGCGTTCGGACCTGCAGGCCGCCAAGGACCTGGGCTTCAACATGGTCCGCAAGCACATCAAGGTGGAACCGCAGCGCTGGTTCTACTGGGCCGACCGGATGGGCCTGCTGGTGTGGCAGGACATCCCGCACGCCTGGGACGCCGAGACCGACGTCGCCGTGCGCGCCCGCTTCGAGGCGAGCGCGAAGGAGATCATCGACGAACACCGCTCGTCCCCGTCGGTGGTCACCTGGGTGATCTTCAACGAATCCTGGGGCGACTACGAGATGCCGCGGATGGCGAACCTGTTCCGCTCGTGGGACTCGACGCGCCTGATCAACACCCACTCCGGCATCAACTTCGCCCCGGGTGACCAGGGCGTGGGCGACCTGATCGACATCCACGACTACCCGGGCCCCATCGCCCCGGCCTTCCAGCCGAACCGCCCCGCGGTGCTCGGCGAGTACGGCGGCAACGGCCTGCGCGTGGACGGCCACATGTGGAACCCCGCGTCCACCTGCTGCTACCTGCTCTACCCCGACCAGGCCAGCCTGTTCAACGCGTACGCCGGCCAGGTGGAAAGCCTGCGCGACCTCGCCCTGTCGCAGGGCCTGAGCGCGGCCGTCTACACCGAGACCACCGACGTCGAGGACGAACTCAACGGCTTCCTCACCTACGACCGCCAGGTCCGCAAGATGGACTTCGCCGCGGTCAAGGCCGTGAACCGCGCGCTGGTGGAGGGCGTGCCGTACCTGCGCCACGGCGCGCCGTACTCGTTCCGCACCGTCACCCCCGGCGTCGACGACCGCTACCTCCGCCACGTGGAGAGCCTCGCCGTGACCGAACCGGTGAACGCGGACAGCCCGGTGCTGCTGAAGCAGGACACCACGTGGAAGGTGGTCGCGGGCCTCGCCGACGTCAGCTGCCTGTCCTTCGAGGCCGTCAACCAGCCGGGCAAGTACCTGCACCCGTCGGGCGAGCGCCTGCGCATCGACGCCAGCGACCAGACCGCCGGGTTCGCGTCCGACGCCACCTTCTGCCCGAAGCCCGCCCTCAACGGCGGCTCCGGGGTGTCGTTCGAGTCGAAGGCGCGGCCGGGCCAGTACATCCGCCACGCCAACGCGCAGGTGAGCGTGCAGGCGCTGCAGGACACCGCCGGCTTCCGCAACGACGCCACGTGGGCATCGGTGCAGGGCTGGTGGCACAGCAGCGTGCTGCTGCCGGTGGGCGAGTACCGCTCGCTGCGCGTGCTGACGCCGGGCTTCGACAACCGCTACATCCGCCACATCGAGGGCCTGGCCCGCACCGACGTGGTGGACGCGGCCAGTGCCGACGTGCTGAAACTCGACGCCACCTGGAAGATCGTCCCGGGCCTCGCCGACGCGAGCTGCTACTCGTTCGAGTCGCGCAACTTCCCCGGCGAGTACCTGCGCCACGCGTACTCGCGCATCCGCCGCGACCCGGCCGTGAACGACGACCTGTACCGCAGGGACGCCACCTTCTGCGCCCACGCCGGTGCGGACGGCGGCGTGCGCTTCGCCGCGTCGAACTTCCCGTACCGCTTCATCCGGCACTACGCCGAGGAGGTCTGGATCGCCGACGGCCGCGGCGGTGACGCCTGGAACAGCCCGTCGAGCTTCGCGGCCGACAGCCGCTGGGCCGTGGAGGCGGCCTGGGCGCCCTGACGGGGCGCCTGGGGCCGGCGCCCGCGAGGGCGTCGGCCCCTTACCGGTAGTGCACCGGGCTGATCTTGTTCAGTTCCACTTTCAGCGCATCGCTCAGACTCCCCTTGGAACTGGCCGCCACGCTCTCCGAGATGCCGCCCTGGTACTGCGTGCGCAGCACCTCGTCGGTCTTGCGGCCGTGCAGGCTCGTCTTCGTGCGCCAGGCCGACGACTTGAAGGCGGCGGCGTCGGCCGCCTCGATGGCCTCGGCGAGACGGTGCACCTTGCCCTTGCCCGGGGTCGTGAAGGCGGCCCAGCCGTACTTGGACGCGACGATCTGCTTGATCTGCAGGTTGTAGGCCTGGGTGAGGTCGAACCGGGAGTAGTCCTTCGCCTCCTGCACCGTGACCTTGTAGAAGCTGAGCAGCGACCAGCACCACGCGAAGATCACGACCTCGCCCTTTTTCAGGCGCTCCGACGCGAGCTGCAGCGTCTTCGTCATCGTGCTGCCCTGCGTCGTGCCCACATCCCAGAGCTTGATCCGCGGCCGCAGGGCCTGGTCCTGGGCGGCGTACCGGCCATCGGCCACGGCCTTCTGGATGATGTCCTGCAGGTAGTGGTTGGCATCCATCACCTTGTCCGAGAACAACTCGTAGGCGTCGTCGGTGATGGTGCCCTCCGGGTTCCCGTGGCGGCCCGTGAAGACGTTGATGACGCGCGGGTTGGCGGGATCGGGTTCGAGGTGCCGCTCCACCAGCAGGCGCCAACCGGCGTCGTTGCCCGTGGTCACGGTGACGTACAGGTTGCCGATCTTGATCCACGGGCACCAGTCCAGGCCGCCTGCGGCGTTGTAGTTGTGGTCGATGGCCGCCGGCGTGAGCGATCCCCAGTCGCCGCGGTCGTACACGGTCTTCAGGGAACCCCGGCCGATGGACGGCAAGGTCGCGAGCCATTTCGCCTTCTTCTCCCGGTTGGCGGCGAGCGCCTTCCACGTGGCCACGGTCTGCCCCTGCCGCTTGAGCGGGCTGCAATCGGAGCAGCGCCAGCCGGCCGTCGTGGCGAAGGGACCGATGCAGTTCGTGACCGGGTCCTTGTTGCCGTAGGGCCGGCCCTGGCGAGGCACGAGGTTCATGCACCGGTCTTCGCCTTCCGCGCCTGCACAGGTGGGGCAGGCGTCTTCCGTGTAGGTCCCCGTGCACGTGGACAGGGGCGGCGTGGCTTGGCATTTCATGGCGGGCTCCATGCGGCCGCGTGCGGCCGGGAAAGAAGGAACGGGTCGGCTCGGCGCGCGGGTCCGACTCCTTCCGGCGCCGGGGCCAGTCTAGTGTTCCGCCCCAGGGATCCGGCGTCCCCGGCCAGGCAGGACTGCGCAGTCGGTCACGCGGGCACGATTCAGCCACCGGACACCCGAGCATTCCGCTCGGGATTCCGGAACGAGCCCCACAGGGTGCGCGGCGCCAGCCGCACACCGGTGCCACGTGCACCAAGACGGACCGCCCGTGACGGGCGATAATTCCGGGTCTCCGCCAACCGTCCGCAAGCCATGACGACCACGATCCGCCACGCCGACCTCGTCAAGAGTGTCGCCGCAGCCCTGCAGTACATCAGCTACTACCACCCGGCCGACTACATCCAGCACCTCTCGCGTGCGTACCAGATGGAAGAGAGCCCGGCGGCCAAGGACGCGATCGCGCAGATCCTCACCAACTCGAAGATGTGCGCCGAGGGCCGCCGCCCGATCTGCCAGGACACCGGCATCGTCAACGTGTTCCTGAAGATCGGCATGGACGTGCGCTTCGCCGACTTCCCCGGCAGCATCGAGGACGCCGTCAACGAAGGCGTGCGCCAGGGTTACAACGACCCCGAGAACAAGCTGCGCATGAGCATCGTGGCCGACCCGCACTTCGAGCGCAAGAACACCGCCGACAACACCCCGGCCGTCGTGCACATGACCGTGGTGCCGGGCAACACGGTCGACGTGCAGATCGCCGCCAAGGGCGGCGGCAGCGAGAACAAGAGCAAGTTCGTCATGATGAACCCGAGCGACAGCCTGGTCGACTGGGTCCTCAAGACGGTGCCCACGATGGGCGCGGGCTGGTGCCCGCCCGGCATGCTGGGCATCGGCATCGGCGGCACGGCCGAGAAGGCGATGCTGCTCGCGAAGGAGTCGCTGATGCAGGACATCGACATGTACGAGCTGAAGGCCCGCGGCCCGCAGAACAAGCTCGAGGAACTGCGCATCGAGCTGTGCGACAAGATCAACGCGCTGGGCATCGGTGCCCAGGGCCTGGGCGGCCTGACCACCGTGCTCGACATCAAGATCGCCACCTACCCCACGCACGCGGCCAGCAAGCCCGTCGCGATGATCCCGAACTGCGCCGCCACCCGCCACGCGCACTTCGTGCTCGACGGCTCCGGCCCGGCCTACCTCGAGCCGCCGAGCCTCGACCTGTGGCCCGACGTCAAGTGGGCGCCCGACTACAACAAGAGCAAGCGCGTCAACCTCGACACGCTCACGCGCGAGGAAGTCGCCAGCTGGAAGCCGGGCGAGACGCTGCTGCTCAACGGCAAGATGCTCACCGGCCGCGACGCCGCGCACAAGCGCATCCAGGACATGCTGGCCAAGGGCGAGAAGCTGCCGGTCGACTTCACGAACCGCGTCATCTACTACGTGGGCCCGGTCGACCCGGTGCGCGACGAGGTGGTCGGCCCCGCCGGCCCCACCACGGCCACGCGCATGGACAAGTTCACCGAGATGATGCTGGCCCAGACCGGCCTCATCGGCATGATCGGCAAGGCCGAACGCGGCCCGGCCGGCATCGACGCCATCAAGAAGCACAAGAGCGCGTACCTGATGGCCGTGGGCGGCGCCGCCTACCTCGTGTCGAAGGCCATCAACCACGCCAAGGTCGTCGGCTTCGCCGACCTGGGCATGGAAGCCATCTACGAGTTCGAGATCACCGACATGCCGGTGACCGTCGCCGTCGACTCCGAAGGCACGTCGGTGCACAACACCGGTCCGAAGGAGTGGCAGGCGAAGATCGGCAAGATCCCTGTCGCGGTGGGCTGATCCCCTTCTGACGCTACGATCGCGCCGCGAGCACCGCAAGGTCTCGCGGCGTTTTTCTTTTCAGTCTCCAGGAACAACCAGATGGCGATGGACCAGCTCAGGGCGATGCGCATCTTCGTGCGGGTCATCGACGAAGGCAGCTTCTCCGGCGCGGCGCGCGAGCTCGACATGGCGCCACCCGCGGTGACACGCGCCATCGCCGAGCTGGAGGCCCACCTCGGCTGCCGGCTGATCCACCGCACCACGCGGCGCCTCACGCTGACGGACATCGGTGCCGAGTACCTCGAGCGGGTGCGACCGCTGCTGGTCGACCTGGACGACGCCGACGCCCTCGCCACCGCGGCCACCGGCCAGGTGCAGGGCCGCCTGCGGCTCACCGGGCCGGCGAGTTTCCTCGGCGACAGCCTGCTGGCCGGCATCGCCGAGTTCCAGCGCCTGCACCCGCGGCTGACGGTGCAGCTGAACGCGTCGCCGCCGCTCGAGGAGCCCGACGAGAAGGCCGACATCACCTTCCTGGTCCACGGCCCGGAACCGCTCGACGGCGACTTCGTCGCCCGGCCCCTCGCGCGCACGGAGGTGCTGCTGTGCGCCTCGCCCGCCTACCTCGACGCGCACGGCCGCCCCCGGACGCCCGAGGACCTGATGAAACACCAGTTGCTGGCCCCGGACGTGGCCCTGGTGCGGCGCCAATGGGAGTTCGAGCGCCGCGCCGACGGCGAACGGCGCGCGGTGCCGTTCGGCACGACCCCGGTGCGCATCACCTCCGCGAGCCCCGAGCTCGTGATCGGCGCGGTGCGCCACGGCCTGGGCATCACCGGGGCGCTGTCGCTGGCGGTGGCGGAGGACCTGCGCACCGGCCAGCTCGAACACGTGCTGCCCGACTGGCGGGCCGCCACGTACCGCCTGTACGCGGCCATGCCCACCGGCCGCCACCTGCCGCTGCGGGTCCGCGCCTTCGTGGACTTCCTCGCGCAACGCTACGGAGGCGACGAGAGCGACCCGTGGTTGCCCGCCATCGCCCCGCGCTGACGTCGCCGGTCAGCCCGCCACGCCCCGCCGCAGGTCCAGCGTGAACGGGAAGTTCGGGTTGCGCTCCTCCGGCGGCACGGTCATCGGTCCCGGCGTGTGGCCGAGGCGGAAGAACCGGGCGAGGCGCCGGGCCTCGGCCTCGAACGCATTCACCGGCGCCGTGTCGTAGTTGCGCCCGCCCGGGTGCGCCACGTGGTACTGGCAGCCGCCGAGCGAACGGCCCATCCAGGTGTCCACGATGTCGAACGTGAGCGGCGCGTGCACATCGATGGTGGGGTGCAGCGCCGACGGCGGGTTCCACGCGCGGTAGCGCACGGCGCCCACGAACTCGCCCACCCTGCCGGTGTTGTGCATCGGCACGACACGGCCGTTGCAGGTGAGCACGTGGCGGTCGGACACGAGGCCCGTGAGCTTGACCTGCAGGCGCTCCACCGACGAGTCGACGAAACGTGTGGTGCCGCCGACGGCGCCCTCCTCGCCCATCACGTGCCACGGCTCGAGCGCGAGGTTCACCTCGCCCTGGATGCCCGCGGCGTTGAAGTCGCCGATCTTCGGGAAGCGGAACGACAGGTGCGACGCGAACCACTCGGCCTTGAAGCCGTAGCCGAACTCGTTGAGTTCGGTGACCACGTCGTTCAGGTCCTGCCACACGAAGTGCGGGAGCATGAAGCGGTCGTGCAGTTCGGTGCCCCAGCGCTTGAGGCGCGCAGGCTGGTACGGCTGCTGCCAGAAGCGCGAGACGAGCGCGCGCATCAGCAGCTGCTGCGCGAGGCTCATGCGCGCGTGCGGCGGCATCTCGAACGCCCGCATCTCGAGCAGCCCCAGGCGGCCGGTTGGGCCGTCGGGCGAGTACAGCTTGTCGATGCAGAACTCGGCCCGGTGCGTGTTGCCCGACACGTCGATCAGCAGGTTGCGCAGCAGCCGGTCGATGAGCCACGGCGGGCAGCGGCCGGCGTGTTCGGCGGTCACGCGCTTCAGTTCGGCGAACGCGATCTCGATCTCGTACACCGAGTCGTTGCGGGCCTCGTCGACCCGCGGCGCCTGGCTGGTGGGGCCGATGAACAGCCCCGAGAACAGGTAGCTGAGCGCCGGGTGGTTGTGCCAGTAGGCCACCATGCTCGCGAGCAGGTCGGGCCGGCGCAGGAACGGCGAGTCGGCCACGGTCGCCCCGCCCAGCACGAAGTGGTTGCCGCCGCCGGTGCCGGTGTGGCGGCCGTCCACCATGAACTTCTCGGTGGACAGGCGCGTCTCGTGCGCGGCCTGGTACAGGTGGGTGGCCTGGTCGACCAGTTCGTCCCAGCTGTGGGCCGGGTGGATGTTGACCTCGATCACACCCGGGTCCGGTGTCACGCGCAGCACTTGCAGGCGCGGGTCCTTCGGCGGCTCGTAGCCCTCGAGGATCACCGGCAGCTTCAGCTCGGCCGCCGTGTCCTCCACCGCGGCCACCAGTTCGAGGTAGTCCTCGAGCGCGGTGGTGGGCGGCATGAAGATGTAGAGGCGGCCGCCCCGCGGTTCGGCCGACATCGCGGTGCGGACGATCCCCGGCGCCGACTCGAAGCGGGCCGGCGGCGCCGCATCGGCGGAGGGCGCGGCATGTCCCTTGAGGGCCGCGGCGCGCGAGCGTTCGGCGAAGCTGCTCGCGATGCCGGCCGCCGAGGTGTCGGTGCGGGCCGCGTCGGCGCCCTCGCTGCCGAAGTTCGACGCGAAGCGCAGCCGGCGGTACGGCGGCAGCGGCGGGAAGGCCTGGGTCTGGTCCTGCGGCAAGGTGTACGGATAGTCGGCCTCGGTCACCCACGGCTGCGAGTCGAGCGGCAGGCGGTAGCCGATGGGCGAGTCGCCCGGCACGAGGTAGCAGCGTTCGGTGCGCAGGAACCACGGGCCGGTGCGCCAGCGCGCCGCACCGGTGGGGTCGCGCATCACGGGCAGCGAGTGGCCGATGACCTTCTCGAGGCCCTGCGTGAACACCTTGCGCAGGCGGTCGCGCTCCAGTTCGTCGGACAGGCGGGCATCGAACGGGTCGACGTTGGTGGGCAGCTTGCGCTCGCGCCACAGGTAGTACCAGACGTCCTCGTACGCCGGGAACACGTGTTTCGCGTCGAGCGACAGGCGCTGCGCCACGCCGTCGAGGAAGCGGCGCGCCTCCACCTCGGTGACGCCGTAGTCCTTCTTCTCGTCGGCGAACAGGTCCGGCCGGGTCCACACCGGTTCGCCGTCCTTGCGCCAGTACAGGTTCAGCGACCAGCGCGGCAGCTGCTCGCCGGGGTACCACTTGCCCTGGCCGAAGTGCAGCAGGCCGCCCTCGCCGTACTTGAGCCGCAGCTTGTCCATCAGGCTCGCGCTCAGCAGGCGTTTCGTGGGGCCGAGCGCCGCGGTGTTCCATTCGTCGCCGTCGCGGTCGTCGATGGACACGAAGGTGGGTTCGCCGCCCTGCGTGAGCCGCACGTCGTGGCGGCGGAGGTCCTGGTCGACCGCGTGGCCCATCGAGACGATGTCGTCCCACTGCGCATCGGTGTACGGCAGCGTGACCCGGGGCGCCTCCCAGATGCGGGTGACCTGCATGTGGTGCTCGAACTCGGTCTCGCATTCGTCGAGCGCACCGCTGACGGGCGCTGCCGACGACGGGTCGGGCGAGCACGCGAGCGGGATGTGCCCTTCCCCGGCCAGCAGGCCCGACGTGGGATCGAGGCCGATCCAGCCCGCCCCGGGCAGGTACACCTCGCACCACGCGTGCAGGTCGGTGAAGTCGACCTCGGTTCCGCTCGGCCCGTCGAGCGACTTCACGTCGCTCTTGAGCTGGATCAGGTAGCCCGACACGAAGCGCGCGGCGAGCCCCAGGTGGCGCAGCAGCTGCACGAGCAGCCAGCCGCTGTCCCGGCACGAGCCCGAGCCGTTGGCGAGCGTGACCTCGGGCGTCTGCACGCCCGGCTCCATGCGGATCAGGTAGCTGATGTCGCGCTGCAGGCGCTGGTTCAGCTCGACGAGGAAATCGTTGGTGGCCTTCGGCGTGCGCGGGATGCTGTCGAGGTACTTCTTGAATTCCGGCGTCAGTTCGCCCTTGACGCGGTACGGCGCCAGTTCAGCGGCCAGTTCGGGCGCGTACTCGAACGGGAACTTCTCGGCGGCCGGCTCGAGGAAGAAGTCGAACGGGTTGAGCACGGCCATCTCGGCGACCAGGTCCACCTCGATGCGGAACGAGGTGGTCTTGTCGGGGAACACGAGCCGTGCGAGGTAGTTGCCCTGCGGGTCCTGCTGCCAGTTGATGAAGTGCGTGGCGGGCTCGACCCGCATCGAGTAGCTCAGGATGCGCGTGCGCGAATGCGGCGCCGGGCGCAGCCGCACCACCTGCGGGCCGAGGTGGATCGGCCGGTCGTACCGGTAGTGGGTCACGTGGTTCAGCGCGACATGGATGGACATTCAGGGCTCCAGAGGGAAAGCGGGTTCGTTCGAGTCTTCCCGGATGTCGATGCGCACGCGCATCGACTCCGCACCACCGCCCTCGCGCACGCCGCGGATGGGCGAACAGGCGGCATAGTCGGGTCCGACGGCCAGGCGCACGTGGCGCTCGTCGATGAGGCAGCCGTGTGTCACGTCGACGCTCAGCCAGCGGTGCGCCGGCACGTCCACGCACACGTCGACCCACGCGTGGCTGGCGAGGTGGTCGGCGCCGGGGGCATGGAAATAGCCGCTGACGTAGCGGGCCGGCACGCCATGCGCGCGGCAGGCGGCGATGTAGACGTGGGCGTGGTCCTGGCACACGCCGCCGCCGAGGGCCAGCGCCTCCATCGCGGTGGTGCGGACCGTCGTCGTGCGCGGCTTGTAGGGCACGCGGGCCAGCACCGCCCTCGCGAGCGCCAGCGCCTTTGCCGCGTCCGGCGCCGTGCCGTTCGACAGCGGACCGCCGAGCTCGGCCAGGCGCACGTGCGGCTGGGTCAGCGACGTGGGCCGCAGGTACAGCTGCTCGGGCACCGAGTCGTCGACGAGCTCGGGCTCGCCGTGGGTCTCGACAGTGCCGACGGCGCTGACGGCGCCCGCCATCACGCGCCGCGTGACACTGCACGTGTGGGCGACGTTCCCGTACCCGTCACGCGCCTCGAAGAGCGTGCCCGGCGCCTGCACCGTCCACGCATGCACGGTCTGGTGGGCGCTGCCCTGCGGCGTGAGGCACAGGGACTGCAGCGCGTACTGCAAGGGAGCGCTGTAGTCGTACCGGGTGACGTGCTGGATGTGCAATTTCATCCGGCACGGTTCCGTCAGGCGGCCACGGGCACGAGGAAGTCGCGGCTGATGCCGATGCCGAGCGTGCCCACGCGGTCGAGGAACTGCGTGAGGAAGGCATGCAGGCCCGTCGCGAGGATCTCGTCGATGCGTCCGAACTTCAGGTCGGCCTGCAGCCGGCCGGCACGCCGCAGCGTCTCGCCCGACTGCTCGTTGGCGACGTGGTGCAGGTTCGACACCACCTCGTCCATGCAGGCCGCGAGCGAACGCGGCATGTCGGCGCGCAGGATCAGCAGCTCGGCCACCTTCTCGGGACGGATCACGTTGCGGTAGGCTTTGCGGTACACCTCGAAGCCGGACACCGAACGCAGGATGGCGGACCAGTGGTAGAAGTCGAACTCCTGGTCCTTGGCCGCCTGGCCGTTGGTGGTGCCGAAGAACTCGCTCTCGACCGCGTGGAACTTCACGTCGAGCATGCGCGCGGTGTTGTCGGCGCGTTCGAGGAAGCTGCCGATGCGCAGGAAGTGGAAGGCCTCGTCCTGCAGCATCGTGCCCACGGTGACACCCCGCGACAGGTGCGAGCGGAACTTCACCCACTCGAAGCTTTCGCCCGGATCCTTCTGGAAGCTCTTGTTGCGCAGCATGCGCTGGAACTCGAGCCAGGTCTGGTTCTGCGTCTCCCACACCTCGGTGGTGAGCGTGCCGCGCACGGCCCGCGCGTTCTCGCGCGCGGCCATCAGGCAGCTGTAGATGCTGGACGGGTTGCGTTCGTCGCCGACCATGTAGTCCATGATCTTGCGGTCGGTGACGGCGCCGTAGCGCGAGGTGTAGTCGTCGGTCAGCTCGGAGATGCTGAGCAGGCCCTTCCAGCCGTTCTCGGCGGCGTCGGCGCTCTGCGGGAGCAGGGACGTCTGGTAATTCACGTCCAGCATGCGGGCGGTATTCTCTGCGCGCTCCATGTAGCGCGCCATCCAGTAGAGGTGATCGGCGGTTCTCGACAGCATGTTGTTCAGGCCTCCAGCACCCAGGTGTCCTTTGTACCCCCGCCTTGCGACGAGTTGACGACGAGCGATCCTTCCTTCAGCGCGACGCGGGTCAGGCCGCCCGGCACCATCTGCACGTCCTTGCCGCTCAGCACGAACGGGCGCAGGTCGATGTGGCGCGGTGCGATCCCGCTGTCGACGAAGGTGGGGCACGTCGACAGCGCGAGCGTGGGCTGGGCGATGTAGCCGGCCGCGTTGGCGATCAGCACCTTGCGGAACTCGGCGATCTCCTCCTTCGTGGAGGCCGGGCCCACCAGCATGCCGTAGCCGCCCGCGCCGTGCACTTCCTTGACCACGAGTTCGGGCAGGTGGTCGAGCACGTACTTGAGGTCCTCCTCCTCGCGGCACTGGTAGGTGGGCACGTTGTTGAGGATGGGCTTCTCGCCGAGGTAGAACTCGATCATCTTCGGCACGTACGGGTAGATCGACTTGTCGTCGGCGATGCCGGTGCCGATGGCGTTCGACAGCGTCACGTTGCCCGCGCGGTACACGCTCAGCAGGCCCGCGCAGCCGAGCGTGCTGTCGGGGCGGAACGCGAGCGGGTCGAGGAAATCGTCGTCGACGCGGCGGTAGATCACGTCCACGCGCTTCGGGCCCTGCGTGGTACGCATGTAGACGAAGTTGTCGCGCACGAAGAGGTCCTGGCCCTCGACGAGTTCGACGCCCATCTGCTGCGCGAGGAACGCGTGCTCGAAGTACGCGCTGTTGTACATGCCGGGCGTGAGCACCACGACGGTCGGGTCGTTGACCGCGGCCGGGGCCACGCCGCGCAGCGTCTCGAGCAGCAGGTCGGGGTAGTGGGCGACCGGGGCCACGCGGTGCTGGCTGAACAGCTCGGGGAAGAGCCGCATCATCATCTTGCGGTTCTCGAGCATGTAGCTCACGCCGCTGGGCACGCGCAGGTTGTCCTCCAGCACGTAGTAGGTGCCGCTGCCGTCGGGGTTGGCGGCGCGCACGATGTCGATGCCGCTGATGTGCGAGTAGACGCGCTCGGGCACGTCGACCCCCATCATCTCGGGGCGGAACTGCGCGTTCTTGAAGATCTGGTCACCGGGCACGATGCCGGCGCGGATGATGTCCTGCCCGTGGTAGACGTCGTGGATGAAGCGGTTCAGCGCGGTGACCCGCTGCACCAGCCCCTTCTCCATCTCGGCCCACTCGTGCGCGGGAATCACGCGCGGGATCAGGTCGAAGGGAATCAGGCGTTCGGTGCCGCTGCCGTCCTCGTCCTTCGCGCCGTAGACGGCGAACGTGATCCCCACGCGACGGAAGATCATCTCCGCCTCTTCGCGGCGTGAACGCATCACGTCGCCGGGTTGCTGTGACAGCCAACGGTCATAGAGCCGGTAGTGCTCGCGCACCTCCTCGCGGCTCGCTTGCATCTCGTCAAAGCTCGAAGTCATTCGCGGTCTCTCCTCGAAGATCACGGTTAGCAAATTCCAGGCCACACGATCACCGGGATGGTGCGCGACGAGAGGTGCGCACTGCATGCAGGCGTGGAGGGAACCGTGACGGGGAACCGGGCAGTCCTTCGGTCATTCGCGCACCACGCCGGGGACAGGTGTACCACCGAAGCGACGGCGGCGTCCAACGCGGGGCGCATGGTTCAATGGAAAAAAATCAGCGAGGAGATGACATCACCATGATCACCGGCCAATGCCTTTGCGGCGCCGTCCGCTTCCGAATCGACGGGCCGCTCGCCCCGGTCCAGGTGTGCCACTGCACGGACTGCCGCCGCGCCCAGGGCACCCCGTTCGCGACGAACGCACCCGTGCGCCGCGACGACGTGGTCTTCACGTCGGACACGGACACGCTCACGGCCTACGAGTCGACTCCAGGCAAGCGCCGGTGGTTCTGCAGCCGCTGTGGTTCACCGCTCTACAGCGAACGCACGGACCTGCCCGGCGTGGTGCGGCTGCGCATGGGCCTGCTCGACGAGCCGGTCACGGCCGGCGTCGAAGCCCACGCCTTCTGGGCCTCGCGGGCCCGCTGGTTCGACGGCGCCGAGGAGCGCCCGCACCACGACCGCTGGATTCCGAAACCGGGCTAGCCGCCTGGGCCTTACCTGCCCGGGCGGCTGGAAGCGAAGATGCTCGGCGGGTCGTCGAGCACCGATTCGAAGAACCGCGAATGCGGCAAGGTGCTCAGGCTGTGCTGGCGCCACCAGGCTTCGGCGCGCGCGCGCCGCTGCGCCCGGTCGGCGGCCCGGCGGCGCTCTTCGCGCCGTGAGGCGGTGGCACGGCGCCAGCCCCACACCCCGAGCGCCAGCACCGCGACCGCGAGGGCGGCAGCGACGGGCACCAGGGCATCGAAGGAAGGGAACGTCATCCCGGCATTTTCCCTGATCCGGCACGGACCGTGTGCGCCAGCCGTCGGCGCCGAACGGTACGCGCGACACACACCGCACGCCGGAAACGACGAATCGTGTGCGGTATTTGGGCTTCGTCCCGCGCGAAGCCCCCTCCCCCCGCGTGCGGGGGGAGGGCAGGACCGGAACGGCCAATCAGACTGTTTGGTCCGCCACTCAACGACGAGTGGCAACTCTTCGGGAACAAGTGATGAGCAGTACAGGCGTACGGGTCATCGACCTGACGTCGCGGCTGGGTTCCCAGGCGATCGAACAGGTCGGCGTGACGCTGGCCCCCTCGGACACACGCAAGGTCATCGCGCTGGGAGGCCCCGGCGCGCCCGCGATCGAATGGACGCGGCCCACCCATCCCCACGACGACTTCCTCGGTGACGCCGGGCCGCGCGCGCTGGTCCTGGTGGTCGGCCCCGGTTCGGTCCGCGAGACCGAATCCCTGCTGTCCCGCGCCCTCGACGCCAAGGTGCCGTGCATCCGCATCTTCGTGCTGCCGAGCGCCATCGTCGAGGAACTGACCTTGAAACCCATGGCCGCCGCCCACGCGGCGACGGCCCACCTCTACCGGCTGCCCGACAGCTGCCCGGAAACCCTGTGGTTCGTGCTGATCGAGGAGTTCGAGAAGCTCTCCAGCCTGTACGGACTCGCCTCTCTCCAACCCCCGTCCAGCACGAAGGACAACATGAGCACCAACCTGAAGCAGTCGATGGACACCGCGATGTCGATCGACGGCGCACTCGCCGCCGCCCTGGTGGACTACCGCAGCGGCATGTGCCTGGCCCAGGCCGGCAGCGGACTCAACCTCGACCTGGCCGCGGCCGGCAATTCGCAGGTGGTGAAAGCCAAGCTGCAGACGATGGAATCGCTCGGCCTGCGCAAGGGCATCGAGGACATCCTGATCACCCTCGGCGACCAGTACCACCTGATCCGCCTCGTGCCCAACAACGCCGGCCTGTTCCTCTACCTCGTGCTCGACAAGGCCAAGGGCAACCTCGCGCTGGCCCGCTACAAGCTGACCGACGTCGAGCGCACGCTGAAGATCTGACACCCACGGCCGGGCCTCGCCCGTCAGCCCGGGTGGTGCCAGTAGCGCCTCGCATCGGGCCTCGCGCAGCGCGCCGACGTGGGCGGACTGTCGCCGTCCCAGTGCCAGGCGCCGCACGACGGGCTGTCGACCACCTTCACATCCCGCGCCCGCAGCCGCTCCAGCACCTCCGCCACCGGGTGCCCGAAGCGGTTGAGGTGCCCGGCCTGGATCACGGCGACCGACGGCCTCACTGCATCGAGGAAGGCCGCGGTGGACGAGGTGCGGCTGCCGTGGTGCGGGACGAGCAGCACGTCGCTCGCGAGCGGCACGCCCGCGGCCACGAGCCCGGCCTCCTGCGCGCGTTCGATGTCGCCGGCGAGCAGCACGCTGCCCTGCGGGCCGCTGACCCGCACGACACACGACCGGGCGTTGGGCTTGAGCGGCCGGGCGTGGTCGGACGCGGGCGGGTGCAGCACGTCGAACCGCACGCCGTCCCACGTCCACGACTGGCCCGCGTCGCAGCGCTGGTCGGACGTGGCGAGGCCCAGCAGGCGATGGCCCGGTTCGAGCGAGCTGAGCAGTTCGCCGACCGGCCACCACTCGAGCAGCGGCCGCGCGCCCCCCACGTGGTCGGTGTCGCGGTGGCTGAGCACGAGCCGGTCGATGCGGCCTTCGCCCCGCGCCCGCAGCAGCGGCGCCAGCACCCGCTCGCCCGCGTTGGCCTCGCCGCCGTAGGCCGGGCCCGTGTCGTACAGCAGCAGCCGGGTGCGCGTGCGGACCAGCACCGCACTGCCCTGCCCCACGTCGGCCGCCAGCACCTCGTAGCGCCCCTCGGCCGGACGTGGCACCGCGGGCGCCGCCAGCGGCACCAGGAGCGGCACGGCCAGCAGGCGCAGCCGCCATGGCAGCGGCATCACCGCCAGCAGTGCGCCCAACACACCCGCTGCCTGGGCCCACGGCGGCGCGGCCGCCGCGGTCCACACCGCCCCCGGCAGCCGGCCCAGCCACACCAGCAGCCCGTTCGACTGCTGGACCACCCACGCCCCGAGCCCCCACAGCGGCGCCACGAGCGCACCACCCAGCGCGAGCGGCGTGACCACGAGCGTGACGACGGGAATGGCCACGAGGTTGGCGGCGAACCCGACGACCGACACCTGCTGGAACAGCACCAGCGTCAGCGGCGCCAGCCCGACGGTGGCGACGGCCTGCGTTCGCACCCCGTCGTGCAGCGCGAGCCACGCCCGTCGTGACGGCGAGCCCGGGTGCACGCCGCCGTCCGGCGACGCCACGAGCAGCAGCGCCACGGCGGCGAACGACAGCCAGAACCCCGCCTGATTCAGCGCCCAGGGGTCGACCGCACACACCACCCCGGCCGCCACCAGCAGCGTGAGCCCGAGCGGCCAGCGCCGCCCGCCCAGCTGCAGCAGCGTGACGGTGGCGAGCATCAGCACCGTGCGCTGCGCCGGCACGCCCCAGCCCGCGAACAGCGCGTAGGCCGCGGCCGCCAGCACCCCGCCCACGCGCGCGGCCACCGGCGCCGGCACCCACAGGCTCGCCGGCCCCGCGCGGGCCCACGCCGCGTTCAGCAGCAGCCCGGCCAGCCACGCGAACATCGTGACGTGGACTCCGCTCACGGACACGAGGTGGCTGATGCCGGTGTCGCGGAAGATGCGCCAGTCGTCCGACGCGATGGCCGACTGGTCCCCGACCGCCAGCGCCGCCAGCACCCCGGCCGCGCGACGGTCGGCCACCGTGGCCATCAGGTCGTCGCGCACGTGCTGGCGCAGCCGCTCCACCGGATGCCACCACGACACGCCCAGCCGCTCGGCCCCGGGCCGGACCGTGCCGACGGCCCGCACGCCCTGCTCGAACAGGAACAGCTCGTGGTCGAAGCCGTGCGGGTTGCGCAGCCCGTGGGGGCGGCGCAGGCGCACGGTGAACCGCCACCGGTCACCGGCCCGCACATCGGGCAGCGGTTCGGCCGGGGCCGCGCGCGCGGGCCGGCCGTGGGCATCCTGGAGCGCCCCGCCCCAACCCGAGAACCAGGCCAGCTGGACGACGGCCGGCACCCGCGCGGCCTCGTTCCCGAAACGCGCGGACTCGACCTCGAACCGGAAGCGCACCCCTTGCTCGAACACCTGCGGCAACGACGCCACCACGCCCTGCACCACCAGGTCCTCGCGCTCCAGGTGGGCCGGCAGCGCATCCGCCAGGCGCCAGGACGCGTGCACCGACGACAGGCCGAACGACAGCGCCGCGGCCACCGGCACGAGCAGGAGGCGCCCACCGGGACGCCCCACCGCGACCGCACCACCGGCCAGCGCCACGCCCAGCAGCGCAGCCAGCGTCGCCGGTGCGGGCAGCACCGCCAGCTGCAGGTGGGCGAAGGCACCGCCCAGCCACGCGAGGCCGAGCGAAGCGAAACGCCACGAGAACGAGAGCCGAGTCCACACCGCGAGATTCCCCGGACCCTGACAGCCCGCGGGGCCGAGTGTAGGATCGGCCCCCCGGCCCATTCCCCGCAGAACCATGTCCGTATACGACCGCCTGAAAGCCCTCGGCATCGCGTTGCCGCCCGTCGCCATTCCCGCCGCCGCGTACGTGCCGTTCGTGCGCACCGGCAACCTCGTGTTCCTCTCGGGCCACATCGCCAAGCGCGACGGCAAGCCCTGGGTGGGCCAGCTGGGCCTGGACGTCGACACCGCCACGGGCAAGCTCGCCGCGCGCGCGGTCGCCATCGACCTGCTCGGCACGCTGCACGCCGCCGTGGGCGACCTCAACACGGTGACCCGCATCGTCAAGGTGATGAGCCTCGTCAACAGCACGTCCACCTTCACCGAACAGCACCTCGTCACGAACGGCTGCTCGGAACTGATCGGCGAGGTCTTCGGCGGCAAGGGCACGCACGCGCGCAGCGCCTTCGGCGTCGCGCAGATCCCGCTGGGCGCCTGCGTCGAGATCGAACTCATCGCCGAGGTCGCCTGACCATGGCCGCCTCCACCCCCGACCTCACGGCGCGGCTGCTGTGGGGCATGGCCGCGGCCTGTGTCGCGGCACTCGCGCTGGCCCTGGTCGCGCAATACGTGGGCCACATGGAGCCCTGCCCGTGGTGCGTGCTGCAACGGGCCATCTACGTCGTGATCGCCGTCGTGTGCGTCGCCGCCGCGCTGGTGCGCGCGTGGGTCGTGCGCGTGCCGCTCGCGAGCCTCGCGCTGCTGCTCTCGGTGTCCGGCGTGGCCGCCGCGCTGTACCAGCACAACGTGGCCGCTGCGAGCTTCTCGTGCAACCTGACCTTCGCCGACAAGGTCGTGAGCGGCCTCGGCCTCGACTCGGCCCTGCCGTCGGTGTTCAGCGCGACGGCCAGCTGCGCCGAGGCGTCGGTGTCGGTGCTGGGTGTGCCGTTCGCCTACTGGAGTCTCGCGATGTTCGTGCTGCTGGCCGCCGTGGCGGCCGCGGTGGTGGGACGCAGCCGCCGTGCCTGAACCGCACGAGGGTCATTGACGGCCCGGCGTTGACCCGGGACAGCGGCTGCGCTAAGTTCGTTGTCTCAGGGTAGCCAAGGGAGCCGATCATGTGGCACTGGAATTCGCTGTGGGCCCCGGGCCCTGGAGACCCGCCGGCCGTGGACGATCCGAAGTTGTACCGTTCGCCGTGGACGCCGGAGCAGGCGTTCGTGCTGCAGGCCCGCGCCTGGGACACCGTCGTCAGTTCCACCCGTGCGTGGTGGAGCTTCTGGCTCGCGACGCTGACCCCGCCGGGGCAATCGCCCATCGGCCAGGTGGCCCCGCCCGCGGAGGCCGACGCGCCACCGGCCCCTCACGCGTCCGAGCGCCGCTCACCGCGGTCGCGCGCGTCCGCACCGGCGGCCAAGCGGGCACCTCATGCGGAATCGCGTTCCGGGCTGCAGGCCCGCAAGCGCTGAACAAGGCGCTAAAGGGCGGGACGTCAGTGCGGCTTGCGCGGCCGCTTGTTGAACGACTTCGGGGTGTAGACGTTCCCCTGCCAGTCGCCGTCGGAGGACTTGGCGCGGCGGATGGCTTCGGCCGCACCGCGGGCGGCTCGCACCCGGTGTACCGCCAGCATGGGCAGGCGCGCGACGGAACGCACCGCGTGGTCGAACCGCATCCGGGCTCGCACGCCGAGGCACAGCCTCAGCAGCATCACCACACACACGGCCAACCCGGCCCCCGCCAACACCTTTTCGATCACGGCTCGCTCCTCGATGTCACCCGGGCTCCCGGGAGACGCCTTGATCTTACACAGCGGTTCGCCGCCGTCCAGCGGTGTTCGCGCCGACCCTTGTCGCCTCGGGCAATCCGGCACGCGGATGGGGGGTTCGCCGCTACCCTCGGCGCACGATGAGCCGCCCCATGCACCCCCGTCTCCTGTTCCGCCACCTGCGCCTGGTGGCGCGCAACCCGGTGGGCTTCTCGTGGCGGGTGCTCAAGGCCTTCCGGGCGAACCAGGGCCTGCTGCTCGCGGGCGCGGTCGCGTACTACGCCCTGCTGTCCCTCGTGCCGATGCTGATCCTCGCGGTGATCGCGCTGTCCCACGTCGTGGACCAGGCCGAACTGCTCGACACCATCGCGCGGTACCTCGAATGGCTCGTGCCGGGCCAGTCGCGGGCGATCGTGAACGAGCTGTCGAACTTCCTCGGCCACCGCGACCTCCTGGGCTGGGTGCTGCTCGCGACGATGCTCTTCTTCAGCTCGCTCGCGTTCACGGTGCTCGAGAACGCGATGTCCGTGATCTTCCTGCACCGCGTGGCGATCCGGCGGCGCCACTTCCTCGTCTCGGCGGTGCTGCCCTACTGCTACATCGTGTGCCTCGGCGTGGGCCTGCTGCTGATCACGACGGTGGCCGGCATGCTCGAGGTGCTGGGCGACGAACAGGTGCGGTTCCTCGGCGCCGACTGGTCGCTCCACGGAATCTCCGGCGTGCTGCTGTACCTGCTCGGCTTCGCCGGCGAGGTGGCCGTGCTCACGTCCATCTACCTCGTGATGCCCGTGGGCCGGCTGCGCCTGCGGCACGCGCTGGTGGGCGGGGTCACCGCCGCGGTGCTGTGGGAACTCACCCGCCGCGTGCTGCTGTGGTACTTCGCGACGCTGTCCCAGGTCACCGTGGTGTACGGCTCGCTCACCACGGCCATCGCCGTGCTGCTGAGCCTCGAGTTCGCCGCTGCGCTGCTGCTGCTCGGCGCGCAGGTGATCTCGGAGTTCGAGCGCCTGGACCGCGGCGCGCCGGAGTCCGAACCGGGCGAAATGAACCTCGGGTAAACACTGACGGAGACGGTGCACGCCACGGGGAGGAATCGTCCTACACCGCTCGCCGCGCCGAAACGGTGCAATGGAGCTGGAGCCGCAACGCCGCCGCCCCTTGGAGTCTGGGCGGCAGAGAGAAGGGCTCGCGCCGGGGCGAGTCGCGGCGCCAGACGAGGCGTCGACGAGGCCGTGTGGCCAGCCACACAACGAGTCGGCAACGAAGGATGGCGCCGCGAATCGCCCCGGCCCGAAGGGTTGGGCCTGGTCGGTGCCGCCGGCGTCGTTGCAAATGCTCACCGGGGATGACCCCGGTTCCGCTTTGCGCCTATCCGGCGGCACCGACCAGGCCCAACGCGAGCCCTTCTCTCTGCCGCCCAGACTCCAACCCAACCCCTGCCCGGAGCCTCATCATGAGCATGACTGCAAGCGACACCATCACCGACGGCAAACTGGTTTACCTGCCGCCCGAGGCCGGGGACATCGACAAGCCGCGTTTCCAGCCCGACCCCGACTGGCTCGAGGCCGCCGAGCCCACCCTGCAGAAGGCCGCCATGTGGCGCTGGTTCTCCACCCACTACGAGGACCCGGAGACCGTCACGCCCCACGACGACGCCGGGAACTACCTGTTCCTGGACGGCGGCCCGTTCCTCGCGGACAAGGTGATCCCGGACCGCTTCGAAGGGCTCGTGCCCGACGACGTGATCCAGGAACTGGTGCGCAGCGTGCAGGCCGAAGCCGGCAACGAATGGGCGGCGAAGGTGCTCGACCGTTTCGGCGGCTGAGCCACCGCACCGCCCTGCTCACCCCGGCGCTCACGCCCCAGGCACCCAGTCGATCTTCGCCCCCAGCATCCGCAGGTTCTCCGCGAACCGCGGGTGCGCACGCCGGATGGGTGCGGCCTTGCGGATCACCGAACGGCCCTCGATGCTGGCCGCGAGCATCAGCATCGCGATGGCCACGCGGATGATGTACGGGCTCTCCACCGTCGCGGGCACGAGGCGCTTGCCGCCGAACGTCACCACGCGGTGTGGGTCCGACTGGAAGGCATGGGCCCCGAAGCGCGACAGCTCCGAGGTCCAGCCCATCGCGCCGTCGTACACCTTGTTCCAGAACATCATGCTGCCTTCGGCCTGCACGCCCAGCGCCACGAAGATGGGCAGCAGGTCCACCGGCAGGTAGGGCCACGGCGCGGCCTCCACCTTCTGCAGGATGTTCTGCGTGAACGGCTCGCGCACCTTCAGGCGCCCGGCCGTCTCCGCGCGCGACCAGCCGCCCTCGTGGCGCACGTGCACCCCGAACTTCGCGAACGTGCGGTCGATCAGCGGGAACTGGTCGGGCGAGCCGTTGCGCACCTCCACCTGGCCGCCGGTGATGGCACCGAGCGCGAGGAACGTGACGATCTCGTGGAAGTCTTCCGTGAACGTGAAGTCGGCACCGCCCAGCTCGTCGACACCGTCGATCATCAGCAGCGACGTGCCCTGCCCCTGGATGCGCGCGCCCATCGCGCTCATGAACGCGCAGAACTCCTGCACGTGCGGCTCGGACGCCGCGTTGGTGAGCGTCGACGTGCCGCGGGCCAGCGCCGCGCACAGCACGAAGTTCTCGGTGGTGGTGACCGAGGCGTAGTCGAGCCAGTGCTGCGTGGCGATCAGCGGGCGCAGCGAACGGATCAGCAGCGCGTCCTCCACCCGCTCCACGGCGGCGCCGAAACGCTCGAACACCTCCACGTGCGGGTCGATCTCCCGCACGCCCAGGGTGCAGCCCTTCACGTCGTTCTCGATGCGGGCGACGCCGAAGCGCGTCAGCAGCGGCGGCACCAGCATGATCGACGAGCGCATCGCCTCGGGCAGGCGGTCGGTGTCCTCGTCGAAGCGGGTGTCGAGGTGGTGGACGTCGAGGATGCCCGTGTCGAAGTCCATCTCCACCCGGCTGCCGAGCGTGCGGAAGATGTCGAGGATGCGGCGCACGTCGGTGATGTCGGGCACGCCGCGCAGGCGCACGGGTTCCTTCGTCAGCAGCGTGGCGCAGAGGATCGGCAGCACCGCGTTCTTGTTCGCGGACGGCACGATGCGTCCCCGCAGGGGCGTGCCCCCATGGACGATCAGGTCGGACAGCGGGTTCGTGGCGGTGTCGGCGGACATGGCGGGCTTTCTTCTCCGGTTCGTGGACCCGCCGGGATGGCGGGGACGGAACGAAGCATCGCCGTGTCGTGGGAAGCCCGTGGGAAGCGGAACCGGCTTTTTGTGAAGCCTGCGTGAAGTCAGGCAGGACGCGCCAGCGCCGTCCGCGCCGCCGCCGCGAGCATCACCGCCGCCAGCACCACGGTGGCCAGGCCGATGGTGAGCGACTGGTGTTCGGCGACGAACCCGATCAGCGGCGGCCCCACCATCATCCCGAAGTAGCCGAGCGAGGCCACCGCGGCGATGCCGTCGGCCGGCTTCACGCCGGGCACCGTGGCCGCGGCGCTGAACAGCACCGGCACGATGTTGGCGAAACCGAGGCCCACCAGCGCGAAACCCAGCAGCGCCACCACCGGAGACGACGTCACGAGCGACAGCGTCATGCCCGCCGCGGCCAGCAGCCCGCTCAGGCGCACGAGCAGGGCCGACGACAGCCGCGCCCGCACCCAGTCGCCGCCGAAGCGGGCCGCGGCCATCGCGCCGCTGAACGCGGCGTAGCCCAGCGCCGCGGTGCCGGCGTCGGCCTGCAGTTCCTGCTTCACGTAGAGCACGCTCCAGTCGTACATCGCCCCTTCGGCGATCAGGCCGAGCGACGCGAGCACGCCGATCAGCAGCAGCGCGCCGCGCGGCAGCACGAAGGCATGGCCCCCCGCCGGCTCGTCGGAGGGTTTGGGCTGCGGCATCGTCCAGCAGCCGAACGCGACCAGCGCCACCCCCGCCATGGTGGCCCCGGCGAGGTGGTGCCACGGCACGACCCCGGCCGACAGCAACGCGGCGCCCCCGGCCGCCCCGGCCATGCCGCCGAGGCTGAACATGCCGTGGAACCCGCTCATGAGCGGGCGGCCGGCGCGGGCCTCGAGGTCGCTGGCGGCCACGTTGACCGACACGTCGAACAGGCTGTTGGCCAGGCCGAAGACCACCATCACGAGCAGCAGCATGGGCATCGTGTGGAAGGCGAGCAGCAGCCCGACACTCGCCGCGCAGGCGCAGCCCGACACCACCGCGACCAGGCGAGGCCCGAACCGCCCGATCAGCCGCCCCGCCTGCGTGAGCCCGCCCACCGCGCCGACCCCGCCGGCGAGCATCGCCACCGCGAGCGCCTGTTCGCCCAGGCCGTAGTGCCCCTTCACGGTGGGCACGTGCACGCCCCAGGTGGCGAACAGCAGGCCGGCGGCGAAGAACAGGGCGCGCACACCCCACGCGTACAGGACGGGATTCATGGCAACGGCGTCAATGAGGAGTCAGGGGTTCGGCCAGGCATCGCGAGACCACCGGCGGGCCGTCGCCGATGTGCAGGTCGAGGCGCCGCTCGCGCAGCGAGACGTCGTGGGCGGTCACCCGGTCGAAACGCCGCAGGTGCTCGACCCACGACTCGTCGAGCATGTACTCGAGGTAGCGCCCGGGCACCGACGGATCGCGGAACAGCTCGCACGACAGCGCCCCCTGGCGCAGCCGCGCCTTGCGCGTGGCGAGCATCACCTCGCGGAATTCATCGGCCCGCGCCGGGTCGATCAGGTACTCGATGGTGGTCATCACCGGGCCTGCGCTGGGTTCCACCGGCATCACCGGGGCCTTCCAGACCTGCAGCACCGTCATGTCCTCGAGCGCGTCGTCGGCCACCGGCTTCCAGCGGCGCACGAAGGTCATCGCGCACACCCCCACCACTGCCGAGGCGCACAGGCTGGCGGCGAGCGACGTGAACGAGGCCAGCTGCCCCCACAGCGCCGCGCCGAACGCGCTGCCGCCCATCAGCGACATCTGGTAGATCGACATGCCCCGCGCCCGCACCCAGTTCGGCAGCGCGAGCTGGGCCGACACCACGAGCGTGTTGGCCACGGAGATCACGGCCATGCCCGCGACGACCATGGCGGGCGCGGCGACCCACACGTTCGGTGCGAAGGCCACGGTCACCGCCGCCACCGCCTGCACCAGCACGCCGTTGCGCACGAGCCGGTCGCCGTCCATGTGGCGGCGGATGCGCGGCATGTTCGCGGCGGCCACCACGGCCCCGAAGCCCATGGACGCGAGCAGCAGCGTGAAGGTGCCGGCGTCGCCACCCGGCAGGTTGCGCGCGACGAGCGGCATCAGCGACGTGAGGCCCACGGCCTGCACGAAGAACACCGAAATGCGCAGCAGGAGCCCATGCATCTGCGACGACTGCCGCACGTGCTGCACGCCCACGCGGATGGCGCCCCAGAAGCGTTCACCCGGCAGCGCACTGACCTTGGGCTCCGACTTCCACCGCATGATGACGAACCCCGCACCCACCGACAGCACGGCGTTCAGCGCGAACACGTAGGCGCTGCCCGCGGTGGCGATCAGCGCGCCGGCGAAGATGGGGCCCACGATGCGCGACGCGTTCATCGCGAGGCCGTTCAGCGCGAGCGCCGCCGGCAGCTGGTTGCGCGGGATGAGTTCGGGAATGATGGCCGCGAACACCGGCCAGCGCATCGCGAGGCCGATGCCGTTGGCGAAGGTCAGCGCGAGCAGCAGCGGCGCGCTGATGCCGCCGCCGAGGGTCACGAAGTACAGCAGCGTGCCCACGGCCGCCACCCAGAACTGCGTGACGATGAAGTAGAGCCGCCGGTCGAGGATGTCGGCCAGCGCCCCGCTGGGCAGGCCCAGCAGGAACACCGGCAGCGTGGAGGCCGACTGCACCAGCGCCACCATCACCGGCGACGTGGTGAGCGAGGTCATCATCCACGCCGCCGCCACGTCGTTCATCCACATGCAGATGTTGGCGGTCAGCCAGACGCTCCACAGCATGCGGAACACCGGCTGCGACAGCGGTGCCCAGGGGGACACCAGCGCGGCGGGCGGGGACGGTTCGGCGGGCTGGACTTGGATGATCGGCTCCGGGGCGAGCCGTCGATGTTAACGATGAATCAGTGACCCTGCCATCGCGGGGCCCACAACGGGTCACCCCGATGGACATCGGGGCCCACCGGCGGCCAGCGCGCTGCGGCGGCGGTGGATCCCGGCGTTCGCCGGGATGACGGCATGTCAGCCCGCGATGACCCGCGTCGCCTTGATCCCGTCCACCACCTTGCCCTTGCGCGCCCGCTTGCCGACGTGGGCCGACAGCGCCGTGGCGCCGAGCGACTCCTCCTTGGGCTTGCCGCCGCGGCCGGTGCCGAGCACCTTCAGCGAGCTGGCACAGGTGGCGACCGACACCAGCGGGTCCTTCCCGTCGACGTCCATCAGCGTGAGGCCGCGGCCGCCCTTCGGCTGCAGCTTCAGCTCGGACAGCGCGAACACCAGCAGGCGCCCGGTCAGGCTCAGGCACGCCACCTGGGCGTGGCCCGCGGCCAGCGGCACCGGCGGCAGAACCTTCTCGTCGGCCTCGAGCGCGAGGAAGCCCTTGCCGCCCTTCTGGCGGCTGGTCAGGTCACCCGCCGTGGCCAGCAGGCCGAAGCCGCCGGTGTTGGCCAGCAGCAGCGTGGTGTCCGCGCTGGCCGCGAAGTAGTGCAGCGGCTGCGTGCCCGATTCCAGGTCCACGAGCGTGGTGATGGGCTGGCCGTCGCCGCGCCCGCCCGGCAGGCCGGACACGGCCGTGGAGTAGACGCGCCCGTTGCTGCCGAACACGAGCAGTGTGTCGACCGAACGGCACGGGAACACGCCGTACAGCGCGTCGCCCGCCTTGAAGCCCAGGCCGCCGACCTCGACCTCGTGGCCCTTGAGCGCCCTCACCCAGCCCTTCAGGCTCACCACCACGGTGACGGGTTCGTCGACGACCTTCACCTCGGCCACGGCACGCTTCTCCGCCTGGATCAGCGTGCGGCGGTCGTCGCCGTGCAGCTTCGCGTCGGCCTCGATCTCCTTGATCACCGTGCGCTTGAGCGACGACGGGTTCGTCAGGATGTCTTCCAGCTTCACCTGGTCGGCGCGCAGCTCGGCCAGGTCCTGCTCGATCTTGATGGCCTCGAGCCGTGCGAGCTGGCGCAGCCGGATCTCGAGGATGTCGTCGGCCTGGATCTCGCTCAGCTTGAAGCGCTCGATCAGCGCGGCCTTCGGCTCGTCCGAGTGGCGGATGATGCGGATCACCTCGTCGATGTTCAGCAGCACGAGCTGCCGGCCCTCGAGGATGTGGATGCGCTTGAGCACCTTGTCCAGGCGGAACTGGGTGCGGCGCTGCACGGTCTCGGCGCGGAACGCCACCCACTCGGTGAGCACCTGGCGCAGGTTCTTCTGCGTCGGGATGCCGTCGGCCCCGATCATCGTCAGGTTGATGGGCGACGAGCTCTCGAGGCTCGTGTGCGCCAGCAGCGTGGTGATGAGCTCGGCCTGCTCGATGCGGCTCGTCTTCGGCTCGAACACGAGGCGCACGGCCGATTCCTTGCTCGACTCGTCGCGCACGGTGTCCAGCACCGACAGCACCGTGGCCTTGAGCTGCGTCTGCTCGGCCGTCAGCGTCTTCTTGCCGGCCTTGACCTTCGGGTTCGTGAGCTCCTCGATCTCCTCGCCGATCTTGGCGGCGCTGGTGCCCGGCGGCAGTTCGGTGACGACCAGCTGCCACTGGCCGCGCGCCAGCTCCTCGATCTTCCAGCGCGCGCGCACCTTCAGGTTGCCGCGGCCGGTGGCATAGGCGGCACGGATCTCCTCCGGGCTGCTGATGATCTGGCCGCCGCCCGCGTAGTCGGGGCCCTGGATGAACGTGGCGAACTCCTCGTCGGAGAGGCGGTCGTTGCGGATCAGCGCCACGGCGGCGGCGGCCACCTCGCGCAGGTTGTGCGACGGGATCTCGGTGGCGAGACCCACGGCGATGCCGCTCGCGCCGTTGAGCAGCACGAACGGCAGGCGGGCCGGCAGCTGGCGCGGCTCCTGGAACTCGCCGTCGTAGTTCGGGGCGAAGTCGACCGTGCCCTCGTCGATCTCGTCGAGCAGCAGGCGGGCGATGGGCGCGAGCCGGGCTTCCGTGTACCGCATGGCCGCCGCGCCGTCGCCGTCTCGCGAGCCGAAGTTGCCCTGCCCGTCCACGAGCGGGTAGCGCATGGAGAAGTCCTGGGCCATGCGCACCATCGCGTCATAGGCCGACTGGTCCCCGTGGGGGTGGTACTTGCCGAGCACGTCGCCCACGACGCGCGCACTCTTGACCGCCTTCGGGCCGCTCGCGGTGGTGAACGCGAGCCCCATGCGTTCCATCGAGTAGAGGATGCGGCGCTGCACCGGCTTCTGGCCGTCGCAGACGTCGGGCAGCGCGCGGCCCTTGACCACGCTCAGCGCGTATTCGAGGTAGGCCCGCTCGGCGTAGTGGGCGAGCGTGACCTGTTCGGTGGGCTCGGAGAAAAGGTCGTTCATCGTGAGGCTTCGGAAAGATTCGGTTGGATGCGCAGCCGGGTCTCGGGCGCGGGCGGGCGCGCCTGCAGCAGCGCCCAGTAGAGTTCGAGCACCTGGTGCACGTGCGCACGGGTCTCGGGAATGGGAGGCATCTGGCCGCCGTGCTTGCGCACGGTGCCTTCACCGGCGTTCCACGCGGCCAGCGCCACGTCGATGCCGGCATGCCGGCGGATCAGGTCGGCCATCAGCCGCGCGCCGGCGAGGATGTTGGTGCGCGGGTCGAGCAGCTGCTCGGTGGTCAGGTCGGCCGACGCGGGCAGGATCTGCATCAGGCCCACCGCGCCGCGCGGCGACACGGCCTTCGCGTTGAACGCCGACTCCACGGCGATGATGGCCTTGAGCAGTTCGATGTCGATCTGGTGGGCCGCGGCCGCCTCGCGCAGCGCGGGCATCAGCACCTTGACCTCGGGGGCGAAGCCGAGCCAGGTGACGAGCCCCGCGGCGGAGTCGTTCTTGCCCGGCACCCGCTGCGCCGCGGACTCACCCAGCAGCAGCCGGTACCGCGCGTCGACCTGCACCGGCGCCACATGGGCCACGCCCGCGCCGTCGACGTAGCCCCACAGCTCCGCCCGCGCCAGCAGGGGCGCGGCGGCAAGCAGCAGGAGCAGCGTCTTCAGCGTGAGGCCCACGTCAACGCCCCGATGGCCAGCGCCTGCAGGCCGAACACGATGCCGAACCCGTTCCAGGAGGGCATGAACTGGCCGTGCATGCGCTCGACGGCCCAGTGCTTGAGCGCGGCGGGGTTGACCCGGCCGTCGACCAGCATGTTCTCGCGCGCGAGCACCGACGCATCGAGCTGCTCGCCGAGGCCGGTCACGTACCGCACGGCCACGCGGCGGATCAGGCGCGGCATGGCCGGGCTTTCGTGCAGGTAGGTGCGGAAGGCCTGCACGAGCCGATGCGGCGACGTCACCGCCGTGGCGAACGCCCCCGGCCGCCGCGCCTCGAGGGTTTCGATGAACCGCCCGAGCGTGTGGTCGTACAGCAGGCCGCCGTGCGAGCGCGTGAGCGACGCGAGCGCGCGCCCGAGCCCGCGCTGGTGGCCCACCAGGGCGTAGAGCACCGGGAACACGCAGACCGACAGCACCACGACGAGCCCGCGGTGCGTCACGCTCCCGCCCTGGGACAGCCCGAAGAACAGGGCCGCGCACAGCGCACTCAGCACCACGCCGAAGACGACGCAGCGCGCGACTTCGACGGTGTAGCGGGCCCCGGAGCGGATCAGCGGTTGAGCGACGGACGTGGCGTTCATGGTCATGGTCATGGGCGTGTCAGACGTCGATCTCGACGTCGTTGCCGCGGAGCTCCATCAGGTCGCGGCGCGCCTGCGCCTCGCCCTTGCCCATCAGCTTCGTCAGCGAGTCGGTGGTGGCGCCGAAATCGAGTTCGCCGAAGTTCACCTGGAGCAGGCGGCGCGTGTCGGGGTTCAGCGTGGTGTCCCACAGCTGCTCGGCGTTCATCTCGCCCAGGCCCTTGAAGCGGCCGATGGACCAGGCGTTCTCGCGGGCACCTTCCTTGCGCAGCTTGTCGAGGGTGGCGGTGAGTTCACCCTCGTCCAGCGCGTAGATCTTGGCGGCCGGCTTCTTGCCGCGGGCCGGCGCGTCCACGCGGAACAGCGGCGGCTTGGCGATGTAGAGGTGCCCGGTCTCGACCAGCTTGGGGAAGTGGCGGAAGAACAGCGTCAGCAGCAGCACCTGGATGTGCGAGCCGTCGACGTCGGCGTCGCTCAGGATGCAGACCTTGCCGTAGCGCAGGCCCGACAGGTCGGGCGAGTCGTTCGGGCCGTGCGGGTCCACGCCGATGGCCACCGAGATGTCGTGGATCTCGTTGTTCGCGAACAGGCGGTCGCGTTCGACCTCCCACGCGTTGAGCACCTTGCCGCGCAGCGGCAGGATGGCCTGGGTTTCCTTGTTGCGGCCCATCTTCGCGCTGCCGCCGGCCGAGTCGCCCTCGACGAGGAACAGTTCGTTCAGGTTCAGGTCGCGGCTCTCGCAGTCGGTGAGCTTGCCCGGCAGCACGGCCACGCCGGAGCCCTTGCGCTTTTCCACCTTCTGGCTGGCGCGCTGGCGGGTCTGCGCCTGGCGGATCACGAGTTCGGCGAGCTTCTTGCCCAGGTCCACGTGCTGGTTCAGCCACAGCTCCATGGCCGGCTTCACGTACGTGGAGACGAGGCGCAGCGCGTCGCGGCTGTTCAGGCGCTCCTTGATCTGGCCCTGGAACTGCGGGTCGAGCACCTTCGCGCTCAGCACGAAGCTCGCCCGCGAGAACACGTCTTCCGGCATCAGCTTGACGCCCTTGGGCATCAGGCTGTGCAGGTCGATGAACCCCTTGACCGCGCCGAACAGGCCGTCCTTCAGGCCGGACTCGTGCGTGCCGCCGTTCACCGTGGGGATCAGGTTCACGTAGCTCTCGCGCATGGGTGCGCCGTCTTCCGTGAAGGCCACGCACCAGGCGGCGCCCTCGCCTTCGGCGAAGTTCTCGGTCTCGCCCTTGTCGGCGTAGTGTTCGCCTTCGAACAGCGGGATCACCGGGTCGGCCGGGAGGGTCTGCGACAGGTAGTCGCGCAGGCCGCCCTTGTACATCCACGTGGTGACGTCGCCGGTCTTCTCGATGGTGAGCGACACGCTGACGCCCGGCATCAGCACCGCCTTGCTGCGCAGCAGGTGGGTCAGTTCGTTGCGGGGGAAGTCGACGGTCTCGAAGTACTTGGCGTCGGGCCAGGCGCGCACCGTGGTGCCGCTGCGGCGGTCGCCGCTGCCGGCCTTGCGCACCTCGAGGGGTTCCAGCACGTCGCCACCGGCGAACACGAGGCGGGCCACCTGGCCCTCGCGCCACACGTTCACCTCGAGGCGGTTGGACAGCGCGTTGGTGACGCTCACGCCCACGCCGTGCAGGCCGCCGGAGAAGCTGTAGGCCCCGCCGGAGCCCTTGTCGAACTTGCCGCCGGCATGCAGGCGGGTGAAGACGATCTCGACGACGGGGACCTTCTCCTCCGGGTGCATCCCGAAGGGAATGCCCCGGCCGTCGTCCTGGACACTGACCGATCCGTCGGTGTGCAGGGTCACGTCGATGCGTTTGCCGTGGTTGGCCAGGGCCTCGTCGGCCGCGTTGTCGATCACCTCCTGGATGATGTGCAGGGGGTTGTCGGTCCGGGTGTACATGCCCGGACGCTGCTTGACGGGTTCCAGGCCCTTGAGGACCCGGATCGACGCTTCGCCGTAGGAAGAATTGCTCGGTTTGCTTGCCATGGGCCGGAATTCTAGGTCGGCCGGCGGGCCGGACCGGTGCGGTAACCTTGCGAGGTTTGTCACACCCTGTACAGATCCCGTCCATGCGCCACCTGCCGTTCTTCCGCCCCGCCCTGCTCGCCACCGCCCTCGCCGCGGCCGCGCCGGCCTTCGCCGCCGACATCAACACCGTCCAGAACCTCACCCAGGCCGAGTTCCGGGACCTGTCGGAGGACTTGAGCTCCACGCTCGGCTTCAAGGCGATGATCCCCTCGGAGAGCATGGGCACCACCGGGTTCGACGTGGGCGTGTCGGTCACCGGCACCGAACTGGCCCACCGCGGCGCCTGGGCCAAGGCGTCCAACGGCTCCCAGCCCGACTCGGTCATGCCCACCGGCACCGTGCGCGTCCACAAGGGCCTGCCCTGGAACGTCGACGTGGGCGCCACGTGGGCCAACACCACGACGAACGCCAGCGCCTTCGGCGGCGAGGTGCGCTGGGCCGTGCTGCCCGGCAGCACCCTGGTGCCGGCCGTCGCGCTGCGCGCCAGCGCCACGTCCCTCACCGGCGTCGACCAGATCGACATGCAGACCTACGGCCTGGACGTCTCCATCTCCAAGGGCTTCGCGATGTTCACCCCGTACGCGGGCATCGGCACCGTGTACGTCAAGAGCAAGCCCGACGGCAGCACCGGCCTCGCGAAGGAAAGCTTCAACCAGGGGAAGGTGTACGCCGGCCTGAACGTCAACCTCGGACTGATCAACCTCGCCGTCGAGGCCGACCGCACCGGAGATGCCACCAGCTACGGCCTGAAGGGTGGCGTTCGGTTCTGATCGGCACGGCTGACATGACCCGTCAGCACGGTTCGGTCAAACTCACTACAGTCGCGGGATGAAGTCCTCCGCACCTCCCCCGCTGTCGATGATGCAGGTCCTGGCCTGCGCCGGCCTGATCGTCACGCTGTCCATGGGCATCCGCCACGGCTTCGGCCTGTGGCTGCAGCCCATCACCATGGAGCGGGGCTGGACGCGCGAGACCTTCGCGTTCGCCCTCGCGATCCAGAACCTCGCCTGGGGCGTGGCCACGCCGTTCGCCGGCATGCTGGCCGACCGCTACGGCGCCTTCAAGGTGCTCGTCACCTGCAGCGCCCTCTACGCCATCGGCCTGGTCACGATGGCCCTCGCCACCACCGGCTTCGGCTTCACGGCCAGCGCCGGGGTGGTGCTCGGACTGGCCCAGGCCGGCACCACCTACGCGGTGGTCTACGGCGTGATCGGCCGCAACGTGCCGGCCGAACGGCGCAGCTGGGCCATGGGCGTGGCCGCGGCGGCCGGGTCCTTCGGCCAGTTCCTGATGGTGCCGGTGGAGAACCTGCTGATCGGCACCTTCGGCTGGCAGACCGCCCTCTTCCTGCTCGGCCTGGGGGCGCTCGCCATCGTGCCGCTCGCCTTCGGCCTGAAGGAGGCGCCGTTCGCCAAGCCCGCGGCGCACGACCAGAGCATCGGCGGCGCCATCCGCGAGGCTTTCGCGTACCCGAGCTTCGTGCTGCTGATGGCCGGCTACTTCGTCTGCGGTTTCCAGGTGGTGTTCATCGGCGTGCACATGCCCAGCTACCTGAAGGACCACGGCCTGACCGCCAACGTCGCCACCACGGCGCTGGCCCTCATCGGCCTCTTCAACGTGATCGGCACCTACGCCGCGGGCTCGCTCGGGCAGGTCTTCCCCAAGCGCTACATCCTCTCCACCATCTACCTGCTGCGGTCCATCGTGATCGTGATCTTCCTGAACGTGCCGCTGTCGCCCATGAGCGTGTACGTCTTCGCCGCGACGATGGGGGTGCTGTGGCTGTCGACCGTGCCGCCCACCAACGCGGTGGTGGCCCAGATCTTCGGCGTGCGGCACCTGTCGATGCTGGGCGGTTTCGTGTTCTTCAGCCACCAGATCGGCTCCTTCCTGGGCGTGTGGCTCGGGGGCCGGCTGTACGACGCGACCGGCAGCTACGACGTGGTCTGGTGGATCGCCGTGGGCCTGGGCGTGTTCGCGGCCCTCGTGAACCTGCCGGTGCGCGAGACCGCCATCGCGCGGCCGTCGGCCCAGCCCGCATGAGGAACCCGGCGGTGAAGCGCGTGGCGGTGTGGGTGGGGGCCGGGGCCGTGCTGGCCGCGGTGTTCGCGGCCTACCTGCGCCCCGATCTCGCCTTCACGCTCGCCAACCAGCTCTGGAACTGCTTCTGACGGACATGGCCGAACCCTCCGACTGGGTGCGCCGCTGGTCGCACCTCGCCCCCGCCCGCGGCACCGTGCTCGACGTGGCCTGCGGCTCCGGCCGCCACGTGCGCTGGTTCGCCGCGCGCGGCCACGCGGTGACGGCCCTCGACCGCGACGCCGAGGCCACCGCGGGCCTCGCGGACGTGGCCGAGGTGGTGCTGGCCGACATCGAGGCGGGCCCGTGGCCGCTCGCAGGCCGCCGCTTCGACACCGTCGTCGTCACGAACTACCTCTGGCGCCCGCTGCTGCCGGTCATCGTGGAGAGCGTGGCCGAAGGCGGCCTCCTTCTTTACGAAACCTTTGCAATCGGAAACGGGGGCTTCGGCCGGCCGCGGAACCCCGAGTTCCTGCTGCACGAAGGCGAGTTGCTGGCCGCGGCGAAGGGCCTGCGCGTGGTGGCGTACGAGCACGGTTTCCTCCCGGAGCCGCCCCGGCTCGTACAGCGTCTGGCGGCCCGCCGGACCCACGCGAACGGACCGGATCCGCTGCGCCGTGAACTGCTGGAGACTCCGGATTCCCCCGCCTCCTCCGAGGGTGAGTAAAATCGGCGGATTCCGAGGAACATCCGAATGAAACCCATTGTTGGCAGCATCGTCGCACTCGTCACGCCGATGCAGGAAGACGGCAGCGTCGATTACCCGGCCCTGCGCCGCCTGATCGACTGGCACATCGCCGAAGGCACCGATTGCATCGCCGTCGTGGGCACCACGGGCGAATCCCCCGTCGTGTCCGTCGAGGAGCACTGCGAGATCATCCGCGTGTCGGTGGAGCAGGCCAAGGGCCGCGTGCCCATCATGGCCGGCACCGGCGCGAACTCCACGCACGAAGCCATCGAGCTCTCGCGTTTCGCGAAGAAGGCCGGCGCCGACTGCACGCTGTCGGTCGTCCCCTACTACAACAAGCCCTCGCAGGACGGCATCTACGCGCACTTCAAGGCCATCGCCGAAGCCGCGGACATCCCGATGGTGCTCTACAACGTGCCCGGCCGCACCGTCGCGGACATGCAGACCGAGACCGCCCTGCGCCTGGCCGAAGTGCCCGGCATCATCGGCATCAAGGAAGCCACGGGCAGCATCGAACGTGCCGGCTGGCTGATCAAGCAGGCCCCGAAGGGCTTCTCGATCTATTCCGGCGACGACTCCACCGCCGTCGCCCTGATGCTGCTGGGCGGCCACGGCAACGTGAGCGTCACCGCCAACGTGGCGCCCCGCCAGATGCACGAGCTGTGCAAGCTCGCGCTGGCCGGCAAGGCCCGCGAAGCCGCCGAGCTGCACCTGAAGCTGCTGCCGCTGCACAAGTACCTCTTCGTCGAATCGAGCCCCGCGCCCACCAAGTTCGCCATGGCGAAACTGGGGCTGTGCGGCGAGACGCTGCGCCTGCCCATCGTGCCGCTCACCGAAGCGGGCCGCAAGACGGTGGAACAAGCGCTGCGCGACTCGGGTCTCATCTGACCCCGGCGCGGTGTTCCTCGCCGCGCCATCCACCCTTTTCCCTCGGTCCCTGACGGGCCTTCCCAGGCCCCGCCGAACCCGCATGTGCTCCCCGGAGATGAACAACGTGACCCTTTCCTCCCGCCCGACCGCGAACCAGCCCACGCGCCTGCCCCTGCGCTCCGTCTCGCTCGCCGTGGCACTCGCCGTGGGCCTGTCCGGTTGTTCGTCCCTGACCGAGTTCATGGGCGGCGACAAGGTCGACTACCGCGGCAACGCGGCCAAGGGCAAGACGCTCGAGGTCCCGCCCGACCTGACCCAGCTGTCCACCGACAACCGCTACCAGCCGTCCGCGGCGCGCGGTGCCGTCAGCGCCTCGGAGTTCCAGGCCGCGGCCGCCAGCCCGGCCACCCCGGGCGTGACCTCCAACGTCAACACCGTCGCACCGTCGGCCATCGGTGAAGTGCGCCTCGAACGCCTCGGCAACCAGCGCTACCTGTCCGTGCCGATGACGCCCGAGCAGCTGTGGCCGCAGCTCCAGGCCTTCTGGCAGGAACGTTCGCTCGCCCTCGTGGTCGACCGCCCCGAGATCGGCGTGATGGAAACCGAGTGGGCCGAGAACCGCGCCAAGCTGCCGGCCGACCTGCTGCGCAAGTACGTGGGCAAGGTGCTCGACGTGCTGTACTCCACCAACACGCTCGACAAGTTCCGCGTGCGCGTCGAACGTTCGCCCACGGGCAACGGCTCGGAGATCTACCTGACGCAGCGCGGCATGGAAGAGTTCTTCGGCGGCCCGCAGAAGGACCAGTCCGTGTGGGAGCCGCGTGCGCGCGACTTCCAGCTCGAAGGCGAGATCTACTCGCTGATGATGATCAAGTTCGGCGTGAAGGCCGAGCAGGCCCAGGCCGCCGTCGCCGCGCCCGCCCCGGTCGTGCCGGCGCGTGCCCGCGCCATCGAGGGCCGCCCGTCCGCCACCGTGCAGGTCGACGACACCTTCGACCGTGCCTGGCGCCGCGTGGGCCTCGCGCTCGACCGCAGCGGCTTCACGGTCGAAGACCGCGACCGCACGCAGGGCCTCTACTTCGTGCGCTACGTCGATCCGGCGAGCGCGGGCCGTGAGGAACCCGGCTTCCTGTCGCGCTGGTTCGGCAGCAGCAAGAAGCAGGCGGACAACGCGCTGGTGCGTTACCGCGTGCTGGTCAAGAGCGAGGGCGACACCACCGAGGTGTCCGTGCTCAACGCCTCGGGCGCTCCGGAGAACGGCGAAGCGGGCCAGCGCATCGTCCGCTTCCTGGTCGACGAGCTCAAGTAAACACGGCGGGCGCGGGGAGGCGCATCGACCCATGATGCGCTTCTGCAGCCTGGGCAGCGGCAGTTCGGGCAATGCCACGCTCGTGGAGGCCACGAGTGGCACCACCACGACCCGCGTGCTGGTCGACTGCGGCTTCTCGCTCCGCGAGCTGGCCGCGCGCCTCGCCCGCATCGGCCTCGCCCCCTCCGACCTCGACGCCGTGTTCGTCACGCACGAACACGGCGACCACGTGGGCTGCGCGGCCACGCTGGTGCGCCGCCACGGCGTGCCGCTGTGGACCAGCCGCGGCACCTGGCGCGCCATCGGCGAGCCCGAGATCCCCGTGCTGCCGAACTTCGCGCGCGATGGCGAGCCCGTCGCCGTGGGCGACCTGCTGCTGACGCCGTTCACCGTGCCCCACGACGCGCACGAACCGCTGCAGCTGTGCTTCTCCGACGGGGTCTCGAAGCTCGGCGTGCTCACCGACGCGGGCATCGCCACCCCTCACCTGCTCGGCCACCTGCAGCGGTGCGACGCGCTGCTGCTCGAGTTCAACCACGACCGCGACATGCTCGCTCGGTCCAGCTACCCCTGGCCGCTGAAGGCCCGCATCGGCGGTCAGCTGGGTCACCTGGCCAACGACACCGCGGGCGAGATCCTCGCCGCCGTGCTGCACGACGGCCTGCGCCACGTGGCGGCCGCCCACCTCAGCGAACAGAACAACACCCCGGACCTCGTGCGCGGCGTGCTCGCCGCGACCACGGGCGGCGGCGCGGACGACTTCATCGTGGCCAGTGCCGCGATGGGCTTCGGCTGGCTCGACCTGCGCTGACATGAAAAAAGGTTCTTCGCCGATCTGCGTGAGTTGATGGGGGGGCGCACGGCCGCCACTGCTACCTTGTTGGTACCAAGCAGCAAGACCGCAGGAGGGCGATCGTGGCCCAGGAACATCTTATTGCCCGGCTGGGA